>Ga0209050_1000037_pt1 | contig 415612 bp, 363 predicted proteins | sample Araplavi_mTSA_r2_FD_184276 | JGI IMG/M metagenome (GOLD analysis project Ga0209050, IMG submission 184276) | Arabidopsis root microbial communities from North Carolina, USA - plate scrape MF_Cvi_mTSA_r2 (SPAdes) (version 2) | ecosystem: Host-associated > Plants > Roots > Endosphere | place... | reverse complement strand
GAACTCAGGCCTTGGTTATCCTCGCCCGCAAGTTGTGTCGGGTAGCATTCGCCCTGATGAAAAATCAGAGCGAATACCAACCAAATTCACGGTTGCAGGGTTCCCCTGCAACATAGAATCTCCCACAGTGGGGGCAGGCATAGACACGGCTGTCATGGCATCTGCGGCAGTTCCTGCGGTCGCAGATCGAACACCAGCACCTCGGCATCCTGGCCGTTACTCAAGGTCAGGACCTGCTCCTCGCGCACGCGCACTCCATCACCTTCCTGTAACGGCACGCCGTTGAGCTCGACAGTGCCTCGGGCGACATGCACGTAGGCATAGCGATCCGGGGTCAGGGTCAGGGTGGCGCTTTGCTCGCCATCGAACAACCCGGCGTAGACCCGTGCATCCTGGCGCACCTGGAGCGAGCCGTCGGCGCCATCCGGGGAGATGATCAATTGCAGGCGACCCTGTTTCTGCTCACGGCTGAAATGCTCCTGTTGATAGCGTGGCGTGGCTCCGCTGACGTTGGGCACGATCCAGATCTGCAGGAAGTGCACCGGCTCGTCCGCACTGTGGTTGAACTCGCTGTGGGCCACGCCGCTGCCGGCGCTCATCAATTGCACGTCACCGGGGCGAATGACCGAGCCCGTGCCCAGGGTGTCCTTGTGTTCCAGCGCCCCTTCGAGCACATAGGAAAAGATCTCCATGTCCCGGTGGGGATGCTGGCCGAAGCCCTTGGCCGCGGCGACCCGGTCATCGTTGATGACCAGCAGGTCGGAGAAGCCCTGTTGGTTGAGGTCGCGGTAGCTGGCAAAAGAGAAAGTGTGGAACGAGGTCAGCCAGCCGTGACGGGCGATGCCGCGGTCCGAAGCTTTGCGAAGGGTCAGCATGATGATTTCTCCTGATGTTTATGGGCGACGGCTGGGGCCGTTCGCCGAGTTCAGAAGAAGGTTAATGTTTATCAGGATATTCAATAAGCAGGTGAAAAACGAAAGACTGTCCTGTTTGAGTAGACAATAGAGAATGCCTACCGGCAGATGCTTCGCTTCGACATAATGCTGAGGTTTTTGAGCCACACAAAACCTGTGGGAGCGAGCCTGCTCGCGATGGCGTTGGATCAGCCAAGCACCAGTGCGACTGACCTACCGCTATCGCGAGCAAGCTCGCTCCCACAGGGGGTATTTACAGTTTCTGGATTTTTTTGGCGTCTTTCTCGATGAAAACCGTTGCAATGGTGCTGTTCCCGGATTTTCTGCTGCTCGACATGTCCGGGCCTCTCGAGGTGTTTTCCATCGCCAATCGCTACCTGGCAGCGGAACAGCGTTATCAACTGCTGACCCTGGGGACCGAGCGCGGGCCGTTGCGGGCGTCCAACGGCGTGACGGTGCTGGCCGATATCCATATCGACCAGGCATGGGCGGCCTATGACGTGTTGCTGGTGCCGGGCGGGCCGGGGGCCTATAACGACCAGCATCCGGGATTGCACACCTGGCTGCGGGCCGCGGCGCAGCGGGCTACGCGCTACGGCTCCATCTGCACCGGGGCCTTCGTACTCGGTGAAGCGGGCTTGCTCGACGGTTATCGCGTCACCACCCACTGGCATTACACCGAACGCCTGATCCAACGATTCCCCAAGGCTGTGGTCGAGACCGACAAGATATTCCTGCAGGACAGGCGCCTGATCACCTCTGGCGGCGTTACCGCCGGGATCGACCTGGCCCTGTCCATCGTCGCCCAGGACCATGGCCGCAAGGTGGCGTTGGACGTGGCCAAGGTGTTGCTGGTGGTGATGAAACGCCAGGGCGGACAGGCGCAGTTCAGCCCCTCGGTGGCGGCGGTGTCGACGCAGGAGTCGGCCATTACCCGGGTGCAGAATCATGTGATGGAACATCTGGAAGAACCCTTCACCATCGAGCGCATGGCCGCGTTGGCCGCCATGAGCGCGCGGCATTTCGCCCGGGTCTTCGCCCGTGAAGTGAAGATGACGCCCATGGAGTTCCTGCAGGGCGCGCGCATCGACCGGGCGCGTCAGTTGCTGGAGACCACCGACCTGCCCCTCAAGACCGTGGCGTTTCGCAGTGGGTTTGGCAGTGTCCGGCACATGCGCTTTTTGTTCAGTGAAAAGCTCGGCCTGACCCCGGTGCAATATCGTCAGCAGTTCAGTTGAGCCATCGGTGTCCGTCCAGGGCACCGTGATGTCCGTGGTGCTCCCTGTGCCAGCATTGTCCTGAAGCCTGTGCCTGCCAAGATAACGGCGAACCCTTTGGAAAGGATGCGCGGGAGCCGGGGCAGACGTGTTCGTTGATCCGCACACTGATGCCCGGACCGGTTATCCGGCGCTGGATCGCCCATGAACAGTTTCGTCAAACCCGACAGCGAGCCGGCGCTGAGCTTCGGTCCGTTCGTCTTCCACCGGCAGCAGCGGCTGGTCACCCGTGACGGCCAGCCCATCGCGCTGGGCGGCCGCGCCCTGGATGTTTTGCAGGTGCTGGTGGAGCATGCCGGCCGCTATGTCAGTAAGCAGACACTCATTGCACAGGTGTGGCCTGACAGCGTCGTGGAGGACATCAACCTGCGGGTGCACATCGCGGCGCTGCGGCGGGCTTTCGGTGACGGCCGGGACGGCGCTCGCTATATCCTCAATCATCCTCGGCAAGGCTATTGCCTTGCGTTGCCCCTGGCGGCGCAAGGGGGCGTCGAGTCGCCTTTCAGCTGCCGGGTCGAACGGCACAACCTGCCCGCCCGCCTGAGCCCGGTGGTCGGTCGTGACAAAGTCCTGGGGCGGCTACTGGCGCAAGTACCCCATCAACCCCTGACCACCGTGGTCGGCCCGGGCGGGGTTGGCAAGACGACCGTGGTGTTGCGGGTGGCGGAGCTGCTGCTCGAGCATTTTGACGACGGTGCCTGGTTCGTTGACCTGGTGGCTGCCGGCGATCCCGCGCAAGTGATGGCGCAGGTGGCCGGCGTGCTGGGCCTGGGGCACGGTTCTTTGGTCCGCTGCCTCGAACCCTGTCGGATGTTGCTGGTGCTCGACGGTTGCGAGCAGGTGCTCGATGGCTGTCGGGAACTGGTCCAGGCACTGGCTGCAGCGGCGCCTGGGGTGTCGGTGTTGCTCAGCAGTCGCGAAGCCTTGGACTTGCCGGATGAAAGGCTGGTGTCCCTGCCGGGGCTGGCCGTGGCGTCGCCCCAGGAACCTGAGCACCAGATCGAGGCGTGCCCGGCGGTGCAGTTACTGATCGAGCGGGTGGGCGCCCGGCAGCAGGGGTTCAAGCCGGGTAGTCGCGACTGGCCGATCCTTGCACAGATTTGCCAGCGCCTGGACGGGTTGCCACTGGCGTTGGAACTGGCGGCGGCCCAGGTCGATGCCTTGGGAGTGGCGGGGGTTCTGGAGCAATTGGATTACGGTTTGTCACTCTTGAGTCACGGGCGGCGTACGGCGGTGGCTCGACACCGAAGCCTGGAAGCGGTGCTGGACTCGAGTTTCGAACGTTTGAGCGCTGACGAACGAACCGTATTCCAGCGCCTGGCGGTGTTCGAGGGGCCGTTCACGCTCAAGGCTGCGCTGGCCGTGATCAGTTGCGCTGAACTGAGTGTCGGACCATTGCCCGGCCTGCTGTCGAGGCTGGCGAGCGTATCACTGCTGATGGTCGAGCCGCGCGCCGAAGGGGTTCGCTTCTATCTGCTCCACACTATTCGCACCTATGCCATGGACAAATTGCGGCGCAGTGGTCAGTGGCCTGTGTTTCATCGGCGTTATGTGTTGCAAGGTGCTTGGGGCGCCCGGCCTTCAAGGCCCCAACCGGCGGGTCAGCTCCTGGAGCAGCGCGCTGGCTTCCAATAAGTCGGGGGTGTCGAAACCTTCGGTGAAGCGTCGATAGACGGGCCCAAGCAGCGCCTGCGCGGCGTGGGCTTGCCCCTGGCGTTGCCACAAGCGCGCCAGGGACGTGGCGCTGCGCAGTTCCCAGGCCAAGGCATTGTGGCGACGGGCCACGGCCAGGGCAGCCAGCAGTTGTGCTTCGGCTGGCTTCACGAGGGACGGCTCGTTCTGCGCCAGCAGGGTTTCAGCGTCGGCCCGCAGGATCTCCGCCGAACACCAACCCGCGGCGCCACTGCGCGCCCGTTCGATTTGCGCCGGGACGACAAAGTCGCTGCGCAGGGTGACGGCGATGTCCTGGATCAGTCCGCTCGTCGAGCTCGTTGCCAGGGGTTGGCCATCGAATGCGCAGGCGTAATGGCAAGCCCAGTCATGGAACAGCATCACCGAATGTTTCTTGGCCTGCTGCTTCAACAGCTCGAGCCTTTCCCGGGCGGTCGAATGATCGCCGTTGTAGTGGGCGATCACGCAACCGGTCAGCGCCAGGGTGTAGCAGATCGAAATGCCGTGGTTGATCTGCAAGGCGATCTGTAACGCCAGGTTGGCGGTGCGTCGGGCTTTTTCGGCAAAACCTTGCAGCCAGAGGATGCGTGCCAGAATCGTCAGCGCGGCCACGCTCTGGTCGTATTGCACGCCGAAACCGTGGCTGAAACGGCTGAGGTGGCCGCTCTGGGCCAGGCGCTGGATCACCTGTTCGGCATCGCGCCGCGCCGCGCCCTGGTCGCCGATGAAATGCAACGCCAGCACCCGCAGGCGTTGAGTGCTCAAGGACAGGATCGGGTCGCCCTGCAAGCCCAATCGGTCGAAATCCAGGCTGTGTGCCAGGGCCTGTTGGTAGTTGCCGCAGCTGAGGTCGACGGTCATTTGCCCGGACACGGCCCGCAGCTCACCGGCCAGGTCCTGGCATTGCCGGGCCAACTGCCGGGCGGTGGCAAAGGCTCGGACCGTTGCCGGCGTGCCGCCCTCGGTGTGGTAGTTGAAACTGGCGTGGGCCAGTTCCAGGGCCAGGGTCAAGCGTGGGCAGGGAGCGGGGCTGGCCCGCAATAATTGCAACGCCTTGTTGACGTAGAGGCCATGTTCCTTGAGCAGCGACAGCTCCTGCCAGAGGGGCAGGGTGCGGGCGGTCAGGCGGATCGCCACGGCGTGTGAACCCTGCGGACCCAAGCCTCGGTCGAGTGCCGCACGGATGTCGTCGCGATAGTCGGCGTAGCGGGCGATCCACAACCGGGTGGGTGTGTTTTCCCAATCGTTTTCCGCCTGCCCCATGAGCGCCAGGCAGCGCTCGGCGTGGCGTTCCTGGCTGGCTGCCAGCTCCCCGGCTTCGGTCAGTCGCTCCAAGGCATAGCTGCGGGTGGTGTCCAGCAGGCGATAGCGCACCTCTTCATCGCCGATCTCTACATTGAGCAACGATTTGGCGACCAACTGGCTGATCGACACCAGCACCTGGTCGGGCGCGACATGCTGGCCAATGATCACCGCGGCGGCGGAGGCCAGGTTGAAACTGCCCATGAACACCGCCAGCCGGCGCAAACAGGTTTGCTCGCACGTCGTGAGCAGCGCGAAGCTCCAGTCCAGCGTGGCGCGCAAGGTTTGCTGGCGCGGTGCGGCGTCGGTGTCGTTGTGAAGCAGGGCGACGCTGTCTTGCAATTGCCGGTGCAGTTCCTCCAGGGTGAAACGACCGAGTTGTCCGGCGGCCAGTTCAATGGCCAAGGGAATGCCGTCCAGTCGCTGGCAGATGTCGATCACCAACGGCACCTCGCGGTCGGTCAGTTCGAAGTCGTCACGGCTGGCCATCGCACGTTCGGCAAACAGTTGCAACGCCGGGTACTCCAGGGCGGGATAACCCTCGATGGGCATTTCCCGGGGCGGGAACGCCAGGGCGTCCAGGCGCTGTACGTGTTCGCCTTCGGCACGCAGGCCTTCGCGGCTGGTGGCCAGGATGTGCAGGTGGGGAGCGCCACGCAGCAAGGTTTCGCTGAGCTGGGCGATAGCGTCGATCAGGTGCTCGCAGTTGTCGATCACCAGCAGCAGATGCCGCTCCTTGAGCTGGCGGGCGATGGCGTCCAGCGGATCACCGTCCTGCAGTGGCAGGTCCAGCAATGCACGCAGGTTTGGGGCGATCATGGCCGCATCGTTGAGCGACGCCAGGTCCAGCAGATGAGTGCCGTCACGATAGTGGCCGATCAGCCGTTCAGCGACCCGCAGGGCGACGGTGGTCTTGCCGATGCCGCCGGTGCCGACCAGGGTAATGAAACGCTTTCGTGGCAACTGGGCCACCAGGTTTTCCACCAGGGCCTGGCGTCCGATCATGCGCGTGCGCTGCAACGGCAGGTTGCGCGCCAACGACGGATGGGGGATATGCGCCAACTGGTCGAGGGGGTCGAATGACAGCGGCGCGACAAAGCTATAACCGCGCTGCGCCACGGTGACGATGTAGCGCTGCCCGGCCTGGCCATCCCCGAGAGCCTTGCGCAGTGCCGCGACGTGCACGCGCAGGTTAGTGTCTTCCACCACGCTCCTGGGCCAGACCCGGGCAATCAATTGCTGCTTGCTCACCACCTCGCCGGCGTGTTCGAGCAACACCAGCAGAATCTCCACGGCCCGTCGTCCCAGGCGCAACGGTTGCCCACCCTCCAATACCAGGCGCTGGCGCGGATGGACCCGATAAGGGCCGAAATGCACCGTCTGTTCGACGGGCAAGCTGAGGTATTGGCTCATGGTGCTCTCAATGTTCTGGTCCCGATGCCTGGGCTTTACCCGAGCATATTCCTCAGGTTTGGCTTCAAGCGCAACGGCGCAGGCTCTACTCCCAGCCTTCCAGTCGACGAGCCTCGTGGCGAGGGAGCTTGCTCCCGCTGGGTCGCGAAGCGGCCCCAAAAGGCCGCATCTCCCATCAATCTGGCACACCGAGGTGACAGTCCTGGGGCTGCTGCGCAGCCCAGCGGGAGCAAGCTCCCTCGCCACAAAAGCTCCCAGTTCCAAAAAAATTAACAACGTTTAACTCACGCAGATGCCTCTCCTGATCGGACCATAAAGCGATCCACCCACCTCAAGGAGTCATGTCATGAGCACCTTCATCACCCGCGACGGCACCGAGATTTACTACAAGGATTGGGGCAGTGGTCAACCGGTGGTCTTCAGCCACGGCTGGCCGTTGAACTCGGACAGTTGGGAGGCGCAGATGATGTTCCTGGCGTCCAACGGCTACCGGGTGATCGCCCATGACCGCCGTGGGCACGGGCGCTCCAGCCAGCCCTGGGACGGCAATGACATGGACACCTACGCCGATGACCTGGCCGAGCTGATCGAACGCCTGGAGCTGAAGAATGCGGTGCTGCTGGGTTTCTCCACCGGCGGTGGTGAAGTGGCGCGCTACATCGGTCGTCATGGCTCCGCCCGTGTCGCCAAACTCGGCCTGATCTCGGCGGTAACGCCGCTGATGCTCAAGACCCCGGCCAACCCTGGCGGCCTGCCCATCGAAGTGTTCGACGGCTTCCGCCAGGCCTCCCTGGCCGACCGTTCTCAGCTATACAAAGATGTGGCCAGCGCGTTTTTCGGTGCCAACCGTCCAGGCGCCAAAGTCTCCCAAGGCATGATCGACTGGTTCTGGATGCAAGGCATGCTCGCCGGCCACAAGAACACCTACGACTGCATCAAGGCGTTCTCGGAGACCGATCTTTCCGAAGACCTGCGCAACATCGACGTGCCGACCCTGGTGGTCCATGGCGATGACGACCAGATGGTCCCCATCGAAACCGCCGGCATTGCCGCCGCCAAGTTGCTCAAGAACTCGCAGCTGTTGGTCTACCCCGGCGCGCCCCACGGCCTGACCGACACCCACAAGGACCGATTGAACGCGGATCTGCTGGCGTTCATCCAGGGTTGACCAAGCCGCAGACCTGTGGGAGCGAGCAGCCTCGCTCCCACAGGATCGGCATTCAACAGGAATAACACCCATGAACCGCAACGATTTACGCCGTCTCGACATGAACCTGCTGGTGATCTTCGAGGCACTGATGTTCGAGAAAAACCTGACCCGCGTCGCCGAAAAGCTGTTCATGGGCCAGCCGGCGGTGAGCGCGGCGCTGGGACGCTTGCGGGATCTGTTCGATGATCCGTTGCTGATCCGCCATGGTCGCGGGATGGAACCGACCCCACGGGCCCTGGCGATCCTGCAAGAACTGCAACCGGCCATGGACACGATTTCCAGCGCGGTCAGCCGGGCCAAGGCGTTCGATCCGTCCACCAGCTGCGATGTGTTTCGCATCGGGCTGTCCGACGATGCCGAGTTCGGCCTGTTTCCTCCGTTGCTGAGCCAACTGCGCGAAGAAGCGCCGGGGATCATCGTGGTGGTGCGCCGGGCCAATTTCCTGCTGATGTCGTCGCTGCTGGCCAGCGGTGAAATCAGCGTCGGGGTCAGCTACACCACCGACCTGCCGGCCAACGCCAAGCGCAAGAAACTGCGGGACATCCCTTGCAAGGTCTTGCGTGGCGACAAGCGCCCGGGGCCACTGACCCTGGACGAATACTGCGCGCGGCCCCACGCCATGGTCTCGTTCTCGGGTGACCTGAGCGGCAACATCGACCTGGACCTGGCCCGCATCGGCCGGGCCCGCAAAGTCGTGCTGGCGGTGCCGCAGTTCAGCGGGTTGCGGGCTTTGCTGGCCGGTACCGAACTGATCGCCACCGTGCCCGACTACGCCGCCTGCGCGTTGGTGGAAGGCTGCGCGTTGCGGGCCGAGGACCCGCCGTTCGAGATCAATGCCGCTGAGTTGTCGATGGTCTGGAGCGGCGTGCATGACAACGACCCGGCCGAGCGCTGGTTGCGCTCGCGTATTGCCAGTCACATGTCCCAACCGTTGCCGGCGGCCGCCTTGGCGGACCCGGTCGGAGCTCACCGATGAATACCTCTGACGAACGTTCCCTGCAGGATCTGGGCTTGTTGTTCCTGCGCCTGAGTGGTGCGCTGTTTTTGCTCTGGGTCCATGGGCTGCCGAAGCTGTTGCATTACAGCGTCGAGCTGACCCGCATCGAAGACCCGTTTCACCTTGGCGCGGCGCCGACCCTGGTTCTGGCGATTTTCGCCGAGGTGCTGTGTCCGCTGCTGATCATGGCCGGTGTGCTGGTGCGCCTGGCGTGCCTGCCGATCCTGTTTCTGCTGGCCGTGGCGCTGCTGGTGGTGCACCCGCAATGGAGCCTGGAAGAAGGGCAGTTCGGCTGGTTGTTGCTGATCGTATTTACCAGCGTATTCATCGCCGGGCCTGGACGCCTGGCGATGAACACGCGTTTTGTTGGAGTGCTTCGCCATGTCTGAATCTCAAACCGTTGAATCCACCGCGAGCCCGACCAGACCTGGCTTTGATGAAGTCGTGACCCTGGTGGTCAAGCACCGGATCAAGGCCGGCCAGGACGCGGCCTACGAGGCCTGGTTGCGTCGCACGGTGCGTGTCGCCGCCCAGTGGCCGGGGCACTTGGGAGTGGACGTGGTGCGCGGCAAGCAGGGCGGGCTGGCGCTGTTCACTTGCGTGCTGCGTTTCTGCTCCACCGAGGCCATGCAACGCTGGCTGGATTCCCCGGAGCGCCGCGAGCTGGTGGAGGAGGCCACGCCGTTGCTGGCTGACGGTGATCAGACCGAAGTCGGGGCGCACAAGGAATTCTGGTTCACCCCGTTGGCCGATGCGGCCACACCGCCGCCGCGCTGGAAGCAGGCCGTGGTGACATTGCTGGTGATTCTGCCGCACACCTTGCTGGTGCCGCTGATCTGGGGGCCGTTGCTGCAACTCAACGCCTTTCTTTCCAACTACGTGGTGGCGACGTTCCTGATCACCCTGACCATCGTGCTCTCGGTGGTGTACGTGTGCATGCCACTGGCGACCCGTTTGTTCGCACCTTGGCTTGAGGCCTCCAAAGCCCACGAACATTTGGAGCCCGGCCATGGCCAATAAGGACGACCCAACTGATCCGCTGCGCCGCCAATTGCTCGCCGCCGGGTCCTTGCTCAGTGCTGCGGCGGCTTTCTGGCCGCGGCTGTCCCTTGCCTCTATTCATCCAGAAGGAAATCCGATGAACGCCGATCTGATTCTGTTCAATGGCCAGTTCCATACCGTCGACCGTGAAAAGCCCCGCGCCAGTGCGGTCGCCATCAGCCAGGGGCGTTTCGTCGCGGTAGGGACCGACGCCGAGGCCATGGCCCTGCGCGGCAGCGGCACCCAGGTCATCGATCTCAAGGGCCGCACCGTCATCCCCGGGCTCAACGACTCGCACCTGCACCTGATCCGCGGTGGCCTGAACTACAACCTCGAACTGCGCTGGGAAGGCGTGCCGTCCCTGGCCGATGCCTTGCGCATGCTCAAGGACCAGGCCGACCGCACACCGACGCCGCAATGGGTGCGCGTGGTGGGCGGCTGGAACGAATTCCAGTTCGCCGAAAAACGCATGCCGACCCTGGAAGAACTCAACCAGGCGGCTCCCGACACCCCGGTGTTCGTCTTGCATCTGTATGACCGCGCCTTGCTCAACCGTGCCGCGCTGCGGGTGGCCGGCTACACCCGTGACACGCCGAACCCGCCAGGCGGTGAGATCGTGCGTGACAGCAAGGGTGAGCCCACCGGCATGCTGGTGGCACGGCCTAACGCGATGATCCTTTATTCGACGCTGGCCAAAGGGCCGAAGCTGCCGCTGGAATATCAGGTCAACTCCACGCGCCAGTTCATGCGTGAACTCAATCGCCTGGGCCTGACCAGTGCCATCGATGCCGGCGGCGGTTTCCAGAACTACCCGGACGACTACGCGGTGATCGAACAATTGGCTCGCGAGCAGCAGTTGACGGTGCGCATCGCCTACAACCTGTTCACTCAGAAGCCCAAGGAAGAACTCAGCGACTTCAAGAACTGGACCGGCAGCGTCAAGTTGCACCAGGGCGACGATTTCCTGCGGCACAACGGCGCCGGGGAAATGCTGGTGTTCTCGGCGGCGGATTTCGAGGACTTCCTCGAGCCGCGTCCGGACCTGCCGCCGGGCATGGAGCAGGACCTGGAGCCGGTGGTCCGGCATCTGGTGGAGCAGCGCTGGCCATTCCGTTTGCACGCCACTTATGACGAATCCATCAGCCGCATGCTCGACGTGTTCGAGAAGGTCAACCGCGACATTTCGTTCAATGGCCTGCCGTGGTTCTTCGACCACGCCGAGACCATCACGCCGAAGAACATCGAGCGTGTGCGGGCGCTGGGCGGTGGTATCGCGATCCAGGATCGCATGGCCTTCCAGGGGGAATACTTCGTCGACCGCTACGGCGCCAAGGCCGCCGAAGCCACGCCGCCGATCAAGCGCATGCTCGCCGAGGGCGTGCCGGTGGGTGCCGGCACCGACGCTACCCGGGTGTCGAGCTATAACCCCTGGACTTCACTGTACTGGATGGTCAGCGGCCGCACTGTCGGCGGCCTCTCGTTGCACGAAGAGGGCCTGCCGCGCCTGACCGCGCTGGAGCTGTTCACCCATGGCAGCGCCTGGTTCTCCTCGGAGCAGGGCAAGAAAGGCCAGATCAAGGTTGGCCAACTGGCGGACCTGGCGGCCCTGAGCGCGGACTTCTTCAGCGTCGAGGAAGAAGCCATCAAGTGGATCGAGTCGGTGCTGACCGTGGTGGACGGCAAGGTGGTGTACGCCGCCGGCGACTTCGAAAAACTCGGCCCGGCCAGCGTCCCGGTGCTGCCGGACTGGTCGCCGGTGGTCAAGGTCCCGGGCCATTGGCGCCCGACTTCCCCGTTGCAGGCGCAGGTTCACCAGTGCAGCGGTCCGTGCACGGTGCACGCCCACAGCCATGAACGGGCGCGGCTGTCGAACGTGCCGGTCAGCGATTTCCAAGGCTTCTGGGGCGCGTTTGGCTGCTCCTGCTTTGCCTTCTGACTGACACAACACATCCCTTGTGGGAGCGAGCCTGCTCGCGATGGCGGTGGAACATTCAACATCGCCGTCGCCTGACACTCCGCTATCGCGAGCAGGCTCGCTCCCACAGGTTTCGTAACATCCATCCCAAAGGAGTCATCCCATGAGCAACGTTCCCGCCTACAACCGTCTGAACAAAGACGACGCGGTCGTCCTGCTGGTCGATCACCAGACCGGCCTGATTTCCCTGGTCCAGGACTTCTCGCCGAACGAGTTCAAGAACAACGTATTGGCTTTGGCCGACCTGGCGAAGTTCTTCGAACTGCCGACCATCCTGACCACCAGCTTCGAAAAAGGTCCCAACGGCCCGATCGTGCCGGAACTCAAGGAAATGTTCCCGGACGCGCCGTACATCCCGCGTCCAGGCCAGATCAATGCCTGGGACAACGAAGATTTCGTCAAGGCGATCAAGGCCACCGGCCGCAAGCAACTGATCATCGCTGGCGTGGTGACCGATGTCTGCGTGGCGTTCCCGACCCTATCGGCACTGGCCGAAGGTTTCGATGTATTCGTCGTCACCGACGCCTCGGGCACATTCAACGAAACCGTGCAACAGGCCGCCTGGGTGCGCATGACCGCTGCCGGCGCGCAGATGATGAACTGGTTCTCGGTGGCCTGTGAGCTGCACCGCGACTGGCGCAACGACATCGAAGGCCTGGGCAACCTGTTGTCCCAGCGCATTCCGAACTACCGTAACCTGATGAACAGCTACTCGGCGCTGACGGCCAAGTAAGCATGGCGGTTACTGCTGGACGACGCCCGCCTTGTGCGGGCGTTTTTGTGCCAGCCATCAACGTTTCGGCAAACTGATCTGCCGTCATCGCGAGCAGGCTCGCTCCCACAATGTCATCGAGTGTTCTCGGCTCCATGTTCACCACGAACCCCTTGTGGGAGCGAGCCTGCTCGCGATGACGGCAGCACATGCGACACCTTCCCATCCTGTCTCATCCCAACCACAATGCCCAACAGTTCACCTTGACTGTCTACCTCTGGAATGACGATGAACCCCTTCGAAGAAATGCGCATCTTTGCCCAGGTCATGGAGTCGGGCAGTTTCACCGCTGCGGCGGACAAGCTGGGGCTGTCGAAGCAGTTCGTCAGTCGCAAGCTCATGGAGCTGGAGCAGCGCCTGGGCGTGCGCCTGCTCAATCGCTCGACCCGCCGGCTCGACGTGACGCCCCTGGGCCAGCGCTACTACGAAGCGGCACTGCGCCTGCTCAATGAAGTCGAACAAGTGGAGCAGGGCATCAGCGGCCAGACCAGCGAGCCCCGCGGCACCATCCGCCTCAGCGCGCCGCTGTCCTTCGCCATGGCGCACCTGGGCAGCTTGTTGCCGTTGTTTCTGCAACGCTATCCGGGCGTCAGCGTCGAGGTGGACCTGAGCGACCGCTCGGTGGACCTGCTGGGGGAGGGCTACGACCTTGCGCTGCGCATCGGTGTGCTTGAGGATTCGACGCTGATTGCCCGGCGCATCGCGACCATCGAACGGGTGTATTGCGCCAGCCCGACCTACCTGGCACAACGAGGCACACCCGCGCGGCCCGAAGACCTGCGCAACCACGACTGTTTGCCCTATGGTCACAGCCGCCAGGTGCAGTGGCGTTTCGTGGGCGCTGGCAAACTACTGACCTTGGAGGTCACAGGGCGCATGCGCGCCAATAACGGTGATTTGCTCAGGGACGCGGCCATTGCCGGCATGGGCATCATCTATCTGCCGACGTTCATCCTGGGCGATGCCTTGAAGGATGGGCGACTCGTCCAGGTCTTGAAAGGCTTCGAGACCGAACCGTTGGCGCTGTCGGCGGTATATCCCCAGCACCGACAAAGTGCACGCCCGGTGCAGGCGTTGGTGGAATTCTTGCGTGAACAAATGCAGTAAAGCGCCGCGACGCATTCAGCCGTCCCATGACGGCTGAAGCATCCACGGCGCTTCGATCAGGCGGCGAGGTTGGCGCTACTCAGTTCTTTCTTGTACTGCGCTTTCATGGTTTCCATGTCTGCACCCAGGGCATCGAGTTTTGCCTTGCCCAGCAGTTTTTTCGCGAGGGGAAACATTTCTTTTTCTTCTTCCTCGATGTGGTGCTCAAGCAGTTCCTTGACCACTTTCACTCGACCGGCGAATTCCGGTTGGGTTGGATCGGTGGTTTTCAGGTCCGGTAGTACCAGTGAGTCGACGGTGCGGTGTTCTTCCTTGGCCTCGTAATACATTTCGGCCTCGTCCTTGCCCCCTGCCTGCTTGAAAGCCGGGTAAAGAATTTCTTCTTCCAGGCGTGTATGGATGGAAATTTCCATTTCCAGTTTCGCCAACAGGTCAGTGCGTTTTTTCACGGCACGGTCGGTCGACTCGCTCAGTTGAGTCAGGATGGCTTTGACGCGTTCGTGGTCGGCTTTCAACAGGTCGATGGCGTTCATAGTAGCTCCAGGCAATTCACGGTTACGGGTTGGCTTCAAGCGCCAACGCCGTGTAAGAGGTAAATTGCATCAGCCGTGCCAGTTGGGCCTTAATAAAAAGTTGTTTAAAAACAATTGGTTGAATTTGTCGCTGGTTTTATGTTCGTGCAAGCTGCAAGAGGCTGGGGAAAACGCCTTGCACTTTGCGCTATGGCTAAACGCTTGCAATCAGTTGCCGGACCCGTGTGGCAATCGCCAGGCAGGAGGTCAGCCCTGGCGATTCAATCCCGAACAGGTTGATCAATCCCGGAACCTGATGTTCGGCTGGGCTGCTGATGAGAAAGTCACGGGCAGGCTCGCCCGGGCCGGAGATTTTCGGACGCAGGCCGCTATAGCTCGGTTGCAGGCTCTGGTCCGGCAGGTCTGGCCAGTAATTGCGGATCGCCGGGTAGAAGGCTTCGGCCCGGGCCGGGTCGACTCGGTAGTCTTCGCGCTCGACCCATTCGACATCGGGGCCGAAACGCGCCTGGCCCGCCAGGTCCAGGGTCATATGGATGCCCAGGCCGGCGGCTTCCGGCGCGGGGTAGACCAGGTGTCGGAACGGCGCCCGTCCGGCCAGGCTGAAGTAGTTGCCCTTGCAGAGGTGGTCGTCGGGCACCGTTTGCGGCGCCAGGCCGTCGATGCGGCGGGCGAGGGCGGGTGCCTGTAGGCCGGCGGCGTTGATCAGTCGGCGGCAGGACAGGCTCATCTGCGCCGTGCCGCCCAATTCCAGCAGAAAGCCATCGGCACTGATCCGTGCGCTCGACAGAGGCGTATGAAACGCGAGAGTCGCCCCGGCCGCTTCGGCGTCACCCTGCAAGGCCAACATCAAGGCGTGGGAATCGACGATACCGGTGGAGGGCGAATACAGCGCGGCGACGCACGCCAGGGCGGGCTCCAGTTCCAGCGCCTGTTGCCGATCGAGCAAGCGCAGGTCGTCCACGCCATTGGCCAGGCCTCGTTCGAACAGGGCGTTGAGCCCGGCCTTCTGCGTCTCGTCCTTGGCAACGATCAACTTGCCGAGGCGGCGGGTCTCGACACCGTGGTGCTCACAATAGTCATACAACCTGTGCCGACCTTCGACGCACAACTGCGCCTTGAGGCTACCCGTTGGGTAATAGATGCCGGCATGAATGACTTCGGAGTTGCGCGAACTGATGCCCATGCCGATGGCTTCACCCGCCTCGATCAGCAGCACCTCGTGACCGGCCCGGGCCATCTCCCGAGCCACGGCAAGCCCGACAACGCCAGCACCCACGACCACGCATTCAAAATCGACTTTCAACCGCATCTCTCCTTCAACACGTACCTGTTGGCTGGTCTCAAGGATAGCCCTGCTGGAGCATTTGGACGTCATGTCGCCTGGATGGATTCCACGTTGCTCGGTGCGCAGGGCTTTGGTTTTCATCAGCCAAAAAAAAGCCCGTATCTCGCGATACGGGCTTTTTCGATTGGCTACAGCATCCAGGCATCAGCCCGTCAGGCCTGCCTGCTGGACCAGGGTCAGCAACGGCTGCGGGTACACACCGAGGAAGAACGCCAACACGGCGATGGCCAGCAGCATCACGCCGCCTGCCTTTTGCTCCCAGTGCAACTCGGCATCGTGGCGACGCAGGTTCGGTTCCATCAGGTACAGGGTGACCATGACGCGCAGGTAGTAGAACACGCCGATGGCACTGCCCAGCACCAGGGAGCCGACCAGCCACCATTGGTGAGCCTCGACGCCGGTGGCGATGATGTAGAACTTGCCGATGAAGCCGGCGGTCAGCGGGATACCGGCCAGGGACAGCATCATCACGGTCAGCACGGCGGTCAGGTACGGACGGCGCCAGAACAGGCCGCGATATTCGTACAGGGCATCAGCGTCGCGGCCGTTGTACGGCGAGGACATCAGGGTGATCACGCCGAAGGCGCCGAGGCTGGTGATCACGTAGGTGACCAGGTACACGCCTATGGCTTCCACGGCCAGGCCCTTGCTGGCGATCAGAGCGATCAGCAGGTAACCGAAGTGAGCGATGGACGAGTAACCCAGCAGACGCTTGAGGTTGCTTTGGGTCAGTGCCAGCAGGTTACCGAACAGGATCGACGCGATGGCGATGATGGTCAGTACGTTGCTCAGCACACCGCTGCTGGCCACTGGCGAGATCTGGAACAGCCGCACCATCACCGCGAACACCGCCACTTTCGACGCGGTGGCCAGGAACGCCGCCACCGGCGCCGGGGCGCCTTCGTAGACGTCCGGGGTCCAGAGGTGGAACGGTACCAGCGACAGCTTGAACGCCAGGCCGATCAGCATCATGCCCAGGCCCAGTTGTGCGATCGGGCTAGGCAGGCCGGTGGCCGCCAGGGCCTGGCCGATGCCGACGAAGTTCAGGGTGCCGGCTTCGGCGTAGAGCAGGGCCATGCCGAACAACAGGAACGCGGAACCGGCCGCCGACAGCACCATGTACTTGATGCCGGCTTCCAGGGAGCGCTTGTTGAAGAAGGCGTAGGCCACCAGGCCGTAGACCGGTACCGACAGCAGTTCCAGGCCGATGAACAGGCTGGCCAGGTGCTGCGCGCTGACCAGCACCAGGCCACCGGCGGCGGCCATCAGGATCAGCAGGTACAGTTCTTCGCGGTTGCCCGGGTAACCCGAGCCGCCATCGCCGAGGTAGGCGTGGGCGAGGGTGACACAGGCCAGGGTGGCGACCAGGATCAACGCCATGTACAGGCAGGCGAAGCTGTCGATCTGCATCAACGGCGTGACCGCCAGGGGCGCGACTTTCAGGGCCGGCAGAATCGACAGCAGGGCCAGGTTCAGCCCCGCCACCGACAGCAGGAAGGTCTGTGAGTGATTGCGGCGCCAGGCGATTGCCAGCATCACCACGATGATCGTGGCGCTGGTGATCAACAGCGGCGCAAGCGCGATAAAGTGTTGAATCGTGAATTCCATAGCGCTCTTACCGGGCCGAAGCGAGTTGAGAGAAGGCGGTGCCGAGCCACTGCTGCACGCCATGCATGGTGGCGGCAGAGGTGTCGAGGAACGGCTGCGGGGAAACGCCGAGGTAAACCAGCAGCACCGCAAGGCCGAGCACCATGATCAGTTCGCGACCGTCCATGCCGCGCAGCACTTCGTCCGACTTGGACGGGCCGAAGTAGGCGCGGTGGATCATGATCAGCGAGTAGACCGAACCGAACACCAGGCCGGATGTCGCGATGGCGGTGATCCATGGCGCACTGGCGAAGGTGCCGATCAGGATCAGGAACTCGCCGACGAAGTTGCCGGTGCCCGGCAGCCCCAGGGACGCGGCCGCGAAGAACAGGCTGATGGCCGGCAGGTAGGCGATACGCGACCAGATGCCGCCCATCTCGCGCATGTCCCGGGTGTGCAGACGCTCGTACAACTGACCGCTGAGGATAAACAGTGCGGCGGCCGACAGGCCGTGAGCCAACATCTGGATCACCGCGCCTTGCAGGGCCAACTGGCTGCCGGAGTAGATCCCGATCAGCACGAAGCCCATGTGCGAAACGCTGGAGAAGGCGATCAGGCGCTTGATGTCGGTCTGGGCGAAGGCCAGGAATGCACCGTAGAAAATCCCGATCAGGCCCAGGGTCATGGCAATCGGTGCGAACTCCGCCGAGGCGTTGGGGAACAACGGCAGGGCAAAGCGCAGCAGGCCATAGGCCGCGGTCTTGAGCAAGATACCCGCCAGGTCCACGGAACCTGCGGTCGGTGCCTGGGCGTGGGCGTCCGGCAGCCAGGAGTGGAACGGCACCACCGGCAGCTTCACCGCGAAGGCGATGAAGAAGCCCAGCATCAGCACGTACTCGGTGGTCTTGGACATCTGCACTTTCAACAGGTCGGCGTAGTTGAAGGTAATCACGCCGGTGTTGTTGAAGTTGACCAGCACCAGGCCAAGGATCGCCACCAACATGATCAGGCCGGACGCCTGGGTGAAGATGAAGAACTTGGTCGCCGCGTAGATCCGGGTTTTCTTGCCGTCCGAAGAACTGTGACCCCAGAGCGCGATGAGGAAGTACATCGGCACCAGCATCATTTCCCAGAAGAAGAAAAACATGAACAGGTCCAGCGCCAGGAACACGCCGACGACACCGCCCAGGATCCACATCAGGTTCAGGTGGAAGAAACCGACGTGGCGCTGGATCTCTTTCCAGGAGCAGAGGACCGAGAGGATACCCAGCAGGCCGGTCAGCAGGATCATCAGCAGCGACAGGCCGTCGAGGGCCAGGTGCACGCTGATGCCGAAGCGCGCGATCCAGGCGTGCTTGAATTCAAGCGCCCAGGTCGGATCGGCGCCAGGGGCCGGAGCGAATGAATAGTCGCCGGTCGCCCACAGCCAGAGGCCGAGCGCGAGTTCCAGGGACATGGTCAGCAGCGCAATCCAGCGCGGGAGCGTGGAGCTGGAGCGCTCCGCGATCCAGCACAGCAGGCCGCCGATGAAGGGGATCAGGATTAGCCAGGGCAGAATCATGACGGGCTCGTTTCCTTTCGCAAGTTCGCAAGGTTCATATCAGACCGCTACCAGCACGATGGCGCCGATAACCAGCACGGCGCCAGCCGCCATGGAAGCCGCATACCAACGCAGTTGACCGGTCTCGGTACGGCTCAGGGCAGTGTGGCCGCCCTTGGCCATGCGCGGGATCAGGCCAATGGTCTGGTCGAGCGGGTCTTTGCGCAGAATGTGGCTGATCGCAAGGTATGGCTTGACGAACAGTTTGTCGTAGATCCAGTCGAAGCCCCAGGCGGCGAACCACCAGGCCGAAAGGAAACGCCCGATGCCGCTGTTGGCGATGGCCGTGACGAAACGACGCTTGCCCAGGAACAGCAGGGCGGCCAGCAGGATACCCGCCAGGGCGATGGCGCCCGAGGCGATTTCCAGGCTGTGCTTGGCTTCGCCGCCGGCATGGCCGACGCTTTGCGGCAGCACATCGGCCAGCGGTGGGGTGATCATGGCGCCGACGAAGGTCGACAGCACGATCAGTACCGACAGTGGCAGCCAGTGGGCAATGCCGTGGCCGGCGTGGGCTTCGGTCTTGGCCTCACCGTGGAACGCGATGAAGATCAGGCGGAAGGTGTACAGCGAGGTCATGAACGCACCCACCAGGCCGGCATAGAGCAGGCCTTGGTTACCGCTGGCGAACGCTTCCCAGAGGATCTCGTCCTTGGAATAGAAACCGGCGGTGACCAGTGGCAGGGCCGCCAGGGCCGCGCCGCCGACGATGAAGCTGGCGTAGGCCAGCGGCAGTTTCTTCCACAGGCCGCCCATCTTGAAGATGTTCTGCTCGTGGTGGCAGGCCACGATCACCGCACCGGAAGCAAGGAACAGCAGCGCCTTGAAGAAGGCGTGGGTCATCAGGTGGAAGATCGCGCCTTCCCAGGCACCGACACCCAGGGCCAGGAACATGTAGCCGATCTGGCTCATGGTCGAGTAGGCGAGGATACGCTTGATGTCGGTCTGTACCAGCGCGGCGAAACCGGCCAATACCAGGGTCACGCCGCCGACGATGCCGACCAGGTGCAGGATGTCCGGCGCCAGGGCGAACAGGCCGTGGGTACGGGCGATCAGGTAGACACCGGCGGTGACCATGGTCGCGGCGTGGATCAGTGCCGAGACCGGGGTAGGGCCGGCCATCGCGTCTGCCAACCAGGTTTGCAGCGGCAGTTGCGCGGATTTACCGACGGCACCGCCCAGCAGCATCAGGGTCGCCAGGACGATCCAGAAGTCACCGACCTTGAAGTGTTCCGGCGCCTTGACCAGCAGTTCCTGGATGTTAAGCGTGCCCAGTTGCTGGAACAGGATGAACAGGCCGATGGCCATGAACACGTCGCCGATCCGGGTCACGATGAACGCCTTGAGTGCGGCATTCCCGTTGTTGCGGTTGCTGTAGTAGAAACCGATCAACAGGTACGAGCACAGGCCCACGCCTTCCCAGCCGAAGTACAGGAACAGCAGGTTATCGCCGAGCACCAGGAACAGCATGCTGGCGATGAACAGGTTGGTGTAGGCGAAGAAGCGCGAATAACCGGCTTCACCGCGCATGTACCAGGAGGCGAACAGGTGGATCAGGAAACCCACGCCGACCACCACGCCGAGCATGGTGAGGGACAGGCCGTCCAGATAGAGGGCGAAGTTCGGCGTGAAGCCTTCCACCGCCATCCAGCGCCACAGCACCTGCACGAACACACCGCCTTCGGGCGGGGCGACGTTGAATTGCCAGATCACGTAGGCCGTGACGATGGCAGACAGGCCGATGGAACCCACGCCAACCAGCGCCGAAAGGTTTTCCGACCAGCGTCCACGAGAGAACGACAGCAGCAGGAAACCGATGAGGGGGAATACGAAAGTCAGAAAGAGTAGGTTCATCCGCGCATCTCGCTGGCAGCGTCGATATCGAGAGTGTGGAAGCGGCGATACAGCTGCAACAGGATCGCCAGGCCGATACTGGCCTCGGCGGCTGCCAGGCTGATCACCAGGATGAACATGATCTGTCCATCCGGCTGCGCCCAGCGAGCGCCCGCGACGATGAAGGCCAGGGCGGAGGCATTCATCATGACCTCCAGGCTCATCAGCACGAACAGAATGTTGCGGCGGACCATCAGGCCGACCAGACCGAGGCAGAACAGGATGCCGGCAACCGCCAGACCATGCTCGAGAGGGATAGCAGGCATGTGATTACTCCTTCGCCTCGTTACGGCCCAAATGGAACGCCGTGACGGCTGCGGCAAGCAGCAGCATCGAGGCGAGTTCGACCACCAGCAGGTACGGACCGAACAGGCTGATGCCCACGGCCTTGGCGCCTACGGTGGTGTGGCCGATGGCCTGGCCGCTCTGGTGAGCGAACAGCACATACAGCAGTTCACCCAGCAGCAGGGCGGACAGGATCACCGGTCCCGCCCAGATGCCGGGCTTGAGCCAGGAGCGTTCCTGCTGGACCGCGGCCGGGCCGAGGTTGAGCATCATCACCACGAACACGAACAGCACCATGATGGCGCCGGCGTAGGCGATCACTTCCAGGGCACCGGCGAACGGCGCGCCGAGGGCGAAGAAGGTCATGGCCACGGCGATCAGCGAAATGATCAGGTAGAGCAGGGCGTGCACGGGGTTGGTGTTGGTGACCACGCGAAGCGTGGACACCACTGCAATACCCGATGCGAAATAGAAAGCGAATTCCATCTTTCTTCCTTAAGGCAGCAAGCTCTTCACGTTGATCGGTTCGGCTTCGTTCTGCGCGGCGCCTTTTGGCTTACCGGCAATGGCCATACCTGCAACACGATAGAAGTTGTAATCAGGGTTTTTACCGGGACCGGAAATCAGCAGATCTTCTTTCTCGTACACCAGGTCCTGACGTTTGAACTCGGCCATCTCGAAATCCGGCGTGAGCTGGATCGCGGTGGTCGGGCAGGCTTCCTCGCAGAGGCCGCAGAAAATGCAGCGCGAGAAGTTGATGCGGAAGAAGTCCGGGTACCAGCGACCGTCTTCGGTTTCAGCTTTCTGCAGCGAGATGCAACCCACCGGGCATGCCACGGCGCACAGGTTGCAGGCCACGCAGCGTTCTTCGCCGTCGGGGTCGCGGGTCAGGACGATACGGCCACGGTAACGCGGCGCCAGGTAGACCGGCTCCTCCGGGTATTGCAGGGTGTCGCGCTTGCGAAAGCCATGGCCGAAGATCATGACCAGGCTTCGCAGTTGGGTACCGGTACCCTTAACGATGTCGCCAATATATTTGAACATGGGTCAAATCCTCACTGAACCGCGGCCGCAGGCGCGTTCATCAAAACGATCGCAGCGGTCACCAGCATGTTGATCAGGGTCAGCGGCAGGCAGAATTTCCAGCTGAAGTCCATCACCTGGTCGTAGCGTGGGCGCGGGATCGAGGCGCGCAGCAGGACGAACAGCATGATGAAGAACGCGGTCTTCAGGGCGAACCAGACGAAGGACAGTTGCGGCAGGATGCCGAACGGACCGTGCCAGCCACCGAAGAACAACGTCACCAGCAATGCCGAGATCAGGATGATGCCGATGTACTCACCGACGAAGAACATGCCCCATTTCATGCCGGCATATTCAATGTGGTAACCGTCGGCCAGTTCCTGTTCCGCTTCCGGCTGGTCGAAGGGGTGACGGTGAGTCACGGCCACGCCAGCGATGAAGAAGGTACAGAAACCGAAGAACTGCGGAATGATGAACCACAGGTTCTGGGCCTGGTACTCGACGATGTCGCGCATGTTGAACGAACCGGCCTGGATCACGATGCCCATGAGCGCCAGGCCCATGAACACTTCGTAGGACACGGTCTGGGCCGAGGCCCGCAGGCTGCCCAGCAGGGCGAACTTGTTGTTGCTCGACCAGCCGGCGAACAGCACCGCATACACCGACAGGCCGGCCATGGCGAAGAAGAACAGCAGGCCGATGTTCAGGTCCGCCACGCCCCAGGTCGGGGTGATCGGGATGATCGCGAAGGCGATCAGCAAGGCGCTCATGGCCACGACCGGTGCCAGGGTGAAGATCACCTTGTCGGCAAACGGCGGCGTCCAGTCTTCCTTGAAGAACATCTTGATCATGTCGGCGGCGATCTGGAACATGCCGAACGGGCCGACGCGGTTCGGACCGTAGCGGTCCTGCCACCAGCCCAGCAGGCGACGTTCGACGAAGCTCAGCAACGCGCCGCAGACCACCACGGCCAGCAGGATCACGATGGCCTTGAGGACCGTCAGGATCACAGCGATCACTTCAGGGGTGAACCAGCTCATTGCGCTGCCTCCTGCAGACCGTCGACGGTTTTGCCGAATATCGCCGGTGGGATACCCGCCAGGCCAGCTGGCAGGGCCACCAGGCCGGCGCCCAGTTCTTCATTGATGCGCAGCGGCAGGCGCAGGGTCTGGCCGGCCACGTTCAGGCTCAGCAGGGCGCCATCGTTGACACCCAGGCGGTCGGCTTCGGACTTGGCCAGCGATACGTAGGCGGCTGGGATGCGTTCCTGCACCGGCGCGGCCTTGGAAGAGTTCTCTTCGCTGCCGAACAGGTGATGGAACGGCACGACCTGCCAGGTACCCGGTGCCGGGTTGAAGGCGCGCGGCACGCTGGCGAACCAGCTCAGGCCATCGCCCTGACTCTCGATCAGGCGTGTGCCCGGGTCGCCGGCACGCAGGTGACCGCCGACTTCGTCCTGGAACTTGTTCCAGGCTTGCGGCGAGTTCCAGCCCGGCGACCAGGCGAATGGCACCTGGGAGCGCGGCTCGGTCGAACCCGAGTAGCCTTCCATGGAGAACGAGAACGCAGTGTCCTTGTCCTGGGAGGTACGCGGCTCATGCACGCTGATGTTCGCGCGCATGGCGGTGCGACCGCTGTAGCGCAGCGGTTCGCGCGCCAGCTTCAGGCCTTTGATGCGGAACGAGGCCGACGGTGCGGCATCGACGATCCGGGCCAGTTGCGGGTTGCTCTCGGCGCAGGCGGCGGTGGCATGGTCCAGTTGCGTCCAGTCCACCGGCTGGTTCAGCAGGGTCGAGCGCAGGGCATGCAACCAGCGCCAGCCTTCGTGAACCAGGATGCTGGCGTCCAGGTAAGTCGGGTCGAATACCTGGAAGAAGCGCTGGGCGCGGCCTTCCTGGCTGACCAGCGTACCGTCGCCTTCGGCGAAGCTCGCCGCCGGCAGCACCAGGTGGGCGCGGTCGGTGGTGGCGGTTTTCTGATGGTCGGCGACAATCACAACCTTGGCGGCGTTCAGCGCAGCATCGACCTTGGCCTTGTCAGTGCGGGTGAACAGGTCGTTCTCCAGCACCACGATGGCGTCGGCGTTGCCGTCGATCACCGCTTGCAGCGCTGCGTCCACCGATTCGCCACCGAGCATGGCCAGGCCGAGGCTGTTGGCTTCCGGCACGATCAGGCTGATGGAACCGTTCTTCTCCCGCAGCTTCAAGGCCTTGGCGATGTTGGCGGCGGCTTCGATCAAGGCCTTGGAACCCAGGGAGGTGCCGGCGATGATCAGTGGGCGCTTGGCTGCCAAAAGAGCATCGGCGATGCGCTGGGCCAGGGCGGCGGCTTCGCTGTCCAGGCCGTCGACTGCCGGGGCGCTGGCGTCCAGGGCGTGGGCCACGGCGAAACCGATGCGCGCCAGGTCGTCAGGGGCGGCGTGGACGCATTCTTCGGCGACGTCGTCGAGCTTGGTTTCGGCGAGGCTGGCGATGAACAGCGGGTTCAATGCGTGCTGGCCGATGTTCTTCACGGCGGCATCGAGCCATGGCTGTACGCGCATGGCGTCGGCCATGTCTTCAGCCTTGCCCTTGACCGACTGGCGCAGGGCCAGGGCCATGCGCGCGGCGGTCTGGGTCAGGTCTTCGCCAAGGACGAACACTGCGTCGTGGTCTTCGATGTCGCGCATCGTCGGCACCGGCAGCGGGCTGTCCTTGAGCACTTGCAGGACCAGGCGGATGCGTTCCAGCTCGCCGGCCTCGATGCCACTGTAGAAGTGCTCGGCGCCGACCAGTTCACGCAGGGCGTAGTTGCTTTCCAGGCTGGCCCGTGGCGAGCCGATGCCGACGATGTTGCGTCCGCGCAGCAGTTCGGCGGCCTTGTCCAGCGCTTCGTCCAGGCTCAGTTTGGCGCCGCCCGCCAGCAGTGGCTGGCGTGGACGATCCTTGCGGTTGACGTAGCCATAGCCGAAACGGCCACGGTCGCACAGGAAGTACTGGTTCACCGAACCGTTGAAGCGGTTCTCGATGCGACGCAGTTCACCGTAGCGCTCGCCCGGAGAAATGTTGCAACCGCTGGAGCAGCCATGGCAGATGCTCGGCGAGAATTGCATGTCCCACTTGCGGTTGTAGCGCTCGGAGTGGGTCTTGTCGGTGAACACACCGGTCGGGCAGACCTCGGTGAGGTTGCCGGAGAATTCGCTTTCCAGGGTGCCGTCTTCGACGCGACCGAAGTACACGTTGTCGTGGGCACCGAACACGCCCAGGTCGGTGCCACCGGCGTAGTCCTTGTAGAAACGCACGCAGCGATAGCAGGCGATGCAGCGGTTCATCTCGTGGGAGATGAACGGGCCGAGGTCCTGGTTCTGGTGGGTGCGCTTGGTGAAGCGATAACGGCGCTCGTTGTGGCCGGTCATCACCGTCATGTCTTGCAGGTGGCAGTGACCGCCTTCTTCACAGACCGGGCAGTCGTGAGGGTGGTTGGTCATCAGCCATTCGACGACGCTGGCGCGAAACACTTTCGCTTCTTCGTCGTCGATGGAGATCCAGCTGCCGTCGGTGGCGGGGGTCATGCAGGACATGACGATCCGACCACGCTTGTCGTTTTCGTCGGTGTACTGCTTGACCGCGCATTGGCGACAGGCGCCTACGCTGCCAAGGGCGGGGTGCCAGCAGAAATAAGGGATGTCGAGGCCCAGGGACAGACATGCCTGTAACAGGTTGTCTGCGCCATCGACTTCGAGCTCTTTGCCGTCTACGTGGATAGTGGCCATGGTTCAAAGTTCTTCGTTGGCCCGGTGTCAGCGGGCGTGGCTAATGGAATCTTGTTATTCGTCCGAATCCAAACAGCCTGGGTAAAAGGCGTCATCGGACGAAAGGCGAAGGGCACGGACCCTTCGCCTTTTAAAGCGTCGTTACGCGCCGACCATGGTCGGCGTGACCACCTGATTGAGATCACCGGCGCGGGTTGGCGCGATGCCGGCCTCGAATTCAGGGCGGAAGTATTTGATCGCGCTGCCCAACGGCTCCACGGCACCCGGTGCGTGAGCACAGAAGGTTTTGCCTGGGCCGAGGAAACCCACCAGACCCAGCAGGGTCTCGATGTCGCCGGCCTGGCCTTCGCCGTTTTCAATGGCGCGCAGCAGCTTGACGCTCCACGGCAGGCCATCGCGGCAAGGGGTGCAGAAACCGCACGACTCACGGGAGAAGAACTCTTCCATGTTGCGCAGCAGCGAGACCATGTTGACGCTGTCGTCCACCGCCATGGCCAGGCCGGTACCCATCCGGGTGCCCACCTTGGCGATGCCGCCGGCGTACATTTGTGCGTCCAGGTGTTCCGGCAACAGGAAACCGGTACCGGCGCCGCCAGGCTGCCAGCACTTGAGCTTGTAGCCGTCGCGCATGCCGCCGGCGTAGTCCTCGAACAGCTCGCGACCGGTAACGCCGAATGGCAGTTCCCACAAGCCAGGGTTCTTGACCTTGCCGGAGAAGCCCATGAGCTTGGTGCCCATGTCTTCGCTGCCGTCGCGGGCCAGGGATTTGTACCAGTCCACGCCGTCGGCGATGATCGCCGGGACGTTGCACAGGGTCTCGACGTTGTTCACGCAGGTCGGCTTGCCCCACACGCCGACGGCGGCAGGGAAGGGCGGCTTGGAGCGCGGGTTGGCGCGACGGCCTTCGAGGGAGTTGATCAGCGCGGTTTCTTCACCGCAGATGTAACGCCCGGCGCCGGTGTGGACGAACAGCTCGAAGTCAAAACCCGAGCCCAGGATGTTCTTGCCCAGCAGGCCGGCAGCCTTGGCTTCTTCCACGGCACGGTTCAGGTGCTTGGCGGCGGTGGTGTATTCGCCGCGCAGGAAGATATAGCCACGGTAGGTCTTCAGCGCACGGGCGCTGATCAGCATGCCTTCGATCAGCAGATGGGGCAGTTGCTCCATCAGCATGCGGTCTTTCCAGGTGTTGGGCTCCATTTCATCCGCATTGCACAGCAGGTAGCGGATGGTGATGGATTCGTCCTTGGGCATCAGGCCCCACTTCACGCCAGTGGGGAAGCCCGCGCCGCCACGGCCCTTGAGGCCGGAGTCTTTCACGGTCTGGACGATGTCGTCCGCAGCCATGTCGGCAAACGCCTTGCGCGCCGCGGCGTAGCCGTTCTTGGCCTGGTATTCGTCCAGCCACACCGCTTCGCCGTCGTCACGCAGACGCCAGGTCAGGGGATGGGTTTCGGCCGAACGCTGGATGCGGTTGGCGGGCCCGAAGGAAGTCAGGGTCATACGTAGCCCTCCAGCAGTTTGGCGACGCCGTCAGGCTGGACGTCACCGAAGGTGTCGTCGTCGATCATCAGCGCTGGCGCCTTGTCGCAGTTGCCCAGGCAGCACACCGGCAGCAGGGTGAAGCGGCCGTCGGCGGTGGTCTGGCCCAGGCCGATGCCCAGCTCGCTCTGGATTTCGCTGACCACGGACTCGTGGCCGCCGATGTAGCAGACCATGCTGTCGCAGACGCGAATGATGTGGCGGCCTACTGGCTGGCGGAAGATCTGGCTATAGAAGGTGGCCACGCCCTCGACGTCGCTGGCCGGGATGCCGAGGATCTCGCCGATGGCGTAGAGCGCGCCATCGGGCACCCAGCCACGTTCCTTCTGGACGATCTTCAGGGCTTCGATCGACGCCGCGCGCGGGTCTTCGTAGTGATGCAGCTCGTGCTCGATGGCCGAGCGCTCGGTTTCGCTCAAGGCGAAACGGTCTGTCTGGATAAGCGTGCTGTTCATGCTTAGCGGTCCACGTCGGCCATAACGAAATCGATACTACCCAGGTACGCGATCAAGTCCGCGACCATGCTGCCTTTGATCACTGAAGGGATCTGCTGCAGGTGCGGGTAGCTTGGGGTGCGAATCCGGGTGCGGTAGCTCATGGTGCCGCCGTCGCTCGTCAGGTAATAACTGTTGATGCCCTTGGTCGCTTCGATCATCTGGAAGGATTCGTTGGCCGGCATGACCGGGCCCCACGAAACCTGCAGGAAGTGCGTGATCAGGGTTTCGATGTGCTGCAGCGTGCGCTCTTTCGGCGGCGGCGTGGTCAGCGGGTGATCCGCCTTGTACGGGCCTTCCGGCATGTTGCGCAGGCACTGGTCGATGATCTTGACGCTCTGGCGCATCTCTTCGACGCGAACCATGCAGCGGTCGTAGGCATCGCCGTTGGCGGCCAGCGGCACTTCGAACTCGAAGTTCTCGTAACCGGAGTACGGACGCGCCTTGCGCAGGTCGAAGTCGCAACCGGTGGAACGCAGGCCGGCACCGGTGACGCCCCATTCCAGGGCCTCTTTGGTGTTGTACTGGGCAACGCCGATGGTACGACCCTTGAGGATGCTGTTCTGCAGGGCGGCCTTGGTGTATTCGTCGAGGCGCTTTGGCAGCCATTCAACGAAGTCTTTCACCAGTTTTTCCCAGCCGCGCGGCAGGTCGTGGGCGACGCCACCGATGCGGTACCAGGCCGGGTGCAGGCGGAAACCGGTGATGGCTTCGATCACCGTGTACGCCTTCTGGCGGTCGGTGAAGGTGAAGAACACCGGAGTCATGGCGCCGACGTCCTGGATGTAGGTGCCCAGGAAGAGCAGGTGGCTGGTGATCCGGAAGAACTCGGCCATCATGATGCGGATGACGTCGACCTTCTCGGGTACCTTGATGCCGGCCAGCTTCTCGACCGAGAGCACGTACGGCAGGTTGTTCATCACGCCGCCGAGGTAGTCGATACGGTCGGTGTACGGAATGAAGCTGTGCCAGGACTGACGCTCGGCCATCTTCTCGGCGCCACGGTGGTGGTAACCGATGTCCGGAACGCAGTCGACGATCTCTTCACCGTCCAGTTGCAGGATGATGCGGAACGCACCGTGAGCCGAAGGGTGGTTCGGACCCAGGTTGAGGAACATGTAGTCCTCGTTCGGGCCGGAGCGCTTCATGCCCCAGTCTTCAGGACGGAAACGCGCGGCTTCTTCCTCAAGCTGTTGCTTGGCCAGGTTCAGGCTGAACGGATCGAATTCGGTGGCGCGCGCCGGGAAGTCCTTGCGCAGCGGGTGACCTTCCCAGGTCGGCGGCATCATGATGCGCGACAGGTGCGGGTGACCTTTAAAGTCGATGCCATACATGTCCCAGACTTCACGCTCGTACCAGTTGGCGTTCGGCCAGATGCTGGTGACGGTCGGCAAGCTGAGGTCGCTCTCGGACAAGGCGACCTTGATCATCACGTCACTATTACGTTCCAGCGACATGAGGTGATAGAACACGGTGAAATCGGCACCGCTCGGCAGCCCTTGACGCTTGGTGCGCAGACGCTCATCCACGCCGTGCAGGTCATAGAGCATGACGTACGGCTTGGGCAGGTTGCGCAGGAAGGTCAGGACTTCGACGAGTTTGGCGCGAGCCACCCACAGCACCGGCATGCCGGTGCGGGTCGGCTGAGCGGTGAACGCTTCGGCGCCAAAACGGTTGTTCAGTTCGACGACCACATCCTGGTCGTCTGCCTTATAAGGCGGGATGTACAGAGCACTGCCTGTAGTCATGGTTATTTTTTCGCTTTCGGTCAACGTAAAGAATGAAGCCAGCTTCTCGTTTCTTTGAAACAGACTGGATCAGACTTCGTCAGGGCTGCGCAGGTTGGTGACTGCGATTCGCTGTTCGCGGCGCTGTTCCTTCTGCGAAGGCATGTCGGCGCGATAAACGCCTTGATCGCCAACGACCCAGGAAAGTGGGCGACGCTCCTGGCCAATGGATTCCTGCAACAGCATCAAGCCTTGCAGAAATGCTTCTGGACGGGGCGGGCAGCCAGGTACGTAGACGTCAACGGGCAGGAACTTGTCCACCCCCTGAACCACGGAGTAGATGTCGTACATGCCGCCGGAGTTGGCGCACGAACCCATCGAGATCACCCACTTGGGCTCGAGCATCTGCTCGTACAGGCGCTGAATGATCGGCGCCATCTTGATGAAGCAGGTCCCGGCGATAACCATGAAGTCGGCCTGACGCGGTGATGCCCGGATAACTTCGGCGCCGAAGCGCGCGATGTCGTGGGGCGCCGTGAAGGCGGTGGTCATTTCCACGTAGCAGCACGACAGACCGAAGTTGTACGGCCACAGGGAGTTCTTACGTCCCCAGTTGACCGCGCCACTCAGCACGTCTTCCAGCTTGCCCATGAAAATGTTTTTGTGGACTTGATCCTCTAACGGATCGGAAACGGTTTCCCGCTGGCCGATCGGATATTGCTCGTTAGGAGCATCGGGGTCGATTCTGGTGAGATTGTATTGCATTGCCAAAGCCTCATTGTTTCAGCTTCGCCTGCCGCTTGCGACGAGCTTCCGGAGCCCAGTCAAGGGCGCCCACTCGGAACAGGTAGACAAGACCTGCCAACAGAATTGCTATGAAAACGAGAGCTTCGACGAATCCGGTCCAGCCGCTTTCGCGGACGGACACAGACCATGCAAAGAGAAAGAGGGCTTCGATATCGAAGATCACGAACAGCATCGCGACCAGATAGAATTTGGCTGAGAGCCGCAAGCGGGCGCCACCGGTAGGTAGCATGCCGGACTCGAACGGTTCATTTTTGCTGCGGCCCCAGGCTTTTGACCCAAGCAGGCTCGACACGCCGAGCATGAAAGCACACAGGCCAACGACGCCCAGAAGGAAAATGGCAAAGCCCCAGTTGTGGGCCATGAGTCCTGTCGCTTCGGACATGCTGGAAATCCTTAACAGAGAGCAAAGGTCTCTGAGCTTGAATGAAATAACGCAGTGACGATATGTCGCAGCAATCAATCGCGGTGATTTTATGGCTAAACACCGGGCAAGTAAAATTCCTATAGCGAAATTATTTATTGGAATAAGGACATAGCGCGCCCCCAAGACCCTGCAGCCCAGGCCCCATGGGCATTGGCCGACTATTCATTAATAATATTTCGTGCGGAATGCAACAATGATAATGACTTCCAAATGATAATTGTTATTGTTTGTGGTGGCCTTTCTACGCTGCACTTAGTGCCGTGCCTGAGGGGCTGTCTTACATCGCCGCTACTGCAGTTGTCAGCGTCGGACGTTTTACTCCTTTTCGGACTGCCCAATACTGCGTTCGATCAATTTTTCTATCCGTGCGCCGAAGTCTTGTCGGGGAGGGCCCATGCAGGTCGGATCTGCATGGGGACTGCTCCTGTGGGAGTCAAGCTTGCCCGCGATCCCGGCAACGCGGTCCCGAGGCAGACTGCGTTCGCTCTTCGCGGACAAGCCTGACTCCCACAGTTGCAGGCTTGCTCTTACAGCGTAGGTCGCTTCAAAAAAAACGGGTGAAAAAAACCGGGTGCTCAGATCAATGTTGCTCAGTCGGCCCGCGCCTGTGGCCAGGGGATTTGCGCATTAAGCGACACCGTTTTTGCGAGCGAAAATTGGCACGAGATTGGCTAAGGTCTTGAACGAGTGATATCAAATGGCTATCTTTGTGGTTCATTCATCTAATCATCTATATCAATATTGGTTAGATTTCCGCTCCCTTCTTATATAGCCGCGTCAGTTTTCATCGTTCGCGGCTGATACCAAAGGAATGTCATGAACTCTCGGATCGCGAATATGAGCGTTATGCTCAAGCTGGCTTTGGGCTTTGCTGTTGTGCTGCTTTTGACCGCTATTGTCGCCGCGACCGGCTGGTTCAGCCTGGGGAAAATGATCGAGCGCACTGATCGAATGACTAGCATCACCGAGCTCGGCAACCGTCTCGATCACCTGCGCAGGGCGCGCTTGCAGTACCAGTTGGACAGGGGTGATGAACAAAAGGGTGCATTGATCCAGGCGTCGCTGGAGCAGTTCGTCACCCAGCAGAAAATCCTGGCAAAAGAGCTGAAGAAACCTGAAAACCTGAACAAACTTGCGCTGATCGAGCAGGCCAGCACGCAGTATCAAGTGGCACTGAATACGATGCGCGAGGCTTATCGCAATGACGCAGCCATGCGCAAGGAGATGGGCGTCAATGCGGTCAAGGGCGCCGCGCTGATTGCCCAGGTCATCACTGACGTAGAAGCGATGCCTGCCTCGGATGAGCGCTTTGACCTTTATAAGCTCATCCTCAAGGCCAAGGAGGACGTGGCGCTGGTGCGTTATGAAGTGCGTGGCTATACCGGCAACCCCAACAGCGCCACCGAACAAGCCGCCACCCGCCAGCTCGAAAATGCGTTCAAGAGCATCGAAACACTCAAGAGCGCTTTTGGTCCCACCTATACCGACACCATCAAGCAACTGGAAACCGCGTTGATTGCTTACCGCCGTTCGGTGCAGGACTTCACTGCCAGTAATCAGGCCATTGGCAGGGCCGTGCAGGACACCATCGATTTGGGCGAAACCATCACCCGCCTGACCGATGAAATGTATGCCAGCCAACTGGTCTCCCGTGACGAAGACAGCGCCCAGGCCCGCGTCCTGCAACTGAGCTGCACCGCCTTGGCGATGTTGCTGGGGATTTTTGCCGCCCTGATCATCACGCGCCAGATTACGCGGCCGTTGCAGGACACATTGGCTGTGGTCGATCGCATTGCCGCAGGGGACCTCACGCAACACATGATCGTGACTCGTCGTGATGAGCTGGGTGTCTTGCAGCAAGGTATCGAGCGCATGGGTACCACCTTGCGTGACCTGATCGGTGGTATCCGCGATGGCGTCACCCAAATCGCCAGTGCCGCCGAAGAGCTATCGGCTGTCACCGAGCAGACCAGTGCCGGGGTCAATAGCCAGAAAATCGAGACCGATCAGGTGGCGACCGCCATGCACGAAATGTCGGTCACCGTGCATGAAGTCGCGCGTAATGCCGAACAGGCTTGCGCAGCTGCATCAGAGGCCGATGCACAAGCCCGTATTGGCGACCAAGTGGTTGCGCAGGCCATCGTTCAGATCGAGCGCTTGGCCAGTGAGGTCGGGCGCTCGGTCGAAGCCATGAACGAGCTGGAGCAAGAAAGTGGGCGCATCGGCAAGATCATGGACGTGATCAGGGCGGTGGCTGAGCAGACCAACTTGCTGGCCCTTAACGCCGCCATTGAGGCTGCTCGCGCAGGTGACGCGGGGCGCGGTTTTGCCGTGGTCGCCGACGAAGTACGTGGGCTGGCCCAGCGTACCCAGCATTCCACCGAAGAGATTGAAAGCCTGGTGGCGGGTTTGCAGAACGGCACGCGCCAGGTATCGAGTATCATGCAAAACAGCCGTGAACTGACCGACAGCAGCGTGGAGTTGGCCTCCAAGGCCGGCACCTCCCTGGGCAATATCACCCAGGCGGTTTCTGGCATTCAGTCCATGAACCAGCAGATTGCTGCCGCCGCGGTGCAACAAAGCTCGGTGGCCGAGGAAATCAGCCGGAGTGTCCTGAACGTGCGCGATGTATCCGAACAGACCGCCTCGGCCAGCGAAGAAACCGCAGCCTCCAGCATCGAACTGGCGCGCCTGGGTAACCAGTTGCAGCAGTTGGTCAGTCACTTCAAAGTGTGAAAGCTGGGCTTGACGATCACCGTTGCCGGGGAACAACAGGCGAAAAAAAGCCCCGAACCAGTCGGGGCGTCAGATCGTCGGCTTTGCGGTTAGCTTTTATTCGGTCCGCAAGGGCCGTTTACCGCGTGGATCAGTGGAACTGTTCTTCTTCGGTGGAACCGGTCAGTGCGGTCACCGACGAAGCGCCGCCCTGGATCACGGTGGTCATGTCGTCGAAGTAGCCGGTGCCCACTTCCTGCTGGTGCGCCACGAAGGTGTAGCCCTTGGCGGCGTCAGCGAACTCCTGCTCTTGCAGTTTCACGTAGGCGGTCATGTCGTTGCGGGCGTAGTCGTGCGCCAGGTTGAACATGCTGTGCCACATGTTGTGGATGCCGGCCAGGGTGATGAACTGGTGCTTGTAGCCCATGGCGGACAGTTCGCGCTGGAACTTGGCGATGGTCGCGTCGTCCAGGTTTTTCTTCCAGTTGAAGGAAGGCGAGCAGTTGTACGACAGGATCTGGTCCGGGTATTCCTTCTTGATCGCTTCGGCAAAGCGACGGGCTTCGTCCAGGTCTGGCTTGGCGGTTTCGCACCAGATCAGATCAGCGTATGGCGCGTAGGCCAGGCCGCGGGCGATAGCCTGGTCGAGGCCGGCGCGCACCTTGTAGAAACCTTCCGGGGTACGGGTGCCGGTCACGAACGGTTGGTCGTACGGGTCGCAGTCGGAGGTCAGCAGGTCAGCGGCGTTGGCGTCGGTACGGGCCAGGATGATGGTCGGCACGCCAGCGACGTCGGCAGCCAGGCGAGCAGCGGTCAGCTTCTGCACGGCTTCCTGGGTAGGAACCAGTACCTTGCCGCCCATGTGGCCGCATTTCTTCACCGAAGCCAGTTGGTCTTCGAAGTGAACGCCAGCGGCGCCAGCTTCGATCATGCTCTTCATCAGCTCGTAGGCGTTCAGGACGCCGCCGAAACCGGCTTCGGCGTCAGCCACGATCGGCGCGAAGTAGTCGATGTAGCCTTCGTCGCCCGGGTTCTTGCCGGCTTTCCACTGGATCTGGTCGGCACGACGGAACGAGTTGTTGATGCGCTTGACCACGGTTGGAACCGAATCCACCGGGTACAGCGACTGGTCGGGGTACATGGACTCGGCGGAGTTGTTGTCCGCAGCCACTTGCCAGCCCGACAGGTAGATCGCCTGGATGCCGGCCTTGACTTGCTGCACGGCTTGGCCGCCGGTCAGGGCGCCCATGCAGTTGACGAAATCTTTCTCGGGACGGAAGGCTGGCTTGGCGCCCTGGGTGACCAGGTTCCAGAGCTTCTCGGCGCCCATTTTCGCAAAGGTGTGCTCAGGTTGAACCGAGCCACGCAGACGGACGACGTCAGCAGCGGAATAATTGCGCTTCACGCCTTTCCAGCGCGGGTTTTCAGCCCAGTCTTTTTCAAGGGCTGCAATTTGCTGTTCGCGTGTCAGTGCCATGGAGATAAACCTCGTCGCATAGGTCTTGGTGGAAAATTCCTGCTCCTGCCGACCAGGGGTTGGCGTACAAGTCGGTTCAGGCGGGGAGGCGACGGGATGAACGATGGGCTCGAGGGGAAAGTGAGCAGGTAGGGGCGGACTGCGGGCGCATTCGGGCGTCGTGGGCCTTTAATACGAACTCAGAGTGATGCCGGGTTACCTAGTTACGCTTCCGTCCCTCGGGACAACTTCGTTCCAGTCGCAACCTCGTCAAACACACCTTGTGGGCGGTACAGACACGAATCGGCTCGCAGGGTAGTTGCAAGCGTCGACCCGAAGGCCCTTGCCAGGGCCCCTGATTAGCGGGAGCGAGGCCATCATGCCTTCGGTTTTTTGGCTCGTCAAACGTTTTGTAGTGCTTTTTTTGTAGCACTACATCTTTGGTCTAATACGACTCATCAGTCAGTTTTTGGTGCTTCAGTTCAGGGTATCGACCTTGACCCGCAAAATCATGTCATCGCGGCCCTGGGTCGAGTAGCTGCGGGTCAGACCCTGTTTGTCGGCCTGATTCTGGCGATTGACCCCGGCCAGGGTGATCCATTCGCCCAGGCGACCGCTGACGGTTGTGTCGGTACTTTGAACGTTCACTACATCGGGACGTTCCTGGCTCATGCGGTCACGGTTGGTACTGATGCTCAGATGAACGGTCTCACCGTTGACGCTGGCGGTGACATAAAAACCCTGGGTGACGTTGCGGTATTCGGTCTGGCTTTGCATGCGCCCATAGGTGTCGGTCTGGGTGCTGGTGAACGGCACGCTCTGGCCCACCTGGATCAACGCCGGTTGGCCTTCGCTGGCTTGTACCTGCTGCACGCCGCCTTCACGGCTGGCGGTGCTGCGATTGATTATGCGGGTCTGGCTGGGGGCGGCACCGTTGATCGAATAGCCCTGGTCGCCCTGCAGGTTGTTTTCGTTGGTGTCGACGGTGATCAGCAGGCGCTTGGGAGCGGTATCCAATTGGGCGAGGAATTGCCGGAGTTCTTCGATTTTGCCGGGCTCGGCATTGACGATCAGTTGGTTGCCGTAGGCGCTGACCTGGCCGTCCTTGCCGATGAAATTCTGCGCCACCGGCAGCAGGTCGGCGCTGGTGCGGTAGTTCAGCGGCACGACTTGCGTGTCGGCCATGACCGACAGGCTGCAACCGAGCAGCAGAGTGGTAAGCAGGGTGCGTAAGGACATGTCCATTTCTCCGCGAGACAAAGGCTTGATATTGCCAGTTTGTCGGCCCGGGATGGGGCAAGTTGAATGGTAGACAGCAAAACGCCCCGGCATCGGAGGATGGCGGGGCGTTTTATGGTGCTGATGATGCTTTTGTGGCGAGGGGATTTATCCCCGTTGGGCTGCGAAGCAGCCCCAATCAAGCTAATTGCCTCAACCTGACACACCGCAGTGACTGACTTGAGGGCTGCTGCGCAGCCCAGCGGGGCGGTGCGACGTTTCGCTAAATCCCCTCGCCACAGGGTTTCAGGCCGAATGGCGAACCATGTCCACATGGGGAATCCCGGCTTCCAGGAATTCCTCACTGACCACCGCGAAACCCAGGCGCTCATAGAACGGAGTGGCATGCACCTGGGCGCTGAGCATCTGTTGCTTGAGCCCGCGTTTCTCGGCTTCGGCGATCACGGCGTGCATCAGCGCGTCACCCACCTTCAGGCCGCGCCAGTCCTTGAGGACCGAGACGCGACCGATATGGCCGTCAGTCAACAGGCGAGCGGTGCCAATGGGGAAGTCGCCTTCAAACGCCAGAAAATGCACCGCGCCCTGGTCATCGGCATCCCATTCCAGCTCAGGCGGAACGGACTGCTCGGCAATGAACACGGTTTCACGAATGCGCCGGATCTCGGCGTTATCCTTTTGCCAGTCTGCGACACGAACGTGAATTTTATTCATCAGCGAACCCCAGGCTGCCTTGCTTGACCAGCTCGCAGACCAGGCCGCGACCGTCTTCATCGGCCAACCACGGGCCAAGGTTCTCGATGTGCAGGGCGTCGGCGGCGCAGATCATTTTCAGCAGTTCGCGCAGCTTGCCCGGCAGGTAACGGCTCTGGCCGCTGGCGAACAGCAGCAGGTCATCATCGACTTCCGACCAGGCCAGGCGCGCACTCGGATTGCGAATGATCACCGCACCTTGTTCCAGGCTGGCCAGCAGGTCGTCTTCTTCCAGCTCCGGGCCCACCACCAGTTCCGGGTAGCGCGGCTCGGTCATGAACTGGCCGAACCAGGTCAGCAGCAGGCGTTCGTCGCTCATGTGTTCGGCCAGCAGGCCCTTGAGGCGGTCGAGAGCGTCCTGCTGGATTTGGTGCGGGTCGGCTACAGGGCGTGCGTCGGCGTCGGTGTAGCGTTCTTCGTCCGGCAGGAACTGGCTGAGGAAGTCGGTGAAATGGGTCAGTACTTCGGCGGCGCTAGGCGCACGGAAACCCACCGAGTAGGTCATGCAGTCGTCCACGGCCACGCCACAGTGAGCCAGGCGCGGCGGCAGGTAGAGCATGTCGCCCGGTTCCAGGATCCATTCGTCGGTGGCTTCGAATTCGGCGAGAATGCGCAGGTCGGCGTGTTGCAGCAGCGGGCTCTCGGAGTCGCACATCTGGCCGATTTTCCAGTTGCGCTGGCCATGGCCTTGCAGCAGGAACACGTCATAGTTATCGAAGTGCGGGCCCACGCTGCCACCCGGGGCGGCGAAGCTGATCATCACATCGTCGATGCGCCAGCTCGGCAGGAAGCGGAAGTTCTCAAGCAGCTCGCTGACTTCCGGTACGAACTGATCGACAGCCTGTACCAGCAGGGTCCACTCGCGCTCTGGCAACTTGCTGAATTCGTCTTCGGCGAACGGGCCGCGACGCAGTTCCCAAGGGCGCTCGCCGTGCTCGATCACCAGGCGCGATTCGACTTCTTCTTCCAGGGCCAGGCCGGCCAGTTCGTCGGCGTCGATGGGGCTTTGGAAGTCAGGAATCGCCTGACGGATCAGCAGCGGTTTTTTCTGCCAGTAGTCGCGCAGGAACTCCCGTGCCGTAATGCCGCCCAGGAGTTGCAGAGGAATATCAGGATTCATGTGTAACCTATTGAAAAAATATACTTTTCAGCCGCGAATAAAAACGCCCGGCGCGGCCGGGCGTCTCAAAGGTAAAGCCGTGGATCAGATGCGCTTGGCTTGTGCCGCTGCGTTGCCGATGTAGCTGGCCGGCGTCAGCTTTTTCAGCTCGGCGCGAGCGTCGGCAGGCATGTCCAGGCCATCGATGAAAGTCTGCAACGCTTCAGGGCTGATGCCCTTGCCACGGGTCAGTTCTTTCAGCTTTTCATACGGGTTTTCGATGTTGTAGCGACGCATCACGGTCTGGATCGGCTCGGCCAGGACTTCCCAGCATGCGTCCAGGTCGGCGGCAATCTTCTGCTCGTTCAGTTCCAGCTTGCTGATGCCCTTGAGGCTGGCTTCGTAGGCAATGACGCTGTGGGCAAAGCCCACGCCCAGGTTGCGCAGTACGGTGGAATCGGTCAGGTCGCGCTGCCAGCGGGAGATCGGCAGTTTGCTCGCCAGGTGCTGGAACAGCGCGTTGGCGATGCCCAGGTTGCCTTCGGAGTTTTCGAAGTCGATCGGGTTGACCTTGTGCGGCATGGTCGAGGAACCGATTTCGCCGGCGATGGTGCGCTGCTTGAAGTAACCCAGGGAGATGTAGCCCCAGATGTCACGGTCGAAGTCGATCAGGATGGTGTTGAAACGGGCGATCGCGTCGAACAGCTCGGCGATGTAGTCGTGCGGTTCGATCTGGGTGGTGTACGGGTTGAAGCTCAGGCCCAGCTCGTCTTCGATGAAGGCGCGGGCGTTGGCTTCCCAGTCGATGTCCGGGTAGGCCGACAAGTGGGCGTTGTAGTTGCCCACGGCACCGTTGATCTTGCCCAGCAGCGGCACGGCGGCAACCTGGGCGATCTGGCGCTCCAGGCGGTACACCACGTTCGCCAGTTCCTTGCCCAGGGTGGTCGGCGAAGCCGGTTGACCGTGGGTGCGCGACAGCATCGGCACGTCGGCGAAGCGGATCGCCAGCTCGCGGATGGCCTGGGCGGTCTGGCGCATCAGCGGCAGCATCACCTCATCACGGCCTTCGCGCAGCATCAGGGCGTGGGACAGGTTGTTGATGTCCTCGCTGGTGCAGGCGAAGTGGATGAACTCGCTGACATTGGCCAGTTCCGGCAGCTTGGCCGCCTGCTCCTTGAGCAGGTATTCGATGGCCTTGACGTCGTGGTTGGTGGTGCGCTCGATCTCTTTGACGCGCTCGGCGTGCTCCAGCACAAAGTTTTCTGCCAGGGCGTTCAGCACCGCGTTGGCTTCGGCGGAAAACGCCGGCACTTCGCTGATGGCAGGATGGGCGGCCAGGCGCTGGAGCCAGCGTACTTCAACCAGGACGCGGGCACGGATCAAGCCGTACTCGCTGAAAATCGGGCGCAGGGCCTGGGTTTTGCCGGCGTAGCGGCCGTCAACAGGGGAAACCGCAGTGAGCGAAGAGAGCTGCATGGGGTGTTCTCGGACAGTCGGGCAACGAAATGGGGCGCGTATCATACATGAAAACAATCGCCGGTCCGTCGCCAACTGACCGGCGTATTACGCGTAACGAACTACAAAAACGGGTTGAGGCGACTTATTCGTTGCGCATCAACGGGTAAAGCTCTTTAAGCAATTTGCGCCGGCTGATCACCAGTTGCCAGCGATGGCCGCCCAACTGCCGCCACAGCCGTGCCGAACGAATCCCGGCCAGCAACAGGGCGCGGATCTTCGAGGCATTGCTCGGTTGCTGCAGGTTGCGCATGTCGCCGTGCACCTGGATGCGCTGGCGCAAGGTGCTCAGGGTGTCCTGGTACAGCGCGCCGCAGGCCGCGACGACGTTTTCGTGGGACGGGCCGAAGTGCTCGACCTGGGACTGGATCTGCGGCAAGCGTTTGCCGATGGTCTCCAGCAGGTCGTCGCGCTTGGCCAGCTGGCGCTCAAGCCCCAGCATCGACAAGGCGTAGCGCAGCGGTTCGCGTTGCAGGGCGCTGGGATCGCGTTCCAGGGCGCCGATCAGGGCGCGATAGCCTTCACGCAGGTTCAAATCGTCGCCGCCGTAGACCTCCAGGGTGTCCTTGGGGTCGCGAACCAGCAGGCTGCCGAGCATGCAGGCCACGCCCGCCTCGGTGGCCTGGCCGGTCTTGGCAATCCTGTCCACCAGCACGGCGGCGAGAAACACCCCACCCAATGCTGTCAGTTGTTCCTGGATGGGTGTCATGCCTTGCTGCTCCAGGGTTCCGCGACTTCGATCACGCCGCCGCCCAGGCAGACTTCGCCGTCATAGAACACCACGGACTGGCCGGGCGTGACCGCCCGCTGCGGGTCATCGAAGGTGGCACGGTAGCCCGTGGCGGTTTTTTCCAGGGTGCAGGGCTGGTCGCTTTGGCGGTAGCGAACCTTGGCCGTCAGGCGACGTGGTTCGCTGAGGTCGATCGGGTTGACCCAATAGATGTCGGAAGCGAGCAGGGCGCGGGAAAACAACCAGGGGTGGTCGTTGCCCTGGCCGACGATCAGCTCGTTGTGCTCCAGGTCCTTGACCAGCACGTACCACGGCTCTTCGCCAGCGTCTTTCAAGCCGCCGATGCCCAGGCCCTGGCGCTGGCCGATGGTGTGGTACATCAGGCCATGGTGGCGGCCGATGACTTCGCCTTCGGTGGTCTTGATCTCGCCTGGCTGGGCCGGCAGGTATTGCTTGAGGAAGTCGCTGAAGCGGCGCTCACCGATAAAGCAGATCCCGGTGGAATCCTTCTTCTTGGCGGTGGCGAGCTGGTGTTTTTCGGCGATTGCGCGCACTTCGGGCTTTTCCAGTTCGCCAACCGGGAACAGGGTCTTGGCGATCTGTTCGCCGCCGACGGCATGCAGGAAGTAGCTCTGGTCCTTGTTCGGGTCAAGGCCCTTGAGCAATTCAGTACGGCCGTCGATGTCGCGGCGACGCACGTAGTGGCCGGTGGCGATCAGGTCTGCGCCGAGCATCATGGCGTAGTCGAGGAACGCCTTGAACTTGATTTCGCGGTTGCACAGGATGTCCGGGTTCGGCGTGCGGCCGGCCTTGTATTCGGCCAGGAAGTGCTCGAACACGTTGTCCCAGTACTCGGCGGCGAAGTTGGCGGTGTGCAGCTTGATGCCGATCTTGTCGCACACCGCCTGGGCATCCGCGAGGTCGTCCATGGCGGTGCAGTATTCGGTTCCGTCGTCTTCTTCCCAGTTCTTCATGAACAGGCCTTCCACCTCATAACCCTGCTCGATCAGCAGAAGGGCGGAAACGGAAGAGTCCACGCCGCCGGACATGCCGACAATGACGCGCTGCTTGGATGTGTCAGAAGGAGCTGGATCACGCATAGGAGTTTCAATGAGTGTCTTGAAAAAGGACGCGATTCTATCAGGCCCGGGCGCGCAAGGCTAAAGAGAAGGACGGATCAGCGTCAGACTGTGGCGATGGCCGGCCAGATAATCGTCGATGCAGCGGATGATCAGCTCGCTGCGCCAGTGCCCGCGCTGTTCGAGCAACTCGTCGCGAGTCAGCCATTTGGCGCCCAGGATGCCGTCGTCCAGTTGATAGCCGGGGCGATGGTTCAAGGCCTTGGCGGCGAAACAGACCCGCTGGTAGGTCACGCCGTTGCTGGGGGCGGTGTACAGGTAGATGCCCACCACGCTGGTGGGTTCGACGTCCCAGCCGGTTTCTTCCAGGGTTTCGCGCACCGCGGCTTCGATCAGCGTTTCGTCCGGGTCCAGGTGACCGGCGGGCTGGTTGAGCACTGCTCGTCCGCCTTTGGATTCTTCGACCATCAGGAAACGGCCGTGGTCTTCGACGATGGTGGCGACGGTGATGTGGGGTTTCCAGTCCATGGGGTTTCCTAGATATCAATGTGCATGGAAATTTCAATTTGAAAACAGGCCATTGTGGGAGCGAGCCTGCTCGCGATAGCGGTGTGCCAGTCAGCATCAGGGTTGAATGTTATACCGCTATCGCGAGCAGGCTCGCTCCCACAGGGGGGATATGTTGTCAGGAGGGAAAGTATGGTGTGTCCGGAAACACAAACCCCGGCACCAGGCCGGGGTTTGTGATGTTCCCTTACAACCTTACACCAGCGCAGCAATTGCCGCGTTGAAGGTGGCGCTCGGGCGCATGGCCTTGCTGGTCAGCTCAGGGTTGGCGAAGTAGTAACCGCCGATATCCACTGGCTTGCCTTGAACGGCATTGAGCTCGGCAACGATTTTTTCTTCGTTGTCGGTCAACGTCTTGGCCAGGGCAGTGAACTGAGCCTTGAGGGCTGCGTCGTCGTCCTGGGCGGCCAGTGCCTGGGCCCAGAACAGGGTCAGGTAGAAGTGGCTGCCACGGTTGTCGATGCCGCCGACCTTGCGCGAAGGCGACTTGTTGCGGTCCAGGAACTCACCGGTAGCCTGGTCGAGGGTCTTGGCCAGCACCAGCGCTTTCGGGTTGTCGTAGGTCACGCCCAGGTGTTCGAGAGAGGCGGCCAGGGCCAGGAACTCGCCCAGGGAATCCCAGCGCAGGAAGTTTTCTTCCAGCAGTTGCTGAACGTGCTTGGGAGCCGAACCGCCGGCGCCGGTTTCGAACAGACCACCGCCGTTCATCAGCGGCACGATGGAGAGCATCTTGGCGCTGGTGCCCAGTTCCATGATCGGGAACAGGTCAGTCAGGTAATCGCGCAGTACGTTGCCGGTCACCGAAATGGTGTCCTTGCCTTCGCGGGTGCGGGCCAGGGTGAACTTCATCGCGTCGACCGGCGACATGATGCGGATGTCCAGGCCGGCGGTGTCGTGGTTCTTCAGGTAGGCCTGGACTTTCTCGATCACCACGCCGTCATGGGCGCGCATCGGGTCCAGCCAGAAGATCGCCGGGGTGCTGCTGGCGCGAGCGCGGTTGACGGCCAGCTTGACCCAATCCTGGATCGGCGCGTCCTTGGTCTGGCACATGCGGAAGATGTCGCCAGCCTCGACGTTCTGCTCCAGCAGGGTGCGACCGGTGCTGTCGGAAACGCGTACCACGCCGTTGGCCTTGATCTGGAAGGTCTTGTCGTGGGAGCCGTACTCTTCGGCTTTCTTGGCCATCAGGCCGACGTTCGGCACGCTGCCCATGGTGGTTGGGTCGAAGGCGCCGTGTTGCTTGCAGTCTTCGATCACCGCCTGGTAGATGGTGGCGTAGCAGCGATCCGGGATCACGGCCTTGGTGTCGTGCAGCTGACCGTCGGTGCCCCACATCTTGCCGGAGTCACGGATCATGGCCGGCATCGAGGCGTCGACGATGACGTCGCTCGGCACGTGCAGGTTGGTGATGCCTTTGTCGGAGTTGACCATCGCCAGGGATGGACGCGCTGCGTAGACCGCCTGGATGTCGGCTTCGATCTGCGCCTGCTGCTCGACCGGCAGGGCCTTGATGCGGGCGTACAGGTCGCCGATGCCGTTGTTCAGGTTGAAGCCGATCTGCTCCAGCACTTGGGCGTGCTTGGCCAGGGCGTCTTTATAGAACTCGGCAACGATCTGGCCGAACATGATCGGGTCGGAGACCTTCATCATGGTGGCCTTGAGGTGAACCGACAGCAGGACGCCTTTTTGCTTGGCATCTTCGATTTCAGCGGCGATGAAGTCGCGCAGGGCGTTCTTGCTCATCACGGCGCAGTCGAGGATCTCACCGGCTTGTACGGTGGTTTTTTCCTTCAGGACAGTGGCAGTGCCGTCCTGGGCGATCAGCTCGATTTTCACGCTGCCGGCGGCGTCGATCAGGGCGGCTTTTTCGCTGCCGTAGAAATCGCCGGTGCTCATGTGGGCCACGTGGGACTTGGAGTCGGCTGCCCAGGCGCCCATTTTGTGCGGGTGCTTGCGTGCGTAGTTCTTGACCGACAACGGGGCGCGGCGGTCGGAGTTGCCTTCGCGCAGGACCGGGTTCACGGCGCTGCCCTTGACCTTGTCGTAGCGGGCGCGAGCGTCTTTCTCGGCGTCGCTGGTCACGGTTTCCGGGTAGTCCGGCAGCGCGTAGCCTTGGGCCTGCAATTCCTTGATCGCGGCCTGCAGTTGCGGCACCGAGGCGCTGATGTTCGGCAGCTTGATGATGTTGGCTTCAGGCGTAACGGCCAGGTCGCCCAGTTCAGCGAGGTGGTCGGCTACGGCTTTGTCGCCCAGTTGCTCGGGGAAGCTGGCCAGGATGCGCCCTGCGAGGGAGATATCGCGGGTTTCCACGGCGATATCGGCCGAAGCGGTAAAGGCTTCGACGATCGGCAGCAGCGAATAGGTGGCGAGGGCGGGAGCTTCGTCGGTGAAGGTATAGATGATCTTCGAGCGGGTGGGCATATTCGGATTAACTCTCTTCTTTGCTAAAGCATGCGCAGAAACTCGAGGGGCGCCGGGTAAGCGCGTTCGTTCAAAGTCATCCGTGAGCCGAATGTCGAGGTTTCTTCGCGGTGATGTTGGGTGCATCAGTCGAGCGTCAAGCGGTTGGGCCGCGGTAACGGTCCGGCTTTTAAATTGGCGGAAAGTCCTGTGATAGAGCCGTCAGCCGTCGTGACCCTGTGGTCAGCGGCGGCATTATACATAGGTAGCTGGCGATCTGCCGATGGTTCATAGACTTCCGTACACGTCCATTGGTCTAAACGTCGCACTACCCATGGAGCGGACTATGCTCATGTTTGGCGCTTTTCCCTTGGTTTTCAGGGTTGTACATGGCGAACTGCAACGCTTTGCCCCTGATGAGCCTAACGTAGGGTTTGCGCGCCGATTCAAGTGGGGTACGCTCGAACGCAGCCAGATGTTCAATCCAAGCAATGGAGTTCAGCATGGGGTATCAAAAGATTCAGGTTCCAGCCGTCGGTGACAAAATCACCGTCAATGCAGACCATTCTCTTAATGTTCCGGACAACCCGATCATCCCTTTCATCGAAGGCGACGGTATTGGCGTCGACATCAGTCCGGTCATGATCAAGGTGGTGGACGCAGCGGTTCAGAAGGCCTATGGCGGCAAGCGCAAGATTTCCTGGATGGAAGTCTATGCCGGCGAGAAAGCGACCCAGGTCTACGACCAGGACACCTGGTTGCCCCAGGAAACCCTGGATGCGGTCAAGGATTACGTGGTTTCCATCAAGGGCCCGCTGACCACGCCGGTGGGCGGTGGTATCCGTTCGCTGAACGTCGCCCTGCGCCAGCAGCTCGACCTGTATGTGTGCCTGCGCCCGGTGCGCTGGTTCGAAGGCGTGCCCAGCCCGGTCAAGAAACCTGGCGACGTGGACATGACGATCTTCCGTGAGAACTCCGAGGACATCTACGCTGGCATCGAGTGGAAGGCAGGTTCGGCCGAAGCCACCAAGGTCATCAAGTTCCTGAAAGAAGAAATGGGCGTGACCAAGATCCGTTTCGACGAGGACTGCGGCATCGGCGTCAAGCCGGTTTCCAAGCAGGGCACCAAGCGCCTGGCGCGCAAGGCCTTGCAATATGTTGTCGACAATGACCGCGATTCGCTGACCATCGTGCACAAAGGCAACATCATGAAGTTCACCGAAGGTGCCTTCAAGGAATGGGCCTACGAAGTGGCGGCCGAGGAGTTCGGCGCGACCCTGCTCGACGGCGGGCCCTGGATGCAGTTCAAGAACCCCAAGACTGGCAAGAACGTGGTCGTCAAGGACGCCATCGCCGACGCGATGCTCCAGCAGATCCTCCTGCGTCCGGCCGAATATGACGTGATCGCCACCCTGAACCTCAACGGTGACTACCTGTCCGACGCCCTGGCGGCGGAAGTGGGCGGTATCGGTATTGCGCCGGGCGCCAACCTGTCCGACACCGTGGCGATGTTCGAAGCCACCCACGGTACCGCGCCCAAGTATGCCGGCAAGGACCAGGTCAACCCGGGATCGCTGATCCTGTCGGCGGAAATGATGCTGCGCCACATGGGTTGGACCGAAGCGGCCGACCTGATCATCAAGGGCACCAACGGCGCGATTTCGGCCAAGACCGTGACCTATGACTTCGAACGTCTAATGGAGGGTGCCAAGCTGGTGTCGTCCTCGGGCTTCGGTGATGCCCTGATTTCGCACATGTAAGCGAGTCGGCGCTCAGCGCAAATGCCCGGCTCGGGTGATCGAGCCGGGCATTTTCATTTGTCCGGGTTGACGACTGCCGGTCAATGGGCCTCGGTGATCCTGGCATTGACAGGGGCGGGTGTCTCTTCGGCGGTGACAATCCTGATGTTGACCGCGTGCAAGCCCTTGGGTCCCTGGATGACGTCGAACGTCACAGGCTGTCCGGCCTTCAAGGTCTTATAGCCTTCCATGTTGATAGCCGAGTAATGGGCGAAAAGGTCTTCATTGTCCCTGCCGGCCGCGATAATGAAGCCGTAGCCCTTTGCATTGTTGAACCATTTCACCTTGCCATTCATCTTGACGACCGACATAACCCATTTCCCTCTGCAACGCACTCCATCACTGGAGTATCATCCAGTCCATCCGCAGGCTAATCTTGAAAACAGGATAGATTCCACGGACCTTTTTAACCCACGATGGGCTCTATTGGTTGTAACACCGTTTTGCCGATAGTCAAGGTGGCCGGGTGGTCGTGGTTGAAATCGCCCACAAGCGCCCCCATCACTGTATTCGCCAACTAAACGAACCTTTCTTTCCATGCATGCAGTCAGCCAGATTCGACTAACATTCAATCAGGATCGCCCGGATCTACACGACGACGATTCCGCAGGCATTGCTGTTCAGGAGGCAAAGCCTGCATTACAGGCTCCACCGATGTACAAGGTGGTTTTGTTCAATGATGACTACACACCGATGGATTTCGTCGTCGAAGTGCTCGAGTTGTTTTTTAATCTGAACCGCGAGCTGGCGACCAAGGTCATGCTGGCCGTCCATACAGAGGGACGGGCAGTATGTGGAGTGTTTACCCGCGACATCGCCGAGACGAAGGCCATGCAGGTCAATCAGTACGCCCGGGAAAGCCAGCATCCGCTACTCTGTGAAATCGAGAAGGACGGTTAACGCCGACCACTTGGGTATGAGGTGAAGCTATGTTAAACCGCGAGCTCGAAGTCACCCTCAATCTTGCCTTCAAGGAGGCTCGTTCGAAGCGTCATGAATTCATGACCGTCGAACACCTGCTGTTGGCCCTATTGGATAACGAGGCTGCCGCCACCGTTTTGCGTGCCTGCGGCGCGAACCTCGATAAACTCAAGCATGATCTGCAGGAGTTCATCGACTCCACCACGCCACTGATCCCCGTGCATGACGAGGATCGCGAAACCCAGCCAACCCTGGGCTTCCAACGTGTCCTGCAGCGTGCTGTCTTCCATGTACAGAGCTCGGGCAAGCGTGAAGTCACCGGTGCCAACGTGTTGGTTGCCATCTTCAGCGAGCAGGAAAGCCAGGCAGTGTTCCTGCTCAAGCAGCAGAGCGTTGCGCGTATCGATGTCGTCAACTACATCGCCCATGGCATCTCCAAGGTGCCGGGGCATGGCGATCACTCCGAGGGTGAGCAGGATATGCAGGACGACGAGGGCGGTGAGTCTTCTTCTTCAGGCAACCCATTGGATGCCTATGCCAGCAACCTGAACGAACTGGCACGCCAGGGGCGCATCGATCCACTGGTCGGGCGCGAGGCGGAAGTCGAGCGTGTCGCGCAGATCCTGGCCCGGCGCCGCAAGAACAACCCGCTGCTGGTGGGCGAGGCAGGCGTGGGCAAGACTGCGATTGCCGAAGGCCTGGCCAAGCGCATCGTCGACAACCAGGTGCCGGACCTGCTGGCCAACAGCGTCGTGTATTCCCTCGACCTGGGGGCCTTGCTGGCCGGTACCAAGTACCGCGGCGATTTCGAGAAGCGCTTCAAGGCGTTGCTCGGCGAGCTGAAAAAACGTCCGCAAGCGATCCTGTTCATCGATGAAATCCACACCATCATCGGCGCCGGGGCTGCTTCCGGTGGTGTCATGGATGCCTCCAACCTGCTCAAGCCGTTGCTGTCTTCGGGTGATATCCGTTGCATCGGCTCGACGACGTTCCAGGAGTTCCGCGGGATCTTCGAGAAAGACCGTGCCTTGGCCCGGCGCTTCCAGAAGGTCGATGTGTCGGAGCCTTCGGTGGAGGACACCATCGGTATCCTGCGCGGCCTGAAAGGGCGCTTCGAGCTGCACCACAACATCGAGTACAGCGATGAAGCCCTGCGCGCCGCGGCGGAACTGGCCTCGCGCTACATCAATGACCGGCACATGCCGGACAAGGCCATCGACGTCATTGACGAGGCGGGTGCCTACCAGCGCCTGCAACCCGTGGAGAAACGCGTCAAGCGCATCGAAGTGCCTCAGGTCGAGGATATCGTGGCGAAAATCGCGCGTATTCCGCCCAAGCATGTCACCAGTTCCGACAAGGAGCTGCTGCGTAATCTGGAGCGTGACCTGAAGCTGACGGTGTTCGGCCAGGATGCGGCCATCGACTCGCTGTCGACCGCTATCAAGCTGTCTCGCGCCGGCCTCAAGTCGCCGGACAAGCCAGTGGGCTCGTTCCTGTTCGCAGGTCCCACCGGTGTCGGCAAGACCGAGGCGGCACGGCAATTGGCCAAGGCGATGGGTATCGAGCTGGTTCGTTTCGACATGTCCGAGTACATGGAGCGCCACACCGTATCGCGTCTGATTGGTGCGCCTCCAGGTTATGTCGGTTTCGACCAGGGCGGCCTGCTGACCGAAGCGATTACCAAGCAGCCACACTGCGTGCTGTTGCTCGATGAAATCGAGAAGGCGCATCCGGAAGTCTTCAACCTGCTGCTGCAGGTCATGGACCACGGTACGCTGACCGATAACAACGGGCGCAAGGCGGACTTCCGCAACGTGATCATTATCATGACCACGAACGCCGGTGCCGAAACCGCAGCTCGCGCTTCGATCGGTTTCACCCATCAGGACCACTCGTCCGATGCGATGGAAGTGATCAAGAAGAGCTTCACGCCTGAGTTCCGCAACCGCCTGGACACCATTATCCAGTTTGGTCGCCTCAGTCATGAAGTCATCAAGAGCGTGGTGGACAAGTTCCTTACCGAACTTCAGGCGCAGCTCGAAGACAAGCGTGTCTTGCTGGAGGTCACCGATGCGGCTCGCAGTTGGCTGGCCGAAGGTGGTTACGATGTGACGATGGGGGCACGACCAATGGCTCGCCTGATCCAGGACAAGATCAAGCGTCCGCTGGCGGAGGAAATCCTCTTTGGCGAACTGGCCGAACATGGCGGTGTGGTTCACATCGACATCAAGGACGGCGAACTGACCTTCGACTTCGAAACCACGGCCGAAATGGCCTGATCACTACCCGCAACAAAGCAAAAGGCGCCGAAAGGCGCCTTTTTTGCTATTTCAGCAATACCTAGTCCCTGTGGGGGGGGGGCTGGATAACTGCAGGAGTTGCATCCGCCACAAATCTCCTGTGGGAGCGAGCCTGCTCGCGAAAGCGGTGGGTCAGTTGGCAGTAATGCCGAATGTGCCGGCCTCATCGCGAGCAGGCTCGCTCCCACAGGGGTGTGAGGTGATCGTGGGGGCGGACAAACAAAAACGCCCGGCATCAGCCGGGCGTTTTGTATTGACTTGTTAGCGAGCGCGGTAAGTGATGCGCCCTTTGCTCAAGTCATAGGGCGTCAGCTCGACGCGCACTTTGTCACCGGTAAGAATACGAATGTAGTTCTTGCGCATCTTGCCGGAGATATGCGCGGTTACGACGTGCCCATTTTCCAACTCCACACGAAACATGGTGTTGGGCAGGGTGTCGACGACAGTGCCTTCCATTTCGAAGCTGTCTTCTTTCGACATGCAGTAAAGCCCTCGGTATCCAGTGAATGGCCCGGTGCAACTGCGCCAGGCAAAAGCGGCGTGCATTGTGCCCGAAAAAGGGGGTTCAAGCCAAGGGGTTCTAGCTTTTAAGCCGAAGGGTTCTAACTCAGGACAACCCAACGCTGGTTTATCAGCAGTTCAATGGGGCGATATTGGGTCTTGTAGTTCATTTTCTTGCAGTTCTTGATCCAGTAGCCCAGGTATACCGCTTCCAGTCCCAGGCGCCGGGCTTCGTTGATTTGCCAGAGGATGGCAAACCGGCCCAGGCTGCGCCGTTCTTCGTCTGGCTCGTAGAAGGTGTATACCGCCGAAAGGCCATTGGGCAGCAGGTCCGTGACGGCGATGGCTACCAGCCGTCCGTCCAGGCGGAACTCATAGAAACGCGAAAACGGCAGGTCACGCACCAGGAAGGTCGAGAACTGATCGCGACTGGGTGGGTACATGTCGCCATCGGCATGGCGTTGTTCGATGTAGCGCTGGTACAGGTCGAAATATTCCTCGGTGAACTGCGGCTTGACCGGGCGGACCTGAAGGTCGGCGTTGCGCTTGAAAATGCGTTTCTGTTGGCGGTTGGGCAGAAATTGCGCGACAGGGATGCGCGCCGGGACACAGGCGTTGCAGTGTTGGCAATGGGGCCGGTAGAGGTGGTCGCCGCTACGACGAAAGCCCATTTCCGACAGGTCTGCGTAGACATGAACATCCATGGGCTGGCTAGGGTCGAGGAACAGCGTCGTGGCCTGCTCCTCCGGCAGATAACTGCAAGAGTGGGGCTGAGTGGCATAGAACTTCAAACGCGCCAACTCGGTCATGATCGACCCTCGGGATAAGCTTTGAATTTAATTGTAAGCCAGGAGCGCGAATGTCGCTCAGCAAACCCATGTCGCATGGTTGGGTTGGTCCAGATGCGCCTTTAGATAATCGGCAAATTCATTGCGTGGGATCGACCGTGCGCCGAGGCTCTGCAGGTGCTCGGTGGGCATCTGGCAGTCGATCAGTACGAAACCGGCGGCCTTGAGGTGCTGGACCAGGGTGGCGAAGCCGAATTTCGAGGCATTGTCGGCCCGGCTGAACATGGACTCGCCAAAGAACAGCTGCCCCATGGCCAGGCCATACAGGCCACCCACCAACATCCCCTGGTCCCACACTTCCACCGAATGGGCAAAACCGCGTCGGTGTAGTTCCCGATAAGCGGTTTGCATGGCGTCGGTGATCCAGGTGCCCTCGGCATAGTCCCGAGGCGCGGCGCACGCCTGGATGACCGCCGCGAAATCTCGGTCAAACGTCACTTGATAGCGCTGCTTGCGCAGCAGTTTGTCCAGGCTGCGGGATATGTGCAGTTCGTCGGGAAACAATACCGTACGTGGGTCCGGCGACCACCACAGGATCGGTTGCCCCTCGGAAAACCATGGGAAGCAGCCGTGGCGATAAGCCTGGATCAGCCGGTCGGCGGAGAGATCGCCGCCGGCGGCCAATAACCCGTTGGGGTCGCGCATGGCTTTTGCCAGTGGCGGGAATTCGAAGCTGTTGCGTTGTAACCAGGTCAGCATTGGTATCCGGCTTAAGTAGAAGGGGAGGGCGGCAGGCGGCGGGCCTCGCGCATCAGCGAGGACTCGCCTGGAAGGTTAACCGTCAAACGGCAGGGATGTCATCGAGATACTTCTCGGCATCGAGTGCGGCCATGCAGCCGGCGCCAGCGGAGGTGATTGCCTGGCGATAGACGTGGTCGGCCACATCGCCGGCGGCGAACACGCCTTCGATATCGGTCGCGGTGGCGTTGCCCTCGCTGCCGCCGCGCACGATCAGGTAACCGTCACGCATCGTCAACTGGCCCTGGAACAGTTCGGTATTGGGTTTGTGGCCGATGGCTATGAACACGCCAGCCAGGGACAGCGTGCTGGTTTCGCCGGTCTCGCTGTGCCGCAAGCGTGCGCCGGTCACGCCGCTGGCGTCGCCCAGGACTTCCTCCAGGTTCTGGTTCCAGTGCAGCTTGATAGTGCCGCTGGCGGCTTTTTCGAAAAGTTTGTCCTGCAGTATTTTCTCTGAACGCAGCTTGTCGCGGCGGTGGATCAGGTGTACTTCCCTGGCGATGTTCGACAGGTACAGGGCCTCCTCGACTGCGGTATTGCCGCCGCCGACCACGGCCACCACCTGATTGCGGTAGAAAAAGCCATCGCAGGTCGCACACGCGGAAACCCCTTTGCCAGCGAAGGTTTCCTCCGAGGGTAGGCCCAGGTACTGGGCCGAGGCACCGGTGGCAATGATCAGCGCATCACAGGTGTAGGTGCCGCTGTCGCCGATCAATTCGAACGGGCGCTGTTGCAACTTGGCGGTGTGGACATGGTCGTAGACGATCTGCGTATCGAAGCGCTCGGCGTGCCGTTGCATGCGCTCCATCAGTACCGGGCCCGTCAGGCCTTCGACATCGCCGGGCCAGTTATCGACTTCCACGGTGGTGGTGAGCTGGCCGCCGGCCTGCAGGCCGGTAATGACAACAGGTTTGAGGTTGGCGCGGGCGGCATAGACAGCAGCGCTGTACCCCGCAGGGCCGGACCCGAGAATGATCAGGCGTGAATGCTTCACTTCGCTCATAAAAAACACCTCATAAGCCTTTGTCACAAAAGAGAATGCATGGTCCAATTAGCGCGTGTGCAGCCTGAATCCGGCTATGCTGTCAGGCAATGCCTTGGCGTCGACAAACCCGTACAATGCTTGAGTTTTGAGCGCTGGATGGGCTAAAGATCAAAATCTTCGGCAACACCTGTGGTTTTCTGGATGCACCTCACAGTGGTAAAAGTAGTACCGGTTGTGCACATTCACTTTTTTACCTGCTCGTCACGGGCAGTTTTTTATAGTCATTCAACAGATGGACGCGCCGTAGGCGCAGGAAAAGAAGCGTTTTGAAGAAATCCACCGCAGCACCCAAACCAGTCGTTCCGCTCTGGCGCCAGCAATTGCACTACCGGCTCAAGGAAGGTGCGTTGATCGCCATCGGTGCCCTGTGCCTGTTCCTGATGATGGCCCTGCTGACCTACGGCAAGGACGATCCGGGCTGGAGCCATAACAGCAAGATCGACGACGTGCAGAATTTCGGCGGCCCGGCCGGTTCCTACAGCGCCGACATCCTGTTCATGGTGTTGGGCTATTTCGCCTACATCTTCCCGTTGCTGCTGGCGATCAAGGCCTACCAGATCTTCCGCCAGCGCCACGAACCGTGGCAGTGGAGCGGCTGGCTGTTCTCCTGGCGCCTGATCGGCCTGGTGTTCCTGGTGTTGTCGGGGGCCGCGCTGGCCCATATCCATTTCCATGCGCCCACCGGCTTGCCGGCCGGGGCGGGCGGTGCGCTGGGGGAAAGCCTCGGCGACCTGGCCAGGAACGCCCTGAATATCCAGGGCAGCACGCTGCTGTTCATCGCCCTGTTCCTGTTCGGCCTGACGGTGTTCACTGACTTGTCCTGGTTCAAGGTCATGGACGTCACCGGCAAGATCACCCTCGACCTGATCGAACTGATCCAGGGTGTCGTGAACCGCTGGTGGGCGGCGCGCACCGAGCGCAAGCAACTGGTGGCGCAACTGCGTGAAGTCGACGACCGGGTCCACGATGTGGTGGCCCCGACGACGCCGGACAAGCGCGAGCAGGCCAAGGTCAAGGAGCGCCTGATAGAGCGTGAGCAGGCCTTGAGCAAGCACATGTCCGAGCGCGAGAAACAGGTGCCACCGGTCATTACCATGGCCCCGGCCAAGCCGCCGGAGCAGAGCAAGCGCGTGCAGAAAGAGAAACAGGCGCCGCTGTTCGTCGACAGCGCGGTGGAAGGCACCTTGCCGCCGATCTCGATCCTGGACCCGGCCGAAAAGAAACAGCTCAACTATTCCCCCGAATCCCTGGCGGCTGTCGGCCACTTGCTGGAGATCAAGCTCAAGGAGTTCGGCGTCGAGGTCTCGGTGGATTCGATTCACCCGGGCCCGGTCATCACCCGCTACGAAATCCAGCCGGCCGCCGGCGTGAAGGTCAGCCGCATCGCCAACCTCGCCAAGGACCTGGCGCGTTCCCTGGCCGTGACCAGCGTGCGGGTGGTGGAGGTGATTCCCGGCAAGACCACCGTGGGGATCGAGATCCCCAACGAAGACCGGCAGATCGTGCGCTTCTCCGAGGTACTGTCCACGCCGGAGTACGACAACCACAAGTCGCCGGTCACCCTGGCCCTGGGCCACGACATCGGTGGCAAGCCAGTCATCACTGACCTGGCGAAAATGCCCCACTTGCTGGTGGCCGGTACCACCGGTTCCGGTAAATCGGTGGGTGTGAACGCGATGATCCTGTCGATCCTGTTCAAGTCCGGCCCGGAAGACGCCAAGCTGATCATGATCGACCCGAAAATGCTCGAGCTGTCGATCTACGAGGGCATCCCGCACCTGCTGTGCCCGGTGGTCACCGACATGAAGGACGCCGCCAATGCCTTGCGCTGGAGCGTTGCCGAGATGGAACGCCGCTACAAGCTGATGGCGAAGATGGGCGTGCGCAACCTGTCGGGCTTCAATGCCAAGGTCAAGGAAGCCGAGGAAGCCGGTACGCCGTTGAGCGACCCGCTGTATCACCGCGAGAATATCCACGACGAAGCGCCGCTGCTGCACAAGCTGCCGACCATCGTGGTGGTGGTGGACGAATTCGCCGACATGATGATGATCGTCGGCAAGAAGGTCGAAGAGCTGATCGCCCGTATCGCCCAGAAGGCCCGTGCGGCCGGTATCCACCTGATCCTCGCCACGCAGCGACCGTCGGTGGACGTGATCACCGGCCTGATCAAGGCCAACATCCCGACCCGCATGGCATTCCAGGTGTCGAGCAAGATCGACTCGCGGACCATCATCGACCAGGGCGGTGCCGAGCAGTTGCTCGGCCACGGTGACATGCTCTACATGCCGCCGGGCACCAGCCTGCCGATCCGTGTGCACGGTGCGTTCGTTTCCGACGACGAAGTGCACCGCGTGGTGGAGGCCTGGAAGCTGCGCGGCGCACCTGAATACAACGACGACATCCTCAACGGTGTCGAAGAAGCCGGCAGCGGTTTCGAAGGCAGCAGTGGCGGCGGTGACGACGATGCTGAAACCGATGCGCTCTACGACGAAGCGGTGCAGTTCGTCCTGGAGAGCCGTCGGGCCTCGATTTCTGCTGTTCAGCGCAAGCTGAAGATTGGCTACAACCGCGCCGCCCGCATGATCGAAGCCATGGAAATGGCCGGGGTGGTGACGGCCATGAACACCAACGGTTCGCGCGAAGTACTGGCGCCGGGCCCGATGCGCGACTAACGACCCGGGCGGCTTGCTGACACGCCGCCCGACCCCCACGACTTCATGAGGACTCCCATGCGCCTGATTCGCATGTTGCTGTTGCCCGTATTGGCCCTGAGCACCTTGTCGGCCCACGCCGGCGAAAAGGATGTGGCCCGCCTGACCCAATTGTTGGGTGGCTCCCAGACCCTGACGGCGCGTTTCTCCCAGTTGACCCTCGATGGCAGTGGCACCCAGTTACAGGAAACCGCCGGCGACATGGCCTTGCAGCGTCCGGGCCTGTTCTACTGGCACACCGATGCGCCAGCCGAACAGCTGATGGTCTCCGACGGCAAGAAAGTCTCCCTGTGGGATCCGGACCTGGAGCAGGTGACCATCAAGACCCTCGACCAGCGCCTGACCCAGACGCCGGCGCTGTTGCTCTCCGGTGATATCTCCGAGATCAGCCAGAGCTTCGAGATCACCTCCAAGGAGGCCGGTGGCGTGATTGACTTCACCCTCAAGCCCAAGACCAAGGACAGCCTGTTCGATAGCTTGCGTTTGTCGTTCCGCAACGGCCTGGTCAACGACATGCAACTGATCGACAGTGTCGGCCAGCGCACCAATATCCTGTTCACCGGGGTCAAGGCCAACGAGCCGATCGCGGCATCCAAGTTCAAGTTCGACATCCCCAAGGGTGCCGATGTGATCCAGGAGTAAACACAAAGCCCCTGTGGGAAATGGCCTGTAGGAATGGTCTGTGGAAATTGGTCTGTGGGAGCAAGGCTTGCCCGCGATACAGACACCTCGGTGTATCTGGTAGACCGAGGCGATGCAATCGCGGGCAAGCCTTGCTCCCACAGGTCTGCTCCCACAGATCTGCTTCTGCAGAGAGAATCGGTATCAGGACCCAGTGGAGGTTGTATAAGTAGTGATGGACCTGTTTCGAAGCGCCCCGATTGCCCAGCCATTGGCCGCCCGCCTGCGCGCGACCAACCTGGATGAGTACGTCGGCCAGGAGCATGTGCTCGCTCGCGGCAAGCCGCTGCGCGAAGCGCTGGAGCAGGGCGCGCTGCACTCGATGATCTTCTGGGGCCCGCCGGGCGTGGGCAAGACCACCCTGGCGCGGCTGCTGGCGGAAGTCTCGGACGCGCATTTCGAAACGGTTTCGGCGGTGCTGGCCGGGGTCAAGGAAATCCGCCAGGCGGTGGAAGTGGCCAAGCAGCAGGCCGGCCAGTACGGCAAGCGCACCATCCTGTTCGTCGACGAAGTGCACCGCTTCAACAAATCCCAACAGGACGCGTTCCTGCCCTACGTGGAAGACGGCACGCTGATCTTCATCGGTGCGACCACCGAAAACCCTTCGTTCGAACTCAACAACGCGTTGCTGTCCCGGGCGCGGGTCTATGTGCTCAAGAGCCTCGACGAAGCGGCGATGCGCAAGCTGGTGCATCGGGCATTGACCGAGGAGCGCGGCCTGGGCAAGCGGCATTTGAGCCTCAGCGACGAAGGGTTCCAGATCCTGTTTTCGGCCGCTGACGGTGATGGCCGGCGCTTGCTCAACCTGCTGGAAAACGCCTCGGACCTGGCTGAGGACGATAGCGAGATTGGCGTCGAGCTGTTGCAAAGCTTGCTGGGCGATACCCGGCGGCGCTTCGACAAGGGCGGCGAAGCGTTCTATGACCAGATCTCGGCGCTGCACAAATCCATCCGCGGCTCCAACCCCGATGCCGCCTTGTACTGGTTTGCGCGAATGATCGACGGCGGCTGCGATCCGCTGTACCTGGCGCGGCGCGTGGTGCGCATGGCCAGCGAAGACATCGGCAACGCCGACCCTCGCGCCCTGAGCCTGTGCCTGGCAGCCTGGGATGTGCAGGAGCGCCTGGGCAGCCCGGAAGGCGAGCTTGCCGTGGCCCAGGCGATCACCTATCTGGCCTGCGCGCCGAAAAGCAACGCCGTGTACATGGGCTTCAAGGCGGCGATGCGCAGCGCTACCGAGCATGGCTCCCTTGAAGTGCCGCTGCACCTGCGCAATGCGCCGACCAAGCTCATGAAGCAGTTGGGCTATGGCGAGGAATACCGTTACGCCCACGATGAGCCGGACGCTTATGCCGCCGGCGAAGATTATTTCCCCGATGAACTCGAACCCCAGCGCTTCTATCAGCCGGTGCCCCGTGGCCTGGAACTGAAGATCGGCGAGAAGCTCAACCACTTGGCGCAATTGGACCGCTTGAGTCCACGGCAGCGGAGAAAACCTTGATCCCCCTGATTCTTGCAGTTTCCGCAGGTGGCGTTGCCGGTACGTTGGTGCGCTTCGCGACCGGCAACTGGATCAATGCAAATTGGCCGCGGCACTTCTATACCGCGACGCTGGCCGTTAATATCGTGGGCTGTCTGCTGATCGGTGTTCTATACGGTCTGTTTTTGATGCGCCCGGAAGTGCCCATCGAGGTACGTGCGGGCCTGATCGTCGGCTTTCTTGGCGGCCTGACGACTTTTTCATCCTTTTCACTGGATACGGTGCGCTTGCTGGAAAGCGGGCAGGTGCCGCTGGCCCTGGGCTATGCGGCCATCAGCGTATTCGGCGGGCTGCTCGCCACATGGGCCGGCCTGTCCCTGACCAAACTTTGATAACGAGAGACCGACATGCTCGATTCCAAACTGTTACGTAGCAACCTTCAGGACGTAGCGGATCGCCTGGCTTCCCGTGGCTATGCCCTGGACGTCGCGCGCATCGAAGCGCTGGAAGAACAGCGCAAGACCGTCCAGACCCGCACCGAAGCCCTGCAGGCTGAACGTAACGCGCGCTCCAAGTCCATCGGCCAAGCCAAGCAGCGTGGTGAAGACATCGCGCCGCTGATGGCCGATGTCGAGCGCATGGCGGGCGAATTGAGCGCTGGCAAGGTCGAGCTGGACGCGATCCAGACCGAGTTGGATTCGATCCTGCTGGGCATCCCGAACCTGCCGCACGAATCGGTACCGGTCGGTGAAGACGAAGAGGGCAACGTCGAAGTACGTCGCTGGGGCACGCCAAAGGTCTTCGATTTCCCGGTGCAGGACCATGTGGCTCTGGGCGAGAAGTTCGGCTGGCTCGATTTCGAAACCGCCGCCAAGCTTTCCGGCGCGCGTTTTGCCCTGTTGCGCGGGCCGATTGCCCGTCTGCATCGAGCCCTGGCGCAGTTCATGATCAACCTGCACGTCACCGAACACGGTTACGAAGAAGCCTACACGCCGTACCTGGTCCAGGCCCCGGCCTTGCAGGGCACCGGCCAGTTGCCGAAGTTCGAGGAAGACCTGTTCAAGATCAGCCGCGACGGCGAGGCCGACCTGTACCTGATCCCGACCGCCGAAGTGTCGCTGACCAACATCGTCGCTGGCGAGATCGTCGACGCCAAGCAACTGCCGATCAAGTTCGTCGCCCACACGCCGTGCTTCCGCAGTGAAGCCGGGGCGTCGGGTCGCGACACCCGGGGCATGATCCGCCAGCACCAGTTCGACAAAGTCGAGATGGTCCAGATCGTCGAGCCTTCGAAGTCCATGGAGGCGCTGGAAAGCCTGACCGCCAATGCCGAGAAGGTCCTGCAACTGCTGGAACTGCCGTATCGCACCCTGGCGCTGTGTACCGGCGACATGGGCTTCAGCGCGGTCAAGACTTTCGATCTGGAGGTCTGGATCCCGAGCCAGGACAAGTATCGCGAGATTTCCTCGTGCTCCAACTGTGGCGACTTCCAGGCCCGCCGTATGCAGGCGCGTTTCCGCAACCCGGAAACCGGCAAGCCGGAACTGGTCCACACCCTCAATGGCTCCGGCCTGGCGGTGGGCCGGACCCTGGTGGCGGTGCTGGAAAACTACCAGCAGGCCGACGGTTCGATCCGTGTGCCCGAGGTGTTGAAACCGTACATGGGCGGCATCGAGGTCATCGGTTAAATGGACTATTTGCCACTGTTCCACAACCTGCGCGGCAGCCGCGTGCTGGTGGTTGGCGGCGGCGAGATTGCCTTGCGCAAGTCTCGCCTGCTGGCCGATGCCGGCGCGTTGTTGCGGGTGGTCGCACCCGATATCGAACCGCAGTTGCGGGAACTGGTCGGTGGCAGCGGCGGTGAATGCATCCTGCGTGGCTACGTGGAAGTGGACCTGGACGGCTGCGGTCTGATCATCGCTGCCACCGACGACGAATCGCTCAACGCCCAGGTGTCGGCTGATGCCCACAAGCGTTGCGTGCCGGTCAACGTGGTGGACGCGCCAGCCTTGTGCAGTGTGATTTTTCCGGCCATCGTCGACCGTTCGCCCCTGGTGATCGCGGTGTCCAGCGGCGGCGACGCGCCAGTGCTGGCGCGGTTGATCCGGGCCAAGCTGGAAACCTGGATTCCATCGACCTACGGGCAACTGGCCGGGCTGGCTGCGCGTTTTCGCAGCCAGGTCAAAGGCTTGTTTCCCGATGTGCAGCAACGTCGGGCGTTCTGGGAAGAAGTGTTCCAAGGCCCTATCGCCGACCGTCAACTGGCCGGGCAGGGTGCCGAAGCCGAGCGCCTGCTGCAGGAAAAGATCGACGGCCAGGCGCCGAACGCGCCGGGCGAAGTCTATCTGGTGGGGGCTGGGCCGGGTGATCCTGACCTGCTGACCTTCCGTGCCTTGCGCTTGATGCAGCAGGCCGACGTGGTGCTGTATGACCGCTTGGTGGCGCCGGCAATCCTGGAACTGTGTCGGCGCGACGCCGAGCGCATCTACGTTGGCAAGCGCCGCTCCGAACACGCCGTGCCCCAGGACCAGATCAACCAGCAATTGGTGGACTTGGCCCGACAAGGTAAGCGAGTGGTGCGGTTGAAGGGCGGTGATCCGTTCATCTTCGGCCGTGGCGGCGAGGAGATCGAAGAGCTGGCGGCCCACGGCATCCCGTTCCAGGTTGTCCCGGGCATCACCGCCGCCAGTGGTTGTGCGGCCTACGCCGGGATCCCCCTGACCCATCGTGACTACGCCCAGTCGGTGCGGTTCATCACCGGCCATCTCAAGGACGGTACCAGCGACTTGCCATGGGCCGACCTGGTGTCCCCGGCCCAGACGCTGGTGTTCTACATGGGGTTGGTGGGATTGCCGGTGATCTGCAACGAGCTGATCAAGCATGGTCGTGCGGCGAATACGCCGGCGGCGTTGATCCAGCAGGGTACGACATCCAATCAGCGAGTCTTCACCGGCACCCTGGCGGATTTGCCACGGCTGGTGGCCGAGCATGAAGTGCATGCGCCGACGCTGGTGATCGTTGGGGAAGTGGTACAACTGCGCGAGAAACTGGCTTGGTTTGAAGGGGCTCAGGGGCAGGTTTAGGAAGACCGCGTTGTCTCCAATCGCGAGCAGGCTCGCTCCCACAGTGGACCGTGTACAACCGCAGATTCATGGTTGAACGACGATCAAGTGTGGGAGCGAGCCTGCTCGCGATGGGCCTTCAGAGGCAATCAAGACCCCAGATCACTTCCCAGAACCAAGCCAAATCCCTTCCCCACTCAACCTTTCCCGATCATGGCCAACCCTGAAGTCCTGCTTCGGCCCCTTGGGCACGATCCCATTGGGATTGATGGTCTTGTGGCTGCCATAGTAATGGCCCTGGATATGGGTGAAATCCACGGTCTCGGCAATGCCCGGCCACTGATACAGCTCCCGCAGCCAGTTCGACAGGTTCGGATAATCGGCGATGCGCCGCAGGTTGCACTTGAAGTGGCCGAAATACACCGCGTCGAAACGGATTATCGTGGTGAACAGTCGGATATCAGCCTCCGTCAGATATTCACCGGCCAGGTAGCGTTGGGTCGCCAGCAAGGCTTCCAACCGGTCCAGTTCGGCGAATAAACCGTCGAATGCCTCTTCGTAGGCCGCTTGGGTGGTGGCGAACCCGGCGCGATACACGCCGTTGTTCACCGCCGGGTAGATGCGCTCGTTCAGCGCATCGATGTCACTGCGTAGCGGTTCGGGGTAAAGATCCAGGTTGTTGCCGGTCAGCCCATCGAAGGCGCTGTTGAACATGCGGATGATTTCCGCCGACTCATTGTTGACGATGCGCTGTTGGCGTTTGTCCCACAGCACCGGCACGGTGACGCGACCGGTGTAGTCCTCGGTATCGGTGGTGTAGCGCTGGTGCAGGAAGCTCAGGTTGTCGAGTTTGTCGCCCGTGGAGCCGTGGGCCTTGTCGAAGGTCCAGCCGTTTTCCAGCATCAGGTAACTGACCACCGAGACGTCGATCAGGTCTTCCAGGCCCTTGAGCTTGCGAAAGATCAGCGTGCGATGGGCCCAGGGGCAGGCCAGGGACACGTACAAATGGTAGCGCCCGGCCTCGGCGGCAAACCCGGCTTCGCCGCTGGGGCCGGCGCTGCCGTCGGTGGTCACCCAGTGACGGCGTTGCGCCTGTTCGCGCTGGAACGTGCCGTCCTTGCTTTCATACCACTGATCCTGCCAGCGGCCCTCGACTAACAAACCCATCTCGATCTCCTCGGCCAATAAACATTGGAGGGCAGTCTATGCCGATGGGTTCGAACTAAAAGCGCAAAGGTTGGGCGTTGATGATCGACTAAATCGATCGATCCCGGGCATCCCAATATTGCCGGGCCCGTTCGAAAGCCTCTTCGCGCGCCAGGCCCAGGCCGCGCAAGGCCAGGGCCATGGTGGCGATCAAGGCGAGTTGCGGGTAGCTGTCTTCAACGTCGCCGCGCCAGACGGCCTTCAGGTGCTCGGGGTCGAGGCTTTCCGGCTTGACGTGGCGTTGTTTGGACAGTCGCGGCCATTCTTCATCCCAACTGGTGCCACCGGTGGTGCCGTACAAGTGACTGTCAGCGTCCGGGTTGATCTCGATCTCGCCGCCATCGCCCTTGATCACGATGGCGGTATCACCCAGCAAACCGCTGGCATCGCGATGCACCGCCTGATAGCCCGGGTGGAAGATGCTTTGCAGCCCGCAACGGGCGCCCAACGGGTTGAGAATCCGTGCCAGGGAGTGGATCGGCGAGCGCAAGCCCAAGGTGTTGCGCAGGTCGATCATCCGCTGCATTTGCGGCGCCCAGTCCACCAGTGGCATGAAGGCCAGGCCGCCGTTGTCCAGCGCGCTACCGACCTGCTGCCAATCCCGGCACAGCGGGATCTGCAGCAAGCCGAGCAATTGTTCGGTGTAGAGCCGACCTGCGGTGTGAGCACCGCCGCCGTGCATGAAAATCCGCACGCCGTTCTGCCCAAGGCACTTGGCCGCCAGCAGGTACCACGGCAAATGGCGCTTCTTGCCGGCATAGGTCGGCCAGTCGAGGTCCACCGTCAACGCCGGGACCACCAGGCGTTCGCGCAGGGCTTCGGTGAAGCCGGCCATTTCCTCAGCGCTTTCTTCCTTGTGCCGCAACAGCATCAGGAAGGCGCCAAGCTGGGTGTCCTCGACCTTTTCGTCGAGCACCATGCCCATGGCCTCGCGGGCTTCTTCGCGGGTCAGGTTGCGGGCACCGCGCTTGCCTTTGCCAAGGATGCGTACGAACTGGGCGAACGGGTGTTCGGCCGGGGTCTCAAGGGACAGCGATGGAAAGTCGGTCATAAGCAATTCGTCGGTTTGGGCAGGCCCGCCAGCTTGGCGGCGAGTTTGGCGGGAGTGCCTTTGAACAATCGGTTCAGGTGCAGGCTGTTGCCTTTGTTCGCGCCCAGTTTCAGTGCCGTGTACTTGATCAGCGGCCGGGTCGCGGGGGAAAGCTGGAATTCGTCGTAGAAACCGCGCAGCAGTTCGAGGATCTCCCAGTGTTCGGGGCCGAGCTCAATGTCTTCGGCGGTTGCCAGAGCCGTGGCCACCTCGGCCGACCAGTCATCAAGGTCGGCCAGGTAGCCGTCCTTGTCCAGCGCGATGGTGCGCTCGCCCACCTTCAGCGTCTTCATAGCCAGGTGTTGACCTTGTCGTGCTCGATCGATAGCTCGACGAAACCTGAATAGTTGATGGCTTCGGCCCAGTCTGGTGTGTCCAGGGCACGGGCCTGGAGGTCTTCGGCGAGCACGAACAGGTTCACGCCAGCGGCTTGCAGCACTTCAAACGGTGGGCTGCCCGGTTGCAACGCATACGTCGCGTCGCCACACAGCAACAGCGCATCCTGATTGCCCAGTAGCCGCAGGCAACTGGCAAGGCGGTTATCGCCGAAGGGCGAATGAGACAACACATGCAAAGTCGACATCAGAGGGTGATCACCTGGTCGTAGCGGTCGATGAGCGCGGCGATGTCCGGCGCAGTCAGTACTTTTACCTCGCCCAGTGCCAGGGCATCGGTGGCGATGCCGCGTTCGGCGGCGCTGGCGGCGCAGAGGAACAGGTCTTCGACGCCGAACATCGGCAATGCCTGCAAGTTGGCGCTCAGATCCTTTTGCTGGACCGCCTTGGCGTTTTGGCCTGACGTGAGCTGGAACACGCCGTCATCGAGAAACAGCAGGCCGATGGGCAGGTCGAACGCACCGCCGGCCAGGACGATGTCCAGCGCTTCACGGGCGCCGGGGCCGGACCATGGGGCCTGGCGGCTGATGAGCAATAACGACTTGGCCATTCACGCGCCTCCAAAGCAGATCAGACGGTCGGCGTCCTGGATCGCATCGTGCAACTGACCCAGCCCGGACAAGGCCCAGGGTGCTTCGACGCTGACCGCAGAACGCTGGTAGCGCTGGGCTTCCTCGTCGTTCAACACACCACGGCGCAACGCCGCCGCGATGCAGACCACGCCATCGAGCCGATTGTCGCTGACGAACGCGCGCCACTGCTGGGGCAGGTCCTGTTCGTCCTGGGGGGTGACGACGCTGCTGGCGGCGTTATAAACGCCGTCCTGATAGAAAAACAACCGCACGATTTCATGCCCACTTGCCAGCGCAGCCTGGGCAAACAACAGGGCTCGGCGCGAGGAGGGCGCATGGGCGGCGGAAAACAGCGCAATGGCGAACTTCATGACAGACCCGATCAGCAAAACTGCGGCCATGATAAAGCTTTATGGGCGCAGGGGCGATTGCCAAGGGTGTTCACCAGGGCATGGGGTGAACACTGTGTGGCGAGGGGATTTATCCCCGTCGGGCTGCGAAGCAGCCCCTGGGTTTGCCAACGCGGTGCATCAGACAGACTGCGGTGACTGGAAGAGGGGCTGCTTCGCAGCCCAGCGGGGATAAATCCCCTCGCCACAGGGATGTGTTCAGCCTTGGGTTTTGAGGCCATGCAGTTCGCAATACTCCATCCCCGCCATTTCCGCCACTTCCTTATGTACCTCCAGGCGCTGGGCCTGGTAGTCCTCGGGGGAGGCGGCGGTCAGTTGCAGGGTCAGTTCCCAGGCGAACAGGCCCAGGCGTTCGGCCTCGGCTTCGAAGGCTTCATGCAGCCGCTCAGCGCGGTACTGCGCAGCGGTCTCGCCCTTGGCCTGGGCCAGCAGCGGGTTGAGGTGGTCCAACTCGATGCGCAGTTCGGGACGCTCGTCGAGAAACTTTTCCAAGGCCTGTTCGTGTTGCTGTTCGGTTGCCGCCATGATCACTCCTTAGGGGATGAAGACTGCTTTTTGCTGGCCTTGGCCGCAGCCGCGAGACATTCGAGGGCGAACTGTTCGGTGTAGGTCATCTGGATCGGCGTGGTTTCGCCCTTGACGGTGCGTTCGCCGTCGAGAATGTAGCGAATCCGCTTGTCGGTGACGCCGATTCGCTTGGCGATCCAGGAAGGAGTCTGGCCGATCTGGCTGATGAGTTTGTCGGCGTATTCGGCGGTGGGTTTGTAGAACTCGGCGTTGGGGGTCATGGAGTGTTCCGCGATGGCTGGTGGCAATGGCGCGACAGGTTGCGCGAATCGCAGGCCGATGTCCCGTGTAAATTTCAGTAAAGCAGCACGAAGGCGGGGGCCGCAGTGCTACAGTCCGTTTTTTTCTTGATGAGTGAACGCAATGCGAATGTTGACGGTGGCCCTGGCCGCAACCTTGCTGGCCGGCTGCGCGGGTTCGGCGATGAACGAGGCCCGGACCCAGGCCCCATACAAGATCATGACCTCGGACAAACCCGAACAGGTCGTGGCCCAGTGCGTGCAGTTCTCCTGGCAGGACGAAACGGTGTTCGGTGTCGATGCTGGTGCCTACCTGCAACCGGGCAAGCAGGGGGGCTCGACGGTCTACACCCGCTCCGCCGAAGCGTTTGTCGATTTGCAAACCGGTGCTGACGGTACGACGTTGAACTATTACGCCAAGCATGACGACTTCGTGGCCAAGCGCCGGTTGGCGGCGTTGGCGACTTGTCTTTAAGCAGGCAGATCGAGGTGCCTGCCATCGCGAGCAGGCTCGCCTCCACAAGGTCGGGTTTCAGTCGGTGGGAGCCAGGCGCTTCTGGAGGAAGAAGTGCTGGTGGCCCGGCGGGTAGTCGTCGATCTGGCCGACTGTCGTAAAGCCGTGCGTGCGGTAGAACTCCGGCGCCTGGAAGTCGAAGGTCTCCAGCCAGATGCCCACGCAGTTTTTCTCCCGGGCCAACTCTTCGGCCATTTGCATCAGGGTCGAGCCCGTGCCCTGGCCCCGGGCCTGTTCCGGCACCACCAGCAACTCGATATACAGCCAGCGGAAAAACACTCGGCCGTAGAGCCCCCCGACAATTTCGTCGTGTTCGTCCCGCACCAGCCAAGCGACCAGCTCAGGCACCGTCCCGCCAGTCTTGGCCGTGTTATAGGCCCGTAGCGGAGCGAGAATGGCCTGACGTTCTTCGTCGGTGGGCGTGTCCGTGCGTTCGATTCGCAGCGTCATCGGTGATGTCCCTATTCAGTAAAAAATCAACGCACGAGCCTATCTCAAAGGGGATGTCGCCGTAACCCAACCGACGGCTGACAGGCGCATTCCACAAACCGGGCCATACTGCCTAATGCTTTTGAAGCGATCCCTATCCTTAAAACAAGAAGAGACCGACTCATGAAGTTCGAATCCTTAGCCCGGACCCTCATCGCTACGTCATTGACCCTCGGGTGTTTATCGACGTTTGCTGCCTCCCAGGCACCGGTGGCCGCCGAGAACGGCATGGTGGTCACCGCTCAGCACCTGGCGACCCATGTGGGTGTCGACGTGCTCAAGAATGGCGGCAATGCCGTGGATGCGGCGGTGGCAGTGGGATACGCCCTGGCGGTGGTGTATCCGGCGGCGGGTAACCTCGGCGGCGGTGGGTTCATGACGCTCCAATTGGCCGACGGCCGCAAGACCTTCCTGGATTTCCGCGAAAAAGCCCCCCTGGCCGCCACCGCCAACATGTACCTGGACAAGGACGGCAACGTCGTTCCTGACCTCAGCACCCGTGGGCACCTGGCCGTGGGCGTGCCCGGCACTGTCTCCGGCATGGAGCTGGCGTTGAAAAAGTATGGCAGCAAGCCTCGGGCGGAACTGATCGCCCCGGCCATCAAGTTCGCCGAGGAAGGCTTCACCCTGGAGCAGGGCGATGTCGATCTGCTGGAAACCGCCACCGATGTGTTCAAGAAGGACATGCGCGACTCCGGTGCGATTTTCCTGCATAACGGCGAACCGATGCAGGTCGGCCAGAAGCTGGTGCAGAAAGACCTCGCCAAGACCCTGCGGGAAATCTCCGCCAAGGGCGCCGATGGTTTCTATAAAGGTTGGGTGGCCGATGCCCTGGTCACGTCCAGCCAGGCCAACAAAGGCATCATCACCCAGGCCGACCTGGACAAGTACAAGACCCGCGAGCTGGCCCCGGTGGAATGCGACTATCGCGGCTACCACATCATCTCGGCGCCGCCGCCCAGTTCCGGCGGGGTGGTGCTGTGCCAGATCATGAACATCCTCGATGGTTATCCGATGAAGGACCTGGGCTTCCATTCGGCCCAGGGCATGCACTATCAGATCGAAGCCATGCGTCACGCCTACGTGGACCGCAACAGCTACCTGGGTGACCCGGACTTCGTGAAGAACCCCATCGATCATCTACTGGATAAAAACTACGCCGCCAAGCTGCGGGCGGCGATCGAGCCACAAAAGGCCGGCGACTCCCAGAAGATCAAGCCCGGCGTGGCGCCCCATGAGGGCAGCAACACCACCCATTACTCCATCGTCGACAAGTGGGGCAACGCCGTTTCGGTCACCTACACCCTTAACGATTGGTTCGGTGCCGGCGTCATGGCGAGCAAGACCGGGGTGATTCTCAATGATGAGATGGACGACTTCACCGCGAAGGTCGGCGTGCCCAACATGTATGGCCTGGTGCAGGGCGAGGCCAACGCCATCGCGCCGGGCAAGGCGCCGCTGTCATCCATGAGCCCGACCATTGTCACCAAGGACGGCAAGACGGTCATGGTGGTGGGCACCCCGGGCGGCAGCCGGATCATTACCGCGACGTTGCTGACCATCCTCAACGTGATCGACTACGGCATGAACCTCCAGGAGGCTGTCGATGCGCCGCGTTTTCACCAGCAATGGATGCCGGAGCAAACCAACCTCGAAACCTTCGCCGCCAGCCCCGATACCCAGAAACTGCTGGAAAGCTGGGGGCACAAGTTTGCCGGCCCGCAGGACCCCAACCACATTGCCGCGATTCTGGTCGGCGCGCCGTCATTGGGTGGTAAGCCAGTCGGCAAGAACCGTTTCTATGGCGCCAACGACCCCCGTCGCAACACCGGCTTATCGCTGGGCTATTGATAGCGGTTGGGATCGAGCAGCGTTTTCAAGAGGAAAGCCATGAACACCGCATTGCTGATCATCGACGTCCAGAACGCACTGTGCCGCGGCGAAGAGGAATGCTTCGACATCCAGCGCGTCATCCGGACCATCAACGACCTCGCCGCCAAGACCAGGGCCCTCGGCTTGACGGTGATCCTGGTCCAGCACGAAGAGTTGGAAGGCTCGTTGACATATGGCTCTGCCGCCTGGCAACTGGCCGACGACCTGTTGACCGCGGCCGATGACCTGCGGGTGCGCAAGACCACGCCGGACGCCTTCTACCAGACCGATCTACTGTCGCTGCTGCAAGCCCGCAGCATTGATCGCCTGGTGATCTGCGGGCTGCAAACCGACTATTGCATCAACGCCACCGTGCGCCAGGCCCATGCCTTGGGGTTCGACGTGGTCCTGGCCGCCGACGCCCACTCCACGGTGGCCAACGGCAGCATGTCCGCCGAGCAGATCATCGCCAACCACAACAACCGGCTGGGGCGGCTGAGCAGTGCGGTGTCGCGGATCGACGTGGTGCCGGCTGCTGAAGTCCGCCTCTGATCCGAAAGACAAGGTTGTCTGACCCCTGTGGCGAGGGGATTTATCTCCGTTGTGTGGGAGCAAAGCTTGCTCGCGATGCATGCGCTTCGGTTCCCAGGGAGACCGCGTTATCTTCATCGCGAGCAAGCTTTGCTCCCACAGGTGGGGATCCCCTTCGCCACAGATTCGCTGTTTGCAAGTTTGGGCGATTCTGGCTCCTCAAGGAGCGCCTAACACCATCGTCCAGTACACCCCCGCATCGCTGCGCGAGTCGCTGGCGGAAGCTGCGCCCATCTGGGTGAACATCGGGTTCATCAGGTTGGCGCAGTGCCCCGGGCTGGCGAGCCAGTCGTGCAGGGCCTGGCTCGGTGAGCGTTGGCCGGCGGCGATGTTCTCGCCCAATTTACGTCCGCGAAAGCCGGCGCTCTTGGCCCGATCGGAGGTGGAGCGACCGTCCGGATCGCGGTGGGCAAAATAATTCTCGCGGGCCATCGACCGGCTGTGGCCTTGGGCGGCGGCTCCCAGCGCGGCGTTCCAGCTCAGCGGCCGAGCCGCCGCGAAGCGCTGGCTCCCGCACATCCGCGGCCTGGCCCTGGCGGCGTTGACTTGAGCCAGCAGTGTCTTGTCCGCCGAACCTGCATCGTCCATCCGCGTACCGCCCATGGGCTGCGCCAGCACCACGCGCCATTCATCACCGACCCGATTGACGCCGATGTCAGCGTACTGGTTGTCCAGCAGCGCTGCGCAATGTTCGTCTGCCAGCATGTCAAAGGCTTCTTCGGCGTCCCGTGCATCGGTCAGGCGGATGCTACGCACGGCCCGGGCTTGATAGCCGGCGTCTTTCAAGGTTTCCCGCAGGCCTCCACGAAAACCGATCGGCAAGCCCAGGCTCGATCGCAGCACCAGCGGCTGGGTGGCACGTACCGTGCGCCATTCACAACGGCGCGACTGGCCACGGAAGTCGTTGATGGCGTCCACCAGTTGCCTTTCGCCGCGGGCATGGGCGGGACTGGTGAGTAAAGGAAACAGGGTCAACAAGCACAGCGAAACGAAACGGCAAGAGCGAACAGGATGGCGCATGGGACGAACGGCTCAAGAGGGGGAGTTGCCATAGCGCCAGGCTTGGCGCCGATCAGCTGGAAAACGCGTCGCAGCAGGTTGGCGAGGTTTTCACGGCTGGGGTAGGACTGTGGGTTTGGGAACAAGTTTCAGGAGGCCGGAGACTCTCTGCGAGGTGGCACAACACCCTTGCGGCGAGGGGATAAATCCCTTGCCACAAAGGCATTCGGTCAGTTCAATTCGTCGCTTCAGCCACAGCCACCTTGTCCCGCTCAACCTTGCGATAGGTCAGTAACACGATGCCGGTCACCACAATCGCGCCACCCATCACCTGGCCCGGATTGAGCATCTGGTCCAGCACCAGCCAGCCGATCAGCAACGTTGCCAGCGGTTCGATGTTCATCACCGGGGCGTTGCGCGGCATGTCCAGGCGCGGCACGGATATGAACAGCACAATGAATCCGGTGCCGTAGAGCACCACCAGGGTCGCCAGGGCGAACCAGCCGGTACTGCTGGCCGGCAGGTCGAAACCGCCGGGGAGGGCGCCGGTCAGGCCGGCGAGGTTGACGCTGCTGAAGACGATGAAAATCGTCAGCAGGCTGCGTACCGAGCCACGCACCTGGGATAGCTTGTGATCGGTGATCCATAGCGCGCAGGCAAACACGCAGGCGGCGCAGAAGGCCAGGCCCACCCCAAGTAGCCATTGCGGGCCGACGTCCTGCCCGGACGATAACCGTGCCGGCACTTCCAGCACGAACACCAGGCCCACCAGGATCATGCCCATCAACGCGGCGGTGCGCGCCGTCGGGCGGGGCCCTCCCAGCGCCCAGGTCAGCAGGGCCAGCAGGATCGGAAACACGTTGCCGACCAACAATGCCAACGCCACGGGCACCCGTGCCACGGCGGAGTACAGGCACAGGCTCTGGGCGCCGATCAACAGCCCCAGGGTCAATTGCCAGCGCCACGCACCGGACGGCAGGCGCAGGCTCTGTCGCTGCCAGAGCACCAGCGCCGCCAACACCAGCAGTGTTCCGCCCGAGCGCAACAGGATTGCCAGCAGCACGCCGGCCCCGTCATCAAACGCGGCCCGCGCGGCGACATGGTTGCCGGCGAAGGCACAGCCCATGCACAGCAGGACGAGTACCGCGAGGTGGCGGGGTAATGGCGTGGGGAGGTCAGGTGCGGCGATGGGGCGATTCATGGCAGGTGTCTCGAAGGCGGCCGCCAGGGCAACAGGCCCCGGATCAGCTATTTTTAGTTATAGGTTGTCGTACAACATCAGGGTTTTTACCTCATAGGGTGGCAAGAGACAAGGTTCGTAGCCTGTTCAACGGCTACGACGGCGTGGCGACCTTGCAAGACCGCGCACATTGTCTGGCGCTTTGCTGTACAACGAACCTGGCCGCTGTGTGGTTTACAGCATTACCCTTCTTGCGGAACCACTCATGCGCCTGGCTGATTTCATTCTCGACAATATCGAGCCGATTCTTCAGGCGTGGGAAGACTTCGCCAAAACCATCACCCCCGCGTCCATTGGCATGGATTCCGTGGCCCTGCGCGACCACGCTGAGCAGATGTTGCGTACCATCGCCGCCGACTTGCGCACCTCGCAAACGCGCAAGGAACAGATTGCCAAGTCCCACGGGGAGGCGCCGGTGGCTGATGCCGAAACCGCCGCCGAAACCCATGCGGTTATCCGCCAGTCCTCGGGTTTCACCGTGGAGCAAATGGTTTCCGAATACCGGGCCCTGCGCACCAGCGTGCTCATGCTCTGGATGCCGCACACTCAGCTGGATCACAAACAGGTCATGGATGATCTGATTCGCTTCAACGAGGCCGTGGATCAGGCCTTGGCCGAGTCCGTCGTCAGTTACTCGGGGGCGGTGGATGCGTCGCGCAATATCTTTCTCGGCATTCTCGGGCATGACTTGCGCAGCCCCTTGGGCGCGATCCTGCTGAGCTCCGAAGTGCTACTGCGGGCCGGGGACCTGCCCGCCAAAGCTACCAAGATCACGTCGCGCATCTACACCAGCGTCAAGCGAGCCAACAAAATCGTCGGTGATCTGCTGGATTTCACCCGTACGCAACTGGGCTCGGGCATTCCGGTGCAACGCTTCAACGGCGATCTGGTAGCGGCCTGCGAAGGCATGGTGGAGGAGGCGCGGGCCTATCACCCGGAAAACAGAATCCTTTTTGAAACCAGCGGTCCCCTGGAAGGGCTGTTTGACCAGGCACGCATGGAACAGGTGTTCTCCAACCTGATCGGCAATGCCGTCCAGCATGGCGCCGAGGGCACGCCGATTACCGTTTCGTTGAGCGCTGAAGAGGATATGGCAGTGATTGCGATCAACAACCAGGGCAAGCCTATCGAGAAAGGTGCCATTGCCAGTATTTTCAACCCGATGATCCGGCATCTGCGCAGCGGTGAGATGCAGTACGGTTCCACGGCCGGGCTCGGACTGGGCCTGCACATCGCCTCGGCGATCGTATCGGCCCATAAGGGCACCATTGAGGTCCATTCGAAGGCGCGAGTCGGCACGACCTTTACCGTTCGCATACCGCTGCATCCGGACTGACAGATTGTTCGGATGAACGGGTGCGTATGCTTGTACGATGTCTTATCACGTAGTAAAACTGTCGTCCCGTCCAATAATAATTAACGGAGACGCACGATGGATGCTTCGCAATCTGCAATTGCAACCGATCAGGGCCGCCGGGTATTCCTGAAAAGATCCCTGGTGGTCTCGGCGGCCGCCGCGACCCTCGGTAACTTGCCGGGGCTGGCTCAGGCCGAGCCTCTGAGCCAGCGTTACCCGGACCCGCTGATCAATATCCTTGACCCCAGCTTCATGGACTTGCGCATTTTCAACGCCAGTGTGGAAAAACTCGCCACCGGCCTGCGTTGGGCGGAAGGGCCGGTGTGGGTGGGCGATGGTCGTTACCTGCTGGTCAGCGACATTCCCAACAACCGCATCGTGCGCTGGGACGAAGTCACCGGTGGCCTGTCGGTGTACCGCGAGAACTCCAATTTCTCCAACGGCATGTGCCGCGATCGCCAGGGACGTTTGTTGGTGTGCGAGGGCTCCACCACCTCTAGCGAAGGTCGGCGCATCACCCGTACCGAGCACAACGGCACCATTACCGTGTTGGCAGACAGTTTCGAGGGCAAGCCGCTCAATTCGCCCAATGACATCGTGTGCAAGCGCGATGGCTCGGTCTGGTTCACCGACCCACCGTTCCAGACCGGCAACAATTACGAAGGACACAAAGTCACGCCTGCCCAGCCCCACGCGGTGTACCGCATCGACGGTGAAACCGGCAAGGTCAGCCGGGTGATCGACGACTTGGCGGGGCCGAACGGATTGTGTTTCTCCCCGGACGAGAAAATCCTCTATGTGGTCGAAGGCCGGGCCAAACCCAATCGCTTGATCTGGGCGATCACCGTCAAGGACGACGGCACGCTGGGGGAGCGGCGCAAGCACATCGAAGGCCTGGATTACGCGGCTATCGATGGCATCAAATGCGATGAGAGCGGCAATCTCTGGTGTGGCTGGGGTGGCAACGGCGATCCCAAGGCCGACCTGGAAAAACTCGATGGCGTGCGGGTATTCAACCCCGAGGGCAAGGCCATCGGGCACATTTCCCTGCCGGAGCGCTGCCCCAATGTCTGCTTTGGCGGGCGGGAAGGCAATCGGCTGTTCATGGCCGGCAGCCACTCGCTGTATTCGCTGTTCGTGAATACCCGGGGGGCGACGTTTGCCTGATGTAGCAACGGATCTTCAGGTTGTCGACCATTGTGGCGAGGGGATTTATCCCCGTTGGGCTGCGAAGCAGCCCTAAGCTCAGTCAACCTTATGAGCCTGACACACCAAGATGTCAGGTTTTAGGGCCGCTTCGCGGCCCAACGGGGATAAATCCCCTCGCCACAGGTTCCTTGTTAGGCCAGGGATGCCGTACTGCCACGCACCGTCAACTCAAACGGCAACACCACATGCCGTTCGGCAAGCGGCTTCTTCTCGATCAGCGCGATCAGCATCTCTACCGCTTTTTGGCCAAAGATTTCGGCAGGTTGCGAAATGGTGGTCAGTGGCGGGTCGCAATAGGCAGCGAACGGGATGTCGTCAAAACCCACCAGTGAAATATCTTCGGGCACCCGCAGGCCCATTTGCTTGATGCGCCTGAGCGCGCCGATGGCCATCTCGTCGTTCTCACAAAACAGCGCACTGGGGCGGTCGGCCAGTTCCAGCATCGCGCCGGCGCCATCGTCACCGGCCTTCAAGGTGAAGTCGCCATGGCAGATCAGGTTGGGGTCGATGGCAATACCGGCCTGGCGCAGGGCGTCCTGATAGCCGGATACGCGGTCCAGGGTCAGGGGACTGCTGCGTGGCCCCTTGATGATGCCGATGCGCCGATGGCCGAGGCCGATCAGATGCTCGGTCATGGCCTGGGCGGCGGCCCGGTTGTCGAGGCTGATGGTGGGGTAGGGGGCGCCTTTGACTACTTCGCAGGCGTTGACCAGCGGCAGGGATTCAGCGCCAGGGGGCAGCGATTCAAAAGGGTTGCTGGCGCGCAACTGAATCACTCCGTCGGCCTGGTGGGCGTAGACCAGCGCAGCGAACTCCCGTTCGATGGCTTCCCGGCCCTGGGTGTCGCACAGCAGCAACCGATAGCCCGCCGCCTGCGCGGCCTGCTGCGCGCCGCTGATGACCCGGGCGAAAAACGTGTTGGCGATGGTCGGCACCAGGATCACCAGGTTGCCGGTGCGGCGGGAACGGAACTGCACCGCCATCAGGTTCGGCCGATAGCCGGCCTGTTCCACCGCGGCGTTGACCTTGTCCCGCGTTTCGGGGAGCACCCGCTCGGGTGATTTCAGCGTTCTGGACACCGTGGCCACTGATACACCGGCCAGCCGGGCCACTTCACGAATGTTGGACAAAATCACCTCAAGGGGCAGGGGCTACGGTTGGGGAGCTTACCGCAGGTTGAGCGCCTCACAAATGTTCAGGTGCGGACAGATCGGGTTTGACACACCAGGAAACTGAGCCTAGATTTTCGCCATGATGTAACCGGTTACATCATCATGCTGACAAGAAGAGAATCGCGATGAATCCTGCAGTACGAAAAATAAGAATGGGCTTCGTCGGCGGTGGCGAGGGCGCTTTCATCGGTCAGGCCCATCGTCAGGCGGCGGGGCTGGACGGCGGTTTTGAACTGGTGTGCGGCGCGTTCAGCCGCGACCCTCACAACACTCGGCAGACCGGCGCGGCCCTGGGCCTGGCCGCGTCCCGTTGTTATCACGATTGGCAGCATATGCTCGACACCGAAGCGCTCCTGCCGCTGGATCAGCGCATGGAACTGCTGGTGATCGTCACACCCAATCATCTCCATGCACCCATTGCCAGCCAGGCATTGGAAGCGGGTTTCCATGTGTTCAGCGAGAAACCCGCCGCCCTGGACCTCAAAGAGTTGCTGGCCCTCAGGGAGGTGCTGCAAGGCAGCCGTTGCCTCTACGGCCTGGCCCACACCTACCTGGGCTATCCCATGGTTTGGCAGGCGCGGGAGATGGTGCGTTCGGGCGTGATCGGCCAGGTGCGCAAGGTGCTGGTCGAGTATCCCCAAGGCTGGCTCAGCCAGGATGTCGCCGCCCAGGGCAACAAACAGGCCGAGTGGCGCGACGACCCCTTGCAGTCCGGTTTGGGCGGTTGCATCGGTGACATTGGTACCCATGCGTTTTCCCTGGCCGAGTTCGTCGCGGACCAGCCTATCCAACAGCTATGCGCCGCGTTAGGCACGCATATACCGGGCCGGCAGTTGGATGACGACGTGGCGATGCTGTTCAAGATGGCGGACGGCGCCAGCGGCGTATTGCTCGCAAGCCAGGTCTGCACCGGTGAAGAGAACCCACTGAAAATTCGCATCTACGGCGACAAGGGTGCCTTGGAATGGCGCCAGGAAGAACCGGCGAGCCTGATCCATCGCGCCTTTGACCAACCCCTGCGCATCCTGCGTAGCGGTGTCGGCCAGCCGTGGCTGTGCGAGGCGGCCCAGCGTCGCATGCGCCTGCCGGCCGGACATCCCGAGGGCTATCTGGAGGCCATGGCCAACCTCTACGGCGATTTCGCCCAAGCCATTCGCAACCATGTCGAAGGCCCCGACATCCCCGGCGTGCCCGGCATCGAGACCGGCCTGCGTGGCATGGCGTTCATCGAGGCCGCCATCCTCAACCACCATGGCGACGCCAAGTGGACCACCGTACAAACCGGAGCTTCCCTGTTGTGAAAACCCTCGACAAGACCCCGAGTGGCCTGCGCGGCCCAGGTATTTTCCTGGCGCAATTCATGGCCGCCGAAGCCCCGTTCGACACCCTGGCCAACATCGCCCAATGGGCGGCGTCGCAAGGCTACAAGGCCATTCAATTGCCGACGTCGGGCACGCAATACATCGACTTGGCCCGGGCCGCCGAGAGCCAGGATTATTGCGATCAGCTCAAGGCGACCTGTGCCCAGGCTGGCGTAGAGATCAGCGAGTTATCGACGCACCTGCAAGGTCAATTGGTGGCGGTGCACCCGGCGTTCGACACGCTGTTCGACGACTTCGCCCCAGCACATCTGCGCGGCCAGCCCCAGGCGCGGACCGAATGGGCGATCGAGCAACTCAAGCTCGCCGCCCGCGCCAGCCAGCGCCTGGGCCTCAAGGCCCACGCGACGTTTTCCGGTGCGTTCCTGTGGCCGTATCTCTACCCCTGGCCGCAGCGTTCGGCGGGCCTGGTGGAACAAGGTTTCGCCGAACTGGCCCGGCGCTGGCTGCCGATTCTCGACTGTTTCGACGCGGCCGGTGTGGACCTGTGCTACGAAATCCACCCCGGCGAAGACTTGCACGACGGGGCCTCGTTCGAGCGCTTCCTCGACGCGGTCGATCATCATCCACGGGCAGCGATTCTCTACGACCCGAGCCATCTGCTGCTGCAACAGATGGACTACCTGGGCTTCATCGACCGTTACCACGAACGCATCCGCATGTTCCACGTCAAGGACGCCGAATTTCGCCCCGATGCCCGTGCCGGGGTGTACGGCGGTTACCAGGGTTGGGTCGATCGCCCCGGGCGGTTCCGTTCGTTGGGCGATGGCCAGATCGATTTCAAAGCGATCTTCAGCAAGCTGACTCAATACGATTTCAGCGGTTGGGCGGTCCTGGAATGGGAGTGTTGCCTGAAAGATTCGCAGCAGGGCGCCGCAGAAGGGGCGGCGTTCATCCAGCGGCACATGATCAGCAAGACCGGCAAGGCGTTCGATGATTTTGCCAGTGTCACCGCGGATGAGGACTCCAACCGGCGGCTGTTGGGTTTGTTGAGGTAACCGGGCCAACCCCAAACCCTGTAGCGAGGAAACTCATTGTGGGAGCAAGGCTTGCCCGCGATGAACGAATACGCGGTTCAACTGTGAGACGGTGGCGCGGCTATCGCGGGCAAGCCTTGCTCCCACAATGGGGAGTAAATCCCTTTGTAACAAAAGCGGTGCGCTTTTTCATTTTTCACAAGAACAACAATAAAACGGTGACGGTCATGACCACGATGAACGCACGCTTGAGCGTGATGATGTTCCTGCAATTCTTTATCTGGGGTGGCTGGTTCGTCACCCTCGGCACCTTCCTCTCCAGCACCCTGGGCGCCAGCGGCGGGCAGATCGGCATGGCGTTTTCCACTCAGTCGTGGGGAGCGATTGTCGCGCCGTTCGTGATCGGCCTGATCGCCGATCGCTACTTCAACGCCGAACGGATCCTGGCGGTGTTGCACCTGCTTGGCGCGGTGTTGCTGTATCAGCTGTATTCGGCGGCGGATTTCAGCGTGTTTTACCCGTACGTGCTGGTGTACATGGTGATCTACATGCCGACGCTGGCCCTGGTCAATTCCGTGGCATTCCGGCAGATGCGCGACCCGGCGCTGGAGTTCTCCCGCATCCGGGTGTGGGGCACCATTGGCTGGATCGTCGCGGGTGTGGTGATCAGCTTCGTGTTCGCCTGGGATTCGCGCGAAGCGATCTCGGCAGGCGGCCTGCGCAATACCTTCCTGATGGCGGCCATCGCGTCCCTGGTCCTGGGGCTCTACAGCTTCACGCTGCCGGCCACGGCTCCGCTCAAGGAACAGGCGAGCACGGGGGGCATCAAGCAATTGTTGGGGCTGGACGCGTTGGGGCTGTTGAAGGATCGCAGCTACCTGGTGTTCTTCATCGCCTCGATCCTGATCTGCATTCCCTTGGCGTTCTATTACCAGAACGCCAACCCATTCCTGGCCGAAACCGGCATGACCAACCCGACGGCGAAGATGGCCATCGGGCAGGTATCGGAAGTGTTGTTCATGCTGCTGTTGCCGCTGTTCATCCAGCGCTTCGGCATCAAGCTGGCGCTGTTGGTGGGTATGTTGGCGTGGGCGTTGCGCTACGTGTTGTTCGCCTACGGCAATAACGGCGACCTGGCGTTCATGCTGTTCACCGGCATTGCCCTGCACGGTATCTGCTACGACTTCTTTTTTGTCTCGGGGCAGATCTACACCGATGCCAAGGCGCCGGAGCGTTTTCGCAGCTCGGCCCAGGGCCTGATTACCCTGGCGACCTATGGTGTGGGGATGTTGATTGGCTTCTGGGTGGCGGGGCAGGTGACCGATCGCTTTGTCGTGGCTGGCGGGCATGACTGGCAGAGCATCTGGCTGTTCCCGGCCGGGTTCGCGTTGTTGGTGCTCGTCTGTTTCCTGTTTACCTTCCGCGGCCAGCAGGCGCTCGCTACGCCGTCAAAGGCCTGAGACAGGGCTGGGCGTCAGTCATTTGTGGCTGACGTCCAGTCTGGTGTAGGTCACTTTCCCGCCTTCGTTGGAATAACCTTTGTTATCCAGCGTGTAGACGCCGGCCTTGAAATAGAAATCGTAGCCGTACCAGGACGAGTCCAGCTTCACCTGTTTGCCTACGTTGTTGATCAGCACCGAGAGCTTGCCTTGCTTGTCCATTTGCAGCGAGTAGGAGAAGGCTTTGTTCAGCGGTACGTTTGGCACGGTGTAGATCGCCGGGCTCTTCTTGTCCTTGGGTTTGACCCGGTACTCCACGTCGATATTGCCGGTGCCCTTGGCGTAGCGGTACACCAGCTTCAACAACGGCGTGGGGGCGTCTTTGGCGTGGATCTGCGCCACGACCACGCGGCCTTCGGAAGGCACCTGGTTTACGGCCAGGGTGCCCTTGAGGGTATTGATGCCGCTGTTGTAGCGCCAATTGCGCAGTTTTCCGTCTTTGCTGGTTTCCCGCAGTTCGGAGCGCGGGTATTCGCTTTTGCCGGTATGGGAGCCCGTGACCGGCGCCCAGAAGACGATCCGCTGGCCGTTATTGTCGAAATACTTGTTTTTCAGGGCCGGCATGGCTTTGGTCGCCACGACCTGCGCGGGTGTTTGCACGGGCAGGGTGATGTTCCAGACAGTCAGGTCAATCATGATCAAATGCTCCAACAGAACCGGCCATTACTCATCAGCCGGAATGGGCAAGATTACCTTCTGTGGCACAGTGTCCATGTTATCGACGAGGGCCCGTTTGGCTGCAGGGGCAACTGACGAATGGCTCTGCGCTGAGCCTCCCAGGTAGTTCTGCTAATTGCGCGGGATAATGTCAATTTGATGCTGATCGGTTAGAGTACGCGCCGCCCGAGAGACGGATCCCGGGCGTTTTCTCATGGAGTATTCAATGAACCACATCAGTAAAGTTGTCGCCTGCGCACTGTTCGGCCTGGCCCTGGCGGGTTGCACCGGCACCCCGATGAAGACCCAGCAGTACGATGCCAGCCAATACACCGTTGTCGGCCACAGTGAAGCCAAGGCCACCGGCCTGCTGCTGTTCGGCGTGATCCCAATCCAGCAGAACAACCGTTTCGTGCGCGCCCAGACCGCGGCGATCAAGGCCAAGGGCGGCGACGCCATGATCAACACCCAAGTCCAGGAAAACTGGTTCTGGGCCTGGGTCCTGACCGGCTACACCACCTCGGTGTCCGGTGATGTGGTCAAGCTGAAAAGCGTTCAGTAACACTGCTGTTCTTGAACATTCCCACGCTCCCGCGTGGGAATGATCGATATCTCCGTTAACGTCCTCCCACCACCATATGCGTGAACGGCGCCACATACGCCTGCAACGTCACCAGCCCGCCCACCAGAATCGCCAGCACCACCGAGTGGAAAAACACGTAGCGCAGGATTTCCCCTTCATGGCCGTACCAACGGGTGGCGGTGGAGGCGACCACGATCGACTGGGCATCGACCATCTTGCCCATGACCCCGCCGGAACTGTTGGCCGCGGCCATCAGCACCGGGCTGATGCCCAACTGCTCGGATGTGACCCGTTGCAAGCCGCCAAACAACACGTTGGACGCGGTGTCCGAGCCGGTCAGCGCGACGCCGAGCCAGCCCAGCAAGGTGCCGAACATGGGGTAGAAAATGCCCGTGGCGGCGAAGGCCAGGCCCATGGTCGCGTCCAGGCCCGAATACCGCGTGAGGAACCCCAGGGCCAACATTGCCACGATGGTGATCAGCGAGTAGCGCACCACCCAGAGCGTTCGCAAGTAGTGGTGCAGCAGTTGCGGGATGGAGTAGCCCATCAGCAAGCCACCGAGAATCGCCGCCAGGAAGATACCGCTGCCGGTGGCGGTGAACCAGTTGAACTTGTAGACCGCTTCCTCGGTTTTAGGCTGGGGCACCACCGGCGGGACTTTTTCGATCTGCTGGTGGATGGTGCCGAAGGTCACCAGGGGCGAGAAGATCGGATTGGCCTCGCGCATCGGCTTGCCTTGGGGGTCAAGCTTGACCGACTGCGTCTGCGGGTCCAGTGCCGGGCGGGTATCGAACAGGTTCTTGAAACCCTGGGTGCCCCAGGCGAACACGAATACCGTGAGGATGATCCACGGCATCCAGGCCCGGAGCACGGCGGGGCGGGTGTCGCTGGAAAATGCGGCGCTGGCGGTGGGTTGTTCATCCTCGCTGGCGTCGATCTTCGAGTTGTCGACTCGCCCGGACAGCGCGGCGGAGGTGTGCACCGTGGCTGGTTTCCAGACCTTGAGGAAGCCGGTGAGGCAAGCCATGGAAATCAGCGCAGCGATGACGTCCACCAGCATCGGCCCGTGGTAGTTCGACACTAGGAATTGCGGGATGGCGAAGCTGACGCCGGCCACCAGGATCGCCGGCCAGACCTCCAGCATCTTGCGCCATCCGGCGAAGGCCCAGATCAACCAGAACGGCACCAGCACGGAGAAAAACGGCAACTGCCGACCGACCATCATCGACAGCTCCATTTCATCCAACCCGGTGACCTTGGCCAGGGTGATGATTGGCGTGCCCAGGGCACCGAAGGCCACGGGCGCGGTGTTGGCGATCAGTGCCAGGCCTGAGGCGGCCAGGGGCGAAAAGCCCAGCCCGATGAGGATCGCCCCGGTCACCGCCACCGGCGTCCCGAAGCCCGCCGCACCCTCGAAGAACGCACCAAAGCAAAAGGCGATCAGCAGCAATTGCAGGCGTCGGTCGTCGGTAATGCGTGCGAGGGAATCTTGCAGGACCTTGAATGAGCCGTTCTCGGTGGTCAGGCGGTGCAGGAAAATGATGTTGAGGACAATCCAGCCAATGGGCAGCAGCCCGTTGGCCGCGCCATAAAGTGCCGCAGACCCGGCCATGCCGACGGGCATGCCGAAGGCGAAGATCGCGATCAGCAAGGCCGAGGCCAGGGCCAGCAACGCCGCCAGGTGTGCCTTGACATGAAAGAACGCCAGGGAGGCCAGCATCACCACCACCGGAACCGCCGCCAGGAGCGTGGACAGCACCGCATTACCGAAGGGATCGTAGACTTGTTGCCAGACCATGTTCCACCTCTGCTTTTTATTGTTGGAAGTGCAGGCCCCAGGGGGGATTGGCAGAGAAGTATAGGCGGGGATTGGGGGAGGGGACTGCCAGGCAACCCCTGTGGCGAGGGGATTTATCCCCGCTGGACGCGCAGCAGTCCCAATGTCTGTCAACTCGGTGTGTCAGGTTGATCCCTACCTGCCTTTTTGGGGCTGCTGCGCAGCCCAGCGGGGATAAATCCCCTCGCCACAAAGTTGATGCGCCCGGCTAGCGTGCTTCGACGTTGTCCAGCGCGCGGTTCGCTAGCAGTCCGCTCAGTTCAATCAATTGTTGGATGCCCAAGGCGATGTGGCGCCTGGGACCTTCCAGGTCGAAGGCCAGGTCACTGACCATGGCGTTGGCCGAGGCCAGGTTTTCGCTGAGGTTGGCGAGCAGGGTTTCGGTGTCGACGCCGTTGGCGACGGTGAACAGTGGGCCTGGATCGGCCTCGGGTTTGCCGGGTTTGGGCTTGAGGTAGTGGTCGAGGATGCGGTCGGCGGCTTTGTCGAACGCTTTTGAGTGGGGATCGGTGTCTGGTGGGTTGGGTGTTGGTTTGAACATAGATGAAACTCCAGATAAGAAATAGGAGCCATCACTCTCGCTACCAAACGAAGGGTGGCGGCCATACGAAGGTTGGTAGACCGGTTACCTGGCAACCCGGCGCGTCCGAGAACGCCCTGCGCATGACCACCATAAAACAGAGGACGTAGAAGTCCCTTGCATCAGGATGTATGTGCGCCAGGAAAACCGGGCTACCAAACCCGATCGCTGATTCGTCAGCGACCCGGAAACGATAGAGCCCACCCCCCTAGACGCACAAGCCGGCGGATTCTGGCGCAGTTGTAGGGAATGGCGCAAGACAACGTAGCCCGAACCCGAACGATCCTACATCGGGATAAACAAGGTCCCCTGCTGGACTGGGAGCCTGGGTTAACAAAACACCCGTGGCGAGGGAGCTTGCTCCCGCTGGGTGGCGAAGCCGCCCCAAAAAAATCTGCGTTGAAACAAAAAACCGGGGCCTGCTGCGCAGTCCAGCGGGAGCAAGCTCCCTCGCCACAAAAGCGCTTACTCAGGCCAACAGAGCAATGTGCCTGTTCAGCCCTTCGCCGCCATCGCCGTCACTTCCACTTTCATCCCCTCGACCGCCAGCGCGGCCACGCCCACCGCTGCACGAACCGGCCAAGGCTTGGCGAAGAAGCGTTTGTAAACCTCGTTGAAAGCGGCGCGATCCGCCATGTCGGTCAGATAGATGGTCAGGTGCAGGACTCGGTCCATGGAACTGCCGGCGCGCTCCAAGGCGGTCTTGAGGGCTTGCAGTGTGCATTCGCTCTGCAGCGCGATATCGCCCAGTTCCAGGCTGCCATCGGCGTGGGTGGGGATTTGCGTGGAAACCAGCAGGCCGCCGAAGCCGGCGACGTCGGAGGAAATGGAATCCGCATCCGGATCTGGAACGAACGTGATGTCTGGGTTGCTCATGCAAAGCCTCATGCTGGAAAGGAAAAAAGACCGCCGCAGTTTACCGTCCATTGCTGCGCCGTTCCTGCATTCCTTTATCCGTGCGCTTGCCGCCCGCTGTTCTCAGCATTAAAGCCTCTGGGCCGGACGTTGGGCTGTCACTGCCGGTTCAAGGGGTGGTTGCGCGCCGTTCAGGCGTGCGGCCAGTCGCTGTGCCTGCTCCCATCCCAGCTCGGGCGCCAGCCAGTCGAGTGCATCTTCGGCACTGAAAGCCAGTACCCGCTGCTGTTGACTGGCGATGTCGCCATACGTCACCAGGGCCAGGCCGTCACAGCCAAACGGGGTCTCGCTGGCCTGGGCCAGGGCGGCCAGGAAGATCGGGGTCGATTGCCGGTCGGTCGTGTAGGTGAGCTGTTGCGCCTGAGAGGGTGAGGCGGGGGGCTGCGACTCATACCAGCCCTCCACGGCGACCAGTACGCGGCCTTCGTGCTTGATGGGATCGAAGACTTTGGAACGCATGACCAGATGCAAGGGCAGATGCGTGAGCGGCGGCATCGTTCCCACCGACCAGATCGGCGACCAGCCCCAGCGAACCTTGATGCACTCCAAGTGCCCACCGCGCCGGCGAATGGCGCTGACCTGCATGCCTGGCTTGATCAGGGCATGCCGCTCCTGAGGCTTGGGCGGCGTTGTCACGCACAGCTCCAAGGGCGTCACGAGGGTAGCGAAACGGTTGCCGGGCGTATCTCGATGGGCGAAATACGCCAGGGAGTCTTTTGAAGAAACGTGTTGAACAAGACTGTCACACATAACGAAAACTCCCGGCAGTGAAACGCAAAGAAGCCTTGATCTACCCGCTGTTCAAGGCATGACGTCGAAGCGCATCAGGTGGCTTTCAGCGGTGTCATGTAGGTCCGAACCGTGGCGAAACGCTTGGTTCGAAAATCCTCGCGGCGGGGAGACGAGCGGGCCATTGGGGTGAATGCACGACCGCCATCGCGAGCGGGCTCGCTCCCACAATGGATTTGTGGCGGTGCGGGATTTTCAACTACACCGCCGAACCCTTGTGGGAGCGAGCTTGCTCGCGATAGCGGTGTATCAGCTTGCGCAGAGGTTGGCTGTGCCGACGCCATCGCGAGCGGGCTCGCTCCCACAATGGATTGTGGTGGGGCGGGATTTTCAGCTACACAGCCGAACCCTTGTGGGAGCGAGCTTGCTCGCGATAGCGGTGTATCAGCTGGCGGGGAGGTTGGCCGTCCTGACGCTTTCGCGAGCAAGCCCGCTCCCACAATGGATTTGTGGCGGTGCGGGATTTTCAACTACACCGCCGAACCCTTGTGGGAGCGAGCCTGCTCGCGATAGCGGTGTATCAGCTTGCGGGGCGGTTGGCCGTGCCGACGTCCTCGCGGACAGACTCGCTCCCATACCGTTGTGCATTGATGAAGTCCACGAAAGCCCTCAACGGCGAGGGCAGGTAGCGACGGCCGGGGTAGTAGAGGAATGGCCCGGTGAAGCGCTGCCACCAGGGTTCGAGTACCGGTTCGAGGGCGCCGCTGTCCAGGTAGGGCCGTAGCCAGTCCTCGAACAGGTAGACGATCCCTAACCCGTCCACTGCAGCTTGCACCGACAGGTCCACTGCGCCGCCGATCCTGACAATCAACGGACCGCTCGGGTCGACGCTGATGGTTTCGCCGTCACGTTCATACTCCCAGAGCGGCATCGCGCCACTGGGAAACTTGCCCCGCAGGCAGGCGTGCTTGAGCAGATCCCGAGGGTGTTCGGGGCGCCCCCTGGCGTCGAGGTACGCCGGGGATGCGGCGGTTGCGAAGCGCTGAAACCGTGGGCCGATGGGGAGGGCGATCATGTCCTGCTCCAGACGCTCGTCGTAGCGAATACCGGCGTCACAACCGGCGGCGAGCATGTCGACGAAGCTCTCTTCGGCGATCACCTCCAGGCGGATGTCGGGATAGCTTTGCAAAAACGGCGTGATGAGCGCCGGCAACACCAGGCGGGCGGCGCTGACCGGCACGTTCAGCCGGAGAGTGCCGGAAGGACGGTCGCGAAAATCGTTGACCACGTCCATCGCCGCCTCGACTTCGCCCAGGGCCGGGACGATGCGTTCCATCAACCGCGCACCGGCCTCGGTCGGCACCACGCTGCGGGTGGTGCGGTTGAGCAAGCGCACGCCGAGCCGGCTTTCCATCCGGCGTACGGCATCGCTGAGGCTCGAGGCAGACTTGCCGCTCATCCGCGCGCCTTCACGAAAGCCCCCTGCATTGACCACGGCCACGAAGGCCAGCAAGTCTTGAATATCCGTCGCCATTGTTCTCTCCGCCGTACAGCCCGTGCTGATTGCACCTGATTATCAATGAAGTGGTCAACGCCTATAGTCGGCCCACTTACATTGATCCGAGGGGCACGAGATGAACATTGCAGGCAAGGCAGGCACCTTTTCACTGGGTGATCGCACGATCAATCGCATGGGCTATGGCGCGATGCAGTTGGCGGGGCCCCAGGTCTTCGGGCCGCCGAAAGATCCGGCGGCCGCCATCGCCGTGCTGCGCGAAGCAGTGGCGAACGGGGTCAACCACATCGACACCGCGGATTTCTACGGGCCCCATGTCACCAACCAGTTGATCCGCGAAGCGCTGCACCCTTACGCCAAGGATCTGGTCATCGTGACCAAGGTCGGTGCCGTTCGCGGTGCCGATGCGTCCTGGAACCCGGCCCACAGCCCCGCCGAGCTGACTCGGGCGGTCCACGACAACCTGCGCAACCTGGGCGTGGAGGTCCTGGACGTAGTCAACCTGCGGGTGTGGGGCGATCTGCATTCGCCCTCGGAGGCTTCCATCGAGGAATCGTTCACGACACTGGCCGAGTTGCAGCGCCAGGGGCTCATCCGCCACCTGGGCCTGAGCAATGTCACGGCCGCGCAGGTCAAGCAGGCCCAGGGCATTGCCAAGGTGGTCTGCGTGCAGAACCACTACAACCTGACCCATCGCGACGACGAACAACTCATCGCTGACCTCGGTCGGCAGGGCATCGCCTACGTGCCGTTCTTCCCGCTGGGCGGCTTCACACCGCTGCAATCGGAAACCCTTTCCAGCGTGGCGGCGCGCTTGCAGGCGTCACCGCTGTGTGTGGCCCTGGCGTGGTTGCTGCAACGGGCGCCGAACATCCTGCTGATTCCCGGCACATCGTCCCTGGCGCACCTGCGGGAAAACCTCACGGCCAGTGAGCTGAAGATCCCTGCGCCGCTGCTCGCCGAGCTGGACGCACTCGTCTAGGCCGCCTGGAAAATCAATGTCTCGCCATCTTCCGGTATCAACAACCGGCCTCCGACACCGGCCCTCGCGGCGGCTTCGGCGAGGGCCTTGCGGGTCGTCGGGCAGTGGCTGATCGCTTCCAGGTGATTGGCCACCACGGTCCCGTGGGACAGGCGGGTGAATTCCAGCGTCTCGTCGATGCCCATGATGATGTCGCCGCCCACATCGAAGCGGGCCCCGCCTGCCGGGACCACGCTGACCTGCGGCTGGTGGCGCAGGATGAATTCGCACACGGTGGGGGTGAGTACGGTGTCGCCGCTGAGGTAGACGCTTGGCTCCCCGGGCAGCTCGATCAGGTAGCCGACGCCGTGCTCCATCAACTTGCCCACCAGGCCCAGCCCATGGGTGCAGCGGACGGAGCGGATGGTGCCGCCCAGGAATGAGTGGGGTTGGTCATGTGCCTGGGCAAGCGCCTGGACATTCAAGCCCCGCTTGGCGAGGTACGGGGCGTCATGGGGTGTGCAGATGACCGGGATCTGTTTTTCCCTCAGCCATCGCTTGGCCGCGCCGTCCAGATGGTCGAAATGGCCTTTCTGGCAGTGGGTGATCAGGCAATGGGTGACAGCCTCAAGGTCCTTCGCTGTGCAAGCCGGAAGCTCCACCAGCGGATTGCGCTGCGTGGCACCGAACAGTCGAAGCGGCGGCAGCGTGCCCTTGGCAGCCAGCATCGGGTCGACGAGCACGCGATACGGGCCGAATTGAAGAATGATCGTGGCGTTACGGATCTGCTGGATGTTCATGAGACGTTCCTGTTGAGCGAGCGCTTCATGGTGCCGCTCCGGTCCCGTGTGCATAATGGCCGGATCTGACATCTTTGATTCGTTTCAAGCCATGACCAGAAAAATCCGAATCGGTCTGCTTCTGTTTCCCGGCTGCATGCCCGCCGGCCTGTTTGCCTTCGCCGATCTGCTGCATGCCGCCAACCGCAGAAGAGGGCTGACGTTGTTCGAGACACGCTACATCGCGTTGCAAGCCGGGCCGGTGGTGTGTGCCCATGGCGTGACCCTGCACGCGGAAGCGGCCCTGGGCAGCATCGCGCTGGATGCTGTCCTGGTTCCCGGCTTCTGGGCCGAATCGGCCGAGCAGGTGAATGCGCTGCTGGTTGATCAAACGGCTCTCGTGAGCGCGCTGTCCAAGCTTGCCCGAACGCTGCGGCTCTGGTCCTATTGCACCGGCGTCTGCCTGCTGGCCGCCAGTGGTCGCCTGGACGGGCAGGGCGCGACGGTGACCTGGTGGCTGGCGCAAGCGATGCAGCAGCAGTATCGAAAAGTCCTTTGGCAAAGCGAGCAAAACTGCGTGTTCAACGAACACACGGCGACCGCGTCCGGAGTGAACGGCTACCTGCCCATCGCCGAAAAACTCATCGAACGCAGCGTCAGCAGCGACGTGCTGCGGGACATTACCCGGCTCATGGTGCTGCCGCGCCCGGCCATTGCCCATGGAGCGTTCCAAGGCAGTGGGCTGATCGAGCAACCCAGCGGATGGCTGCGGCAGTTGCATGGCTTGATCGAACAGATGCCGGCCGAGCGGATCACCGTTCAGGCACTGGCAAGCGAGCTGGCGGTGTCCGAGCGTACCTTGGCACGCAAGGTCAGCCGTGAAACGGGCCAGGCGGTCGCGACCTATGCCCGGCGCATCAAGTTGAACCAGGTCAGCGAACGCCTGACGTTGACGGCGCAGTCCCTTGCCAGCATCGGCGCCGAGCTGGGTTTCAGCAGCAGCTCCAACTTGCAGCGCATGTTCAAGGCGCTGACCGGGCTGACGCCGGTGCAATACCGGCGCAAGTTCGGGCGTGTATGACGCCGGTCAACTCGGCGTCTTGTCGGTTTCGTTGCGATGATGTTCCGGCCAACTGTCGACGGGGTGGGCACGGTCTTCGTTGAACATCTCCGTGAGTAGCGCATTGGCGCGGCGGTAGGCGTCATGGCGGAACTTGAGGTCGTCTTCCGGCTGGGCGACGATTTCCTCCAGCATCTTGAGGTTCAGCCGCCGGAACTGATCCGCCCGTTCGCGCGCTTCGTAAGCCCCGACGCCCATGCGCTCCAGGGCACTGCGACCCAATGACAGCGCGCTCTCGAAAGTTTCCCGTTCGGCCGCTTCCACGCCCATCTGCCGCAGGGTAATGAGGTGTCCCATGTCCCGCGCCCGCACGATCAACTGCAATGCGGGGAAGTGCTCCTGGGCCAGCCGGGTCAGCGTCAGGTTGTCTTCCTGATTGTCGATCGCATTGATCAGCACCACCGCTTGAGCCGCGCCGGCGGCGTGCAACAGATCGAGGCGCGTGGCATCGCCATAAAAGACTTTCACGCCGAACTTGCGCAGCGTCTCGATGTTGTCAGGGTCATGATCCAGTACCACCACCTCGACGCCGCAGGACATCAGCAGGCGTCCGGCAATCTGCCCGAAGCGGCCGAACCCGGCGATGATCACCCGTGGGTTCTGCTGGTCGACGAGGTCGGATTCGCGCTGGTTTTTCCGGGTGACGGACTCGAAGCGATCCAGCAGCAGAATCAGCAAGGGCGTCAGGCACATGGACAAGGCCACCGCCAGGGTCAGGCTCTTGCCCCATTGATCGGTCAGGATGCCGGCCACGGTCGCCGCGCCAAACACGACGAAGGCGAACTCGCTGCCCTGGCCCAGCAACACCGCCTGCCAGGAGCGCTGGCCGGCGGGGACGTTGAGGAACCGGCCCGCCAGCTTGATCACCAGCAGCTTGATCAGGATGAAACCCAGGGTCAGGGTGATCACTTTGAGCGGTGCGTTGACCAGCGTGCCGAAATCGATCGACATGCCGACGCCGATGAAAAACAGACCCAACAGCAGGCCCTTGAACGGCTCGATGTCGCTTTCCAGCGCATGGCGGTATTCGGAGCTGGCCAGCAGCACCCCGGCGAGGAACGCGCCCATGGCCATCGACAACCCAGCTTCCTCCAGCAGGAAGCCGAAGCCGAACACCAGGAATAGCGCGACGGCACTGAAAATCTCCCGCAGGCCTGAGCGGGCGGCGAAGCGCAGCAGCGGTCGCGTCACGTAGCGACCCAACAGCACGACGATGGCGATGGCAGCGACGATTTTGCCAATCGATAGCAACAGCGCGGTGCCCGAAGGGGTGTCGCCGTGGGCCGACAACAGCGGAATCATCGCCACCAGCGGAATCGCCGCGATGTCCTGGAACAGCAGCACGGCAAAGCTGCTGCGCCCGACGGCGGTGGCGGTCAGGTTGCGTTCGCTCATGGCCTGCATGGCGATGGCCGTGGAGGACAGGCTCAGGGTCAGGCCGACCAGCAGCGCCGCCGTCCAGTTCAGGCCCAGGGCCGTACAGAACAAGCCAATGGCAGCGCCACAGGCGAGCATCTGCAGGGCACCGCCACCAAACACCATCCGGCGCAGGGCCCAGAGCCGTTTGGGGTCGAGTTCAAGGCCGATAATGAACAGCATCAGGACCACGCCGATTTCAGCGAACTCCAGGATCGCCTTGACGTCGGTAATCAGCTTCAGCCCCCACGGGCCGATGATGCACCCGGCCAGTAGATAACCCAGCACCGGGCCCAGGCCAAATCGAACGGCAATCGGGACGATCAGCGTCGCCGAGGCCAGGTAGATGAGCATTTCAATCAGGCTGTGAGTCTCCATTTCAATCTTCCTTCCAGGCGGCCAGGCGAGCGCCATAGTGTTCGATTTGTGCATGTTGGGCGTCAGGGTCGGCGGCATAGGCGCCATGCACGACCACCGGTTCCAACCAGCGCATGCCGCAGTAAATGGCCGTGGCGTGGAGGGGTTGGGCCAACGCGGTAAAACCTGGGTAGTCGCCGATCGCAAAATGCGCTTGATCGCCACCGGTGGTGACGGCCCACAGCAGGCGCTTGTCTTTGAGGGCGACGGCGCCTTTGCCGTAGGCCCAGCCGTGGGTGAAGACTTTATCGATCCACAGTTTCAGCAGGGGCGGGGTGCTGTACCAATACATCGGGTGCTGGAGCACCACAAGATCGGCTTGTTCCACCGCATGCTGTTCCGCCTCGACGTCGATATCGAAATTGGGATAGAGCTCGTAGAGCGAACGTATGACCACGTCCGGGTTGTTCGACACTCGCTTGAGCATCAACTGGTTGACCCGCGATTTGTCGGGGTAGGGGTGCGCATAAATGATAAGAATCATCGGTGAATTCCTTGGTTTGGCTCCGCCGATCCTTGTCTGTCGTGAACGCGAGCGATGGTATTGAGTCGAGCGATGTAAACAAAAGCGCCTTCCCGGGGCAGCGTCGAGGCCGGAAAGGCCGGACATCCTACCGAGGAAGGCGCTGATTGTTTAGAGCGGATCGATACATCGGGGGGGCTTCAGTCAAGCGGTAGCGAGACCCAGGCCTCCAACCCGCCATCCCGACGGTTGCTCAAGGTCAGTGTCCCTCCATGCTCCAGCACCGTCGCCCGGGCCGCCGACAGGCCCAGCCCGACGCCGCCGGTGTGCTTGTTGCGAGAGCCTTCGATGCGAAAGAACGGCGCGAAGACCTGCTCAAGGTATTGGGCGTCGATGCCGGGCCCGCGGTCCAGGATGCGAATGTCCACACGGTGGGCGTCGGCTTCGAGGCGAACCGTCGGCTCGCCGCCATATTTGATCGCGTTGTCGATCAGGTTGACCAATGCACGCTTGATGCCGATGGGCCGGCCGACATAAACCAGGCGCTGGGTGCCTTCGAACCCAACCTCGGTGCCGGCGTCCTTGAGGTCATCGACGATGGTGTGCAGCAGCTCGGCCAGGTCGAACGCGGTGGCATGTTCAAGCCGGGCATCGTCGCGGAAGAACTCCAGGGCTGAATTGATCATCGCCTGCATTTCATCGACGTCCCTGAACAGCCGGGATTGCTGCTCGGTATCCTCGATGAACTCGCCACGCAGGCGCATGCGGGTCAAGGGCGTACGCAGGTCATGGGAGATGGCGGCGAGCATCTGGGTGCGGTCCTCGATGAAGTGCTTTAGCTGGGCCTGCATGGCATTGAAGGCGAGGATCGCCTGGCGGATTTCATGGGGGCCGACGACGGGAATAGGCGGTGCCTTGTGATCCACGCCGAAGCGCCTGGCGCCTTCGGCAAAGCGTTGCAAGGGCGCTGCCAGGTGTCGCGTGGCGATCAGCGCGACGATAATCGTCGACACCAGGATCAGCGCCAGCATGATCAGGTTGCGCTTCCATTCCTCCAGCCCCCAACTGCGCGCAGGCAGGGAAAACATGACCCACGAGTGGTCGGTCAATTCGATCATCGCGGCGTAGCGTGCGCCGGGCTGGCCGGTGGGCCAGTCGCTCGGCTCATAGCCCTCGATCCTCGCGTCGGGCCGGCCCAACTGTTGGCGCAAGCGCAGTGCGCCATCGCTGTATTCGGGGTCGTCGATCACTGGCAGCTTGGCTTCTTCATGGCGTTGGAGCCATTGTGTGTTGAAGATCGGGTCACTGGCTGTCCTGGCAATCGTGGGCCGCTGCTCGGGCGTTGCCGAGTCGATGATGCGGGTGATGGCGGCGATCTTTTCAATCAGACCGGTTTCCATCAGGGGAGGGCGGGCCCAGGCATCAGTCAGTTGACTGAACAGCGCGTTCAGGGCCAGCAACGTGAGCATGGCAACCAGGGTGGTCAGGGCGATCCAGCGCGCCAGCGTATCCCATGGCCGTCGAGTGCATTTCATCGCTTCACCACATGGGGGCTGAACAGGTAGCCGCTGTTGCGCACGGTGCGGATCATCGACGCACCGGTGAGGTCGGTCTCCAACTTGCGTCGCAAGCGGCTGACCTGGACATCGATGCTGCGGTCGAACGCCTCGAAGGTTTCGCCGCGCGCCAGGTCCAGCAACTGCTGGCGGGTCAGCACCCGGCGCGGGTGTTCGACAAAGACCAGCAGCAGTTCGAATTCTCCGGCGGACAGCGGGATCATGACCTTGTCCGGCGAGCGCAGTTCGCGCCGGGTGACGTCCAGCTGCCAGTTTTCGAACTCCAGGATGGGTCGGGATGAGTCGCTCAACGTCTCCCTGGCTTCTCCGGTGCGCCGGAGCACGGCACGTACCCGGGCCAATAGCTCCCGGGCGTCGAAGGGCTTGGTCAGGTAATCGTCCGCCCCCAGCTCCAGACCGACGACGCGGTCACTCAATTCGCCCATGGCGGTGAGCATGATGATGGCGACCCTGTGCTCGGTTCGCAGTCGTTGGCAGAGCACCAGACCGTTGTCGCCCGGCAGCATGACGTCGAGGATGATGAGGTCCGGCACCCGACGCTCCACCGCCTGCCACAAGGCGTTGCCGTCGGCGGCCACATCCACGCTATAGCCATGTTGTTCGAGGAACTTGCGCAAGAGGGCGAGGACTTCGAGGTCATCGTCCACCAGTAATAAATGGCTCACGGTGGGCACGCAGAGTAATGAATACAGGAGGGGATACTAGGGTCAATCCGGGGCCTGCGTCATATATTTCAATCCGGCAATAAAGTTGCCAGCGGGCAATGTTCTGGAAATCTGCGGGCAAAAAAACAGCGGCAGGATGGCCTTTGATGTCGGTCAGTTAAAAAGTAGTCGGTCCTATACAGAACCTGTGGCGAGGGGATTTATCCCCGCTGGGTTGCGAAGCAGCCCCAAAACTATCGACTCAATAAACCAGACACTCTGGGATGTCTGATTTGAGGGTCGCTTCGCAACCCCGCGGGGATAAATCCCCTCGCCACAAGAGCTGTGTCCGGCATCGGTTCTTTAGTTGACCGGTATCGCCTCCATTCCTCGCCGAGATAACCCTGTATGCCGATCACCAAACCCGCCCCATTGTTTGTTCGATCCACCGTTGTAGTTGTTTTGACGGCACTCGCCAGCGGTTGCTCCAGCACGCCGGCTGCAAAACCAGGCTCGTGTGAAAGCGCGAATTACACCGTTCACGATCCTGCGGAACCGGTCAACCGCGGCATCTTCGCGTTCAACCGAACCGTGGATGACTATGCGCTGGCCCCGGTTGCCCGTGGTTATCGCAAGCTGCCGGAGACGTTCCAGGCCGGCGTCCACAACTTCGTGGCGAACTTCGGCGAGCCCAAGGTGTTCATCAACGACCTGCTACAAGGCAACGCCCAACGCTCGGTAAACACACTGGGCCGTTTCGTCATCAACACCACGGCGGGTATCGTCGGGTTGATCGACGTGTCGGGCAAGCTGGGCATCGAGCGCCACAAGGCCGATTTCGGCCAGACCTTCGGCGTCTGGAACGTCGCGCCCGGGCCGATCGTGGAGCTGCCGTTGCTGGGCAGCGCCAACCTGAGAGACGCCACGGGCGAAGTGCTGAGTTTCGCCGTCGACCCGTTCGGCGACAACAGCAGCACTGTCGAGACCCTGGGCACGATCAACACCGTCGGCGGCGTTGTCGATGGCCGCGCCGAGGCATTGCCTCTGACAGACCAGTTGCAGGCCGAACCGGATTACTACGTGGCGCTTCGCGATGCAACGGCACAGCGGCGTGCCGATTTTGTCGCACAGGGCAAGTTGGGGGCGGTCGTGCAGGATAACCCGCAATGCGAGGATGGAGCTGCCGCTGATGAGTAGCCAGGTGTTGGTGCTGCATCGACGGATGCGCTCGCCCGATGCGGATCTACTGCATTGCCGTGAGGTTGAACTGCAGTTGGCCGAGGATGGCCGCCATGTGCTGCTCAATCGTTACGTCGAGTTGTATCGCCATGAACATGTCAGTTGGTGCGCGATCCAGCAGCATCGGGTGCCGTTGGCGAGGATGGTGCGCTGGATGGTTGATAACGGCGAGCCGGTGGGGGCTTAGTGGCAATTTGCTTCTTAATACAGTGGTATCTCGGGAGCGGATGCCATGAAACATTTCTACATAATTACAGATTAATAATGGTTGTACGACGTCGTATCTAATGTGTTCGACTGTGGCCGTTTCTCACAAAAACAATAAACGGAGATTCCATCCATGACGAGCATTCCTTCCGCTGAAGGCCAGGCTGCGGCGCCCGTGCAGGGCCGTTTCGTACGTCTGCTCAAGCTACTGGGCCCCGGTATCATTGCTGTTCTTTCCTGGCTGGGCGCTGGCGACCTGATCACATCTTCGGTGGCGGGGGCGAACTACGGCTACGCGATGATGTGGGTGCTGGCGGTCTCTCTTCTGCTGCGCTACCTGATCGTCAACATCATCGCGCGCTTCCAGCTCTGCAATAACCAGGGCATGACCATCCTGCAAGGTTATGCCCAGCTCAATCCGCTTTTCGCCTGGTTCCTGCTGGTGTATGCATTGCTCATGGGGCACTTGATGAATGCCTACATGATCAAGGGTGCTGGCGAAGCCTTGGCCATGTTGCTCAAGGTCGACTATCCACTGCTGTGTTCGGTGGCGGTGGTCTTGGCGGTATGGATGCTCGTGGGGCGCAATATCTACTCGATGATCGAAGGCGTGATGAAAGGCTTGCTGGCGATCATGACGCTGGCGTTCCTGGCCCTGGCGGTGATGTCCGGCCCGGATGTCGCCGGCATCGTCAAAGGCACCATCGGCTTCAGCATTCCGCCCGATGAAGGCGTGCACGGTGCGCTGCTGGTGGCTGTCTCGGTGATCGGTGCAGTGGCCGGCTCCATCGCCAACTTCGTCCATCCGTATGTCATGCGCCAGAAGGGCTGGGTAGGGCCTGAACACAAGCGTATCCAGCGTAACGACCTGCTGTTTGCGGTGTTTGTCGGGATCATCATCAACCTGGCGATCTGGATCGTCGGCGCGGAAATCCTGCGACCCAACGGCATCGAGGTCAAAACCCTGGGCGATCTGGGCAAGGCCCTGGAAATGTTCTTCGGCTCGATCGGTTGGTACGTGTTCTTTATCGGTGTGTTCGCCACGCTGTTCGCCAGCATCTCCGGCAAGACCACGGCGTTCCCGATGCTTATCACCGATGCCTTCCAACATGTGCGGCCCGGGCGCCGGGAGCGTTACGGCAAAGAGTTCCACCGTGACCCGATGCACAAATGGTTCATGTTGTTCATTCTCGTGACGCCACTGATCTGGTCGCTCCCAGGCATGCCGGACTTCGTCACGCTGACCATCGGTGTCAACGCGCTGAACATCGTCGGCTTGCCGGTGATTTCCCTGGGCCTGCTGATCATGTCCAACCAGAAATCCCTGCTGGGCAAGGAATACCGCAACAACCTGTTCGAGAACATCGCGCTGATGTTTGCCACCGGCCTGGCGTTGTGGGTTGCATTCCAGTTGGGTGTGGAGCTGTTCACCTGATGGCCAGTCATCTGTAACTTTCGGGGGGACTGCTAGACTTTATCGTCCAGTCCCTTTCGGAGAGCCGGAATGAATAATAAAAACAGGATCTGTCTCTGGTACGACGGCACCGCCCAGGAAGCGGCAGAATTCTACGCAAGAACCTTTCCCGACAGCGCGGTGAACGCCATCCATCATGCCCCGGGCGATTATCCGTCGGGCAAGCAGGGCGATGTGATCACGGTGGAGTTCACGGTGATGGGCATCTCTTGCATCGGCCTCAATGGCGGGCCGGCATTCAAGCACAGCGAGGCTTTTTCATTCCAGATTGCAACCGAGGACCAGGCGGAAACGGACCGCTTGTGGAATGCGATCATCGACAACGGCGGCGAGGCGAGCGTTTGCGGCTGGTGCAAGGACAAGTGGGGGCTGTCGTGGCAGATCAGCCCCCGCGTGCTGCTCGAAGCCGTCGCCAGTGCCGATAAAGCCGCCGCCAAGCGTGCCTTCGAGGCCATGATGACGATGACCAAGATCGACATTGCGGCGATTGAAGCAGCGGTGAAAGGTTAGCCGGCGAAAACCACCATCCTTCCTTGTGGGAGCGGGCTTGCTCGCGAAGGCGGTGGGTCAGTCGACTTAAATGCTGGCTGATCAGGCGCTTTCGCGAGCAAGCCCGCTCCCACATTTGATGGGGGGGACTTCGATTTTTCGGCCTGTCCAAATCCCTGTGGGAGCGAGCCTGCTCGCGATGGCGGCGGCACAGCCAACATTGATGCAAGCTGACCTACAGGGTGTTTTCAGGCAACCTGGCAATCACCTTGATCTCGAACTGAAAACCATACAGCCACGTCACGCCCACCGCTGTCAGTGTCGGATGCGGTGCGTTGCCCCAGAACTCGGGCACGACGCTCCAGACCCGCTCGAAGGTCGACTGGGGATCGACCATGAAGACCGTGACGTCGACCACATCGTCAAAGCTGCAATCGGCGGCAGCCAGAATCGCCTTCAGGTTGGTGAACGCTTGCCGGACCTGAGCCTCCAGATCGGGCTCTGGCGAGCCATCTTCGTTGCTGCCGACTTGCCCCGAGACGAACAGAAAGCCATTGGACCGAATTGCCGGCGAGTAGCGATTGCGCTCATAAAGTGCCTGGCGTCCAGGCGGGAAAACCACATCGCGTTGTTTCATGAATACCTCCATCAAAGAGTGGGTTCCAAACGATGGATTCACTCTAGGGGCTTGTATCCACGCGATAAACGAGCAACCTTGGTGATCACTGTTTGTAGAATCCAAACAATCGGATCGACCCTGAGGCAGAAATGGATCGTTTTGATGCGATGCAAGCGTTCGTTCGAGTGGTGGAGGCGGGCAGCTTCACCAAGGCCGCTGACACCCTGCACATGAGCAAGACCACCGTGACCCAACTGGTGCAGCAGCTCGAGGCAAGGTTGCGGGTCAAGTTGCTCAACCGCACCACGCGCAAGGTCAACGTCACCGCCGACGGCGCGGTTTATTACGAGCGGGTGATCCGGCTGTTGGCCGACATGGACGATGCCGAGACCAGCCTGTCCGGTGCGCAAGCACTGCCCCGGGGCCGGCTGCGGGTGGATGTGCCGAGCCCGCTGGCCGCTCTGATCCTGATACCGGCCTTGCCGGCGTTCTATGAGCGATACCCGGACATCCAGATCGACATGGGCGTCAGTGATCGTATCGTCGACTTGATCGATGAAAACGTCGATTGCGTGGTACGCGGTGGTGAATTGAGGGATCAGTCGCTGGTCGCCCGACGCGTCGGCGATCTCGCCCTCGGCGTTTTCGCCGCCCCGAGTTACCTGGCACGGTTTGGCCTGCCCGCGCATCCGCGAGAGCTGGAAGATTCGCACCATCGCACCGTTGGTTTCCTATGGGCACGCACCGGCAAATCCTTGCCCTACGCCATGCGCCGTGACGGTGAGCTGCTTCACGTCAAAGGGCGCTACGCGTTGGCCATCGATGACGGCAACGCCTATCTCGCGGCCGGTTTGGCGGGGCTGGGCGTGCTCTGGCTGCCCGAGTACATGTCCCGGCGTCACCAGGGGCAAGGTGAGTTGGTGCCGCTGTTCGAAGACTGGCAGCTCGAGCCAATGCCGCTTTATCTGGCCTATCCCCCGAACCGCCACGTCAGTGCCAAGCTACGGGTGTTCATCGATTGGGTTGTGGAACTGATGGCGCAGCACGCGCCTATCATTGATCGACATGTATCGTGAAACCCGATTGGCCGGTTTTAGAGGAGACCCACCATGGACCGATTCACCGGCGGTTGCCTGTGCGGCAACGTGCGTATCGAAGCCTCGGGGCTGCCGTATCGCGTTGGCCTCTGTCACTGCCTCGACTGTCGCAAGCATCACGGCGCGCTCTTCTACGCTGCAGCGGTGTTCCCCCAGGATGCGGTGACGATCGAGGGCGAAACACGGGATTACGCCGGGCGCTGTTTCTGCCCGCGCTGTGGCTCGTCGGTGTTCGCCCGTACCGGCGACGAAATTGAAGTGAACCTGGGCACGCTGGATGCCCCCGATCAACTGATGCCCAGCTACGAAAGCTGGACCGTGCGCCGCGAGTCATGGCTGCCGACGTTTCCGTTCAGCCGACACTACGCCCATGATCGCGAGGGCACGGGGCGGTTCGAGGAGTAGGGCGCTCACTCGAAGCCGACTATCGCCTTGATCTCCAGGTATTCCTCGAACCCATGGACCCCATACTCACGACCATTGCCTGAGCGCTTGTAGCCGCCGAAGGGGGCCATCGGGTTCCACGCCGGGTAGTTCAGCAGCACTTGCCCTGCGCGGATACGCGACGCAACGGCACGTGCAAGATCAAGGTCCTGGCCCTGGACATGCGCCCCCAGCCCATAGACGGTGTCGTTGGCGATGGCGACGGCTTCATCCACGGTGTCATAGGGAATGATGCACAGCACCGGGCCGAAGATTTCTTCCTGGGCGATGCGCATGGCGCTGTCGACCTGCGAGAAAACCGTGGGGCGGGTGTAGAAGCCTTGTTCAAAACCCTCCGGGCGCCCTGGGCCACCACAAACAAGCTTGGCACCCTCGTTCAAGCCCACTTCGATCATGACCTGCACGCGATTGAACTGGGCTTCGTTGGCGATGGGCCCGAGGACGGTTTCTTCCGATTGCGGATTGCCCACGATGATCGCGTTGGCGGTTGCGGCCGCCAACGCCTCGACTTCCGCCAAGCGGTTCCTGGGCACGATCATTCTGGTTGGCGCGCTGCATGATTGGCCGACGTTGCGAAACGCCGACATCACTCCTGGCGGCACGGCCTTGGCGAAGTTGGCGTCCGGCAACAGCACGTTTGGCGACTTGCCGCCCAACTCTTGCGTCACGCGTTTCACTGTCGGGGCGGCGGCCTGGGCCACCAGCGCTCCGGCGCGGTTCGAGCCGGTGATGGAGATCATGTCGATGTCGGGATGCGCCGCCATGGCCGCGCCGACTTCGGCGCCGCTGCCGTTCACCAGGTTGAAGACACCCGCCGGAAGGCCAGCGTCATGCACCAGTTGGGCGAAGAGCAAGGCGCTCAGGGGCGACAATTCGCTGGGTTTCAACACCACTGTGCAGCCAGCGGCAATCGCCGGGGCGACTTTGGCGGTGATTTGATACAGCGGCCAGTTCCACGGCGTGATGAGGCCGCAGACGCCAATGGGTTCGCGTTGAATGGCGGTGCCATTCTCGACGTTCTGGAAGCGATAGGTGGACAACACATCACGGGCCACCCGAACGTGCTCGGCTGCCAGCGGCACTTGCATGGCCCGGGCGAAGCTGATGGCTGCGCCCATTTCCAGCGAGAGCGCCTGGGCCAATGCTTCTTTGCGCTCAAGGATCAGTTCATGGATCTTTCCAAGGATCGCCACACGGGCATCCACCGAAGTTGCCGACCAGCCGGGAAACGCTGCGCGAGCCGCCGCCACGGCCCGCTCAACGTCCTCGCTTGAGCCCTGGGCGACTTCAGTGATGACGGCCTCGGTAGCTGGATTGACCACCGCCAGGGTGGCCGGATGGGCCGGAGGCTGCCAACCGCCATTGATATAAAACTGCCGGGACGTAGGCGGATTGTTCGAGAATTGGGTGGTCATCCAACGGGCTCCCATAGAGCGGTGATAGCGCTGCCGGCAACATATCGTGATGCCGTTTTTCTTCTCGATAAACTAACAAAGCGGCCCTGATGAGATATGCCGTTCTCAAGCCTGGCAAAGAAGAATCTGCTGTATCTGCCGGGCTAACTTCGCAAAAAACACAGCGGCGTCGGTTCAGGGCCAGAAAGTGTCCACGATGGCGTGGGTCAAACGAGCCTGCCGGTGCCGGGAAGGCTCGCCTGAGGCATCACCAGCCCTGTCGGTTCGGTAAACCTGCGGATATCGAAAGGGCTGATCAGGGTGCCGGTACGGCCGGTGCTGATCAGCTCGGCCATGACGTCGCCAACGCCCGGGCCGAGCTGGAAGCCATGCCCGCAGAAACCAAAGGCATAGAACAATCCCTTGATCTTGCCGCTGGGGCCGATGATGGGCAGCGAGTCTGGGGTATAGCTCTCGATGCCACTCCACACCCGGATGATGTTGAGGTGCTCGGCCCCGGGCAGCAGGCGGCTCATCTGCCGCATCTGATTGAGCAGGCTTTCGGGCTTGAAGTAGGCGCGCCGGTTGAGCATGTCCGGTTTGCAGCGGTTGCCACCGCCGATGATGATGTTGCCCCGGGGTATCTGTCGGAAATAAATCACCTCTTCCTTTATCTTGGTGAACACGCCAATCACCGTCGGCAAGGCATAGGGCACCGGTTCCGTGACCGACATCTGCGGGCCATTGGCTTCCAACGGCACGGCTTCGTCGAATTGTTCTGACAGCTTCGCCCCCCAGGCCCCGGCGGTGATCAGTAGTTGCTCGGCAATGAACAGTCGGCCGTCGGTGGTGGTCACGTGGAATTCGTCCTTGACCTTTTGTACCGCGGCGACTTCCGTTCGCTCGCGCACACTTGCCCCGGCCCGTGTCGCCGCGCGGGCAAATGCCGGGGCGGCCAGGCGCGGGTTGGCGTGGCCGTCGTGAGGTGCGTACGAACCGCCCTTGACGTCCGGGCCGAGGAACGGGAAACGTGCATGCAGGGCCTTGCCGGTGATGATCTGCAAGTCCAGCTCCCGGGCCTCGGGGGCGGCGGCGTAGGCTTCAAGCTCGGCGATTTCGTCCTCGCGATAACAGACGCGCATATGGCCGCTGGGGATGAATTCCAGGTCATCGCCAATCAACTCGGGGAGCCGTTTCCACAAGCCGTACGAGCGATTGGACAGTTCCAGTTGGCCGAGGAATCGTCCTTGGCGCCGCACGTTGCCAAAATTCACGCCGCTGGCGTATTGGCCGATCAGGTCGCGCTCCAGCAACGTCACCGAGCGTCCGCGCTGGCGCAGGAAAAACGCCGAAGCCGACCCCATGATGCCGCCGCCGATAATCAGTACATCGCTTTTTTCCGGTTTCATGATGTGCTCTCACTGCCCGCCAGCGCTTCGATTTCAATCAAGTACCCATGGTGCAAGGCCGGGACGGGCACCACCGCGCGCGCAGGTCGGTGTTCGCCCAGATAACGGGCGTAGATCCGGTCGAAAGCCGGCCAGTGTTCGATGCCGACGACATAGACCGTTACTTTCAGCAGGTCGCTGGGACGACGGCCTGCCACGCGGAGAATCGCCATCAGGTTATCCAGGGTGATGGCGGCTTGTACCTCGAACGGTTGGTCGACACTGTGGCTGCCATCGGCGCGTACCGGCAGTTGTCCGGATACGTACAAAACGCCTTGGTGCGAGACCGCCTGGGTGTAATGTCCGCCCGCAGCGGCCGCCTGGGTGGTCTGGATCAACTCGATTTCACCAGCCATGCAGGCGACTCCAGGTGTGCACCGCACCCGAGGCATCGCAGGCGCTGTATTCAGGGAACTGCGCACCCGTGGCACAGGCGTGATTGGGCAGGATGCGCAGGCGACTGCCAATGGGGAAACGCTCGGTGATAGCGACCTCCCCGGGACTGGAAAGGGTGACGATGCCGTGTTCCTGGTTGGCGTTGGAGAGCAGGGCGCCCTCGATCCAGTCGCCGGCTTCGTTGCACACTTGTCCATAGCCGAAATCCCGTTGCTGGCGCTGTGTACCCCGGTCCCGGCTCATGGCCATCCAGCCGGCATCGGTGATGATCCAGCCTTTGTCCGGCTGATGACCGATGACGGTGGTCAGCACGCTCAGCGCCAATTCATCCGCCCGGCAAACGCCGATGTTGTGCATCACCAGGTCGAAGAACACATAGACGCCAGCGCGCACTTCTGTGACGCCCTCCAGGCTCTGCGCCGAAAGTGCCGTGGGTGTGGAACCGATGCTGACCTGGGGGCAGGCCAGCCCGGCTGCGCGGATGCGTTGGGCGGCGCTGACGCAGATGTAGCGCTCTTGTTCGGCCAGGGCTTGTAGCGCTTGTGGCGTGTTGAGTTCGTAGCTGGATCCGGCGTGGGTCATGACGCCGCAAAGCTGCATGCCGCCTTCACGGAGTCGCCGGGCGATGTCGACAAGTGCATCGTCTTCGACGCGCACGCCGGAGCGATGGCCATCGCAATCGATCTCGATCCAGACCTCGAAACGTTCGTCGTGCTGCCTGCCGAAATCGACGATGGCCTGCGTCGCCGCCAGACTGTCGGTCAAGATGCTCAATCGACAGCCCTTGCGCCGGAGTGTCAGGGCCTGGGCCAGTTTGCCGGGTGCCATGGACACGGCATAAAAGATGTCGTGGATGCCTGCGGCGAAGCAATGCTCTGCCTCCTTGAGGGTGGACACGGTGATTGCGCTGGCGCCTGCCTCGATCTGCGCCTGGACCACCGGCAGGCATTTGCTGGTCTTGATGTGCGGGCGCAAACGCACCCCCAAGGCGTCCATGCGGTGTTGCATGCGCTGGATATTGCGCTGCATTCGCGGCACATCAATGAGCGCGACCGGGGTATCGAGGCAAGCGATTGAGGCTGGCATGAACAGGACTCGGTGGTTGGAGACAGGCTCGACTCTACTCAGTCATCGTAAAGTCGTGGTTCAATGTGGCGTCATCAATCATTAAGTTGAACTGAATGATCAGCCTCGAAGACCTGCGTATGGCCGTGACCCTGGCGCGTTCTGAATCCCTGAGCGCTGCCGCCAGGGCGCTCAATGTCTCGCCGCCCGCGCTGTCCATGCGCTTGCGCAAACTGGAGACGCTGCTCGGCCTGACCCTGGCCAATCGCGATGCCCGGCGCCTGAGCCTGACCGCCGATGGTGAGCGCTTTTCCCGGCAGAGTGCGCTGTTGCTGGATCAATTGGAGGCGCTGCCCGAGTCGTTCAAACAGCAGGATGATCGGCTGGTCGGCACCCTCAGGCTGGCGGCGCCGTTTGGGTATGGACGACAACACATCGCGCCACTATTGGCTCGTTTTGCCAGGTTGCATCCGCAGTTGTGTCTGCATCTGGATCTGCGGGAAACGCCCTGGCCCGACCGTCATGACAGCGACGCGGTGATTCACATCGGCACCCTCAGCGACAGCCTCTGGGTTGCCCGGCCTCTTACGCAGAACGATCGGTGGTTATGTGCGAGTCCTGCGTACTTGGAGCAGCACGGCACGCCTTTATCGCCTGAGCAACTCGCCGAACACCGCTGCATTTGCATTCGTGAGAACGATGAAGATGTCACGCTGTGGCACCTGCGCAACGAGCACGGGCGCAAGACCCTGCGGATCAAACCGGCTTTATTGAGCAACGACGGCAGCGTGGCCCGGCGCTGGGCGGAGCAAGGCCTGGGTTTGGTGCTGCGTTCGCAGTGGGACGTCAGTAAAGCCATCGCCGACGGTCGCCTGGTGCGGGTGCTTGCCGATTGGCAATTCGACAGCGCCCCGATCAACCTGCTCGTGCCCTCGCGCAAACTGCGCAGCGCGCGGGTACAGGCGTTGGTGAGCTTTCTTGAGGCTGAGTTGAAAGCTTGAATAAAGGGCTCTTGTCTTAGACCCGCCGCTATCGCGAGCAGGCTCGCTCCCACAGGGGATTTGTGGTGGATACCAGTCTTGCGGACCAAGCCAAGACTAATGTGGGAGCGGGCTTGCTCGCGAATACAGCAGCACATTCAACATCACTGCAAGCTGTCCCACCGCTATCGCGAGCAGGCTCGCTCCCACAGGGGATTTGTGGTGGATACCGGTCTTGCGGACCAAGCCAAGACTAATGTGGGAGCGGGCTTGCCCGCGAATACGGCAGCACATTCAACATCACTGCAAGCTGTCCTGCCGCTATCGCGAGCAGGCTCGCTCCCACAATGGATCTGTGGCGAACACCAATCATGCGACCGCCCAAGATCCCCTGTGGGAGCGAGCCTGCTCGCGATGGCGGCAGCCCATTCACCCGGGATGCTGGAGCTGCTGCGCCAAGCGTAGATTCTGCCGCAAACGACCCTTTGCAGACCCGTTTGGCGCACCATAACTGCCCGCAAGACCACGCAAACACGGGCGCAGCGCCCACGCCTGGAGCATCCCGCAAAGTCTGCTGAGCGAGCCCTGCAAAACGGTGGTTTGTACCAAGCGGCCGGTATTTTTAACGATTTATCCACGGTCTCATGGTGTTGTAATGAAAACGTGATGCAGCGTTGCAGCGAAGCTTCACGAACAGCATCAATGTTTGCCTCGGCATGTCTTCAACAACAATCCAGGACCGCACTCATGAGCTTTCTTCGACCCAAGTACATCACCTTCGACTGCTACGGCACGTTGACCAATTTCCAGATGGGCAGCATGACCCGCGAGCTGTTCGCCGACCGTGTCGATGCCGGGCAGATGGACCAGTTCGTCAAGGATTTCTCCGCTTATCGCCTGGACCAGGTGATGGGTGAATGGCGGCCCTATGATGAAATCATCAAGACCTCTCTGATGCGGGTCTGCAAGCGTTGGGGCGTCGAGTATCGTGGCGAAGGCCAGCTCTATTACGACGCCGTTCCAACCTGGGGCCCCCACGCCGATGTACCGGCGGGCCTGTCGAAAATCGCCGACAAGATCCCCCTGGTGATTTTTTCCAACGCGATGGACGAGCAGATTATGTCCAACGTCGACAAGCTCGGCGCGCCTTTCCATAAAGTCTTCACCGCCCAGCAGGCCCAGGTCTACAAGCCGCGCCTGGCCGCCTTTGAATTCATGCTCGATAACCTCGGCTGCGGGCCGGAGGATGTTCTGCATGTGTCGTCGAGCTTCCGCTACGACCTGATGTCGGCCCACGACATGAAGATCAAGCACAAAGCTTTTGTGGCCCGTGGTCACGAACAACCGGCCAATGCCGTGTATGGCTACCACCAGATCCCGGACATCGGCGGGTTGGCCGCGCTGGTCGGGCTCTGAGTCGAGCGCACTCTTCAAGGCGAAAGGGGTTAGACATGGGCAGTGAGTCCTATTGGCTCGACACCGCACCGGCGTTCACCGGTGCCCAGCTCGGCGGATTGCCCGGGCAGGTCGATGTCGCCATCGTCGGTGGCGGCTTCACCGGGTTGGCCGCGGCGCGGGCCCTGGCCTTGAAGGGGGCCAGCGTGGCGGTGCTGGAAGCGGGCAGGGTGATTGGCGAGGCGTCAGGGCGCAACGGCGGGCATTGCAGTACCGGCGTGGCCCAGGATTACGCGGCGCTCACCGCCAGCCTCGGCGCCGACAAGGCACGGGCCTATTACCAGGCCTATGAAAGTGCCGTGCAGAGCGTGGTCTCGCTGGTGGAGCAGGAGGGGATTGCCTGCGACCTCAAGCGTAACGGCAAGCTCAAGCTGGCCGCCAAGCCGATGCACTACGAAGGGTTGGCGCGCACCTGCGAATTGATCCGCAAGGAAGTCGATGCCGAGGTCGAGTTACTGTCGGCCCAGGAGACGCGGGCGGAAGTCAATTCGGCGCAGTTTCACGGTGGCCTGTTACAGCGCAACGGTGTGCAGATGCACGTCGGGCGTTTCGGCATGGGCCTGGCCGAAGCCGCTGCCCGTCACGGTGCGTTGATTTTCCAAGGGGTGGCGGTGCAGGACTGGAAGGCCAGTGCCGGCGGTTATCGAGTCAACACCAGCAAGGGCGCGTTGCAGGCCTCGCAGATCCTGTTGGCGACGGGCGCCTGTCAGCAGGGTGGCCTGGGCTGGTATCGGCGGCGGATCGTACCGGTGGGCAGTTTCGTGGTCGCCACCGAGGTGTTGCCCCAGGCGCTGATCGACAGCTTGCTGCCGGCGCGGCGCTCTTATGTCACCAGCCGGATGATCGGTAACTACTTTCGCCTGACCCCGGACAATCGCCTGCTGTTTGGCGGCCGCGCGCGGTTTGCCATGTCCGACAGCGTTTCCGACGCCAAGAGCGGCAAGGTGCTGCAAGCGGCGATGGTGCAGATGTTCCCGCAGTTGGCGAACGCCCGGATCGACTATTGCTGGGGCGGCCTGGTGGACATGACGTCCGATCGCCTGCCCCGGGCCGGCCAGCATGGCGGGGTTTATCACTCCATGGGCTACAGCGGTCATGGTGTGCAGATGTCGGTGCACATGGGGCAGGTCATGGCCGAGGTCATGGCCGGCAAGGTCGAGGCCAACCCTTGGCGTGAGCTTGACTGGCCAGCCATCCCCGGACATTTCGGCAAGCCCTGGTTCCTGCCGCTGGTAGGCGCGTATTACCGCTTGCAGGACTACCTGCACTGAGTTGCAGGGTGTTTGGCGTTTCAACACATTGCGTCAATCGTGCGCAATCGAGCCCTATCATTTTTCCGAAAGGTAGAACTGACATGAGTGACAATAAAAACGGCATCAAAGACCAGTTGATCACCGGTACAGAAAGTCTGCGTGTTTTCGAAGGGCTCAATCGCGGCATGTCACGTCGGCATGCCTTGCAAATGCTCGGGCTGGCGGGCGTGGCCGCAGCCGGTGCCGGCAGTCTGTTCGGCGCTGCCGGCAAGCTGCTGGCCGATCAACAGGCAACCCCCGGCAAAGGCAAGCCCGGCGGGCGTATCCGCGTGGCGGGTATCTCCAGTTCCACCGCCGATACCCTGGACCCGGCCAAAGGCTCATCGTCCACGGACTACGTGCGCCACTACATGTTCTACAACGGCTTGACGCGTTTCGACAGCCACATGGTGCCGCAACTGGAACTGGCCGAGCGCATCGACACCAGCGACGCCACGCTCTGGGTGATTACCCTGCGCAAGGAAGTGACCTTCCACAACGGCAAGGGTCTCACCGCCGCCGACGTGGTGTTTTCCCTGCTGCGCCACAAGGACCCGATCACCGGTTCCAAGGTCTTGCCGCTGGCCGAGCAGTTTGCCGAGGTCAAGGCCAACGGTACCCATGAGGTGCAGATCCGCCTGAGCGGGCCGAATGCCGAGTTGCCTTCGATCCTGGCCATTTCTCATCTGTTGATCGTCCCCGAGGGCACCAGCGACTTTAGCCAGGGCATCGGCACCGGTCCGTTCAAGGTCAAGGAATTCAAGCCCGGGGTACGTTCGATTGGTGCGCGCAATACCAACTACTGGAAGCCTGGCCTGCCGTACCTGGACGAGATCGAATTCATCGGTATCGGTGACGAGCCATCGCGGGTCAACGCATTGCTGTCGGGCGATGTGCAGATCATCAACGAGGTCAACCCGCGCTCGACCACGCGCATCAAGGACAGCACTACCCATCGCGTGGTGGATTCGCCATCGGGCAACTACACCGACCTGATCATTCGCCAGGACCAGATGCCCGGCCAGAGCCCGGAGTTCACCGAGGCCATGAAGCTGCTGCTGGACCGCGAACAGGTCAAGTCGGCGATCTTCCGGGGTTTCGCCAGGGTCGGCAACGACCACCCGATCGCCCCCGGTGCACGTTTCTACAATGCCGATCTGCCGCAGCGGACCTACGATCCGGAAAAGGCCCGTTTCCTGTTGAAAAAGGCCGGCATGGAAAGCATCAGCATGCCGGTGATGTGCTCGCCGGCCGCCACCGGCTCGGTCGACGTTGCCGTGTTGCTGCAGCAATCGGCCAAGGAGGCCGGGCTCAAGCTCAACGTCAACCGCCTGCCCAGCGATGGCTACTGGTCCAACCACTGGGCCAAGCACCCGCTGAGCTTCGGCAACATCAACCCGCGGCCCAACGCCGACATGCTGTTCTCGCAGTTCTTCCAATCCACGGCGCCATGGAACGAATCCGGCTGGAAAAACGAACAGTTCGACCAGTTGCTGATACAGGCCCGGGGTGAAACCGACGAGGCCAAGCGCGGCAAGATGTACGCGGACATGCAGACCCTGGTGCATGAGCACAGCGGCATCGGCATCCCGGTGTTCATCAGCAACATCGATGGCGTCGACCAGCGCGTCAAGGGTTATGGCACCAACCCGCTGGGCGGTTTCATGGGCTATATGTTCGCTGAGCAAGTCTGGCTTGACGCGTGATGAGCGCGCTCTTGCGACGTGACATGGCACAAGGGGTAGGGTGATGAATAGCAACACACTGTGGTTGATCGGCCGACGCCTGGGCGCGGCGATCGTGACCCTGTTGATCGTCTCGATGGTGGTGTTCGCCATCACGGCGGTGTTGCCGGGCGACGCGGCGCAACAGTCCCTTGGACAGTTCGCCACGCCTGAGCAAGTGGCGGCCCTGCGGGTGAAGATGGGCCTGGACCAACCGGGTGTGTTGCGCTACCTGCACTGGTTGACCAGCCTGCTCAGCGGCGACCTGGGCGTGTCGGTCTCCAATGCCGTCCCGGTCACCGAGCTGATGGCGGGCAGGGTGCCCAGCACGCTGATGCTGGCGGCCGCCACGGCGCTGGTATCGGTGCCGCTGGCCCTGATCCTGGGCATCGGTTCGGCGATGGGGCGAGGTGGACGCATCGACGGCTTCATGAGTTTCTTTACCCTGATGATGGTGGCCGTGCCGGAATTTCTGGTCGCCACCCTGGCAGTGCTGATCTTCGCGGTGAACCTGGGCTGGCTTTCCGCGCTGTCCTATTCCAGTGAGATCACCTCGCCGCTGCAATTCATGCGCACCTATGCCTTGCCGGTCATGACGCTGTGCTGCGTGATCGTCGCGCAAATGGCGCGCATGACCCGGGCGGCAGTGATCGATCAACTGGATAGCCCTTACGTGGAAATGGCCCGTCTCAAAGGCGTGAGTCCGGTACGGGTGGTGCTGCGCCACGCCTTGCCCAACGCCATCGGGCCGATCGCCAACGCCATCGCCTTGAGCCTCTCCTACCTGCTGGGCGGGGTGGTGATCGTCGAGACGATTTTCAACTATCCCGGTATCGCCAGCCTGATGGTCGATGCCGTGACGAACCGCGACATGGCGCTGGTCCAGGCCTGCACCATGCTGTTTTGCACGGCGTACCTGACGTTGGTGCTGATTGCCGATCTGTGCGCGATCCTTTCCAACCCGAGGCTGAGAAACCAATGAACAATCCCATTGTGAAACCCCCGACCGCGGCGGTCGCTCTGGCGTTGGGCAAAGATGCTCACGGCTCGTCCTGGCTTGGACTGGTCGGCGCCGCACTGTGTGCAACCTGGTTGCTGGTGGCGATCTTCGGCCCGTGGCTGGCACCGCACCCGGTGGGCGAAGTGGTCTCCGACACGGTTTTCGGCAGCCTCAGCGCCGCTTATCCGCTGGGCACCGATTACCTGGGCCGCGACATGCTCAGTCGGATTCTGGTCGGCGCACAGTTCACCGTGGGCCTGGCATTGATAGCCGCAGTGTTGTCCAGTGGGCTTGGGACCAGCTGCGCATTGCTGTCGGTGGTTTCACCGAAATGGCTGGACGAGCTGATCAGTCGCCTGATGGACGCCTTCATTTCGATCCCGAGCAAGATGCTGGCGTTGATCATGGTCTCGGCGTTCGGTTCGTCGGTGACGTTGCTGGTGTGTACGGCCGTGCTGAGTTACACGCCGGGCGCGTTCCGGATCGCGCGCAGCATGGCGGTGAACATCGAGGCCCTGGAATACGTGCAAGTGGCCCGCACCCGGGGCGAACGGCGGCTGTACATCGCTTGCGTGGAAATTTTGCCGAACATGCTCAACCCGGTGCTGGCTGACCTGGGCCTGCGTTTTGGCTTCATCGTATTGCTGCTCAGCGGCATGAGCTTCCTCGGTCTGGGTGTGCAACCACCGGACGCCGACCTGGGTTCGCTGGTGCGGGAAAACATCGGCGGCCTCAACCAGGGCGCGCCGGCCATCGTGATTCCGGCCCTGGCCATCGGCACCCTGACCATCGGCGTCAATCTGTTTATCGACCGCCTGTCTTCACGGCGCAGTCGACGTACGGGAGGCCATTGAGATGAGCGAATTGATCCGAGTCGAGAACCTGCGCGTGGTCGCCTGTGGCGAGCGCAGCGAGGTGGATATCGTCAAGGGCGTGAGTTTCTCCCTGGAGAAAGGTGAAGTGCTGGCGCTGATTGGCGAGTCCGGCTCCGGCAAGACCACCATCGCCCTGGCGCTGCTTGGTTATGCCCGGCGCGGTTGTCGCCTGGCCGGTGGCGTGGTGCAGATTGGCGAACACGACATGCTGGCGTTGAGCGAAGGCGAGCTGCAAGGCCTGCGTGGCAACCGGGTGTCGTACATCGCCCAGAGCGCGGCGGCGGCGTTCAATCCGGCCAAGAGGCTCATCGACCAAGTGGTGGAAGGTGCGCTGATCCACGGCCTGGGCAATCGGGCGACGCTCGAAGCCAAGGCCATCGAACTGTTTCGCGACCTGGCGCTGCCAAACCCCGAGCGCATCGGCCGGCGCTATCCCCATCAAGTCTCCGGTGGACAGTTGCAGCGGGTGATGGCGGCCATGGCGCTGATCAGCGATCCGCTGCTGGTGGTGCTCGATGAGCCGACCACGGCCCTCGATGTGACCACCCAGATCGACGTGCTGCGGGCCTTCAAGCGTGTGGTGCGCGAGCGGGGTGCGACGGCGGTCTACGTCTCCCACGACCTGGCCGTCGTGGCACAGATGGCCGACCAGATCGTGGTACTCAACGGCGGGCAGATCTTCGAACACAGCGCCACTGCGCCGCTGCTCAAGGGCCCGGCCCATGCCTACACCCGCAGCCTGTTGGCGGCGGCGCGGCCGGACACGACGATTCGCCCGCCCTGCGGTGTGGCCGAAGACACGCCGCTGCTGACCATCCAGGGTTTGACCGCCGGCTACGGCAACAAGGATCAGCACGGCATGCCGGCGATCCGGGTGCTGGAAGGCATCGACCTGACCGTGCGCAGGGGCCAGGCCATCGGCGTGATCGGCGAATCGGGTTCAGGCAAATCGACCCTGGCGCGGGTGGTGGCGGGGCTGTTGAGCCCGGCCCTTGGCGGGCTGACCTTCGATGGCCAGCCACTGGGGGGCAGCCTGTCCGAGCGCACGGACGAACAGTTCCGGCGTATCCAGATGGTGTTCCAGAACGCCGACACCGCGCTGAACCCGATGCACAGCATCAGCACCATCCTGAGCCGGCCGCTGAAGATGTATTTCGGCCTCAAGGGTGCGGCGCTGCGCGAGCGTATCGGCGAGTTGCTCGACCTGGTGCGTCTGCCACGGGAGCTGGCCGAGCGCCGCCCTAGCGAGCTCTCCGGCGGACAGAAGCAACGGGTCAACCTGGCCCGGGCGCTGGCGGCCAAACCGGATCTGATTCTCTGCGATGAAGTGACCTCGGCGCTGGATACCGTGGTCGGCGCGGCGATCCTTGAACTGCTGCGCGACCTGCGCCAGCAACTGGGGGTGTCCTACCTGTTCATCAGCCACGACATCTCCACGGTGCGGGCGTTGTGCGACGACATCGTGGTGATGTACAGCGGCCACAAGGTCCAGGCGGGGCCCCGGCAATCGTTCGCCCAGGCGCCGTTCCATCCCTACACCGACCTGCTGATCCACTCGGTGCCGGAGCTGCGCCAGGGCTGGTTGGAAACCTGCGGCGCCACGACCTGCGGCAACCTGCCAGCGTTGGGGGCCAGGGCCGATGTGCCGGGCTTGTGCACCTTCCTCAACCGCTGCCCGGTGCGGGTCGATGGCCTGTGCAACCACAGCGCGCCGCCTCGGCGAACCATCGATGGCGGCAGTGAAGTGCTCTGTCATCACGACAGCGCCGAGCTGCTCAAGAGCCAACAGGATTCAAACAGCATGATCGTGGGAGCCTACGCATGAATGCGCGTTTCGTGAGGTTGGCCGAACAGGGCCGGCCCATCGTCAAATTGACAGTCGATGGTGTTCCCATCGAGGCGTTGCAGGGCGACACGCTGATGGTCGCGTTGCTGACCCATGGCCCGGCGTTGCGCCAGTCGGAATTCGATCCGGGTAGCCGCGCTGGCTTCTGCCTGATGGGCGCCTGCCAGGATTGCTGGGTCTGGACTCGCAGCGGCGAACGCCTGCGGGCCTGCTCCAATGAAGTACGCGAAGGGCTGGACATCATCACTCAACAACCGGAGGCGATATGGCCACTGCGCGGCTGAACACCCATCGAGTCGTCATCGTCGGCGCCGGACCGGCCGGCGTCCGGTGTGCCCAGACCTTGGTGGCGGCGGGCTTCAAACCGATCCTGATCGACGAAAATCGTCGCGATGGCGGGCAGATCTACCGGCGTCAACCTGAAGGGTTCACCCGCAGCTACACGACGTTGTACGGCACCGAGGCGGACAAGGCCCGGGACCTGCACGAAAGCTTCGACCGCCTGCGCCCGCAGATCGACTACCGTCCCGACACCCTGGCGTGGAACCTGACGCCCGGGCAGTTGTGCTGTGTCAGCCAGGGGCTGCACACAACGGTGGACTATGACGCGCTGATCCTTTGCACGGGTGCCACCGACCGCCTCATGCCCATCGAAGGTTGGCAGCTGGGCGGCACCTACAGCCTCGGCGGGGCGCAAATTGCACTCAAGGCCCAGGCGGTTTCCATCGGTCACCGCGTGGTGTTCATGGGCAGCGGGCCGTTGCTGTACCTCGTTGCCAGTCAATACGTCAAAGCCGGGGCGACTGTTGCCGCGGTGCTGGACACCTCGCCCCTGGGCTTGCGGATCAAAGCCTTGCCCAAACTCATGGCGCGCCCGGGACTGCTGTTTACCGGCATGAAGCTGTTGGCCCAGCTGTATCGGGCGAAGATCCCGGTGCACCTGGGCATTTCGCCGCTGCAAGTGCTTGGTGAGGCAGTCACCGGTGTCAGTGGCGTACGAGTACGCACCGCGAACGGGGAAACCTTGACGGTGGCGTGCGACGCGGTGGCGCTGGGTTATCACTTGCGGCCGGAAACCCAACTGGCTGACCTGGCAGGCTGTCGCATGCGTTTCGACGAGGCCTCAGGGCAATGGTGGTTGGAGGTGGACGAAGAGGGCCGGACCTCGGTCAGCGGTGTCTACGCCGCCGGCGATGGTTCGAAGATCCGTGGCGCCGATGCCGCCGAGCATGCCGGGCGCCTGGTTGCCCTGGCGTTGTTGCGCGATCTGCAACTGCCGGTGGACGCCGCACAGGTCGCCGAGCAGCGCCAGGCGCTCAAAGTCATGGATGACTTTCGCCTCGGCCTGGCCCAGGCATTTCCCTGGCCCGCCGCGCAAGCCAAGGCCTTGCCGGACGAGGCCATCGTCTGCCGTTGCGAAATGATCAGCGCCGGCGAGTTGCGTCGCACGGTCAGCGAAAAGGGCGCCTGTGAAGTCAATCGGGCCAAGGCTTTCAGCCGGGTCGGCATGGGCCGTTGCCAGGGGCGCTATTGCTCCCAGGCCGGTGCCGAAGTGATTGCCGCGGCAGCGGGTGTCCCTGTGCAGGAGGTGGGACGCCAGCGCGGTCAGGCACCGGTCAAACCGCTTTCGATGCTCACTCGGGAGGTGGCGCCATGACGCTGAATAAAGCCGACGTAGTAATTGTCGGGGGGGGCTTGATGGGCTCGGCGGCGGCGTTTTTTCTGCGGCAGCGCGGGCAGTCGGTGATCCTGCTGGAGCGTGACCAGATCGGTCAGTACGCCAGCGGCGTGAATTTCGGCAACGTGCGGCGCCAGGGGCGGTTCCTCGGGCAACTGGAACTGGCGAACCGTTCCTGGGCGCTGTGGAAACGCCTGCCGGAGCTGATCGACGACGATCTGGAGTTCATCGCCAGCGGGCATATGCGTGTGTGCTATCGCGAGGATGAAATCCCCGAGCTCGAAGCTTATGCGGCGGCACCGGAGGCGGCGCAGCTGGACTTGCAGATCTATCGCGGCAGCGAGCTGCATGCGCGTTTTCCGTTTCTCGGCAAGGACGTCAAGGGCGGCTCCTATGCACCCCACGACGGTCACGCCAACCCGCGCCTGGCGGCCCCGGCGTTTGCCCGGGCGGCCCGACGCCTTGGTGCGCGCATCGAGGAACGGACTGAGGTGGCGCAGGTGCAGAAGGTCGGTGATGGATTCAGCATCAGCACCACCGACGGTCGCCAGTTCAGCGCCGGCCAACTGTTGATTACCGCAGGCGCCTGGGGCCAGAAGCTTTCGGCACAGTTCGGCGAGCCGGTGCCCCTGGAGACCAACGGCCCACAAATGGCCGTCACCGAACCGGTGCCTTATGCCTTGCCAACGGTGATCGGGGTGTACACCAAGATTCCCGAAGAGGTGATCTATTTCCGCCAGATCCCCCGGGGCAATATCGTCATCGGCGGTGGCTATCGCAGCAAGCCGGACATGCTCAACCGCCGGGCCTATGTCGAGCCGCGCAGCATCCTCAATCAACTGGACCAGATGCGCCGGTTGCTGCCGGGTGTCGGCAATCTCAACATCATTCGCGTGTGGAGCGGCATCGAAGGCTACCTGCCCGATTCCCTGCCGGTAATGGGCCCCAGTGGCAACGTCGACGGTTTGTACTATGCCTTCGGTTTCTGTGGTCATGGCTTCCAGCTCGGCCCGGGCGTCGGCGATGTCATGGCTGAACTGATCAGCACCGGCAGCACTCGAACTTCCATCGAGCCGTTCTCCATCCGCCGGTTCGCCCTTTCCGCCGAGCAACGGAGCAAGGCCTCATGAAACCCCGCGTGCTAGCCATTTTCGAACGCCTGCTGGCGTTTGAAACGGTCTCCTCAGAATCGAACCTGGCCCTGATCGAATACGTGCGCGAGCTGTTGCTGGGCAAGGGCATCGAGTCGCTGATCGTCAAGGATGAAAGCGGCAAGAAGGCCAACCTGTTCGCTAGCACCGGCCCGCGTGAATTGCCTGGGATCCTGCTGTCCGGGCACACCGACGTGGTGCCCGCGGCAGGGCAGGCCTGGACCATCCCGGCGTTCCAGGCGACCGTGCGGGACGGGCGGGTCTATGGGCGTGGCAGTTGCGACATGAAGGGTTTCATCGCACTGGCCATCGACGCCATGCTCGATGCCGCCGACCATCCCTTGAACCGGCCACTGCAACTGGCGCTCTCCCACGACGAGGAGATCGGTTGCGTCGGTGTGCGTCGCTTGCTCGACGTGCTGCACCTGGCGCCGGTGCGGCCGTTTCTGTGCGTGATCGGCGAGCCGACCAACATGCAGTTCGTGCTTGGCCACAAGGGCAAGGGGTCCTATCGCACTTACTGTCGTGGCCTGGAGGCGCATTCGTCATTGGCGCCGCGCTCGGTCAATGCGATTCACGTGGCCTGCGATTTCATCGCCGCGCTGCGCCAGAGCCAACAGCAATTGCAGGCGCAGGGCGCCCAGGACGCGGATTACGACGTGCCCTACAGCACTGTGCATGTCGGGCAGATCGTCGGCGGCAAGGCACTGAACATCGTGCCGAACCTGTGCACCCTGGATTTCGAAGTGCGCAACTTGCCGGCCGATAACCTGGACTTGTTCCTGGAACAACTGCGTGAGCAGGCCGAAGCGATCGTGCGTGAAGCCAAGAAACTCTCCAGCGTCGCGGACATCGAGATCGAAACCCTGAACGTCTACCCGGGTCTCGACACCCATCCGAGCGTCGAGGCGGTGCGCTTCCTGAAAAACTTCGCCGCCCCGGACACTGGCACTGCCAAGGTCTCTTTCGGCACCGAAGGCGGCCTGTTCAAGCAGCGCCTGGATGTGCCCGTGGTGGTCTGCGGACCGGGCTCCATCGAACAGGCGCACAAGCCTGACGAGTTCATCGAAATCAGCCAGATGGAGGCGGGGGAGCGGTTTTTGGACGGGTTGCTGGGTTCCTTGAAAATCTAAGCCATACACAGAACAAAATGTGGGAGTACGCCTGTGGGAGCAAAGCTTGCTCGCGATGAACGATGACACGGTCTTGATCAATGTCGCCTGATGCACCGCAATCGCGAGCAAGCTTTGCTCCCACAGGGTTTGGTGTTTAGCCTGGGGCCTCGGTAGAGCCTGCCGTCCCACCTCGAAACTTCAGCATCCAACACTGCCCAAACCCCGCTTTCAGCATCCTGCCCCGTGGCATCTCCTTAGACTGGAATCACCTCGGAACAGGACGCGACCATGCTCAAGAATCAATTGAAAGACCCCAGCCTGTTGGCAGAACTCGCTTACGTCGACGGTCAGTGGATCGGCGCCGACAATGCGGCCACCCTGGATGTCATCGACCCGGCGACCGGTGAAGTGCTGGCCCGGGTACCGGCCATGCAAGGCGTGGAAACCCGCCGCGCCATCGAGGCCGCCGAGCGTGCCTGGCCGGCCTGGCGCGCGCGTCCGGCGGCTGAGCGTGCGGTGCTGCTGGAGCGTTGGTACCAGGCCATGATCGACAACCTCGACGACCTGGCGCTGATCATGACTCGGGAACAGGGCAAGCCGCTGAGCGAAGCCAAAGGCGAGATCCGCTATGGAGCCGGCTTCGCCAAATGGTTTGCCGAAGAAGCCCGCCGGGTTTATGGCGAAACCATTCCGGCGCCCAGTGGTGACCGTCGCTTGCTCACGCTCAAGCAACCGGTGGGCGTCTGCGCCGCGATCACCCCGTGGAATTTCCCCAATGCAATGATCACTCGCAAATGCGCACCCGCCCTGGCGGCGGGTTGCCCGGTCATTGTCAAACCCTCCGACCTGACGCCTTTGTCAGCCTTGGCCTTGGCCGTTCTGGCTGAGCGGGTCGGGATTCCGGCCGGGGTGTTCAACGTTGTCACCGGCCTGCCGGCCGGCATCGGCGAAGAACTGACCGGCAACCCGACGGTGCGCAAGATTTCCTTTACCGGTTCCACCGCAGTCGGGCGGCTGCTGATGCGCCAGAGCGCCGAACACATCAAGCGCCTGAGCCTGGAACTGGGCGGCAACGCGCCGTTCATCGTGTTCGACGACGCCGACCTGGAGCAGGCGGTGGTCGGAATCATGCTCAGCAAGTTCCGCAACGCCGGCCAGACCTGCGTCTGCGCCAACCGCATCCTGGTGCAGGATGGCATCTACGAGCGCTTCGCCGCGCGCCTGGTGGAAGAGGTGGGCAAGCTCAAGGTCGGCAACGGCCTGGAGGCTGACGTGACGATCGGCCCGCTGATCAACCCGGCCGCCGTCAGCAAAGTCGCCCGGCACATCGACGATGCGTTGAGCCAGGGCGCGCGCCTGCTCTGTGGCGGTGTCCCCGAGGGCGACAGCCAGTTCGTCCAGCCCACGGTGCTGGGTGAGGCCCACGCCGGGATGTTGCTGGCCAATGAAGAAACCTTCGGCCCGGTCGCGCCGCTGATGCGCTTTACTACCGAGGAGCAGGCCCTGGCCCTGGCCAATGCCACGCCGTATGGCCTGGGCGCTTATTACTTCACCCAGGACCTGCGTCGTTCATGGCGCTTCGGCGAGGCGCTGGAATTCGGCATGGTCGGGCTCAACACCGGGCTGATCTCCATGGAAGTCGCCCCGTTCGGCGGTATCAAACAGTCGGGCCTGGGACGCGAGGGCAGCAAATACGGCCTGGACGAGTACCTTGAAGTCAAAGCCTTCCATATCGGTGGGCTGTGATGCGGCCAGCGTTTGAACAGACATTAGGGAGCCATGATTGATGAGCAAACCATTTCGCATCGCCGCCATCGCCGGCGACGGTATCGGCAAGGAAGTCCTGCCGGAAGGGCTGCGAGTCCTGGAGCAGGCCGCGAAAAAGTGGCAGTTGTCGCTGGACATCGAAGTGCTCGATTGGGCCCACTGTGATTACTACCTGGAGCACGGGCAGATGATGCCCGCCGACTGGTTCGAACAGCTCAAGGGCTTCGACGCGATCTACTTCGGTGCCGTGGGCTGGCCGGACAAGGTGCCGGATCACATCTCCCTGTGGGGCTCGTTGCTCAAGTTTCGTCGTGACTTCGACCAATACGTGAACATTCGTCCGGTGCGCCTGTTCCCGGGTGTGCCGTGTCCGTTGGCCGGGCGCGAAGCGGGGGACATCGACTTCGTGGTGATCCGTGAGAACACCGAGGGCGAATATTCGTCGGTCGGCGGCAAGATGTTCGAAGGCACCGAACATGAGTTCGTGCTGCAGGAGTCGGTGTTCACCCGGCGCGGCGTCGACCGGATCCTCAAGTTCGCCTTCGACCTGGCCCAGGCTCGACCGCGCAAACGCCTGACGGCGGCGACCAAGTCCAACGGCATCTCCATCAGCATGCCGTATTGGGACGAGCGCACGGCGTTGATGGCCGAGCAGTACCCGGATGTGCAGTGGGACAAGCAACACATCGACATCCTCTGCGCGCGCTTCGTGTTGCAGCCGGATCGTTTCGATGTGGTGGTGGCGTCGAACCTGTTCGGCGACATCCTCTCCGACCTGGGCCCGGCCTGCGCCGGCACCATCGGCATCGCCCCATCGGCCAACCTCGATCCGTTGCGGCGCTTCCCGTCGCTGTTCGAACCGGTGCATGGTTCGGCCCCGGATATCTATGGGCAGAACATCGCCAACCCGATCGCGATGATCTGGTCCGGTGCGTTGATGCTGGACTTTCTGGGTAACGGCGATGAGCGTTATCGCGCGGCCCATGACGGGATTCTCAAGGCCATCGAGCGGGTGATTGCCCAAGGGCCTATCACCCCCGACCTGGGTGGGCAGGGCTCGACCCAGGATGTTGGCCAGGCCATCGCCGACGCGCTCTGAGATTTAGCCAGGCACGGACGCCTGCCTCACCTGTGACCCCCTTTGCCCGCTCACACTGCGGGCTTTTTTTGGCCGCCAGCTTCCCATCCACCCCAACTCCCCTGTGGGAGCGGGCTTGCTCGCGAAAGCGGTGGGTCTGCTTGCGATGGTGTTGGATGTGCCGCCGTCTTCGCGAGCAGGCTCGCTCCCACATTTGATCTGGGACGCTCTTCGATTTTGCGGCTGGCGCAGGTCCACTGTGGGAGCTTGCTCGCGATAGCGGTGGATCAGCTTGCGATGATGTTGGATGTGCCGCCGTCATCGCGAGCAGGCTCGCTCCCACATTTGATCTGGGACGCCCTTCGGTTTTGCGGCTGGCGCAGGTCCCCTGTGGGAGCGAGCTTGCTCGCGATAGCGGTGGATCAGCTTGCGATGTTGTTGGATGTGCCGGCGCCATCGCGAGCAAGCCCGCTCCCACATTTGATCTGGGACGCCCTTCGGTTTTGCGGCTGGCGCAGGTCCACTGTGGGAGCGAGCCTGCTCGCGATAGCGTTGGGTCTGCTTGCGATGTTGTTGGATGTGCCGCCGCCATCGCGAGCAAGCCCGCTCCCACATTTGATATGGGGCGCCCTTCGGTTTTGCGGCTGGCGCAGGTCCACTGTGGGAGCGAGCCTGCTCGCGATAGCGGTGGATCAGCTTGCGATGATGTTGGATGTGCCGCCGTCATCGCGAGCAGGCTCGCTCCCACATTTGATCTGGGACGCCCTTCGGTTTTGCGGCTGGCGCAGGTCCCCTGTGGGAGCGAGCCTGCTCGCGATAGCGGTGTGACTGTCGTACGCCGGATTATTTGACGACGTAGACCTTGCGTACATAGACGCTGCTCTTCCAGGCACACGGCGCATTCAGGGGCACGAACACCGTATCGCCAGTGTTGACCGTCAGGTTGCTGCCATCGGCGGCTTGCAGGGTGACGCTGCCTTCGAGCAGGTGCATCAATTCGTGCAGTTTGTGCGGTCGTGACCGGCGGGTGTAGGGCGTCGAGTCCCAGATGCCGATGCGCAGGTTGCTAGCCTCTTCGACAAACAGATTGTGGGAACGACATTGCGGTGGCGGGCTCAGCAGGATCTCGTCGTCGGGTGGCGCAGAGGGTGAGAGCAGGGTGTGGGCGGGGAGCGCCGTGAGCCCGGGATGAGGTTCTTCGACCAGTTGGGTGTCGGCGCAGAAGGCCCAGAGCGACCCGGGCTGCGCTTCGACCTTAAGCGCCGTCCCTCGACCGATCACCGCGCTTTCACCCGGCGTGAGCTGCAGCGTCTGCCCCTGACTGCTCAGGATTACCGCGCCGGCATGCACCACGATTGTCTCACTGAAGGGGTATTCATCGACGCTGAACCGTCCACTCGCGCGGACCACGCCGGCTGCCATGCCATCCGCCCCGGCATAGGCAATGAGTCGGTCGAATGGATCCTTGGCTGCCAGTGAGCCCGGCGTGAATGGGGTGGAAGCTAGGCTGCCATCGGCGTGTGCCAACAGCACTGGGGTGGGTTCGAGCATGAAGATGATTCTCCAGGGAAGCGTTGAAGGAAATAGGGTTCGTTTCAGCCAATGGCCTGGGTCACCGGCGCAAATTGTCGAACCGCACCGGTAGTCTGCGGGGGCGTGCCCCGTGCCATTTGGGCGACGGTGTCGACCTGCTTGAGCCCGACCTCTTCCAGCCAAGGGGCCAGGCCACTGTTTGAGGGAATGTCGATGCGAACGAATGCGTCCGGCACTTCGGCCAGCAGCACGGCGATCAAGTGCTGGGCCTGTTCCAGGTTCTGGGCGATGACCGGGCCAATGCAGCGGCCACGGCCGAAGGGGCGCAGCAGGGCGAAGGCGCACAGGTGACCGTCGCGCTCGATACCCACTGAATGTTCAACGACGTCGAACAGGTCATTGAGTACGGCGGTCCGCTCCAGCCCGCTCCCGGCATTGGCCAGTTCGATCAACTCGGCGCGGTCGGCTTCGTCCAGCACGCGGCAACGTTCACCGACGGCCAGTTCCTGCGGGGCCGGCACTTGCGCGTGCCCTTGATGCTGCTGGATATGCCCAAAATCAACGAACCCCTGGCTGGCATACAGCGGGGCACCGGCCAGCGTCGCGTTGAGAATGGCGGTGCGCGATCCGCAGGCCTCGATGGCCAGTTCCATCAGTTTGCGACCGATGCCCTGGCCCTGGTACTCGTCGTCGACGATCACCAGGCCAATGGTGGCGTAGTTCCCCTGGGCGCAGGTGAACGCCGTTCCGATCAAACGGCCCTGGTCTTCCACGACAAACCCCTGGGCGACGCGCTGCAACATCGCCCAGTCTTCCAGGCGATGGGGCCATTTCAACTGCACGGACAAGGCATGGGCCGCAGGCACGTCGGTGGCGGTCATGGCGCGATAGAAGTAAGTAGGGCGTTGCGAAATGGACATGGCAGATCACCATAAAATAAGGGACGAAATCGGGTGGATTTGTGCGCTGAAAGTCTGTATATCTCACCTGCAACCGGGCCTGGCAAGCGTGGCAAATCGATTCGGTATCTTCCGTAAGCAACGGCTCTGCCGGCCACATTTCTTGCTCAAATCAGACGTTTGGCCAGCAGTAAATACCGGCGCGGTTTTTCGCCGTTCAGATCGAAACCAACGGCCACCGAGGGCTCAATAGCTGCGCTCACGGTCAACCAACCCAAGCATCGATTCGCCTCGCTGATGCCGGCGGATATTTTCCAGCAACACGCCAAATGCACTCTCGGGTTGGGTCATCGCTGCGATATGCGGGGTCAGCAGTATCTGCGGGTGATGCCAGAAAGGATGCTCCGGCGCTGCCGGTTCCTGTTCCAGCACGTCGAGCACTGCGGCGCTGAGTTGGCCGTCGGCGAGTGCTTCAAGCAGATCCGCTTCCACCAGATGCCCACCCCGGCCCATGTTGACCAGCGCCGCACCCTTGGGCAGTTGCTGGAACAGCTGGCGGTCGAGGATCCCTCGGGTCTGCTCGGTCAACGGCAGGACGCACAGGACAATGTCGCACTGGCCGAGAAAGGCCGGCAATTGCTTGTCGCCGGCAAAGCACGCGACCCCATCGAGGCGATGCTCGCTGCGGGCCCAACCCGACAAGGCAAAGCCAAAGGTCTTCAAGGTGGCGAGTATCTGTCGCGCCTGTAAACCCAGGCCCATGACGCCCACCCGGCGCTGGTGCGCGGGCACCAGGCGATGTGCCTGCCAGCAGCGTTCGGCCTGTTGCTGGCGATAGCGCAACATGTCCCGGTGCAGGCTGAGCACGGCGAAACTGGCGTACTCGCACATGCCCTGGCTGATGCCCGGGTCGAGCAGGCGCACCACCGGCAGCGTTGTTGGCAAGCGACCGAGGTCGAGCTGATCGACACCGGCTGACAGGGCGAACAGCACCTGCAGATTCGGCAACAGCGTTTCGAGCTCGTCCGGGGCCTGCCAGGCTGCCAGGTACTGGATATCCCGCGGGTCGCCAATGTCTGGCCAGGCACGCCATTCGATGTCCGGCGCGTGTTCGGCGAACAGGCGCCGCCAGTGTTCGCCGCGTACCGGGTCAGCTTTATAGAGCAGGGCCATGGGTCACTTCTCGCCTGAAATCAAGGAGCTCCTAGCATGCCTCAACGCCAGAGCAGGATCTGTCGAAAGGGCTTGCGTAGCAGCATCAGGCTGCGTTGCAAGGCGCCTCCTGCGGCAGATTCCATGGGAGTGGAATGCCTCTGGAGGATTCTGCTGTTTGCCGGGGTGTAAACAGTCGATCCGGATTTCTCAGCGGCCAAGTTCGGCTTAGATAATCGCGTCGAACCCTTAACCTGTGAACACACCGCAACCGCTTCCTGGGGGCGAGGCTCACGATGGGAAATGCCATGAACAGTAAAGTCGAAGAAACTCCAAGTCTGCTCCGTCAGCGTGATCGATTCGTGCCACGTGGCCTGGTCACCGCTCACCCGTTGGTCATCGACAGGGCCCAGGGCTCGGAGTTGTGGGATGTGGACGGCAAGCGCTACCTGGACTTCGTCGGCGGCATCGGTGTGTTGAACATCGGCCACAATCATCCCAAGGTCGTCGCTGCGGTGCAGGCCCAGTTGCAGAAAGTCTCCCATGCCTGCTTCCAGGTGGTGGCCTACAAGCCTTACCTGGACTTGGCCCAGCGCCTGTGCGAGATGATCGGCGGCCAGGAGCACTACAAAGCAGCCTTTTTCACCTCCGGCGCCGAGGCGGTGGAAAATGCCGTGAAGATCGCCCGTGCCCACACCAACCGCTCGGCGGTGATCGCCTTTCGCGGTGGCTTCCATGGCCGGACCTTGCTCGGCACCACGCTGACCGGCATGAGCCAACCGTATAAACAGAATTTCGGCCCGTTCGCGCCGGAGGTCTTTCACACCCTGTACCCGAATGCCTATCGCGGTGTCACCAGCGCGATGGCGTTGCAGGCGCTGGACGAGCTGTTGGCCACCCAAGTGGCGCCCGAGCGGGTCGCGGCGATCATCATCGAGCCGGTGCAGGGCGATGGCGGTTTCCTGGCAGCACCCGCCGAATTTTTGCAGGGCCTGCGCGCATTGACGCAAAAGCATGGCATTGTGTTGATTCTCGATGAAATCCAGACCGGTTTCGGCCGCACCGGCAAATGGTTCGGTTTCCAGCACGCGGGCATTCAGCCGGACCTGGTCACGGTCGCCAAGAGCCTGGCCGGTGGCTTGCCGCTGTCGGGTGTGGTCGGCAAGGCCGAGATAATGGACGCACCGCTGCCCGGTGGCCTGGGCGGCACCTATGGTGGTAACGCGCTGTCGTGCGCGGCGGCGCTGGCAGTGATCGAGGCATACGAGCAAGAGCAACTGCTGGCCCGTGGCGAAGTTCTGGGTGAGCGTCTGCGCCAGGGCCTGTTGCGCCTGCAAGCGCGCTACCCGCAGATTGGCGATGTGCGCGGCAGCGGTTTCATGTTGGCGATCGAATTGGTCAAGCATGACGAGGCACGCACCCCGGACGCCGACCTGAACCAACGCCTGATCGACGAAGCCCGCGCCGGTGGCTTGCTGGTCATCAAGTGCGGGGTGTACCGCAACGTCTTGCGCTTCCTGGCACCGTTGGTCACCAGCGAAGCACAGATCGACGAAGCGTTGCAGATTCTCGACGCCGCACTGGCCCGGGTCGTGGGCTGAAACGCCTGGCATGGGCGTTTGCCAAGGCAAGCGCCCATGCCACTAATGGAGCGCGAGTGATGGACATCATCGGAGGCTTTACCCATGAGGCTGACTGAATATCGAGCGTTGTTGATCGACTGCGATGAGGTTCTGGTGGATCGCGACGCTGGCGTCTGGACGGCCTTGCAGCCGCTATTGGAAAACCATGCCGACTCACCGGACAAGACCCGGGTTCTGGCCGAGTTCGACGAGGTGCTGCGGGCCCTGTATCCGCGCTTCGGCGAGCTGGGCTTCAGTGGGTTGCTGTGTTTCGCTCACCGCCAGTTGGCTGAACGCTGGAAGCTCAAGGTCAGTTGGGAGGAGGGCATGAGCTTTGCTCGCTCGGCCGCCGGCTGGACGCTGTTCGAGGATGCGCCAGGGGCGATGCTCTACCTGCGCAAGTTCTATCGCCTGCTGGTGCAGGGGGATCGTGATGCCGAGGACCGGGGTGCCCTGTGCGAGCGCCTGGGCATCGAGCCGGATGATTTCATTTCCCTGGCGAGCGACCCGTTGCAGGATCACGATTGGTTGCTGGCCAACGATCTGGATGCCGAAGCTATCCTACAGATAACCCGTCCTGGCGCCCGTCCACGGGAGGTCGGGGCGGTTTGCCTGATCTGCCGCAGCAGCGAAAACCCGTCCACGCCCTGTGCGGCGGACTATTGCATCAACAGCATGGCTGATCTGGTGGCTCAGCATCAGCTGTCCTTACGACGCTGATTTTGTTAGAAGATTGTCTTACGAACGGCAGGCAAGAGGTATGCGATGGAAGGTTTAGCGAAACTGGACCGGATCGACATCAGCATTTTGGTAGAGCTTCAAAAAGACGGTCGCATGACCAACGTCAGCCTGGCCGATGCCGTGGGCTTGTCCGCCAGCCCATGCCTGCAACGGGTCAAACGGCTGGAGTCGTTGGGGTACATCTCCAGCTACAAGGCCCATCTGAACCTGGCCAAGATCACCGACTCGGTGACGGTCTTCACCGAAGTCACCCTGAGCGACCACAAGCGCGAGGACTTCGCCAAGTTCGAATCCAACATCCGCCTGGTGGATGAAGTACTCGAATGCCACCTGATCAGCGGCGGCTACGACTACCTGGTGCGGTTCATGACCCGCAGCATCCAGGACTATCAGGACGTGATGGAAAGCCTGTTGGACAAGAACATCGGCATCTCCAAGTACTTCAGCTACATCGTCATCAAGTCACCGGTGCGCAAGGACGAGATTCCGTTGCGCAAGTTGTTGCGGCATTGAAGCCGAGACCTATCCAGGAACAACTGTGGGAGCAAGTTCGCTCCCACACCTGATCTCTGGTGTACGCAACCCCTGTGTCCACCGCCAACCCTTGTGGGAGCGAGCCTGCTCGCGATGGCGGCGGATCAGAAACATGGATGCTGGCTGACACTCCGCTATCGCGAGCAGGCTCGCTCCCACACTTGATCTCTGGTGTACGCAACCCCTATGTCCACCGCCAACCCTTGTGGGAGCGAGCTTGCTCGCGACGGTGGTGGATCAGAGCCATAAATGCTGGCTGACATTTCGCTATCGCGAGCAGGCTCGCTCCCACACTTGATCTCTGGTGTACGCAACCCCTGTGTCCACCGCCAACCCTTGTGGGAGCGGGCTTGCTCGCGATGGCGGCGGATCAGAAACATGGATGCTGGCTGACACTCCGTTATCGCGAGCAGGTTCGCTCCCACAGGGGATGCCTGGTGGCGGGGGCTTGCTTTATTCCTGGAGGAACTTCAGCAGATCCTGGTTGAGACGGTCCTTGTGCGTCTCGGTCAAGCCATGCGGCGCGCCAGGGTAGACGATCAGTCGAGCGCCCTTGATCAGCGCAGCCGAGGCCCGACCCGAAGCATCGATGGGCACGATCTGGTCGTCATCGCCATGAATCACCAGGGTTGGCACGTCGAACTTCTTCAAATCACCGCGAAAGTCGGTAGCCGAGAATGCCGCGATCGAGTCATAGGTATTCTTGCTGCCACCTTGCATACCCTGCACCCAGAACGACTGGATGAGTCCTTGGGATGGCTTGGCACCCTTGCGGTTGTAGCCGTAGAACGGACCTGAGGCGATGTCCAGGTACAGCTGCGAACGGTTCTCCAGGGACGCCTTGCGCAGGCCATCGAACACCTCGATAGGCAAGCCGCCGGGGTTGCTTTGCGTCTTGAGCATCAACGGTGGGACAGAAGAGACCAGGACGGCTTTCTTCACTCGGGCGGTACCGTGCCGGCCGATGTAACGTGCCACTTCACCGCCTCCCGTGGAGAAGCCCACCAGCGTGACGTCCTTCAGGTCCAGGGCTTCAATCACCGCCGCCAGGTCGTCGGCGTAGTGATCCATGTCGTTGCCTTCCCAAGGCTGGCTGGAGCGCCCGTGACCGCGACGGTCATGGGCTACCACGCGATAACCCTTCGAGGCGAGGAACATCATCTGGCCTTCCCAGCTGTCGGAGTCCAGCGGCCAGCCGTGGCTGAAGGTCACGACCTGGCCATCGCGCGGGCCCCAGTCCTTGTAGTACAGCTGGACGCCATCCTTGGTGGTGATGTAGCTGGCGGACTGGACCACGCTGCCGACAGCAGATGCGCTGGCAGGGGCCTGGACAGGCGACGCGGCCTCGGCGCTGAGGGTGGCCAATGCCAGGGTCGCGACAGCGAGGGTGCGGTTGAATGTGTTCATCGTTTCTCTCTCCATAAGGTCGGTTTGATCTGCGGCGATCGTCGTCGATCGCGTTGGTGGGCAGATTAGAGAGAGAGGTCGAGGACGAGAACGGCGCGGGTATCGATAGCAACTATCAGAAAATTCGAATAGCTGCGTTTCGCTTCGGTTGCGGTGAACCAGCCGTCAACCCAAAGAAGGCATCGGCCCCAGCGAGTGCAAGACCCACATGACCGCCGCCACCGCTGCCAGCACTGCGACCACAATGCTGATCAGTACCCATTTCAGGATTTTCCGCCCTTTCGACGGCTGGGACCTTGGCGCATGTGCCTCTACCGTGTAGTGAATTTCCCCGGCGCATCGCGGGCAAGCAGCGGTGTCGTAAGGGAGGAGAGAGCCGCATTGATCACAGTTTGTCATGTCGTCACTTCGAGGCTCAAAGGAGGGGTAGCCCTGTATGGGCTTGTAGAAGCGGACCGAAAGTGTGTGGCGTCGGTCGCTTAATATTTGTAGACGATGCCCAGCCTGCCCATGATTTCCAAGGCGTTGACCAGGCCCAGACCGTTCATGGGCAGGCAGGCGAAGGCCTGGTATTCGTCGAAGTGCGTGCCAATGGCCAACAACTTCAAGTCATGGGCCTGCAGTTGGACATTGAAATACTGCAGTAGCGCACGCTCCCAATCGTTGGCGCGATTGATGGTGTCGATGGTTTTACGTTCAGGCGCAGGGATTTCAATGCCCAGTTGCCGCAACGGGGCGAGGGCATTGACCGCATCGACTCCGTAGGACGACCACTCCTTCCATTCGAACTCCGCCAATTGATTGGCCTCGGTGAGCGCTGCCGCGACTTGCGTCCAAGCCCAATCCCATTGCCCGGTAGGCGCGGGGATGGCCTGAATGAGCGCCTGCGCGAGGTCCTCGTCGAACAGGCAATCGAACAGATCGGCCAGGGTATCGGCCAAATCGGGCTGCGACCCTTGTCCCTGGGTGTCGAGGTCGTGGCTCAAGCGCTGCCACAGACTGCCCAGCTCGTCCCAGTCCTCGTCGTCCATGTCGTCATCGATCACCTGGGCCTTATGGCCGCGCAGGTAGTCGTCCAGCCGCGTCTTGCGCACACGTACGCTGCCCTCGACGAGATCGACGTCATAGCTGCGGTAATCCAGGTAGTTGGTCTGGAAAACGATGCGGTCAGGAAATACCTCATGGGCGAGGCTTTCCTCTGCATCAAAATACGACGCGCCTTCGAAGTCGCCATGGGCGGCGATGATGCGTTGGAACGACAGTGGATCGATTGGATTCATAGGGGCTGGGTCACAGGGAGGAAGGAAAGCGCCGCGCACGCTGGCCGATATCCGGTTCGCGCTGATCGTACACCAACGCTTGGAGGCTGCTAAGGGGAGGAATGTGGACTGCGTCAACTGTCGGGTGTGTGTTTGGGTCTATGCTTACCTTGTCCTTTGAGTCAGGCCCACCTATGTACGAACACCGAACAATCCGCAGGGAGCACAAGTGAGACATTCGATACCGGCTGCAGCGTTGCTCTGTCTATTGCTCGGCACGGTTGATGCCAGGGCCGAGGAGTATCAGGTCGTCACCGAAGAGTGGGCACCGTACAACTACCAGGAAAACAATCAGCTCACCGGCATGACCACCGAGATCGTCCGGGCCATCATGACGCTGACCGGGAGTGATTTCGAGGTGCTGCTGCAGCCCAGCATGCGGGCCACGCAGATACTGAAGCACCGGCCCAAGACCATTATGTACTCCCTGTTCCGAACGCCAGAGCGCGAGCCGCTGTACAAATGGGTCGGACCGATCGTGGAAGAGTCCATCCACCCCTATCAACTGGCCAATACGCCTCCGGTGAACTCCCTGGAACAACTGCTGCACGCCCCGCAGATCACCACCCGCCACGCCGGCCTGGTGCCCCAGATGCTGCAGTCGCTGGGCTTCAATAACCTGGACAAGAGTGCAACCGAGAGCAAGTTGCTCTACCGCATGCTGCTTGCCGGACGCACCGGCATCATCATCGGCGACACCGATGCGGGAGTGGCCTACTACAGCCGCCAATTGAACATCGCGCCGGGCACTTTGCGGCGGATTCCTATCGAGCTGTACCGCTCATCGCTGTACATCGCCTTCAGTCCTGACAGTGAAGATGAAGTGGTGGCGGCGTGGTCACGTGCGTTGGAGCAGTTGCGCCGTTCCGGGGAGTTGGAGCGGATTCAGCGGCGGTATGAGGAGGCGGCTGGGCGGTGAGGAGAGATAGGAAGCTTGCTCCCGTAAGTCGTACCAGGCTTTTTACCGCTCTTGATAGTACTCGGCTCTACGCTTGGCATTTTCCCGCTGCACTTCTTCATGATGCTCGCGTGCTTCCCGCGCTCTCTCTTCATGGCGCTTTTGGTGTTTCCTGTCTTCGGCTCTGTCCATTTCCTGCTGGCGTTCCCAATGGCGCCTGTTTGCCTCTTGATAGTCCTTGTTCCGGTCACTGGCAAATGCACCCGCTGAGGTGAAGCCAATCCAGGTCAGTACAAAAATGGCAGCCATTTTCATGTGATTGTGTCTCTAGCGGGGATGGGGGCGTTTACGGCTTCCGGTAGACCATAAGAATGATCGTAAGTGCATGCGTTCGGCGCAAAGGGGCGTTCCGAGTCATGCCCCCTTTTGCCTGGTTTTTTAGAAACTGTACTTGGCGGTCAGCATCATATTGCGTGGGTTGCCGTAGGAGTCACCGCCATAGCTCACGGAGTTGGCGATGGTCGAGTAGTACTGGCGGTCGAAGATATTGTTGGCATTGACCTGCAAGTCCAGGTTCTCGCTGACCCTGTAGCCGGCCATCAGGTCCGTGATGGCGTAGCTGCCCTGTTCGAGACGGTATTTACCGCCATCAGCCAACGAGATGTCGTTGTACATGCGGCTCTGCCAGGAGACGTTGCCGCCCACACGAAGTTTTTCCAGCGGGCCCTGAAAGTGGTAACTGGTGGTCAACTTGAACAGATGCTCAGGCGTGTCGGTGTCGAACTGCTTGTTCACGTTCTGTGGGTTGGCGGCATCCTTGATGGTGTGTGTGCGCGCGTAGGTATAGCCACCGCCGACTTGCCAGTTTTCGGTCAACGCGCCTTGCAGTTCGAAGTCGATACCCTGGCTGCGAATCTCGCCGGAGGCTTCATAACAGGTTGCCTGTGGGCAGTTTGCCGTAAACAGTTGTACGGCGCGGTTTTCCTGGTCGACGCGGAACAGCGCCAGGCTCGCATTCAGTGCGCCGTCGAAATATTCGCCCTTGATGCCGATCTCGTAGTTCTTGCCAATGATCGGCGTGACCGGGTTGCCGGAGGTATTCTTTTCCCGCTGCGGCGTGAAGATGTCGCTGTAGCTGACGTAGACCGAGTGATGGTCGTCCAGGTCATAGATCAAGCCAGCGTAACGGGTGACGTTACGGGTGACCTTGTAGTCGCCTTCGCCATCGCGGTTATCGTAGTCGTACCAGTCCAGGCGTCCGCCGAGGATCAACTTCAGCGGATCGGCCAGGCTCAGGCGTGTGGTGACGTAGACGCCGTCCTGAGTGGTCACCTCGCGCTGGTTATCTGTGTGGACGAAGTCCGGTTTACCCGCATTGATCGGCCAGTTGGTGTCGTACGGGCTGTAATTGTGGATGGTCGTGTCGTTGATGCGCTTGCTGGCGCCCACCACCAGTTCATGGGTACGCCCGAACGCCTCGAAGGGGCCACTGGCAAAGGCGTCTACGCCGGCCTGGTTTTCATCGAAGTCGGCCTGGTAAACCGTGCGGGCCAGTGTGTTGTTGACCCAGCGCGATTGGTAAGAGCCGGAGAACAACGCGTTCTGTTCGGAGTAGTTGGCGTTGACCTGAAGGTTCCAGTCGTTGGCCAGGCGATGACGGACTTCGGCGAACAGCGTGTTGATCTCCTGATCCTTGTTCTCCCAATCCGTACCCGGGTTGTAGGAGCGCGGCAAGTCAAGATGATGGCCGTCCTGGCCGATCATCGAAGAGCCCCAGAAGTAATTGGTCTTGTCCTTCTGATGAGAAAAACCCAGGGTCAGGGTGGTGTCTTCGCTCAGATCCGCTTCGGTGACCGCATAGAACAGCCCGTGATCCTCCTCAACGTTGTCGATGAAGCTGTTGGCATCGCGATAAGAAGTCACGACCCGGCCGCGCAGCGTGCCGCTGTCGTTGAGTGGGCTGGAGGCATCGACCTCGCCGCGATAATCGTCCCAACTGCCGGCGGCACCGGTCAGGGTGACTTTCTGCTCGGCCAATGGCCGCTTGCGTATCAGGTTGATGGCAGCCGATGGGTTGCCTGCCCCCGTCACCAGGCCGGTGGCACCGCGCACCACCTCGACTCGATCAAACATCGCCAAGTTAGGCTGGGAACCGACGTTAACGCCGTCGTAGCCGCTCGGGATGCCGTCATACATCAAGTTGTCGATTTCAAAACCGCGCGCCTTGTAAGTCTGCCGGCCAGGACCGCTGGAAAAGTCCAGGAACAAGCCGGGCGTCGCCTTGACCACGTCGTTGATGCTGGTCATCGTCTGGTCGTCCATGCGCTGACGCGTAATCACGGTGACGGCCTGCGGAGTTTCACGCATCGTCAGCGGGAGTTTGGTCGCGGTCGACATTGCGCCGGTGGTGTAGGACTCGGTGCCTTCCGTGGTACTCCCCAGTTGGCCACTACCGGTGACCTCGGTCGCGCCTAGCTCCAAGACGGCTGGAGGGGCGCCGCTGCTGTCATCGGCAAAGGCCGGAGCCAGGGTGGCCATGCAGATAGCCATGGCCAAAAGATTGCGGGCAGGGTTGAAGTAACGCGGTGGGGTGGCACAAATCGACATGAACCGATCCTGATATGCTAATGATTGTGAGAATGATTAGCATTAAGTATCACAGGATTTGTCCGGACGATAAAGCTTGTTGCGGCTGGACTACGTTTTGGGGGAGGAGGATTGCGTGACGGTATGAGCAGGTCGTCTGGGCAGTGGAGTCACAGAATTGCGAAAGCCGACGGGGTAGCTTTTAACGCTCTGCACAAACCTGGAATCGAGCAAAGGCTGATTGCTGGAATCGACCGAAATTGCCCCATAGCTGTCAAGCCTACAGATTCGCGCATGACTTGAGGTGCACATCATGTCCTGCCAGTCGCCGCAGTTCGCTCACATCGGCAAACCATTCGTGGGATTGAAGACGATGGAATGCATCATATGTCCCGTATCCCCAGGCGACCGCACCAAAGGCGATACCGGCGGTCGCCGCTGCTTCACCATCCGTAGGTTGGTCGCCGATGTAGATAACTTCTTCTGGCGCCACGCCGAACTTGCGCATGACACGGCGCAGGCGAGACGCCTTGCCGAAAATGGATACTCCGCACTCGAAGGCCTGGATATGTCGACAGCTGAAGCCCAGGATTTGCGTGATGTTTTCTTTGGAATTAGAAGATACCACCGCCAGAATCAGCCCTCTTTCGTCAAGATGGGCGAGGGTATTGGCAATGTTTTCAAACAGTGGGATCGAGCTTCTATGTTTCTTCATCAAGCTCATGAAGGTCCGCGCCACCAGAGGCAGTTTCCAGCGGGGCATGCCGATATGAGCCATGATCTCCCGAGCCCCCTGCTTGCGCAGACAGTTCAATTCGTGCGGGTGAATTCGACTGAATGCGTGTCGGTCAGCGACCTGGTTGAACACTGAAACAAAGAACGGAAAGGAGTCAGCGAGCGTGCCGTCAAAGTCGAAAATGGCAAGCCGGTATGACATGGGAAGGCTCCTTGCTGTAGTGATGGCAGCCGAGTCCAGGCGGCTACTTGTGCTGGGCGAACAAACCACCCGATCGGCCCCAAATTAGCCGTCAAATCTTAGGTGATTTGATCAGGCACATCCAAGGGCGACTGCTGAGCATGCGCGGAGCTTGATGCTAAAAAGTTAACGCGCCTACATTCTCTCGCCCCTGGTTTTTCCAAGAATTCTGGCCGCATCTCATGCTGGAGGTAAGCCAAGCACTCGCGGGTAATCACGACTGGATTGCGTAGCGCTTTCATAACCGACCCCGAACGCCGCATGATTGGAGTAGGAATGAGCATTGTCGTTATTACCGGTGGCCCTGAAAGAAGGTAGCTGGATCAGGCCCAAACCATTGAGGTCTCGGGCGGATATTTCATTTGGGGCTGCGGCGAGCCCCCTCCATGTAGCAACCAGCTTAACGCTGATAAGCCAAAAGCCGGCGCTCAGCCAATCGGAATACACCCACCAACGCGCACGCCAGCGACATGTAGAGCAGGGCGGCGATGCCATAGGCCTGGAAGGTCTTGAAGGTGGCGGCGTTAACATCTGCCGCGATTTTAAGGATGTCAGGAACGGTCGCGGTAAAGGCGATGGCCGTGGCGTGCAGGACGAAGATCACTTCGTTGCTGTAGGCCGGAAGTGCCCGGCGCAGCATGCTCGGTATCAACACCAGAATGAACAATTGGCTGCGGGTCATGCCCAGGGCCAGCGCCGCCTCGATCTCACCGCGTGGGGTGGTGCGCAGTACGCCGGCGAGAATCTCGATGGTGTAGGCGCAGGTGTTCAAGGCCAGCGCCAGGATCACGCAATGCATGCCGTCACGAAAAAACCACCACAGGCTCGGCGACTCCCTGACCAGGCTCAGGCTTGCCAGGCCGCTGTAGATGATCAGCAGTTGCACGAACAGCGGCGTGCCGCGAAACACCAGGGTGTAAAGCTGTACAGGCAGCGCCAGCCAACGATTGCCGTAGGTGCGAACCAGCGCCAGGGGGATCGCCGCGGCCAGGCCGATAACGGCGGACGTCACTAACAGCCACAAGGTGACGGACAAACCACTCCAGCGATAACCGTCGGACCAGAGGAAGTTCGGCCCGAACTCTTTGAGTATCTCGATCATGACACGCTCCGCCGCGGTTCGATGCTGTAGCGCCGTTCAAGGTGCTTGAGGGCCAGGCTGGAGAGGATCGCAAAGGCCAGGAAGATCGTTGCAATCACCAGATAGAAGAACATCTGCCTTGAGGTCGCGTTGCCCGCTTGTTTGGCGACCTGAACCATGTCATTGAGGCCCAGCAGCGATATCAGGCCGGCACTTTTCAGGAGCACTTGCCAGATGTTGCCGATGCCAGGCAATGCGAACCGCATCATCTGCGGCAGGCGGATGCGCCGCAGTACCTGCCAATGACTCATGCCATAAGCCCGGGCCGCTTCCAGTTGGCCGAACGGAATCGCCTGGAAGGCGCCACGAAAGGTTTCGGCGCAATAGGCACCGTAAATGAAGCCTAAGGTGCCGATCGCAGTGCCGTAAGGGTTCAACTGCCACGACTCGCGACCGAACGCTTCTGCCACCTGGTTGAGTCCGATCTGCGCGCTGTAATAGATCAGCAGCATCAGGACCAGGTCCGGCACGCTGCGCACCAGCGTGGTGTAGACCGTTGCGACCAGCCGTAGCGGCGCCACTGGCGAGAGTTTCGCCAAGGCCCCGAGCAGGCCAAGCACGATGGCGACGCAGGCGGCCCACGTGGCCACTTGGACGGTCAACCACGCACCCTGGAAAACGAGATAGCCGTACCCTTCGAGAAACATGCTTTCGGGCTCCGCGCGGGTGGTTTATTTCGGCGAAATGTCGAAGTCGAAGTACTTTCTGGCGATGCGCTCATAGGTGCCGTTGCGGTGCAGCCGTTCGAGCGCCTGATTGATTTCTCCGGCCAGCGCGGTATCGTTTTTACGCAAACCGATGCCGGTGCCCGGACCGAAGATCTCCGGTGACTTGACCACCTCGCCGGCATAGCCGAAGCCCTTGCCCATCGGCTTTTTCAGTAGGCCTTCGGAGACGGCGATGGCATCGTCGAACGCCGCATCCAGCCGACCGTTGATCAAGTCCGAATAGGTCAGGTCACTGCTTTGATAAGGCACCACTTCCACACCCTTAAGGCCCCACATCCGCTTGGCATAGGTTTCGAACACGCTGCCTTGTTGCACGCCGATGCGCTTGCCGCGCAAGGATTCGGCCGTGGGTTGCAACTGGCTGCCTTGCGGGGCCACCAGGCGTGCCGGGGTGTCGTACAGGTTGTTGGAGAAGGCGATTTCGGCTTTGCGGGCTTCAGTGATCGAGAGGGCGGAGAGTATCCCGTCGAATTTCCTGCCCTTGAGGGCCGAGATCATGCCATCGAAGGCGTTTTCGACCCAGACGCAACGGCGTTGCAACTCGCTGCACAGGCTTTCGCCCAGCTCGATATCGAAACCTGTCAGCGAGCCGTCCGGTCGCTTGGACTCAAAGGGCGGGTAGGTGGGGTCGACCCCGAAACGCAGCTCTTCGCTGGCGCCCCAGGTCATCAGCGGGCTGGCCACAAGCAACAAACCGATCAGACATTTTTTCATCGACAGGGTATCCACGATAGGTTGGTAGAACCGTCCCGGAAAGGGGGGGCGGGGCAGCACGCATCAGCCTTGATTGTTCAAGGCGTGTTTCAGTTCTTCGGCGCGTTGGGTGTCTACGGTTCGTCCATGGCCAAAGCCACCGTCCCAGCCGCACACCTGGCCGGCATGATCGACGCCCCGTGCAAGGCACCCGGCGAGGCTGTGCCGGGCTTGCCATGCCAACAGGAACGCGGCGATAAAGCCGTCGCCGGCGCCCATGCTGTCGACGAACGCGCAGGGCCTCGCGGCCTGTTCATACACACCCTGTGCATCGACTGCGAGAGCGCCTTGGGCGCCACGGGTGATGACTACCGTCGCCGGGCCCATCGCCCGCATCGAATCCGCCAGTTCACGCGCTTCGCTTGACGACAGATCGGCCGACGAAAAAAAAGCGATGTCCACTTGCTGGATCAGCGCCTGCCAATCGAACTCGACCCAGTTGTCCGAGAAGTCGAATGACAGGCAGCCACTGGCCTGGCGAATCTTCGCCAGTTGGCTTTCAAGACCGCTGTAGAGGCTGCTGTGTGCCAGCGGGAATTGCGCGAGATAGGCCAGGTCGTCAGCATCGAGTCGCAGTTGACGACATACGCCCGGATCGCTGCCAAGAAACACCCGTTCGCCCGCGATACTGTCGACACACGCCCAGCCATTGGCCCCCATCAGTGTTCTGCAGCGCGATGCATCGACGCCTTCCTGTTGCAGGCAATCGAGCAGGTACTGGCCGTGCCGGTCATCACCAACGCAGCCCAGGTAGGCACTGCGAGCACCCAGCCGGGCGGCAAATACCGAGACGTTGAGTGCGTTGCCGCCGGGGTATTCGATGTTCCGGTCCAGGTACACATCCAGGGTGTTGTCGCCGACCGCGATCAGGCTGGCCATGCTCAGTACTCCGTTTTCCACATGTAGCGGCGCGTTGTCAGCGGCTGCTGGTGCCAGACGGCGAGATGCGCGGCAATGCGCTCCACGGCGATGCCGACGATGTACGGCGCGACAATGGCGCGGATCTCTGGATCGATGCCTTCCATCGGGAAGTCCTTGGCGTCATAGACCATGACCCGTCCGGTGTACCGCTGGCAGAAGCGCACGACGCGCTCCATTTGTGCGCGACTGGGGTCTTCGCCTAGCAGCAGGAGCAGGGGAGTGGTCGCGTCGATGGCTTCGAACGGGCCATGGAAAAACTCGGCAGCTTCCACTGGCAGGCAATGCAGCCACTGGCTTTCCATCACCACGCAGACGCCGAATACGTAGGCGGTGGTGAACATCGGACCCGAGGCGAGGAAGTACATCACGCGATCATCTTTATACAAGCTTGCCTCTTCGATGGCGCGCCGGTCGTTATTGATCGCCGCATCGGCGAGTGCCTGTGGCAGTGCCTTGAGCGAGCGAGTGAGCTTGTCCAGCAACGGCCAGCCTTCGCGCTTGGCCAGGATCCCGCCGACCAATGCCTGGAGGATCATGAAGCAGCCGAAGTACGCCTCATCGGTACGTCCCAGCAGGAAGCAATGTTGAACAGCCTGGGCCAGCGGCAGCTCGGCGGTTTGTGTCACGCCTACGGTGAGGCAGGGTTTGTCTCGCAGGAAATGGGCGGCGGCGATGGTCTCCTGGGTGGTCCCGGACTTGGAGGCGAGGACCACCAAGGTGCGTTCATCCAGGCGCGGCGGGTCGATATCCATGAACTCGGCCGGGAAGTAACGGCGCACTTCCAGTGTATGGCTGTAGCGCTCAAGCCAGTATTGCAAGCCGAGCATGATGCGGTTGGGAGCACCGCAGCTGACGAAGTAGATGCGGTCGATCCGCGTGGCCAGTTCTTGGCCAAACTGCTGGGCGTCGTCGACGATTTGCACGGATTGCTGCAAGGAAGTGATGAATCCTTCCCGATTGAACTGGATCGCCATGTGAGCTCCTGGAGGCTTTGTTGCGGTGGCTCATGTGACTGTTCATGATCACCGTTTAGACCAAAAGCTATACCATGAAAAATACCAATACAAGGCTTTTTCTCCATGGTCTAATGGGCTGCCTGAGCGGTTTTCAAGGTATGCACCGGGCCGTTTTTTTGTTCTCATGATCAAGCTGGCGGGTTTGCGACGGTTTTCCGGTGGTCATTGTTGCAATGCCGCGGCAGAAAAAATAATCCAGGATGTAGACCATGAAAGTTCTTCCTTCCAAGTCCTCCGATGTGGCCCTCCTGGCGCCTGAACGCAAGCAGGTCGCCTGGCAGGCCGTCCAGGCGCTGCTGGAAATGCTGGAGCGTCCGGAGTTCGGACCGACTGAGCGAATTCCGGCGGAACGGGACCTGGCCGAGCACTTGGGCATCAGCCGGATGACACTGCGAAAGGCTCTGCAAACGTTGATCGACCGTGGAGTCCTGGAGCGCCGGGGCAATCGCGGCACCTTTGTGACCGCGCCAGGCGTCGAGCGGCCCCTCAATACCGTGGCCCGCAAAGGTATCGCCGAAGTGGTGGAGCAAGCTGGGGCCAGGCCTGGCAGTAAATTGCTCTACTTCGAACAAACCCAGGCCAGTGCCCGCGTGGCGAAACTGCTGAAGATCCAGGAAGGCGACACGTTGCTGACCATCAGGCGCCTGCGCACTGTGGATCAAAAGCCGTTCTGCATCGAGACCAGCTACATCCCGGCCGCCCGTGCACCGGAACTGGTGGCGGGAGACCTGGTCGAGGGGGCCTCGTTGTATGCGTTGTTGTTATCGCGCTACCAGATAGAAATGGAGAGCGACGAGGGCACGCTGAGCATCGCTACGATGAACGACCAGGAGGCGCGCTTGCTCGAGGTCGAGCCCGGGACGGCGGCGCTGGTCTACCGGGGTGTGATCTTTGATCGTCAAGGGCAGCCGGTGGAATACCTGGTCTCGATCAACCACCCCCAACGTGTGGTATTCAAGCTGGCGGACAGTCGGGTCAATAGTTTCCATACGGATCTTTAGTCCAGGACCGGACGGTCGATCTGTTCGCTTATTTGTGCAGCGAATCGCCGCTGACCCCTGATCAGGCTCGCGGCGAAATGTTTAGTCTTGGCGCTACTTGTAATGTTGTTCGAACACCGCCAACTGCTCAGGCTTGATCAACTGAAAGGGCACCCAGACGTCCGTTTCCACCGGTTCTCCCTTGATCATCTTGAGCGCTGCTTGTACCGCGCTGTTCGCCTGGGCCTTGGGATCCTGGAATACCGAGGCGACCAGCATCCCGCGCTTGATTGCCGCCAGGCCGTCAGGCAAGCCGTCGATGCCGACGATCGCAATCTCGCCCTTGGCTTTGCCGGCCTGCTGCAAGGCCATGGCCGCACCGATGGCCATCTCGTCGTTGTTGGCGACGATGGCGTCGAAACGGCTGCCCGCCAATAGCCAGTTACTGGTCAGGTCCATCCCTTTGTTGCGCTGCCACTCGGCACTCTGCTGCTCGACAATCTTGATCCCGGGATAATCCTTGAGCACCTGTTTGACGCCTTCGGTGCGGTCGTGGGTGGCGTTCTGCGCCAGGTCGCCCATGATGATCGCCAGGTTGCCCTTGCCTCCGAGTTTTTCGGCCAGGTAGCGCATTTGCAGCTGTCCGGCCTCTATGTCATTGGACGCCACCGTGACGACGCCTTTGGGCAGGGTGCGCTCGTCCGGGTGACGGTTGACGTAGACCAGCGGCGTCTTCGCTTCGACCGCCGCGCGGGTGATGTTGGCCGTGGCGGAGGTGTCCACCGGCAGGACAATGACCGCATCCACTTTCTGGTTGATAAAGCCCTGGACCTGGTTGAGTTGGCGCACCACATCGCCCTGGGCGTCCTCGAACTGGATCTGCACGTTTTCCTTTTTCGCGGCCGCGTCCAGGCCGTTACGCACGTAGGTCATGAAATTGTCGTCGACCCTGGCGATGCTGACGCCGATGCGATAGTCGGCGACGGCCCACTGGCTCAAGAGCAACAGCAGGGTGGCGAAAAGCAGTTTGCAACGACGCATGATGGTTTTCCTTTTGTTGTTATGAGTTGAAACGTCATCAATGGGTAAAAATGTGCATCGCGTTCCGAGTGATATCCGTGCAACGCGCTGACGTCATCCATCAAGCGTGAAGGCCTGCTTGAAACGCTCGAGGGCGACTTCGCCGTCACCGCTGGCCCAGCCTTCGAGGCCGACGACACCGCTGTATCCTATGCCGAACAAAGCCCTGGCAATGGCGCGATAGTGGATTTCACCGGTGCCAGGTTCCATGCGGCCAGGCACGTCGGCGACCTGGATTTCGCCGATGGCGCTGGCGGCGCGCTGGATCAGTTCGATCAGGTTTCCTTCGCCGATCTGTGCGTGATAGAGGTCCAGGTTCATCTTCAGGTGCGGGCTGCCCACGGCCTCGATCAGCGCCAGGGTATCTTCAGCGCGGGCGAACGGCGTACCGGGGTGATCGACTTCGGTGTTGAGGTTTTCCAGCAGGAATACCCGACCCGCGTCTTCGCCCAGGCGAGCGATTTTTTCCAGCGTCTTGCAGGCACTCAGCCACATGCGGCCGGTAGTCTGGGCAACGGGCTTGACCGGCAAGCCCTGATCCCCCAGGCCTGTGCCATGCAGGTTCAGGCTTGGGCAACCCAATCGAGCGGCGACGGCCAAGGATTCCTGCGCGCTGCCGAGCAGTTGCTGGATACCCTCGGGATCGGTCAGGTTGCCCGAGATATAGCCGGTCATAGAGGTGAAATCCGCGCCAGTCGCTACGAGGGCCTGGATGTCTTTGGTCGTCCAGTTCCATATCTCGACGCTGAAGCCCAGCGCGTGGATGCGTTTGACCCGCTCGGCAAAGGGCAGGTCGAGAAAGACCATCTCGGCGCTGACCGCCAGTTTGAACGGTATGAAACTCATGAACGGGCTCCTTGCACGCGCACCGGTGTGCCCTGTTGGAAGGACTCGATGCAAGCGCGGGCGATGGCCAGTGCCGCTCGGGCATCTTCGCCGCTGGCCAGGGGTTTTTCGCCGCTGCGCACGCAACTGACAAAATGGTTGAGCTCGGCCACATAAGCATCACGCAGCAAGTCGGTGTCCATGCGCTGGGTGTCGGCCTGGACCCCATTGGCCAGGTAGCGCAGCAGGTCCGAGTCGTTGACGTTGCCCATGGTCAGCATGCCCGCGCTGCCGAACACTTCGCCCCGGACATCGTAGCCATAGACTGCCTGGAAATTGGCCTCGGCCGTGGCGATGGCGCCATTGTCGAAACGGATCGTGACCACCGCCGTGTCGAGAAAACCTTTGTCCTTGTAGGCCGGTGCGATCAGCGCATCGGCCATCACAAAAACTTCAATCGCCTCGGCGCCGGGGTTCAGGTAGCGCAGGGTATCGAAGTCATGGATCAGGGTTTCCAGGAAAATCACCCATTGTGGCGACGCGGCCGGGTTGTTCAACGCCGGGTCGCGGGTCAGTGAGCGCAGCAGTTGTGGCGTACCGATCCGGCCGGCAACCACGTCCAGATGAGCTGTGCGGAAGCTTTTGGCAAAGCGGCGGTTGAAGCCGACCTGGAGGGTCACCCGTGCATCGGCAGCCGCGGCGATGGCGCGGTCAGCTTCGTCCAGGGTGATCGCCATCGGTTTTTCACAGAACACGCCTTTGCCGGCCCGGGCCGCACTGATCACCAGCTCGGCATGGCTGCGTGCCGGGGCGGCAATCAGCACAGCGTCGATATCCGGATCATCGAGCAATTGCTGTGGATCGGTATAGACCTTCTGCACGTCCAGTTCTGCCGCGAGGCGCGCGGCTTGGCCGGGGGTAGGGTCGGCGATGGCGGCGAGGCATGCGCCAGGGATGTGCCGGGCAGCGCTCAGGCCGTGAAAACTGCCCATGCGGCCGGCGCCGATGAGGCCAAGGCGGATGATCTTGGATGTGCTCATGAACATGACTCCCTTTATTGTTTTTACGACTCGGCGATAAGAACGTCCTCGTCTGGATAGGTGGGGAGCAAGCGCTGTGCCAAAAATTAACCTATTGATATTTAAGGTGCTTTATTCTGCGTGGTTCGAATATGTGTTCATTTTGATTACATGTCTATACTGGCATGTCAAAAATATAAACACGTGGTCGGATAATAATGAATGAGCAACCGGCGGCATTGAGCGAAGAAGACCGCGATTACCTCACCACGCTCGGCCCTGCGTCGTTGAACGAAGGGCCAAGCACCGTGCTGGATGAGGCCTGGCGAGCGTGCTTGCAGGGAGCTATCGATCGCCCTGTCGGAGTCAGGCGGGTGATTTGGCAGTCCTGGTTGCGCAGCGTCCATGCCGGCCTCGATCCGGAAGATGGCGAGTACCGTTTTGTCGCGCCCGCCGACCTGACCGCGACACTGGCCGCCAACCGGGTGCTGATCGCCGCTGCGGCGCAGGTCATGCGCGGTTTGCTCGCCTATAACCCCCGGGGCCATATCAACCTGACCGATGCCGAAGGCACGACTTTGCATTTCTGTGGCCTGGACCTCACCCCCATAGGCAGTCGACTGCTGGAGTCGGTCCAAGGCACCAATTGCACCGGGCTGGCGATCGTCGAAGACCGTTTGGTCTATGTGCTGGCCGAGGAGAACTTCGGGCTTGGCCTGCGCCAGCGCCGCATGCATTGCGCCGCCGCGCCAATCCGGGATGCCCACGGCCGGACGCTGGGTATGTTGACCCTGACGGCGGAGCCAGGCTGGTTTCATTTCCATACGCTGGGCACTGTCCAGGCCGCGGCCGAGGCGGTCTCGAGGCAGATGGCGCTGCAAGCCTTGCTGCAAGAGCAGCAAACAGTCCTCGAGGTGCTCAACGAGGGCTTGGTGGTATTGGATGAACAGGGCTGCATCAAGGCGCTCAACCATTACGCCCGACAATTGTTCCGCGTGGGCCATGACCTGCTCGGCAAGCCGTTCAAGAGCCTGGGGCAGAGCGAATTGACCGAGGCCGTCCTGCTTGCCAGCGGGGAGGGCGTGCGGGACCTGGATTGCACCTTTGAACTGCACGACCGCAGCCATCTGGCGTGCCTGGTGTCGGTCTGCCCGCTGGAGCAGGGCGGGCGGATTGTTTCGTTGCGCGAGAACCGCCGCATCCGGGAAATCACCCGGCGGATCATTGGCACCCAGGCCAGCTATACCTTTGAAACCATCCAGGGCCGCTCACAGGCGATTCAGGATGCAATGCATCTGGCCCGGATTGCCAGTCGCAGTGATTCGACCACGCTGATCCTCGGCGAGAGCGGCACGGGCAAGGAACTGTTCGCCCAGGCGATCCATAATGCCAGCGACCGTTGTGGTGGTCCTTTTGTGGCAGTCAACTGCGGAGCCATTCCCCGTGATCTGGTGCAGAGCGAACTGTTCGGTCATGTCGAAGGCGCTTTCACCGGATCGGCTCGCGGTGGCTCGGCAGGCAAGTTCGAATTGGCCGATGGCGGGACGATCTTCCTCGACGAAATCGGTGACATGTCCTTTGATGCACAGGTCAGCTTGCTGCGCGTCCTGCAGGAGGGTGAGGTGACGCGAGTAGGGGCGAAAAAATCGCTGCGGGTCAACGTTCGTATCATCGCCGCCACTCACCGCAATCTGAGTCAGGCGGTGGCCGAGGGGGCCTTTCGTGAGGATCTTTACTACCGGCTCAACGTGCTGAACCTGACGGTGCCGCCCCTGCGGATGCGTCGCGAGGACGTGCCGTTGCTGGCGCGGCATTTTCTCGCACGTTGTGCCCGGTCGCTCCGCAAGACCATGCACGACCTTTCCCCGGCGGCGTTGGATATCCTTAGCGCTTATCACTGGCCGGGTAACGTTCGCGAGCTGGAAAACGTCATTGAGCGGGCGACCAACCTGGCGATGAGCGAACTGATCCAACCGAACGATCTTGCGTTGGAGATCAGGCAGCGAGGGCGACCCTCGACGTGGGGAAGTACCCCTGAGCCTCGGATGGCCCCCGACCTCGGCACCCATGAAATGAATGCAATCATCGCCGCCCTCACCGAAACCCGCGGAAACATCCGTCTGGCGGCTCAGCGGTTGAATGTGTCGCGTGGCGGGCTGTACAACAAAATGAATCGGTTTGGACTCAAGGTCGATGCGTTCCGTGTTTAGCAGGCGGCCTCACGGCCTCCAGATTTCGACATCCTGGGCATTTACCGCGTTGGGTAGCAAACCTGCGGCAAAAAAGGCGTTGGCAATTTTCTGCTGTTCGCTCAACTGATCGGCTGTCACCGGCTGTACCTGATAACTGCGATGGGTGTTGGCGGCCTCGACTGTCTCCACGTCGAGGTTGCCCCACAACGGCCCCAGGACCTGGGCTGCGTCTCGAGGATGGTTCTTGACCCAGGTCCCGGCTTCCTGCAGTTGCTCGTAAACGAGTTTGAGCACCTCAGGATGTGCTTTCGCGTAAGCAGTGCCGGTCAGGTAGTAGCGCTTGTAGCTGGCCAGGCCGCTGCCGTCGGCCAGGGTCCGCGTTGGCAGTTGACGCTGCACGCCGCTGAGGAAGGGTTCCCAGGTGACCCAGGCGTCAACTTTCTGGTTTTCGAACGCTGCCCGGCCATCGGCGGGGGACAGGTACGCCGGTTGTATGTCGGAGAACTTCAGGCCGGCCTTGTCCAGTGCCGCGATCAGCAAATAATGGGCGCCGGCCGCCTTGGTGACGGCGACTTTCTTGCCTTTCAAGTCCGCCAACTGTCGCAACGGCGAATCCTGGCGCACGACGATGGCTTGGGCTGAAGGTGAGGGGGCTTCTTGGGCAAAGTAAGTCAGCCTGGCCTGGGCGGCCTGGGCAAAAATCGGCACGGTATCGGCCACATCGGCACTGACATCGACATTGCCGACATTCAACGCTTCCAGCAATGGCAAACCGCTGGGAAACTCGTGCCAGCTCACATCGATATTCGCCTCGGCGAGGGCTTTGTCCAGCTTGCCTTGGGTTTTCAGCAGCGTGATCAGGGTCGATGATTTCTGATAGCCGATACGCAGGGTTTCTCGTGCCTGGGCCGGCAGGGCGAGAGTCGACAAGACCAGCACCGCGACCAGGCTGGCCAGGGCAGGGCGGCGCAGTAGCGCCCCAGAATGCTTGATGAGTTTTGACATGGCATGCTCGATATTGGCTAAGGAATGGGTAACCGCTTGATGAAGCTTATTGTTCTAAAAACCAATTTATAAATACTTTTTGAGTATTAGCTTAGGCGGCTTTGCCGGTATCAAAACGCGTATTGCAGACGGGTGTAGTAGTAACCGCCGGTGAAGCCGAAGGGCGAATAGCTGCCCCAGTTATCGCCGAACGAAGAGTTGCTGACACCGATATGGTCGGGGTACTTGTCGAACAGGTTCTGCGCGCCGACGGCCACGGTCAGTTGTTTGTCGATTGCATAAGCCACATCGAGGTCGGTGATCCATTTGGCCGAATACTTGCGATCCAGGCTCGGATCGCTCGAGCTGTTGACCTCGGTGTAGGTGCCATAACGGGTCAGGCGCAGGTTGACGTCGAAGTCGTTGATCGCCCAGTCGGCAGAGAAAATCATCTTGCTGCTGGGGGAGGTCTTGGTAATCAGTGCTCGGGACTGGCGGCCGAGCAACTGGAAGTCGCCCAGGGCGCTCAATTGCGAAGGGGTGTCGTTGACGCTGAGGATTTTCGTGTGGTTGTAGTTCAGGGCCGCGGTCCACCTCACTGAGCCATAACGGTCCAGGTTCTGCCGATAATTACCCACCACATCGACCCCGGACGTCCGGGTGTTGGCGCCGTTGGTGAAGTACTGCGCACCGGCGGTGGCTGGCACACCAATGCTGTCGAGCAGGGCGGCGACGCCCGGTCCCTGAAAACGTTCGCTGAGCACCAGACGGTCGCGCAGGTTGATGACGTAGCCGTCCACGGTCAGGCTCAGGTCTTCGCTGGGCGTCAGGGCGAAACCAAGGCTGAAGTTGGTCGAGCGTTCGGGTTTCAACGACTCAGCTCCGAGCGCCTGGGCGCCGGCCGAATCCACCGGCAGAATCACGTAGTTGTATGACTGATAGACACCATTGATGGTGTCGAATCCGGTCGAGCGCGCGGTGAAGATCTGGTTGGCCAGCGACGGTGCGCGAAAGCCATTACTGAGGGTGCCGCGTACCGAGAACACCGGGTTGAATTCGTAGCGGGTGCTGAGCTTGCCACTGCGGGTGCCGCCAACGCCTTCGTTGTAATGCTCGTAGCGTGCGGCAACGCCGAGGTACCACTGCTCGACGGGGTAAAAGCCCAGGTCGATGTAGCTGGCAACGCTGTTGCGGCTGACTTTCTGCGCGTCTTCGGGGGTAATGCCGTTGGTGACCTGGGCTCCGGGATCGGGGCGTTCGCCGGCCCGTGGATGGCCGACCGGGAACACATAGCCGCCATCGATGTAGGAGGCCTCGGAGCCGGCGCGGGTTTCGTAGCTTTCACGTCGGTGCTCGAAACCGAAGGCCACGTCCAGGGGTTTTGCCAGGCCGATTTCGTAGCTGTTTTTCAGGTCGAGGTTGCTGGTCAACTGATCGGCGATGTAGATGCCGGAAGTGAACTTGTTCGGCGTGTTTTCCCCCAGTGACGGGTTCTGGTTGTTGTAGGTGCGTTGCTTGGCGTAGTTGCGCCCGTACGTGCTGCTCAGGTCCCATGCCCAGCCGCCGAAGTCCTCGCCCTTGGCGCCGAACGCTGACTGGAAGTCGGTTTCGTTGACCAGCCAATAAGGGCTGTAGCCGTCAGGATAGCCGTTGGGGCCGGTGGTAATGGTGTTACGGCCATTGGGCAGGCGGAAATTCTGCCCGTCGTTGTTCTCCCGGGTGGCCAATGTGGAGAACGAGTAGAGCGTGACGGCGTCGTTCAGCGGCAGGTCGAGGTTGTAGCCGACATCGGCCAGTTGGCTGCGCGGCAGCCCGTAGCCTTTGTACGTGTGATGGCTGGCATCGGCCTCACGCGGGTCGGGCGAGCCGTCGGCCTGCGGGTAGTAATGGGAGGTGTAGCCGTTGCTGCCGGCCTTGTTGTCACGCTCTTGATAGCGGGTGTCGAACGAGACATTGAGCACCCCGGCTTCACCGATCTGGAAACCATAATTGAGCGCCTCCTGGGCAGTCCCGCGTTTACCGTCGTAGCCCTGGCCCAGGGTGGTGTCGGAGCTGCCTCCCGTGGTCTGCTTGAGGATGATATTGATCACCCCGGAAATGGCGTCCGAGCCGTACTGCGCCGCCGCGCCGTCGCGCAACACCTCGATGTGATCGATGGACGCCACCGGGATCAGGTCGAGGTCGCTGGGGGCTGCGCCGCTATTGATGCCGTTGATGTTCAACGTGGCGCTGGTGTGCCGGCGCTTGCCGTTGACCAGCACCAGCACATGGGACGCGGTCAGCCCGCGCAGGGTGGCCGAGCGCACCACGCCGCTGGCATCCCAGCCGGCGCGGTCGGGCAGGTTGAAGGACGGGATGAACTTGCTCAGCGCCTCCAGCAGGCTCGGCTTGCCCACGGCGCGCAATTGTTCACCCGTCACCACATCGATGGGCGTCGGGCTGGTGGTTACCGTGCGCTCGGTGGCGCCACGGTTACCGGTGACCACCACGGTGTCGAGGGTTGGCGAGCCGTTTTCGGCGGCCTCAAGGTTGAATGAAGCGAGGCCGCAGGCAATCGACAGTGGCAGCAGTAACGGACGATAGGGTGTGGCACGGCGCGTTTGGCAGTTGAACATAAGCGTGAAGCTCCTGAATGTCGGCTGAGGTCCGTGTCACTTCTTGCGAGCGGCGACGGCTTCGATTTCCACCAGGCCGCCGGGCAGCGGCAAGGCGACCACCTGGACGGCGGTGCGCGCGGGTTTGTTTGGCTGTTCGACGCTGCCGAAGAACGGCGTATAGCCTTCCTGCAGCCCGGCGAAATCGAGCTTGCCGCCCTTGGCTGGGTCGCCCACCAGGAACACCCGCAGTTGCACCACATCCCCCAGGTCCAGGCCCTGGCTTTGCAGTACGCCCTTGAGTTTGTTGAGGATCGAGGTGGTCTGGGTCGCGGTATCGCCGTAGGCGGCAAAAGAGTCTTTCGGCGCTTGCGGGTCGTGCAGGTCAGCGAGCAGGCCGCTGACGAACAGCAAGTCAGTTTGTGCGGGCACCGAAACCGCCAGGGAAATTGGAAAATTGGAGTTGGGCAGGGCGATGCGCTTGATCTCGTCGGCGTGGCTGGTGAAGGCGGTGGCAGTCATGAGAAGTCCTGTAAGCAAGGTCATGGTTTTCATCGGTCAGTCCTTTATCGAAATGAATCAGGCGGCAACGCCCGGTTGCTGGCGCTCGGCATGGCGGCCGATCAGAGAGACGATGCGCCGCGCTGAATCAGCGGCGGTGTTCTGCCAGATACCGACACCGCCATGGGCGAGGGCGTCGCTGGCCAGGTAGGTGCGGCCTTGGGGTTGGTTGAGGATCTGGTAGGCCTGCTCGCCGACTTCGTCGTTGACGATCCACGGGCCTTTGCTGAACGGCACCTTGGACCAGTTGATGGCCACCGGTTTCTGCAGCTTGGCGCTGTGGCCGGGATGCAGCAGTTCGACGGCTTGCCGGGAAGAGGCGAACTGTTCGGCGAGGGACTTCCTGGCGAAGGACTGGGCGGCTTCGCTGGTGTTGTAGGCCGCGACCAGGATGCCCTGGTCACTGTTCAGGCGATCGCTGGGATACCACAGCCCCTTGACCTCATGATCCAGGTAAGACAGCCCGCCGAAGATGTTGAAGTCGGTCTCCCAGAATCGCGGCGACTGCCAGGCCACTTTGTTCGCCTGGTCGCTTTGCGCGCTGAGGATCGCTTGCTTGAAGGGCGTGCTGAAGTTGCTCGGTAGCCTGGCCAGCAGCGGCAGGGGCACGGTGACGATGGCGTAGTCGGCGCTCAGGGTCTGAGTCTTGCCGGTCTGGCGATCCCGATAGGTGATGCGGCTGCCAAGCTCTGCGGTCTGGATGTCACTGACTTCGGCATGGAACCGAATCGCGTCCTTGAGCTTCTCGTAAAACGCGAAAGGGATCCGATCCATACCGCCGACCGGCTGGAACATGGTCGAGGAAAACTCGGGGATTTCATCGAACACCAATGCCCCCCAGAGCTTGGGATTGAGCAGTGTCTGCAACTCCAGCGGTGTGCGGGTAAGGCCGGTTTGATCGCCTGCACCGGGGATGCGGGTATAGCCCGAGCGCACCGACCCCTTGTATTTGAAGTCGGCGTTGAGGTCGCCATAGACCTTCAGGAAGTTCAGCAGCGCCTGACGGTCGTCGGCACTCAGGTCCTGGTCCAGGGCCTTGCGGCTGACGGTGCGCGCCAGCAGTTCGGACAATTGTCCTCGAGTGTCGTTGACTGCCTGGCGCAGCTGGAACGCCGGCTGTCGGGCGTCCGGCAAGGCCAGCGCATTACGGCTGCTGTTGACCAGCACTTGCAGTTCGACGCCCAGTTCGCGGCAGTAGCCGAGGATCGTCTGGTGATGGCTGGGGATGCGCGCCGGGCCGGCGTTGAAAAACTGCCCGTCATCGAACTCCACGGTCTGGCTGATGCCGTCGTCGAAATCGACCTTGGTGCCACGCCGCAAGGTCCAGTTGCGTCCGCCAACCCGTTCACGGGCTTCGAGAATCGTCACGGTGAAGCCGGCCTTGCGCAGTTCGTAGGCGCTGACCAGGCCGGAAATGCCGGCACCGACCACCACCACGTGTTTGCCCTTGCCACTGTTGCCCAGCTGTAGCGGGGTGAAACTCGCCGCCACCGCCTGAGGTGTCAGGCCTAGCGCACCGAGGGCGCCGAGGGCGGCGGAATAACCACCGACGGCGGCAATGCGGGAAATCATTTGCCTGCGAGTGAAAGCCATGAAGTGCTCCTTGGCATGGTTGCCGATCAGGGGGTCAGAGGTCGTAGCGCACAGTCAGCAAGAGGGTTCGCGGATCGTTGATCGAGTAGTAGCGGGCGCCACTGGAGGGCACGTAGCCGACTGCCTGCGGGTATGCGCGGTCGAGCAGGTTTTTCACTGACAGCGTGGTGGTCCAGTGGCCGTCGCCGGAGATGTAGCGGGTGTTGGCGTTCCAGAAGGTCTGCTGGGGAATTTCCTGGACGTCGTCGTTCAACGCGTTGGCGTAGGATTTTGTCTGGAACTGCGCATCGGTGCCGGCCAGCCAGGTGCCGGGAAATCCGGCCGGGATGGTGTAGTTGAGACCGACACTGGTGTTCCAGCGCGGCGAGTACACCAGTTGCTTGCCATTGGCATCGACCCCGGCGCCGCTGGCGTTTTCGAAATCGTCGTACTGGCTTTGCAGGTAGCCGAGATTGAAGGTCAGTTGCAGGTCGTTGGTCAGCGCGCTGAGGGTTTCCAGTTCGACGCCGTAGGTGTGCGCCTGGCCGACGTTGGTCCGCAGGCTGACCCCCAGCGCCGGGTCGTAGGCGTTGGTCTGCAGGTCCTTGTAGTCGTTGTAGAACAGCGCAAGGTTGGCGCGCAGACGGCGGTTGAAGAAGTCGCCTTTGAAGCCGGTTTCCCAAGTGGTCACGTCTTCGGGGGAGAACGCCTGCTCGGCGGCAGCCTGGGTCGGCGCGCGGTTGTCGTAGCCGCCGGCCTTGAAACCTTTGGCGACATAGGCGTACTGGTTGAGGTGAGGTGTCCAGGCGTATTCGAAGCCGAGTTTCGGGCTGGTGGACTGCCAGGATTTGCTCGAGTCGGCGGTGAAGTTGGTGCCGGTGATCTGGCGGTCGGTGGTGACGACGTAGTTGGTGTAGTCGAAGTTCTTGTGTTCGCGAGTGAAGCGTAGCCCCGCGATCAGCGACAGTTGCTGCGTGACTTTGTAACTGCCCTGACCATACAACGCATAGCTTTCGGTATTGGTCGTGCTGTATTGACCCTGGCCGATCACCCGGTTGCGCGCGATCGAGTAGGTCAGGCTGTCGCGTTCGGCATCGAACTTTTCCCGATACAGGTACAGGCCGGTGCTGAAACTGAAATCGTCGTAATCGCCGTTGAGCTGGAACTCTTGGGTGGCGTAGTCCTGCTTGTAGGTGATCAGGCTGTTCTGAATCAGGGCGGCCTGGCCCGAGTTGTCATAGTCCACCGGTTGGTTGAACGCGGAATAGGCGGTGACCGATTTGAAGTTCAGATGGTCGTCGATGGCGTAGATCGCCCGCAGCACCGAGCTGCCCTGGTCGAGACGGTTTTTCGGATTGAGGCTGCTGTAGCTCTTGAACTTGTCGAAGTGCCCGTCGGCATCGAATGGGGTGTAGCTGGTCGTATCGCCACGGTCGAAGGTTCCGGCCAGGGTCAGTTGCACGTCCCAGGGCGAATCAATGGGATTGAAGCGCAGCTTGCCGCGGTAGGACTGCAGGTCGACATTGTTCACATCCTTACCGCGGGTGGGATTGGACACGGTGCCGTCGCGGCTCAGGCGAATCGCCGAGAAGCTGCCGAACAAGGTGTTGTCCACCAGTGGGCCACTGATCAGCAGGCGAGCGTTCTGGGCGTTGTAGTTGCCGGCGCCGAGTTCGAAGAACCCCCGGGTTTCCTGGGTCGGGTCACGGGTGATCACGCGGATCGCGCCGGCGCTGCTGTTGCGCCCGTAAAGCGTACCCTGGGGGCCGCGCAGGACCTCGACGCGTTCGACATCGTTGAAGTCGAGCATCGAGGAAATCGCCCGTGGGATGTACAGGTCATCGGCGTAGACCGCCACGGCGGCTTCCTGGATCGGGTCGGTTTCGCCGATACCACGAATCCCGTAGGTCTGCGCGCTGTAGGAGATCGACTGGCGGCTGAGGGTCAGGTTGGGCACTTGCCCGGAGAGATCGCGGATGCTCTTGATCTGCTTGTCTTCCAAGGCGTTTTCGTCGAACGCGGAGATCGCCAGCGGGGCTTTTTGCAAGTCCTCGCTGCGGTGTTCTGCTGTAACGGTGACAACGGGGAGGGCACCATCCTTGGTGTTTTCTTCGGCGTGCGCTGACAACCCGAGCAAGGTCAGCGATACGGCCAGCGTCAGACGGTTTTTGGTGATGTCGTGCATGGTGAGCCCCAGGTGCGTAGGTGTGGCGTTGGTGTTTCATTTTTTTTTGGGCAAAGCGTTGCCGCAGTCATGGCTTGAAAGTCATGGCGGAGGTGGCTTGGGCCGGTTCAGGTTTTGGGTATGGCAATTGACCGTGGAGTGGTGTCGGCCGGAAAAACGTGCAGTTCCGAAAGCCTCCACCTGGTCAGGGGTCGGTGATGGTTGTAACAGTATTTGTATAATAAGGCGCTGTAAAAGTCCGATTTGTTATAAGTTAATTATAAAAAATTGACATCAATATTGTTATTAAGATGCGTAATTCTGATGTTGTGTCGATGCGAATGTACCCAAATCCTGTGGGAGCGAGCCTGCTCGCGATGGCGTTGGCACATTCAGCATTGATACAAACTGAACGACCGCTATCGCGAGCAGGCTCGCTCCCACATGGGATGTACGTCTCCCGCCAGGATTGCCCGGGGTCAGTACCCGCGCTGTACATTCGCCAGGTTCTCTGGCGCCAGTCCGGCCAGGAAACGCTCGAGGTTGGCCAGGAAGCTGTCAGCGATTTCGTAGCGAATGTTGCTGGAGATCGCTGAAGTGTGGGGTGACAGACGTACCCCGGGATGGGTGTAGAGCGGGTGGCCGTCGGGCAGTGGTTCGGGCTCGGTGACATCCAGAGAAGCCAGGCCAATGAGTCCGCTGTCCAGGGCTGCAAGCAACGCCTCCTGGTCAAGCAAACCGCCACGGGCGATGTTGATCAGGTGCAGGCCCGGCTTGGCGCTGGCGAGCACCGTGCTGTTGACGATATGTCGTGTTGCCTCGGTCAGTGGCGCGGCCAGCACGAGGTGATCGGCTCGGGAAAACAGCTCATGGATATCCCGCGCGGCCTCGACTCCCTCGATTTCGAAGGGAGTCTGGCTCTGACGCAGCGCCAGCACGTTGATGCCCAGGGCGTGGGCCTTGGTCGCCAGGCTACGGCCAATCGCACCAAAACCCAGGATCCCCAACGTACTGCCCTTGAGAGGCGTCAGGGCGGTGAAATTCCATTGCGCATCGTGCACCCAGATGTCCGGCAGTCGCTTGGCTGCCGCGAAGATCGCCGCCAGGGCGAATTCGGCGATGTTTTCGGCGGCACTGCCCCTGGACGTACTCACCACAGGGCCGTCGAACAGCCACCTGGGGTAGAAGTCGATCCCCGAAGACACCACCTGGACCCATTTCAAACCGTAAGGCCAACCAGGAGGCGGCGTGTCCGGCGCCAGGTAGCCGCGCACATTGATGGGGCGTGCCAGCAACACGCTGGCGGTGGCCGGGAGGTCACTGGGGACGCCGGCCGGTACCTCGAGGACCTCGGTGCCAGGATGTGTGAGCGCGAGGCGCTGGCGAATCACCTGGTTGAAGTCTTCATCCAATTGGCTGGCGATCACGAGGGTGCTCATGGGAGGTCCTTTTTCTGACGTTGAGCGAACACCGCTTTGCCGACGCCCTGCAGCACGGCATCGTTTTGCGGGGTGTGGATGCGACTGCACAGTACGTCGCGGTAATGCCGTTGCAGCGGATTGTGCCGCGACAGACCCGGGTTGCCGGAGGCTTCGATGGCGAGCTCGACCGCACGGATCGCGTTGCCTGTCACCAGGTACTTCAATTGCGCGGCGTGGTGGGCGGGGGTGCGCCCTTCGGCGGCAGCATCGAGCAGGCTGCGGTTGGCGAACAGCAAGGTGTCGATGTGCCCGACGGTTTCCTGGAAGCGCGGCAGGGTCGACAGCGTGGCGCCGAGGTTGGACGGCTTGCGCTGTTCCAGCCAGCTCACGAACCAGTCACGGGCGGCTTGCGCGACGCCGTCGTAGACCGCCGCGAGCAACACTGCCATCCACAGGAAGCCGTCGCTATCGAGTTCGGGCTGCGGCGCGCTCCAGGGGCTGACGCTGACCGCGTGATCCAGCGGCACCAGCACGTTGTCGAACAGCACTTCGTGACTGCAGGTGGCGCGCATACCCAAGTGGTCCCAGTCCTCGATGATGCTGATGCCTGGGGTATCCCGGTGGACCAGCCAGGCGCCCACCAGTGGATCTTCATCGGTGCTGCGGGCCCAGACGTTGAACCATGTCAGGCCATGGCTGCCGGTGGAGTAGATCTTGCGGCCGCTGATTCGCCAGCCTTCCGAGGTGCGCCTGGCGACAGTCGCCGGCAGACCGCCACGGGCCGGCGTGCCCAGGTCAGGCTCGACGCGCAAGGCATTGATCAACGCGCCGTCGCGCACGGCATCCTGGGCGACGCGCAAGCGCAATGCTTCGGGCCAGGTCCGGCTGTCCTGCAGGCGCGAGTGCTGGAGATATTGCATTACCAGGATCAAGGCCGTGGAGGGTTCGCCCTTGGCCACCGCAGCGATGACCTTGCGCGCCTGCACCAGGCTGGCGCCGCCACCGCCGAGCGCCTTCGGCACCGTCAGGGCCAGCAGGCCGTGCTCGTGCAGCAGCTTGAAGTTGTCCTTGGGGAAGTCGCCGCTCTCGTCATAGACGTGGGCGGTCGCGGCCAATTGTTGACTGAGGCGTTCGAGCACTGTGTCGAAGTCGGCGACATTAACCGATTGCAACAAGGGTGGACGTAGGGAAGAAAGACTCATGGCGGGTTCACTCGATCAAAAAGGTAAGAGCCAGCTATAACTGCCGTGGCGAGAGGGCTCACAGTGGCAGCAGGCGGAAGTTGCGGTCCCACAGCGGACTCACGTCGAGCCGTTCGTTCAACACGCCGGCAGCGAAGAACAGATCGGCGACTTCCTGTTGCGAGGCGATGGCCTGGTCGTTCACTTCGATGATTTTCGTGGGCTGGCTACGGTTGTTGTACATGTCGAGGAACACTGCTTTGTCGACGCCCAGCAATTGCGCCGACTTGGTCGCCCAAGGCTCGGGATTAGTGTTGATCCACTCCCAGGTGCGTGCCTGGCGCTGGATGTAGTCCTGGATCGCCTGCTTGCGTAGCGGGTCTTCCAGGGCTGCGGGTCGTGCGGCGATCAGGTAGTTGCCGGACAGGTAGCCCAAGGCTGTCTTGAGTACCCGGGCGCCACTGCGGAACTTCGCCAGTTGGATGAACACGCCATAGATCACCCAGGCATCCAGCTGGCCACTCTGGAATGCGCTGAAACCGTCCTGGGGCGTGAGCGCCACCGCGGTGATGTCGTTCATGGTCAGGCCTTGTTCCTTCAGGGCCTTGATCAGGAAATAGTGGGAGGTGGTCGAGCGCACATAGCCGACCCGCTTGCCGCGCAACTGTCCGATCGATTCGATAGGCGAATCCTTGGGGATGAGGAATACCTGGTTGTTCACGTCACTTTGCAAGACGGCGATCAGGCGGGGTTGGCGATGGCTCTGGATGGAAAAGATGGGCGGGATTTCGCTCATGCCACCGACATCCAGACTACCGGAGGCCAGCGCTTCGACGATCAGGTTGCCGCCGGCGAACTCGGAATATGCGACTTTGTAGGGTGTGTTGCCGGTGCCGGCGTCTTCGACGAAGTAAGAGTCCTGTCCACGGTAGATGGCGACCTCCAGGGTCAGGTCCGCAAGGCTCTTGCCTTGCGCGAAAACTCGCGGGGCGAGGCCCAGCGAGGACAGCCCCAGCGCGCCCAGGGCGAAGGAACTGGCCGTGAGGAAGCCGCGACGATTGATCTGTTTCATGCCACGGCCTCGCGGGTTGCATCATTCGCTCGGGCCGTCGGTGCATAGCGATTGGTGGGCACCTGTAAGCCCAGGTTGTCCCGCAGGGTATTGCCGCTGTATTCGCTGCGAAACAAACCACGTTGTTGCAGGATCGGCACGACCAGTTCAGTGAAATATTGCAGGCCGTCCGGCAGCAGGGAATTGATGATGAAGCCGTCGGCTGCGCCCTTCTCGAACCAGGCTTGAATGGCGTCGGCCACCTGTTCGGGGGTGCCGACAAAATCGCGCCGTGGCTGGGAGACGCGCAGGGCGACTTCGCGCAAGGTCAGGCCTTCGTCGCGGGCCAGCTGTTTGATCCGTTCCGAGCCGCCTTTCTGGCTGTTGGCACCCAGGTCGCCCAGGTCGGGAAACGGGGCGTCCAACGGGTATTGGCTGAAATCATGGTCATTGAAGGGGCGGCCGAGGGCGACGATTGCGTCTTCGATGCTCACCAGTGACACCGCTTGCTGGTAGCGGTCTTCGACTTCGGCTTCATCGCGACCCACGATCGGACGGATTCCGGGCAGGATCGACAGTTGTGCCGCATCGCGACCAAAGCCGTTGGCGCGGCGTTTGAGGTCCTGGTAATAGGCGCGCGCTTCTTCGAAATTTTCGGCTCCGACGAAAATCGCATCGGAATTCTCGGCGGCGAAGTTACGCCCATCCTCGGAAGTACCAGCCTGGAAAATCACCGGTTGACCTTGCCGGGAGCGGGCGATGTTGAGCGGGCCCTTCACCGAGAAAAATTCGCCCTTGTGCTCCAGCGCGTGCAGCTTGCCGGGGGCGAAGAACTCGCCGGTTTTTTTGTCGTAGGTGAAAGCGTCGTCTTCCCAGGAATCCCACAGCCCCTTGACCACCGCCACGTGTTCCTTGGCGATCCGGTAGCGCACGGCATGGGGCGGGTGCTCGCTCTTGCCGAAATTATCCGCGGTACCGCTGAGCCAAGACGTCACCACGTTCCAGCCGGCGCGCCCGCCGCTGATATGGTCCAGCGAGGCGAACTGGCGCGCCACCTGGTAGGGCTCCGTGTAGCTGACGGTGACGGTGGCCACCAGGCCGATGTTGGATGTCAGCGCCGCCAGGGCCGAGAGGATGGTCAGCGGCTCGAAGCGGTTGAGGTAGTGCGGACTGGATTTTTCATGGATGTGCAGGCTGTCGGCGATGAACACGAAATCGAACTTGGCGCCTTCGGCCAGGAGTGTCTGTTGCTTGTAGAAACCGAAGTCGGTACTGGCGTTGGGTTGTGCCTGCGGATGGCGCCATTCGCCCCAGCCGTGGCCGACGCCGTGGACCATTGCTCCGAGTTTGAGTGGGCGTTGTTTGCTCATGGTTCTGCTCCTTTAGCGCGAAGCCTGGGTGAGGGGGGCACGCAGGGTGTTGAAGCTCTTGTCGAAGCCCTGGGAGACATCGATGTGTCGAGTCAGCAGGCCTTCCTCCTGATAAATGTCAGCGGTTGTCTGCAGGCCACTGACTACCGCGTCGTCAATGACCACCGGCTGCATGTGGGTCGCGTTGGCTACCGTCAGGTGCACCTCCAGGGGCAAGCCAGTGATTTTGGCCTGCGCAGCGGCATACTCGTTGGGGTGGTAGTTGCTCCAGCGATAGGCCCGGTCGACCCGGGCGACAAAGTCGTCCAATTGCTGGCGTTTATCGGCGATGGCCTGGCTGGTGGCGGCGAGATAGAGATGATTGCTCAGCAGGTTGCTGCCGCTGACCAGGACCTTGGCCTGGCTTTGCGCGGTGACGACGGTGGTGAAGGGGTCCCAGGTCGACCAGGCGTCTGCGGTGCCGTTATCCAGCACCAGCCGGGATTCGCTGGGCAGCAGGAAAACGAACTCCACGTCTGCGGTACTCAGGCCTGCGCTGCGCAGGGCCTTGATAGCCAAGTAGTGCCCGATGGAGCCTCGTGTGGTGACGATGCGCTTGCCCTTGAGATCGGCGACAGCCTTGATAGGGGAGTCCTTGGGAACAAGAATGGCAGTCGTGTTGCGTCCTTCGGCGTGGATGATGCTGACGACCTTGAGCGACGCTCCGGCGCCCAGGGCGAACACGTAGGGAGCATCGCCCAGGGCGCCGATATCCACGGCACCGGCATTCAGCGCCTCGCCCAGTGGCGCGGCGGCGGGGAACTCGGAAAACTGGATATCGTAAGGCACGTCCTTGAGCTCGCCGGACACTTCCAGCAGGGCCTTGATGGTGGACTTCTGATTGGCAACTCGCAGCGGTTGCAAGTCGGTGGCGTGGACCGAGCCAAAGGCAAGGGTGATTAACAGCAGGGGCAGGGTCAGGCGCATCGCGGGGCTCCAGGCTAAAAGTGTTGCGTTCAGTCGCCTCCGCCTGGAGAAGGGGTCGGCTGGTGTAGAAGGGGCGATCATCGCGCCCCCCCTGTGCATTCAGATGACGTAAAAACCATGAGTGCCGTCGCGGGCCAGTTGGTCGACGAGGCCATACTCCCAATCCAGGTACGCCTGCATGGCTTCCCGTGGGCTGTCGGTGCCCTCGTAAGGCCGGCGGTAACGATCGATGCGCGGCGAGGCGAGGCGGGTTTCGCCATGTTCCAGCGGCAATTGCGCAGCAATCCAGGCAGCGGTGCCGTCGCGCAGCAGGAAAACGGCTTTGCCGGTAATGGCCTCGACCTCGGCGACCGCCAGTCGTGCCAACTGGCTGCTGCCGCAGGTCAGGACGTAGCGTTGAGCGGGCGACACCTTGCTCAAGGCTTCGCTCAGTTGCGCGCGCAATACCCACCAGGCACCCGGGATGTGGCGCTTGACGTAGTTGGCGCTGCTGGTGAAATCCAGCACCACCGTGTCACCCTCGGCCAGCCACTGGGCAAGGGTGTCAGGGCTGATCTCCTCGGCCTGTGGCGGCACAGGAACGGGAGCTTTCCACGGGCCCTGTTCACTGAAGTGCGCGGGTTGCAAATCATCCAGTACGTACACGTCCCAACCCAATTGCGCGAGCCAGGAGCCGGTCATATTGGCCCGTACGCCGTCGTCATCGACCAGTACCAGGCGCGCGCCGCGAACACTGGCGAAGTGATCGGTTTCCTGCACCAGTTGCCCGCCGGGGGTGGAGCGGGAAGCGGGCAGGTGACCGGCCTCGAATTCCTCCGGGGTGCGTACGTCGAACAGGTAGGTGCTGCGTGTCGGCTCCTGTTGCCAGCGGTGCAAGTCGGCAAGGCTGGCACGACCCACCAGCGCCTTGTCGGCAACGCGGCGAGCATCGCCGGCGGCAATGTCTCGATGTTCCTCGCCACTGTCGGCGAATCGACGCGACTGGCCGTGCTCCAGCGTTTGGCCGGCCAGGGTCCAGCCGATGGTGCCGTTGCGCAGGGCGGACACCGGGTTGGCGATGCCCGCATTGATCAGTGACTGGGTGCCGATGATGCTGCGGGTGCGCCCGGCGCAGTTGACGATGATTCGGGTTGACGGATCCGGAGCCAGCGCCCGGGCACGCAACACCAGTTCCGCCCCCGGTACACTGATGCCGCCGGGAATGCTCATGGTCTGGTATTCGTCGAAGCGCCGGGCATCGAGCACCACCACGTCGGCTTCGTTGTCGAGCAGCGCCTTGACCTCTTCCGCCGCCAGCGACGGTGTATGGCGCTGGCTTTCCACCAGTTCACCAAAGGCCTTGCTCGGCACATTGACGTCGATGAACAGCTCGCCGCCGGCCTTGCGCCAGCCTTCCAGGCCGCCTTCGAGCACGCTCACATTGACGTAACCCAGGCCTTGCAGGCGTTGGCGCGCAATGTCGGCCAGGCCTTCACCATTGTCATAGACCGTCACCGGGGTATCGGGCCTCGGGATGCGCGAGTAGACCTCGAGTTCCAGCTTCGACAGGGTAATGTTGGCTGCGAACAATGGATGGCCCTGGGCGAAGGGGGCCTCTTCGCGCACATCGATGAGGGCCAGCTCTTCACGGTTCAGCAACGCCTGGCGAATCTGCGAGTAGGAGCGGGTACGTACGGTGCTCATAGGGCTTGGCTCTCTTTGGACAGGTCCCAGATATTGGGGAGGAAGGCGTTGGAATAACCGGAGATGAACAATTTCTCGCTGCCGTCGGGCTGGTACACCGCGCGGCGTACGGCGCCGATGTTGGCGCCATAGACATGGATGCTGATGGAGACCTGGTCGTCGAAGGCGTTGCTGACCTGATGGATGTCGCCGATCCGGGGAGAGACGGCTTCGACCTGGCCGGGCAGCAGATGAATCGGCGAACCCTCGGGTGCCAGGCTGCCATCGGGATGGCGAGCAAAGCCTTGTGAATGCTCTGCACCGCGCAACATGCCGATCAGGCCCCAGACCCGATGGTCATGGATCGGCGTGCGTTGCCCTGGTCCCCAGACAAAACTGACGACACTGAAACGCTGCCGCGAATCGGCGTGCAGCAGGTATTGCTGATAGCGCTCTGGGTCTGGCTTGGCGAACGCTTCGGGCAGCCAGTCGTCATGGCTGACCAGTTGTGCAAGCAACTTGCCGCCGCGATGCAGCAGATCACCCTCGCGGGGATTGCCGTCGATCAGCTCTGCCAGGGCGCCTATGAATGCTCTGAGTCTCTCCGGGTGTCGGGCCTGGGTCATGGCGGATTCCATCGTCGTGGTGAAAATTCGATATCAGGATTTAAGCATAATGATTTTTCTTAATATGCTATTTTTTTATGATTAGGTTATAGCTGAAAAGAATTTAGAATCCGTTTGACTAGTGTTAGATGTTATCGATAGGTAGGCCGGGCTATCCAGATTGGCGCAATGGCACTATGCTTTTTCGCAGGGCTTTATGCTTTTCAAACATCTTATTGACTGTTCTCTATGTGCGGGCCAAATGAAAATTGACGATATTGACGCCTTTGTCGAAGTGATTCGTTGCCAGTCCATCAGCCATGCCGCCGAGACGTTGCAACTGACGCAACCGGCGATCACGCGGCGCGTGCAGAACTTCGAGCAGGCCTTGGGGGTGGAGTTGTTCGACCGTAATACCAAGCCGCTCAAGCCGACATTGATCGGTACGCGGGTCTATGAGCAATGTCGTTTGATCCTGCGGGAGATGGATGCGCTGCGCGAACTGGTCGCCACCGACGCGCCGCCTACCGGGTTGTTGCGCCTGGGCGTTCCGCAAACGATCGGTGATGTGGTGTTGCTCGATGCCCTCAAGCATTTGCGCGTCGAGTATCCCGAACTGCGCGCCCAGGTGGCCACGGGCTGGGGCAGTCAGTTGGTCGGCAAGATCGAGCGCGGCGAGTTGGATGCGGCGGCTGCATTATTTCCCGCTGGCAAGATTTTTCCCGACAACATTGTTGGCGAATCGATCGGCAAGATGGAGTTGGTCGTGGTCTGTGCCAAGGCGCAACTGCCCAAGCGCCCCTGCAAGTTGGCTGATGTCTACCAGAATGGCTGGGTACTCAATCCCGACGGCTGCGGTTTTCGCGCCGGGCTGCAGCGGACCTTGTCGGACCAGGGCTTGGCCCTGCGGGTCAACCTGGAGACCTTCGGCACTGAATTGCAGTTGGGCCTGGTCGCCGATGGCCTGGGCCTTGGCCTGGTGCCGCGTCCGTTGCTGGAGCGTAGCGCCCACCGTGATCAGCTGGCCGCGATGCCCCTCAAGGACTTCAAGCCAGTGATGGACCTGTGGTTGATCTATCCGCACTTCCTCGGCAACCTGCAAGGGCCAGTGGATGCCTTTGGCAAGCTGGTGGCCGGATCGTTGCAGAAGATCAAGAGTGCTGCGTAAGGAATACGGACGGCGATCTATAATAAAAAAAAATAATAATTAGCTTAGATTAAAATGTGCTTTTTATTATTTTTTACCTTCCCCTAGGCTTGCTGGAGATCCCTAGTCCATCCAGGAAGTCTTGTCATGAGCAGCGTCAGCCCGCTATCCAGCGCCTCGAAAAATGTCCGCCAACGCGTCACTCCCGAAGAGTGGGAAGTGCGCGTGAAGCTGGCCGCAGCCTACCGGCTGGCGGCCTTGTTCAAGTGGACCGATCACATCTACACGCATTTTTCCGCGCGAGTGCCCGGGCCTGAAGAGCATTTCCTGATCAACGCGTTCGGGTTGTTGTTCGATGAAATTACCGCTTCCAACCTGGTCAAGGTCGACGTCGACGGCACCCTCGTCGACGACCCGACAGGACTTGGCATCAACCACGCCGGCTATGTGATCCATAGCGCGATCCATGGCGCACGGCCTGATCTGCAAGCCGTTCTGCACACCCACACCCGCGATGGCATCGCGGTGTCCGCCCAGCGGGACGGCTTACTGCCGATCTCCCAGCATTCCATCGCCTTTTCCGGGCGGGTGGCCTACCACGGATATGAAGGCATTGCGCTGGACCTCGACGAGCGTGAACGACTGGTGGCGGACCTGGGGGACAAGAGCGTGCTGATCCTGCGCAACCATGGGCTACTGACCGCGGGCGTCAGCGTCGAACATGCGTTCCAGCAACTGCAAGGCCTGGAGCGCGCCTGCAACATCCAGATCGCGGCGCAGGCCGCTGGCAACGCCGAGCTGGTCTTCCCGCCGGCCGACGTCGTAGCCAAGGTCGAGACCCAGGCCGAAGCGCTCAAGAGAGGCGATGGACCGGGGGTTGCGCGGCACTGGAATGCGCTGATCCGGCAGTTGGAAAGGACCGATCTGGACTACAAGAACTGAGCCTATGGGCGAATGTGCTGGAAGTTGCAACCGGCACATTCCTATTGTGGGGAGCTTTTTGTGGGAGCGAGCCTGCTCGCGATGGCAGCAGACCAGTCAACATCGATACCGACTGATCCGACGCCATCGCGAGCAGGCTCGCACCCACAGGATATTGATGTGTGAATGTTGATCCGGCGGCAGCCGGAAACATTGTGGGAGCAAGCTCGCTCCCCGCAATGCCTGTATGGCGCTTTCAGGCCACCTTTTCCGCCACCTGGCGCTCGCGTTCGGCAACCAATTGCCGGGTCAGGGGGATCAGGCGCTTGCCGTAATCGATGGCGTCCTCCAGTGGGTCGAAGCCGCGGATCAGGAAGGTGGTGATGCCCAGGTCGTAGTAGTCGAGCAGCGCTTCTGCCACTTGTTCCGGAGTGCCCACCAGGGATGTCGAGTTACCCTGTGCGCCGAGCAGGCCGGCAATGCCGGTCCACAGCCGCTTGTCCAGGCGCGAGCCTTGGGCTGCCGCTGCCAGCAGGCGTCGCGAGCCTTCGTTCGGTGGTTCCCGGCGCACGAATCCATTCTGTTTGGCCAGTGCGCTTGCCTGTTGCAGGATGCGCTCGGCGCGCTCCCAGGCTTGCTCTTCGGTGTCTGCCAGAATCGGTCGCAACGACAGGCTGAAGCGGATGCTACGACCATGCCTGGCGGCTTCGGCACGCACCTGGTGTACCACCTCGCGCACTTGCTCGTAGGTTTCTCCCCACAATGCATAGACGTCCGCATGCTTGCCCGCCACCGCGATGGCGGCCGCTGACGACCCGCCGAAGTACAGCGGGATATGCGGTTGCTGCGGCGATTTCACGTCCGAGTGTGCGCCTTCGAATTGGTAATACTTGCCTTGATAGTCGAAAGGCTTTTCGCGGGTCCATTCCTGGCGCAGCACGTCGAGGTATTCATCCGTGCGGGCATAGCGCTCGTCCTTGCCGATGTAGCTACCGTCGGCACGCAGCTCGCGATCATCGCCACCGGTGATGATGTGGACGGCGGTGCGCCCGCCATTGAATACGTCCAGCGTATTGAACTGGCGAGCGGCCAGGGTCGGTGCAACGAACCCCGGTCGATGGGCGATGAGGAACTTCAGGTTTTTCGTCACGCTGGCGGCGTGTGAGGCGATCAGTGTGCTGTCCGGGCTATTGGAATGAAACGCGACCAGCGCCCGGTCGAAACCGGCCTCCTCGTGGGCCCGGGCCACTTTCTCCACGTACTCGGGTTGCAGGACTGGGCCACTGCGTGGATGGATCTCCGAGGCGTGGTGGCCGCCGATGAAACCGATAAATTCAACACTCATGGTGGATTCCTTTTCATTTTCACTGAATTGGCGTGATTGAGCCTCCACCGGGCGAGGGGTCGGTCCGTGACAGCAAAGTAGGCGTAGAGGGGCAGGCCTGTGAAATGCCGATTTGTTCTATGGTAATTATCAAATATTTTAATCAATTATTTATCTTGTTATCAGTTATTTGCATTTTATAGCGAATGGTCCGTGTGCCCTCCATCGACGCTGCCCGTAGCGAATTATTATGCAAATAATTCATTTGGAGTTTGCTACATCTGATTTTTAAACATATTAGGTTATTCCTAAAAAGAATTTCACTGGGTTTTTTTATGCGAATAGCATGAGTCCGAAGCTGATGCATGGCGCCTCTGGCCATGTTCTATATGAGGAAGGAAGCCTGATGAGCGACAAGATTTTCGAGACACGGGGCACCAGCAGCTCTTTTTTCGTCGAGAAGACCGTGCGTCTCAACGCAGCGCGGCAAGGTGCGTCGAGACTGGCTCCCGACTGGTTGCGTCATTGGCGCACGCCAGAGGCGTTGTTGCGCTTGATCAGTCCGCTTGTGCTCCTGCTGCTGTGGGAGCTGGCGTCGCGCTGGGGCCTGATCCCGCCGCGGGTCATTGCCGCGCCGTCGCAGATCGGCGGAACGCTATGGGCCATGATCGTCTCGGGTGAGCTTGGCAGGCATCTGCTGGTTTCGCTGCAACGGGCGCTCGTGGGGCTGAGCATCGGCGTAACGATCGGTGTGATCGCGGCGCTGATCAGCGGCCTGTCGAAACGCGGCGAGGTGGTCCTCGATTCGCCGATGCAGATGCTGCGCACCATCCCTTCGCTGGCCCTCGTGCCGCTGTTCATCCTCTGGTTCGGCATTGGCGAGTTCACCAAGATCGCGCTGATCGTCATCGGCACCACTTTCCCGGTGTACCTGAATCTGTTTGCCGGCATTCGCAATATCGACCCCAAGCTGATCGAGGCCGCCAACACCTTGGGCCTGAGCCGTCGAGAGCTGATCTGGCACGTGATCCTGCCCGGTTCCTTGCCCTCGTTTTTCGTCGGCCTGCGCTACTCCCTGGGAATTTCCTGGCTGGCCCTGGTTTTCGTCGAGCAAATCAACACCACCGCCGGCATCGGCTACCTGGCCAGTGATGCGCGAGATTTCATGCGCACCGACGTGATCGTGATTTGCCTGCTGATCTACAGCGTCCTCGGCCTGTTGATCGACGGATTGATCCGCACGCTGGAGCGATTTGCCCTGGCCTGGCGCCCAACTTTTGTGAGGAACTGATATGTCGAGCATTGATCTCGTGGAGGCATCCAAAACCACGGATGCTGTAGCGCCTGTGCAACTGCGCAATGTGGTGCGTCAATTTGGCCAGCAACGGGTCATCGATGGCCTGGACCTGGACATCGCCCCGGGGGAGTTCGTCGCGCTGCTCGGCGCCAGCGGTTCGGGCAAGACCACCTTGCTGCGCAGCCTGGCAGGACTCGACAGCATCGACAGCGGTCAACTGCGCGTGCCCAGGGCGCGGGCGGCAGTGTTCCAGGAACCCCGGCTGATGCCCTGGAAACGGGCCTGGAAGAACGTGATTCTTGGTCTGCGCGTTCCCGATGCCAAGACTCGTGCGGTAGAAGCCCTGACCGAGGTGGGCCTGGCCCATCGGCTGGAGGCCTACCCGGCGACGCTGTCTGGTGGCGAAGCCCAGCGGGTGGCGCTGGCTCGCGGGCTGGTGCGCGAGCCAAAGTTGTTGCTGCTTGACGAGCCGTTCGCCGCGCTCGATGCGCTGACCCGGATCCGCATGCATCGGCTGATCATCGACTTATGGCGCAAACACACACCTGCTGTGTTGCTGGTGACCCACGATGTGGACGAAGCGATCCTGCTGGCCGATCGGGTCATCGTGCTGGCCAACGGCAAGATCGCTGAACAATTGACGATCGATCTGCCCAGGGCACGGGACACCGGCCAGGAAGGCTTCCAGAATATCCGTGCGCGCTTGCTGAAACTGTTGGGTGTTGAAACGCTGGAACCCGCGGCCCAGGCAAATGGCGCTGCACGTCAGGCTACGGCCAGCAGCGTCCGGCGTTTTGCCCATGGATGATCTGTCGATGAAGGCGTTCGCCATGCCCAGGCGCACCTGGAAGACCACGGCCGTGCTATTGGTCGGTGCCGCATTCGTGCTTGCAGGGTGCAAAGATAACAGCGACAGCCAATCACCTACGGCCAAGGCTCCCGACTTGTCCAGCGTGACGCTGGTGCTGGGCGATCAGGCCAAGGGTTTGCGTACGGTGGTGGAAGCGTCGAACGCATTGGAAGGGATCGAGTACAAGGTGCAGTGGGCGAACTTCCAGGGCGCCGCGCCGTTGTTCGAAGCCCTGCGGGCCGGCGCTGTCGACCTGGCGCCGGCGGGTGACACGCCGGTGCTTGCGGCGGCAACGGGAGGCACGCCGTTACGGATTGTCGCGGTGCGGCGCGGCCAGTCACGAGGCATCGCGATTCTGGTCCCGCCGGATTCAACGATCCGCAGCGTCGCCGATCTGAAAGGCCGCAACGTTGTGGTTTCGTCGGCCCGAGGCAGCATTTCCCAGTACCTGCTGATCCGTGCACTGGCCAACGCCGGGGTCGATGAGAAAGACGTCAACGTGGGGTTTGTCCTGCCGACCGATGCGTTGCCAGCGTTCAACGCCGGAAAAATCGAAGCCTGGGCGACGTTTGGTGTGTACCAGGCTTTCGCTGAGCAGAAGGGCGCCCGGGTATTGCTCAGCGGCGAGGGCATCAACTCGGGGCTGACGTTTATCACGGCCTCAGATGAAGTCCTGAATGACCCGCTCAAGCGCAAGGCGTTGAGTGATGTCCTCGGACGTTTTGCCAAGGCTTTCGAATGGGCGCAGGACAATCGCGACGAGTACGCCCGGGTCTTTGCCAAGGTTAACGACATTCCCCTTGAAGTCTCGCAGACCTTGCGCAGTTGGGGCGACGAGTCGCTGGTTCCGGTCGAGGCGCAAGACGTCCAGGCCCTGCAACAGGTTGACGATTTGTTCGTGGCAAAGAAGATTTTTCCCCATCGAGTCGACGTTAAGGCGCTGACGGATCAGCAGGTGTTTTCCCCGACGCCTTTGACGCTGACGCAATCGGAATCGGCGCGTTAGCCCAGGAACTGGTGCGTGTTCAATTTGGACATTTATAGGAGTCAAGCAATGGGCAATGTTCAGAGCGCCACCCGTGCCCTGGAGGTATTCCGACGCCCGCTGCCGAGTGGCGAGCTGTTGGATCTTGGCCGGGTGTTCCGCGAACCTTTGGCGCTGTCGCGGTTGCACACCACGCCCAAACGCGTATCGAGTCGTCGCGAAGGGCTCTTGCTGGGGGTATTCGTCCTGGTGCTGCATGGCGCGGTGATTGTCTGGGTCAACCAGGCGCCTGCGCCGGTATTGCCCGTGGTACCGCCGGAGATTCCGCCGATGACCATCGAGTTTTCCCAGCCCGCGCCGCCGGTGGTGGAGCCTCCACCACCCGCACCGATTCCGCAACCTGTGGTCGAGCCACCGCCGCCGGTTGAGGATGAATTGGCCATCAAGCCACCGCCGCCTAAACCGATTCCCAAACCCAAACCGGTGGTCAAGCCGGTGCCAAAACCCGTAGCCAAGCCGGTGGAGCAGCCACCGGTAGCTCCGGCACCGCCGCAACCGGTCGTGGCCCCGGCGCCGCCCGCGCCGAAACCGGTGACGCCACCTTCGGCCAGCGCCGGTTACCTGAAAAATCCGGCGCCGGAATATCCGTCGCTGGCAATGCGTCGCGGCTGGGAAGGCACGGTGCTGTTGCGGGTGCATGTCCTGGCCAGCGGCAAACCCGGTGAGGTCCAGCTCCAGAAAAGCAGCGGCCGCGATCAACTCGACGACGCTGCGCTGGCGGCGGTCAAGCGCTGGAGTTTTGTTCCGGCCAAGCAGGGGGACGTCGCCGTGGACGGGTGGGTCAGCGTGCCCATTGACTTCAAGATCAAGTAACTCAACGCAACCGACAGACCGCGGGCCACCTGACAAAAGGCGCATCGCTACAACCGATACCGCTACAACTGACTTAGCGCCTTGTTGGAGAGCCTGACCATGAACCTGATTGCATCGCCTTTTGAATCCATCGAACACGCCGTCATCTGGCTGTTGATCCTTTTTTCCGTCACGACCTGGGGCCTTGCCTTGCTCAAGGGCGTGCAATTCACTCGTCTCAAGACCCAGGACCGCAAATTCCATAAGCGCTTCTGGGCCGCCTCCAGTCTCGATTCCGCCGCCGAGTTGGCCCAAAGCCAACCGGGTGCGGCAGCCCGAGTGGCACTGGCCGGCTATGCTGCGATCCAGGTGCCGGAAGGCCTGCAAGCCACCGACCTGAGCCAGTCGATCAATCACCAGGACCGGCTCGAGCGCGCCTTGCGCCAGCAGATCGTGCGGGAACGCCGGTCATTGGAAAGTGGCTTGGCAATCCTGGCGAGCATTGGCAGCACGTCGCCCTTTATCGGTTTGTTCGGCACCGTCTGGGGCATCATGTCGGCTCTCAAAGGTATCAGTGCCGCGGGCTCGGCCAGCCTTGAAACCGTTGCCGGCCCGATCGGTGCCGCGCTGGTCGCCACCGGCGTCGGTATCGCTGTCGCGGTGCCGGCGGTGCTGGTCTACAACTACTTCCTGCGCCGCCTGAAGCTGACCGCCGCCGACCTCGACGACTTTGCCCATGACTTCTACAGCCTGGCCCAGAAGAATGCGTTCCGCGTGTTGCTGCACCCGGTATTGAACAAGTCTGGTGCGACCGTCGCCGGACAGAAAGTGAAGGAGGCGTCCTGACATGGCCTTCTCCACACAAGACAGCGACGAAGTGCTCAGTGAGATCAACGTCACGCCACTGGTGGATGTCATGTTGGTGCTGCTCGTGGTGTTCATCGTCACCGCGCCGCTGCTGACCAACGCCATTCCCATCAACCTGCCAAAGACCGAGTCAGTGGCGCCAGTGGAACAGAAAGACCCGCTGGTGGTGAGCATCGACGACAAGGGCAAGGTGTTCATCAACAAGGATGAGATCCAGGCGGATCTGCTGGAGTCGAACCTGCAAGCCGCCAAGGCGAAGAACCCTGATGTACGGGTGCAACTGCAGGCGGACAACGGCGTGAATTATGGCGAGGTGGCCCGGGCCATGGCGTCCATCGAGCGGGCGGGGATCAGCAAGCTGTCGGTGATTACCGCGAAGTAGAGGTGTGGTGCGAGCATTTCCGGGGCTGTGTTTTGTAGCGATCACTACACCAGCATCAAGGCAGCCATCAGGATGCCGATTCCTGTCCAGGCAGGCGAGGGGCATGCGGTCCTCTCACCTGGTATTGGCTAGGTGATGTGGAGGGAGTCCAACGTTCTTTGACATCATCTCGACGTGGAGAACGGAAAAATATGCGCCCCAATCACCTCCATCTGGCCTGGTGACCGGGGCAAGTCGCGACTGGGCCCTCGGTGAATCCGGACTGTAGATTCAAAATAAAGCCCTGAGCCCACTCATCGCGTTTGGATTGGCTGGCCCCTTCGTTACGAAAGTCTCGATTGTAGTAGAAGTTGCGTAATTCCAGGCTTGTCTGTGTGTCACCGACAAAGTCTGCAAAGGCGTTTGGCGCCGCAGAGGAAAACAGCAGGATCGTCACCGACGTCGTACGTTTTATTGCCATCTCGAATGCACCTTTTGTTGTTGTTTTTGGTGTTTGCGGCGTGCACGCCCCCTCAGAGGGAGGCGCTTGCGCGCTCCGCATGCCGACAGTCTTGAGGTCTAGTAAAAAGGGTGAGGCGTCAGCCCGTTGAGGCCAGCCGTACGATTGCCTCTTGGCTTCCGACTTGTTGGCGCAGGATGAACTTCTGGATTTTCCCCGTGGCGGTTTTCGGCAGCTCCATGAATATCACGCGGCTCGGGCACTTGTAGCGGGCTAGGCGCGCCTGGCAATACGCGATCAGTTCAGCTTCGGTGGGTGGCTGAACCTGGCTTCTGAGCTCGATGAAGGCGCAGGGCACTTCACCCCATTTGTTGTCTGGCTGTGCCACCACGGCGGCATGCAACACCGATGCGTGGCCATGAAGAATGTCTTCGATCTCTACGGATGAAATGTTTTCACCGCCAGAGATGATGACGTCTTTGGTGCGGTCGGTGATTTGCACGTAACCGTTGGGATGAACCACCGCGACATCACCGGTATGGAACCAGCCGCCTTCAAATGCTTTTTGCGTCGCGGACTGGTTTTTCAGATACCCCATCATGACGGTATTGCCGCGCAACAACAGTTCACCTGTAGTCTGGCCATCATGCGGGACGGGTTCGAGTGTTTGTGCATCGGCAACCAGCAAACCTTCGAAAGCTGCCGCCCGCGCGCCCTGTCTTACGCGCATCCTGGCTTTTTCGGAGGGGCTGAATTCATCCCAAGTGTCCTGCCAGACGCAACTGACCGGAGTACCCGCGACTTCGGTAATGCCGTACACGTGGTCTACCTGAAAGCCCATTGAAACCACCGCGTCCAAGACTGTGGCCGGGGGAGGGGAACCGGCCGTCAATACACGCACCGGGTGCGGGAGCTTGAGGGGGGTTGGGGTATTGGCAAGCATGGCCATCACCGTCGGTGCTGCACAGAAGTGATTGGCTTTATGTTCGCCAATGGCGCCGAAGACAGCGTCCGCTGTCACTTTGCGTAGGCAAATATGGGTGCCTGCCGCAGCAGTGATCGCCCATGTGAAGCACCAACCGTTGGCATGGAACATGGGCAGCGTCCATAAATACCGTGGCGCCTGGGCAAGCGGCCAATTGGTCATCTGCAGCAAACTCATCAGGTAGGTGCCCCTATGGCTGACCACGACGCCTTTGGGATCGCCGGTGGTGCCGGAGGTGTAGTTGAGGGCTATCGGCTGCCATTCCGTGCCGGGCCATACTCCCTGGAAATTCGGGTCTCCTTCGGCAAGCAGGGCTTCATAGTCGATAACATCAATTTCGCCAACTGCCAGGGCCAAGTGATCTCGGATTATCACGATTGCCGGGGGACGTTCGAGCTTCTGCAGCGCGGCACAGGCTACGGCCATGAACTCGCAATCCACCAGCAGTAAGCTGCACTCACTGTGCCGCAGGATAAATGCAATGCCTTCGGCATCCAGGCGATGGTTGATGGTATTGAGGATGGCGCCGGATAAAGGAATGCCGAAGTGGGCTTCGATCATTGCCGGGGTGTTCGGGGAGATAATCGAAACCGTCTCCCCTGGTTGCACGCCCCGGCCCACCAGCGCTGAGGCGAGGCTATAACAGCGCTCACGTGTTTGTACCCAAGTACGCTGCAGTTCTCCGTGAATAATCGCGACACGCTCAGGATGAACCAACGCGGCGCGGTCCAGAAATCCCAAGGGCGTTAACGGAACATGGTTGGCTGGGGTTTGATCAAGTCCACTTGCGTACGCTGCACTGATCATGGGCAGGTCTCCTTATTATTATGATGAAAAATGGCGAAAGCGCTGACCGGTTCCCGAGCTGTCACTAGAGTGTTTTCAATGGCCTTGGGGTCGGCATAGCCAAGGCTCATGCCACACACCAGCATCTGGTCGGCGGGAATGCTCAACATCTCTGAAATGACGTTGTGGTATTTGAGAAATGCGGCCTGCGGGCAGGTGTGCAAACCCCGCCCGCGTGCCGCGAGCATGATGCTTTGCAAAAACATGCCGTAGTCCAGCAGGCTGCCCTGTTCCAAGACGTTGTCCACGGTGAACAGCAGGCCCACCGGTGCATCGAAGAAACGATAATTGCGCCCATGCTGCGCGTGCATTTGCTGCTTTTCACCTTTGGCGATGCCGAGCAATCCATAGAGGTCCCAACCCACCTTGCGCCGGCGATCGATGTAAGGCGTGACCCATTCGTTCGGGTAGTAGGTGTAGGGATCCTGCATGTCGCTGCTGAGCCGTGGGTCGTTGTCGATGGCGCTGATGGCCATCGACAGACGCTCTTTCGCTTCACCGGTTACAACGTGCACTTGCCAGGGCTGCATGTTCACGCCCGAGGCACTGAAGCGTGCGACATCCAGAATCGCTTCGACTTCCTCATGGGGCACGGCTGTCGGCAAAAAGGCCCTGACGCTGCGCCGTGACATGATTGCCCAGTCGACAGTGCGCTGGGTTTCTTGCGCAGACAGCGGCGGTGGTGACAAGCGATTCAAGATACGCATCCTTTTAGCGGGCTCCGTTCAGGGTGAGTCGTCAGCGGGACAGGGCCGGTAATTTGCTGACCTGATGGGAATCTGCCCGAGACTGATTGACAAATGTGACCGCCAGCGCCCCGATCAGGCCCGCCAATGCGATCACCATGAAGTTTTGTTCGAGAGGCAAAGCCAATGAAACGAGCCAGCCGATCAGCACCGGTGCGATGATTGCGCCGATCCGACCAACGCCTGACGCGAACCCCACACCGGTGGAGCGAATGGGCGTGGGATAGAAATCCCCGGCATAGGCATAGGCGATCAACTGAGTACCCAGGGTCGACGCGCCGACGATGAACACCACGACAAACAGTAGCTCGGTCGAGCGGGTGTAGGCCATCGCTGTGAGCGCCAATGCACCGACGATGTAGAACGCAATCAGCACATGTTTGATATTGAGCTTATCGCTCAACCATCCCCCACCGATCGCACCCACAATCGCGCCCACGTTGAACACGATGACAAAGTTCAGGGCCGATCCGAGGCTATGACCCGACATCGCCATCAATTTGGTCAGCCAGGAATTGAGCGCATAGACCATGAAAAGCCCTGTCACAAAAGCCGCCCAAATCATCACCGTGCTGAACCCCCGACCTTCGCTGAAGAGACCTTTGATCGGGCTGTCGAGTGCGGCTTTGGTTTCGGTTGGGTTGCCCGCAAATACCGTGTCATCGGCCAGTTCGAGATTGGGGCTGATCCTCTGAACGATGGTGCGCAATTCATCCTGACGGCCTTGTTTGAGCAGATACGCCATGGACTCCGGCATGGTTTTCAATATCAGGGGGATCAGCAGCACAGGCAGCCCTGCGACAAAGAACACCGACTGCCAGCCATGGCTCTCGATCAGTTGCTTTCCCGTCAGTGCAACGAGAATGCCGCCCACGGAGTAGCCCGCAAATACCAGGGTGACCAACCGCGTGCGCAGCTTGGCCGGTGAGAACTCACCCATTTGTGCAGTGACTATTGGCAAGACGCCGCCGATTCCAAGGCCGGCGATAAAACGCGAAAGGCTGAAGCTGATGGGATCACTGGTAAGCCCGGCAGCGGCAGTAAACAGGCTGAACAGCGCAACACAGATCGCGATCATTTTCGGGCGGCCGATGCGGTCGGCCAGTGTGCCGAGGAAAATGGCGCCGAGCATTGTTCCCAGCAGGGCCGACCCAGCCATCACGCCAGCACTTGTTGCATCGATGCCCATGTCTTGCATGATGGCGGGCAGGGCCGCGCCGACCACGGCAAGGTCATAACCGTCGATGATCAGGATAAGCACGCACCAGAACAGAATCAGCCGGTGAAACCGGTTGAATGTTGATTCGCCTGCGAGCGTATAGACGTTCACTGATTGCATGGCGTGTCTCCTTCAGTCTTATTGTTGTTGGTGAAGTGCACTTCGCGACATTCTAGGAAGGCGATCAGGCGCCGCCCATGTCGGGTGGAACCAATTTGTGTGAGCTGTTTGGGCATGCGTGCAACGCAGTGCACTGAACGGAGTTGGGGCGGGGGGCGTAGCGGGGGGGGGGAGGCTTATTCTTCCAGGTGCCCGCGTCGATAGGCACCGGGGCTGACGCCGGTCCATTTTTTGAAGGCCCGATGAAACGCACTGGTCTCCTGGAAACCGGTGGCGGCGGCCACTTGCGTCACGGTCATCTCGCCGCGCGACAGCAGGTCAATCGCCATGTCGCGGCGAAGGTCGTCCCTGAGGCTTTGATAATGCGTGCCCTCTGCTTGCAAGCGGCGTTGCAACGTCGAGTTGGACATGTGCAGTGCCACAGCCAGGTCATCACGTTCGGGCCATTGTTCCGGGCTTGATCCTCGCAAGTAACGTCTTATCTGCGCGCTAAGGCTGTCGTCATTGCGGTATTTCACCAGCAGGCTGCCGGGGGATTCCTTGAGAAAGGCACCCACCGTGGCCGGCGACTGCGCGATTTTCATGTCGAGGAATTTTTTGTCGAAACTGATCTCGGTCGTGGGCGCGTCGTACTCGATGTCCTCACAGAAGCGCATGCGGTAGTCGCTCTGATCCTCAGGCCTGGACGCTCGAAAACTGAGCTTGTGCAAGGGGATACGCTGATTGACCAGCCAGCATGACAGCCCGTGTACGAGGATAAACCAGGTGCCATAGGCAAACAGGCGACGCAAGACACCTCGGTCCTGGACCACGATAAAGGCCTGATCGTCCTTGATCTGCAACTCGCCATGAATGTCATCCAGTACAAGCCGCAGGAATGACAGCATTCGCTGCAACGCCTGGCCCAAGGTGCTGCAATCCAGGAGCGCATGACACATCAGTTTGAAGCTGCCGCGACGCATGGGATGGCTGTCGATGCCAAAAAATTCGTCGTCCAGCAGGTCGGCTATCTCCACCCAAAGTCGGGCAAAGGAGGTCGCTGAGACCCTGGCTTTTGGGGCATCGAGCAGTTGAGGGTCGATGTCGGCATGGGCTAACGCACTCGTCAGGTCCAGGCTCCGCTGTCTGGCGCTATACAATGCCTCATGCACCAAGGAAATTGACGTGGTGCCTTTGTCCTGGAGGGGCGTCATGGTTGTTCCGCGCAGGTGTGGTTGGCCCTAATGTAGGGCTAACGCACATCCACCGCCAGCGCGACGAGCTGCTTCTCGGACGACGCTTTATTTTTAAGTCGGAGGGCTGAGCGAAGGAAGTTTTCTTGCGCCTGCTGCAGAGTTTAACCAGAGCAGAATGGCAGCGAGAGCGGCGGCTACTATCAGCGTGAGCCACATGATGACCAACACGTTGAATGTGACGCTATTGTTTAACTCACGAAAAAGGCCGAAGGCAAAAGCGGTGTACCAAGACACACCCGAAACTGCACCGGATGCGAGAAATAAGGCGGCTCTCCTGCGGGAGACTCCAAAGAGCAGCGGACGACTCAAGTCGCGTAGGGCTGCTGGCAACACAAACGCGTGGATGATTATTCCATTGATGGTCAGGACGATCACCACGATTACCTTGGCCCAGAGTTTAGGATTTTCCAACTTTTCCGGCGACTCCATCGCGTAAAGGGTCAGGAAACCAAGGCCTGAAAGCCACAGGAGGCATAGTCCGGCAGTGACCGCGTCGCTGATGAAGTGAAAGGTGCGGCCGATTTCAACGGGGAGGCTGCCTCTGCGCATCCACCGCAAAATCCAGAGGTCCAGCATCGTCGCCCCGCCGAGACCGAAGCACATACCGAGCAGGTGTATACCTACCAGGAGTGTCAGAACGTTCAACTGTGGGAGTGGATCAGGCAATGGAACGCTAAGCGCAGGTGTGTCCGCGAGTAAATGACCACTGCTGGAGAGCGCAAGCAGGCCGCCGAAAAACGTAAGAGACGTTCGCATCTTCATTTATTACGACCTTAGGCTAGTGTTCTTATTCAGCAGGTAGCACGGGCGTGGCCCCTCCTCAGGAAGGAACCGGTGCTTGCGCATCGATCAAGCTCTGGCTCTTGAGCTCCTCCCAGAAGGCTGCCGGAATACCGACCTTCATCGCTTGTACATTGGAAACTACCTGCCCCGGCGAACGCGCCCCCGGGATGATCGCGGACACTTGCGGATGTGCCGCCGCGAACTGCAGGGCGGCAGTATGAATATCGATGCCATGTCGGCTGGCAACCGCCATGATTCGCCCGCGCTTTTCTACCGCTCCGGCAGGTAGATCCAGGCTGAAGTTATATCGACTGCGGCCTCCCAGAAATCCATCATTCAGGGGTGTTCCAACCACGACACTGGTGCCCTTGCTGCTCAATGCCGGAAAGGTATTGCGCAACGCATCGCTGTGGTCGAGGAGGGAATACTGGCAGGCAAGCAACACGATGTCGGGCGTCGGGTCATTACTGGTCAGGGCCTGAACCACGGCGTTCGGTGTATTGACGCCGAAGCCCCATGCCTTGATGAGCCCTTCATTACGCATCTTTTCAAGCTCAACCATCGCCCCTGTGCGGGCAATTCGATACGCCGCTTCCCATCCACCTTCCAGCTCGGTGTTATCTGGCGAGAGGTCATGGATAAAAACGATATCGATACGGGGCAACCCCAGGCGCTGCAGACTGTCTTCCACGGAGCGACGGGTGCCTGCTGCGGTGTAGTCATATCGATAGTTGAAGGGCGCCGGCGACTTCCAGATGGCATGGTCCGCACGTAGGCCGCCAGCGGCCGTCAATACGCGGCCGACCTTGGTAGAGACCACATAATCGTCTGGATTTTTGTCGTGCAGGAAGCGGCCCAGACGATATTCACTCAAGCCAAACCCGTAGAACGGCGACGTGTCGTAAAGCCTTACACCGGCACCCCAAGCAGCTTGCAGAACCAAAGCCGCCTGCTCGTCGCTGATTGGCGCAAAGATATTGCCAATCTGCGTCCCGCCCATACCAAAGCGTTGAGGCGTCACGTATCTCATGGCAAGCGAGGGCAAATTGAGGGGCAGGTCTGTGCGCACGAGCCGCCCTTGCGTAGGCATCACGCTTCCGCGTTCTGTCAGCGAAGAGGGCGCTGGGGCTGTAGCCAGCGAACTTGCGACACTCGATGCTGGCAGCAAAGCGGCTGCAACAGCACCCGCCGCCGAATAGGTAAGAAAATCTCGTCTGTCCATCCAAAACTTTCCTTTCGCGACTGAGGTTTTACGGGCTCATCGAAGCCGATATTCGTACTGGAAGTTAGAGCAACGAGGGTTGGTCGGGTGACCCTAATACGCCACATCTTTTGCACAATCCTGCCGATGCACTTGTGCTGGTCACGAACTCTCAGCAAACTCGAGCATTCCGTATATAGGGGCGCATGTGATGACGAGCGGTTCCTTCTCGCAGTTCCGTTTCAGCCATGTGCATTCCCCGAGCGTGCACGAACCCGCTCAGCCCAACGAACGCCTCCAGGCACTCAGGCGGCTTATCGAAAAAGTCACTCTGCAGATTGGGTTGAACGAGGTTTGCACAACGTCGATTCCAGGCTTGGCCTTTTATCGAGTGGCCGAACTAGGTACGCCCAAGTACTGCATTTATGAGCCTTGCGTGGCCATCATTCTGCAGGGCGCGAAGGAGATCGCGTTCGGCGAGCAAGCCTGTGAGTTCGAGCAAGGGGCGTTTTTTGTCACTTCGGTCGATATACCCACACTGGCTCGCGTTACCGCGGCTACCGAGCAAATCCCTTATTTATCAATTGTGTTGAAGCTCGATTTTGCCATGCTCAACGAGGTGATCCTGACCCTGGAAACGCCAAAGCAGGAAATGGCTACTGAGGCGCGGGGCTTCGTATCCGGTGTGGCGACGAGTGAGATGCTCGATGCGTTCGCTCGACTCTCCACGCTGATCGACCGGCCGCTTGAAGCAGGCTTGATGTCCGGCCTTATCAAGCGGGAAATATACGGTAGGTTGCTGCTCAGTGAAGCGGGGAATTTGTTGCGCAGCGTCACTCGCGAGGGTTACCGAGACAAGGGCATCGTGAGAGCCATTGAATGGCTGAAATATCACTACGACAAGCCGCTGCACGTAGCCGACCTCGCCGAACGATCAGGAATGGCCAGCTCTACTCTGCATCACCGGTTTCGCAAGCTGACAGGCACCAGCCCCATCCAGTATCAAAAATCATTACGGCTGCAAGCCGCGCGCAGCCTGATGTTGACCGATAGGGTCGATGTGAACACCGCCGCGTTGCGGGTCGGCTATGAAAGCGTCGCTCAATTCAGTCGCGAATATGCCCGGCGTTTCGGAGCCCCACCCTCGAGAGACATCAAGCACGCACGGGAGAATGGTGGACGGCTCGACTAATTAAGCGACCCAATCTCCTCAATCCAGACAGAGATTGGCGCAAGTCGCAATTGTTAGCTGTCTAGGTGTCGGATTCAGCTCGGCGGCTCGAATCATCCAGGCGTCGGCGTAAGCGTCAAAAGCGTACCTCCTTGCCGAGCTGAAGCGTAGGCCGCGTCCATGACCTGCATGATGGCCTCGGCGTCGCGTAACGATGCAATGGGCTTGGCCCCGTTACGGCACTCAGCAAGCACTTGCTTGACGAACAGTGGGTAATAGACGTCTGTGTCCAGTTGCAGTCGGCGGCTTCGAGTACCGGCGGCAAGGTTCTGCCGATCCCTTATTTCGATTCGGTCAGGACCGGATTTGGCATACATGTGGTCGGACGAAAGAGTGAAAGAGAACTCGCGCTGCTCATCAACGGTACTGGGGAAACTGTATCCCGTTTCCACAACCCCGATCACGCCATCTTCGGTCTGCAGGGTCAATAACGAATAGTCTTCGACGTTACCCCGATGCGTGAGTGAATTCATGACGGCTGAGACTCGCGAGACTTCCTTGCCGGTCAGCAGTCTGAAGAGATCTATGAAATGCGTCGCCACGTTGATCGTCGATCCGCCTCCTGAAAAAGCAGGATCGATGACCCAGCCTGAGCCTGCCGTTTCATAACGAGAGGGCGGACCTACGATGAAACGGAAAGACATGTAGTTGAAGTCCGTGGCCAAGTGTCCCTCGGCATCTTGCAGGGCACTGAGCAGTTCACTCATGCGGAAGATCAGCGGTACAGCACAGTAGAGATTGGCTTGCTCGGCCAGCTCACGTAGCCGTGTGACTTGTGCCATGTTGATGCCGCAGGGCTTTTCCAGGGCAAAGGGGATGTTTCGTGCGATCACGGCCTCTGCCAGCGACGGCATTTGCGAGTGCCTGCCGAACACGAAAGCAAAATCGACCTCCTCGCGCTCAAGCAATTCGAAGGATGAGCTATACAAAGCGCATTTGAATCGCTCGGCAATCGCCTCACCCTTCACGTGCTCCGAATCCGACACGGCCACCACTTGGATCCCATGGGTCTCAAGCGCATTCAGATACAGCGGGACATGCCAATGGCTGACTTCCAGTAACGCAACTTTCATGTGTACTCACTCCTGGCGCGGTGCTGTTACGTTATCGGGGTGGTAATCGAACCCAAGGAAGCGCAGTGCAAGCAACGCCTGACCTTTGTGCATGGGGCCACCGTCCTGGGTAGGACAACCTCGTTTACGCGCAGCACTGCAAAGCGGTGTCGGGTCCGGCGAGTTGATGATATCCACGACGAGGGTGCCGGGCTCGAGCCGGTCGGGGTCCACAGGCATAGGATCATTCTTGCTCATGCCAAGCGGCGTTGCATTGATCACGATTTCATGGCCCTGTGGGTCGGGAGGGCCGGGATGCGTGATGCAACCTGTTTCGGCAGCAACGGCTTTCGCCAGCTCCTCGGCTCGCTGTTCGTCGACATCGGAAATAGTCAGCGATCGAGCGCCCGCCGACGCGACGGCAAATGCGATCGCTCTGCCTGCGCCTCCAGCGCCGACCAAAAGAACGTTTTTGTCCGCGAGATAGTAGCCTTCCCATTGCATGCCAAGGACACAACCGAGGCCATCGAATACGGCGCCGACCCAGCGTCCGTCGGTCTCGCAACGAATGACATTGATTGCGCCGACTTGCCGCGCAGTCGGATGAAGTTCGTCGACAACCGCCAGCATCCTTTGTTTGTGAGGCATGGTGACCAGGATGCCGGCGAGATTGTTCAGCGCTCTGGCACCCGCCACGAACGAGGACAGGTCATCGGCCTTGACCTCCAAAGGAATACAAACCGCGTCTGCCTGCTGTTCTATAAAGAGTCTATTGAATAATTGTGGAGACTTGGCGGCCGCCAGCGGATGGCCGACCAATCCATAAAGCCGAGTTGTTCCTGTGATATGTGAGGCCATGGTTGCCTGATATTCGATGTTGACGGGAAGAGGCGCCCTGATTGCCTTTGGGGGCATGAACAGCGTGGATGGCTCTGCATAGGCAAATGCCAACCGCATGATGCTGCTCTGCCCGTCGGGCCTGTGTGGGGCGCGAAAACCTGAGGGTCGCACCAGTGTAATTCGAAGGTGGTTACGAGCGCAGTTGGCTAGCCAGGTCGTTTGGGACGGCTGTCCGGGCTGTGCCCTGCATCGCTTCGGCCCGCAGACGATCGTATTCTCCTTTGGCGATAGGCACCGCGTTGCGCTTGCCGAGATCTTCAAGGCGAATCCGGTACGTTTCACGCGTAGTGAACGCCGCGATCGCAGCGACCACACAGATACCTAATGTAAGGGAACCGATTTTCAGAGGGATATTCTCGGAGCCGGGCGGCGCGACAGTGACGAAGATTGCCGGTAGAAACGCAGTCATCGCGGTCCCGATATTCTGTCCGATGGCCATGCCGGTCACACGCACCCGCGTGCGGAACAGTTCGGGAAAGAGGCTTGGGAAGACGCCGTTGAAACCCTGGTAGGCGACGCCCCACATGAGTACAGAGAGAATCAGCGAAAGCCACAGATTGTGGATGCTGATCGCGTACAGGTACGCGTACGAAAGCAGTCCCGCGCAGAGCACGCCAACAATGACTGGGGGCCTGCGGCCGATCTTGTCTGAGAGGTTGCCGACGAAGGGGATCAGGATCACCGCGCACATGTTACCCAGCAAAGGAATCCACAAATAGACGCCAGCAGGGAAACCGATTCCATAGGCCGGTTGGACCGCATAGGTGGCGCCGAATACCGAGGCGACAATGGCGATCACAGCGGCAAGTGCCATGCAGATCACGCGCAAGAGATCACCCCAGCTCTGGCGGATGACTTCGACGACTGGCAGAACAGTAGCTTCTTCGCCGTGCTTTTTTTGCTCGGCAAATGCGGGTGTCTCATCGACCTGGCGGCGAATGATATAGCCCATGATGACGACAACGACGCTGAGCAGGAACGGAATCCGCCAGCCCCAGGAAGCGAACTGATCCGCAGGCATGAAGTGAGCCAGAGGCAGGAAAACGGCTGCCGCGAGGAGCTGTCCGGCCTGGACCCCTTGGAGAGTAAAACTCGCGAAGTAACCACGGCGACCGGACGGAGCGTGTTCGAGAATCATGGAACTGGCGCAGGAGATCTCCCCGGCCACCGCAAAACCCTGAATCAGACGCATCGTCACCAGCAGCAGCGGCGCCCAGATCCCGATCTGCTGGTACGTTGGCAGAAGTCCGATGCACATCGTCGAGAAGCCCATCAGGAACATGCAGTAGACCAGAACCGTTTTACGGCCATGACGATCGCCTAAATGCCCCAGGACGACGGCGCCTATCGGCCGGGCGATGTAACCCACACCAAAGCTGGCCAGGGAGGCGATGATGCCGACCGCTGGGTTATCAGATGGGAAAAAGAGCTGTGGGAACAGCAACGCCGCTGCGGTCGCATAGATAAAGAAGTCGTAATACTCCAATGCCGAGCCGATCCAACCGCTGGCGGCGGCTTTCTTTGACTGGCCTTTGGAATGAGCGTCGATCGGTATGCTCTGATTCATGACGTGTCTCCGGTTTTTCAATTGTTTTTATTGTAACGACGTTCCATTAGTAATTCTGTTACTGGAATCGCCGCATTGTCAAGGAAGTCTTTCCTTGGTGATCAAGGCGTGACGCTGGTATTCGTGAGGTGCTGAATGCATACGCCAGGCACCGTCGCCGAGCCGAGCGCGCACGCTAAAGCCCGCTCATGCAATTGAGCGAATAGGGTGTAAGCGGATGAAGAGGCTCCCTAGCGCCAGCTGCCAGCACTGTTGCTTCCTACCGAGGGCAATGACTCCAACGACAGGTTTTAACGTTGTAATTGGGCGTGTCAGCGGTGCAGGATGACCCCAAGGCGCACGAGCCCCGTGCGCCTTGGGAGAACACCTGCGCCGCCTTGCACGTTTGCCAACCTACAAGCTATCTCGCGAGGGATAACCGTCGACAAGCCTCGAAATGTTCAACGGATTCGCGTTCTTGAGCGCATCGGGAAGCAATGCATCCGGGTAGTTTTGGAAGCAGACGGGTCTCAGAAAGCGGTCGATGGACAAGGTGCCAACCGAGGTGCCACGACTATCGGAAGTCGCAGGGTAAGGGCCGCCGTGCACCATTGAATCGCAGACCTCGACACCCGTTGGGTAGCCGTTGATGAGGATGCGGCCAACCTTCATCTCCAACAGAGCAGTCAACTCTGCGAATTGCGTCAGGTCTTCTGGCTCGCCAATCAGGGTCGCGGTCAATTGTCCGTGAAGGGCATTGATGGCAGCGTTGAGTTGCGCCTGGTCAGTGACCTCGATGAAGATAGACGTGGGACCGAAGACTTCTTCTTGAAGAACCTTGTCGCCGTTAAGCAGTAACTCTACGTCGGCCTTGAACAACTGTGGCTGGGCCTGGTGACCCTGTTGATTGCTGCCGGCCAGGTGCACGATGCCGGGGTGCGCGTGTAGGTTCTGCAAGCCAGCCGCATAGCTACGCAGCGTGCCTGCGTTGAGCATTGTCTGTGCCGGTTGGTCGCTTATCAACGCTGCCACTCTATTCTGAAAAGCACTGAAAGCATCCGAGCGAATGCCAACCACCAGCCCGGGATTGGTGCAAAACTGCCCACAACCTTGAACCACCGAGGCGACAAGATCGTGAGCGATACTGTCGGCTCGACGCGAGAGGGCCTGAGGCAGGATCACGACCGGGTTGATGCTCGACATCTCGGCGAAGACGGGAATGGGCTCGGGGCGAGCGGCGGCCATGTCGCACAATGCTCGGCCGCCCTTGAGCGAACCGGTGAAACCAACGCCCTTGATGAGCGGATGTTTTACCAAGGCTTCGCCTACGCCACTGCCGTAAATCATGTTGAAGACACCGGCGGGCATGCCGCTGCGCTCGGCCGCCCGGATAATCGCGTTGGCGACCTGTTCTGCAGTCGCCATGTGGCCGCTGTGGGCTTTGAATACCACCGGACAACCCGCCGCGAGCGCCGAGGCGGTATCACCGCCGGCCGTGGAGAAGGCCAACGGAAAATTACTGGCGCCAAACACCGCAACCGGACCGATGGCGGTGCGGTACTGGCGAAGGTCAGGGCGCGGCAACGGCTTGCGAAGTGGTAACGCCTGGTCGATGCGCGCGCCATAGAAGTCACCACGGCGCAGTACGTTTGCAAACAGGCGCATCTGACCGCTGGTACGCGCGCGTTCGCCCTGGATGCGAGCTACAGGCAATGCTGTTTCACGGCAAACCAGGGCAATAAACTCATCGTCCAAAGCCTCCAGCTCTTGGGCAATGGCATCGAGAAATTCAGCCCGTTTGCTCGCGCTCAGGCAGCGGTAGCTGGAAAAGGCGTTGTTGGCTGCATGAGCCGCGTCCTCGACTTCTTGCAAGGTCGCCTGGTGGAAGGCATAGGGCAAGGTCTCCCCCGTGCTGGCATCGACACTCTTGACGATGATACTGCCGGCGGCGCTGCGCTGACCGCCGATAAAATTCTGGCCGGTGATGAGGGGCATCGTTGTCTCCAGGTTGAATGGGCAAGAGATAGCTGGGCAAGGCATTCCCAGGACTGAAAATCAGGTGACGGCGCCGATCTGCCAAGGCACGAACTCATTTTGTCCGTATCCGTGCTGTTCGCTCATGCTGCGCTCGCCCGAGGCAATGCGCAGCATGGTTTCAAAGATCGCGGCACCGCACTCTTCGATGGTCAGAGTGTCTTCGGCTATTTCGCCGCAGTTGATGTCCATGTCTTCTCGCTGACGAGCCCACAAGGCGCTATTAGTCGCCAGCTTGATTGATGGGGCAGGGGCGCAGCCATAGGCCGATCCGCGACCGGTGGTAAACGCAATCAGGTTGGCGCCACCGGCGACCTGACCGGTTGCCGAGACCGGGTCATAGCCAGGGGTGTCCATGAAAACCAGCCCGTTGGCAGTGACGGCCTGGGCATATTCGTAGACATCCATCAGGTTGCTCGAGCCGGCCTTCGCCACAGCGCCCAGGGACTTTTCCAGAATGGTGGTCAAGCCACCGGCCTTGTTGCCGGCAGAGGGGTTATTGTTCAACTCGGCCCCCATGCGCTCGCAGTAGCGTTCCCACCAGTGAATTCGAGCGATGAGTTTTTCGCCGACTTCACGGCTGACAGCCCGCCGCGTCAGCAAGTGTTCGGCCCCGTAGATTTCTGGGGTTTCGGAAAGAATCGCGGTACCGCCGCAGGCGACCAGGCGATCCACCGCATTGCCCAGTGCGGGGTTGGCGGTAATACCGGAATAGCCATCCGAGCCACCGCACTGAAGCCCGACGGTCAGATGGCGAGCGCTGACCGGTTCACGCTGGATCTGATTGGCCTCGCCAAGCAATTGCTTCACGTGGTCAATGCCACTGGCGATGGCCTTGGACGTACCGCCACTGTCCTGGATGTTGAACGTACGCAGGGTATTACTACGGGTCAGTCCTTGCGTCGTGAGTAATGAGTCGATTTGGTTCGTCTCGCAGCCCAACCCGATGACCAGCACGGCCGCAAAGTTGGCGTGGGTCGCATACCCGGCCAATGTCCGGCGCAACATGCTCAAACCGTCGCCCGCGGGATCAACGGCGCAGCCGGCGGAATGCGTGAGAGCAACAACACCGTCGACGTTTGGATACGCTTGCAGTGCAGCCGGATTGATGTCCCGACGAAAATGGTCTGCGATGGCCCGGGCGACTGTGGCAGAGCAATTCACTGACGTGAGAATGCCGATGTAGTTGCGTGTCGCGACGCGTCCATCCGGGCGCACGATACCCATGAACGACGGGGCTTCACTCGGTTTGGCGTTGGGTTTCGCATCGACGCTGAAGGCATAGTCTCGAGTGAATTCCCCCATGGCCAGATTGTGCACATGGATATGCTCGCCTGCTGCTATGTCGACAACCGCAAAACCAATGATTTGCCCATAGCGCCTCACCGGTTGACCGGCTTCGATACGCCGGGAGGCTACTTTATGACCCGGTACAATCGCTTGCCGGACAGTCACGCCTTCTTGCTCAAGAAATTCGCCAGCAAGCAGCGGTCGGCGTGCGATAAGCACATCGTCCAGCGGGTTCAAGCGCAGCACAGCTGCTGCGCCGGTTTTCATGATCAGTTCCATCGCATCCTCACGGGCTGCTGGGTAGTGCGCGGTCACTGGTAGCGCCGCACTTTTGTGCCGGCACTATAGGATTCATGGAAATGGCTGCCTAATGAGAGCTTTCGATTGCTCGATAACTTTGCCTCATCGGCTTTGTCTGGGATGGCTGCGGTGTTTCTTCTCTGTCGCTGTCTGCCGCTGCCTGGCGAATTCCAATAAGGTCGCAATAAACGTCCGCGTCGGCTCTGACAGGGGTTCATCCTTGCGAGTGATAACCCCGTAATCCTGAGATTCAACTTTGAAGGGGGTGTCGAGGATTTGCAGTTGGCCATTTTGCAGGTGCGACTGGACCATGGACTCGGGGAGCATGGCGAGCATTGGCCCAGACTGCAGCAACTGCAGGAAGGTTTGCATGGAAATTGTCTCCACCGTGTTGGTGGGCGGAACGATCTTGAACTTCGTGAAAGCACGCTCCATGCGTTGTCGGATCGGCGTATTGAAGGGATACATGACCCATGGCCATTCGCTGAGTGCTTCAGTGGGCACCACTTCAAGTTGGCACAGCGGATGTGCGCTGTTCGCGACGAGACAAAAGGGTTCAGGCCCCAGCGGCGTAAATTCGAAAGGCTGACAATCCTCATCCGTGAAGCGGGCGATGATCAAATCGAGTTTTTTTTGTTCGAGCATTTCCAGCAGATGGTTGCTGGTTTGTTCGATCACCTCGATAGAAAGCAGAGGGCGCTCCCGCTTTATGCTGGCGATGGCTTCAGGCAACACCACTGATGTCGCGGCGAAAATGGTGCCGATTTTCAAATGACCATGCCCGCCTCTTCGCAGCTTGTTGACTTGGTCGACGAACGATTCGGTGTCTTCCAGGGTAATACGCGCATAACGAGCCACGAACTCCCCTAGTTCAGTCAGCACCAGGTTGCGCGTCTGGCGCTCGAACAGTGGGAAACCCAAGAGTACTTCCAGATCGCGAAGCAATTTACTGATGGCCGGTTGCGTAACATTCATGTGTTCTGCGGTCGTGTGCATATTGCGGGTCTTGGCCAAGCTATTGACCAGTACCAAATGTTTGATCTTCAGCCATCGGGTGACACTGCCAAAAGTAATTTGATCGTTTTCCATTGGATAAGGCCTTGTCTGTCGATAACGAAACAGCATTGATTAGTGAGATTCTTTCATTGGGATTCGCACGGGCGGTCTATTAGCTTTGCGGCTCTGATGGCTGACTGATCTGGAAGCTCTATGGCGAACTTGAAACTGACGCGCGAAAACACCCTGCCAGTGGATGGCTTGGCCGGAACACTGATCGGCCGTGCCTGGATCCCGGGTGCGATTGCAGGACCCTCGCCGGTAGTGCTGCGCGAGGATGGTGTGTTTGATCTTTCTGAAACCTTTTCGACAATAAGCGAACTGCTGGAACACACCTCGCCGTTGTTGGCGGTTCGTCAGGCGTCTGGCAGGTATATCGGGACTGTCGAGGCGTTGCTTGGAAACACTGGCAGCCATGCCGATCCCGGCAAGGCATCGCTGTTGCCCCCAGCAGATCTGCAAGTCATCAAGGCGGCCGGGGTAACGTTCGCCTCCAGCATGATCGAGCGGGTCATCGAGGAGCAGGCCCGAGGCGATGCCGCCAAAGCGGAAAGTGTTCGCCGCTTGGTGCAAGAGGCAATCGGCGATAACTTGCGGGCAATCAAGCCAGGCTCGCCAGACGCGATGCGCCTTAAGGCGGTGCTGATCAAGCAGGGTATGTGGTCGCAATACCTGGAGGTCGGTATCGGCCCGGATGCGGAGATTTTCACTAAGGCACCGGTTCTGGCCGCAGTGGGCAGCGGCAGTGAAATCGGCATTCATCACAAGTCTGAATGGAACAACCCGGAACCGGAAATCGTGCTGGCGGTGAACAGTCGAGGCCAAGTGCATGGCGTCACCTTGGGCAATGACGTCAATTTGCGTGATTTCGAAGGCCGCAGCGCACTGCTGCTGAGCAAGGCCAAGGACAACAATGCGTCCTGTGCGATCGGCCCATTTATTCGTCTGTTCGATGAAGCGTTTACGCTCGATGACGTGCGCAATTGCGTCGTGGATCTTCGGGTTCAGGGCGACGACGGCTTCATCCTTAAAGGCAGCAGCTCCATGGCGCTGATCAGCCGTGACCCGTTGGATCTCGTGGCCCAGACGATCGGCGGCGATCACCAATACCCTGATGGCTTCATGCTGTTTCTCGGGACATTGTTTGCGCCTACCCAGGATCGTGAGGAGCCGGGAAGCGGCTTTACGCATAAGCAGGGTGATGAGGTCAGCATCGGGAGCCCGTTGCTGGGTACATTGCGCAACGCAGTCACATACAGCCATGAGGCTGCGCCCTGGACTTTCGGCTTGCGAGCAATGATGCACAATCTTGCTGCCCGCGGACTGCTGTAGGTAAGGCGGGAGGGGGAGATGCATTGGGTGTTCTTCCGCAAAAGATTGGACATACGCAGGCCCACTTCTATTGATGAAAAGAGCCGAACCCGTTTCATATCGGTCGGGCGTCCCTGCTTCCTGGAGACCCCTGCGGGTCCCACCCTGTCTCGATAAGGCCAGCCAGATACAAGCGGGTTTGACTTATCGGATGGCGCCTGCATACTATTGGAACGTCGTTCCAGTACGAACAATGTTGCTCACATTCACCTCATTGTCAAAGATAAGTCGAGAAAAATATGAGAGTCGTTAAAGGTGCTGTTGACCGCTGCCTGGAGGCTATCGAGCTGCTGGCACGTGAAGCTCGCTGGATGCGGATGTCCGATATCGCCGCTGAGTTGGGCTTGGAAAAGGGGCCCGCTCATCGAGTGCTTGCTCAGTTGGTCGAGCAAGGATGGGCAGAGCAGGATGAAGCCACCTCGCAGTACCGCTTGACGCTGAAGCTGGCGCTGTTGGGGCAGCGCTATTTGCATGGAATTGGTTTGCCTGAGTTGGTCCAGCCGATCCTTGAGCAAGTGGCTGTTCAGTGCCAGGAGTTGGTACGGCTGACGGTGGTCAACGAGGGCACCTTGTCCTGGCTGTCTTCGGCCCAAGGCGCCGCGCCGGGGCTCATGTATTCGCCGGCCATGGATAAACCGATCAATCTCTACGCCACCGCCAATGGCAAAGCCTGGCTGGCATCAATGCCCGATGAACTGGCCATTGAGCATGCGTTGCGTAGCGGATTGGGGAAAGCTGACGCCGGGATGGGGCAGGGGCCGAAAGCGATCAACAGCATCGAAGGCTTGTTGGCCGAGCTGGCGCTGACCCGCAAGCGCGGGTATGGCTTGGTCATTGAAGAAGCCGAGGCGGGTGTCTGGGCGATTGCCGTACCGGTCAAGCTGGTTCCGTCCGGTACGGTGGTTGGCACGATGAGTATCGCCGGCCCGGTCTTGCGCATGCAGCCTGAACGTTATGACGAATTGCATGCTCTGCTGGAAGATGCAGCCAACAAGCTGGGTACGGTTTGGCCGCGCCAGAACAACGTGCATTCGGAGAGCGTATGAGCCAGCTCGCACCTGCATGGACCGAGGCGGGGGCAGGGCTGGAAGTCGCGGCTGCCGCTTTGGTTCGTGCACGGTTAGAGGGTGTCCGGCTGGCATCCTTGCCAGGCCCGAACCTGCCAGGCAGCCTGGCACAAGGTTTTGCCATTCAGCAGCACGTGGGGCCATTGGCTGGAAAAACCGTCGGGGGATGGAAGTGTGCATTACCCCCGGCTGGCAAGTGGATCGTAGCCCCGATCTACAGCGACAGCATTGTAAAAGGCGAGCGTTACCGACTGGCCGCCGACGCCGATAAGGCGCGCATCGAGCCTGAACTGGCGTGCGTCCTGGCCCATGATTTGCCGGCTCGTGCCGAGCCTTATACAGCTGGAGAGATTGCTGCTGCGATCAGTGACGTGCACTTGGCACTGGAAGTGATCGACTGCCGTTACACCGATCCACACTCATTGCCGTTCGAGCAACTGCTCGCCGATGGTCTATTCAATCACGGCCTGGTACTCGGGGCGCCAATCACGCTGTCGAATCCCGCCAGCATGCCCTCTGCGCTGGATATCACCCTGAGTGATGCAACGGCTGAGCTTGTGAATATCAAGGGCCGCCATCCGGACGGGGATCCGCTGTTGCCGATCGTATGGCTGGCCAATTTTCTGTCTACACAAGGGATAGGGCTGCAAGCAGGGCAGGTGGTTATCACCGGGTCCTATGCAGGTGTTCTCGATGTGCCCGTCAATCAGCCACTGCATGTTCGGTTCGGTGAAGCAGGCTCATTGTCTGTCCATTTCTCAACGCTGGAGGAGTAACAAATGCGCTTAGTTCGTTTTGGTTTACCGGGGCAGGAACAGCCGGGGGTTTTGGATTCGCAAGGAATCGTTCGAGATCTTTCGGGCATTGTCGATGACATCGATGCGTCGGCCCTGAGCCCCACAGTGCTTGAAAAACTGCGTGCTGTTGACGTTGAAAAGCTGCCGGTGGTGGCGCCTGGCACACGTCTTGGTCCATGCGTAGGCAACGTACCGAACCTGATTTGCATCGGTCTGAACTACTCCGATCACGCAGCTGAAACGGATACGCCTATCCCGAGCCAACCGGTGGTATTCAACAAGCACACCGCATCCATCAGCGGACCCAACGACCCGGTGATTTTACCGACGGGTGCCCAGAAGCTTGATTGGGAAGTCGAGCTGGCCATCGTCATCGGTACGCCCGCCTGGCAGATCGATGAGTCGCGGGCTTTGGAACACATCGCCGGTTATTGCCTGGCCAATGATGTTTCCGAGCGGGCTTATCAGCTTGAGTACGAAGGCCAGTGGACCAAGGGGAAAAGCGGCTTTTCTTTCGCACCTCTGGGACCTTGGTTGGTCACCCGTGACGAAATTGCCGATCCGCAGGCACTTGACCTCTGGCTCGATGTGAATGGCAAACGTCTCCAGACCGGCAATACCCGTACGATGATTTTCAGCGTTGCACATATTGTCGCGTACCTCAGTCGCTTCATGCCGCTAATGCCGGGTGACGTCATCATTACCGGTACGCCACCCGGTGTAGGGCTCGGGCAGAAACCACCGGTATTTCTCAAGGCGGGTGACACCATGCGTGTCGGCGGCCAAGGGCTGGGTGAGCAATTTCAGACCGTGGTTCCTTACGTTGCTGAAATGGGCGCTGCGTGGGTCGCCGGTCGCCATCCCAACGTTGACTGACTATCGCTAGAGGAAAACGCTATGAGCTTTGCAGGAACAGGAGTAGTCGCGATCTGGCACGATCTTTTGCCCGAAGCGCGGGACGAGTTCTATGAGTGGCATAACCGTGAACACATGCCTGAGCGGGCCGGGATTCCGGGTTTTTTGCGGGGGCGTCGATACATCGCTTTGGATGCAGGGCCTACCTACTTCAACCTCTATGAGGCTGATACGGTGCAGGTGCTGGGCGGGCAGGATTATCTATCGCGTCTCAACAGTCCGACGGCGTGGACCCAACAGTCGGTGAAGTCCTATCGCAACGTCGCGCGATCCATTTGCGAGGTCACTTACACCAGCGGTGTGGGGCAGGGCGCGTATTTGTTAACGGTCCGTTTCGATGTTGTCGAAGGGCAACATAAATCGGTATCAGACGCATTGCGCCAACGCGTACTTCCTCCCCTCGCAGATAAACAGGGAATTACCGGCGTGCACTTGTGTGTGGCTGATGAAGCCGTGAGCAAGGTTGAAACCGCAGAGAAAAAGGCCCGCGCCGAGGGGACGCAAATACCGGCCTGGATCGTCATGATCGAAGGTTGTGCGCCCGACTATGTTCGTGTCGCCGGCGAGTCTTTTGTGGCGGAGTTGCAACGGCTGCTGGAAGGGCAATCAGTGGGGCCGGAAACCACGCTTTATCAATTGGAATACACACGTTGCAAAACGCCGGGGAGTGCAGGTTGATCGCCGAGCGCTCGAGTACGTTTTAACTTTCAGTCGTAATTCTCAGGCAGTTTCCCACGAGCGTGTCATTACAGGCATTGAGTTCGGCTCGCGTCTGCGCACGCTCGGATTTTGTTTGAGGTGAATATCAACCCATTATCAAGTTACTCAATAAAGGGCTAATACAAGACAGATAGTGTTCCCAGCAGTGGCTCGGAAGTAGTTCTTCGAGCGGCCTGTGCATAGGTTGAATGAAGAGCTAAAAATCGCAACAAAAACAATAATAATTCATTGTGAGAAATTATCATGCGCTACCCTGTTATTTCCCGCGGCGTGCCTGCACATCACTCTCTGATCCGTCTGACTCTTGCGGTCTGCGCGGGTTCGTCAGCGGCTGTTCAAGCAGATCAGAATAGCGGTTTTGTCGATGGCGCCAAGGCCACCCTCAATTTGCGCAATGCTTACATCAATCGTAACTTCACCAACCCGAACGCTGCCCAAGGTAAAGCCGAGGAATGGACCCAGAACTTCATTCTCGACGCCAAGTCCGGTTTCACCCAGGGCGTGGTCGGTTTTGGTGTGGATGTGCTGGGCACGTACTCGGTCAAGCTCGACGGCGGCCGTGGCACTGCGGGCACACAATTGCTGCCCGTGCATGATGACGGTCGTCCGGCCGACGATTTCGGTCGCCTCGGCGTCGCCCTCAAGGCCAAGGTGTCGAAGACCGAGCTGAAGGTCGGTGAATGGATGCCGGTGCTGCCAATCCTGCGCTCCGACGATGGCCGCTCCCTGCCGCAAACCTTCCGCGGTGGCCAGGTGACCTCCACCGAGATCAACGGCCTGACGCTGTACGGCGGTCAATTCCGCGCCAACAGCCCGCGCAACGACGCGAGCATGGAAGACATGTCGATGAGCGGCCGCGGCGCGTTCACGTCCGACCGTTTCAACTTCGGCGGCGGCGAATACGCTTTCAACGAAAAACGCACCCAGGTCGGCGTCTGGTACGCGGAACTGTCCGACATCTACCAGCAGCAATATTTCAACCTGACCCACAGCCAACCCATCGGTGACTGGACCCTGGGCGCCAACCTCGGCTACTTCATCGGCAAGGAAGACGGCAGCGCGCTGGCCGGCGACCTGGACAACAAAACCGCGTTCGCCATGCTCTCGGCCAAATACGGCGGCAACACCTTCTACGTCGGCCTGCAAAAAGTCAGCGGCGATGATGCCTGGATGCGCGTGAATGGCACCAGTGGCGGCACCCTGGCCAACGACAGCTACAACTCCAGCTACGACAACGCCAAGGAAAAATCCTGGCAACTGCGCCATGACTTCAACTTTGCTGCCGTCGGCGTGCCGGGCCTGACATTAATGAACCGATATATCAGCGGTGATAATGTCCATACAGGTTCGATTACCGATGGCAAAGAATGGGGCCGAGAATCGGAACTGGCCTATGTGGTGCAGTCCGGCGCGCTGAAAAATCTCAGCGTTAGATGGCGAAATTCGAGTATTCGCAGGGATTTCAGTACCAATGAGTTTGATGAGAACCGAATCTTTATTAATTACCCCATCTCGCTGCTATAAAGCGTTTTTCGATCGCACTTCTTGATCAGCAGGCGGCGCTCGGGTACGCCGCCACTGTTCTAAAACTCTCCGGTTTTCATGAGCGCTGGTTCCAATAATCTCTGGGCCAGCGCCAAGGCCTCATCTTCAGTAGCTGTGATGAGCATGGGGTAGCCCCAAAACTTTTCATACACGACTGCGAACGCTTTGCCTGCTAAGCGTTTGGTGAGACTTGATTCGATATGAATCGAGGCTTTGACATACTTCTTGAGCTCACTTTTATGGCGCTTCATCCACAGAGCCATTTGTTTCATTTCGTCTGGTGAGTGTTCCGGTTGCTCCTTATCCAGACCTTCGCTGCTTAGGAGGACGAAGGGTTCATTGCGGGCAATCAGGGCTTCGAACTCAGCAAGTGATTTTTCTTGGCTATCGCCCAGTGTGGTCTTTTGCAGCCAAACGAATGGAAATTGGGTGGCATCTATACGCATTTCTATAGTCCTTCGACGAGTTGCCAAACCTCTGTGATGTCTCGCAGTTTCAGGATACCCTGTAAGCGGGTCGGCGTAATTGCACAGTCTGGCCACAATATTGTTCGAATCAGCCAGATTTTTTTTTTCCTTGGCTTAGCGAAAGGCATACACCTGCTATGGCGAACACTGCTAACAAAGACATGTTTACCCAGTGGGACGTCGACAGCATTTCGCGGCCCGTCGTTGCACTCAGCGCTTCGATGGTCAGCAAGGACTGGGAGCAGGCCAGTCATCAACATCGTAAGGCGCAACTGCTTTACTCCGTGCGCGGTGTCCTCAATTGTGAAATAGAAGATGGCGTCTGGATCGTTCCACCGCAATGCGCCGTCTGGATACCCGGTGGTTTGTCACATGCGGCACGTGGCTCCGGAGAAACGGAATGTTATTGCCTGTTTGTTGAACCTGATGCCGCCCCGGATCTCCCGCGAGGTTGCTGCACGATTGGCGTATCGCCGCTGCTGCGTGAGTTGTTGCTGAAGACGGCAAGCTTCTCGGGAAACGCAGTCACTGGCGCGCGCGAAGAACGCTTGATCGCAACGTTGTTGGATGAATTGTCGGCAGCCCCCGTGCAGGACCTTCATTTACCGATGCCTCGCGACACGCGTCTGCGCAGGCTCGCCGAAATGCTCTTGGCCGACCCTGCGGTTAAGGTTTCGGTGCACGATTGGGCCACTCGCATCGGTATGAGTGAGCGCAGCATGAGTCGGCTGTTACTTCAGGAAATAGGGATGAGTTTTGGGCGTTGGCGTCGGCAGTTGCATGTGATTCTGTCACTGCAGCGCATGGCCAAAGGAGAGAGCGTTCAAACGGTTGCATTGGAGCTCGGTTATGAGGGCCCCAGCGGCTTTATCACGATGTTCCGCAAAACCGTAGGCAAACCGCCTGTGCAGTATCTTTCCGCCCGCTCAGCCAGTGCTCCCATCGCTGGTGACTCCTCGCACGTGGCGTCGATCCTGTTTCCTTGATGACGTGAATGGCGGCTAATCGGCCCTATCGTTTCTGGTGCTGTATTGCGATCCGCCCCTCCCAAGGCATCGTAGAACGATACCGCAAACATACCTCCCTCATTCCTAATCAAAGTCAAAGTTGACGGCGGTTACGCTCAATTCCGGCCAGAAAACGACCCATCGCGAACATTGGCTGAACTGGAAAATAATCTGGCCATACCTCGATATCTGGCAATGACTGCTTGTTGCTAGATTGCACGACAACGAATGCTAATCAGTTTCATCTGAGATTGATTTGTCACTTCCGTTCTCCGGTCTGGTTCCGGGTGAGTTCTCGGCCTTCCCTCAAATTCGTCTCTCGACGGTCGGCCGCTGTCTGTTTTTTATTGATAAGGAATGGCTGATGTGGATTTCGTTGACTTACTGCGGTGGGAGGCGCCACTGCGTGCCTCAGCGTCTGGTGAAAAAACCAGTTGCTGCAGCGCTGCTTGTGTTTTTAGGTAGTTCGAGTTGTGTGATGGCGCAGGACATTACTGAAGCTGACGAGAGCACACCGTCTCAGGGCACGATGATCCTCCCATCGGTGACGATAAGCGCGACAGGAACACCCGATGCCACCACGACGGAAGGGACTGGGCTTTACACCACCGGCCAGACCACGGCCGCAACTCGCTTACCGCTGACGCTGCGGGAGACGCCGCAATCAATTTCCGTGGTAACGCGTCAGCGCATGGACGATCAAAAACTGGATTCAGTCCAGGGGGTGCTGGAGAACACGACCGGCATCTCGTCTTACCAATCTGATAGCCAGCGCACGAGTTTTTATTCCCGAGGCTTTCTGATCGACAACATCCAGTATGACGGCATACCGGCCGTCATCGGCGACGTCATAAACGGCAGTGGTATCAGTGACCTGGAAACCGCATTTTACGACCGGGTCGAAATTGTGCGCGGAGCGAACGGACTTCTCACTGGCACGGGCAATCCGTCTGCTGCGGTCAACCTGGTGCGCAAAAGACCAACACCAGAGTTTTCGGCCTCAACCTCTATCAGTGCGGGGTCATGGGACAATTTTCGGGAGATGGGGGATATTTCCGTGCCGCTGACAACAGACGGTCGTGTCCGAGCACGTATGGTGGGGGTCAATAACGATGGTCACTCCTACATCGATGGTTATCAAACACAAAAGCAAGCGTTCTACGGGATCATTGAAGCAGAGCTCACCGAAGACACCACCTTGGATATAGGGTACGACTATCAGAACAGTTCCCCTAAACGACCTACTTGGGGCGGTGTTCCTCTATGGTTCAGCAATGGCTCAGAGGCACAATGGTCGCGTTCCAAATCCATGGCTGCGGACTGGAATCGTTGGGACAGTACTCGGCAAACTGTTTTCGCCGAACTTGAACAAAGGTTTGATAACGGTTGGAAGATCCAGGGTGTCGTAAACCAGTATCGTACTAAGTATGACTCCCAGTTAATGGGAGGTTTCGGTACACCCGATCAGGATACTGGATTGGGCACCTTCCCCAATGGCACTTATCCGAGTGCATTGGCTGGCGAAGGGAAAAGCCGTCAAAACACCTTCGATGTAATGGCGAGCGGTCCGTTTGATTTAATGGGGCGCCAACATGACCTGGTAGTGGGCGGCATGAGCTCCCGATATACCTCGAATAGAGACGATGTCAGTCCTTTTATTCTGGGCTTCACCCCCGGCAATATCTACGATTGGAATAGTCATTTCCCCAAACCCGACTTTGATGCAATGACGTCCATGCCGACGAATACCGAGGTTAAACAGCGCGGCTTCTACAGCACTGCAAGATTCTCTCTGGCCGATCCATTGAAGCTGATTGTCGGCGGGCGGTTCAGCCGGTACGAGATCGACGAGACCGCAGGCGGAGCACCGTTCAATTATAAGAAAAGCAATGAGTTTACGCCTTATGCAGGTTTGATATACGACATTAATAGCACGTATTCCGTATACATCAGCTATACCGGCATATATAACCCGCAAACATCGTTCCGAGATAGCAATGGCAACGTCCTCACGCCTACTGAAGGTAAGACGAAAGAGATTGGCCTCAAGGCTGAATACCTGGAGGGGCGCCTAAATGCGTCTGTCGCATTGTTTGACACCGAATTGGACAATGCTGCACAAGTAGATGGCAATCTTCTTACGCCAGGCGGTGCTCAGGCTTACAAAGGTGTTGATGGCACCAAGTCCCGCGGGATCGAGTTTGACATGCAGGGTGAAGTTTCTTCCAATTGGAATATCTATGCCGGCTTCGCCGCTTTCACAGCCAAAGATGGCAACGGCGCCAGGCTTAATGCACAGGTTCCACGCACTACCGCTCAGATGTTCACTACGTATAAATTACCCGGAGTGTTGGATAAGCTAACGCTGGGCGCAGGCGTCAAATGGCAAAGCCGCTTCTTAAGCAGCAGTACCAGCACAAGGGTGGCGGAACAAGATCCCTATGCGTTGACGTCACTGATGGCGCGTTATGAACTGACCAGGAACATGGATGTATCAATCAATGTTAATAATGTGTTCGATAAAAAATATGCAACGCAGAAAGGAGATTTCGACACTGTCAGTTATGGGGCGCCGCGTAATGCACTGATGACATTGAATTATAAGCTGTAGCTCGTGGGTAAGCGCTGTCCCCCCGTGGAGCTAGATCTCGCCAAGTTATATCTAGTTGCTGCAATTTTTAACTGCAGACGGGCATGACAGCATCGGCGAGTCAATCAAGAGAATCACACCGTCAGGTTTACCTCTGCGGCCTCGTCAAACTTCAACCGGGCCGCTTCAACCTCAGGCAATTTGTCGAGCGTCCATTTATGCAATTCGCGAAATGGCTGCTGCAGAGTTTGACCAAGTGGGGTGATCTCATACTGCACTGCCACAGGCGAGAATGAGATGACCTTGCGCGAGACGAGGCCATTTCGCTCCAGCCGCCGCAGGCACTGTGTCAGTGCCTTCTGAGTGACGCCCTCCAGGCGGCGTTTGATGGCATTGAAGCGGTGCGGGCCATCATCAAGCACCGCCAATACCATCATTGACCACTTATCTGCGATCTGGTCGAACAGCGCCCGGCTTGGGCATTCCGACGAGAAACATTGCGGCTTTAATTCCAGCATCGAAGTTTCCTCATATATACCTAGGCGACTCTAGGTGCCTAATTGACATTTGGTTTACAAAATATACTTATATGGCTTCCAAAAGCAAACGGAGTCCACCCCATGTCAAACCCTGATACCAGCATACTATTTCGTCCTTTTTCGATCCGGTCGCTTGAACTGAAAAACCGGATTGTCATGTCGCCGATGACCAGACAATTTTCGCCGCAGGGCATCCCCGGTGAAGGGAGCGCCGCATACTACCGGCGGCGGGCTGAGGGGCGGGTCGGGTTGATTTTGTCAGAAGGGACCGTCATCGATCGTCCCGCTTCACGTAACGGTTCTGGCATTCCTTTTTTCCACGGTGAAGCAGCGTTAGCTGGATGGAAGAACGTGATCGATTCTGTTCACAATGCTGGGGGCCGTATGGGGCCGCAACTCTGGCACACCGGCGCAGTGCGTGATGTCAGCGGCTGGGAGCCTGATGCGCCGGTTGAAAGCCCATCTGGCCTCGATTCGCCAAACGAGCCGCGCGGCGTGGCGATGAGCGAAGAGGATATTGCAGACACAGTCGCTGCTTTTGCCAGGGCAGCGGCGGATGCCAAGCGGCTGGGTTTCGATACGGTCGAGATCCATGGTGCTCATGGTTATTTGATCGATCAGTTCTTCTGGGCCGGCACCAATCGGCGTACTGATCGTTATGGCGGACCAACGATCAAAGAGCGCTCCCGCTTCGCCGCCGAGATCGTGTCTGCAGTTCGTCATGCGGTCGGGCCCGAATTCCCTATCATCATGCGCGTCAGTCAATGGAAGCAGCAGGACTTTAGTGTGCGTCTCGCCGAGACCCCAGCACTGATGGAAGACTGGCTGCTGCCATTGGTTGAGGCGGGTGTTGATGTTCTGCATTGCTCGCAGCGACGCTTCTGGGATCCTGAGTTTCCCGAAATTGATGGTGAGAACGGGCTGAACTGCGCGGGCTGGGCGAAAAAAGTCACTGGAGCCACAACCATTAGCGTCGGTTCGGTTGGGCTGGATAACGATGTCACTAACGCCTTCGCCGGCAAGGGCTCAGCCCCTGCAAGCTTGGACCGCCTCGTCGAGCGTATGGAGCGCGAAGAGTTTGATCTGATCGCTGTAGGGCGTGTCCTGTTGAGTGACAAGGATTGGGTCGCCAAAGTGGAAAGTGGCGATTACGCAGATCTGAAAGGCTTCAATCCGGCATCTTTAGCCGAATTGGCTTGAGCCTCATAGCGGAGTGGAGAGTGTGAGACCACACAGGTTTTAGTCTTAAGGCGCAAGAGACCTGGCCTCGGAGGTTGCGAGTTCGAGATCGAAACCTGCTGTTGAGTGCGCCACGGCTGTTTCCACGATCGGACATGTCAAGGCCACTCAACATCCGCGCAAACAGGTGGAGTTTGAACCCGCTGGGAGCTTCAGGTGTAGACAAGAAAACCATGTCCTGATCTTTTGCCTAGGACGTCGACGGTGGTGATCACCACCGCCCACAAATGCATTTGATTTTTGGAGAACAGTCTTGCTCGTCAACGCGAACTCGTTAGCGCCTTATTGCCCAGACTCGGGCTGTTGCCGGCGTTCGCGTTCGCAGGTTTCGGTGCCACAGGTCCTCGGCCGACGGGCTACACAGAACGTTTGACCAAACTTCAAGTGGCTAATTAGAGTGGGTAGCCGTACGAGCGACCTACTGCCATGGAACCCCAAATGAGCGACTTACCCCTGCTGCTAGCCTTCATCGCTGCTGCGTCAGTGCTCACTGTTACCCCCGGCGTGGACACTGCCATGGTTCTTCGCGCTACAGCGACCGGCGGTCGACGCTCGGCGTTGATGGCTTCTATCGGTATTGCGCTCGGGTGCCTGGTGTGGGGAGCGGCGGTGTCACTGGGGCTCGGCGCCCTGTTGCAAGCTTCGGAGTGGGCTTACCTAGTGCTGAAAATTGTCGGCGCAGCTTATCTCGTTTGGTTGGGGATCAAACTGCTGCTGCGACCTAGGACAACTCTGCAAGGGCAGGGGAACGAGAACATGGCTGTCACTGCGCGTGACGCCTTTATCCGCGGTTTATTGACTAACCTGCTGAACCCCAAAATAGGCGTCTTCTACGTCACTTTTCTCCCCCAGTTCGTCCCGAGTGGTTCGAGCGTTGCCAGCTATTCATTCTTCCTTGCAGCGTTACACGTGCTGTTGACGCTGGCCTGGTTCGGCATCCTGGTAGCGGCTACGGTGCCGTTGAGCCGTTTCCTGAAGCGGCCGGCGGCCCTGAAGGCACTTGATCGGCTCACGGGCGGTGTTTTTGTCGCGTTTGGGCTCAAACTGGCTGTTTCCAATCCTGCTTGAGCCGAATGCCGCATTGCCAATAGCCAGTTCACGCATGCGGATTCAAAGAGCCGGCAGTTTCTGCGTCAGCGGTTGGGTCTTTGGCGTACCCGTGCGAACCAGCATCGGGCCGAATACCGCCAGCAGGCCAAGCAGAATGAGCGGGAAGTACATCAGCGACTCCAGGCCAAAGCGCCCCACGATAACAGTGATCGCGGCAGGCCCCATGAGCATCCCCGAAAAGCCGATGCCCTTAACGATGCCGATCACGACCCGCATGCCCGCATTCAGGCTGTCGCAAAAGTAGATCGGCTACAGGGTTCGTATTGACGAGCGAATCGCCCGCGCGCATTCGATAACCGCGGGCGCCAGCTTGCGTTCGGCTTCCTCCATGGTCCAGCGACTGCTGGGCACGACCACATGCACTGCCGCCACCGGCAAACCCTGGCTGCCTATGATTGGCGCGGCAATGGACATGTCGCCCAGGAACAGCTCTTCCTTGTTTATGGCGTAACCCCTGCGCCGCGTGATCTCGATCTGCTCGATGATGTCGTCGATCTCGGTCAGTGTGTATTGCTGCCGGGATCAGCTATTACCGGGTGTTGGATGCGCTGTTTTGAGCGCTGCTTGAAATTGGAGTTGAGCTTCGATCGCGTCCTTGTCGATGACCGACCAGACCTCGCGGATCCTGCCGTCCTCGAACGCGTAGAAGACGTTTTCCGCGAAGGAGATCCGTGCCCCATTGACGGCAAGGCCCAGGAACTCCCCCGTCGGCGTGCAATTGAATGCCAGGCGAGCCGCCAATTTTGGTGGCTCGATCAGCACAAACTCGATTTCAAAGCGCAAGTCAGGAATATCCCGGTAGTTCGCTTCCAACATGCTTCGATAGCCGTGCAGGCCTAACCGTCTCGCGTTATGAACCACATCCAGGTGCACGAAATGCCCCAGGTTTTCCCAGTCCTGTGCATTCAGGCAGGCAATGTAGTCGCTATAGAGGGTTGCAAGGTTCGAGGTCATGGGACTGTTCTCCGCTATATGCCTGTTTCCGCCTTCTGCGATCCCTGGCCTTGTTGCCAAGTGTCATGAAGGTGATGTGCTGGTTATCGATGGGGGGTGAGCCCCCGACGATAAAGGTCGAGCCATGCGCCGTTTGACCCTGTAGCAGTCATTGATATCCAGCGCCTTCTGGTAGTACTCCGACCGTTTCGCGCGATTCTTTTCACCCAGCAGTCGGTAGATTTCCGCCTGGTAATCACGGCTGCCGCCCCACTGCATGGCGAAGCCAACAGGTTCCTCAGGTCTGCACTCAAGCCTGACAACAGGCTGCGGAAAGTATTTTTCGTACAGTGGCATGCTGGTCTCCAAGGCCAGCAATGTCGTTTCGTACTGAGGCGTGTCAGTGAACGCCAGGCACCAGTATGCAATTTGAAGGGCCGGTGGAGCGAAGCCTTGAGCAAGGCTTCGTTCGAACAAGGGACATGCCTTCTCTGTAATCACTTCGCTCGGAGATAACATCACGTAGATGAGTCCGAGGCGATACTGGGCTATGGGATGATCAAGGGCTGCGGCTTGTTCAAGCAGAGCAAATGCCGGCTTGAGTAGCATTCCTCCTTCTTCCGCCAGGGCCAAGGAGCGCTTCTTTTCCTCTGCGCTTGTCGTCGGTGTCTCAGCAGTGACCGCCTCAAGCTTGCTATCCGCTTGTTGCAGGAATGGAATGGCCTGTTGGTAAAGGCTTTCACCACGAGGATCAATCTGCAGCGTGTTGGCCATACCCGACTGAGACAGCAGGCATGCCAATAGGGTAAAGCTCCAACGGTTCAGGTGCACGGATCAGCGTCCTTGTATCAACTATTCGATTGCGGTGCAGGTTACGGTAATTGGCTTTTTCCCATCACAACCGGCTGTTTTAGTTGCTCGGTTGTGACTCTGGGGCGTTTGATGCTTGCGCCTAGCTTAAACCTCTTCTTTGCAGGGGGAGCTAGCACACTGATCCAGCCCGCCGACTCATTTGCCCCCGGTCACGTCGAGGAATGTCCCGGTGACGAATGATGCCTGCGCGCTGGCCAGCCATAGAATGGCCTGGGCCACTTCCTCCGGCTGGCCACCCCGGCCCATGGGGATTGTGTCCTTGATACGGTCGACCCGCCCCGGTTCGCCGCCGCTGGCATGCATTTCGGTGTAGATGTGACCGGGGCGAATACCGTTGACGCGTATCCCTTCGCGGGCCACCTCTTTGGCCAGACCGATGGTGAACGTCTCCAGGGCTCCCTTGGACGCCGCGTAGTCGATATATTCGTTGGGACTGCCGAGGCGCGCCGACGCCGAAGAGACATTGATCACCACCCCGCCCGGACCGTTGTGCCGGTAGGACATGCGTTTCACCGCCTGTTGGGCACAGAGCATCGGACCGATGGAGTTGACCGCGAAGATGCGCTGCATGCGTTCGAAGCCGAGGTCTTCCAGGCGCGACTGCACGGCCAGTACCCCGGCGTTATTGACCAGTACGTCGATACGGCCAAATGAGCGGTCGATGGCCGCGAACAGATCGGCGACCTGTCCGGGGTCCGCACTGTCGGCCCGCATGACCAGCGCCCGACGGCCCAACGCCTTCACATCTGCCGCCACCGCCAGCGCCGAGGACTCATGGGCAACGTAGCTGATCGCGACGTCATAGCCTTGGGCTGCGGCGAGCCGTGCGGTGGCGGCGCCCACTCCGCGACCGCCACCAGTGATCAGAATCAACGGTGCCTGGGAGACGTTATTCATCGAGGGTACCTCCTGTAACGGTGAGAAAGCGGGTGTATCAGCCAATCAAGAGAGTGCCGCTGACGATCACTGCGCACGCCACGACTCGGCGAGTGGTGAGTGTCTCGCCGAGGAACGCGTAGCCAATCAACGCGGCGAACAGCACGCTGGTTTCGCGCAATGCCGATACCGCGCCCAAGGGGGCTTCGTTCATGGCGTAGATGACGATTCCATAGGCCAGCAAGGAGACCAATCCACCGACCACGGCGGTCAATGTGCCGGGCCGGAAAGAGAATAAGCTGCGGGCGTCGCGCAGGCCGATGTACACCGCTGGCATCAACACGCCCCACAAGGCGCACATCCACACCGTATAGGCCAGTGGCGCGCCGGAGAGTCTGGTGCCAATGCCGTCGGTGACGCTGTAGGCGGCGATGAAGCAGCCGGTTCCCAGGGCATAGGGCAGGCTGGGCACCGACAGGTTGCGTCCCCTGAAGGCCAACGAAATGATTGCGCCTGATACCAGCGCGATACCCAGTAGCGCACCGGGAGCAATGCTTTCCCCGGCAAAGGCCGCGGCGCCCAGGGTGATCAAGACGGGTGACGATCCACGCGAAACCGGATAGGTCTGTCCCAGGTCGCCGACCCGGTAGCTGCGCACCAGGAACAGGTTGTAGCCGACATGCAGCAACGCCGAAAGCAACCCATAGCCCCAACTGGCAACTGCCGGTGGCTCCATGAACACCGCGGCGACGATACTGGCGATAGCGATGGCGATGCACATGATCGTCATCGACCACAGTCGATCGGTGCCGCCACGCAGTAGCGCATTCCAGCTGGCATGCAGGAGCGCGGCGAAAAGAACCAGCAAGGTGATATGGATAGGCATGCGCCATTTTATGCAGCCCGGCTGCCCGGACTACAGCGAAGTCTCCTCATCGTTTCATGAGTGAATCCTCATGCATCATCCATAAGCTCGTTGGACTTTCAGCGCCTCGCTGGTCAACCATTGGCGAAAGCTGACGATGTGCGGCTGCGATTCGCTGCCTTTCGGGCAGACGAAGTAGTAGGCAAGGGGGGAGGGGAACGACACATCGAAGAGCCTCACCAGGCGACCGTCGCTGATTTCGGTTTCAACATGCCCGCTGCGTACCAGGGCGACACCCTGGCCGAGCAGGGCAGCCTCGACCGTCATGTTGGTGTCCCCAAACCGGACGCTTTCCTTGAGCGGCAAAAACTCCAGTCCGACTTTTTCAAACCAGGCCTCCCATTTCGGCACCAGCTCGGCGCCATCACGGGTCAGCAGTGGGTAATGAAGCAGTTCGGCAGGGCTGCGCGGTGTCCCGAATCGCTGCAGCAGATCGGGACTTGCCACCGGAAACACCTGCTCGCCGAACAGAAACTCTGAATACAGGCCTGGGTAACTGCCCTTGCCGAGCCGGATCGCGACATCGGCCTGAGCGCTGGAGAAATGGATGATCTTGTCCGTGGTGTCCAGCGAGACCAGTAGCTCGGGATGTTGCCGGGAGAGGCTCGGCAAGCGTGGCAGCAGCCATTTCAGCGCGAAGGAGTACGTGGTGCTGACTTCGAGCCGGACCCTGCCTTTCTGCTCCCGAAGATCGGCCAGGGTCGCCTCCAGGCTCATGAAAAACTCCCGCACGATGGGCGCCAGCGTAGCCCCCGCTGCGGTGAGGCTCAACGACTTGCCACGCTCGAACAACTGCAATCCCCAAAGCTCTTCGAGATGCTTGAGCTGGTGACTGACCGCGCTTTGAGTGACATGCAGCTCATTCGCGGCAGAGGTAAAGGTCGCGTGTCGGGTGGCGACTTCAAAGGCACGCAGTGTGGCGGTTGGCGGCAGATCTCTCATGTACAGAGCGTCCCGGCGGGTCATCAGAAATGCATGGCATGAACGTTAGCTCATGATAGAGCATCGCAGCCGCAATGGCCTTGTCGGTCGTTCAGTTGACTGAAATCCTCCATGGCCGCGCGCGAAGCGGGCACGTTGAGACTATGCTGATGGCCACAGCAGGTAGTGCATTGGTTTCAATCGTCAGCCACCAAGGAAAGGAGTCCGTATGTCTTCATTTCTTTATGCCCGGTTCTACTATCGCAATGGCCGTATGAGCAGACCCGTAACCTGAATATGCTCTTCATTGCTCTGGACAACCTCCAGATGGTCGATGCCTTGACTTGGAAATGGCAAATGGCACGGAATGCGACGCACCAAACGCTCTGCATTGAGCTCGGAAATGAGGCAGGCGCGCAGGCGCCACTGAGAATTTCCCAGCGGATCGAATACGACTCACTGACCGAACTGCCTCATGGCGCCTTGCCCGGCGACCGTTTCACTCCGTCGATTTTCCTGTCCAGTCGCCCCGACGAACAATGGGCGGTGATGTTCTTGAGCTCGATCGTTTCCACCGTATCAACAATGTCCTTGGCTACCCGATGAGCAAAGACGTCGATGAGCCGAGCGTCAATCCCAAGCGTGATGGAGAACCGCATGAACACTGAACCGATCCGCAAAATCCTGTGGCACGTCGCCGGCTGCGTGACCGGGTTGGCGATGGTTGCCGCCCATCCAGCCCAAGCTGCCGACGGTATCGCCAGCGGCCCTACCGCAAGCTATAGCATTGCCTTCAGCAACTCCTACGCGGGCAGCGATTTTCGCAAGGTGATGGTGCGCAACTGGCAGGAGATTGCGGCCCAGGCGCAAAAGGATGGCTTGATCCGGGAGGCCACGGTGGTCAGCGCGAATAACTCGGCGTCGGAACAAGCGGCCCATATCCAGGAGATGATCGTCAAGGGTGTGAACGCCATCGTCGTCCTGGCCGCGTCCGACACGGCCCTCAACGGGGTGATCCGCGATGCTTGCAACGCCGGCATCGTGGTGGTCGTCATGGCCAGTCTGGTCACCGAAAGCTGTGTCTATACCGTGGACTACAACTGGTCTGCCATGGGTCGCGTGGAAGTGGACTATATCGCCGAACGCCTCAAGGGGAACGGAACGCTGCTAGAGATCCGTGGTATTGCCGGCGATGCCACCGATAAAAACATCAGCGACGGCATTCGCAAGGCTGCCAGCGACTATCCGGGCCTGAAGTTCGCCAAGACCGTGTACGGGAACTGGACGGCTTCCGTGGCACGCAAGGAGGTGGCGCTGGCGCTGCCGTCGCTGCCCAGCATTGATGCCGTCGCTACACAGGGGGGCGATGGTTATGGCGCGGCCATGGCGTTCAAGGCGGCGGGACGCCCTTTACCGATCATCGTGATGGGGAACCGTCAGGACGAACTCGCCCTGTGGAAACAGGAGCGCGATGCCAATGGCTACGAGACCGTCTCGGTTTCCGCCTCACCGAGCGTCTCCCAGGTGGGTTTCTGGGTGGCCCAGCAGATCCTGGCGGGCAAGCAAGTGCCGAAGTTCGTCGAGGTGCCGCTGGTACGTATCGATGGGAAAGACCTGGACGCCTGGCTCGCAACGATGCCGGTGGGCGGCGCCGCCAATCCTTTCTACAGCCAGGCTTCCGTGGCGGCGATGATCGACGCGGTCATCAACAAAACCGCGCCGCCGGCGCCTTTGCCGGAGGTTACGAAGCAGTAGCGGCGGGCGGGGAGTGAGGAGGCGAGGTGCGATGTTGACATTCAAGCCAGTCAGGGACAGGCCCATTGCCGTCAAAATTGGTCTGGCGGTCGCCGCGCTGGTGTTCCTGATGCTGGCGGTATCGCTCGTAAACCTCTACGGCCTGCGAGGCATGGTACGTGCGGTGGATTCCGCCAGCCATTCCGCGGAAATTCTGGCGTCGGTCAACGGGGCCACCGGGCGGGTGGAAAACTTCATCGCCACCCGCGACCAGGAAAGCCTGATCCAGGCCGAAGGTATGGTGGCGACGGCTATCGTCGGCCTCACCGCCATTCCGGTGGCAGAGGCGCAATCGCTCAAGGGCAGTCTGCAGAGGCTTGCCTCGGCGATCGCTGCCTTGCGGGCGGCGACCCTGACCATGGATGGCGAAACGGAGAACATGACAGCCCACTACGGCCGGATGCGAGAGGCGACGATCCTCGTCGAACAGGGCATCGCTGACGGGCTGAAGGAGATTGATTCCCGCGCCGCCGACCACAAGGCGCGAGTAAGCAACATCGAAAGCGCCCACCGCATCCTGGATATCCTGCGCAACAGCGAAAGGATCATCACCGCCAATGTGGCCAAGATGCTGGTGAGCGGTGATGGGGCGGCCGCCACCGCGGCGCGGAACGCCAGCGCGGCACTGCCGCCCGTGGTCGAGCAATTGCGCGAGTTGATGGGGGCGCCGCAGGAGGTGGAGACCCTGGAGCAATTGGCGACGGCGGTCGCCGCTGCCAGCCTGGCGGTCGAGCACCTTGGCGAGGCGCCCAAGCTCCGGGGCGGTGAGGCTTTGCGGCATCTCGCCGCCGTCGGGGATGCGGCCGGGCGCCTCGAGGCGATGTTGGATGAAGTGGGCGAGCACGTTGCCCATGACGCAAACGACATTCAGGCCGCCACCGGTTTGCTGCAAAATGCAGCCGCGCTGTCCAAGCGTTTCGCCGAGCGCGTTGCCACTTTGGAGGCGCAGACCTTGTCGTTTCGCCTGTCACCGTCGGCCGAGGTCGCCAGCTCTGTCGGCACCATCCTGGACGAGCTCTCCCGTCTCTCTCGGGTTCTCCCTTCGTCCGTAGGGCTGCAAACCAAGGCTACGCCCCTGACGGTCTACGATCAGATTGCCGGCTACCGGGCGGCATTCGCCAGGTTCCATCAGGCGAGCAACGCCTTGAGTGGCGCGCGCGATCAGGTTCGCAACGAGGCACGCAGCGCCGGCCTGTTGGTGGCGCGCTTCGCGGGTGAAGCGCGCTCCGAGGCCTTGGTTCACAATGATCGCGGCATGCTTGCGACGGTGATCGCGGGTACCGTCGCCATCCTGCTGGCTGGCGCCATCGCCTGGAGCACGTCGCGGTTTGTCGCGCAGCCCATCGTGGCCCTGGCCTCGGTTATGCGCCGGCTTGCGGCCGGCGACCTGAACGCCGAAGTCGCCAGCGCCGGACGCGGCGACGAGATTGGGATCATGACCCGTGCGGTACGGGTGTTCCAGGAGAATGCCCTGCGCATCCGGGTGCTGGAAGCCGAGGCCGAAGCCGAGCGACAGCAAGTCCAGGCCTCTTTGGAAAGAATGGTCGCCGAACGGACCGACACGCTGCACCATCAGACCGAGGTGCTGGAGGCGCAGGCCGTCGAGCTTATTCAGGCGCGCAACCAGGCCGATACGGCTAACCAGGCAAAGAGCGATTTCGTTGCCACGGTCAGCCACGAACTGCGCACCCCCCTGACCCTCATTCTTGCACCCCTGGAGCAGCTCTCGGCGGCGACCACACCACCGGCAGACTGGCATGTGCAAATCGACCGCGCCCAACGCAACGCACTGCGCTTGATGAACCGGGTGAACGACATCCTCGATTTCTCCAAGGCCGAAGCGGGCAAGTTTGAGTTGTGTCCAACGCCAATGGACTTGAGCAAGGTGGTGGGTGTGCTGGCCGAGGATGCCGCCATGGTGGCCGAGGGCAAAGGCTGCACCTTGACCTGCAGCATCGATCCCGCGCTTGGCACGGTGTTCCTGGACCCCCGACACTTCGAGAAGATTCTCCTCAACCTGGTGAGCAATGCCATCAAGTTCACCCCCGCTGGCGGCACTGTGCACCTGGCCGTCACTGCGCTTGATGGCGAGCGATTTGAACTCGCGGTGCAAGACTCCGGGATTGGCATTGCCCCAGACAAACTGCCGCTGCTGTTCCAGCGTTTTTCCCAGATCGATAATTCCGCCACGCGCCACTACAGCGGCACAGGCATCGGTCTCGCCCTGGTCAAGGATCTGGTCAAACTGATGGGGGGTGAAGTCGGCGTCAACAGCGAGCTCGGACGGGGTTCGTGCTTCTTTGTTCGACTTCCGCTGGGGGCTGAGCAAGACACCGTGTCGACCGAAGCCAGCGCTATGCACGAGCGATCGTCTGCGAACGCAACGAGCACGACCGAGCAGCGCCACCTGCGTTTCGATGACGGCCGCCATGGCAGTGGCAACGACCGAGCTTCGATGGACAGCGCAGACGGGCAGCCCCCGGAACACGCCGCGCAATCCAGAGTGCTGGTGGTAGACGACAGCCCGGAAATGCTGAGCTACCTGCGCGAACTTTTGCACAACGACTACATCGTCGCCACCGCAGTTGATGGAGAGCAGGCCTGGGCACTCCTGCAGCGTCGCCCCATCGATGTCGTCCTCTCGGATGTGATGATGCCGCGGCTCGACGGCTTTGGCCTGACAGCCAGAATCAAAGCCAGCGCCGGTTTCGCCCATTTACCCGTGATCTTGTTGACCGCCCGAGGCGGCAGCGAGGCCTGTGTTTCCGGGCTGGAGAGTGGCGCCGATGACTATATCGCCAAACCCTTCTCGCCGCTGGAACTCAAGGCCCGCGTTCGCGCGGCGCTACGCATGAGCCAGGTGCAAACCGAGCTGCATGCAAAATCCCGTCAGGCGGGCATGGCCGAAATCGCCACGACTGTGCTGCACAACGTCGGCAACGTTCTCAACAGCGTGAACGTATCGGCAGAACTGGTCAGCAGCCAGATGCGCACCTCCAAAGCCCAGGGGTTGGGCAAGGTGGCTCAACTGATGAACGAACACATCCATGACCTGGCCGATTTTCTCACCACAGACCACAAAGGAAAGATGCTGCCCGGCTATCTGCTCAAGCTGGCGGAGGTGGTGAGCGCAGAGCAACTGAGCATCATCGAAGAACTCGAGCAACTCACCAAGGGCATTGACCACATCAAAACCATTGTCGCTGCCCAGCAGTCCTATGCCGTTGCTGTCAGTATTGTCGAGACAGTGCCGGTCCCGGAGTTAATCGACGATGCCTTGCGCATGAGTGCTGGATTACTGGCGCGCCAGGAGGTGACGGTGGTCAAGGACATTGCCGACTTGCCCCTGTTGTCGCTGGACCGGCATCGGATGCTGCTGATTCTGGTGAACCTGATCAACAACGCCAAGCAGGCGTTGGACGGCGTGATCGATCGCAGCCCCAGCATCACGTTCAGTGCCTCTCTCGTCGACGGGCCAGCATTGCGTATCACAGTGGCCGACAACGGTAATGGGATTGCGCCAGAGCACCTGGCGCGTATCTTTTCCCATGGCTTCACGACGCGCAAAGACGGCCACGGTTTCGGCCTGCACAGCTGCGCGCTGGCCGCGCAGGAAATGGGTGGCAGCTTGACCGTGCGTAGCGACGGGGCCGGGCAGGGCGCGACGTTCATTCTCGATATTCCCATCGATGTTGCGCAGAACCAGAGGTGAGTCTCGTTTCCCGCTCCAAGATTCAAAAAAAGGCCACTCAGATGAGTGGCCTTTTTGTGCATCATCTTTACAGACAGCTTTCGACCCAGGCTGTATGAAAAAACAGTGTCGATTGGGACGGGGCGTCTCCAACGACCTTGGATCAGGTGCGAGCCTCCTCAAACAACCAGTCTCGAAAAGCTTTCAATCTCGGCAGGCTTGCACATTCCGAGCGATAGACCACGTGGTAGGCCAATGGAGAGACAAATTGAATGTCCGCAAACAAGCGGATCAACCTGCCGGCTGCCAGATCATCTCGGGCCATGACGCTGCGCGCGAGTGCGACCCCTTGTCCATCGACTGCCGCTTGAAGCACCGCTGCGCTGTTGTTGATCTTCATCCCTCGCTGTGTCGACACGTCTTTCATGCCAACCGATTCCAACCAGGTTGCCCAAGTTGTAAATCCGGCTTGCCCGTCCATTGAAAGATCATGAATCAGGGTTTCATTCGCCAGTTCGGCCAAGTTCTTCAACCGGTCCGGTGTGTCTATCAACTGAGGCGAGCAAACAGGATAGATGTCCTCGTCCATGAGTTTTTCTGCGATCAGGCCAGGCCAGTGGCCGGCACCATACCTCACGCCGATATCGATTCTTTGGGTCAAGAAATCTACCGCTTTGAGCTGTGTATCAAGTCGTACGTCAGTATCTGGACAAGCGGCGTGGAAGCGCTCGATGCGTGGCAATAACCATTTGGCAGCAAAGGCGGGGCTGACCGTGACTGTCAGAACCCCGCTGGGCGATGTCTCCCTCATCCGTTCCAGCCCCAGCGCAAGGCGCTCGAAACCGGCCTGAATGTCGGGAAGCGCACGCTCCGCCGCTTGCGTGGTGACCAACCGTGTCTTTCCGCTGGAGCCTCGATGAAACAGGGGGGTGCCTAACCACTGCTCAAGAGTGCGGACCAGTTGGCCCACCGCTGCTGGGGTGACGTTCAACTCCTTAGCCGCCGCAGAAAAGCTTTGGTGCCGGGCGCTGGCTTCAAAAGCCTTCAGGGCATTGAGATGAACGGGTGCTGCCATAACAGTAAACTTTTTCTTTATCGTGTTGACACTTTATCTCGTTTGTTCCGCTATTGATAGAGGCCAATAATTCGCTCGTACCTAAGCAGCGCATCGTGCATTACACGGTTAAAAATCGCATTTAAAGGCTGAAAGCCGGTTCTCGGTTTTCTAGCCAGTCTCAATCAATATCTGGAGTATTCAAATGAGCAATCAATTTGCTGGAAAGAAATTATTGGTCGTCGGTGGCACCAGTGGTATGGGCTTGGAAACCGCTCGATTGGTATTACAGCAAGGCGGTAGTGTCGTTATCGTGGGTAGCCGTGCGCAGAAAACCGAGCAGGCTCGTCAGGTGCTGGCAGCATTTGGCCAAGTGAGCGCGCTGACAGCCAATCTGACCGATGTCCAAGACCTGGCGACGCTGCTGCAGGAAATTGATCAGCATCACGCTGACGTCGATCTTCTGGTGAACGCGGCGGGGGTATTTTTCCCCAAGCCTTTTCTGGAGCATCAAGACGCCGACTACGATCAGTACATGCAACTGAACAGGGCCACCTTCTTCATCACGCAAAAAGTCGCCGCCAACCTCGTCGCCAAGGGGAACCCCGGCGCCGTCGTCAATATCGGTTCCATGTGGGGCAAGCAGGCCATAGCCGCAACCCCGTCTTCCGCCTATTCGATGGCGAAAGCTGGCTTGCATTCGCTGACTCAGCACTTGGCGATGGAGCTTGCGTCCAAGCATATCCGCGTCAATGCCGTCTCGCCTGCGGTGGTGCAGACCCCTATCTACGAAGGGTTCATTCCTAAAGCCGAGGTTCATTCCGCGCTGCAGGGCTTCAACAGTTTTCACCCAATCGGACGGGTGGGTACCCCTGAGGAGGTGGCGGAGGTGGTCGCCTTCCTGTTGTCCGAAAAGGCCAGTTGGGTCACAGGTGCAGTCTGGGACGTCGACGGTGGAGTCATGGCCGGGCGTAACTAATTCAAATCCGAGCGTGCCTGCTGAGGCTGTCGAGCCTGGTGCAACCCGTGGTGAGATGGCTCAAGCGCTGCCCGCTGCTCGGCTGACGGGCCACACAGAACGTTTGACCAAACTTCTAGTGGCTAATTTTCGAGCGTTGCCAGCTATTCATTCTTCCTTGCGGCGTTACACGTACTGTTGACGCTGGCCTGGTTCGGCATCCTGGTAGCGGCTACGGTGTCGCTGAGCAATTTCCTGAAGCGCCCAGCGGCCCTGAAGGCACTTGATCGGCTCACGGGCGGTGTTTTTGTCGCGTTTGGGCTCAAACTGGCTGTTTCCAGTCCGGCTTGAGCCTAATGCCGCACTGCCAGTAGATGTCGACCTCGCGCATGCTGACAATGAACAGGCTATTGTGCCGAACACTCCTGCACAGCCCCCCTTATCAACCGCTCGACCAAGTGGGTATAAGCCTCATCAGTCAATGGGCGCTCCTCAAGCCAACCCGGCAGGCAATTGAGAAACCGTGTGATGACATGCCCCGCTGCCGTACCTATTTCATGCGCACTGAACGCATCGCTGAACACCGCGTGCAGAAACGCGCGCTCATATCTGACGCGTTTGAGGATGATGCGTTGCTTCTGAGCGGTGTCAAGATAGGCAAAACCCTGTAACGCCAGCCGAAAGTGCAGAGGCCGCTCGCGGTGCAGGCGCAGGTGGTCGACGATCAGCTTCGACAGTGGGCGGGGGGCTGCTGTTCGTCGTCGCTGTACAGGTTGCTGAACCAACAGGTGGAGTTCTTCGTAGAACTCTTCGATCAGGTCGAACAGCAGGGCTTGTTTGCTGGGGAAATGGTTGTATAGCGAGCCGGGGGCGATACCCACGTGACGTGCCAGTTCGCGCATGCTGACCTGTCCAAACCCCTTGCTGACAAAAAGCTCCAGGGCCCGTTCACGGATCGTGTCATACCCGCTGCGAGCTTCAGGTGTAGACATGAAAACCACGTCCTGATTTTTTGCCTAGCAAGCCCGCGGCGACCATCTCTTTGAGCAGCGGGGCAGGTCGGTATTTCGGGTCGCCAAAACCTGTTTGCAGGTTGTCCAGGATTCCCAGCACGGTATCCAGGCCAATCAGATCGGCCAATGCGAGCGGCCCGATCGGTTGGTTGCAGCCCAGGCGCATGCTGGCGTCGATTGCTTGGGCATCGCCATTTTCCTGAAGGACGAAGATCGCTTCATTGATCATTGGAATGAGGATTCGGTTGACGATGAAGCCCGGGCGGTTCTGCGTGTGGATTGCGGTCTTGCCCAACTGTTCGACCAGTGCCTGGGCGGTGGAGCAGGTCGCGTCGCTGGTCTGTAAGCCACGGATCAACTCCACCAGGCCCATGATGGGCACCGGGTTGAAGAAGTGAATCCCCATGAAGCGTTCCGGGTGCTTGATGCTCGCCGCCAGTTCTGTAATCGAAAGCGACGACGTGTTACTGGCGATCAGGCAATCCAGGCGAGCATGGACGTCAATCTGCTGCAGAATCTTGCGTTTGAGTGCCAAGTCTTCTGTTGCCGCTTCGATCACCAGGTCCATTTCATTCAGGCCGGTGTAGTGAATCGAGGTTTGGATACGTTGCAGGGCCTCAGTGGCTTGCTCGTGACTAAGTGTCCCTTTTTCAACTTGCCGATCCAGGTTTTTATGCAAGATTTGCAGGCCTCGATCGAGCGCCTGCTCATTGATATCGATGAGCAATAACGTGTGGCCGGCTACCGCACAGGTTTGGGTAATTCCACTGCCCATCGTGCCGGCACCAATCACTGCAATGTGACGCAGGGTCATGTAGACATCCTAGATTCAGCGTTTGGGAAAAAATGTTGATTAGTCGCGTTTCACACCGACCATCACAAACAGTGCACGGGCGACCTGATCGCTTTTGTTACGCCAGGCGTGACGGGTTCCTTGTTGGATGACGACATCACCAGGCTGGATCCGTTTCTGCTCGCCATTGTCCAGCTCCAACCAGAGCTCGCCCTGAAGCAGGATGCCGTAGTCGATGGTAGGCGTCGTATGCATGCCTGGATGCTCCGGCTCGAAGCAGTCGAATAGGCCGGGTAGGGCGCTGCCGAGTTCTTCTACCATCTGTCCGACATCGGTCGGGTTGTGCATCACGGTATCTGGAGGGAGGTCATAGATCGCCAGGCAGGTTTCCCCTGGGCCAGGTACCAAGGACGGGTGCTCAAGCGTAGGGTCTTGCTGCGCGTTCAGGATTTGGGGCTGCGCTGCGGTGGACCACAAGTGCGCCATGGCGTGGCCGGGAATGGAGTCAAAGGAACAGGACCGCGGCGCAGTATCATCACTGATGAATACGGATTGGCCCATGGTATCGAGGCCGGTGACGACTCTTCTAATTTTCATGGCATTCCCTGAATTCAGTGGCGGGCATCAGCGTGCCCGCCCTTGTGTTGAGCCTATCTGGTTGATGTCAGGGGCAGATGACGTAGTTACTGAAGCCGCCGTGACGATTTTCAATGCCGGTGATTGCGCCGTTGACGTCTTCCAGGCTAAAGGCCGTGTTTTCGAAGAAGGAAAGATCCAGCGCCCCGGACTCCACCATGTCCGCCATGGCTTGTCCTTGTCCTGTGGTGAACCAGGCCGAACCGCTGATCTGGATGTCGTTGTCCATGATCCAGTGCAGATCGATGGGGACCTCGCCTGCAATAGCGCCGATATTGACCAGATGCCCGCCGCGGTGGATGGACTTGAGGGCTTGGGTCAAGGTCTCGTGTGGTGCCCCTGGGCCCAGGGCATCGATAACCACATCGACGCCTTCACCGTGGGTAACTTCATTGACCCATTCATGGGTGGGGATCGTGCCCAACGTGTGAATTTCAATCCGGCCTGGTGCGGCGAGGTCTTTTACCCGCTGGAAGAGTTCCTGGTTTCGAGCCGTGCCGAGGATCTTGCGAACGCCCATCGCTAGCGCCAGCGCTACGGCGCCCAAGCCGAGCGTGCCGCTGATGCCATTGATCAGCAGGGTGGTGCCAGGCCCGACATTGGCCTTGAGCATTGCCTTGTAGGCGGTACCCAGGTAGCCCAGTCGCGCGGCAGTCTCGAAACTGAGGTTCTCGGGCAGTTTCACCAGGCTGTATTGCGGCGCAGGGATGTACTCGCAAAGGCCACCGTAGGGATAGTCTTCGAACATGCGCGGGCTTTTTGGCGTGAAGCCGAAATAGCCATTGAAGGTGTAGGCCGTGCAGGCAATGGTATTGCCCGCACGACAGGCTCGGCAGGAACCACAGTGGCGGCCCGGATTGACGTAGACCCGGTCACCAACCTTGAAGTCGTAGACCTGTTCGCCTACTGCCTCGACGACGCCCGTGGGGTCGAGGCCGAAAGTCGCCGGCAGTTTTGGCAGGGGATTTTGCGGGAACCACTTGACCCAATTTGTCAGGATATTGTGGAGATTGGGGACGATCCCGCATGCCTTGATCTTGACGAGCACTTCAGTTGGACGAATTCCCGGTACGGGCAACTGCTCGATGACCATGGGTTTGCCACCTTCATACAGGCGTGCGGCGCGCATCGTTTTTGCAGTCATTATGTTCTCCGATACTCATATTATTTTTGTCGTAGTGCGTAATCCGTGGAGCGACACTTCAAAACCTCGGCATCAACGTAACCCGTCTTCACCTCTCACGTCGGCGACCGCCAGACCGCCCAGTCGCGAATGGATCCTGCCGCCTGTAGCCATGGCCAGGCCGAAAGCGATTTCGCTGCGACGGGGGCCGTCCCATACCGTCATCTCCGCGACACCAAAATGACTGCGCACATAAGCTGCCTGGATATGCCCCAGCGGAATCATCACCCGGCAACCAGGGCCACCGATAGTCTTGCTCGCTGGAACGATCGCCTTGGGGTTGCCCAGTGCTTCACGCATGGCCCAGCCACCGGCTTCGTGCCAGACCGCGCCGTGTTCCAGTTCGCCGTCTTCACCGACGATCGCGCCCTTGCCATAAGCCTGCACCTGCGCGGCACCGCCCAGTGCATGGATCAATTGCTCCGACAGTTGCGCGCCTAATCCCCTGAGTTCCTGCATGAACGGCAGCAGGTCTTCTTCATACCTGCCGGCGTAGGGGTTGGCGACCACGGCGGTGGCGACCGCAATGCGCAGCGGGGCTGAAGCACGCGGGCCTCCCTCGTGGAATATTTCTTCGACGTCCAGTTTGATCTTACGAACCATCACCAGCGACATGCTTGCCTCCAGAACCAGGAGCCTCACGGGGCTCGTTATTTTTTTTCGCGACCTTTTGCATTATGCATTTAATGATGTATGGTGCAAGAAATTAGTTTTTGTGCATAAAAATAGGAGAGAAACATGAAGCTGATTTCGTACCGCAAAGAAGGGAAGGCCCATTTTGGCGCTGTGTCAGGTGAGGGTGTGGTCGAGCTGACCCATCGTTTTGCGCAGGTTCCGGATCTCGCCTCCTTTCTGGCCAATCGACTGCTGGTACAGGAGGCGCGCAAGATCGTCGAGACCGTTCAACCCGATTACTCGTTTTCCAGTGTTCAACTGGAGGCCGTCATACCCAATCCTGGCAAGGTGATCTGCGTGGGTATCAACTATGTGGCTCATGCTGAGGAGGCCGGCAGGAAAGTCGGGGAGTTTCCGGTGATCTTCCAGCGATTTGCCGAAACGCTATTGCCCCACGGCGAACCACTGGTCAGGCCAAAAGTGTCAGAGCAATTCGACTTCGAAGCTGAACTGGCGGTAGTCATTGGTAAAGGTGGCGCGCACATCGATCCGGCCGATGCCATGGACCATGTGGCGGGCTACACCTGCTTCAACGATGCCAGCGTGCGGGATTGGCAGTTCCATACGCACCAGTACGGCATGGGCAAGACGTTCAGGAAAACGGGTGCACTGGGCCCCTGGATCATTCCAGCATCGGAAATTTCCGATTACCGTACGCTGGTGGTGCGGGGCGTTCTCAACGGTGAGCAACTGCAGGAAGGCAGCCTCTCGGAATTGGCTTTCGACATTCCGCATTTGATCTCCTACGTGTCCAAGGCGCTGCCATGGAACCCGGGCGACATCCTGGCAACCGGCACGCCGAGCGGGATCGGCTTCAAGCGCAAACCGCCGATTTTCCTGAAACCCGGCGATGTGTTCGAAGTGGTCATTACTGAAATCGGGACCCTATCGAACGGCGTCATTGACGAAGCCTGAGCGTTGTCCTCTACACAATCATAAAAACTGGAGGTTCCACATGCCCGCGTTACCCACTATCAATTTCACCCATTCCGGCGTGTTCTGCTCAGACCTGGATCGGATGGTCGACTTTTACTGCCGCGTCCTGGGTTTCATCGTCAGCGATAAAGGCGTGGCCTCGACCGGGCATCGCCTGTTCTTCATGACGCAGAATCCGGAGCTGCATCATCAGGTCGTGCTCTTTGACGGCAAGCCTGTTGACCTGCCATTCAACCCGATCAATCAACTGTCGTTCCTGCTCAATTCGCTGGATGACCTGAAGGCCTACTACCAATTCGCCAAAATAAGCGGCATTGAAGGCATTGGCCAAGTGGATCACGGGAATGCCTGGTCGATTTACTTCAAGGACCCTGAAGGCAACCCCGTCGAAATGTATGTCGATACACCGTTCTATACCGCTCAGCCGTGCAAGGAGCCGCTGGATCTCGAGCTGCCGACCGAGGTCATTCTGGCCCAGACCGAGGCGATGTGTAGGCGCCGTCCAGGGTTCCAGACGCGCGAGCAATGGATGGATTCCATTCGCGCGAGAATTGAGGAGCAGCGGGTCCGAATCGCCTGATCGTTCCGGGAGCAGGTCAGCAATCCGTTCCGCCCGGTACAGATGAAGCCTGGTTGATGAGCAGGAGTACCTATCGGCATCAACCAGCACTCGCAATCGACAACTACAAGAAGCGGAGTAGACGATGGACTACGATGTCATCATTGTTGGAATGGGACCGGTGGGCGCCTTGTGCGCCAATCTCGCCGGTCTGTGGGGGCTCAATGCCCTGGTGGTGGAGAAGTCCGAAACGGTCTATGCCAACCCTCGGGCCATGGGCTTTGACCATGAAGTGATGCGCGTTTTCGGTAATATCGGCCTGGCTGACAACATTGCCGAACATGTCATGCCGTACCGCCCCTCGGAATACCGCACGACCGGTTCACAGTTGATCAAGCGTATTGACGCGGCCCAGCCGCCTTTTCCACTGGGTTGGGCGCCTAACTATGTGTTTTCCCAGCCACCGGTGGAACGCGCACTGCGCGAAAAAATTGCCGGCTTCAAGTCGGTCACCGTTGAGCTGGGTTCCGAGGTGCTGTCGGTCGACTCCGCCGAGTCCCAGGTGGATGTGCGCATCCAGGCGAAGGACGGGACCGAACGCGTGGTCACGGCGGCCCATGTGTTGGCGTGCGATGGTGGCACCAGCCCGATCCGCACCCGCCTGGGGTTGAAGATGGACGACCTGGCATTCGACGAGCCGTGGCTGGTGGTCGACGTGATCCTGAACGAAGGGGCAGGGGAGCATCTGCCGAAGACCAATGTACAGTTCTGCGAATTGGCCAGGCCGTGCACCTTTGTCGTCGGCCCCGGGCGACATCGTCGCTGGGAGTTCATGATCAATCCGGACGAGCAGCCGTCGGAAATCTCTCAGCCTGAAATGATCAAGAAGCTGATTGCCCGCTGGTTGCCCGAGGATGATTACCAGTTGTGGCGAGCCTCGGCGTACCGATTCCACGCGTTGATCCTGGAGCAATGGAAAGCCGACCGGGTGTTCTTCCTCGGGGATGCGGCTCATATGACGCCGCCATTTCTGGCACAAGGTATGTGCCAGGGGATTCGCGATGCCTTGAACCTGGTCTGGAAAATCGCGCTGGTGAAAGAAGGGTTGGCCGCTCCGGATTTCCTGGAGACGTATCAGCTCGAGCGTATCCCTCATGTACGCCAGACCACCCTGGCGGCCAAGGAATTCGGCGGTGTGATCTGCGAGCGCGACAGCGAAAGAGCCGCGAAGCGGGACGCACGGCTGATCGAGCATATGAAGGAGAACCCGGGCGGAACCATCCGGCAATCGCTGATACCCGGTCTGTCCCAGGGGTTTATCGCGCAAGTCTCGCCGGCCGGAGAGCTGTTTCCCCAACCAATGGTGATCAACCATGCAGGCAAGCAGGCTTTGCTCGATGAGTTTACCGGCCAGGCATTTCGTGTGGTCATCGCCCCTGGGTTCGATGCCAGTGCGTTGTTGAGATGCCTGCGCAGCAGTCAGTCGCTTAAAGGCCTGCCTATTCATGTTGTGCGGTTGGTCAACCCTGAGCAATCAGGCGCCCGCGCTGGCGATGAGTATCAGGAAGTCGATGGGCTGTTGGCACAATGGCTGGAACAACGAGGGTGCAATGTGGTGATCGTGCGGCCTGATCACTACGTGTATGGCGCAGCGGTCACGGTGGCTTGGGCGATGGAGTTGCTCGAGGGCATGGAGCTTGCGCTGTGGTGCAAGCCGCCGCAGAAACCCACACCGGCCCAGGGCGGCGTTTGCGATAAGACGATCAGGTTCGCACAGGCTTAAAGCCTGACAGGCAACACGTCCTTCGCTTGGCACGGTCCACGAAAACAGTGCCAGGCGAAGGGCTTTTTATGTGTCGCAAGGCTTATTGGAGCGTGGCTTGTCGGCGCTCTATGGCTTCGACGATCCGGCCCAGGGTTTCCTGAATGTGATTGCGCAATAAAGTCACGGCTTTCTCGCTGTCGCGAGTCAGGGCCGCCTCCATCAACTTCTGATGCTCGTTGCCCTTGTGCCTCTGGGTGACCCGCTGCTGGGCGGAAAAGCGCCGGTAGCGTTCGGCCCGATCAAACAGCGAGTCGATCATCTTCAACAACAACGGTGATGGGCACGCCGCGAACAGGGCGAAGTGAAAGGCCTTGTGCCGGGTCGACCATTCATCATCGAGCACCAGCACACCGCTTCCGAGTTTTTTCTCCACCAGATTCAGGCGGTGAAAGGCCCCCAGCACATTGGCCTCCCAGGCATCGTCGCCATGCTCGATAGCATCGGCCAACGCCTCGCACTCCAGCAGACAGCGCATGCGCGTGATGTCGCGAAAATCAGTGACGGAAATGGGGGCGACCCTGAAGCCCTTGTTATCGCTGGCTTCGACCACGCCATCCTGGGTCAGTCGATTGAGGGCTTCGCGAATCGGCGAGCTGCTGAGTCCGTAGGTCTTAGACAGCTCCGCGACCTTGAGCTTTTCGCCAGGGGCCAGCTCACAACAGACAATCGCTTTTTTCATCTTCGTCAACGCGACATCGATCAGCGGAATGCTGGGGGAGGGAATCATGGTCGGGGTCGTCCTGAAATTTGCACCAAACGGATTTTATGCGCAAAACAGAGTTTAGTGCAAAGGCTGATTATCCGCTTGACTTTGAATTTATGCAGGGATAGGTTTTGTGCACAAAGTTTGTTTAAGTGCAGTAAATATTATTTTGAGCACAAAAATCGTGCCAGTGGTATTCGCGGCCAATGCTGCGAGTGGATGACCTTTTACAAAAACAAAAAAACAGGAACATCTCCATGAAAACAGCCAACCAGCGGTTCTGCCCGTTGCCGGTCTCCAGTCTTGCTTGCGCAGTCAGCGCAACGGTGCTGCTGAGTGTTTCAACCCAGGCGCAAGCCTTCCAGATCGACACCGGCAACCCCGATCTTTCGGCGACGTGGGATAACACCATCAAGTACAGCAACGCCTGGCGCGTGAACAAACTCGATCACAAGGTGGCGGTCGGCCCCGGGACCTCCAACAGCAACCCCAACCTGGACGATGGCGATCGAAATTTCGATCGCGGGCTCATTTCCAATCGCCTGGACATCCTTTCCGAATTCGACATCAAGTACAAAGACGTCGGTGCGCGCCTCAGTGCGGCCTCCTGGTACGACAACGTCTACAGCCAGGACAATGACAACGATTCGCCGGGCACCGCCAACTCGGTGAGTGTCGACCATGACGAATTCACCAGTGACACCCGCCGGATCCACGGTCAACGCACTGAAATCCTCGATGCTTTTGTCTATGGTTCGACGGAAATCGGCACGACCTCGTTGTCCGGGCGGCTCGGGCAGTTCACGCAGATCTACGGCGAAAGCCTGTTCTTCGGTGCCAACGGTATTGCCAACGCCCAGTCCACCGTGGATTTGGTGAAGCTTCAGTCAGTCCCCGGTTCTCAGTTCAAAGAAATCCTGATGCCCACCAAGCAGGTGTCCGGCAACTGGCAACTGAACGACACCGTGAGCGTGGGGGCCTACTACCAATTCGAATGGAACAAGACGCGGTTGCCTGCGGCGGGCAGCTATTTCAGCGGTTCGGATTTTGTCGGTGAGGGAGGCGAGCGGGTTTTCTTTCCCACCGGCGAGTTGCGTCACGGAAAAGACAAGGAAGCGAGGGACTCCGGGCAATTTGGTGCGCAGGTGAAATTTGCCGTCGAGGATTGGGAGTTCGGTCTCTACGCCGCGAAGTACCACGAGAAGACGCCGGTGTTTTACTTCCGCCCGGCCGCGCTGGTGCCGGGTGCCGATGACTCATTCATCAATGTCTATCCCGAGGACGTGAAAGTTTTCGGTGCCAGTTTCAGTACTCAGGTTGGAGAGGCAAACATCGCCGGTGAAACCTCGATCAGGGTCGACACCCCCCTGGCAGGCGTCGGCGGCACCATCATCACCGGAATGGACGCCGACAACGATTCCAACCCCGCGTACCCCATCGGTCGGTCTTGGCATGCCCAGGTATCGATGATCAATGTCTACGGCGGATCCGCGCTGTGGGACGGCGCTTCCCTGCTGGGTGAACTGGCTTTCAACCGACGGTTGAGCGTGACCAAAAACGCCGACCAACTGGACCCCAACACCACGCGCGATGCGTTCGGGATGCGCTTCACGTTTGAACCGCAGTACTTCCAGGTGTTTCCGGGCATCGACGTACAAGCACCGATCACCATTGGCTACAACCCGTCCGGGCGTTCTTCCGTCACGCCCCAGGCGTTTGGTCCGGAACATGGCGGCGACCTGACGTTGGGTCTCAAGGCCGATTACAAGAAGCAGTGGTACGCCTCGCTGAGCTACACCAACTTCTTCGGTGAGGCCGGGCCAGTCATCAATTCAGCCAATTCGTTCACCTACCAGCAAAACATGAAAGACCGGGACTTCGTGGCGTTTTCGATCCAGCGAACCTTTTAAGCAAAGAACAGGCGGGCCCTGATAATGATAAAAATTAAACTGCTGTTGCTGTCCACTCTGTCGATCTCCCTGTCTATCGGTACCGCGCTGGCGGCGGTCAGTCCCGACGAGGCGGCGAAGCTCAAGACCACGCTGACGCCCATGGGGGCCGAAAAAGCCGGCAACGCCGATGGTTCCATCCCGGCCTGGACCGGCGGCTTGACCAAGGATGTCGCCGGGGCCAAGTTCGGCGATGTACCTGCCGATCCGTTCCCTGGCGAAAAACCGCTGTTGCAGATCACCGCCAAGAACGCTGCGCAGTACGCCGACAAGTTGAGTGACGGTACCAAAGCCCTGTTGGCCAAATTCCCCGACACCTTCCACCTCGATGTCTACCCGACTCACCGCAGCGCTGCGGCACCGGACAGCGTCTATCAAAACACCTTCGCCAACGCCACTAACTGCAAGACCACCAGCAATGGCCTGTCGGTAGAGGGCTGCTACGGCGGTATCCCGTTCCCGATCCCGAAAAACGGCAACGAGGTGATCTGGAATTTCCTGCTGCGGGTCGAAGCCGAATCCATACAGATGGGTTATGCCAACGTCATCGGCAACGCCGACGGGACTCGGACGTTGGCCAGCCGGGGCGTGGAGAACTGGCAATACCCGTACTACTACAAGGACGGCGCTGCGAATAAATGGTCCGGGCAGTATGCGTTGCTGCGGTTCCTGACCAGCGAGCCACCGTTCAAGGCCGGGGAATCGCTGGTGACCCATGACAGCATCAGCGCCCAGGAGCCTCGGGAGGCCTGGCAGTACCTGGTCGGCCAACGTCGTGTGCGGCGTGCGCCAACCGTGGGTTATGACACCCCGGACTTCGTCGCTTCAGGCGCCAACTATTTCGATGAGGTGCACGGCTTCATCGGCCATCCGGATCGCTACGACTGGAAACTGGTGGGCAAGAAAGAACTGTACATCCCTTACAACGACAACAAGTTCCACGCCGAGAAACGTGACGATGCCTTTACCGCCAACCACCTCAATGCGGACAAAGTGCGCTGGGAACTGCACCGCGTCTGGGAGTTGGAAGCCACGGTTGCCCCGGGCAAACGCCACGCCGTGCCCAAGCGTAGATTCTTCATCGACGAAGACAGCTGGACCATCTCGCTGGTCGATGGCTACGACGCCGACGGCAAACTGTGGCGTGTCTCCCAGGTGCTGCCATTCGTGGTGCCGTCCATTCCTGCGGTGGTGGTCAAGCCTGTGGTGATCTACAACCTGCAGGCCAAGACCTACAGTGTCGTCCAGAGCCTTAATGGCGAAACCTATAGCGTGATACCGCGCAAACCCGAAAACTTTTTCACCGGCACTTCAGTGGCATCCGGATCGGTTCGCTGAGCCTCGCAACAGCTGATTAATACGTTTGGTTCCTGGCGGCGGTGCACGGCCATCGCTTCCGAGGAGCGGCATCATCGAGGTTCAGACATGCCTACTTTTTATTCAGGCCCCATCAGGGTTTTCATTGCCAGCCTTTGGATGGCGACGACGTGTTATGGCCCAAACGCCGTAGCGCAAACGACTGGGTTGTTGCTGCAACCGGCGATCCATAGTGCGATGGCAACGCAATCGGTCATGCTCAGTGTTGCCCGAGCGGGGCAACGGTTGGTGGCCGTGGGTGAGCGAGGTTTCATCATTGTCTCGGATGACAACGGAGCGACCTGGCAGCAAGTCGGCTCGCCGGTCAGCGTGACGCTGGTAAAGGTGCACTTCATCGATGACAGCCAGGGCTGGGCGGTGGGGCATGCCGGAGTTGTCCTGCACAGCTCGGATGGCGGATTGACCTGGGATAAACAGCTCGACGGTGTTCAGGCCGCCGAAATCGAACTCAAGCAAGCCCAGCGCGACTCCGGAGAACAGGCTCCGGAGCGTCTGTCCCAAGCTCAGCAATTGATGGATGAAGGGCCGGATAAACCTTTGCTCGACCTGCTTTTCCTGGACGCGCAAAACGGTTGGGTGGTGGGGGCCTATGGCTTGGCTTTCGTCACCCATGACGGCGGGCTCAGTTGGCAGTCCATTCGTTCCCATGTCGATAATCCAAACGGATTGCATCTCTACGGCATCGCGCGGATAGGTGCCGATGTCTTCATGGCGGGCGAGCAGGGGACGTTGCTGCGTTCCAGTGACGCAGGCCAGACCTTCGAGGCGCTGGCGTCTCCTTATGAGGGAACGATCTTCGGTCTTGCCGCGACCGACAACCATTCGATCCTGGCGTTCGGCCTGCGTGGCAAGGCTTTCGAGTCCCGGGATCGCGGCGAGACCTGGAAGCGTCTCGACACCTTGCAACCGGTGACGTTGACCAGCGGCCTGCGTCTTGATGATGGCTCGGTCTTGCTGGCGGACGAGTCGGGCCGGGTGCTGCGTTTTGCCGATGGCGACACACAGGCCGCTGTCCTTGCGATCCCTCAATCTCGCTACTTCACAGGCATGACGCAAGCGGCGAACGGTGAGCTGATCATCAGCAGCACGCGCGGCATGCTGTCGTCCGCCATAAAAGTGCAATCGTCGGAGCCGTCACAATGAACAGTTTTACGCACTCTGCCGAACACTCGCCTGCACTTGCATCACCTGCTTTTGATCCTGCTTCCGGAACCCTGGTCGAGCGGCTGTTGTTCAATCATCGCAGCATTGTCTTAGGTATCTGTGTGCTCCTCAGCCTGGTGCTCGGCTATCAGGCGTTGAGTCTGAAGCTCAATGCCGCCTTTGAAAAAATGATCCCCACGGATCACCCCTATGTGCAGAACTATCTGCAAAACCGCAGTCAGTTGGGGGAGGGCGGCAACACATTGCGGATTGCGATCGAAGCCAGGCAGGGCAGCATTTTCAGTGCCGAATACCTGGAGACGGTCAAGAAGATCAACGACGAAGTGTTTTTGCTCCCTGGTGTCGACCGCTCCTACATGAAGTCCCTGTGGACGCCGGCCACGCGCTGGATCGGAGTGACCGAGGAGGGCTTCGATGGCGGGCCGGTCATTCCGGACGATTACAATGGCTCGGCCAATAGCCTGGAACAGGTGCAGCAGAATATCGAACGGTCGGGCGAGGTGGGGCGGCTCGTGGCCTCCAATTTCAAGTCCAGCATCGTGCTCCTGCCGCTTCAGGAAAGTACCTCGGATGACGGCACCCCACTGGATTACAACGCACTGTCAAACCGACTCGAACAGATTCGGACCAAGTACGAAAACCAGAACATCCAGATTCACATCACCGGTTTCGCCAAGGTCGTGGGGGACTTGATGGACGGCATGCGGCAGATGCAGCTGTTCTTCGCTGCGACCCTGGTGATCTGCGGGCTCGTGTTGTTCTGGTACACCCGTTGTGCGCGCAGCACAGTGCTGGTACTGCTGTGTTCGATCATCGCGGTGGTCTGGTTGTTGGGTTTGCTGCCGACCCTGGGGTTTGACCTGGATCCGTATTCCATCCTGGTTCCGTTCCTGGTGTTTGCCATCGGCTTGAGCCATGGCGCCCAGAAGATGAACGGCATCATGCAAGACATCGGGCGCGGTGCCGACAAACTGGTGGCGGCGCGCTTCACCTTTCGCCGGTTGTTTCTGACCGGCTTGATGGCGCTGGTGGCGGACGCCGTGGGCTTTGCGGTGTTGATGATCATCAAGATCCCGGTGATCCAGGACCTGGCCGTTACCGCGACCGTCGGTGTGCTGACGCTGATTTTTACCAACCTGATTTTGCTGCCGATCCTGTTGTCATACACCGGCGTGAGCAAAATGGCGGCGCAACGGGAAGCGGCCAACGACCGGTTTTCCAGGTTGGACGCCCATCATGCACGGCATCCGTTCTGGGCCTTCCTGGATCGCTTCACCGAACGCAAATGGGCCACTGGCGCGATCTTTATTGGTGTGGTGCTGGGGGCGGTGGGTTTTGCCATCAGTCTTCACGTCAAGATCGGCGACTTGAATCCCGGAGCGCCGGAATTGCGTCCCGAATCGCGCTACAACACCGACAACCGCTTCATGGTCAGCAACTTCTCCGCCAGTAGCGACAAGTACGTGGTGATGGTCAAGACCCCGCAGTACTTCTGCGCCAATTACCAGACGTTGGTCACGGTGGACGCACTGGAGGCGCAGTTGCAACAGTTGCCGGGCGTGGTCTCCACCACCTCCCTGGCGGCGTTGAGCAAACAGGCTGCCGCCGGCATGAACGAAGGCAGCATGACCTGGTATGAGATCCCCCGTAACCAAGGGCTATTGAACGCGATCATCACTCGCGCACCGCGAGAGTTGTTCAACCAGAACTGCGATCTGCTGACCGTGTATGTCTACCTGACCGACCACAAGGCCGATACGCTCACCCGCGTGGTGCAGACGGTCGAACAGTTCGCGGCCGACCATGACAGCGATCAGATTCAATTCCTGAACGCGGCGGGTAACGCCGGTATCGAGGCGGCCACCAACATCGTCGTGAAGCGTTCGAACGTGCAGATGTTGTTCATGGTGTACGCGGCGGTCATTGCCCTGTGCTTCATCACGTTCAGGTCCTGGCGTGCGGTGGTCTGTACGGTGTTGCCGTTGATGCTCACCTCCGTGCTGTGCGAAGCCTTGATGGTGGGGCTCAACATTGGCGTAAAAGTGGCGACCCTACCGGTGATCGCCTTGGGGGTGGGCATCGGCGTGGATTACGCGCTCTACATCCTGAGCGTGACGCTTGCCAACCTGCGCAATGGTTCAAGCCTGTCGGATGCCTATTACCTGGCGCTGTTGTCCACCGGCAAGGTGGTGGTGATGACCGGGATTACCTTGGGCGTGGCCGTGACCACCTGGGTGCTGTCGCCGATCAAGTTCCAGGCCGACATGGGCATTTTGCTGGGCTTCATGTTCGTCTGGAACATGGTGGGGGCGTTGATCCTGGTGCCCGCGCTCGCACATTTTCTTCTCAAGCCCAAGCCACAGACCGTGAGTATCTAAATGACCGCAACGATAAACATCCTGGGCTTGTCCGGCAGCCTGCGCCGGCAGTCGGCGCATACGGCGATCCTGCGCACGGTGGCCGAACGACTGCCTGAGCATGTCCGGTTGACGCGCTATGGATTGAACGATATTCCGCCGTATAACGAGGATGACGATGGTGCTCATGCACCCCAGGCCGTGATTGCCTTGCGAGCCGCCGTGGCGGCGGCCGATGGGGTTTTGATCGGCTCGCCGGAGTACAACCACGGTATGTCCGGTGTGTTGAAAAATGCGCTGGACTGGTTGTCCCGTCCTCATGGGAAATCGGCGCTGCAAGGCTGTCCGGTACTGAGTTTCACTGCATCGCCGGCGTTCACGGGCGGAGTGCGTGCGCATCAACAGCTCAATGAAACGCTCTGGGCGATCCAGGCGCTGCAGGTCGCCTATCCGCAGATCGTGATCGGTAATGTGACCAGCAAGATAGAGCACGGGCAGCTACGGGACGAATCAGCTCGGGCTTTTTTATTGGATGGAGTTGTAGCGTTGATCGCGCAGATCGCCAGGGAGCCGGCGAGGCGAAGTTCACGTTGTCCTTGATGTCCGCTAAAAACGTCCATTCCTGCTTCAATAACGGACACCCTTTTGATTTCAATGGACCGAAGCGCTCGGGCATGTCACGCCAGGCGGCGCCTGACCCGCCCTTGGCTGCGGCGCTCCTGTATGCCTGATGCCGCGCTCGCCCACCAAGGTGTCGTAGCCGATGTGACCTTGCCGGTCGCTCCGTTGGTTGAAATCCTCCATGGCCGCGCGCGAAGCGGGCACCTTGAGGCTATGCTCATCGCTACTGCAGGCAATGCGACGGGGTCGGGCAGGGCGCGACGTTCATACTCGATATTCCCATCGATGTTGCGCAGAGCCAGATGTGATGCGGTATTCGGCGCACGTCAATACGCCTTGTTGCCCGGCGTGTTGCTGGAGTGGATCAAAGGCTGATGATGGCTTGAGCCTTCACCATTCGCCTTCTCTTTGGAGAATCCTCTGATGCCTAAAGACAAGACCCCCTCTTCGGTTGTTACACAACAACTCCAGATGACGCTTTCGAAATGGGACACTGAGGACGCAGCAAAAGCGTTCCCCATCCAAGGGACTAATGAGATTCCAGAATTGTCGAATGCCGAGTTGGTTCATCTTCGTGTTCGTGTGATTGCTCTGGAAAACCTGGTTATCGCTTTGCTCGCCCAAGGGACGGACCAGCAGCTTGCGGTTGCGCGTGAAATGGCTGGCTACATTACGCCAAGACCGGGTTTTACCCAGCACCCTTTGACGATCCATGCGGCATCCCAAATGGTCAACAGCGTCGACCGTGCAGTGAGATTTCGAAAACTGTCCGGAGCATGAGTGTGTCGCTGGCGTCCATGCCATAAACAGCACCTCATGGTCGGCGTGCATGACTCGGGGTCTTGTGGGTTCGCCGTTTCTTATCCGTATCGAACTTCACCGAGTGGGATCCGCCAACGCTGACTGGCAATGAACTCTTTTTCGGTTGCCTGACTGCGCGATTGGCCGATCCGGGGGCGACTCACAAGGAGATTTACCGCAGCAATGCAAATGCCTGTTTCATTTGGTCTTCACTGACAACGAACGCTCGTAGCTGTCCTGCCATGTCCAGACCTCTGGCTACCAGTCCCTGTGAGTCAAGACTAACCTTCGATCTTTCGGTTTCTCAGGCGACAGCGCAGCGGCGAAGGCCAACATCAGCCGCCGCGCTGTATCTGCTCCAGTATCAGGCTGTCGGTGATGTTCAGGTCGTCCAGCAGCAGAAACATCTTGCTCAGCACTTCGGCCATTTTCTTGTCGGTGTCGGCGAACGGCAGGTAGAACTCCGTAGAGCTGCTGCCGACGGGCACGATACACAGGTAGTTGCCGGGTTCGATATGGATGGCTGCGCTGCCCAGATGAATGCGGTAGTTCGCCCGCTGGCCGGTAATGTGCAGAAAATGCCCTTCGCATCTGACGTTTCGTAACCCCAGACCCTGAATCAACTCGCCGACCAGTTCGGCGCGTCGTTGCAGGGTTTCGTGGCTGGTGCTGTAGCCGTCTGCGGCGTGGGCTACGGAGACCAGCAGGTCGGCGTCACGCATGACCTCCGAAAACAGCAGCGGCGGTACGTGCTCAAGGGGTATGGCTTGCTGGTTGCGGTAGAACACGATCGTGTCGAAGGTAAAGTGTTCTGTTTCCGAGAGGTAATGGCCGGTATCCAGAAAGTTGAACATGGCATGGATGCCGTGCTCTTTGCTCTCGTAATAGATGTCCTCGACGCTTGAGGTCGACCAGTTGCGGACCTGCAGCAACCGAGTGGCTACTTTGCCTTTCAGGCGGTGGCCGGCAAATCGGTTGGACCACAAGCCAGTGTCTCGCTCGACAGGTGTCAGCAGGTACAACTCGCGAAAGGCCTGTTTGAACGGCTGCACGCGGCGATGGGTCACCACTTCTTTCTGCCAGGCCGACAGTTGTCCAGCCATGAACAGATGAAAAGGGTGAGCAATACGCAGATTTTTTTCAGCGATGTATTGGCGGCCTTCAAGGTCAGTCACCGTCAGCGTTGCGCTATCGAGCCAGCCCAGCGCAGCGTCGTCGGCTTGCATGATCAGCTGTTCGAGCAGCAGGCGAACCGCAGGCATTTTCAACAGCTGCTTCAGCTCGTCCAGAGCCAGGCTTTCGCCGCTGCTCATCATTGCTTCCAGGGTGCGGCAGAAGCGGGCGATCTGTTCCTTGAGCTGGGTTTGCTGCGCTTTGAGCGCGATGAAGTCTGCGTTTTTGCGAATCGCGGGCGGTGCGGTCTTGAGCGCCTTTGCGCCTTTGCAGATGTGCAACGTAGGCGACAAGCCGTCGATTTCCAGCGTGACGTCATAGCCATCGATGGTGGCGGCTGTCACGGTGGATTCGGCGATTTCCGATTCCATGGCCCATTCCAGGCGAATCACCGAAGGGTAACCGGCGACACGCGCCAGGTTTTCCAGGCCTGCCTGCACCGCTGCGTGGGAGTTGGCCTGTCGCTGAGCGCCGTATTTACGCACCTCTTTGTGCAGTTTCTTGAGCGTCAGGTAGCGCTGGCGTACGTCATCCGGCCCTGTGACGGGTAGCAAGCCATAGATGCGCATGGCCGGCTGTGCGTGGCGGGTCAATTTCTTTTCCAGCGCCGCTCGACCGATGCCCTGGTAGGCGTCGAGCAGTACACGCGTCTCGGGAAACGCCCAGTGCGAGGGTTCGAGCGCCGCGAGGTATTCGCGCAGGTGGTCTGGGTCGGCTTCGGCCAGGGCCTTGTCCAGCAGGTAACGGTCCACCACGCCCACGGTTTCATCCAGCGTATTGGGCAGGTCGGTGCCCCAGCCGGACCGAGGGGCCAGGGCAATGTTCAGGTATTCACGCTGGAAGCCTTGCAGATCACTCCAGCCGAGCGCGTCGAGCACCACCCGGCTGGCTTGGCCGGCGTAGGGCAGGGCGGTGAGCAGGGTATTTCTTGAAAAGCCGGACAACGCCGCGAGCAGCTCTGGGGATTGGTTTTTGGGCAAATCCTGAAGCAGTAAGAAGTATTGGAGCACCGCAGCCGTGTAGCCGAAGCTGTCGAAGTCATCCGGCGTTATGCCCAGTCGTTCGATGACCGCCAGGGCCTGCAACAACCAACGGGTCTGATACACCTCGACCGAGCGGAAGGTGTCAGCCAGCCTTTCGGCGTTATGGGGCAATCCAGCCAGGGCGTCCTCGACATAACGAACGGTGAAGTTCGCCAGTTCAGGGGGCGCGACGGCAGGTTCTTCCGTGGGGATTTCATCAATCTGAGACGACTCATCATCGATGTCTTCCGGGTCCTCGTCGTTTGCATCGTCCTCGTCGAAATCTTCATCGGCGTACCGAGTCAAGTCCACATCATCGCTGTCCAGCCCGGCGTCGTCCGAGTAGAACATCATGGCGCGGCCCCAGGTATTGGCGGCCCGGACGAAGCGCGGGTAATCGAGGCGGCCCGCTTCCAGCAGGCTCAGGGCGATGCGCTGGATTTCCTTGTGCACGTAGATATACGCGTCGGCGATCTTCCTTTGTTCGCCACCGGGCGCTGAAGGGGGCTGCTCGCGGTTCCAGCTGCCGTCCAGCAACCATTCGGCGAAGGTCTGCCAGGCCGGGGTGGACGGATAATTGCTCAGGCGATGGATGCAGGCGTGAACGTCGGGGAAGGCCCAGGCCTGGTCCGGGCTTCTTCGGTAATAGGCCGGGTCATCTTCGTCAGTGGGCAAGGGATAGTCACTGTCCTCGAAGGCATATTGCAGCATGTGCTGCAGTCGCGCACCGATCTGCTCCAGTGCATAGGCATCCGGGCGAGCCGTGATCCACGCATCGCAGAGTCGATATTGCAGGCCATAGCGCTGTTGATCGCGGCGGTCCTCCAGATCGTCCCAAATGGTCGGGAACACAAAACCATCCGCCAGTGCCTTGGGCCCATCCTTGGGATGCTGCCTGACCCAGTCATCGGCGATGCGCAGCAAGTCGATGCCTTCCCAGAAATCGGGCTCGAATTCGTCGTAGTGGCTGAGCTCGGGATAGTCATCCAACGCTCTATCACAGAATGTTCGCAGCGCAGCGAGGCGTGTGGTTTGTTCGGGCGCAGGACGGCGTGATTGCATGAGGGTATCCGAGCAAAAAAGTGAGCGACGAGGATCAACCGCCAATCAGCGGCACCAGGCGGATAAACGCGAGCGTGGAAGGGGGGCTCAATTCAATGGATTCATCGAGTCTTTGCAGCATGACGCCGTTGTGCAGAACGCGGAACGCGCGGGCTTCAAAACCCTTCAAGGCGCGTTCGACCTCAACGCTGACATCCAGGTCCAGAGGCGCGCTGGCCTGAGGCATGACAACCGCGCCTTCACTGGCTTGCCGAAGAACGTCCCGCTCGCTCAGGTATTGGCGGTCGAGCACCTCGCGCACCGACACTTGTGCCAGCCAGTGCTGGACCGACAGCGCGGCGATCTGTTCGGCGACGGTCAGGCGAATGAGCTCGGCGACCGTCAAGGTCAGCGAGGTCGGTGTCAGGGTGACAGGCGGCAGCAAAGGCTCCTGGCGTGCGCCTTTCAGGCAATAACTATGAACCACGAACTCCATGACGCATTCCTTGCAAGCCAGGCCAGCCGGGGCGGGTGGCGCCTTAGCATAGCCCGGTCTGCAACAAACTTCATCGTGCTGCGCGCTCGTGCAGTGCCTGGCTCAGATTACTTTAGCCATCCGACGACCACTCATGAAACACAAGAGGCCCCCCATCGCGGTCAGTGCGCTCAACGCATAGAACATCGTGGGGGCCGGGGTATGCATCAGCAGGTATCCGCAGATCACCGGGCTCAGGGCGCCACCCAGCGCCGCCAGGTTTTGCGCGCCGTAGTAGCTGCCGCGCAGTTCTTCCGGGGCCAGGGTGTCGACGAAAAGGAATTCGGCCGGGTAAATGATCATTTCACCGAGGGTGAAAATGAACATCGCCACGCACCAGCTCACCATGCTGTCGGCCAGGCTGAAGCCGATCAGGCCAAGAATGAACAGGCTGGTGCCTGCGGCGATCCAGTAGCGCAGCTTCTCGCGATCGAGGAACCGACCGATTTGATATTGCAGCAAAATCACACTGATGGCGTTGCAGGCGAGCAGGGCGGCCATGATGTCCAGCGCGCGTTTGGAATCGTGGGTCACCAGCAGGTATTGCGACAAGTAGAGGGTGAAGCGTCCGTGCACTACCGTGCTGAGCAGGCAGCCGCAGGTGAACATGATCAGGGTACGGTCGTTTTTCAGGGTCTTGAGCGTCTTGAGAAAACTCGGCGGTTGACCAATGACCGGCGTTGGCGCGGCATCCCTGGGGATGCCGGTCATCAGGAAAATGCTGGAAAACGCGATGCCAGCGGCGATCAGGAATGGCCCGATCGGATAGACACCGGCAATCACCACGCCGAGCATGGGACCGGTGGCATAGCCAATGTTGGTCAGGGTGTAGCGCAGGGAAAACGCCTTGGCGCGCTGGCCCACGGGCAGGTTTTCGCTGAGAATCGCCTTTGAACCGATAAGGAACAACGCTGACGCGGTCTCGGTGATCACCACGGTCAGGGTGGTCAGGTAGAGGTTTTCGGCAAAGGTCAGCAGGATGAAACCGATGGCGCTGGAAAGCATCGCCAGGATCAGCAGTCGGCGCTTTTCCAGGCGGTCGATGACATAGCCGCCATACAGCGCCAACAGGGTGGCGATGAACACGGCGATCCCCAGCAGCAAGCCAACGTCCTGTTGGTTGAGGCCCAACTTGTTGCTCAGGAATAACGTGAGCAATGGACTGGTAATGGCGCGGCTGACCACGATTGTCAGCGAAACGATCATCAAGCGTCGAATAACGAGCGAGTAAGTGGCCACGGTGGTGCAAATGTCCTTATTCAGATTTTCGGCGTCCGCCGTAATGTCCCGTCGCTGCCATCGCGGACGATCCAGCGATCCAGCGTGTGTACCGATTGCAGTTCTTCGACGCGCCACAGTTGCCGCAGTAATCCTTCAGCCTGTTCCCGCGGCATCACCCGCGTCGTCAAGCTGAAAAACTTTTCCTCCAGGGCCACATCGCTCAGCGGATTGCCTGGCGCGCCCCATGGTATTTCTACACATAAGCTCGCCTGCCGGCCATCCACGGTGCGCAGCGTCACCAGCGGCTCGCCATCCTCGGACAGGCGTGGGTCCACTTCTAGCTGAATGCGCGACAGCCATTGAGTCATGCGCGGATCGTTGCGTTGTAAATCGTCATAGGCCTGCAATCGGCAATGCCCTTGCACCAGCCGCGCGGCCAAGGCATACGGCAGGCTCATTTGCGCGGCGGCCAGGGTACTGACGTCCTGGCCGCCACACATGTTGTGGAGAAACCCGCTCAGCGCAACCTGTACGGATTCGACCTGGTCGCTCCGCACATTCAGTTGATCCAGCAGCAGGCCCAGGGCGTCGATGGCCGAATGGGTCCCACGGCAGGAGGCGTAGGGTTTGATCGAGCACCGGGCGAGCTTCCAGACCACGCCGAGGCCTGCATCCAGCGCTTCTGGCATCGAGGTCGCCGGGGCGAGGGTTGTTAGAAAACCACCCCAGACCTCATCGAACAACTGCGCAGGCCCGCTGATCCCCTGTTGGGCAAACCTCGCCGCCAGTAGCCCACCTTCTGCGGCGCGTCCGCTGTGCAGTTTTTTGCTTTGTGAGCCGTCGTGGATGAAGGCCCACAGACCACCGCTGAAGCTGCCGGCAATGCCCAGCGCCGCGAGGGTCTGCCGTGCATCCAGGCCCAGGATGCGCGCACTGGCTGCTGCCGCGCCGAACACCCCACAGGTCGCGGTGGAGTGCCAACCGGCGCCGTTGTGGGCCGAATAGCCGCCGCATGCTTCGAGCACCCGACGGCCGACTTCGTAGCCGATCACTACGGCGCTGATGAACTCACGGCCACTCACTGGCCGCGCGAGCAGCGAAACCGCTGCCATCACCGCCGGCAGCACAACGGCGCCGGAGTGATCGCAGCCACCGGTGTCGTCCAGCTCCAGGACATGGGCGGCGACACCGTTGAGCAGCGCTGCCTGAGCCGCGCAAACCTGCAAGTCGGTGCCCCAGATCGAGACCTCACCGGTTTCACCGGCGAACGCCTTGCGCGCCTGTTCGGCGACGCCACTGTCGGCTCCGGCCAATGCTGCGCCGAATGTATCGAGAATGTGCCGCTTGGCTTGTGCCACCAACGCGATTGGTAAATCTTCAAAGCGCAGATCTACACAGAATTGCGCCAGACGCTGCAAACGCTCGCTCATAAAACGTAATCCCGATAATGTCGCTCGTAAACCGACGCCGGATGATCTTCAGCGACCGGCGCTGCGGTTTGCGCCCACCACTGCGCGACCTCGGCGCCTGTGGCGATCCATACGTCATCGTGCTGTTGAATGCCCTCGATCAACTCGCGCAGCACGCTTATCCGCCCCGGCGTGGCGATGATTTCCGGGTGCAGGCGAAGCACATAGCAAAGGCCAAAACGATGAAACCCGGCGAAGTCCATTTGCAGGTTGCCCAAGGTGTGGCTATAGGACGCGATCCGCGATTGTGCCGGTGGCACCGCCGGGCTCAAGTTGAAGGCGAAGTAGGGCTCGTCTTCCAGTTCATAATGCAGGGGTAGTTCAATGACGCTGGGGGCGGTCGGGTGCGCGAATGGCAGGTCATCGCCGCGCCATGACGAGGACCAGAGAATGCCCTGATCGCTCAAGGCCTCGATGAACCCCGGCGCACCATTGCCCGCCGGGATTCGAAAGCCGACCGGTCGCTGGCCGGTCAACCCGGCCAAGGCCTCGCAGCCCTTGGCGATGTCCTCGCTTTGCGCGGCCAGGTTCAGCGTGTCGTAGTTCTGATGACGATAACCGGCGCAGGCGATCTCATGGCCGTCGGCCTGGATCGCCTGAATGTGTTCGGGGTTTTCCTGGGCAACGATGCCGGGGACAAACCAACTGCTGGAAACCCCGAGTTCCTTGAACAGGCTGAGCAAGCGCGCCACGCCGCGTTGGCTGCCGTAGCGCCATACCGACAAGGTCTTGTCACGCCCGGCGACTTCCGGAGCTTGGGTGAGGATGCCGTGGATGTCGTTGTAATCGACGGTCAATACCACGGCGCAGCGATAGCCTTTCGGCCAGAGAGTGAGATCAGCCATGGTGATGCTCCTTCAGCCACCACTGGGCGACATCGCGGCAAGTGGCGAACCACACGTCGTCGCGCTGGCGCATGTGTTCGAAGAGTTTTTCCAGCAGCAAGATACGCCCCGGCTTACCGGTAATCTTGGGGTGGAACAGGGTGGTCAGGCATAACCCTTCGTCCATCGCGCCGTCGTATTCGCGGCACCAGTTATCCAGGGTCAGCGCGTAGCTGGCCGTGCGGTCCAACCCGGAAGGGAAGTTCGGCGCGCGGGTGTAGGCGAGGGAGGCGTAGTCGTCCATTTCCCAGCGGCCAGGGATTTCCACCAACGGCGTATCGAACCCCGGCACGTTCACCAGGTACGGTCGGTCATCGCCGCGCATGCTGCTGGAGTAGCTCACGCCAGCTTGCATCAGTATGGCCGGGGTGTCGGTACGCCAGTCACCGGACGGCGTACGAAAGCCTTCGGCGCGGATGTTCAGGTGTTTCCAGAACACCTTGCGGGAGGTTTCCATCACCGCTTTTTGCTGATCCGGTGTCAGGGCGTAAAAGGATTCGTGTTTGTAGCCGTGATATGCCACCTCATGCCCGCGCTCGACAATCGCCTGGCACTGTCTCGGCCAGTTCTCTACGACCCAGGCCGGAACGAAGAAGGTCGTCGGGATGCGGAACGCGTCGAGCAGGTCGAGCAGGCGTGGTAGCGCCCGGTAAGGGCCATAGCCACCGAAACCGAAGTACTCGGGCTTGCGCCAGATCGAGCCGTTGAGCATGGCGTCACCGGTCGGGCCATCGAGGTCGAAGGCCAGGGCCAGGCAAGCCTTGTGCTGATCGGGCCAGGTGGGTTGGGGTGAGGAGGACATCTGCGGTGCTCCAATAAGCTTTCAAGTACACAACCCATCCCTGTGGGAGCGGGCTTGCTCGCGAAGGCGTCAAGTCAGGCAACATTGACGTTGAATGACACACCGCCTTCGCGAGCAAGCCCGCTCCCACATTGGATTAGGGGAGGCTGCGCGGTTACTTCCCGGCGTTGATGGTCACGGTCTTGATCGCGCCCAGCTCCAGGTCCCACTTCTTCAGGATCGCCTGGTAGCTGCCGTCATCGATCATGCTCTGCAGCGCGACCTTCACCGCTTCACTGAGCTCAGGTTTTTTCTTGCTCACGCCCAACCCGGTGTACTGCTCGGAGATCGGCAGGCCCACGGTCTTGTACATGTCCTTTTCCTGGGTCTTGAGGTAGGGCAGGGTTTCGCTGCCCTGCATGGCCGCATCGATGCGGCTCTGACGCAGTTGCGCACGGGCATCGGCCGAGCCTTCGGTGCCGATCACATTGATCGCAGGCTTGCCGGCGGCTTCACAGTTGGCCTTGCTCCACTCGGCGATTTCCGTCGGGAAATTGGTGCGGCGGCTGGTGCCGACCTTTTTGCCGCACAGGTCGACGATCTCGTTGGTGTCCTTGTTTTTCTGCAGCGTGTAGAACTGCGGACCGCTGGTGAAGTAGTCGATGAAGGTCACGCTGGCCTGACGTTCGACGGTGTCGGTCATGCCCGACAACACCATGTCCACGCGGTCGGTGGTCAGGGCGTTGATCATTTGTTCGAAGCCGGTTTCCTGCCATTTGATTTTCACCCCCAGGCGTTCGGCCAGGGCATTGCCCAGGTCGTAGTCCAGGCCGGTGAGGGTGTTGGTGGCCGGGTCCTTGAAATCCATCGGCGGGTAGTTCGGCATGATCGCTACGACGATTTCACCCTTGGCCTTGATACTGGCCGGAAGTTCCGCGGCGAAGGTGAAGCCGGATGCCATAACGCCTGCGAGTACTGCTGGAATAACGAAGTTCTTCATGGTCGTTCTCTTATGAGTGTTGTGAGCGCCAACGGGCGCCTAGGTTCGAACGGCAGAAATGAAGCTTTGGGTGCGAGGGTTTTGCGGACTTATTAGTATTTCTTCGGGGCTTCCAGCCTCCATGATCTGCCCGTCGTCCATGAACACCATGCGGTTGGAAACCTCGCGAGCGAAGCCCAGTTCATGGGTGACGACGATCATGGTCATGCCGGTCTGCGCAAGATCGCGCATTACCGACAGCACCTCACCGACCAGTTCCGGGTCGAGTGCCGAAGTGGGTTCATCGAACAGCATCAGCTTGGGGCGCATGGCCAATGCACGCGCAATGGCGACGCGTTGCTGCTGGCCGCCCGAAAGCTCGATCGGATAGCTGTTGCGCTTGTCGGCCAGGCCGACGCGGGCGAGCAATTCCAGGGCTTCTTCGTTCGCCTCTTTGGGTGAACGCTTGAGCACTTGGCACGGCCCTTCGATGATGTTCTGCAGCACGGTCATGTGCGGGAACAGGTTGAAACGCTGGAACACCATGCCGGTGGACAGGCGCTGGCGGGCGATCTGCGTTTCGTTGAGTTCGTGCAGTTTGTTGCCGACGATCCGGTAACCCACCAGTTCGCCGTCGACCCACAGACCGCCCTTATCGATTTTTTCCAACTGGTTGACGCAGCGCAGCAAGGTGCTCTTGCCCGAGCCGGACGGGCCGATGATGCACAGCACTTCGCCTTGCTCGACTTCGATGTTGATGTCCTTGAGCGCGTGGTACTGGTCGTAATATTTGTTCAGGCTCACGGCCTTGACGATGCTTCTCATGGGGGGCTCCTCAAGAACGCTTGCCGGCGCCGCGGGCGAAACGACGCTCCAGGCGGCTTTGACCAAAGGACAGGACGGTGACGGTGGCCAGGTACCAGATGCCGGCGACGATCAGCAGCTCCATCACGCGGGCGTTGGCGTAGTAAATGTTCTGCGCGTTGTAGAGCAGTTCCGAGTACTGGATGACGCTCGCCAGCGAGGTCATTTTCACCATGCCGATGAACTCGTTGCCCACCGGTGGAATGATGATGCGCATCGCCTGGGGCAGGATGATTCGCCGCAGCGCTTGCAGGCGCGGCATGCCGATCGACTTGGCGGCTTCATACTGCCCGGTGTCCACCGAGAGCAGGCCGGCACGTACCACTTCGGCGGTGTAGGCGCCCTGGTTGATGCTCAAGCCAAGCAGGGCCGCCGCGAATGGGGTCATGAGGCTCACGGTGTCCATTTCAAACAGGCCGGGGATGCCGATGGTGGGGAAGATCAGCGCCAGGTTGAACCACAACAGCAGTTGCAGAATCAGCGGCGTGCCGCGAAACAGCCAGGTGTAGGTCAGCGCCACGTAGCGCAGGATCGGGTTGGCCGACATGCGCATGATCGCGGTGATCACGCCGAAGACGATGCCCAGCGCCATCGCCAGCACCGCCATGACGATGGTATTGAGCAAGCCCCACATGATCGCCTGGGAGGTCAGGAACTGGCCGATGTAGGACCATTCGATCTTGCCTTCGGCGAAGGCGCGCACCAGGCCGATGATCGCGATGACAATCACCGTGGCGAAGAAGATCCTTCCGTAGTACCGCCGGGGCACATGATCGTACTGGGTGATGTCGAACTGGTTTTCCGCCAGCTTGCGCTCCGCCTGGAGTCGTTCTGCCTGTGTCTGGCTCATGGTGGTTCTCCGTACTCGGTTTCGGCGCTATCGCTGTGGGAGCGAGCGTGCTCGCGATAGCGGTGGGTCAGTCCACGTTGATGTTGAAGGTGAAACCGTAATCGCGAGCAAGCTCGCTCCCACCGGTTTTGTGCGTGGCTTCAGAGGCGGAAGCCCTGATAGTCCTCGGTCCATCGCTGCTGGGCGGCGAGGGCGGTTTTCAGGCGGCCGATCTGTTCGCGCACCTGTTGTGGCGCGGTTCCGCCCCAGCCGCTGCGGGCGGCGATGGCGGCTTCGAGGGTCAGGCTTTCGCGTACTTGTGGTGTGAGGCGCGGGTCGATTTCCGCCAGCAGTGCGGGCGAGGCTTCCCACAATTCGATGTCGTGTTTCTCGCAAGCCTGGACCAATGCACCGGTGATCTCGTGAGCTTCCTTGAACGGCACGCCGCGCACCGCCAGCCAGTCGGCGACTTCGGTGGCGAGGGTGAAGCCCAGTGGTGCCTGGCGACGCAGTTCTTCGACGTTGACCGTCATGGTCGCAACCATTCCGGCCATGGCCGGCAGCACCAGCAACAGCGTATCGACGCTGTCGAGCACACCGTTCTTGTCTTCGCTCAAGTCGCGGTTGTAGGACAGTGGCAAGGATTTGAGGGTGGCCAGCAGGCCGGTCAGGTTGCCGATCAGGCGTCCCGCCTTGCCTCGTGCCAGTTCGGCGATGTCCGGGTTCTTTTTCTGCGGCATGATCGAACTGCCGGTGGCGTAGGCATCATCTAGCGCGACCCAGCGGAACTGCCGCGACGACCACAGGCAAAACTCTTCGGCCAGGCGCGAGATGTTGATGCCGAGCATGCTGGCGATGAACAGGAATTCGGCGACGTGATCGCGGCTGGCCACGGCGTCGATGGAGTTTTCGCAAACACCGCTGTAGCCCATTTCTTTTGCCGATTGCTGAGGCAGGCGAGCGATCGCCGAGCCAGCCATGGCCGCGGCACCGAGTGGCGACAGCGACGTACGCGCGTCCCAGTCCACCAGGCGCTGCACATCGCGCAGCATCGACTGGGCGTGGGCCAGCAGGTGGTGAGCAAACACGACCGGTTGGGCCTGTTGCAGGTGGGTAAAGCCGGGGCAGATGCTCTCGATGTGTTGCTCGGCCTGCGCCACCAGCGCCTGCTGCAAGCCCAGTACTTCAACGGCCAGGGTGCGGACATGGTCACGCAGGAACAGCCGCAGGTCGTTGGCGGTCTGGTCATTGCGCGAACGACCGGCACGCAGCTTGCCGCCCAGGGCGCCAAGACGTTCGGTCAACAGGCGCTCGATGAAGGTATGGACGTCTTCGTCATCCAGGGTCGGGGCGATGCTGCCAGTGCGGTAGTCCACGCCGATGCGCTCCAGGGCGTCGAGCATGGTCAGGGTTTCCTGTTCGTTCAGCAGTCCGGCGCGCTGCAATTCCCGGGCATGGGCCTTGGAGCCGGCGAGGTCGTACGGGGTGAGCCGGAAGTAGCGCTCAGGGCAACGGGACAGGGCCGCCAAGGCTTCGGATGGGCCGCTGGTGAAGCGAGCACCCCAGAGACGGTCGGTGGTTTGGGACATTGTTGTTTTCCTTGTCGGTAACGCGAACTGAATAGGGATTGCGGGCCGAAACGTCGCTGGAAAATAAGCGAGCGAAATCAGGCCAGGGCAGTTTTCAAGAGGGCAGTTGCAACGGAGCGAGAACTGATCGAAGTGTCAGCTTTTAATGTTTCGAGATCAGTGGTTTGGCACTGATATTCGGGATTTATTGGCGGTTGCCAAGCCTGGTTTTCTGTGTTCATTATTATTAGGCCAGCTATATTTTTGTTGTTGAGCACAGGTTGTTGAATAAGGCGCCAGAGGTAAATAAGCATTATGGAAACCCCACTTTCCAATTCCGGAAACCCGCCGCCGAAACCGCTGCAACGGGCACCGTTAGCCCTCAGTGGACTGGACTTCAAACTGCTCAAGGTGTTCAAGGCCGTGGTCGAGGCAGGAGGTTTCAGTGCCGCGCAAAATGAGCTGAATGTGGGGTTGGCAGCCATCAGCAAACAGATTTCCGACCTGGAAATCCGTATCGGCATGCGCCTTTGCACACGGGGGCGAGAGGGTTTTCACCTGACGGAAGAGGGGCGTCTGGTGTATCAGGCGTCAATAGACTTATTTGCCTCGGTCGACAACTTTCGAGATCGTCTTAGTTCGGCACAAAATGAACTTGTCGGTGATCTTGGGGTGGGGGTTATTGATAATACGATCTCCGACTCTAATTCTCCGTTAGTTGCCGCGCTTAGGCGTATAAACGAACAATCTCCGAAGGTCAGGTTTCAACTTCAGGCTACGCAACTCGATGAGGTTGAAAGAGGTGTCGTCGAGGGCCGATTGGTGGCGGGAATCGTGCCGATTTATCAAAAGCGCGAAGAGTTCGATTACTACGCGCTATACGAAGAGCGCTCGGAGGTTTATTGCGCGCTCGGCCATCCGCTGTTCTCCATGGCGGACGCGGACATGGGGGAAAATGTGCTCAAGGATTACGAGTGCATCAACCATCGCTACGCGATTCATCGCGACAAACTGAAATTTGCCCACTACGACAGCTTTTCCGCCTCGGCAACCCAGGTGGAGGCCGTTGCACTGCTGATCAAGACGGGGCGTTTTCTGGGGTTCCTGCCCCAGCACTATGCCGCGCCGATGGTGGCGCGGGGAGAGTTTCGCGCGGTGCGCCCAGACCTGTTCTACATCGTCACTCCGTTCAGTTTGATACTGCGCCATAACATTGTACGCAGCCCCTTGGTCAAGGCATTTGCCCAGGCATTGGGCGTGGACTTGAAAGCCTCGGTTTGATTGTTTGCGGCGATAAGCACTAATGGTCCCCTGGCGGCGAATGAGGACAATTTTACCATGCTTAAAGCCTGGCATTTACAACAATGCGCACGCCTTACTAGTCGGCCTGTTTGTTGCGTCGATTGATTGAGTTCACAGCCGAATGCTGCCAGTCAAAGCGTGGTGAAGCCGGTTGCATCGGATTGATGAACCGGGTCATGGATGGTCTATGTGCGGGCAGCCACGGAAGCCTGAAAAAGAAATCTTCGAGCACTTAAATTAAGTGGTCGGCGAACAGCCTCATCTTGCGAAACCAGGTCGGGTAGTGATCGGGTTGGGCACCGCCCGGCCAGGGAAGAGGTCAGTAAGCGGTTTTCTTGAAGGGACGCGCGGATACACCTCGATAAAACGACAGAATGGCCAGCACCTGTACCACGACCGCGCCTGTCACGACGGCGCCGATGGCGTGATTCTGATCGGTGAAGGCGGAGCGCAGCAGGCCGAAAAAGGCCGGGGCGAAGGCGTAGGTGGCCTGGCTGATCGCGACCATCAGGGCGATCACCCTGGCGGTTTGTTCACGGCTGAACTCGGCCTGGGCAATCAGTGGCGGCAACGATGTGGCATTGCCGATGCCCGAACCGATCAGCGCCACGGCTATCCAGGCCACAGTCGGGTGAAGGTCCAGGCCGAGAAGCATCAGCGTGCCCAGCACCTGGATGGCATAACCGAGGCAGGCCAGTTGTCGGCGGTTCATGCCTTGGATCATCAGGCGTGCGGCGACGTATCGCCCGCCCATCGCACTGGCAGTGGCCAGGCCCATGGCGAATGAGGCGTCATGTGCCCCCATGCGTCCGACCAGGATCGAGTACAGGTGCGCGATCAAGCCGATCTGGGCGAACAGCCCCAGGGACATGCCGGCTGCCAGGCTGCGGAAACGTGCCGACCTGAGCGTCTGCATGGTGCTCCACGGCGTGGCGCTGGCGCTGATCGGCAGGGGTTCGGGCTGCTCTGCATTGTCGGGATGTTGTCCCAGGCTTTGTGGGCTTTTGCTGAAGACCAGGAAGGCGAGGGCGCCTATCAGCAGCACGGCGATGACGCTGATCACCAACGCCGCCATGGCGAAGCTGAAACGCTCGATCAGCAACACCCACAGCGGCGAAAAGATCACGCCACCCAGGCTGGCGCCGTTGTAGGCCTTGCCCAGGGCCTTGGGTCTGTCCTTGACGTACCACGGAGCGATCAGGGTGTTAACGGCGGCGGCACCCAATGTCACCCAGCCGATGCCCGAACAGACGGCGCCGGCATACAGCACCCATAGCTGGTCGGCTTGAGCCCAGATGTTCACGCCGATGCCCAGGACGATGCTGCCCAGCAGGGTAATGGCGGGTATCCCGAAGCGTGCGTAAAGTCGTGGCAGGTTGGCGATGACAATCGTGCCGCTGAGAAAGTGCAAGGTCACGGCAGTCGAGACCTGGGCGATCGGCCAACCCGTGCGCTCCATGACCGCTTGCATATAGATCGGCGGCCCATAGAAGCCGACCCCCCAACCGATAATCGCCAGGATGAACGTGCAGGTCAGTACGGTTTTTCCAAAAAAGCGGGTGTGTGTCATCGCCATCTCCTCCAAGTTGGCTCATAGCCTATGGGCTCGACGGGTTTCTCACTTCGAGGTGCGTCGAACAATGGATGTCGAGTGGGTGATCGTCAGTCCAGCAATCTGGCTCGGAGTCTGTAAAAAAATATTCGCATCGGATTGTCGATTTCGGCCAACGCCATTCGATTAGCCCATAGAGCCGCCACACGGACGGCTTGATCCATCCACTCTCAGGAGATCAGAGCATGCGATTTATGGTGATCGTCAAAGCCAGTCCGGAATCGGAAGCCGGACAGATGCCCAGCGAAGAACTGTTGGCCGCCATGGGCGCCTACAACGAAGAATTGGTCAAGGCCGGGGTGATGCTCGCCGGTGAAGGCCTGCATCCCAGTGCCGAGGGCGTGCGTGTGCAGTTTTCCGGCAAGGACCGGACGGTGGTCGATGGGCCCTTCGCTCAAACCAAGGAGCTGATCGCCGGCTTCTGGATCTTCAAGGTCCAGTCATTGCAGGAGGCCATCGATTGGGTCAAGCGCTGCCCGAACCCGATGGTCAGCGACAGTGAAATCGAGATCCGCCAGATCTTCGAGCTCGAGGAGTTCGGCGAGTCCTTTACGCCGGAATTGCGCGAGCAGGAAGAACGCTTGCGGGCGCAGATGTCCGGTCAATCGTGAAGCCGACTACAGGAGAACCCACCATGAGAATCATTCCCTACCTGACCTTCGACGGTCGTTGCAAAGAGGCCTTTGCGTTGTACCAGAAGGTGCTGGGCGGCGAGCTGTTTTCCATGTCCTTTGCCCAGGCGCCTGAGGAAACCGGCATGCCCAAGGATCCCGACCTGATCCTGCACACCTGCCTGACCGTCGATGCTTTCAGCCTGATGGCCTCTGACTGCCCGCCAGGCCAGCCGTACAGCAAACCGCAAGGCGTGTCGGTTTCCCTCAACGTCGACAGCGTGGAGGAGGCCGAGCGGCTGTTTAAGGGCTTGAGTGTCGGTGGCAGCGTGCACATGCCCTTGGCGAGGACCTTCTGGGCGGAACGCTTTGCCATGTTCGAAGACCGTTTCGGGATCGCCTGGATGGTCAATTACGAGGGCGGGCAATAAGTCGAGCGCTGCCTGGGTCGCGATGCGTCGCGGCGCTCGCGACATTCCTCACCTCATGCTCATCAATTGAGGATCCTGGCGAGCACGTTCGCCAGGGTTTCCCTTCGCCATGTGAACCTTGCGCGAATACTGCGTTCACTTATTAAGTTGCCGCTTTATGTGACCCACAGGGGACCTGTCTGGCTCTGGCGGCTGCTTCCTAGTGCCGATAAGGACTTCGCATGCACCCAACCTCGTCCACATTGCCCTTGAACGCCCCTGTCGAACGCGAACTCAGCTTGCGCGCGGTCAGTACGGGCATTGTCCTGGGTGTCCTGCTGACGCCGTCCAATGTCTATGCCGGATTGAAGATTGGTTGGTCGTTCAATATGTCGATCATTGCCTTGCTGGTCGGTTATGGCATCTGGCAAGGCTTGGCGAGTCGATCGGTGGGGCGGCTGCCTTGGACGCTGCACGAAAGCAACATCAACCAGACCGTGGCCTCTGCCGCTGCGTCGATCATTTCCGGTGGGCTGGTCGCGCCAATCCCGGCCTACACCTTGCTGACCGGCCAGCAGCTGGACGCCATTCCCATGGTGGCCTGGGTCTTTTCCGTGAGTTTCCTGGGGATCTGGATTGCCTGGTATCTGCGACCGTCACTGCTCAATGACAAGGCGCTGAAATTTCCCGAGGGTATGGCGACCCTGGAAACGTTGCTGCACATTTACAACCACGGCCACGAAGCGGCGACGCGTTTGAAGGTGTTGCTCAGCGCCGCTCTACTGTCCGGGGTGCCCAAGGGGGTCGACACCTTCATGTGGGCCATCCCGCGCTGGTCTCCAACTGCCCAACTGGAGCGCCTGACCTTTACCGCTGACCCTTCGCTGCTATTGGTCGGTTTCGGCGCGATCATCGGTATTCGCGTGGGTCTGACCCTGCTGCTCGGCGCGTTGCTGGCATGGGGCGGGTTGGCGCCGTGGCTGCTGGCCCAAGGCCTGGTGCAGTTGCCGCAGGGCAGTAGTGGTCCGCAGTTCGCTGCGCTGGTGGAGTGGCTGCTCTGGCCGGGGGTGAGCCTGATGGTCTGTTCGACCCTGGCCTCATTGGCAATTCGCCTGTGGGCATTGCACCGCTCCACCAAGGCTGGCGGCGGGGCGATCTGGACGACACCCAAGGCCGGGCCTGCCACAGGTTCCTTGCTGGCGATCGTCCTGGTGGTGAGCCTGCAAGTGCTGTTGTTCGGCATCAACCCGTGGATGGCGCTGTTGACCATTCCCTTGGCGATCTGCCTGGCGGCGGTAGCCGCCCGGGTGGTCGGCGCCACGGGCATTCCACCGATCGGTGCCATCGGGCAATTGTCCCAGTTGAGCTTCGGCATCGTCGCGCCGGGGCAGGTGCCGATCAACTTGATGAGCGCCAACACCGCCGGCGGTTCGGCCGGGCAATGCACCGACTTGATGAACGATTTCAAGGTAGGCCGGGCGATTGGCGCTACGCCGCGCAAGCAACTGATCGCCCAGACTTTGGGGATTTTTGTCGGTAGCATCGTCGGCGTGTTGGCTTACCTGGCCCTGATCCCGGACCCGCAAGCCATGCTGCTCTCCGAAGAGTGGCCGGCTCCGGCGGTCGCCACTTGGAAGGCCGTGGCGCAAACCCTGACCCTGGGCCTGGATTCATTGTCCGCGAGCATTCGCTGGGCGATTTTCATCGGCGGCCTGGTCGGCTTGTTGTTGGGCGTGCTCGACAGCGTGCTGCCGGCGCATCGGGCCCGGTACCTGCCGAGCACGGCGGCCCTGGGCCTGGCCTTCGTGTTGCCGGCCTCGGTGTCCCTGATGATGGCCCTTGGTGCGGTGCTGACCTGGCTGGTGAGCTGTCGCTGGCCGACCCTCACAGAACGCTTCGCCATCACCGCGGCGGCGGGGTTGATTGCCGGGGAGAGCATTACCGGGGTAGGGGCGTCGCTGTGGCAGATGCTTGGGAATGGGTGAGGGGAGCGATATCGAAGAACGGGTGGGGTTCGTCTGGATGATGGGCGCATTGGCGCCCATCACCCGATCGCCCTGTCACGCTGAAGCGTTCAAATCCTCGTGGCGTGCTGGAGCACGAATTTCACACCCTTATGCCGTACGGCCGCCGAGCACTTCAGCGACCCAGTCGGCGATGTAGTGACCCGCATTGATACTGTTATCGAAGCTCGAATGCTGCACGCCACCCTCGCGTTCGGTGAAAATTTTCAGCTCGCGTTTTGGGCTGTTTACCAACTGTTCGTAGGTACGGTGCGCCCATTTCAGAGGAATCTGTGAATCCTTTTCACCGTGGGTGACGAGGAAGGGCACCTTGATGCGATCCAGTATGCCGTCCAGATGGACATTCTCGGCGATGCTCATGAACTCATCGGTGTCCTTGGCACCCCATACCCAAGACACATGCGACCAGTAATGCGGAACCGGGAAGCTGCCTTCCTTTTCCATGCGACGCTTTTGCACATCACGCCAGTCATGATTGGCACCCCACACGACACCGCAAGCGAAGCGCGGCTCGAAGGCTACCGCGCGCGGGCAGTAGTAGCCGCCGAGCGACACACCTTCCAGGCCAATGCGTTTGGCGTCGACATCGTCGCGGGTTTCTAGCCAATCCACCACGCGGCTGGCCCAATGCTCGCTGTCGAAACGCGCGGTCAGGTTATGCAGGCGCAATGCTTCGCCCGTGCCAGGTTGGTCGATGATCAAAGAAGATACGCCACGTTTCGCCAGCCAGGCGGGCAGGCCGACGCGGTATTTCATTTCTTTGGTGGAGTCCAGTCCGTTGACCTGCACCAGAATCGGCGCTGGGCCGCTGACGCCTTCGGCACGCACCAGCAGACCGGAAATGTGTTTGCCTTCGTAGGGGATTTCAACACGCTCGCAGTTCTCTCGCGCCAGTTCGATACCACGTTGAAAGGTGTGTAAAAAGCGTTGGTACAGCTCCGTGCGACCGGGGGCGCCATGGGCCTGCAAGCGTTCGCAGCTCAGGTAATAGGTCGCGGCGCGGTTGTATTTTTCACCGGCAGACAACATTCGTCCCTTGCTTTCGTCTTCTTCGGCCAGGCCGCAAAGCTTGTCGGCCATGTTCGCCCAGGTCTCACGGAAGGCCTTGCTGCCGGCGGCATCCGGCTGCTTGGCGGCCTCCTGCAGCGGCGCGCACATTTCTTCGATTTCGCCGATGCGGGCGCCCATTTCGATGGCCAGGTCGACGGAAAGATTCCACACGTAGTTGGTCGGGAAGTAACGGAACATGATTGTTATTGTCCTTGTTGCAAGCAAAGGCAGGCAGGCAGCTCCGGCAAGGATGGTGGCCAGAGCTGGCGGTTCGAAGCAGGCTAAGGGGGAGGGCAATTGTTTGGCCAATCGCGAGTCGGGATGGGAGGTATTGCGAACGGCGATAGAGCGTATGTGCGCCAACGACCCAAGGGTTTCTACTCACAGTTCAAGCAGTCAATCCAGATACCTATCATCGTACTTTGCGATTGCTCATAACGCTGGATGCGATTGGTGTCGTTGAGGTACGACTCACTAGAGTTGGCGCTACACCGTGCCATTGGCTGAAGTCCCAGGCGCACACAACAACAAGAACAAGGTATCGGCAAATGAGTGAGTCCAATTCAGCCACAGCGATCAGCCTGGGCGCCACGGGCAGGATGTTTTTCCACTACTGTGGGAGGATTTGACATGCCTGTACTGAGTCGCGTGCTTGGCAATCTGTCGATGGGCGCCAAGCTGTCGCTGGGTTTTGGCCTGGTGCTGCTGGTCACCCTGGGGGTGGCGGCGACCGCTTTTCGTTCCATGGGGCTGTTGCAACAACGCGGTGAGCAATCGCGCCAGGAATCATCGATTCAGGCATTGATGTTACGTGCCCGTATCGACGAGAAGGCGTTCGCCCTGGACCTTGCTCCGCAGCGCCAGGAGCAGGTCCGCGAGACGATCGGGAAGCTGAACCGGCAACTCGATGAGAGACCGGCCAATGGTGCCTCTCACGCCACCGTGCGCATGGCTGCCAGCGCATATCTGGAACAGTTTCTCGGCTATGCCGATTCGTTGCGCCGGGCTCGCGAAGCACGCCTGCGCATGCAGACGCTGGCGCAGACGGCAGGTGACAGTTTTACCCTGCTGTTTCTCGATCAACTGGACGGGCTCAACAGCCGGTTGGGGCAGGGGACGGCGCCGAGCAGCGACCAGATGGTGCGGCTTGAGCAGACCGCCGCATTGCGGGACAAGCTCGCCAAGCTGCGCGACAGTGAGCTGTATTACTCGCTCGATGGTGAGGAGCGTTATCGCAGCGACTGGGAAATGAGCATGAGTGACTTGCTGGCCGCCATGCAGGCGCTCGATCTTGGCGAACAGCAGGGCGAGTCGCTGCAGGACGCGAGCACGGCCTTGGGCGACTACCGCAAGGCCTTCGTCGAGTTTGTCGACAGCCGTCGGCAAAGCGCGCAAAGCAGTGCGGCGATGAATGCGCAAACCGAGCAGGTGAGCAAGCTGCTGGCCGAGGCTGATGAGCAGCAAAGACAGGCGGTGCTGGAGGATAATCGTAATGCTGATCGCCAGTTGGGGTTGATCACTTGTCTGGCCCTCGCCTTGGGCATTGGCGCCAGCCTGCTGATCCGCCACTTGATTGTGCAGCCGCTGCGCCAGGCTGTGCAGTGGGTCCAGCGCGTGGCGGCAGGGGACTTGAGTCATCTGCCGTCAGACAGTGGTCGTCATGACGAATTGGGCCAGTTGTTGGGCTCCGTGGGCAGTATGCTAGGCAGCCTGCGCGGCTTGGTCGGGCGCATCGACCGGGGTGTTGGCTCGCTCAACGGCATGGCCGGCAGCCTGGCCGAAGTGACCCAGAGCAACAGCCGTGGTGTCGAGCACCAACGCCAGGAAACCGAACTGGCCGCCACCGCCATGCAACAGATGGCCGCCACGACGCAGGAGGTCGCCCGCAACGCGGGCGAGGCCAGTGCGGCGGTAGCGCATGCCGACCAACAGGCGCGCGAGGGCGATGAGTTGGTGCGCCAGGCAGGTGGCAAGATCGACCATCTGGCTGCGGAGATGAGTGGTTGTGCTGAAGCTATGCGCTCCCTGCTGGTGGAAAGTGCGGCAATTGGTGGCGTGCTCGATGTCATCAAGGCTGTGGCCGAACAGACCAATTTGCTGGCGCTCAATGCGGCCATTGAGGCCGCGCGTGCTGGCGAGCATGGTCGTGGATTCGCCGTGGTCGCCGATGAGGTGCGCGGCCTGGCGCGGCGCACACAGCGTTCGACCACGGAAATCGAAGGGCTGATCGTGCGGCTGAGCAATGTCGCTCAACAGGCCGCCGAGCGCTTGCAGGGCAGTCATGTGCTGAGCGACGAAACGGTTGTGCTTGCCGCGCAAGCCTCCCAGGCGTTGGCGCGGATCACCCGAGCTGTGTCCATCATCGAGCAGATGAACCAGCAGATTGCCGCGGCTGCCGAACAGCAGAGTGTGATGGCCGAGCAAGTCAGCCAGGGTATGACGCGGGTTCGCGAAGTGGCCAAGGGCAGTGCAAAGGAAAGCCTGCAGCTGCAAGCCGCAACGGCCGACTTGCAGCAGGTTGGCGGTGAGCTCAAGGCGGCCGTCGGGCACTTTCGTACCTGACCCGCTGTCGAGCCGCAGCGGCAACTACTGCTCCAGTTCGTTGATGATTTGACTGATCTTCGCCCGCAGCCAACGGTGCATCGGATCCCCCTCCATGGTCCGGTGCCAAAGCATGAACTCGCGCATCACTGGGATCTTCACCGGTGGTTGCACGATGCGCAACGGCAAGTAGTTGGCGTAGAGCCTGGCCATGCGCTGGAGCATTGTGGCGACGCGTTGGGTGCCGACGATAAGCTGCGGCAAGGTGTTGAAGTCGTGGGTCACCACTTCCATGCGCCGTGTGAAACCGTACTGGCTCATCAGCCATTCTTCGACGCTCAACTGGCGGTTGCGGCCAAAAATCACCGAGACATGGCCCATCTCGATGTACTGATCGAGGGTGATGCTGTCGCCCACTTGGGTGTTGCCGTCCCACACAACGCAAACATGCTCTTCTTCGAACAGTAATTGGGATGGATGACCTTCGATGAGATAGCGCTCAGGCACGATCATCATGTCGGCCTCGCCGCGCATCAGCATCTCTGTGGACGTGTCGCCAGGGCCCAGCAGTTCGAAAGTGATGTGCGGGGCTTCCAGGGAGATCTTCTGGATCACCCGGGCAAACAGAACGCTGATCAGATAGTCCGAAGTGATCAGGCGAAAATGGCGCTTGCTGGTGGCGGGGTCAAACACCGGTTTGGCGGTAATAGAGGACTGGATAGTCAGCAGCACCTGGCGTACGGGCGCCGCCAGTTCGCGGGCGTAGGGCGTGGGCTGCATCTTGCGCCCGACCTGCGCCAGCAGTTCATCTTCGAAGTAGAGGCGCAGCCTGCCCAGCACGCCGCTGGTGGCGGATTGGGTCATGTGCAGGCGTTCGGCGGCGCGTGTGATGTTCTGCTCTTCCAGTAACACATCCAGCGCCACCAGGAGGTTGAGATCCAGGTGGTTAAAACGCATGGCGGTCTCGATTCTTGTATTTATTTTGTAAATACCTTCCGACCTTCCTATCGCGCCGTCAAGCCCCCTGACGAGATGCGTCGACCGACGTCTTTGCGTTTTTTCACGGCGTTTGGCGCTGCGCAGCCAGGTATCGCATTTGCCGATAGGTCGCATCCTGACAAGCGATTAGTCAGTACGTTTTCGCCACTTCAGTATCGGCCCACAGTCGGTTGGCCGTGATGCTTTATCGACTCCACAACCAGCATCAGCAGCGCACTGCCTGGCACCGCACCCCTTAAGTGGAGTGTCCGGCCCTTGTGCTGAATAATTTTAAATGGAGTGGTAACAATGAACATCATTGGCCTTGATGCCTTGATTTTTGGCGTCGATGACATTCAAGCCTGTACTCATTGCCTGCGTGACTACGGCCTGCAACCTGTCGATGTCGACAGCGAGGGCGGTCGTTTTGAAGCCCTCGACGGCACTGCCGTGATTATCCGTCGTGCTGACGATGCCCGTCTGCCGGCGGCTATCGGGCCAGCTCCCTCGATTCGTGAAACCATTTATGGCGTGGCCAGCGTGGCTGATCTCGAGGCCATCGCCGACGAGTTGGGGCGCGATCGCCTGGTGACCCGTGGCGCCGATGGTTCGGTGCACAGTGTGGACGATATGGGGTTTGCCATTGGTTTCCAGGTCAGTATACGGCGCCCTTACAGCGCGCCGGCTGACCTGACCAATGCACCGGGTCATGCCCCCCAGCGTCCGGTCAACCAACCGGGCATCAACCCCGATATGCAGGCCCTGCCACGCACTCTTTCCCACGTGGTGTATTTCGTGCCGGATGCGGCCAAGGCCGAGGCCTTTTACAAGCGCCTGGGCTTCATGACCACCGACACCTTCGTTGGCGCCGGCCCGTTCATGCGTCCAGCCGGTTCCGATGACCACCATTGCCTGTTCATGATCCAGACGCCACCGCACATGAAGGGTTGCGAGCATTTCACCTTTCACATGGGCAGCGGCACGGAAGTGCTGCTGGCCGGGCGCCGTTTCGAACAGCAGGGCTGGACCAGTTTCTGGGGCCCGGGCCGTCACCTCTTCGGCTCCAACTGGTTCTGGTACTTCAACAGCCCGTTGGGCTGCCACATCGAATACGACGCCGACATGGACAAGCACGATGATGCCTGGCAAGCGCGCCAGGCGCCGTTGTCGGCGGACAACTCGCAATTGTTCCTGTTCACGTCCCGGGAAAAATGGTTCCCCAGCGGCCCGCCGCCCAAGCAGGCCTGAGTGCGGATTTCGTCCATGAGTCACGACGCCATTGCGCTATGTCGCCTGGATGAACTGGTCGAAGGGCAGGCCCGCGGGTTCGATCCCCTGGGTTCGGGGAAGGACAGTGTGTTTGCCCTGCGCCATGGTGGCGAGGTGCGGGTCTATCGCAACAGTTGCCCACACCTGGAGGTGCGCCTGGAGTACCGCAAGGACCGTTTTCTCAGTGTCGATGGCAGCCAGATCGTCTGTTACGCCCACGGCGCCCGGTTCCTTCCGGACAGTGGCCTGTGCGTCTACGGGCCGTGTCTGGGCGAGCGCCTGACGGCTTTGAAATGGCAGGCGCAGGCCGATTGGCTGGTGCTGGAAGCGGATCAGTTGGAGGCGTGTGGACCTTAGTCAACGTATCGCGGTTGCTGATACATCGTATCCCTACATGCGATTAGTCAAACGCCTGCTTTGCCGAGAAAGTGGACACAACGCGCTAGCGAATGCGTGCAGAAACAGCCGGTAGTGAAGTCTCGGACCGCTCCGGCAGAACGCTTGCGTGAATAACAAGAATAAGAGTGAGACAAGCATGAAAGCAGTGAAAAAAGTGCTTATCGTCGGTGGTGGTATCGGTGGACTGTGCGCTGCAATCGCTTTGCGTCGCCAGGATATCGACGTCGATCTGGTCGAGCTCAAGACGCAGTGGACAGTCTACGGCGTCGGCATCATCCAGCAGAGCAATGTCGTGCGTGAGATGGCCAAGTTGGGTGTGTTGGACGGCTACCTGGATGCGGCCTACGCGTTCGAGGATGTGACCATCAATACCATGGCCGGTGAGCAACTGGCGCGAATTCCCGGTCAGCGCCTGGCTGGCCCCGAGTATCCGGCCAACGTCGGCATCTCGCGCCTGGCCCTGCATCAAGTCCTCAGCGAAACCACCATTGCCCTGGGTGCCTCTATTCGCCTGGGCCTGAGCGTGCAAACCCTGGAGCAGGTGGGCGAGGGCGTTGATGTGCTGTTCACCGATGGCAGTCGCGGTTGTTACGACCTGGTCGTGGGCGCCGATGGCCTGTACTCGCAAATACGCGGTTTGCTGTTCGGCGAGCAGTACCGACCGCGTTTCACCGGCCAGTCGGTGTGGCGCTACAACTTTCCACGCGCCGCTGGAATCGATCACCTGGCTACCTTCCAAGGCCCCGCCGGCAATGCCGGGCTGGTGCCACTGGGGCGCGATCAGATGTACATGTTCGTCACCTCCCATGAGCCTGCCAACCCGAGGATGGATGCCGCCACGCTGGCGACTCAGATGCGCCAGCGCCTGAGCGGTTTTACCGGGCTGATCGGTGAATTGCGCGAGCAGATTCGCGACAGCGACCGGGTGGTCTACAAGCCGCTGGAGGTGGTGTTCGTCCGCGAGCCCTGGTACCGCGGCCGTGTCGTGCTGATTGGCGACGCGGTGCACGCCACGACGCCGCACCTGGGCCAGGGCGCCGGCATGGCCATTGAAGATGCCGTCGTGCTCGGCGAAGAGCTGGTCGCCGGCGGCAGCGTCGAACAGCAGCTCGAACGCTTCATGGCGCGCCGTTATGAACGCTGCAAATTCATCAGCGAAAGCTCGGTGCTGGCCGGTGACAAGGAAATGGCCCACGACAGCCGCTTTGACCGGATCGGCCTGGTCAGGCGAATGCTCGAGGTCACCGCAGAGCCCATCTGAGGCGCCGGCAAGACTGAATTCGCTCTCCCATGGATGTTTCATGCCTGTGCAGGCTTGGCCCGGTTGGACTGCGGGCGCCGTTTCACCAGAAGAGCTGACATACAACAACAATAAAGAGGGTTACTTCGATGGCTACTCGCAAGATCGCTGCGTCGCGGCGCGTCCCCTTCACCCTGACCCTCGCGGCCAGCCTGGGGCTCGGCGCTTCGGCTGCCCAGGCCTTTCAGATCGATACCGGCAATCCTGATCTCAGCTTGCGCTGGGACAACACGCTCAAGTACAGCGCGGCCTGGCGCCTTAAGGACCCCAGCAGCAAACTCAGCGAGGGCCAGACGGCGCTGAACCAGAATGACGGCGATCACAACTTCGGAAAGGGGCTGATCTCCAATCGCCTGGATATTCTTTCGGAACTGGATATCGGCTATCACGACTTCGGCGCGCGCGTGAGCGGTGCCGCCTGGTACGACACCGTTTACCAGGACCGCAACGACAACAACGACGCAGCCAGTGCCAATCAGCGTTCGGTGGGCTTCGACGAGTTCACCAGTGACACGCGTCATCTGCATGGTGGCGATGGCGAACTGCTGGATGCCTTTGTCTACTGGAACGGCTCCCTGGCCGACCGTGCCTTATCGGTTCGCGCGGGGCGCCACGGCCTTATCTGGGGCGAGAGCCTGTTCTTCGGTGGCAACGGCATCGCCGGTGCGATGGCGCCGGTGGACGTGGTCAAGGCGCAATCGGTGCCCAACACTCAGTTCAAGGAAATCACCCGGCCGGTCAACCAGCTCTCGACCGCCTACCAACTGACCGACAGTGTGTCATTGGGCGCCTTCTACCAACTGGAGTGGGAGGCCACCCGCTTGCCGGGCGCCGGCAGCTATTTCTCCACCAGCGATACCATCGGCGAGGGCAATGAAAGGTTGATCACGGGCGGGCCGTTCCCGGATTTCCTGGGTGGTAATGCCAACAGCCCGGCTGCGTTTTTCCATGGCAAGGACAAGAAAGCCAGGAGTTCCGGCCAGGGCGGCCTGCAGCTCAAGTACAACACCGGGACGACGGATTACGGCCTGTACGCGCTGCAGTATCACGAGAAAACGCCCACGTTGTATTTGAAACCGAATGCCACCGGGCCGAACTTCAGTACCGGACAAGTCGGCGAATATTCCTGGGTCTACCCGGAAGACATCCGTGTCCTGGGCGTCAGTTTCGCGACCTCCGTGGACGAGTACAGCTTTGCCGGCGAGGCATCGATGCGTTGGAACATGCCACTGGTGTCCAACGCTCAGACCGTCCTGCCGGGCGTCGATGCGGACAACAACGACGATGCCCTATACGCCGTTGGCCGTACGGCCCATGTGAACCTTAACGTCCTGGCATCGCTGGGCCCTTCCTTTGTTTCCAATGAAGCCAGCCTGACAGGGGAAGTGGCCTGGAACCGCCTGCTGGCCGTGACCAAAAACCGCGCAGCCCTGGACCCCAACGCCACCGATGACGCCCTGGGCCTGAAACTGGTTTACACGCCCACCTATCGCCAGTTCTTCCCTGGCATCGATATCAGCGTGCCGCTGGGCATCAGCTATTTCCCCATGGGCAAGTCGGCTGTGATCAGTGGGTTTGGCCCGGATAGAGGAGGGGACATGAACATCGGTGTCTCCGCCACCTACCTGGATCAAGTGACCGTGGGGCTGACCTACACCCACTTCTACGGGCCCGAGGACACCAGCCTCAACGCCGCCAACCAGTTCAATTACAAGCAGTCGCTGAAGGACCGGGACTACCTGGCCTTCTCGGTCAAGACCACGTTCTAAGAGGATTCGCGCATGACCATTCAGTTCACTCTAAAGGCCTTGTGCTTGACCCTGCTGGTCGCCGCCGCGCCGATGGCCTTGGCCGCCAGCGCCGAACAAGCGGCCGCGCTGGGCAAGACCCTGACACCCTTCGGTGCCGAGAAAGCCGGTAATGCCGATGGCAGCATCCCGGCCTGGGACGGTGGCTACACCAAGGTCGACCCGAGCTACGTACCGGGCGGCAAGCGTGGCGATCCATTTGCCGCGGACAAACCCTTGTTCAGTATCACTGCGCAAAACGTGGCGAAGTACGCCGACAAGCTCAGCGACGGCACCAAGGAACTGTTCAAGCGCTTCCCGGACACCTATCGCATCGATGTCTATCCGACTCGGCGTACGGCGGCTGCGCCGCAGTGGGTCTATGACAACACGCTCAAGAATGCGACCCGCGCCAAACTGGTCGACAGCAGCGCCGGCCTGATCCCCGACGGTGCCTTTGGCGGGATCCCGTTTCCGATTCCACAGAACGGTACCGAAGCCATCTGGAACCACCTGCTGAACTGGCGCGGCACCTCGGTGGCGGGGCATTTTCGCCACTATCTGATGACGGCCGACGGTAACCAGGTGATGACCAGCGACGGCCTGTTGACCCAGGAAATGCCTTACTACTTCGAGGAGGGCGGCCCTGAAAACTACTCGGGTGACTACTGGCAGGTGCGCTTTGTCAATTCCGGCCCGGCGATTCGTGCCGGCGAACAGATCCTGGGGCGTGAGAACATCAACGGCGACAAATCCCAGGCTCATGTCTATCTGGCCGGTCAGCGTCGGGTGCGTACGCTGCCCAACGCCTGCTGCGATACCCCTACGCCGTCCACCGCCGGGGTCATGTCCTTCGACGAGCTGTTCGTGTGGCAGGGACGTACCGACCGGTTCGACTGGAAACTGGTGGGCAAGCAGGAAATGTATGTTCCCTACAACACCAACAAGGTGCAGGCCGCCGCCCAGCCGCAAGACCTGTTCGCCAAGCACCATCTCAATCCTGACTACGTGCGTTGGGAGTTGCACCGCGTCTGGGTAGTGGAGTCGACGTTGGCCGCGGGCAAGCGTCACCAGTTGCCCAAAGGCCGCTACTACCTCGACGAAGACACCTGGCAAGCCCTGCTCGGCGACCGTTGGGATGCCAGCGGTCAATTGGCCAAGACCCTATGGTCCCTGCCTTCCGTACTGCCCGACTTGCCAGCCGTGGTGCAACTGTCTGCCGGTTTTTATGACCTGACTTCGGGTGCGTGGTTTATCCAGAACGTCTACGCCGGATTGACGGATCAGTATCGTGCGGTGGATCGGTACAAGGCCTCGGAGTTCTCGCCCGCGGCGATGGCCGGACGCGGCGTGCGTTAAACCTGAGCTGAGCGTGAAGGGCAGGCCTGTCGGTCTGCCCTCGGAATGCGAGTGTTTTTCCGAGGTAGGTTATGAACAGAATCAGTCAGGCGGGCGCGTTGTTCCTGGCCCTGTGTTTGCCCTTTGCCGCCAGCGAGTGCCTGGCAGGTACGACGGCCGTGGGCGCGCCGTTGAGCACCCCGGCCATGGCGGTACCGGCGGCGCAGAAGAGCGTATTGATCGATCTGGCGCGGGCCGGGACACGCCTGGTGGCCGTGGGTGAGCGCGGCCTGGTGCTGCTCTCTGACGACAATGGGCAAAGCTGGCGTCAGGCTTCGGTGCCGGTTTCGGTCAGTCTGACGGCCGTGCAGTTCGTCGATGCGCAAAAGGGTTGGGCGGTCGGTCACGCTGGCGTGGTATTGGCCACCCGTGATGGCGGCGAGCACTGGACAGTGCAACTCGACGGCTTGCGTGCGGCACAGCTCGAACTGGCCGCCGCCACGGTCGACCAGGCCAACGCTGTCAATCCGGATGAGGCTTTGGCACGCGTACAAAATGCCGAGCGTCTTGTCGCCGATGGTGCGGACAAGCCCTTCCTGGCGCTCGAATTCATCGATGCTCAACGCGGACTGATCGTCGGCGCCTACGGCCTGGCGCTGTGGACTGCCGATGGCGGTGCTACGTGGCAGTCGCTGATGGGGCACATCGCCAACCCGAATGGAATGCATTTGTACGCCATCAGTCACCAGGGAACGCGCTGGTTCCTGGCTGGCGAGCAGGGTTACCTGGCGCGCTCGGATGACGACGCCGCTTCGTTCAAGCAGTTGGAGAGTCCCTATGAAGGCAGTTTTTTCACCTTGCAGAGCCGCGCCGATGGCGCCCTGTTGGTCGGCGGTCTGAGGGGCAATGCCTTTGTATCCAACGATGGCGGTGAGAGCTTCCAGCGCCTGCCTGTGCCCATGCCGATTTCTTTCAATGACGCCACCCGCCTGGCCGGCGGCCTAGTGCTGCTGGTCAACCAGGGCGGCGGTTTGTTTCTCAACGGTGAGCAGGCCGGAACGGCGCTGCTGCCACTGGGCAAGCCCTTGGGTAAGCCTGTTTCAAGTGTGATCGAGGCCGCCGATGGCAGCCTGATCGTTGCCGGTTTCACCGGGCTGCAGCGTCTTGCGCAGCCATCCACTGCCGCTTCGGAGTGAGGTTATGACGTCCCCTGGTAGTTTCCCCCAGTCCCCCGTGAATGCGTTCGATGACTTTGATCCGCGTTCCGGCTCGGTGCTCGAACGGGCATTGTTCAACCATCGCCTGTGGGTGTTGCTGCTGTGCCTGGCGACCACGCTGGTGCTGGGTTGGCAGTCCAGTCGTGTCGAGCTCAATGCCAGTTTCGAAAAAATGATCCCCACCCACCATCCCTATATCGCCAACTACCTTGAGCACCAGAAGGAACTGAGCGGGCTGGGTAACGCGGTGCGTATCGCGGTGGTCAACAAACGGGGCGATATCTACGACGTCGCCTACCTCAAGACCCTGCAAGCGTTGAGCGACAAGATCTATCTGCTGCCCGGCGTCGACCGTGCATACATGAAGTCGCTATGGACGCCGGCCACGCGCTGGGTGGCGGTGACCGAAGCGGGCCTGGACGGTGGGCCGGTCATTCCGGATAACTACGATGGCGGCGCCGCTAGCCTCACGGCACTGCGACGCAACGTGCAACTGTCCAACGAAATCGGCCAGTTGGTGGCATTCGACCAGGCATCGAGCATCATCCATGTGCCCCTGTTGCAGCGCACGCCCGACGGTCAGCCGTTGGATTACACCAAGCTGTCGCAACAACTGGAGTCGTTACGCAGTCAGTACCAGAGCAACAGTATCGACATTCGTATCACCGGTTTCGCCAAGAAAGTCGGTGACCTGATCGCAGGCCTGCGGCAGATCCTGATGTTCTTTGCCGTGGCGATTCTGATCACTGCCGTGGTGCTCTACTGGTATACCCGCTGCATCCGCAGCACCTTGCTGGTGGTGTTCTGTTCGCTGGTGGCGGTGGTCTGGCAGCTCGGCCTGCTACCGCTACTGGGTTATCAACTGGATCCCTATTCGGTGTTGGTGCCGTTCCTGGTATTTGCCATTGGCATGAGCCATGGCGCACAGAAAATGAACGGCATCATGCAGGACATCGGCCGCGGCATGCACCGCGTGGTCGCCGCACGCTTCACCTTCCGCCGGCTGTTTCTCGCCGGTCTCACCGCGCTGCTCTGCGACGCGGTCGGCTTTGCGGTGCTGATGATCATCAAGATCCAGGTGATCCAGGACCTGGCGATGATCGCCAGTATCGGCGTGGCCGTGCTGATCTTCACCAACTTGATCCTGCTGCCGGTATTGCTCTCCTATGTGGGCGTCAGCCGCCGCGCCGCTCGGCTGAGCCTGAAAAGCGAGCTCGCTGAACAAGCTGGCCAGCATCGCCATGGGTTCTGGCGCTTTCTTGACCTGTTCACCCAGCGGCGCTGGGCGGCGTTGTGCATCGCCCTGAGCCTGGCAGTGGCTACGATCGGCTTCGTGGTCAGCCTGCAACTGAAAATCGGTGATCTCGATGCCGGCGCCCCCGAGCTGCGGGCCGACTCGCGCTACAACCAGGACGATGCGTTCCTGACCCGTCATTACGGTGCCAGCAGCGATCTGTTCGCGGTCATGATCAAGACGCCGGCCAGCGCCTGTTCGCGTTATGACATTCTGCGCAAGGTCGACGCGCTCGACTGGCAACTGCGCACCTTGCCAGACGTCGATTCGACCAATTCCCTGGCGCTGCTCAACCGCCGGATGCTGGTCGGCCTCAGCGAAGGCAGCCCGAAGTGGTACGAGCTGCAGAACAACCAGGCGATGCTCAACATGGTCACCGCCGGGGCGCCGCGCGGGCTGTACAACGAAGACTGCAGCCTGCTGACGCTGTACGTCTACCTCTCTGACCACAAGGCGCAAACCCTGAGTCGCCTGGTGGATCACGTCGAGCAATTCGCCGCGGCGAACAATACCGACGAAGTCCAGTTCCTTCTGGCCGCTGGCAATGCCGGGATCGAGGCGGCGACCAACATCGTCGTCAAGCAGGCCAACCGAGAAATGCTGTTCTGGGTCTACGGCGCGGTGATCCTGCTGTGCCTGATTACCTTCCGTTCCTGGCGCGCCACGATTTGCGCGGTGATTCCGCTGATGCTCACGTCGATCCTCTGTGAGGCGCTGATGGTCTGGCTGAACATCGGCGTCAAGGTCGCGACCCTGCCGGTGATCGCCCTCGGCGTGGGCATCGGCGTCGACTATGCCCTGTATGTGATGAGCATCCTGCTCGGCCATATGCGCCAGGGCATGAGTCTGTCGCAGGCGTATTACCGAGCACTGCTGTCCACCGGCAAGGTAGTGATGCTGACCGGGGTGACCCTGGCGATCGGCGTGGCCACGTGGATGTTTTCGCCGATCAAGTTCCAGGCGGACATGGGCGTGCTGCTGGCCTTCATGTTCGTCTGGAACATGGTCGGCGCGCTGGTGCTGTTGCCAGCCCTGGCGCACTTCCTGTTGCCGAGCAAGCGTGTGAGCACGGGGCCGGCCGAGGTTGAGCCCAGCCATTCGACGAGCTTGCCGCTGATGCCTGCCGTAGCCGAGGAGGGGGCCTGCGTGCAGCGCTCACTCCGCCAGGAGACGTCGGGGCACGATCAACCGACCACAGCGTCCGCTCACCCCGTCGCGTCATGACAACAAGAAAGGACTTTCCCATGCCTCGTATGTATCCGTTCCAGCAGTCTCTATGGCTTGACCTACTCGCCGGCCTGAGTGCCTTTGGCATGGCGATTTGTGCGACCCAGCCAGCGGAGGTGCGCGATGAACGTTGAACGCCAGGCGCGGCTGCCGCAGTCCTTGTTGCTGTTGCTCGGCAGTTGCTTGCCGGTACTTGGCGCGGTGCTGCTGGCCCCCATCCTGCCGCGTATGCAGGAGCACTTCGCCGACACACCGGGCGTGGCCGTTCTGGTGCCCATCGCCCTGACGCTACCGGCGTTGATGATTGCGCTGTTGGCACCCGTGGCCGGGATCATCGCCGACCGACTGGGGCGCAAGCCGTTGTTGATCGGTGCGATGTTGTTCTACACCGTCTGTGGGGTACTGCCGCTGTGGCTGGAGTCGCTACAGCTCATCGTGATAAGCCGCGCCGGCATCGGTGTGGCCGAGGCAGCGATCATGACCTGCTGCACCACGATGATGGGCGACTACTACAGCGGCGCGCGACGTGAACGCATGTTCGCCCTGCAAATGGTTGCGACCTCATTGTCGGCGGCGATTTTCATTGCCGTCGGTGGCGTGCTCGGCGAGCACGGTTGGCGCACGCCGTTTGCCCTGTATGGGCTGGGGCTGGTGTTCCTGCCGCTGATGGCCTGGTTGCTGTGGGAACCGCGCGCTCATGTGGCCGCAGCGCCAGCGACGGCGCGCCAGGCCTTCCCCTGGCGTCCCTTGGCGCCGCTGTATGCCCTGGCGTTCCTGGCGGGCTTGAGCCTGTTCATCGTGCCGGTACAAGTCGGTTACCTGCTCAACCTGCTGCATGTCCAAGGGTCGCAGCAGATCGGCATGACCATGGGCGCCAGTCAGTTCGGCGTACTGGTCGGCGCCCTGAGTTTCCGTTTGTTCAGTGGTGTACCAGCGTACCGGCAGGTGCTCCTGGCCTTCGTTGCTGCCGGTATCGGTGGTGGGCTGCTGGCGGTGGCCGACAGTCATGGGCTGGTGGTGATCGCCGTACTGATCAACGGCTTGGGCATCGGCCTGATGATGCCGACCTTGCTCACCTGGATCATGGCCCAGATCGACTTCCGGCAGCGCGGCCGAGCGGCCGGCGGCTTCACGGCGATGTTCTTTGCCGGTGAGTTCGCCAGCCCGCTGGTGGTGCTGGCCATCACCGGTGGGGTGAGCAGCGCTTTGCCTGCCGCGCTGGGGATCGTCGCCGGCCTTCAACTATTGGTAGCCCTGGCCTGCATTCGGTTGCGTGGTCGCGCGGCAGTTTTTCCCTCCGCTGTTGTCGCAGACCCTGATAGCTGACCTGCCCATTCGACGTTATCAAAATAAGAAAAACGAGGAGAACAGCATGAGTTACTTACTCAACACCTGGTACATCGCTGGATGGGCAGACGAGTTGACGCAAGGCGGGATGCTTGGCAGAACCATCGTCGAGCAACCCATCGTGTTCTTTCGCGATAGTCAGGGTGTGATTCGGGCGCTCGCCGATCGCTGCCCGCACCGTTTTGCCCCTCTGCACATGGGCAAGATTGTCGGCGATAGCGTTCAGTGTCCGTACCACGGCTTGCGTTTCGATGGCAGTGGTCAATGTACGCACAATCCCCATGGCGACGGGACGATTCCCAAGGCCGCCTGTGTTCGCGCGTTCGCGGTCGTCGAGCAGCATGAGGCGATCTGGGTCTGGCCCGGCGATTCGAGCATGGCCAACGATGCGCTGATCCCTGATTTTTCCTTCCTCGAACGGGCCCCAACCCATGCCAAGGGACATGGGTATCTGCCCACCCGCGCGCACTACGAGCTGTTGGCCGACAACATCATGGACTTGAGCCACGTCGATTTCCTGCACCCCGATACGCTCGGTGGTGGAGCGTTGTCGCGCACGCGCGCCACCACCGAGGAGTTGCCCAATGATCGCGTGCGCATCAGTTGGTGGGCGCCTGATGATGTGCCGCCACCGGCTTTCGGCGCTCATCTTGAAGACCCGACCCGGGCAGACGTCTGGGCCGAGGTTATCTGGCACGCACCTGGCCTGATGCTGCTGGGCAGTGGCGCCACGCCTCCCGGGCGCCCCAGGGAGGAGGGACCTGTGACATGGAACCTGCACCTGATGACACCGCAGGACGCGACGAATACCCATTACTTCTTTGCCAACACGCGTAGCTTCGAGCAGGACAATGCGCAATTGAATGCCTTCGTCCAGGACATGTTGATCGGTATTTTCGCCGGAGAAGACAAGCCCATGGTCGAGGCTCAACAGCGCCAGATTGGCGAAGTCGAACTGCTTGGTCTCAACCCTGTATTGCTGCCAGTCGATGCCGGGGCCGTGCGTTGCCGGCGCGTCCTGCGTCGGTTGATCGAGTCGGAGCGGGTGGCCGCAGAACAGTCAGTGGGTACCCGGTGATGATCGATGTCGTTGTGACCCGCAAGCGTCGCGAAGCCGAAGGCATCTACAGCTTCGAACTGGCCCCGGTCGAGGGTTCCATGCTGCCTGCGTTCAGTGCCGGCGCGCATATCGACGTGCACCTGCCCAATGGCCTGGTGCGCCAGTATTCGCTGTGCAATCACCCGGAAGAACGCCACCGTTACCTGCTGGGCGTGTTGCTCGACCCGGCGTCTCGCGGCGGTTCGCTGGCCATGCACGAGCACGTGCACGAAGGCAGCCGGCTGCGGATCAGCGCGCCACGCAACCTGTTCCCGTTGGAGCATGGGGCGGCCTACAGCGTGCTGTTCGCTGGCGGTATCGGTATTACGCCGATCCTCTGCATGGCCGAGCGCCTGGCGCGGATCGGCGTGCCTTTCGAGCTGCACTATTGTGGTCGTTCGGCCGGGCGAATGGCTTTTATCGAGTACATCCGCCAATCGCCGTTCGCCGATCGCGTCCACGTTCATGTGGACGATGGCGAGCAATCCCAACGCCTCGACAGCGCTCGGATCTTGTCCGCGCCGGCCAGTGACCGTCACCTGTATGTCTGTGGCCCCAGTGGCTTCATGGAGCACGTGCTCGGCACCGCGCGTGAGCGGGGTTGGGCCGAGGCGCAACTGCACCGTGAGTACTTTACCGCCGCCGCTGTCCCGGCGGGTGAGGCGGGCGGGTTCGAGGTGCAACTGGCCAGCACCGGCCAGTGTTTCCAGGTGCCCGCCGCGCTCAGCGTTGCCCAGGTGCTGCTGGAGGCGGGGATCGACATTCCCTTGTCCTGCGAGCAGGGCATCTGTGGCACCTGCATCACGCGCGTGCTGGAGGGCGAACCGGAGCATCGCGACATGTTCTTGACCGATGCCGAGCGAGCCCGCAACGACCAGTTCACGCCTTGCTGCTCGCGTGCCCGGAGTGCCCGACTGGTGCTCGATCTTTAAGATCTTTTCATGAATCCACCTTACCCGCTGCCGCGTTTCGCCAACTGATTGAGGAGTCGAACATGCAACAACTTCCGGGTTTCAAACGTGTGGTCACCGGGCACGATGCCCAGGGCCGGGCGGTGGTCGCGCTCAGCGGACCGACGCCGAACAGCTTCCCGCTCAAGGCCGTACCTGGCACGGTCTTCCATGAGATCTGGAACAGTGGCGCCAGCCCGGCCTTACTGGACAACGGCGATGACCCCACCAGCAAACCGCTTCAATTGAGCCCGGCCCCACTGGGCAGTGTCATTCGCGTGGTGGATATACCGCCTGACAGCGTGCAGAACCAGGTCAGTGCCGAGGATGCGGCGGCGGCCTTCGCCGAAATTGGCCAGGCCCATGCCGGCACCGGACAGGCTGACTCCAAGCACAAGTTGATGCACCGCACTGAAACGCTCGATTACGGCGTGGTCACGGAGGGCGAAGTCTGGCTGGTGCTCGATGGCGAGGAAGTGCATCTCAAGCGCGGTGACATCGTTGTGCAGCGCGGTACCAACCACGCCTGGAGCAATCGCACCGAACAGATGGCACGCATGCTCTTCGTCCTGCTCGATGGCCGCTTCGCGCCTGAGCTGCAAGGAGAACAGGCATGAAGCTCAGTACCCTCAAGAATCACAGTCGCGACGGTCGCTTGTTGGTCGTGTCACGCGATCTGGCCTGGGCGGTGGATGCCAGCGATATTGCTCAGACGCTGCAGGATGCCATCGAGCGTTGGTCGAGCGTCGAGACCGCTTTGCGCTCGCGCTATGACGCCTTGAATGAAGGCTCGTTGGCAGGTGCCTTCGTCTTTGACTCGCAGAAGGCCGCCGCACCGTTGCCACGCGCCTGGCAGTGGCTGGACGCCTCGTCCTTTCTCAGTCATGGCGAGCGGATGCAGAAGGCTTTTGCGCTGGATCCGATCGAAGGTGTTGAACACACGCCGCTGATGTATCAGGGCTGTGGCGATGACTTCCTGGGCGCCCACGACGACATCGTGCTGCCCAGTGAAACCCATGGTATCGATTTTGAAGGTGAATTCGCGGTGTTGGTCGATGAAGTCCCCATGGGCTGCTCGGCGCAAGACGCTGTCGACCATATTCGGCTCATCGTGCAAGTCAACGATGTCAGCTTGCGTGCGCTTGCCCCCCGTGAAATGAAGACCGGCTTCGGTTTCATCCAGGCCAAATCCTCATCGAGTTTCGCCCCGGTGGCGATCACCCCCGACGAGTTGGGCGAGGCCTGGCGCGACGCACGTGTGCACTTGCCGCTGAAGGTTGAATGGAATGGCAAGTGGTTCGGTCATGCCCATGGTGGTGCCATGCATTTCGGCTTTCATCAATTGATCGCCCATGCGGCCTTGACCCGCCGCCTCAGGGCAGGCTGCGTGATCGGTTCGGGCACGGTTTCCAATGCCGACCCCAGCGTTGGTGCCGCTTGTATCGCTGAACGCCGTGCCGTCGAGATGATCGAGCAAGGTGCGCCACAGACCCCCTTCATGCGTTTTGGCGACCGCGTGCGCATGGAAGTATTCGACTTGCAAGGGCAGTCGGTCTTTGGCGCGATTGACCAGCGTGTCGTGAGTGGAGACCGCTCATGCGCGTGATGATTACCGGCGCCAATGGTTTTGTCGGACGGGCACTGGCGCAACGCTTGCTCGACACGAATCGATTGCGCGGCCAGCCGATCAGTGCATTGATCCTGCTGGATAAAGAGCTGACGGGCTTTGCCGACGATAAGCGTCTGCGTCGCCATTGCGGTAGCGTCACCGATGCCGCGTTGCTGCGGCGCGCCCTGGCCGACGGCATTGACGTGGTGTTCCATTTGGTGAGCATCCCCGGTGGCGCGGCCGAAGAGCAGTACTCGCTGGGTTATCAGGTCAACCTGCTGGCAAGCCTGGAGTTGCTTGACCAGTTGCGCGAACAGCCTGGCCGGCCGGTGCTGGTGTATGCCAGCAGCGTGGCGGTGTACGGCGGCGACCTGCCGACGCGTATGGATGAGCGTGCCGTGCCGAACCCGCAGTTGAGCTACGGTACGCACAAGGTGATGGTGGAAATGGCGCTCAAGGACCTGGCCCGCCGAGGCGAGGTCGACGGCCGTGCCGTGCGCCTGCCCGGCATTGTCGCCCGTCCACGTGAACCCAATGGCCTGCGTTCGGCGTTCATGAGTGAGCTGCTGCATGCCTTTGCCCTGGGCGAGCCGTATTGCTGTCCGGTATCGCCCCAGGCACAGGCATGGTGGATGTCGGTCCGTTGTTGCGTGGATAACCTGCTGCGGGCCGCCGAGTTGCAGGCCGGCGAGCATGGCGTGTCACGGGTCTGGCAACTGCCGCTGTTGCACCTGTCCATTGCCCAGGTCATCGATGCCCTGGCCATTGCCTACGGCCAGGAACGTCGCGCGCTGATCAGCTTTGCACCAGATGCCCACCTGCAAGCGCTGTTCGGCAGTTTCCCAGCGATGAAAACCCCGCAGGCCCGCGCCCTTGGCTTTCGCCATGACGGCTCGGCAGCGGCCCTGATACGCCATAGTTTGAAACCTGCTGCCCCGCCGCGCCGTAAGCGTGGACGGGTGGCGCTTGGAGTGACTGAACATGCGATCGACTAAACGCCGTCTGGTGGACCTGTCCGTGACCCTGGACAACAACCCCTACACCGATCCACCACCGTTGCTGCCGAAAATCGACTACATGGACCATCAGCAAGGCTGGCCGGAGATGGCCGCGATGTTTCCCGGCCTGTCCAAGGCGCAACTGCCCGGCGACGAATCCTGGGCGGCCGAGCGCTTGCAGATCACGACGCACAGCGGTACGCACATGGACGCCCCCTGGCACTACGCCTCGACCACAGACGGCGGAAAGCCAGCGTTTGGCATCGACGAGTTGCCGCTGGACTGGTGCCTGCAACCGGGCGTGAAGCTGGATTTTCGTTATCTACCGGATGGCCATGTGGTCAGCGCCGCCGAAGTGCAAGCTGAGCTGGAACGCATCGGCCACGTGCTCCAGCCATTGGACATTGTCCTGGTCAACACCCGTGCCGGTGTGCTGTTCGGTCAGCCGGGCTATCTGGATGCCGGGGTCGGCATCGGCCGCGAGGCCACGTTGTATTTGCTCGAACGCGGTGTGCGCGTGGTCGGTACCGATGCCTGGAGCTGGGATGCACCGTTCAAGTACACGCGCGAACGCTTCGCCGCCACGGGTGACGCCTCGATCATCTGGGAAGGGCACAAGGCCGGACGTGACATCGGCTACGGCCAGATGGAGAAACTGTCCAACCTGGAATGCCTGCCGGCCCATGGTTTCCAGGTGTCCTGTTTCCCCTACAAGATCAGGCATGCCTCGGCTGGTTTCGTCCGTGCCGTAGCGATTTTCGAGGAATGAGCGCGCCCGCGGTCGGTGGGAAAAAACGCGGGAGCCTTTCTCATGGCCTCGAGACGCTGTTGTCCGGGCACATTCTTGAGGGACGACTGCGTGGCGGTGACAAGCTGCCCACCGAGTCGGCCCTCATGCGCGAGCATGGGGTCAGCAGAACCGTGGTGCGCGAGGCCATGTCGCGTCTACAGGCGGCTGGAATGGTTGAGACACGCCACGGTATCGGGACATTTGTACGGGGTAGTGCCCTGTCGCTGGGGGCGTTCATCGACCCTGCGACCATCGGCATCATCACCGATTCGCTGGCGATCATGGAGTTTCGGATCGGTCTTGAGGTAGAGGCCGCCGGGCTCGCCGCCCAACGACGTACCCTGGATCAGTTAGGTGAGTTGCGGGCGCTTCTCGATCAGCTCGGGCAGCCGGCAATCAGCGTCAATGATCGAGCCGCGCTGGATTTTCAGTTTCATTTGAGCATTGCCCAGGCGACAGGTAATCACTATATCGCCAACACACTGCTCAACCTGGGCGTGGTCATTATCCCGCGCAGCCGACTGGATTCTGCGCAACTGTTTCACGCTGAGCCTTTGCATTACGAGCAGCGCATGCAAAGCGAGCACGAACAGATTTATCAGGCGATCTTCAATCAGGACGCTGAATGCGCGCGTGCTGCCATGCGCCTGCATCTTCAGGACAGCCGTGAATACCTGCATCAGGCCCGTCAGGAGTTGATGACATGACGAATGACCAAGGTATCCAGAGCGTCTCTGTGCCTGACACGGCTTCGCCGTATCCTGCCACTGCCCTGACGATCATCGATCCCCGATGGACCTTGTTCGTACGCGTCGTGGCGGCTGGAAGTCTCAGTAAAGCGGCAGTACTGCTGGATATGCCGCAGTCGATGGTGAGTCGAAACATCGCCCTGCTCGAGTCGCAATGTGGCGAGCGCCTGTTTCATCGAACCGGGCGTGGGGTGGTCCTGACCGAGTTTGGAGAGCAGTTGTTGCCATGTATATCGGGTCTGCTCGCGGACGCTGAAGGCCTTGCCGATGACATTCGCAACCTGCGTGGAAAGCCGGTGGGGGAGGTGGTTGTAGGCATGCTGCCCTCCGCGGTGCGTCGGTTTGCGGGAACGCTTTTTTCCGCGGTGCGCGCCCAGATGCCAGGCGTGAGATTGCATCTGATCGAGGGCGCGAGCGCTCAACTCGAAGAGCAGTTGCACGACGGTCGTCTGGATATGGCGTTGGTGCTGCGCGAGAGTGAGGCCAGTATCGCAGACGCCCATCTATTGGCCAGGCTGCCCCTGCATCTGGTGGGGCCCGCCGTCGATCCGCGTCTTGCCAATCGAGATATCGCGTTAAAGCAATTATCGGGGTTGCCCTTGGTCGTGCCTGGGCGTCCCCATTTGTTGAGAGCCAGGCTCGATCATCTGGCGGCCGAACATCGCGTGGAGTTGTGCGTTGCCGCGGAGGCCGACTCCGTCCAGCTCCAGTACGAAGTCGTGGCGGCGGGTGGCGGCTATGCCATTGCCTCTGTGTTACCGGGTTCACTGGATCAGCGGCTGACATCATCACGCATCGTCGACCCGCTCCTCGAGCGCTTCGTCGTGCTGGTCGAGTCGCCCCGTCGCCCCTTGACCCGTGCCTCCCGTGAAGTGCGACGGTTGATCTGCAGCCTGGCCATGCCATCGATTTGAGCGATAGCTGCTTTCCACTCCAAGCAGTATTCGGCGTGGTGGGTGCCTCGTAGGGTGTCAGTCAATCAATGATTGATACCCGTTGCGAGGTCAGCGATATGCATCACGCCCAAAAGCCCCAAACAATAGCCCCGACGCTTTTTCTCAGCGATACCGATGTCGCCGCGCTCGCCGATTGGAGCACCGCCGTCGCCGCGCTCGCCAAGGCATATTCCTGCCCCACATCGGATGCCATGGTGCCGCCTCGTTCCATGGCCCGCGGCGATGGTATCTGGTTGCGCAGTTTGACTGCGGTGCCCCCCGCTGGCGGCCATATGGGCTGCAAGTTGATCGCGGCCTCGATGCGGGCGCGATGCGCCAGTTATCTGATCGCATTGTTCAACCAGCAAACCATGGCCCTCAGCGCGCTGATCGACGGCAATCGGGTGACGGGTTTGCGCACCGCTGCAACCGCTGCGCTGGCGGTCGATCTGCTGGCACCCCAACGCCCGCTGCGGGTGGGCGTGATTGGTGCCGGGTTTGAAGCGCGTGGTGCGCTTGACTGCCTCAAGTCTGTACGAGATGTCGCCCGTGTCAGGGTGTTCAGCCCAACGCCGGCGAGCCGTGAGCGGTTTGCCGAAAGCTTCAGGCCGGGGCTGGATATCCAGGCGGTGGGCACTGCGCAAGAAGCCGTACAGGACTGCGATGTGCTGATTTGTGCTGCTCGCAGTCGTGACGAGTCTCCCGTACTGCAAGGGGCATGGCTTTCTGCGGGTACTACGGTCGTGTCATTGGGCTCCACCCTGCCTGAACAAAGGGAGGTTGACCCGGCCACGATGGATCGAGCCGTCTGCATCGTCGCTGATATGCCGCAGGAGGTGCTCCACGACACTGGCGATGCCATTGCTGCGATCAGTGCCGGCGTTTATGTCGCCGACAAATTGGTCGCGCTGTCGGATCTGGTAGCGGGTCGTGTCAGCCCCCGCCAAAACGAAAGCGACATCGTTCTCTACAAGTCAGTTGGCTCGGCACTGCAGGATGTCGTCATCGCACAAGCGCTGTACGAGCGCGCCAGGCAACAAGGGCTTGGCATCGAGCTGCCCGCCAGCATCGTCCCTGTCTCGAAATAACCCCTCCACTGTTCGAAGGAAAATCATCATGGCCACTTACAAGAAAGCTGATGCCCGTGCCTGGGCCCGTGAAAACCTGGTGGGCTGTTCAGCTGTCACCATCCCCAGCTTCAGCGCTGACCTGAAGCGCCTCAATGAGCGTGGCATCCGCCACGACATCGAACATGCGGTCGGGCTGGGCTACAGCAGCACGTTGCTGTGCAGCGAACTGGCGATTTCGGTCCAGGAGAACGCCCAGTTCACCGCCTGGGCCCGTGAGTCGGGGAAAGACTTGATCCTGTTCTTCCACGCGGCCTTTGGCACCCTGGCTGAGAACATCGAGGCGGTGAAGCTCGCCGAGAATGCCGGTGCCGACATCGTCCTGCTCTCCTATCCACCGCAATTCTGGCCGACCAGCGAGCAGGAAATCTACGACTACACCAAGTCGTTCTGCGATGCGACGGACCTTGCCGTCATGCTCTTCCCGATTCCGCTCTGGGGTTTTGAGCGTGTGCATCCGGCGGGTATGTCATTGGAGTTGGTCCGTCGCCTGTTGGCCGATTGCCCGAATATCGCGGCCATCAAGTCGGAGCAAGGGTTTCCGCTGCCGGCAGGCATCTGCGAGATGTACTACCACTTCCGCGATCAGGTGGTGATCAGTTGCCCGATCGAAGCTGACGCAATCCCGTTGATGAGCCTGATGAAGCTGCAGTTTTCCGGCACCAGCAACACCGCCTGGATGAGCGACTACTACCCGAAAGCGTTCGAACTGGCCCGCACAGGCCGTTTCGAAGAGGCAATGGAACTGTATTGGAAGGTCAATCCGGCTCGCAGTGCCAACGGTGCCGCCGCGCAAACCTATGCCGGCGGCACTGGGGTGCTCAATCGCACGATGTGGAAATACCAGGACTGGCTCGCCGGCTTCAACGGCGGCCCACTGCGTGCCCCGGCGATGCGCGTGCCGGATCGCCTCATGAAGTCTTTGCGTCAAGGGTTGGTCGCGGCGGGCCTGCCAGTGACTTCGGACCCGGATAGCGCCTTCATGATCGGGCGTCACCCTTGCTGATTACGAGGATTGCAACGTGAAGCATTTACTTAAAGATCCCACGCTGTGGCGCACCGGTGCCTACATCGCCGGCGAGTGGCTGAACGAGACGCCTCACGGGCGGTACACGCTGCGCAATCCGGTGGATCAAGCGCTGCTTACCGAGCTGCCGCGCTGCCGCGGGCCCGAAGTCCAGCGGGCAATCGATGCGGCACAGCAGGCCTTTGGTCCATGGCGACGCTTGACGGCTAAACGCCGTGGCGAAGTGTTGCGCCGTTGGTATGAGTTGATGGTCGAGCATCGTGAGGATATTGCCACGCTGATTACCTTGGAGGAGGGCAAGCCCCTGGAAGAGGCGCGGGGTGAGGTCGATTACGCTGCGTCTTTTGTACGATGGTTTTCCGAAGAAGCCACACGGGTGCGTGGTGACCTGATTCCGGGCGTAAAGGACACTCAGCGCATTGTGGTACTGCGCGAGCCTATCGGCGTCTGTGCCGCGATAACACCCTGGAACTTCCCGGCGGCCATGATCACGCGCAAGGCCGCTCCGGCGCTTGCGGCGGGTTGCACAATGGTCGTGAAACCGGCAAGCCAGACGCCCATGACCGCCCTGGCACTCGCCGAACTCGCGCAGCGCGCGGGGGTGCCGGCCGGTGTTTTCAGTGTGATCACCGGTAATGACACCCGAGACATCGCCGGTGAACTCACGGCCAACCCGTTGGTACGCAAGCTTACCTTTACCGGGTCCACCGAAGTGGGGCGGTTGCTGTTGGCGCAAGCGGCGCAGACGGTCAAGAAATGCTCCATGGAGCTGGGCGGTAATGCTCCGTTCATTGTCTTCGATGATGCTGATCTTGATGCGGCGGCTGACGGGGTGATGTTGGCCAAGTTTCGCAATGGTGGGCAGTCCTGTATCGGTGCGAACCGGGTGCTGGTGCAGTCAGGGATCTATGACGCCCTGGCCGAGCGCATTGTCGAGCGCATGGCACGCCTGAAGGTAGGCAATGGCCTGGAGCCGGGCGTCCAGGTCGGACCGTTGATCGATGAGGCGGCGGTACGCAAATCCCAGGCCCTTGTCGATGATGCGCTGGCGCAGGGTGCTCGGCTGTTGTCCGGCGGCAAACCCCATGCCCTTGGTGGGTGTTTCTTCCAGCCCACTTTGTTGGCTGACGTGACTCATGGGATGCAGGTCGCTCGCCAAGAGATCTTCGGTCCGGTCATGCCACTGGTGCGTTTCGAAACCGACGACGAAGCCATTGCGATGGCCAATGACAGTGAGTTTGGCTTGGCGGCGTATCTGTTCAGCCGTGACGCGGCCCGTATCTGGCGAAACGCCGCTCGCATCGAATCGGGCATGGTGGGCATCAACTGTGGCTTGATTTCAAATGAGGTCGCTCCCTTCGGTGGGGTGAAGCAGAGCGGACTTGGGCGAGAGGGATCTCACCTTGGGATCGACGAATTCCTTGAGGTGAAATACCTCTGTTGGGATGGCTTGGACAGCGTGTGAACCAACGTCGTTAAAGGCCGGTGGATTGTCGGCCAGATGCGCGAGGCGAGCGTCCTCGCGCAGGCTCGACATCATCGTAGACTGAGCACCGCCATCGCGAGCAGGCTCGCTCCCACAGGAGTATGGCGGTGTACCTGGATCTCCCGTCCAACCCAAAACCCATGTGGGAGCGAGCTTGCTCGCGATGACGTCGGCACATCCAACATCACCACAGACGGGTTCTCCGCCATCGCGAGCAGGCTCGTTCCCCCATTGGCTTTTCGGGTGTGGTGACACCCATCACCCCCTGCGATACCTCCGATTGTGGAAAGCGATTTCAGCGCTGATAGCCGATTCGATAGTCTCGTTGTCGACCCGGCCTTTTCAGTCGGAACTTCATGAGTTTGTGGCATTGAGTCGATAGCGCTGCAGAACTCGTCGGTGCGCCATGCAATGTCAGCCCGATTGAAATAAGAATAATTAGGAGAGCGTGATGATTGCAGCAGTCAATAAGGTCCTGGTGATCGGAGGAGGATTTTCCGGTATGACCGCGGCTATCCAGCTCGCCCGTCAGGGAGTCGAAGTGGACTTGGTCGAAATAGATCCTTTGTGGTGCCCCCTGGGGGCCGGTATTACCCTCAGTGGGCCCACGTTGCGGGCGCTGGATACGGTCGGGATTCTTGAACGGGTGGCCGGGGAAGGCTATCTGTCGACCAATTTCGATGTGTTTTCACCGGCAGGCGAGCTGATCGTGCAGTTGGCGCTTCGACCTCCGGTCAGCGATAAACCGATTCCCTGTGGTGGCGGTATCTTGCGTCCGGTGCTGGCTCGGATTTTTGCCGACAAGACGCGGGAGGTGGGGACCAACGTACGCCTTGGCATCACCTTCGACAGCATCATCGAGCGCGAGGATGGCATTGAAGTGTCTTTCACCGATGGCACTTCTGGCCGCTACGATCTGGTCATTGCCGCCGATGGTGTGCATTCGCGGATGCGAAAGGACTTTTTCCCAGAAGCACCCTCGCCAAAACCCATTCACCAGAGTGTCTGGCGCGCTGTGTTGAAGCGTCCGCCGGAAATCGTACGCCCCAGTCACTGGCTGGGACGCACCAAGGTCGGCGTCAATCCGATTTCTGAAACGCACATGTACATGTTCCTCATGGAAAACCGCGAGTTTTCCGAATGGATCGATCCGGCCAGTTGGCCAGGCGAGATGGCGCGTCTGCTGGGTGAGTTCCCAGCCCCGATCCTGCAAACGCTTGTGCCGCAACTGTACGAGCCGGGTGCCAATATCGACTATCGTCCGCTGGCCAATCTGTTGGTGCCGTTGCCGTGGCATAAAGGCCGCATCGTGATGATTGGGGACACGGTGCATGCTACCACGCCACATCTGGCTTCCGGGGCAGGTATTGGCATCGAGAGCGCCATCGTGCTTGCCGAAGAACTGTTCGCCGATAGCGATCTACAGGCCGCCCTGGCCCGGTTCGAAGCGCGGCGTTGGGAACGTTGCCAGTTGGTGGTCGAGAACTCTGCACGACTGTGCGAGATAGAAAAAAGTGCGGGTGACAAGGAAGAGCATGCCCAGATCATGCGCGAGTCCACTGCTACGTTGGCTGAACCTATCTGAGTGATTCAGGCCCTTCGGCTGGATGCCTTAGAATCACTTCAGCATCCAGTTCGAAGATAGAACGTGGCCGGCTGGATACCGTGACGCCGGCAAACTTCGATTTAATAAGCCGGCGAACGGTCGTTAGTTCAATTTATTGAGCTTTACTGGCCAAGATCTAGAATTACGACTTCCTTGACATACACGAAAAAAGACTCGGATGAGAGTACGATCCCTTCGTCAGACAGCTGTTGGAACAGTGATTTCTGATACTGACGAAAAATAGAAAGATCGGCTTCGTTTTCAAACCACAGGCTGGAAGTGCCTTCGTATACCGCTACGTCTGGCCCGAAATAGGACGTTACCCGGTCACCTTCGGGAAGGTATCTGGAATGAACATACCGACGTAGTACCTTCTGGAAATCCGGGTGCTTATTGACAACAGTGTCGTGAGCTGAATCCCACGCGGTAAAGAAGCTTTCAAGTTGTACCGTTGGATTCTTTTTCAAGAAAACGATCGCCTTCCATTTGAGGGGGGCGGCACCGGCATTGGATACTTCTACTTCGTCCATCAACTGAGCGGCCTGTTTGGACAGGTCTGCGAAGTTTTTCGCATCAGGTCCGGTGGTTTGTTGTGTATAGGGATCGCTGAAGGTTTGAATTAAATCAGACATGTTGTCAAAAAATAATTCGGTGATGGAGTCTCTGTGGAATGTTTGTGTGTAGGCGTTATCAGCGTCAACGCCGAACGCGGAGTCGATGACATGATTTTGCACGTATCGTTTGACGCCTAAAGGTTTGGCCCGGGCGATTTCGCCATGCTTATGTTCTATATAGTTCAAGAACTCAGCATGAGTCATGCCGGGTTTGCGGCGTACGGCTGCTAGGATTTTAATCATGAAGGCGCTCGCGTCTGGTTGGGTGTGATTACATTGGTTTTATCTTTCTAAACATCGAATGCATTTTTGCAGGCGGTATTCACCATGATGATGTTTTAGAAATGAAGATAAGACCAAAACTACCCTCCAAACCAATCAGTGTTTCCGCTAGCAGGTATCACGTAAGAACATACGTGACGAGCCAATCTGGCGGACGCGATTGCCTGGCATAATGAGCCCCAGCGCCTGACCCGGTGTCAGTGAAAGTGCATATTGCTAGGGCTGACTTGTGCTCTTGGTCGAGACAATTTTGCCGTAATTCTCTGCTGGCGGCGTCTCATCGACCACCCACAAACGCTCGCTACGACACTTGAACTTCACGCCTTTGCGCGGAGCCATGCCTCTGGCCGTCTCCATGCATATTGCCTTGGAAGCAAAAGTTGGTCCTTGTTTGCGTTCCTCGACACAGCCTTCGATGCCACTGCAAATCGTCATGACAACAAAATATACAGTCATCATCTCGGTGTTGCTCCATTGAGCGAAGCGATTGATTACATCCTTTCGTTCAGGTCGGCGGCCTGAACGTACTGCGGGGGTTGCCAGCGGATGATGAGCCTCGACTTGAACCCCCAGCAATGGCGCATGGCTACCGTGCGTCGGGAAACCGTCGCTGTATTAATTTATTTTTATATCGGTGTTTTTTGTGCCAATAAGTTGGCGTCATCCGGATGGAAGTAAATGCTTTATTAGGTGGGGATAGCCGAACCGAAACCTGGGGGAGCGGGCTTGCATTGTGGTGCTGGCCTTTTTTACGCGGCCCTGACAGTGCCCGTTTGAACGAGCTTGCCCTCGAGCCATTCCTTGAGCGCCAGGGTGGCGGAGGAGGCAAATTTTGCCGAGGGCCGGATAAGATAGATCCCTCCTTTTGCCCCCAACTCCCAGTCCGGTAATACTCTGACCAGTTCTTTGTTTGCCAACGCACGGCTGAACAGCCACTCCCCCGCACCGAGGATGCCGGTGCCGGCAATGGTCGCGCTCAACAGCGCTTCACTGTCGTTGGACACGAGGGAGCCTTGGGGGTGCACGCTGAAGTGTTCGTCGGCGCGGATGAGCTTCCATTCAGGGTATGACGCCAGTCCCGTGAATCCCAGGCAGTTGTGATTGACCAGTTCCGCGGGTGACGCTGGCCAGCCATGGCGTTCGATGTAACCGGGAGACGCGCAAAGGATGCGCCGATGATCGCCGAGGCGCTTGGCAATCAGGCGGCTATCGTTGAGTTCACCTAGGCGTATTGCCACATCGAAACCTTCGGCGATCACATCGACGAGACGCTCGCTGTAATCCACGGTGAGCGTCAAATGCGGATGGGCCGCCAGGAACTCCGGCAGTATCGGCGCCAACCAGAGCCTGCCCATGGCTGCCGGTACCGCCAGGCGCAGATTGCCACGCACCTCGGCGGCCCCGGACGTTGCTTCCTGCTCTGCTTCAACCATCAACTCGGTCGCCAGCCGCAGGCGTCGGACCAGGCGGGCCCCGGCGTCTGTCAGGCGGATGTGTCGGGTGCTGCGCTCGAGCAGCCTGACTCCCAGGCGGGCTTCCAGCGCCGCGAGGCGTTTGGAAATGATCGTGGGGTGGCGCTGCAAAAGCCGCGCGGCGGCAACGAACGAACCTTGCGATTCGAGCGCCAGCAAGGCGGCAAATTCGTCCGTGTGGCGGCTATCCAGTGTGATCACGTGTCCACAACCTCTGAGGCATACTCAAGGACATTTCAGGGAATGAGCAGCAGAGTACCTGAAGCGCGGCCGCTTTCCAGATCCGCGTGGGCTTGTGCGACGTCCTCCAGCTTGTAGGTTTTCCAGACGGCGGGTTCGATGATTCCGGCCTGGAGCGCGGCCAATACGTCATTGGCGCGCGCCTGGTACTCCTCGACGCTACTGGTGTGGGCGGCAATCGAGGGGCGGGTGAGGAATAGCGAACCCTTGGCGTTGAGCATGCCCACTTCGATCGCTTGTGGCGCACCTGACGATGCGCCGAAAGACACCATCAGCCCGCGCGGGCGCAGGCAATCGAGCGATGCTGCGAACGAGACTCGCCCAATCGGGTCGTAAACCACATCGGCCTTCTTGCCGTCGGTGATGCGAGCCACCTCCTGCGCCAACGTCTGGGCATCGAAAACCAGGACTTCATCGCAGCCCAGAGCCCGCGCCTTCTCGACGCTTTGCGCACGAGAGACGACTCCGATCACGAAAGCGCCCAGATGCTTGGCCCACTTGGCCATGATTGCGCCGACACCACCGGCGACGCCATACAACACCATGACCGTTCCCGGCCCCACGGGATAAGTGCTCTTGAGCAGGTACTGGGCGGTGATGCCCTTGAACAGTACGGCGGCAGCATCCTGGAAGCTGATCGATGCAGGAAGTGGTACCAGTTTCCCGGCCGGAACCAAGCGGCCACTCGCGTAGGCACCCAGCGGGCCGGTGGCATACGCCACGCGATCACCGACCTTGACGTGAGTGACACCTGGTCCTACCGCAGTGACCAGCCCGGCCCCCTCCAGACCCAACCCCGAAGGCAGGGCGACGGGAACCGCGCCGTTGCGCTGGGTGACGTCGAGGTAGTTGATGCCGATGGCATGCTGTTGGAGCCACACCTCACCGAAGCCGGGCGCAGCATGACCGTCCTGTTTGACCTCTAGAACCTGCGGCCCACCCGTGGAAGAAAAACCAATGACCGTGACCATTCCAGCAACTCCTCAGGACTCGAAAATGTGTGTCGCTGGAGAATGATTGCAGACCTTTGCATGGACAATACCTTGGTCATGCAAGGCATAGCTGCACCCTGTGCAGTAATTCGATGGGTTGAATCATTGATGGGGCTGCCCCGTTTTTTCTTGAACCCTCTGAAATCCATTTTTTATCACTGGCATTGCCCTTTTACCCACAAAGGACCTGATGGCAGCAGAACCGACTATCCTTTGGGAACACTGCATTCTCGGCAAAAAGGGACGTCATGCCAGACTATGATCGCGTCACCGGCCCCAGACCCGGCATCACATGCGGTGACCCCACCTGTTTGATCAGGCCCAGATTACTGAGTCCCTGGCTACTGGGGATGGCTTGCATAACGGTAGCCTGTCTTTTCACGGCAACTTCCGGATACGGCCAGAACCTGTCAACCGCAACGGATGCCGAGAACGACAAGGTCACGGTGACTCAAGCACAGGAAATCGTTTCCAGGGCCTCCCTCGGCGCCGTTCGTTGGAACGGCCCAGAGTCCGGCCCGCAAGCCCAGCGGGGCAAGAGCATCGCGCTCGTCGCAGAAGATTTGCGTAACGGAGGCATCGTCGGTGTCGCGCAGGGCGCTCGGGAGGCTGCCAACGCGTTGGGCTGGACGCTGAAGATATTCGATGGCGCCGGATCATCGGCTGGGCGCGCGAAGGCCTTTGCCGATGCCCTGGCAGCGAAGCCCGACGGCCTCATTCTGTGCGGCTCCGATGCCCTTGAGAACAATGCGGCGCTGCTTCTGTTCGCCAACCAGGAAGTGCCGGTGGTTGGTTGGCACGTCGGAGTACGCCCCGGGCCGATCGACGGCACGCCGGTGGCCATGAACGTCACCACTGACCCGCTTGAAGTGGCCCGCCTCACGGCCATGGCGGCGGTGGCGCAGTCGAGCGGACGCGCCGGCGTGGTCATCCTGACCGACTCCAAGTACAGCATTGCCATGGCGAAAGCCAGGGCCATGGAGGACGTCATCCGGGCCTGCCGAGAATGTACGTTGCTGGAGGTGCGCGATGTCGCGATCTCCGAGAGTGGCGAGAAGATGCCAGCGATCACCAAGGAGTTGCTTCAGCGCTATGGCAAGCGCTGGACCCACACGCTGGCCATCAACGACATCTATTTCGACTACTCGATTGCCTCGTTGACCAACGCCGCCATACCCAGTGACGGCATCAGTCTGTTGTCCGCCGGTGACGGCAGCGCTTCGGCTTTCTTGCGCATACAGGCAAAAACCTACCAGACCGTTACCGTGGCCGAACCGCTCAACCTGCATGGCTGGCAAGTGATGGATGAATTGAACCGCTTGTTCGCAGGCCAGCCGGTGAGCGGCTTCGTGGCGCCGATTCACTTGGTCAATGCCGACAATATGGCCTTCGATGGCGGGAAAAAATTTCACTACGATCCTGACAATGGCTATCGAGACATCTATCGCCACCAATGGAATCCTTGACGTTGGACATGAATTTCCGACTTGGACGCCCGCTATTGCCGCAGTCGCTGCGGGCACAGTTCACTCTGGCGTTCCTGACGCTGGCGCTGCTGATCCTGGCAGGGGGCGCCACAGCGGTCTATGCGTTGCGCACCTCAAACAGCGCCACTCGCCAGTTGACGGATGAACGACTGGTCCGCATGCAAGATGGGCAAGACATGGCGCAGCGCACTTTGCTGATCGAACGCCAGACCGACCAGTTTCTGACGAGCCGTTCCCCCGACATCCTGCGTTCAAGCTATGCGGCGACCGTCGAGCAGCTTGAAGCCCTCGATCAACTGGTGCAGCAACTGACTGCCGCCAACAGTGGCGTGGCGATACTCGACATGCATCAGTCGAGTCAGATGTTCCGCAATACCGCCAACATCGTTGCGCAACTGCGAGAAAGCCTGCTGCAAACCGAGGTCACCTTCGAGCAGGCCCTCAAGGATCAAACCGCCCGGCTCACCGCGACCCAGACCCGGGCCAACCTGGAACTGGCGATGATGCTTTTCGATCTGCCGCAAGCGGCTGACAGCGAGGCCGTGCAACGGCTGCGGATCCGATACGAGGGACTGTCACGCACCTCAGGCAAGTTGCCTGATGCTGATGTGGCGATGCCCGATCTCTTCGCCCTGCGCCAGACGCTCATCAATCAGCATAACGTCATGCAGCGCTTCAATGAGCAACTGAAGAACGAAGCCGGGAGGCTGGTCGCGGTGGCCAGGGCGCAATCGAGTGCCTACACCGAAGACTATCGCCAGGCCGTGCAGCGCCTGGTCGAGGCCTCGAATCGCAGCCAGCAATGGGTGCTGATCATGTTGGGCGCCAGCCTGGTATTCGCCTGGTTCGTGACCCGGGTCTTCATGGGTCGCCATGTGCTCGTGCGCCTGAATGAAATAAGCCGGCAATTGCGCCAGGAACACGCTGACAAGACTCATCTGATGATGGCGGACCATGGCAAGGACGAGATCGGCAACATGGCGCGCGCGGTGAATCAATTCCTCGAAGATCGACTTCAATTGGAAAAAAGAACGGCTCAATTGAGTATCGCCACGGAACGGCTCGCCGTGCAAAACGACCGCTTGGAGCAAGAAGCCATTGTCCGTGCCGGACAAGGTCATGTCCTGGAAATGATCGCCAGGAGCACCGAGCTTGCAGAAGTGCTCGACAGTCTGGCTCACCTGGTCGAGTCCCAGTTGGAGGGCATGAAGGTGTCTATCCTGGTGCTGGATGAGGAGGGCAAGCACCTGCTGCATGGGGCGGCGCCCAGCTTGCCAAAATCCTATAGCCAGCTTATCGACGGGGTCGAGATCGGTCCGAACGTCGGTTCATGCGGCACCTCGGCGTATCGACGAGAACCGGTCATCGTCACGGACATCCAGCAGGATCCATTGTGGGAAGCGTACCGCTCACTCGCCGAACCCTATGGGTTTCGCGCCTGCTGGTCGACACCGATCCTGTCCCATGAGCGAAAGGTCTTGGGTACCTTTGCCTTGTATGCCAACACCGTACGCAGCCCCAGCCCGGCCGAGACGCAATTGATCGACATGGCGACACCGCTTGCCGGCATTGCGATAGAACGCCAACTGACCGAGAAGCGCATTCGCTATATGGGCGACCATGACGCACTGACCGGGCTGCCGAATCGCACCCTGCTCGAAGACCGTCTCAAGCAGGCGATGCTTTATGCCCAGCGCTACAACCGGCTGGTGACGGTGGTATTTCTCGACCTGGATAAGTTCAAACTGGTGAATGACAGCCTTGGGCACAGTGCCGGGGACGAACTGTTGAAAACCGTCGCCCAGCGCATGCTGGAGTGTGTACGTCGTACCGATACCGTCGTGCGACTGGGAGGCGACGAGTTTGTGATCATCCTGTTCGACCAGCCCTCGGATCTCGACGGTGTGACGCCAGTCCTGCATAAAATCCAGGAAGCCATCCTGCGGCCGATTCAGCTCGCCGGCCATACACTCCACGTCACCTGCAGCATGGGGCTGGCCACTTACCCGGCCGACGGCAGCGATACCGACACGTTGCTCAGCAATGCAGACGCCGCCATGTACCGGGCCAAGGAACTGGGGCGCAACAGTTTTCAGTTCTATACGAGCGAGATGAATAACAAGGTTCAGGGCAAGCTCGCCATGCAAGACGGGCTTCGAAGCGCACTCAACAATGATGAATTCCTGCTGTTGTATCAGCCCCAGGTGGATTTGCAGTCAGGCCGGATCATCGGCGTAGAGGCGTTGATCCGTTGGCAACACCCCGATCTGGGCATGGTGTCTCCGATCAAATTCATTCCCCAGGCCGAAGATACCGGGTTGATCGTGCCCATCGGCGACTGGGTGATTCGTACCGCTTGCAGACAGAACAAGGCGTGGCAGGACGCCGGCTGGCCGCCGATCACCGTGTCGGTGAACATCTCCGCCCGCCAGTTCATCGAAAGGGACCTGATCGACCGGGTGAAGCATGCCTTGCAAGAAAGTGGACTGGACCCGATGTACCTTGAGCTGGAATTGACCGAAAGCCTGATCATGCAGGACCTTCAGCAAGCCATCAGCAAAATGAAGGCACTGCAAGCAATGGGGATCAGCCTCTCGATCGACGACTTCGGCACCGGTTACTCCAGTCTCGCCGCATTGAAAAGCTTCCCGATCGCCAGACTCAAGATCGACCAGTCTTTCGTACGCGATCTGCCCGACAACGAGAACGACAAGGCCATTGCCACCGCGGTGATTTCGTTGGGGCACAAACTGAACCTCAAGGTCATTGCCGAAGGTGTCGAAACCCGAGAGCAGCAAGACTTCCTGCGTGAAAATGGCTGCGATGAAATCCAGGGATATTTTTTCAGCAAGGCGGTCAGCGCGCAGGAAATCGGCCTGTTATTGCGTACGTCTGGCGGACCTCAATCGAACCGCATTGCCAACCCTGACTCGGTAAGGCAACAACGCGAGGTAAAACGCCCAAACAGTCCGATGCCCGGGCATTAACGACTTGGTTCTTAGGTATTCTCGGGAGAGGGTATCGCCAGGCCTCAGGAAGCATCCTGCTCATAGCTGCAACCCACATAGAGGTCGCTGTCCTTGTTTTCCGTGGAGACCACGCGCAGGGTCGCGCCGTTGCCGAGGTCGCGCTGGTAGTCAACATAGCCGTCGGTATCCAACGTCTTTTCCAGTTTCAGGGTGCTGGCGAGCTTCTGCGCATCGGCCTTCGGGTTGCTGCTTTTGGCCTGGAGAAAGAAGCTGAAGCGGTCGGTCATCACCAAGGTGGTCGACGACACGCCGTGCACCGTCAGCGCCGCAGTGGCTTGCCAGGCGCCACCGCCCCACGGGCTGTGGGCTTCATCCTTGGGGAGCGTCAGTTGTTCAGCGTCGACCAGGCCATTGAACTCGCTCACTTGCTGCGCACTGGCCTGGCACTGCGCCAGGGCCTTGAACAGATCGCTGTGGCTCGGACCTGCGGCCGAGACAGAAAAGGTGGACAGGCACCCGGCCAGGGTGACGATACCAAGGGAGATTTTCATGCCGACATCCTTGTTCAGTTGAGTGACAGGTGATGGGTACCCGAGGTGAATGGCAGCCAGCATCGGATATGAACGTGCTGCCCAACTGCACACGGGCCTGTATTGCCGGTCGCAAGCTTGCCATCGCTGAGTTGAATATGCCATCAGGATATTCCTGAGGATGGAGCGTCGCAGCAACCCATCGTGCTCATTCCTGGCTCCCGTCAGCCGGCGAGTCAATGGTTGGAGAAGGGGCGCATGCCCCTTCCTGGTGGGGTCACTTGTGCACGTAACAGCGGATGAAACTGCGGAACAGGTCCAGGCCGTTTTCGGTCAGGATGCTTTCAGGGTGGAACTGCACTCCCTCCACCGGCAGGTGACGATGGCGTACACCCATCACATAGCCGTCGTCCGTGGATCTCGAGGTGATCTGCAGGCAGTCGGGTAATGGCTGGTCGCTGATCATCAGCGAGTGATAACGGGTGGCCTGTATCGGGCATGCCTGGGTGTGGGCATAGACGCCCTTGCCGTCGTTCTCGATCGTACTCACCTTGCCGTGCATCACGTGCAGGGCCCGGCAAACCTGGGCACCGAAGGCCAGGCCGATGGCCTGGTGACCCAGACACACACCCAGCAGCGGCAGGGTCTCCTGAAAGTGCTCGATCACTTGGATGTAGCCCACGTCGGCCGGATGTCCAGGCCCTGGGCCCAGCACGCAGAAGTCCGGCGAGAATGCTTCGATGCGCTGGATGAGATCCGGCACGTCATGGCGCTCGACGCGGGTTTCCAGCCCCAGTTGTTCCAGGTATTGGCTGATGATAAAGACGAAGCTGTCGTAGGCATCGATCAGGAATACTTTCACAGTGCGATCTCCTGGCCGGTCACTGCCCGGTAGACGGAACCCATCTTGTACAGCGTCTCTTTCCACTCCAGTTCGGGCACCGAATCGGCCACCACGCCGGCGGATGCCCGCAAGTGGTACGTACCCTCGTCGAAGACCGTTGAGCGAATGCACAACGCGGTGTTGACGCTGCCATCGAAACCGACCAGGCCAAGGGCCCCGGCATAAATGCCCCGGCGGTTGCTTTCCATCCCCTCGATCAGTTCCATTGCCCTGACCTTGGGCGCGCCGGACATGGTTCCCGCGGGGAACGAGGCCTTGATCACGTCGTAGGCATCCAGGCCCGGGCGCAGCAGGCCACGAACGTTGGACACCATGTGATAGAGGTGCGAATACTCTTCCACCAGCATGAATTCATCGACCTCCAGCGAGCCGGCCTGGCACACACGACCAATGTCGTTGCGACACAGGTCGATGAGCATCAGGTGTTCGGCGCGCTCCTTTTCCGAGCGGGTCAGTTCCAGGACCAACTGAGCCGGATCGACGCCAGGTTTCTTGCCGACGGTGCCGGCGATCGGACGCATTTCTATCAAGTCGTCCTTGATCCTGACGAACAGCTCGGGACTGGCGCCGATCAGGTCGATGCCACCTACGTGGGCCAGGTACATGTAGGGGGAGGGGTTGCGAAGGCGCAGGTGCTGGTACACAGCGAACGGTGAAACCTGCGAGCGGATGCGAACCTCATGGCCGAGCTGGATCTGGTAGACGTCACCGGCGCGGATGTGCTCCATCGCCACCTCGACACGCTCGACGAACTGCTCTGGGGTCACTGTGCGCTCTTCCTCGAACGCCTCGGGATACGATGGCGGGTCCAGCGCCTCGCGCGCCGGCGTTGTGCTCAGGAAGGGGTAGTCCTCCAACGTGCGGGGCGTCCAGAGGTCGTGGTTGTTGATCAGGGTTTCGAGAATGCCATTGCTGTGGAAATAAACCAGCGTCTGATAGACCGACAGGGCAATGAGCGGGTAGTCGTAGGTCTGTTTGGCCAGGTCGGGAAGCCGCTCGATCAGGCGAACGCAGTCGTAAGAGAAATAGCCGAAGAAGGCCAGGCTGGAGGGCGCATTGGGCGCCGGCTGGAACGTTGCCTGGATAGCCCGGAGCAGGTTCCATGCCGCCTCACTGTCGGGTAGATGGATCGTGTATGCCTGGTCAACCTGCACGCCCGCTTGCCGCAGGCTGGCGGACAAGTGTTCGCACAGGGCAACGCCGCCTCGCAGCTGTGCCTGGCCCTCGTTGATGCACACTTCGAAAAGCGGCTCGAGCCCGATGATCGTCGCTCGGCGATCACGGCTTGGACCGGACAGTGATTCAAGAATGAAAACAGATTCGCGACCCAATTGTTCCAGTGCATTTGCATATATGCCAAGTGCATCCGCAGGTCGCCGTTCTTCGTGATGAAGAACATTCACGGCAATTAAATTTTTATTCACGGTTAATACCATTTTCAAGGTGCAACGATTCAGGCACTCCATTAAGAGAGCACCACGGGAATATAAAGCGCGCAGGCACTTTAAATACGTGTTGACGGATATTCTGAATATTCGGGACGGACGCTGTTCATGTCGCGCGCATTACCAGGCTTGCAATGGATTGCTGCCAGGCGATGCGCAGGGCACAAGGCGCGAGCGTCTTCGAGTTCAGTGGGGAAAGATCAGGACGTTGCTGGCAGGCAGCAGACAGGCTCCGGTCTTCGCTGGATTAGCGACGCCAGATATTGCTTTTGAAGATGGCCAGAATGGCCGGGGAGCAGCTATCGGGATAGCTGTGGGAGGAACTGATAGCAGAAAGGTGATAGTACATTTTTAGACATCCCAGTCTTGGCTAAACACTACGCGAATAATTGGCAGTGCGGTGAAACTACCAACGTGTCCCTTGAGCTGTCAACTGCTGTGGGAGATTTAATCTTTCATTCATTTCTGGAGTGGGACGAAAAACTATCCCGGGTGTATGTAATCGCGCGTGTTTTTTACAAGAAACCTGTGCGAGCGCAACTGCGAGATAGTTCAGTTGGGTATTTGTAAGTTCTGGGGGCGCCGCTGTGGTTGCGGGCTTGGCAAAGCATGGCCGCCAAAGTCCCCTTTCTGACCGCCCATAGCCTCAACAGCCTGATGCTGCTGCCGTAACGTGCAACTTGACTGCGCACGCCGAGGGAGCGTCCTGATGAATCGTAGAACCTTTATGCTCGGCACCGCGGGAGTGGGGGCATTGATGGTCGGGGCGGGGGTGCTGTTGCGGCCGAGTGATCGGGGCAGCCCTTACAACGAGTATTTCCGCGCGCTGAACCAGGAGCTGAAGACCCATGGGCCGATGCGACCGGTGATGCTCATCGACCTCGACCTGCTCGATCACAACATCAATGTGGTCATGCAATCCGTCACACGCGCCGGTAAACACTTGCGCCTGGTGGAGAAATCCCTGCCATCCCCGGGGCTGTTGGCCTACATCGCCAAACGTACCGATACCCGGCGGCTGATGTCGTTTCATCAGCCGTTCCTCAATCACGATGCAGTGACCTTTCCCGAGGCTGATATCTTGCTCGGCAAACCTTTACCGGTGCGCTCGGCCGAGGTGTTTTACCAAACCCACAAGGGAACCTTCGACCCTTCCAGGCAACTGCAATGGCTGCTCGATACGCCCCAGCGACTGATGGATTACCTGGCATTGGCGCAAGGCCTGGGCATCCGGATGCGGGTCAATATCGAGCTGGATGTCGGCCTGCATCGCGGCGGTGTCGCTGACCAAACGGTGCTCGGCGAGATGCTGACACTGATCAGTGCCCATCCGCAGCATCTCGAATTCGCCGGTTTCATGGGGTATGACCCGTTTGTCGGCATGGGTGTGCCCAAGGTCCTCGGTTCGTCCCAGGCGTTGTTCGACAAGGTGATGGTCATCTACAACGCTCATGTGCGCTACCTACGGGAGCGTTTCCCGGCGCTTTGGCACGAAGGGCTCACGCTCAATACCGCCGGCAGCCCCAGCTACCGCATGCATGAGCAGGAACGCTTGAGCAGCGAGGTCTCGGTGGGGACGGCGTTTCTCAAACCGACCCATTACGACCTGCCATCGCTGGCCGAGCATGTGCCGGCGGCCTTCATCGCAACGCCAGTGCTAAAGAGTACTGGAGCCGTGAATTTTCCAGCCCTGGATGACAAGTCCCGATTGTTCTCTTGGTGGGACCCTAATCAGCGCGCGACATTCTTTATCTATGGCGGCAACTGGATGGCCGAGTTCGAGTCCCCTTCGGGGCTTCAAAGCAACGAGCTCTATGGTCGCAGTTCCAACCAGGAAATGGTCAACGGCTCACCCGCCGTAGGGCTGGATGTGGAAGACCAGGTGTTTTTGCGGCCGACACAGACGGAATCCGTGCTGCTGCAATTTGGCGATTTGCTGGCCGTGCGCGGTGGGAAAATTGTCGAAACCTGGCCCGTGTATTGATCGGAGCACAACGGCCATCTTCAACGGCTGCCCCGCAAGAGAAACAATACCAGTGCCACCAGGCAGGCCGTCGCCTGGATCCCGCCCAGCGTCGTGACCGGCGCGAAGCTCAAGACCGAGGCCAGCCAGGTGGTCAGCGCTGCCGCACCCATGGAGAGAAACCCCAGCAGTGCGGAGGCCATGCCGGCTTCTTTGCCGAAAGGTCCCATGGTGATTGCCGTACCCAGCGGATTGGCCAGGCCCATGCCCCACAAAAAGGTGATCATCGAGAGGGCATACCATCCAAGACCAGGCGCGGCCGGACCGACGAGAAGCAGGCCACCGCCGGTCATGGCGCAGGCAATGCCCAGCAGTGTGATGATCCGGGCACCATGACGATGAGCCAGGCGCGGAGCTGCCATGCCGGCCGCGAACACGACGAATACCGTAGAGGCGAAATACAGGCCGGTCTGCACCGACGTCAGGCCGATACCTTTCATCAGGATGGCAGGTGCCGCCGCGAACGATGCGAACAAGCCACTCATTAGCAGGCTCATTGAAAGGGCAGGGAGGATGAAGCGCTTATCCAGCGCCAATCGGCGATAGGCGAGGACCACGCTCTTGGCCGAGTGCGGCGCCCGGCGATCGGCGGGATGGGTTTCTCCCAGGTCACGCACGTAGAAAAAGGCCAGTACAACGGCGGCCAACCCGACCAGGATGAAGACGGCACGCCAGCCGAGCGTGACGGACAGGACGCTGCCGGCCAGCGGCGAAAAGCCAGGCGCCGCGGCAGTGGCGATCATCGTCAGCGATAGGGCGCGGGCGAGCGTCTCGCCTTCGAACAGATCCCGAGCGATGGCGCGCGACAGCACCGAGGCTGCGCATACGCCCAGCGCCTGCACGACGCGTCCGGCGATCAATACGTCGAGCGTGCTGGCAAGACCGGCGATGACGGTGCCTACAACGAATACCGAGAGGCCGCCCAGCACCAGCTTCTGGCGCCCGTAGCGGTCGGCCAGTGGCCCGACCACCAGTTGGCCCAAGGCGAAGGTGATGAAGAAGCTGGACAGCGTCAGGCCGAGTTCGCGAGCGGTCACGCCCAGATCTTCACCGATGTCCGCAAACGCCGGAAGGATGATGTTGGTGGAGAGCATGCTGATCGCCGCGAGGCCGGCAAGCAGTGCCACGACTTTACCGGTCAAGGGTTGGGTGGAGGCGTGGGGTTGTGTATCGGCAATCGCCAATGAAGTCCGGGCTTCCATACGTCATTTCCTGCGCTGGTGGATGGCGTGCCTCAACCTGAGTCTGCGGCCCGCGGCGTTGCTGGGGTGAGCATCACGCTGTAACGTCTCGTCAATAACATGATGGTCATAATATTCTGGCTGAATATGATGGTCGTAATCTGATGCGTCAAGTTAAATCTTTGAGGAATTTCGGTATAGGCGTGAGGAGCTTCTTGTACGAATTGGCTGCACACTGTCTGCCACCAGACAGTTGATCAACAAGGTTGTCCCCGTGCAGGCATTTCCACTGCCTGAATGCATGTCTAACTGTTTGTAAATAAACGAATTATTACTTGGCACGAATCGTGTTGATAGAGCAATGAGAAGCACCGGGAAGTGGTGCTGAATCTATCGAGCAGGAGTTCCCATGCCACGTGAAATTCGTTTGAATGCCTTTGAGATGAACTGTGTCGGTCACCAGTCGCCCGGTCTCTGGAGGCATCCCAAGGATCGCGCCTGGCAGTACAAGGACCTGGATTACTGGACTGACCTGGCCAAGCTGCTGGAGCGCGGCAAGTTCGACGGCATCTTCATCGCCGATGTGATCGGTATCTACGATGTGCTCGGCGGCAACGGCGATGCCGCCATCCGCCAGGCGACCCAGGTGCCGGTCAACGATCCGTTGGCGTTGATCACGCCGATGGCATTGGTGACTGAACACTTGGGCTTTGGCCTCACTGCCTCGCTGACCTTCGAACACCCTTATCCCTTTGCCCGTCGCTTGTCCACGCTGGACCATCTGACCAAGGGCCGCATCGGTTGGAACATCGTCACCTCTTACCTCGACAGCGGAGCGCGCAACCTCGGGCAGAAGGCGCTGAGCGATCACGATGCGCGCTATGACTACGCCGACGAATACCTGGAGGTGCTCTACAAGTTGTTCGAAGGCAGTTGGGAGGAGGGTGCGGTGGTGCGCGACCGTGAGCGCGGGATTTTCAGCGACCCGAGCAAGGTCCACGAGATCCGTCACCAGGGCAAGCATTTCCAGGTGCCGGGCATCCACCTTTGCGAGCCGTCACCGCAACGCACGCCGGTGCTCTACCAAGCGGGCGCGTCGAGTCGTGGTAAGGACTTCGCCGCCGGCCATGCGGAATGTGTGTTTGTCGCCGCACCGTCCAAGGTGATCCTGAAAAAGACCGTGGCCGACATACGCCGGCGCGCTGCCGAAGCCGGGCGCGATCCGCGCAAGGTGTTGATCTTCAACTTGCAGACGGTGATCGTCGACGAGACCGACGCCAAGGCACAGGGCAAGTGGCGGGAACTGAAATCCTACAGCAGCTACGAGGGCGCGCTCGCGCTGATCTCCGGCTGGACCGGCATCGACTTCGGTCAGTACCGGCCCGACCAGGTGCTCAAGCACATCCATACCAATGCCATCCAGTCGGCGGTGGAAACCTTCTCTACCGCCGACCCGGACAAGCAGTGGACCGTCCAGGAACTGGCCGACTGGGTCGGCATTGGCGGGTTCGGCCCGTTGATCGTCGGCAGTGCGCAAACCGTGGCCGACGAGCTGCAGGCCTGGGTCGAGGACACCGACGTGGACGGCTTCAACCTGGCTTACGCCCTGGCCCATGAAACCTTCCACGATGTGGTTGAACTGCTGGTGCCCGAGTTGCAACGGCGCGGTGCGTACAAGACCGAATACCGCCCAGGCACGCTGCGCGACAAGCTGTTCGGCGACGGTCCGCGACTGCCCGCCAACCACCCTGGTGCTGGCTACCGGGACTTGAAGCGCCTGGTCCGGCACACCCACCTCGCTGAGCCGGCCTTGGCCGGTGAGGAGTAAGCCCATGAGTGTCTTTGAGCTCAATTCGCCATTGTCCGACGGAGTGACTGACAGCGCCCTGGCGGCCTTGCAACGCTGGGCCAGGGAGCGACCGACGCAGATCGCCCTGCGCCATCGGCGCCTCGGCCTCTGGAAGGCCTGGCGTTGGATCGATGTGCAACGCGAGGTCGAGCGTGTCTGCGATGGCTTGCGCCAGCAAGGCTTTGCCCCTGGCGCGCGGTTGGCGCTCAGTGGTGCCTTCGAACCGAGCCTGCTGATCCTGGCACTGGCGGCGCGTCAATTGGGCGGACACAGCGTGGTGATCGACCGCGACAGTCGTGGTGAGGCGCTACAACGCCAGTTACGCCTGATCCGTCCGACGTTCGCTTTTGTCCAGCGCCGCGAAAGCGTGTCGCACTGGCTGCAGTGCGGCCTGGATGAGGATTGGCCGCTGCGGTTGTATTCGGCCCAGGTTAGTGTGGCGAGTCGCGGCCTGTGGCAGGTGCAGTCGCTGTCGGTGCTGTTCGTCACTGAGGCGCCGACAGCGCAACGCCAGGGCTGGGCCCAGGTCGCCGAGGACGCGGTGGTGTGGGTCGATGAAGGCACCGAATGGCGCGATGGCCTGGCCCACTTGTTCAGTCGTTGGCTGGAGGGCGGCGAAGGCCTGGCGTTTCCGGAAAACCGCGAATCAGCCAGCCGCGATCGCCGCGAGATCGCCCCGACCGCCTTGCTGCTGTCCGCCGCGCGAGTCGAATCGCTGGCCGCGGAAATCGAAGCTCGCCTGCCACTTCCAGGCAGTTGGCGGCGGCGCCTGTGCGAATGGACTTTGAACGATCCACGGCGTGGCCTGCGCCGCTGGCTCAAGGCGCGGGTGCGGCACCTGCTGGGCTTTCAGCGGCTGCGTCGGATCGAGGTGCCGAGCGCGCCCGCTGACGTGGTGTTACACGGCCCGGCGCGTCAATCGTGGTTGCAGGAGTACCTGGAGCGAGCGGCATGAGTGCGCTGCTGGAGGTGCGCAATGTGTCGCTGTCGTTCCGCGGCGTGAAAGCGATTTCCGACCTCTCGTTCAGCGTAAAGCTTGGCGAGATCTGCGCGCTGATCGGGCCGAACGGCGCGGGCAAGAGTTCGCTGCTGAACATTCTCAACGGGGTCTACCGGGCCGACGCCGGCCAATTGTTCTTCGCCGCCGAACCGTTGCGCCGCCCGCATCCACTGAAGGCGGCCAGGCTCGGCATCGGCCGGACGTTCCAGAACAATGCGCTGTTCAAGAAAATGAGTGTGGTGGACAACCTGCTCACCGGTCTGTCGCGTTTCCAACGAACGTTTTTTCTCGAACAGGCCCTGGGCCTGCCGCGTGCCCGGCGCGAGGCGCGGGCGTTCGCCGAGCGGGCCGAGCGGGTGCTGGAATTCCTCGAATTGCAGGCCTGGCGCGACGTCGCCGTGGGCAGCCTGGCCTATGGCTTGCAGAAACGCGTGGAGCTGGGCCGAGCGCTGATCGCGCAGCCGACGCTGCTGTTGCTCGACGAGCCGATGGCCGGCATGAACGCCGAGGAGAAACAGGACATGAGCCGCTTCATCGCCGACATCAATCGTGATCTTGGCACCACGGTGATTCTCATCGAGCACGACATCCAGGTGGTCATGGGCCTGTCCAGCCATGTGGTGGTGCTGGACTACGGACGCAAGGTCGGCGATGGCTCGCCGGCCGAAGTCCAGGCCAATCCCGAGGTGATCGCTGCCTACCTGGGAGCGCCTCATTCATGAATTTCTTTCTGGAAACCCTGATCGGCGGGCTGCTGGCCGGCACTCTGTATTCGCTGGTGGCCATCGGTTTCGTGCTGATCTACAAGGCCAGCGGCGTGTTCAATTTCGCCCAGGGCGCCATGCTGCTGTTCGCCGCGCTGACCTTTGTCAGCTTGCGTGAGCAGGGCCTGTCCTTTGCCCTGGCGTTGGTCCTGACGGTATTGGTGATGATTGTCGGCGCGCTGTTGATCGAGCGCCTGGTGTTGCGGCCGTTGGTCAACCGCTCGCAGATTACCTTGTTCATGGCGACCCTCGGCCTGTCGTTCATCATCGAAGGCCTGGCCCAAGGACTGATGGGTGCCCAGGTGCGCGCGTTGGACCTGGGCATTGAGGACGTTCCGCTGTTCGTTGGCGAGATCATGGTCAGCCAGTTCGACCTGATCGCCGCTGGAGTGTCCGCGCTGACGGTGGCGGTGCTGGCCGTGCTGTTCAACAAGACCCGCATCGGTGTCGCCTTGCGCGCCGTGGCCGACGATACTCGCGCGGCGCTGTCGCTGGGCATCAACCTCAACCGCATCTGGCAGATCGTCTGGGCCGTGGCCGGGGTGGTCGGGCTGGTCGCCGGACTGCTCTGGGGCGCGCGCCAGGGCGTGCAGTTCTCGCTCTCGCTGGTGGTGCTCAAGGCGTTGCCGGTGCTGATCATCGGTGGCTTCACCTCGATCGGCGGGGCCATTGTCGGCGGGCTGATCGTCGGGGCCGCCGAGAACCTCGCCGAGGCTTACATCGGCCCGCTGATCGGCGGAGGCATCACGCCCTGGTTCGCCTACTTCCTCGCCTTGATCTTCCTCTACATCCGTCCGTCCGGCCTGTTCGGCGACCGGATCATTGAACGGGTATGACGCCATGACCGCTACTGTTCCGCGCCTGACTGCCAGTTTCGACGAAGCACCGCTGACCCTGGTGCGTCGGCGCTGGCGGCCGGGCCTGCTGCTGTTGCTGCTGGTGGCCTTTGTCGGTCTGCCATGGCTGGGCAACGACTATTGGCTCAACGCGATCCTGATCCCTTTCCTGGTGCTGTCGCTGGCCGGCCTGGGTTTGAACCTGCTGACCGGTTACACCGGCCAGACGTCGGTCGGCGCCGCCGGCTTCATGGCGGTGGGGGCGTTCGCCACCTATGGCCTTTTGCTGCGGGTGCCTGGCCTACCGTTACCCCTGGCACTGCTCGGTGGCGGCCTGATCGCCGGGTCGGTCGGGTTGCTGTTCGGCATCCCCAGCTCGCGGATCAAGGGCTTCTACCTGATGGTCACCACGCTCGCCGCGCAGTTCTTCCTGGAGTGGGTGTTCGCCAAGTTCCCCTGGTTCTACAACTACGCCTCGTCCGGCACCATCAGCGCGCCACGCCTGGAGTTGTTCGGCCATGACCTGAGCACCCCGGTCGGTCGCTATCTGTTGACCCTCGGTTGTGTGGTGCTGTTGACCTGGGTGGCGGTCAACCTGGTGCGCAGCCAGGTCGGTCGCAACTGGATGGCCATTCGTGATATGGACACCGCTGCCGCGGTGATCGGGATTGCCGTCGAGCGCGACAAGCGTATGGCCTTTGCCGTCAGTTCGTTCTACCTGGGAATCGCCGGGGCGCTCTGGGCCTTCGCCTACCTGGGCACGGCCAGTGCCGGCAGCTTCGACATCAATCGTTCATTCCAGATTCTGTTCATCATCATTATCGGTGGCATGGGCAGCATCGCCGGCAGCTTCATCGGCGCGGCTTTCATCAGCCTGGTGCCGATCCTGCTCAGCCACGCCGGGCAATGGTTGTTCAACGGCAACGTCGATGCCGGGCAACTGCAGAACCTGCAGAAAGTGCTCTTCGGCGCCTTGATCATCTGGTTCCTGATCAAGGAGCCGGAAGGGCTGGCCCGCCTGCTCGGTGACCTGCGCGAACGTATCAGGGTCTGGCCGCTGCGGTTCTGAGCGCCGACCCACGCCCCAACAGACCTTGACCCGACCCAGGGAAAGGAGGTTTCCAACACTGCACAAGAAGTACAGACCATGCGTAGAACCTTGCCTCGCCTCCTGTTCGCCAGCCTTTTCGTGGCCGGTGTCCAGGCCCTGCTGCCGACCATCACCCAGGCTGCCAGCAACCAGCAATTCATCCCCATGGCCACTTACCGGGTCGGCGCCTACGCCTCCAGCGGCATCCCCTGGTGGGCGGGGGAAATCGACTATTTCCGTTATATCAACGAAGTGGAAGGCGGCATCAACGGCGTCAAGCTGGTCTGGCAGGAGTGCGAGACCGAGTGGAACGTCGACCGTATCGTCGAGTGCTATGAACGCTACAAGGGCGGGCTCGACGGCGCGCCGACAGCGTTCTTCTTCACCCACAGTACGCCGGGCTCCTATGCGCTGATGGAGAAAGGCGCGGCGGACCGGATCCCGCTGATCGACGGCGCTGGCGGGCGTACCGAGTCCACCGACGGCAGCGTGTTTCCCTATGCCTTCCCGCTACTGCTCAATTACTACGGCCAGGCCTCGGTGGGCATCAACTACATCGCCGAGCGCGAGGGCGGTTTCGACAAGCTCAAGGGCAAGAAGATCGTCACCGTCTACCACGACTCCGCCTATGGCCGGGAAACCCAGGCACCGATGACCTTGCTGGCGCAGAAGTACGGTTTCGAGAACATCCAGATTCCGGTGGCCGATCCCGGCAATGAACAATCCGGGCAATGGCGCCAGGTGCGGCAGATCAAGCCGGACTGGGTGTTCCTGCGGACCTGGGGCGTCTCCACCCCGGTGGGGATCAAGACCGCCGCGAGGTTCGGCATCCCGGTAGACCGCATCATTGGCGATGTCTGGGCCGGCTCCGAGGCCGACGTGATCCCGGCTGGCCCTGCCGCCAAGGGCTACCAGGCCCTTGCGCCGTTTCCGGGCGGCGACGGTTTCGAGATCCACAAGCGCTTGCGCCAGTCGATTCTCGATACCGGCAAGAGTGACCTCAAGGACCGCAGCTATTTCGGCAAGGTCTACTACAACATCGGTCTGATCAATGCGGCCATTGCGGTCGAGGCGCTGCGCACGGCCCAGGCCAAGTTCGGCAATCGCCCCCTCAACGGCGAGGAAGCGCGTTGGGGCTTCGAACACCTGGACATCGATGCCGCGCGGCTCAAGGCCAGCGGTTTTGAAGGCCTGCTGCCACCGCTGAAACTGTCCTGCTCCGACCATGAGGGCGGCGGCGCGGCGCGCGTGCAGCAATGGGATGGCGAGAAATGGGTATTGGTGACTGACTGGGTCCAGGCCGACCGCGCCACATTGCGCCCGTTGATCGAAGCCAAGTCTGCCGCCTACGCCAAGGAGAAGGGCATCACCGCGCGTGATTGCGCCCGCGAACAATGAGCCGCCGTCGATAACTGTCGTCCGGCTGCCATGGCGCGGTCGGGCACTCAAGCCGAGAAAAAAATCATGCATGCAACCCTCAAACGTAGTCTCGCCGTCGTTGGCCTGGCGCTCAGCGCCTGCGCGGTGCTGGTACCGGCCGCTCAGGCGGCCAACGAACAGTTCTTCCCGCTGGCCACCTACCGGGTCGGCGCCTATGCCTCCAGTGGCATTCCAGTCTGGGCCGGAATGATCGACTACCTGCGCTACATCAATGAGGTGGAAGGCGGGATCAATGGCGTCAAGCTGGTCTGGCAGGAATGCGAGACCGAATGGACGGCGGAGAAGGGCATCGAATGCTACGAACGCTTCAAGAACGGCCTCAATGGCGCGCCGGTGGCGGTCTACCAGCCGAATGGCGCGCCAGCGGCCTATGCCCTCGCGGACAAGGCCGCCGCCGACAGGATTCCCTTGATCACCCTCGGCTATGGCCGCACCGAGGCCACCGACGGCAGGGTGTTTCCCTATAACTTCCCGGCCATGCTGACGTTCTACAGCGAGGCTTCGGCGTTCATCAATTATGTGGCCGAGCGCGAGGGCGGGCTGGACAAGCTCAAGGGCAAGAAGATCGCCACCGTCTACCACGACTCCGCCTACGGCCGGGAAACCCAGGGGCCACTGGCGCTGTTGGCGCAGAAATACGGCTTCGAGAACATCCAGATCGCGGTGGCAGACCCAGGTAATGAGCAGGCCGGGCAGTGGCGCCAGGTGCGCCAGCTCAAGCCGGATTGGGTGTTCCTGCGGACCTGGGGCGTGTCCACGCCGGTGGCGATCAAGACCGCCGCAAGGTTCGGCTACCCGGTGGAGCGCATCGTCGGCGACATCTGGGCCAGTTCCAACGAAGACGTGCTGCCGGCCGGTGAAGCAGGCAAGGGCTACCTGGCACTGACGCCCTATCCGGGCGGCGCCGACTTCGATATTCACCAGCGCCTGCGCCAGTACATTCTCGATACCGGCAAGAGCGACCTCAAGGATCCGAAGAGCTTCGGCAGCGTCTACTACAACTCTGGCCTGGTGAACGCCGCCATTGCCGTCGAGGCGATCCGCACCGGGCAGAAGCATTTCGGCAATCGTCCGCTCAACGGTGAGGAGGGCCGCTGGGGCCTGGAGCACCTCGACCTCAACGATGCACGCCTCAAGGAAATCGGTTTTCTTGGGCTGATGCAGCCGCTGAAGCTGTCATGCAGCGACCACGAGGGCGGTGGCGCGGCGAAGGTGCAGCAATGGGACGGCCAGCAGTGGAAGCTGATCACCGATTGGGTCCAGGCCGACCGCGCGACGTTGCGGCCACTGATCGATGCCAAGGCCGCCGAATATGCGAAAGAGAAGGGTGTGACCGCCCGCGATTGCGCGGCGCTGTAGCCATGCACTCGGTTCGGTAAATCGAAACACAACCGGGCGCGACCGCGCCCAAGGAGTAGGGAATCATGACCAACGCGGCCCTTGCCGGCACCGAAAACAGAGAGTTGCTGGCGGTGCAAGACATCGAAGTGATCTACGACGGCGCGATCCTCGCCGTGGCCGGGGTTTCCCTGCGGGTCGGACAGGGTGACATCGTCGCCCTGCTCGGCGCCAACGGGGCCGGCAAGAGCACCACGCTCAAGGCCATCTCCGGGTTGGTCCAGGCCGATCGGGCGCAAGTCAGCCGTGGACGGATTGTCTTCCAGGGACAGGACACCGCCGGGGTTGCGGCCAATCTGCTGGCGCGCCAGGGCATCGTCCATGTGCTGGAGGGACGACATGTATTCGCCCACCTGACTGTCGAGGACAACCTGCGCAGCGGTGGTTTCCTGCGCAAGCCGACACGACGGGAGCTGGAGCAGGATCTGGAGCGCATCTATGCCTGGTTCCCGCGTTTGAAGACCAAACGCAAGACCCAGGCCGGGCTGACCTCGGGCGGTGAGCAGCAGATGCTTGCCCTTGGCCGGGCCCTGATGACCAAGCCTCGACTGGTGCTGCTCGATGAACCCTCGATGGGGCTGGCGCCGATCCTCGTCGAGGAGATTTTCGCCATCGTCGCGCAGCTCAATGCCCAGGAAGGCATGAGCTTTCTGGTGGCCGAGCAGAACATCAATGTCGCCCTGCGCCATGCCAGCTACGCCTACATCCTGGAGAACGGGCGGGTGGTGGGTGAGGGCGACGCCACGGAGCTGGCGGCGCGGGAAGACATCCAGCATTTCTACCTGGGTGGCAAGGCTCGTTGATGGGGTGTGACGCAACTGTTCGCTGGGCAACAGTCCATCGACAGTTTGCCGCTCCCGAGGCTTTCGCATGTACTCGGGTATTTACTCAACCTATTGAATATAAAGCGCTTTTAAGATTGGTACGGGCTGTGCTTTAGCCCTGGAGAACCCGTTATGCATGGAGTAGCACATGACCCACTCACTGTCTTCCGACTTGCCTCAGCAGACCAGCCCGGCGCCGCGGAGCCCCGCCCATATCATCCGTAGCGACGCCGAGGCCATCGAGGTGGCACAGCGCCTGGCCGAGGATTTCGCCCGCGAGGCCGCCTTGCGCGACCGCGAGCGGCGCCTGCCCTGGGAAGAACTCGAACGCTTTTCCGCGAGCGGGTTGTGGGCGATCCGCGTGCCGAAGGCCTACGGTGGCGCCGAGGTGTCCTATGCCACCCTCAGTGAAGTGATCGCGATCATTTCCGCTGCCGACCCGTCCCTCGGCCAGTTGCCGCAGAACCACTTCGGCGTGCTCAGCAACCTCAGCCTGACCGGCAGCGAGGAGCAGAAGCGCCGCTACTACGCCAAGGTGCTGCAGGGTTATCGCTTCGGCAACGCCTTTTCCGAGGCGCGCAGCCAGTACGTCACCACCTTCCAGACGCAGATCCGCTTCGATGGCGACACCGCCGTACTCAACGGTGAGAAGGCCTACTGCACCGGTGCGCTGTTCGCCCACATCGTGCCGGTCGCCGGGGTGGACGAGGTGGGGCACGTCCATATCGCCCTCGTTCCACGGGACGCGGCGGGCCTGACAGTGATCGACAGTTGGGACGGTTTTGGCCAGCGCATCACCGCCAGCGGCCAGGTGCGCATCGAAGGCGTGCGGGTGCCGGCGAGCGACGTGGTGCCGGCCTGGAAGGCCTATGACCAGCCCACCTCTGACGGCCCGATCTCACAAATCATCCAGGCTGCGGTGGACACCGGCATTGCCCGTGGCGCCTTCGCCGAAACCTTGCGCGTGGCACGCCAGGCGCGTCCATGGGTGGACAGCGGGTTGCAACACGGCTGGCAGGATCCACTCGGCCAAGCGTTGATTGGTGAGTTGGCCTGGCGCCTGCAAGCGGCCGAAGCGATCCTGCGGCGCGCGGCGCACGCGGTCGACCGTGCTGTCGCCGAGCCCAGCGAAGAACGGGTTGCCGAGGCCTCGGTAATCGTCGGCCAGGCCAAGGTGCTGTCCACCGAGATTTCCCTGGAGGCTTCCAGCCGCCTGTTGGAGTTGGGCGGCACCCGCAGCGTCTCGGCCAGCCAAGGGCTGGATCGGTTCTGGCGTAATGCGCGGACTCATACCCTGCACGATCCGGTGCGCTGGAAATATCACTTGGTCGGCAATCAGCTTCTCAACGGCATCAAGCCGCAACGTCATTCCTGGAACTGAGGTATCGCGCATGTCCAACTTACATTCTCAAGGCCGCAGCGACCTGGCCCATGCCCGTCATGTCGAGGCGGCGCTGCTCGACTATCTGCGTGCGCAGAGCGCTCGTCATGAGGCCCTGGTGATCGCCGCGGTCGGTGAACTGCGCATCCGCATCGACGCTGCCGATGCCTTGTTGGCGCACGCCGACGAGTCCCAGTCGGCCGCCATCGCTTTTCGCCTGGCCGCCGCTGAATCGGCGCGCCTGGCCGGCCATGTCTACTTCGAACTGGCCGGTCGCAGCTTGCCGCGGCCCTTGCCGGAAAACCCCGAGCCGGCATTGCTGACTCAACGTCGACTGCTTGGCGACCATTACCTCAATGGCGCTGCGTTGGCCGACGGACAAGGAAATGGGCTGGGTAGGTGAATGGATCCGGGGAGTGCAGGAGCGCTCCCCGGGTTTCCTGCGGCAGGGTTTGAACCGCAGGAAATGCTGAACGAGAAACAGAGTCGACGTCGGCTCAGGCCAGCCCTAACACCCTGCGCGCGTTACCGTGGAAGAACTTCTCCAGCACCTCGTCCTTGAACCCCAGTTGCAGGGCATCTTCGATACTTTGGCGGATTGGGCGGAATGTGTAGGAAGAGCCAAACAACAACTGCTCGGCCAGGTAGCCGTTGGCGGCCTGCACATAACCCTCGCTGCCCGGCTGGAACAGGTACATGTCCGGCACCAGGTGAATGTTTTCAAAGCGGAACGCAACGCCGAGGGCCTGCTGCACATTGGGCCAGTAGCCGTGGTAAACGACGATCGTCAGGTCCGGGAACGCCCGAGCCACAGCAGCCAGGCGTGCCGGGTCGTTGTAGCTCGGGTCCGGTGTGGTCGGCCCGCTCATCAGGAACAGCGGGATACCGCGCTTTTGCAGATGTTCGTAGATCGGCCAGTACAGTGCGTCGTCGGGGTGTCGGGCCGGCTCGGCGAAACCCGGCTCCAGGTCGATGCCGGCTAGGCCCAGTTGGTCGATCGCCCGGTCGATTTCCGCCAGGGCGCCTTCGATTCCCTGCAGCACCGGTTCTACCGAGCCGATGCCGATCAACTCGTCGTGGCCGTGAACGATTTCGCGGATGCGTTCATTCGGCAGGTGTTGCCCCGGGGTGTGGCGGCCGACCACCACGGCTTTGTCCAGGCCGGCATCCCGTACTTCGGCGAGAAAACCCTGCGGGGTCAGCGAGCGCTCGAAGTGATCGTCCGGCCCGCGGGTGCCGACACGTCGGTTGAGCCAGCGCGCCACGGCGTGTTCGGGCGAGCCCGGCACGCCGCCGAAGAAGGGGTGCAGGTAGGCCGGGCGACAGCGTAGATCGATGACTTTCATGCGACTTTCTCCTTGCCCGCGCGAACGTCGAAGGCGCCGCCGGTGAAGGCGCCTTCGACGGTGACCTTGCCCTTGCCCGGCAACAATGGGAACACCAGTTCGGCGAAGCGATAGGCTTCTTCCAGGTGCGGGTAGCCCGAGAGTACGAAGCTGTCGACACCCAGCTCGGCGTATTCGAGCAGGCGTGCGGCGACGGTTTGTGGATCGCCCACCAAGGCGGTGCCGGCACCGCCACGGACCAGGCCGACACCGGCCCACAGATTGGGGGCCACTTCCAGCTTGTTGCGGTCGCCGCCATGCAACGCGGCCATGCGCCGCTGGCCTTCGGAATCCATTTTGCCGTAGTTGGCCTGGGCGGCAGCGATGGTGGCGTCGTCGAGGTGACTGATCAACTCGTCAGCGGCGGCCCAGGCGGCTTCGCTGGTTTCTCGCACGATCACATGCAGGCGCACGCCGAAGCGCACGCTGCGCCCATGCCTGGCGGCACGGGCGCGCACGTCGGCGATTTTCTCGGCCACGGCAGCTGGTGGTTCGCCCCAGGTCAGGTAGGCGTCCACATGTTTGGCCGCCAATTCGTGGGCGGCCTCTGATGAACCGCCGAAGTACAGCGGCGGGTGCGGTTGCTGCACGGGGGCGAAGAAGTTCTGGGCGCCACGTACTTTCAAGTGCTTGCCGTCGAAGTCGACGGTCTCGCCTTGGAGCAGACGCCGCCAGATGGTCAGGAATTCGTCGGAGGCGTCATAGCGCTCGTCGTGCGTGAGGAACACACCGTCGGCTTGCAGTTCGGTGGCATCGCCGCCCGGCACGACGTTGAGCAGCAGGCGGCCACCGCTGGCCTGGTCCAGGCTGGCGGCCTGGCGCGCCGAGGCCGTGGGGTTACCCAGCGACGTGCGCAGCGCCACCAGCAGCTTGATCCGCTGGGTCACCGGAATCAGGCTGGCAGCGGTCACCCAGGGATCCAGGCAACTGGCCCCGGTGGGGATCAGCAGGCCATCGTAGCCGAGCTGATCGGCGGCCACGGCGATCTGGCGCATGTAGGCGTTGGTCGCCGGCCGGCCGCTGCCGGAATGGCCCAGGTAGCGGGTGTCGCCGGAGGTGGGAAGGAACCAGAAAATATCCAGGCTCATGAAGTTTGATCCTTGTGCGGTTGAGAGTATGGAAGGGCGCATGGGGCCCTTGCTGTATCGCAACGCTTGGCGTATCGGGGCTTTGTCGGCCGGGCCGCATTGCCTGTTTTTATCGTGATCAGATTGACAGTTGCAGGGCCTGGCCCGGATGCGTGTTGCTGTCCGGGCGGCGTCGGTTGACCACCAGCTCGCCAATGGCGATCAGACGCGCCCGCGTGACGTTGCGACTCAGGCCCAGCAGGCTGGCGGTGCGCACCTGGTTGCAGTGACAGAAGCGATAGGCTGCGCGAAGCAGACTGTCTTCAACCTTCTCGTGGAGGCCGCCGGCCTGTTCTTCGAATAGCCGGTGAAAGGTGCGCAGCAGTTGTTCGTCGGCGCTCTCGCCGTGGGTGGCCTGGGGTTGTTCCTGGCGCTCGATGCGCAGGGACGACAAGCGTAAGTCGTCTTCCTGTACCAGGCCGTTGCGGCACACCAGCAGGGTGTGGTGGATGACGTTTTCCAGTTCGCGGATGTTGCCCGGCCAGCTGTAGTCCACCAGTTTGCGTTCGGCTTGCGAAGTCAGGCGCACCTCGCCATAGCCCAGGCGATTGCAGTAGGTCTTGATGAAGTGACGGGTCAGCGGCAGGATGTCGCCCGGTCGCTCACGCAATGGATAGAGTTGCAGGCTGACCACGTCGAGGCGGTAATACAGGTCTTCGCGGAAGTGGCCGGCGCCGATGGCCTTATCCAGTTGCACGTTGGTGGCGGCGACCACGCGCACATTGATCGGGATGCTCTTGCGCGAGCCCAGGCGCACCACCTCGCGTTCTTGCAATACTCGCAGCAGCTTGACCTGGATGGCCATCGGCAGGTCGCCGATCTCGTCGAGGAACAACGTGCCGCCGTTGGCTTCCTCGAACCAGCCGGCCTTGGCGGCAAGGGCGCCGGTGAAGGCACCTTTTTCGTGGCCGAACAGCTCTGCTTCCACCAGCGATTCGGAAAAGGCCCCGCAGTTGACGGCAACGAACGGCCCGGCGCGGCGGCCGCTGAGGTTGTGGATGTGACGCGCGACCAGCTCCTTGCCCGTGCCGGTCTCGCCAATGATCAGGACGCTGGCCTCGCTGGGGGCGACCTGTTGCACGTGAGCGAGCAGCGCCTGCGATCTAGGGTCTTCGAAGACCTGTGCGGTCGCCCGGATCGAGGTAGCCAGTGTCGGCGAAGGGGGGAGAGTCAGCAGTTGCATGGGCATCCCTATGAGTAGAAGGAGGGGGTAGGCCGCGTCTGGTTCAGCGCCCAGTCACCCAATTCGTGGAGTTTGTAATCCACCGGGTCGTGCAGGCTCTGGGTGCGCAGGTTGCGCCAATGGCGGTCGAGGCGCAGCGAAGCGTGGGTGGCGCGGGCGCCGGTGACTTCGAACAGGCGGCTACAGATATCCAGGCCGGTGCGTACGGCGGCGACTTTGGCGGTGGCGATGGACAGCGCCAGTTGTGCACGTTCCTCGGCACCCAGCGCGTGCCCCTTGTGCCAGGCTTCATCGAGCTGCTCGGCGGCGCGTTCCACCAATAGGCGCACGCTTTCCAGGCCGACCCAGAACTCGCCGTAGTGGCGTAGCACATAGGGGTCTTCGCTGACGTGCTGGGCCTTGGAACGGAACCACGGCCGACCTTCCTTGAGGGTGTAATGGCGGGCCTCTTCCAGGGCGCCTTCGGCGATGCCGAGGAAGATGTGGGAGAAATGCAATTGGGCGATCAGCGGGCGCAGGCAGGCGAAAGGCGTGCTCAGGGGGCCGGGGTCGAGCAGCAGTTCGTTCTCTTCCACGCGCACCCGTTCGAAGGTGGCGCTGCCGCTGTCAGTCTGGCGCTGGCCCATATTGTCCCAGTCGCCGTGCAGGGTGATGCCGGTGCGGCCACTGGGGATCGCGGCGATCAGCAGTTTACCGCCGGCGCTTTCGTCGATGGCCGAGGCGATCAGCATTTCCGAGTCGCTGGCACCGGAGCAGAAGCTCTTCTTGCCGGAGAATTCGCGCCAGCCGTCGAAGGTCTTGACCACGGTGCGGGTGTCCAGCGGGTTCAACGCGTTGCCCCAGAACCAGTTCTTGCGGGCGGTCTGTTCGAACCAGGGTTGCCATTGATCGGGGCGCGAAAACAGGCGCACGGTGGCCAGCATCAGGTGCTGGAAACCGAAGACATGGGCGATGGAGCTGTCCACCTTGGCGAACTCGCGGACCACGCCGAGGGTTTCGCTCCAACTGGCCCCAAGGCCGCCAAACTGGGTTGGGATGCTCAAGGCCAGCAGGCCGCTCTGGCGAATGGCGTCGCGTTGCTCCTTGGGGGTGCCGCCGGCCTCATCACGCTCGACGGCGGTTTCGGCAAATTCCGCAGCCAGGCGGCGGGCGGTCTGTAGCGGGGTCAACACGGTGGGCTGTTGTTGGATTCTCACGCGATATCCCTCGCAAAAAGGCCTTCCAGGCAAATGCAGTGGTGATTCATGCGGGTTCCTCAGGCGATCTTGCGCAAAGCATGCGCCTGGTCGGCAAACAGGCGAGCGGCGCGTGCGGCTGCCAGCTCGATGCGCGACTGCAAGGCCGCGTTGACGATGCGGTAGTCGGTAAAATCGGTCTCGCTGGCGTACACGCCAATGGGCAGGGTCAGCGACTGGAAGAAACTGAACAGCGGGCGCAGTTGATGATCGAGGACCAGGGCATGGCGCTCGCTGCCACCGGTGGCGGCCAGCAGTACCGGCGTGTTGACCAGGGCGTCCTGGCCGACCAGGTCGAACAAATGCTTGAACAGGCCCGGATAGGTGCCGCGATAGACAGGCGCGGCCACCACCAGCAGGTCGGCAGACTCGATCAGGCGCAGTTCATGCTCGACGGTTTCCGGCAATTCCTTGCGCCACAACGCACCGCCCAATGGACGGGCAATGTTGCCCAGTTCGATCAAGTGGGTGTCGATGACCAAGTGCTGGCCGAGTTCGCCCAGGATGGCTTCGGTCAGTGCCAAAGTGCGCGAGGGGCGGGAGGTACCGCCGGAAACAGCGACGACTTTCAGGGGAGTGCTCATCCTAGGTGTTCCTGTTGGACTGTTGATCGAGGTACACAGGCTTGAGCAAGGGCCGTACCAACGCGAAAAGCCCAGCATTTGCTGGGCTTCGTGGGGCAGGGTGGGGGGGGGCGACTGTTGGTCTGGCGGATGAATTGTTGAATGGCTGTTGCTCGGGCAACAGTTGGTCCATTGTTTCCCAGGCAACAGTGTTCAGTGGTGGGATTGACGCATGGGAAGGTCTGGGGGGCGCTGGTGCAGTCTTGCGCCCCTCATTCCGGTAACACCGCTTGCCCCTATAGGTCGTCCGCCATCGGTGCTACAGTCCGGTCTTTCCAGGGGAGGGAGCGGCATGCGGATCGTAGCAATGGCTTTGACGATGGCGCTGCTGGCCGGCTGCGCGACGGCCAATGAAACCTTTGGCATGGGGCAACTTTGCGGCCGTCAGCCTTATTGCGGTGCGGCGACCGATATCGAGATCATCAAGGGCTCGACGAACGACAACGACGTGTATTCACGTGCGCTGGCACCGTTTGCAATCATTGACCTGCCTTTCAGTATCGTCGCCGATACGTTGATCCTGCCTTATACGATTTTTCATATGAGGCCTGCCGAGGAGTAATCGTGTTGCCTCGACCGGTTGAATCATCGGGGCAGCAATACGGCATGACGACCCCTGCTGTTCAAACCCCGGCGATGGTCTCGCGGACGAAGTCTTCGTAGGTGCGCAGCGGGCGTCCGAGGATGGCCTGTAGCCGCTCCACCGTTCCTTCAACCGCCTGCATACCGAACGTCTGGATGCCAGACATCATCAGGCGCATGTCATAAGCCAGCCAGGCGGGACCGTAGGCGGCCAATTGCGCTTCGAAGGCAGCCACGTCGTCACCGCCGTAGGCGATCTCGCGACCCAGGGCGGTGCTCCAGATCTTCGCCACGTCGGTGCCGGTCAGTGCGTGCGGGCCGACCAATTCCAAGGTGACCCGATCCAGGGCCGAAGGTGCCTTGTCGCGTCGCAGCAACTCGGCAGCGGCGATATCGGCGATGTCCCGGGCATCGATCATCGACACGCCCGCCGAGCCGATCGGCATCGGGTATACCGCGTAGTTCTGAATGGTCTGCTGGACCATGAGTTCGTTTTGCATGAAGTAAGCCGGACGCAGGATGGTTGCGGGGATATCGAGGCTCTCGATCATGCGCTCGACCGTGTGCTTGCCGGTGAAGTGCGGAACGTGGGTGAACTTGTCGGCATGAATCACCGACAGGTAGACGATGCGCTCGATGCCTGCTTCGCGAGCGAGGTTCAAGGTGATGAGGGCTTGTGTCACCTCGTCGGGCGTCACGGCGTTGAGCAGGAACAGCGTACGCACCGACACCAGTGCGTTGCGCAGCGAAGGGACGTCGGTGAGGTCGGCAACGACTTCAGTGACGCCCGCCGGGAAGGAGCCCTTGCCAGGTTGGCGCACGAGGGCTTTGACCTCGGTGCCTGCGCTGGCGAGGCGTTGAATGATGAGTGAACCGATGGTGCCTGTGGCGCCGGTAACGAGAATGCTCATTTGAATCTCCTGCAAAAGGGTGGGGGAGTCAGAAAGTCCGCTACGACCTTGTCGGCCCGTTGCGATGGACAAACGATATTGTGTTGCAGGAGTAAAACGAAGACGCCAGGATGTAGACACTCCGTTGCAAAAATGGAACACCATGAACCTGAACGCGCTGATCGATTTCACCCTCGTCGCAACGAACGAGGGGCTGGGAAAGGCAAGCCGTGCGAGCGGAATAGCCAAGGCCACCTTGTCGCGCCGCATTGCCGACCTTGAGGAACAACTGGGCGTAAGGCTGATCGAGCGCAGCGCGCGCGGTCTGAAGCTCACCGAGGCTGGAGAGCTACTGCTGGCCCGGGCCGAAGGGCCGTTGGCCGAGGTGGCGGAAGCCATGGCGGCGGCGAAGGAGGGCGTATCGACGCCTCGCGGACGCTTGCGTGTCGCTGCCCCAGTCCTGTTCTCGCAGCTTGCGATGGGAGGCATCGGCGCAGAGTTTTGTGCGGCTTATCCTGACGTCACGATCGAGGTCATTTCGGAGGATCGCGTGGTTGACCTCGTCGAGGAACAATTTGATGTCGCCATCCGGATCAACCCCAGCCCAGACAGCAGTCTGGTCGGTCGCTGCTTCGCCAAGGACCGGCTGGTGGTGGTGGCCGCGCCTGGACTGCCGATGCCCGCACCCGGCGCCATCCGCTCGGTTCCCGGCATTGTGGTCTCCAGTTTCGAGCCCACCCATTGGACACTCGATGGCGGTCACTTGGTCCTGGAACCGATCCCCAGGCTGAGGTTCTCTTCGTTCCTGATGATCCGCGATGCGGCCATCGCCGGTGGCGGGGCGGCTCTCATCCCGCAATCGATGGCGTGGAGCCAACTGGCCAATGGCGAGTTGGTCCAGTGGGGCACGGTATCGGGGAAAGAAGCCGAACTCTGGGTCTTGCACACCTCCCGACGGCTTGCTGCGCCGAAGGTGCGGGCATTTGTCGATTTCATGTGTGCCAGGTACCCGGACATGTCCCTGGTCTTGCAGGGATAAAAACGTTCACGTCAGGTCGTCGGTCACGAGCCTCACCCTGTGGCAATCGGCCGGCCCGAGTTTCTGACCGCTTGAGGAGCGCACCTCCATCGGCATGAGTGTCTGGCCGGAGGCGTTGTCCAACAGCACGGAACGCGTTTCTCCCGGCTCGAACAGGAAACGTTCGCCCCACTGCCGCAGACTGACCACCACCGGAAAGATCTCCCGGCCTTTCTCCGTCAAGACGTACTCCTTGTAGGCACTCCCATCCGAGGCGGGACGAACGTCGAACACCCCGACCTCGACCAAGGCTTTGAGTCGCGAAGCCAGAATGTTCTTGGCCACGCCCAGGCTCTTTTGAAATTCACTGAAGCGGCGAATGTCGTCGAATGCATCGCGGATGATCATCAGCGACCAGCGATCGCCAATCACGTCCAGTGTCCTGGCTACCGGGCATTCGTTGTTTTGCGATGAAGCAGTTTCCATTTGATTGAGCCTCTGGAAAAGCATTGCCAAGTTGGTCGGCATTTTTGTGGTTGCAAATTGAAACCTGATCAAGCAACAATCCAGACAGGTTTTTAATTGAAACCAGTTTAGCGCCAAGGAGACGTCCATGACAGCAGAGGCCGACTGTTTCACCCGACAGCCTTCGGGAAATCAGGGGGGCGAGGGGGCTTGCTCCCGCTTGAGTGCGGAGCGCTCACGGGAGGGGCCGCTTCGCAGCCCAGCGGGAGCAAGCTCCCTCGCCACGGGTTCGTTGAATGAACAGCTGTGCCCAGGGCTTTCGCCATCGCTCACGTTATTGTTTTCCGTGACCTGCGCACTGGCCGTCGCCAATGTCTACTTTGCCCAGCCCTTGCTCGCCTCGATGGCCGAGAGCCTGGGCGTCGCTTCAGGGTTGATCGGGGTTGTGGTGACTGCGACGCAGGTGGGTTACGCGCTGGGGTTGCTGTTCATCGTCCCGCTGGGGGACAGGGTCGACCGTAAACGGCTGGTTTTCGCCCAACTGGTGTTGTCTGCCATCGCGCTGGCGGCCGTCGGCGCAGCCCAGCATTGGTTGGCTTTGCTGGGCGCCATGATCGTGATGGGGCTGCTGGCGGTAGTCGTCCAAGTGCTGGTGGCCTATGCCGCCGCGCTGTCCTCGCCCTCCCAGCGGGGGCAGGCCGTGGGAGCCGTTACCAGTGGCGTTGTCCTGGGGATTCTCCTGGCGCGGTTTACTTCCGGGGTGATCGCCGATCTGGCGGGTTGGCGCGGGGTTTATTTCGTGTCCTCGGGCTTGATGCTGGCCATCGCGGCGGTGTTCTGGGCCGTGGTGCCTGCTGCCGTGTCGCCCCGTCACCGGCAACCCTACCTGGCGCTGATCCGCTCGCTGTTCAGGCTGTTCGCGACCGAGCCGATGCTACGGAGCAGGGGGCTGCTGGCCTTACTGATCTTTGCCGCTTTTTCGGTGTTATGGACGGCCATGGTGCTGCCGTTGAGCGCCGCGCCGCTGTCGCTTTCGCATACGGCCATCGGCTTGTTTGGCCTGGCTGGCGTCGCCGGGGCCCTGGCGGCCAGAAGAGCCGGTCGTTGGGCCGATCAAGGCTTTGGGCAACGTGTTACCGGCTTGTCGCTGGGGCTCCTGACGCTTTCCTGGTTGCCCATCACGTTTGCCGAAACCTCCTTGATCGCGCTGGTCTGCGGCGTGGTGCTACTCGACTTCGCGGTACAGGCCGTGCACGTCACCAACCAGAGTTTGATTTTCGCTGCACGGCCCGACGCCCAAAGTCGAATGGTCGGCGCCTACATGTGTTTCTACTCGGTGGGCAGTGCACTGGGCGCGGTTGCCGCGACCCAGGTCTATGCGCTGTGGGGCTGGATGGCGGTCAGCCTGCTGGGCGCCTTGATCAGCCTCGCCGCGTTGTTGTTATGGATGGCCTCGATGCATTTTTCAACGACCCTGCCTGGAAGATCAGCATGAAAATCGGACACCTGTTACTCGCCATCTCGATAACGGCCATATGGGGCGTGAACTTCTCGGTGATCAAGCTGGGCCTCATCGCCGTTGACCCGCTGATCCTGGCGGGTATTCGTTTCACGCTCTGCGCATTGCCGGCGATTCTTTTCATTCCGAAACCCGATGTGCAGTGGCGCTATATCGTCGGCTATGGCCTGGTCTTCGGTATCGGGCTCTGGGGTGTCGTCAACATGGGCATCAAGGCCGGTCTTTCAGCCGGCATCGCGTCGCTGGTGCTTCAGTTCAGCGCCTTTTTCACCATTGTGCTGGGTTCGTGGATCTTCAAGGAGGCGATTTCCCGTTACCAACTGGCGGGTATCGGTATCGCTTGCTGTGGCTTGTTGAGCATCCTCTCGATTGCTGATGGCACCGTGACGACGACCGGGTTGTGCCTGGCGCTGCTGGGGGCAGTGGCCTGGAGTGTGGCCAATGTCATCAGCAAAAAAGCCAAGACCACCCAGGTCTTCGCGTTCCTGGTGTGGTCCAGCGCGTTTTCGCCCATCCCGCTGTTCGCGCTGGATTATGCGGTGAATGGTTCGACAGGTTACAGCGCGTTGGCGAATCAACTCGACTACCGCGCCGTCCTGTCGATCCTGTTCCAGGTCTACCCCAATACACTGTTCGGCTACTGGGTGTGGAACTCGCTGCTGAAACGTTATCCGGTGTCTACCGTCGCGCCCTTGTCGCTTTTGGTGCCGGTGTTCGGCCTGCTGGGTTCGGTGCTGATTTTTGATGAGCGCCTGTCACTCAACAAACTCATTGCCGTCGTGCTCATCGTGGCGGGGCTTGGCGTCGGCTTGTACGGACAGCGTGCCCTCACCGCGCTCAAGCGTTCGGTACGAGTGGGCGACGTTTCGAGGTGATCATTGATCCAGGGATTCGGCCTCGCTTCATTGCGGCCACTGTTCAAGCAGGATCGAGACGAATTTCTCCGCGGCAGGGGAGAGCGATGAGCCCCGACGGTAGACCAGGCCCAGCGAGCGGTTTACCACCGGTTCGATCAGCGGCACGCTGACCAGGGTTGGATGATCCCCGGCCGGCATTGCCAGGCTGGGCATCGCCGATACGCCGAGGCCAGCTTCCACCAGCCCCAGCGACGTAGACAAGTGCTGCACTTCGTAAAACCATTGCGGGCGCCAGCTCAGGCCTGACAGCGCGTGGTCCAGCAGCATGCGGTTGCCGCTCAGGCGGCCGACGCCGATCAGCCGGTAATCACTGAGCTCCGACCAGGTGACCGCATTGCGTCCAGCCAACTCATGGTCGCGTCGGCAGGCCAGCACAAAGGGTTCGTTGACCAGGGGCACGAACTCAATGTCCGGGTGCTGGCCGCTCATCATGTTGATGCCGAAATCGGCTTCGCCGCGCAGCACCGCCTCCAGTCCTTCGTTGGCGCTGAGGTCGAGCAGGCGGATGCGGATTTTCGGGTAGCGCTCGTTGTAGAGACGGATCACCGACGGCAGGAAATAGAACGCCGCCGTGGGGATGCATGCCAAGGTCACCCGGCCGATCTGCCGCTCTGCCAGCTCGCGAATGTTGAGAATCGAGTCGTCGAAATCATCCAGCAAGCGCCGCGCCTTGGGCAGGAAATCACGGCCGACACTCGTCAGGCTGACCTTGCGGGTCGTGCGATCGAGCAAAGCGGTTCCCAGGCCTTCCTCGAGTTTTTTCATCCGCCGACTCAATGCCGGTTGGGACAGGTGCAGCGCATCTGCGGCCTCGTGGAAGCTGCCCAGTTCGGCGATTTTCACGAAAGATCGGATGTCCTGAAGCTCATATTCCATATGTTTTCTCAACCTGGCAGGGCGAAGCGCGATGCCAACCATCGTAAAGTAATTCATTTGTGAAACGCAATAATCGCTCCGATCTTTGCATTGGAAACACTTTTCAAACCCTGCCACTCTTGTGTCCAGAGCATCAATTATCCAGATTGATTAACAAGAGTTAGTATTCATGCAGCGAATTCCTTGTGTGCTAATGCGCGGCGGTACGTCCAAAGGCCCGGTGTTTCTCGCCTGGGATCTGCCGGTCGCCATCGCCGAACGTGACGAGCTGCTGCTCAACCTGATGGGCTCCGGCCATGAGCTGGAAATCGATGGCATCGGCGGCGGCAGTCCACAAACCAGCAAAGTGGCGATCGTCAGCCCATCGCTGCACCCTGACGCCGATGTCGACTATTTGTTCGTCCAGGTCATGGTTTCCCAGCGTCGGGTCGATACCGCACCCAACTGCGGCAACATGCTCTGCGCCGTCGGCCCGTTCGCCATCGAACAGGGATTGGTCAAGGCGTCGGGCGAGCGGACTCGGGTGCGTATCCGCAACCTCAATACCGGGACCTTCGTCAATTCCGAAGTGCAAACCCCAGGTGGCAAGGTCAGCTATGAGGGCGATACCGCCATCGACGGCGTGCCTGGCGCCGCCGCTCCGGTGCAACTGACCTTTCTCGACGCCGCGGGCAGCAAGACGGGGAAACTCTTCCCGACCGGGCAAACCCAGGACCTGATCGACGGCATCCCGGTGACCTGCATCGACATGGCGATGCCGATGATGATTGTTCAGGCCAGTCAGCTGGGTAAGCGCGGCGACGAAAGCCCCGCCGAACTGGACGCCGATAAAGCCTTCCTGCAGCGTCTGGAGGCCTTGCGCCTGAAAGCCGGCCTGGCCATGGGCCTGGGTGATGTCAGTGACAAAGTCATTCCCAAGCCGGTACTGGTGTCTCCGGCCAAGTCCGGCGGGACGGTCCAGGTGCGTTATTTCATGCCGCACACCTGTCACCGCGCCCTGGCGATCACCGGTTCCATCGGCCTGGCCACCGCATGCGTGACCGAGGGCAGCGTCGTCGCACAGCTGCTCGGCACCGTCAGTGAGCCGCGCTTGCAACAGGTTCGGATTGAGCATCCAAGCGGAGGTATCGATGTCGTACTGTCCTACACCGGTGAAAAGGGTGAGACCATTCAGGCCTCGGTAGTACGTACTGCGCGCCGGCTCTTCTCAGGTTACGTCTACGCCACGACGGCCCAGCGGCTGGCCGGATAGCCCCAGGCCGCCAGGGTCTTTTGCATCAGAACAATTCTAAAAATGGGTGATGCCATGAAAGTTGTAAAATCGCTCTACTTCCAGATCATCTGCGCCGTGCTGCTGGGCGTGATCGTCGGGCACTTCTGGTCGCAACAGGCAATTGCCTTGAAGCCGCTGGGCGATGCCTTCATCAAGCTGATCAAGATGATGATCGCGCCGGTGGTGTTCTGCACCATTGTCACTGGCATCGCCGGCATGAGTGACAAGCGCTCGCTGGGGCGTCTGTTGAGCAAGACCCTGCTGTTGTTCCTGGCGCTGACGGTGATTAGCCTGATCATCGGCCTGGTATCGGTCTACCTGTTCAAGCCTGGCGCGGGGATGAACATCGATCCGACGCAGTTGAGCACCAAAGGACTGTCGCAGTACACCGACTCCGCCGCGAAACTGAGCGTGGTGGACTTCTTCATGCACATCATTCCCGACACCTTCATCGGCGCCTTCAATAAAGGCGAGGTGTTGCCGGTGCTGTTTATCGCGGTGCTCAGCGGGTTTGCCCTGTCGTCCCTGGGCGAGCGCGGCAAGCCTGTGCTGCAGGTGCTGGAGTCAGCTTCGCACATGGTGTTCAAGATTTTCTCCTACCTGATGCGTTTCGCTCCGATCGGCGCTTTCGGGGCCTTGGCCTTCACGGTGGGGCAGTACGGCATCACGTCGCTGGGCTCGCTGGCCAAGCTGATCATGACCTTGTATATCGCCTGCGCCTTCTTCGTCTTCGTAGTGCTGGGTGGCATTTGCCGTGCGCACGGTTTCAGCCTATGGAAGCTGTTGCGTTATCTGCGTGAGGAGTTCCTGGTGGTATTGGGGACGTCCTCGACCGAACCGGTGATGCCGCGGATGTTGGAAAAACTCCAGGCCCTGGGTTGCAAGAAAGGCGTCGTAGGGCTGGTGCTGCCGACCGGTTACTCGTTCAACCTCGACGGTACGGCGATCTACCTGTCACTGGCGGCGATCTTCATTGCCCAGGCCTGCAACATCGACCTGACGCTGACCCAGGTCATCACCATGCTGGCGATCATGCTGCTGTCGTCAAAGGGGGCCGCGGGTGTGACCGGCAGCGGGTTTGTCGCCCTGGCCTCGACCTTGACGGTCATCCACGACATTCCCCTGGCGGGCCTGGCCCTGTTGATCGGGATCGACCGATTCATGTCTGAAGCGCGGGCGTTGACCAGCCTGGCGAGCAACGCCGTCGCGACCGTGGTGATCTCCCTCTCGGAGAATGCCTGTGACCGCGAAGTCCTGTTGCAGACCCTGGATGGCAAACCTGCCCTGACGCAAGCCCCGGCAACGGACTCGAGCTGGGACGGCGCGAAGGTCGCCAAACACATCTAGCCGTTCACGGCTGATTCGACAGCACCGCGTAAGCTTATTCAATCCCTCTGCGCCAGGCACACCTTCGTGTTGCCTGGCGGGTGGGAGGGCGTGCGCCTGGGTGTCTGCCAAGCTACTCATAACAACAAGAGATCTGACATATGCTCGCTTTACTTGGCTTGGCCATGGTGGTGGTCTTCACCTTCCTGATAATGACCAAACGGCTGTCGCCGATCGTCGCCCTGACGGTGGTGCCAATAGTCTTTGCAGTGCTCGGCGGTTTTGGCGGTACCACCGGCAAGATGATGCTGGATGGCCTGAAAATGGTCGCGCCGTCGGCGGCGCTGCTGTTGTTCGCGATCCTGTTTTTCGGCCTGATGATCGACGCCGGCTTGTTCGACCCGCTGATCCGCAAGATCCTCAAGCGGGTCAACGGCGATCCGATGAAAATCGCCGTGGGCACCGCACTGCTGTCGCTGTTGGTGGCGCTGGACGGTGACGGCACGACGACCTACATGATCACCTGTGCCGCGATGTTGCCGCTGTACAAGCGCATCGGCATGAATCCGATGATCCTGGCAACCATTTCCATGCTCTCCTTGAGCATCATGAGCGGCATGACCCCTTGGGGCGGCCCGGCGACCCGTGCGATCGCAGCGCTGGGCCTGGATGCCGGCGAGTATTTCGTGCCGTTGCTGCCGACCATGATCGGTGGTGCGGCGTGGGTGGTGTTCACGGGGTTCCTGCTGGGTCGTGCCGAGCGCAAGCGCATCGGTAACGTCCAACTGCAAAGCGGCGGCGGTGACTGCTATATCAACGCGATCATGGAGGACACGCCGCACAAGCGTCCGAAGCTGGCCTACGTCAACCTGCTGCTGGTGGTCGCGGTGATGGTCGCGCTGGTGATGGGGATCATGCACTCGGCGATTCTGTTCCTGATCGGTTTCGTCCTGGCGCTGATGATCAACTATCCGCAGCTGGATATTCAGAAGGAACGCATTCTCGCCCACTCGGGCAATGCCATGACCGTGGTCCTGCTGGTATTTGCCGCGGGCATCTTCGCCGGGATTTTTTCCGGGACGAAAATGGTCGATGCGTTGGCACAAACCCTGGTCGACTGGATTCCGCCTTCCTGGGGCCACCTGTTCCCGCTGGTGGTGGCGATTACCAGCATGCCGTTGACCTTCGTATTGTCCAACGATGCCTACTACTTCGGTGTCGTGCCGATCCTGGCCAATGCCGCGGCGGCCTACGGGATTGATCCGGTGGAAATTGCCCGGGCGTCGATTCTTGGCCAGCCGGTGCACCTGATGAGCCCATTGGTGGCCTCGACCTTGTTGCTGGTGGGCATGGTCGACCGCGACCTGGGCGACTTCCAGAAAGCCACCGTGAAATGGGCGGTGCTCACGTCCCTGGTGATTACCGCGCTGGCCCTGCTGACCGGTGCGCTGACGCTGTTTTCCTGATTCACCCGACAACCTTAGCTTCTTGCCTGAGACACCCCCGCAAGCGGGGGTGCGCCGGCCTGCACGCCAAATAACAACAACGAGTAACTCGAATGACCACTTTGCTTACCCGCGGGGCTTTGTTTCCAATCCTTGGGCTGTTGCCCCTGGCCACGGCCAGCGCCGAAGGTTTTATCGAGGACAGCAAGCTCAAGCTGCAATTGCGCAACGTCTACTTCAACGAAAATTTTCGCGACGAGCACGGGATGAGTGCACGGGCGGCGAGGACCGCCAAGAGTGAGCGCACCGAATGGGCCCAAGGCTTCCTGCTGGATTACCAGTCGGGCTTTACGCCGGGCACCATTGGCTTTGGGGTCGATGCCCTGGGCCTGCTCGGGGTCAAGCTGGACTCCGGGCGTGGCCGCAGCGGTACCGGCCTGCTACCGGTGCATGACGACGGCCGCGCCGCCGACGAGTTTGCCAGCGCGGGCATGACCGCCAAGGCCAGGCTGGCCAAGACCACGCTCAAATACGGCACCTTGCTGCCCAAGACCCCGGTGCTGGTCTACAACGATGCGCGACTGTTGCCCCAGACTTACCAGGGCACCCAGATCACCAGCAGTGACATCGACAACCTCACTGTCACCGGCGGGTATCTGGAGCGTTTCAAGCTGCGGGATTCGAGCGACAGCATGCCTATCGTGCCCGACGGCTATGGTGGCGATAAGTCCGGTGACTTCAGCTATGCCGGCGCCGACTACAAGCTGGGCAAGAACATCCGCCTGAGTTACTTCTATGGCGAGCTGGAGAATTTCTATCGACAGAACTTTGTTGGCATCCAGCATGATCTGCCCCTGGGCGCCGGGGTGTTGACCAGCGACCTGCGTTACTTCAACAGCGTCGATTCGGGGTCGGCCTACGGCGGCAAGATCGACAACGACATGCTCAGCGGATCGCTGTCCTACGCCGTTGTCGGCCACACGTTGAGTGCTGGCTACCAGACCCTCAGTGGCGAGGCAGGTCTGCCTTATATCAGCGGTGCCACGGTGTACTCCTTCAGCAACGTCGGGATCGGCAAGTTCATCGAGGAAGACGAGAAGACCTGGATGCTCGGTTACGGCTATGACTTCGCTCGCCTCGGTGTGCCCGGCCTGACGTTTTCCACCCGCTACCTGAGCGGTAATGACGGCAAGTCCAACACCACGGTCAAAGAGTGGGAGCGTGACGCAGAGATTGCCTACGTGGTGCAGCAGGGTACGTTCAAGGGGCTGGGGGTGAAGTTGCGCAACTACGTCTATCGCTCGGATTATTCACGAGGTCGTGACAGCAACCGGATCTACTTCACCTACGATATCGCGCTTTGGTAGGTGATGTAGTTTACCTAAGAAAAACGATGGACCTGTGGCGAGGGAGCTTGCTCCCGCTCGGCTGCGAAGCAGCCGTGAACCGGTGGGTGCGGTATGTCTGTTTACGCGTTCGGCACGTTTGGGGCCGCTTCGCGACCCAGCGGGAGCGATCCCTGGCCACGGTTTCCTCAGTGGCCTCGGGTTCGTCACGGTGGTTCGGTTAGATTCTTTGCGACATCATGGCGTCAATCAACTTTGGGCAAAACCCTCATCGAGGCCGCTGTGGATCGAAACCTGGACCGACGCAACAACCTTTCCCTGGATGGCCTGAACTTCTTCCTCGCGGATGTGCGTGATGGGTTGGGTCCGTACCTGGCGATCTACCTCCTGGCGGTGCATCGCTGGGACCCGGCCAGCATTGGCGTGGTGATGACCGTGGCGGCGATGGCCGGCCTCGTTGCCCAGGCGCCCGCCGGAGCGCTGATCGACCGGGTGCGCAGCAAGCGCGCCGTGGTGGCCGTGGCGGCCTTGTTGGTGACGCTGGGTTGCCTGGTGCTACCGTTCACTTCTTCCTTCGGCCTGGTGGCGTTGACCCAGGCGCTCGGCGCCGTGGCGGCGTCGGTCTTCGCGCCGGCAATTGCGGCGATTTCCCTGGGCATCACTGGCGCCAGGGCCTTTACGCGGCGTACTGGGCGCAACGAAACATTCAACCACGCGGGCAATGCCTGCGCGGCGCTGCTGGCGGGTGGGTTCGCCTGGTTGTTCGGTCCTATCGCGGTGTTCTACCTGATGGCCGCGATGGCACTGGCCAGCATCGTAGCGGTCAGTTGCGTGTCCGCCGAGGCCATCGACCATGATGTGGCCCGGGGCCTGGAAGTCGGTCAGTCAGTACAGGGGCCGGCACCCTCGGCGCTGCGCGTGTTGCTGGACAACCGCACGCTGCTGTTGTTCGCCATTTGCTGCGGGCTGTTCCATCTGGCGAATGCGGCGATGCTCCCGCTGGTCAGCCAGAAGCTCGCCCAGGCCAATGCACACCTGGCCACGCCGCTGACGTCGGCCTGTATCGTCGCCGCGCAGCTGGTCATGGTGCCCATGGCGTGGCTGGTCGGCGTCAAGGCCGATGCCTGGGGACGCAAGCCGTTGTTGCTGGCCGGCTTCCTGATCCTGCCCATCCGAGGTGTGTTGTACGTGCTCTCGGATGATCCTTATTGGTTGGTGGCGGTGCAGTTGCTCGATGGTATCGGTGCCGGTTTGTTTGGCGCATTGTTTCCCCTGGTGGTGAAGGACCTGACCCAGGGCACCGGACGTTTCAACGTCAGTCTCGGAGTGCTCTCGACGGTGTTCGGGTTCGGCGCGGCGTTGAGTAACAGCTTGGCCGGTTTTGTGGTGCAAGGGGCCGGCTATAGCGCCGCGTTCCTGACCCTGGCGGCGATTGCCGCGCTGGCCTTCGGCCTGTTGCTGGTGATGCCCGAGACCTTCATGCCCAGCCGCGTTTCACAGCCCGGTACGCTTCCCCTATCCGACGGTGAGGTTGCGTGACCACTGTCAGGCAGACACGTTAGCCAATGCTTGTGTTGTTTGAATCATAAAATGAGCTTTATGTAGATATAAATCAATTTGTGGGCTTTATGATTGACTGATCCGACGACTAGCTGGATGCGGTCGATTGGCAAAGTCCAGGCAGGGGAAAGCGAACACGGCCTGTCAGGCCGCGCTTGGGATGAATGAGGGAGGAGGGAAGCCTATTCGAACAGCGCGGGATCTACTTTTTTACGTCGGGCCTGCTCCAGATGCTTGCGCATTTGGTCTGCTGCCGCCAATCGATCCCCGCGTTCCAGGCAGTCGAGGATAGTGAGATGCTCCTCCGCCTGGCCTTTGCGCGGGGCCCGTGTACTGGCTTGACGGTACTCCACCAGCCGACGTAATTGGTCGATGCGCCGCACAGTTTGTTGAAGGAAACGATTGCCGGAACACGCGGCGAGGGTTTCGTGAAACAGTGAGTTCGCCTCGAACAGCTCTTGAGCAGTCATGGTCAGGTAACCGCCGTTGGCAATGAACTCCTGCTGCTTGCGGCAGCTGGCAAGCGTCTCCCGGTCGATCTGGAAGGTGGGTGAGAGCAGGCCTGCCGGTTCGATGGTGGCGCGGAACGAATAGCTTTCCTCATACGCCTCCACAGAGTCAATCATGGGCAGAAGCCGCCATCCTTGACCCGCACGTTGTTCAATCCATCCTTCCTGCTGGATGCGTGAGAGAACCGCTCTTAGCGCTGCCCGAGACACATCAAACCGACGCATGAACTCAATCTCGGTAAACAGCTCTGGGAGCTGTCGGCTAAGACGTAGTTCGGCAAATTTCAGGTAAAGCGGGTCGTCACTGTTCTCCATGACTTCCGAGACGAGATCGCCTAATTCGTCGCTGGAGCGGGCTAGAAAAAAGCCACGGTTGCGATCGTAGATGAGCATGCCCTTTTCGACCAGATGGGCCATGGCAAACTTGACCGGAGTACGTGAAACATTGAGCGTTGTGGCCAATTGTGACTCGACCAGGTGGTGTCCTATATCGAAGCGCTCACGACGCACGTGAGAAACAATGTCACGCGCAATGCGTGCTTGCAGAGGGCTTAGAGGCATTAGATCGAGAACCGAATAGAGCTGACCATGGAATCACCATTCTAGCGCGTCGATAAGCTTAGCGGCAGAGGTCGGTTTTTTGCCTCTGCCGTGACTTCGACAGCTCGAAAGCCTGTTTTAGCGCACTTGATAAAACGGGAACGCACCAAACAGAAGGCCGCCTACCAATAGGCCGAAGCTCGCAAAAATGGCCCATTTAAGAGCGAAGCGTTGATGATCTCCGAGATCTACCTTGGCCAACGCAACGAGCAGGTAGAGTGATGGGACCAGTGGGCTGAGCAGGTGCACAGGCTGACCGACCACCGAAGCACGTGCGATTTCCAGTGGGGTTATCCCGTATTGAACTGCGGTTTGCGCAATCACCGGCAGAATGCCGAAGTAGAACGCGTCGTTCGACATGAAGAATGTAAACGGCATGCTGACGAGGGCGGTGAATACAGCCAGGAACGGGCCGAAGCTTGGTGGAATTACATGCAGCAAGCTCTTGGCCATGGAGTCCACCATGCCGGTTCCGGAAAGGATCCCTGTGAAAATGCCTGCCGCGAAAATGACAGCTGTAACTGCCAGCACGTTCATTGCGTGAGCGGCAATGCGAGCTTTTTGCTGCTCGATGTTTGGATAGTTGAGCATGATGGCGATAGCGAAGCCGACCATGAACAAGATCTGGATTGGCATGGCACCAATGATCAAGCACGCGATCAGGCCTAGCGTCAGAATCAGGTTTGGCCAGAACATCTTCGGACGACGATTTTCATCGCATTCTTCTGCTGAACCGTTACCCAGCGACATGGAACCATGATGGAAGTCATCCAGGTGAAGAATGCCAAGGCGCGTGCGCTCTTTGCGACCAATGACTACAGCGGTCAAGATCAGGCATGCAGCGCCTAGCAGCATGCCTGGAATCATTGGCAGGAAAATCTCCATCGCGTCCACGTGCAGTGCCGCAGCGGCGCGGGCGGTCGGGCCACCCCACGGAGAAATATTCATGATGCCGCTGGCAATGTTCACCAGGCATGTCATGCCCAATACGCTCATTCCCAGTCGCTGGTACAGCGGCAAGAAGGCAGCACAGGCGATCATGTACGTAGTCGAACTATCGCCATCGAGCGATACAAGCATCGTCAGAATGGCTGTTCCCACCGAGACCTTAAGAGGGTCGCCTTTCACCACTTTCAGGATGAAGCGCACAAGGCCGTCAAACAGCCCTGCGTCAATCATGATGCCGAAGTAGAGAATCGAGAAGGTCAGCATCACGCCGGTTGGTGCAAGCGTTTTGACGCCGTCGAGCATCATGACGCCGAGACCTGCGTAGTGGCCTCCAATCAACGCGAAAATGATCGGTATCAAGATCAATGCGATGAGCGCGGAAAGGCGCTTCGTCATGATCAGGTACATGAAACAGATGACCATTGAAAAGCCAAGGACTGTTAGCACGGTCGAACTCCCATTTTTCTAGACGTATGTGGCTCTCGTCAGCCATGTGGCCGGGATAGCGCCATGGCTTTCAGATCGAGACTGGCTCGATACAAATGGGAGTGAAGGTGTCGCTGGGGCATGTGAGCTTGATCATGGTGGGCCTCGATTTTCTTATGTTTATTTTTTCTACCGTGCCTGACCGGGTGCTACGGCGCAGGAGCGAGTGTGCACAGTAGAAATCGTTGGTTGGGTCTGTCCGGTCACGTGGGTGAGATGAATTGGACGATTCAACATTGACCTATATAATGACAAAGTGCAATATTGCCCTCACAAAAACATTGCCCGTGCAGCCAGTGAGGATTAGCCAATGCCTATGTCAAAGGGTCGAACCGTTACCGCAAGCGGAATCGAGTACCGTGTCAGTGATATCCGTGGAGTTGTCACTGACCTGGGCGGCGATTACGCGAAGCTGCCTTACAGCTTGCGAATCCTTGCCGAAAACGTTTTGCGTGGTGAGGCTGATCCCGAGGCCGCACTGAAAGTGATTTGTGCCCGCTCCAAAAACTTCGATATCCCATTCCGTCCGGCTCGGGTTGTGCTTCAGGATCTGCTCGGTACGCCGGCATTGGTCGACCTCGCTGGTCTGCGTGATGCCGTCGCCGCAAAAGGTGGCAACCCACGTTTGGTAAACCCAGTGACGCCAACTCACCTGGTGGTGGATCACTCGCTTAACGTCGAGCGCTGGGGTGATGCCAGCGCACTCGCTGACAACGAGGCCATCGAGCGTGAACGCAATGCCGAGCGCTTCCAGTTCCTGGACTGGTGCAATAAGGCATTCAGCAACCTTTCGATTATTCCGTCGGGCAAAGGCATCCTTCACCAAATCAACCTTGAGCGTCTCACCACCGTTGTCGGTACTCAGCGCCGGGGCGATGAGCTGTGGGCTTTTCCCGATACCCTGGTAGGCACCGACAGCCACACCACCATGATCAACGCCATCGGCGTGCTGGGTTGGGGTGTCGGCGGTATCGAGGCTGAAGCTGCAATGCTGGGCAAATCGCTCATGCTGCGCTTGCCGGAAATCGTTGGCGTACGGCTGGAGGGCACTTTGCCGCAGGGCTATTTGGCGACAGACATCGCTTTGGCCCTGACTGAGCAACTGCGCAAAGTCGGTGTGATCGGTTCGTTCTTGGAGTTCTTCGGCCCGGGCGTACCGCAGTTGTCGCTGGCGGATCGTGGAACCTTGTCGAACATGGCGCCGGAATTTGGTGCAACAGCGGCAATGTTCGCCATCGATGACCGTACCCTGCAATACATGCGTATGACAGGACGTGGTGGTCAGATTTCGGACCTGACGCAAGCGTATGCACGTGCACAAGGCCTTTGGCATGACAGCCTTGGCAATGCTGAATACAACCGTGTCGTGACACTTGATTTGAGCTCTGTTGCACGCTCTATTGCCGGGCCGAAGCAGCCCCACCAACGCATTGTGTTGGGACAGAAATCGCCTGCCGACCATCTTCCTGGCGGTCTGGATAATGGCTCAGTGGTGCTTGCCGCTATCACCAGCTGCACAAACACTTCCAACCCTCGCGGGGTTATTGCAGCCGGCCTGGTTGCGCGAAATGCACGCAAGCGTGGATTGAAGAGAGCTGCGTGGGTGAAAACCTCGTTTGCTCCAGGTTCCATGGTGGTCTCTGATTATCTTGAGCGTTCCGGACTGAATGAAGACCTGGACGCCTTGGGTTTCAACCTGGTTGGGTACGGTTGCACCACTTGCAATGGTATGTCCGGCCCGTTGCTGAGCACCGAAATCGAAGACGAAATTCGTGCCCGCAAGCTGGAAACCGTAGCCGTTACTTCCGGCAACCGGAACTTTGAAGGCCGTGTTCACCCGCTGGCACGGGAAGTCTTCATCATGTCGCCGCCGCTGATCGTTGCTTACGCTATTGCGGGTACATACCTGATCGACCCGGAAAAAGATGCATTGGGCCTCGACGACGATGGTGTGCCTGTTTATCTCCACGAGTTGTGGCCAAGCGATGAGGAGTTGGCTCAAATCGAAGCAGATAATCTGACTGCGGATTTGTTCGACAAGGCCTACGAAGATGTTCCGCGTGAAGCCGGCTTGATTGCCAGCGATCTGCGCGCCGGCGTCAGTGATCAATATGCTTGGCAAGCGAGCAGTACCTACATCCGCAAACCGCCGTACTGGAGCGATGCGGTGAGTGCGACAGACACCACCAAAGACCTCAGCAACATGCGTGTGTTGGCCATGCTCTCGGACAACGTCACTACCGATCACATCTCGCCGTCCGGAGCGATTCTTCCAGAAAGTGATGCGGGTCAATACCTGCAATCCCATGGCATCGCAGTGCCGGACTTCAACTCCTATGGTACGCGCCGTGGCAACCATGAAGCGGCGCAGCGTGCAACCTTCGCAAGCCCTCGCCTGAAGAATGAACTGCTTGAAGATGGCCGTGAAGGCCCATGGACGTTGCTTCTGCCCGAGAAAGAAGTCACCACGATTTTCCAGGCCGCCGAGATCTACGCACAACGTAAGCAATCGCTGATCGTCGTTGCCGGCAAGGAGTACGGAAGTGGCTCCTCGCGCGACTGGGCCGCAAAAGGCCCTCGTCTGCTGGGTGTTCGTGTGGTCGTAGCCGAAAGCTTCGAACGTATTCACCGCACCAACCTGGCTGGCCTCGGCATTCTTCCGCTGCAGTTTGAGGCAGGTGTTTCTCGCCAGAGTCTGGGCTTGAACGGACGCGAGACATTCAGCGTCGAGGGCATCACAGAAGACTTCCAACCGGGCGCCAGAATCACGCTGGTGATCGAGCGTGAGAACGGTGAGAAAGAGCGCGTCACGGTCGTGAGTCGTCTGGATACCTTCGAAGACGTTCGCTACTTCCGCAGCGGCGGTCTGCTGCCACAGCTTCTGATCGAAAGCATGAAGAGCGCCCCCGTTAACTGATGCAACGCTGATCCGTTGGAGTAAATTTGAAATGACCCAAAGACGTATTCCTGCCGTTTACATGCGTGGCGGTTCAAGCAAGGGCGTGTTCTTTCTTGACGAAAGTCTGCCACCGGCAGGCGCCGAGCGTGATGCGATCCTGCTTCGTGTCATTGGGAGCCCCGATGTCTACGGCAAACAGATAGACGGTATGGGGGGCGCAACCTCCAGCACCAGCAAGGTTGTGGTCATCGGCAAATCCACACGGGAAGACTGCGATGTGGATTACCTGTTCGGTGCTCCGGCTATCGAGACGCCTGTCATTGACTGGTCGGGCAACTGCGGCAACTTGAGCTCGGCGGTCGGCCCATATGCCATCTCCGAGGGGCTGGTGGATGCACCTCGCGATGGCGTGGCAGTTGTTCGCATATGGCAGGCCAATATCCAGAGGCGAATCATCGCCCACGTTCCAATGCGTAATGGCGAGGTTCAGGAAGAAGGGGATTTCGTACTCGATGGCGTCGCTTTTCCTGCTGCCGAAGTTGTCCTGGAGTTCCTCAACCCGGGTGGTTCAGATGGCAGCATTCTTCCAACTGGGAATGCCATCGACGAATTGGACATTCCAGGCCTCGGTCATCTGCCAGTGACCCTGCTCAATGCGGGTAACCCGACCATCTTTATCGATGCAGATAAGGTGGGTCTTAAAGGTACCGAAACTCAAGACCAGGTAAACGGTAATGCTGAGCTGCTTGCACGGCTTGAGACCATTCGTGCGCATTGCACGGTAGCCATGGGGCTGGCTGAAACGGCAGAAGAAGCCACGCGAGTGCGTCCCCACACGCCGAAGCTTTGCATGATTGCCCAGCCTCAAGCCTATCCAGCAGCGGGCGGCAAACAGGTTAAGCCCGCTGACATTGACGTGATTGCTCGGATTCTCTCGATGGGCAAGCTTCATCACGCGATCACTGGTACCGGTGCCGTGGCTGTCGCTGTTGCGGCGGCGCTCGAAGGCACGCTCGTCAATCGCATTGTCGGTGATATCGGTGATCGCCAGGTGCGCATGGGCCACACCGCAGGCAGTGTCGCCGTGGGTGCCAAAACGGTCTTGGAGGACGGTGTCTGGGTGGTTGAAAAAGCTGTCATGAGCCGTAGCGCTCGTCGATTGATGGAAGGCTGGGTGCGTATCCCCGAAGTCATCTGATTTGCCACTGTGGATGCCGAGTTCTGCTCGGCATCACACATTTGAATTCGATAATAAAAACAAAAGAGATATCTCTCATGAATGCTTCCGAACTCTCAGGTCATCTGATGTATCGCCGTCGATTCGCTCAGTTGTCTGCCATCGCGGCAGGAGGGATCGTGGCAGGCTTGTTCAACATTCCTGCAAGCGCTGCTTCCTCGAGTGATGAAAACAAAATGGCGGGCAATAAAGCCGCTCAGACTCCTCGGTTTGCATACGTTGGATCCAGGACAACCAAGGAGCGAAATGCACGTGGCGTGGGCATAACGGTTTATCGTTACGACCCGGAAAGTGGAGCCTGTGTGTTGGTTCAAACGCTGGATGAGTTGGTGAATCCGTCGTTTCTAGCCTTCGACAACTCTCAGAACCATCTCTACTGCGTTCATGGCGATCAGAGTGAGGTCAGCTCTTTCGCAATCGATTCAAAATCGGGTGTTCTGACCAAGCTCAATACCGTCAGCACACAAGGTAAGAATCCTGTTCATCTCAGTGTTGACCCCACCAATAAATTCCTGGCTGTCGCTAATTACGCGACAGGCAGCTTCGCCTTATTCCCTATCCGAGAGGATGGCAGCCTGGGTGACTTGTCCCACGCCGAATCGCTTTCGGGTGAAGCTGGCCCCCATAAGGTCGAACAGGGCGGCAGCCACCCCCACATGATTCCTTTCGATCCGTCAGGGCGGTACGTGGTCATTCCTGACAAGGGGCTCGATGGGATCTTCGTGTACCGCGTCCGAAACAATAACGCGAAACTTGAGGCGACTCAGGTCAGCTTGATCAAGACGAGAGAGGGCGCAGGACCGCGCCATATTGTCTTCGCTGCTGACGCTCGTCATGCCTATGTCGTTAATGAACTCGACAGCAGTGTCACGGGCTACGCCTACGAGGCAGATCACGGAACGCTCACGCCGAAGGAAATACTTTCCACCTTGCCTCGGACGTTTACGGGTAACAGTCGTGCAGCGGCAATTGTCCTGGCACCCTCAGGCAGGCATCTGTACGTATCGAACCGGGGGCACGATAGCGTGGCCACCTTCCTGATCAGTGAAAGTGGTGAGTTTGTGGCCCTAGGGCACACGCCTTCGCAAGGTCGAAAGCCGCGCTTCATGAATCTGACCCCGGATGGCGCTCGCCTGTTTGTTGCCAACGAGGAAACTGACAATATCGTCGCTTTCGACGTCGACATAAATACCGGTGGCCTGACTGCAAATGCCCAGGTGATCAAAACCGGCAGCCCGGTTTGCATGATTTTCAAAACGACCTGACAGCCAGAGCCTTAGAGGTGAATAGTCATGATTTTAGATATTGCGGCTGTACGTGGTGATTTAGCCCCCAGCGGTGAACTGCGGGTAGCCATCAACTTAGGCAATCCTGTCCTGGCTCAACGTGATGAAACCACCGGCAACCTGGGGGGAGTCTCCGTTGCGCTCGCCAGTGCATTGGCGAACGAGTTGGGCCTCGTTGCCAGGCTGACGCCATATGATGCTGCCGGAAAAGTATTTGCTGCCTTGGAGGACGGACTCTGGGATTTGGCTTTTTTGGCTATAGAGCCGGTGCGTGCAGAGAAGATCGCCTTCTCAAGTCCTTATGTGAGTATCGACGGAACCTACCTCGTACGCATGGATAGTTCATTCCAAAAAGCCGCGGACCTGGATGGCCAGGGCCACAGGATTTCCGTGGGCCGTGGTGCCGCGTATGACCTGTATCTCTCACGCACCTTGCAGCACTCTGAACTCGTCAGGGCAGACACCTCCGCGAGCGCGGTTGATCTGTTTCTTGAGCAGGAACTGGAGGCGGCGGCAGGGGTTCGACAGCCATTGGAACGCTTCGCCCGTTCCACTCCAGGAGTAAGAGTGCTGGCAGATAACTTCACGGAAATTCGCCAGGCGATGGCTGTTCCGAAGGCACGGAAAATGGCTGCCGAATACATCGAGAATTTTATTTGCCGTCTTGTGAGGGATGGCTTCGTAGCCAGAGCGTTAGCTGAGAGCGGTCAAAGTGACGCGCGTGTCGTACTGCCAGTTTTACCGACTGCTCCCATCTAAGGGGGGCTTCGTGGGAGATCCCCTTGAGCGGGACGAAACCACAGTGGGGCAGTTTTCTATGCACCCTTGCGCTAGGGGGGGTGGAGGCGTTGTTGGTGGAGATCGCCGAAGGCGTAGCGAGGATCAGCGATCGGAACATTCAGATTGCTTCCGCGGCGGAGGAGCAGAGCGCGGTGTCCGAAGACATCAATCGCAACGTGAACGATCAATGACCTGGTGATCCAGGTGAGTGCCGGTGCCGAGCAGACAGCAATCACCAGCCAGGAACTGGCGCGCCTGGCCGAGTACCAGCAACAGTGGGTCAGTCGCTTCAAGGTGGCGTAGATCCCAGCGTCCCGGGCCTTTGGTGAAAGGCCCGGGTTTGCTCAAACGATATCGTCGATCGGGCTGTGGTCTGTCTGCGGCTGCATCGTTCGACGCTGCTCGATGGTGAACTGACCAATCCATGCTCATAGAAGTCGATCAGAACTTCTTGGGCACAGACAGGGGCAGGTCAATACAGCCGTGGTCAGGTGTACGTCGCGCAGGCAATGGAACCAGCGAAACCAGCTCCTCTTCGACGATTTGATTGTTCATGGCCAACTCCAGCTCGGGGCAGTCGATGCTGAGCCAGTCACCGTGTTGGAGCGGCACATTCGCAGTGCGATGGCTCAAGCTGTGAAACACGTAGTGAACCAGTCCGGGCTCGAGAAACTGCTCGTGTTTCTCCAGGAACTCTTGGGAGTATCGACGCAAACTTTGCCAACGATGCAAGCTCATCCGATGGTGACTTGCCGTCAAGGGTTGGCCATCGCGTTCTATCTGGACGTTGATGGCCAGATCAGCCTGCAATTCCCCCACGATCAAGGCCGGGGCAATCGCACAGGTACGCAAGTGGGCATGGGTTGAAGAAATGGCGTCACGGCTGTGCAATACATGATCGTGAATATCGTTGCCCAAGGTAAAACCAATGAAGCGCAGTGCGCCAAACTGGTCGACCCAGTAAAGACAGACAATGCACGGCTCGCTACTGATGCTTTGTGAATGATAAGGAACCTGCAAGGGGTCGCCGTCGGTCTTGAGCAGTCGACCGTTGCCTTTGTAGTACCAGGCCTGTTCTGTCTTGGCGGTACAGAGCGTGATTTCGCTGATCTGGACCAATAGATTGTTATCGGGCTTTAGCGGCGGTCGGTATTTCACCGCCGCTGGCGTAAGCGGGTAGGGCGTGGACGGCAGGCCATTTAGATAGGACTCCCAGTCCATATTCCGCTCAGCACAATGGGCCAGGGCTTCATAAAGATTTCCCTGGGGAGGACGCACTTCCCGACTTTGACCGGATTTGAAGTCAAAGACACCAAGGCCTCCTTGCGGCACTGGAGAGTCCAGCAACATCACATAATGGGTCATTACTTATCCTCCAGGGTCAAGCGTACGGATAGGGGGGCATAGTCCTTGAGCCCGTTGAAGAGCGGGTTGGCCTCTTTGAGCCACAAGGACAGCAAACCACCGGTCAAACTTCCGGCCAGTGCCAGGAACAGGATTGCGGTGAGGCCCCACGTCATGGCGATGTAGCCGGCGACGACAGGCGCGACGCCTCCGCCCAGAATCTCTCCGCAGCCCACCACTAGCCCTGTCGCGGTGGCCAATAAACTGGGCGGTACTGATTCGCTGGTCAGCGGGCCGACCGTTATGCAGATCAGGCTGAAGTTGATGAAGGACAAGAAAAATAATTGAAGAAACAGGAGCCAGGGCAGTGGAGGACTGATGATCAATAAGCCCACTAACAGTGCGCTGATCATGAAGCAGATGGAAACCACGGGCTTGCGACCCAATTGGTCGGACAAGCCGGGAATGACCAGTTGGCCAAAGAAACCACCCAGGCCAATGGCGGAAATGATCATGGCCATGGAGAAATTGCTCAGGTGCAGAATGTCTGTCAGGTAGCTGGGGAGCAGGGCACACAGCACGAACTGGCACGTCAGGATGCACAGCATCAAGGCAATATTGAGCCGCACATTGCCGCTGGACAGGGCCGTCCTCCACTGGCTTCTGGAGGTGTGTGCAATCGATGCCGTGCTGGGCGCCCGGGTTGGTTGGTAAGTTTTATAGAGATACCAGGCCACTAACAGGCCGGGTAACGAAATGATGGCGAACACGGCACGCCAGGATCCGAACACTTCAAGCAAGACGCCGGCCAGCAGCGGTCCGAGGCACAGGCCGATGATGGGGAACAATGCTTGTTGAATACCCAGATTGAGTCCGCGCCGACAGGGCTGCGAGACTTCATCGGTAACTATGATACTGACTGGGGTGAATGCACCTTCACAGACGCCCATCAAGGCACGCAAGAGCACCAGGCCCACCAGGCTGGTGATCAATGCGGACGCACCGGCCAGGAGGGATAACAGGGTGATCGACAGCACCAGCAACTTCTTGGTGCCCAATACCCTGATGGCGGCACCCATGAACAGGGCCGAGCCTCCCCATGCGAATGCCAGGATGGCCGACAGCATGCTCAAGTCCTGATAGTCCAAGGCCAAGTCACGCATGATCACCGGGAACAGCGGCATGATGATGAACCTGTCCAGCCCTACCAGCCCGAAGCTCAGCGACAAAAGCGTGATCATGCGTCTTTCATAGCCGCCCCAAGGTCGAGCGACCAGATACTTCATCTCCATGTTCTTTCCCCTTCTTTCCCTAGCGCTTTCGAAGCTCTCTTGAACGAGGTGAACGCCTGCGATCAATACGCCTGTAGCCAGGGGCAGGTGCCCCTGGCTGGGTGCTGGTGCGTTATCCGGTCTGTCAGGCGACCCACTTGCCCACGGCCATTTCAGCGGTGAAACCCGGGCCGAAGGCCGCCAACATGCCAGTCGCGCCATCGACAGGCCCGCTGTCGAACTGGCGCTTGAGCACATCGAAGACCACCACGCTGGCGATGTTCCCGGCTTCGCTCAAACTGTCGCGGGATTGCGCGACCCTGCCGGGTTCCAAGTCCAGTTGCAGGACCAGTTCATCAAGAATTTTCCGTCCGCCGGTATGGAAGATGAAAAAGTCATTTTGAGCGCAATGTTGATTGAAGGTCTCGTAGTTCAATTCCTCCATCATGGGCGCGACATCTTTAATGGAGTTCATGACCGCCTTGTCCAGGGTAAAGTGAAAGCCACTGTCTTTGACGTCGTATTTAATGTAGTGCTCGCTGTCAGGCAGGAAGTAAGACCCCGTCTTGGCGATCTTGAAACCAGGCGCCTGGTCGTCGGCTCGCATTACGCAGGCCGATACGGCATCGCCGAATAATGCCGCTGAGATGAACGCGTGCAACTTGGTGTCCTGGGGTTGATAGCAGAGCGACGAGAACTCCAGGGAGACGATGAGCACATGGTTGTCCGGCGCGAGACTGGCGAAGTCATTGGCTCGATTGATCGCCGCAGCGCCTGCCACGCATCCCAATTGAGCGATAGGCAGTTGTACGGTCGACGTTCGCAGGCCCAGGTCGTTGATCAAGTGGGCCGTCAGCGAAGGCATCATGAAACCCGTGCACGATGTCACAGCGACCATTCGAATGTCGTCTGTGGTCAGCCCGGCATTCTCGATGGCTTGGCGCGCCGCGATGGATGACATGCGGCGGGCCTCGCGCTCATAAACGATGCTGCGATGGGTGAAGCCGGTATGCACTGCCAGTTCATCGATGGGCAGGACCAAGTGTCGCTCGTTCACCTGTGTGTTTTGAATCATGCGTTTGGCAAGAGCCATTCTCGGGTGATCATCATGCAACTGCTCTAGATGCTCGATCATTTGTTGCTGGGTGATCTTGTATTGCGGGAACAGCAGACTGGGTTTGCAAAGAGTAGACATGACAAGTCCTCGGCTAAAAGCCAATAAATTTAGAAACATGTTTAAGGCAATGACAGCAAAGCTGGACTCTGAAAAACAGAATCAAAGCAACGGGCTTGGAGGCCAAAAACTTGACTGTTGTTATCGATAACGCGGGGTATGGCGGACGTCTAAGTTTGTTATTTCACCAATACAAACTTATAGGCATATTGCCAAGCCAAGTTGCTTTCCCGGACATGTTTTCGAATGACCATGCGTACGGGCGCACCGCTGACAACTTGTCGGGGATCGATGACGTCAACTATTTCCGAGGCAATCACCAGACCGTCATCCAGACGCACCATCGCCATGTAGCGAGGCACGGTTTCGCCATAGCCCATGGCCGCAAGTATGGGGTTCTCGGCATGGGCGCTGACTTGGATAGTGCCGGTGCGTGCGCAGCGATACGGTTCTACGTTCAACGAGTTGCACGCGCCGCAAACTGTGCGCCGAGGGAAGAAGATTTCTTCGCAATCCTGGCACCGGCTGCCTTCGAGGCGGTATTTACCGCCGTGTTCGCGCCATTCGCGCAACATGCTGGCGGTGGTCATGCGGTGAATTTGTTCAGGGTAAAGGGACATGGTCGGCTCCTTAATCGTTGGAAAGCACAATGACGCTGTTGTGCGCGGCGTAACCGCCCAGGTTTTGCGAGACACCAATACGGGCGCCTTTGACTTGGTTGTTGGACTCGCCGCGAAGCTGCCGGAACAATTCAGTAATGTGCAAAATCCCATCGCAACCGGAAGCGTGGCCGCGTCCGATGTTGCCGCCGTCAGTGTTCAGGGGAAGTTGCCCATCAAGGGCTATGCCGCCTTCCAATACAAAGTCGCCTGCCTGGCCTGGACCACATACGCCCATGGACTCCATTTGAATCAACCCGGCGCCCAGCAAGTCGTAGACTTGCGCCACATCGATATCCTTTGCGGTGATACCGGCTTTTTTGTAGGCGATTTCGGCGCAGGCCAGCGAGTTGGCGGAAACTGCCATGCCGACATCTTTTGGCAGCCCCGGAAATTGCAGCGTCGGGTTGTGATAGCGCGTGCCGAAATAGTGCGATACACCGGTGTAGGCACAGCCACGGACAAATACCGGTTGGGTCGTGTAACGGTGCACAAGGTGTTCGGCAACCAGGATGGCGCATCCGCTGGCTTCACCCCAGGCCAGCATGGAGCCGCATGCTTCGCTATTTTTGAGTGTTTCGAGGGACGGTATCGGCACGCCATAACGGGTAGCCGTGGGAGTGTTATGGGCATAAATGCGCATCTGCCGCCCAAAAGTAGCCAATACATCCGCTTCGCGTCCTGCATAGCCGTACTTTTCAAAATATTCGGCGGTCGCCAGGGCGAAGGCGTCTGTGTGAGAGATGCCTAGAAAATAATCGTATTCACATTCAGTGCTGGAGCCGATGTACTCGGCGTAGTTGAAGTGGTCGGTCATTTTTTCAAAACCGCCACACAGAACGATGTCGTATTCACCTGAGGCGACCATTTGGTGAGCCATCTGGAAAGACACCGAACTGCTGGTGCAGTTGGCCGTACTCATGAACGTGGGGGCAGGGCTGATCCCCAAGGCATCGGAGATGGTGGGGCCCAGGCCTCCGTATTCAGAAATGCCTTCACCGTGGTACCCGTAGGCAACTGCCTGGAGTTCGCGAGGGTGCATCTTGATGGCGTTGAGTGCCTGGTAGGCGGACTCGACGATCATCTCCTTGAAAGTCTGGCGAACTCTGGAACTGCCAGGTTTAGGGGTATAGGCAGCCGAAACGATAGCAACGCGTCGTGCGCACATAAAAAGGTGCTCCTTGCTGGATGATTGGAATCAGAGATAGGCCGTCAGGGCATAGTCGGGCCGCAAGTATTTGAACTCGTACTTGATCGACGTCCCGTAATCCACGTAGTACTTATCCTCCAGCAGCGTGCGCAGCGGAACGTTGGTTTTTTGATAGGCTTCGATGGCATCGGTGACGGTCAGGGCAATGGCATCGCTGCCTGCACCAAATCCATAGGAAACCAACAGGATTCTTTCGCCAGGACGCGCTTGATCGAGTACGTTGACCAAGCCCAACAAAGGACTCGCGGCTCCAGCATCGCCGACACTCTGGGCATAGATGCCAGGTTCGATTTGGGCCTTGGTGAATCCCAGGTGCTTGCCGAGAGAGTAGGGGGTCGATACCAGGTTTTGTTGGAAGACGACGTAATCGAAATCATCGGCTTGCGCATGGATCTTGGCCATCAATCCCGAGGCGGCGCGGCGAGTCTGGTCCTCGAGGCCGATACTGTTCTTGTCCGAGCCCAATCCCATTCCCGAGCGGATGTAGCGGTCCCCTTGAGGCCTGATGTTGTCAGCGACATCCGCCGCGCAAGAAAAACTTGCGTCAAAATGCGCGATCACATTTTCTGTCCCCAACAGCAAGGCCGCGGCTCCGGCTCCGGCATAGGACTCCGTCAAGTCACCGGGGGCGGTGTTGCGGTTGATCGTATCGGCGCCCACCGCCAAAGCGTTGCCCACCATGCCCGACGCTACCAAGGCGTACGCGATCTGGAGGGCGCTGGTGCCTGATTTGCCGGCAAACTGCACGTCTGCGCAAAAGGCGTCATAGCCGCAGCCGAGCATTTCCAGGATGATTGCGGCCGAGGCCCGGGAGTCGTAAGGATTGGTGCAGGTGCCAAGATAAAGCGCTTCAAGGGAACAAGGTGGTGCCTTGTCCAGCGCGCGTTGGGCGGCGAGGACACCCAAGGTTATGACATCCTCGTCGGGTTGCAGGACGGCCCTTTCAATAACGCCCAATTGGTCCTTTACCAAGCTCAGATCGGTGTTTTTCCACACCTGGATCACGTCGTCCACCTTGAGCCGGCAGACCGGGATACCCGAGCCATAGCTCACTATTCCTACCTTATTCATGTGTACATCCTCCAGATTCCGTTCTTTCACCTGTTGGCCGGGGCCGTGACAAGCGCATGAAATATTTAGAAACTATCTATTGGTACCCGCAAAGCGATACTGGCGGTCATATGCCCGTAAATCGGCAGGTTCACCAGGCAGAACCTACCGGTCAGCATGTGAACAATGGGTTTATTCTCGTCCAATTATTATGTATGATACGAAACGTGCCGTATCGTTAAGGTCGCGTTAAAAATTTATGAATTTCCTTCTCCGATTTCCTTACATAGAGGCAATAAGCACTCCAGAGGCCCGCTGCTAAGCAGAAGCTGAGATCAAATAAACATACAAAACGAAACGATCCGTTTCATTGCTTTTCGAGAGAATCCTATACCCTGAGTCTCTTTTGTCAAGCGCCATATTGGAGATTTTGAATTATGGCCCGTAAACCATCTCGGAGCTCCATTGGCTCATTGAGGAGCCCTCACACGCACAAAGCGATCATTATTTCCGCCATAGAAACCCTTAAGGAGTGCGGTTATTCGGGGTTGAGCATCGAGGCTGTGGCTCGCCGTGCCGGCGCAAGTAAACCGACCATCTATCGGTGGTGGGGTAACAAGGCAGCCTTGATCGCCGAGGTCTACGAGAGTGAAAGCGAGCAGATTCGCAAAGAGCCTGATAAAGGCTCCTTCAAGGAGAACCTCAATTTCTTGCTGCTCAATCTATGGAAGGTCTGGCGAGAAACGATTTGCGGGGAGGCTTTTCGGTGCGTCATCGCTGAGGCCCAGCTCGATCCCAGTACGCTGCCAAAACTGAAAGATGAATTCATGGAGCGGCGTAGGGAGTTGCCTCGCAAGCTGGTGGAAAATGCCATTCAGCAAGGCGAGTTACCCAAGGATACGTCGCGTGAACTGCTTTTGGACATGATCTTTGGGTTCTGCTGGTACCGGCTGTTGACTGAGCAGTTGGAGGTGGAAGCGGATATCAATGAGTTCACGACACTTCTGCTGAACGGGGTATTGCGCCCGACTTCGGCAGCGGTTCAGGGCGCCGCCGAAGTCTGATTATCGGGTGGGGTTGTCCTTACTTTGCGCCACTGAATTGCGCATGAAGGCTCGGCAGGATGCTGGCCAGGTGGTTGAACTCACACATGTCATGCACTGCAAATTCATAAGCCAGGGTTTCCAACTCCACTTCCCCCAGGCCGCTTTCTTCCAGGAGCTGGGCGGCTCGCTCGGCGCCTGGAAAACGCTGCATGGCAGGGTGGCTGCCGACCCAGTAACGGCTCGTCAGATACAAACCTTCCGGGCATTCCTTGAACAAGTGCGCCATCAACGACACAGGCACTTGTGGTTCGTGGGCCAGGCTCATCAAGGCGCTGACGCTGCCATCTATCTTGGATTCGCGATACAGATCCGGACAGAAGCCCAGCTCGCAGGGATCCCTGAAATGAATGTGCAGGTGCATGAGACGGTCGCCGACGTACTCAGAGGCGCAAAAGGTATTCCCATACAAGCTTTCCTCAAAGCTCAAGGTAGTGTCGCTGAGACGCTCGTGATGAACGCAGGGGTTTTCCACATGGGCATAAGGAAACCACAAGGTGTAGCGTTCAGCCTCCAACGGATGCCACATGAACCACCACTTGAGCATCTCAGCTGTGCAGTTGGGAAAAAACTTGCGGCTTTGCACATAAGCCATCGGCCCTGGCAGCAAGGCGTAGCCTGCCTCTTCGCTAATGAAATCAGCAGCGAGCATGCGGTTGAGGTCTTCAATACTGGGCGTCAAGGTGTCAGCCAGCGGCATGGGGCCTTGCTGTATTTTTTCGACAGCACTGAGCGGCACGCTGATCTTCGAGCGGAAAAATTCGGCGTAGGGTTTTCCTTGAATGGCCTGTTGATTGGCCAGGAACTGCTTCTGCATTGGCAATGAGAAGTAGGTGAAAGGTGTCATTACGCGCGCTTCCATGACGATATTTCCTTGATAGTGCGTGAGAAGCCGCAGCATCGGCTGCGAAGTCCTCACGCGGTGTTGTAAAGGGACAATGACGGGACCAAAATAGGTAGGCTGAAATAAAAAGTCAAATTTGAATTAGAACTATAAAGAGATGAGCTCATGGACAATGCCATTGGCAAGCCTTCCCTGCCTCGTGCTTCGCGGCTCGATGGGCAGGCAACGCGGCTGCAGATTCTGGAAAAGGCCGGTGAACTGTTTGCCGAGCAGGGGTTGGCCAACACCACCAGCAAGCAGATTTGTGAACGTTCGCAAGCCAACAGTGCGGCGGTGAACTATCACTTCGTGAATAAAGAGGGCCTGTATCGCGCAGTGTTGCTCGAAGCCCATGCTCGGTTGGTGCAACTGGAAACGCTGGTTTCGCTTAACGAGCGGCCAGGTTCACCGCAGGACAAGTTGCGTGCGCTCATTACCGTGCTGGTCGAGCGCCTGCACAATCATCCCGATGGCTGGGCGCTGAAAGTGCTCACGCGCGAAGTGCTTTCGCCTTCTCCCGAGTTTGAGGTGGTGCTCAAGGAGCAATCGTTTCCCAAGGCACACATCCTGCGTGGCTTGCTTGGACAAATCATGAACTTGCCGGCGGATCACCCGACAACGTTGCGCAGCGCCATCAGCGTCTTCGCACCCTGTCTTTTCTTGCTTATAGCCCATCAGCCGCTAAAGCAGCATGTACTGCAGGGGTTGAGTCTCGAGCCGCAGGGCTTGATAGACCACATGATGAGCTATGCCCTAGGTGGCCTCCAGGCAGTGGCGGCGACTGCGCACGATGCTGCAAGCTGACACCGGGGCCGCCATCATCGGCGTCTACCGCTGGCGCGAGTCCAATGAATAGGCTCCGCCGCCGCGCGCGACGATGTAGAGGGCGAGAAAGCCCATCAGTACCGGAAACTCAATGCCTCGGTCTATCCAAGGCCATGTCGGTCCCAGCGCATAGCTGATTGCAAGCATTTGAATGGCGATCAGCAGGGCGACGAGTCGCGTACCCAACCCCATCGCCAGCATGATTGCACCGACCGTCTCCAGAAGCATGACCAGAAAGGCAAGCTGTGCAGCGAAAGGCAGCCCCATCACGTTCTGGATAAGGTTGATCGAGGCGGCCATTGGATCTGCCATCGAGCCGTGAGAGCTGCGCAGAGCCTTTGGTAAACCGTGGGTCAACAGGACCACGGCGAAGATAATCCGCAGCAAGGCGTACAAATAGGGTTCGAAGCTGGCGACCCGTGCAGTCACGGTGGCCTGCGCGTGGCGCAGCGACGATAAGTCTTGAGTTGTCATGGGGAATCCCTGGCAGGGTGGCTTGAAGCGCCGGCGCATGAGTTCGATACGACCCCCGGCGCGAGGCGAGGGTCGATACCTCTGCGAATACTCCGAAGGCGCTATTGTCCTTTGGCGGGCAGGCCCATTTTCGCTAGCGTCAGCGTTTCATCGGCGCGTCCCCATCCGCCGTCTGCGACCTCTTCGACAAGGACCATGGTGAAGGGGCGGACCCCTTCGCCGAAGTACTCGACGAACATCTCGGTGGTGCGATGGATGATTTCTTCTTTGCGGGCGTGGTCCAGGATTCCTTCGGGGAATTTGTAGTTGGCGAATGGCATGGATCGACTCCGTGGGTGTAGGAAAGATGCGGTAGGGACAACGACCCCTTGCGCGCATCTTTCCCCTTTAGGTCCATGGAATAAATCCCTCTGGATTGTCATCAGCATTCAACATGCGTGAACAATCGGCAGCCTTGGCTCAGTGCGAATGACGCGGCTCGCCGCTACGGGCGATCACGCGCAGATGCAACGTGGCCGGCTCCAGGCAGCCCCCCGTGGACAGTTGCCCCACCAGTTGCCGGTACAGCTCCTGCCAGGGCGTTTGCGAAGGTGGGATGTTCGGCGTCCACTCGAGTCGGCGTCGGGCCATCTCGGCATCGTCGATCAGCAGGTTCACGGTGCGCGTGTTCAGGTCCACTTTCAGCCGGTCATTGGTTTTCAGCAACGCCAGGCCGCCACCCACGGCCGCTTCAGGGGACATATTGAGGATCGATGGGCTTGCCGATGTGCCGCTCTGGCGGCCGTCGCCCAGGCAAGGCAGGGAGTCGATGCCTTGTTTGATCAGCGATGCCGGAGGGGCCATGTTCACCACTTCGGCGCTGCCGGGGTAACCCACGGTGCCAACGCCGCGGATTACCAGGATGCAGCGCTCGTCGATGTCCAGCGCCGGGTCGTCGATCCGGGCGTGATAATCCTCCGGTCCTTCGAACACGATGGCCCTGGCTTCGAAACTGTTTTCTGCGCCGGGCTCGGACAGGTAGGTCTTGCGAAACGCCTCGCCCACCACCGACATCTTCATGATCGCGCTGTCGAAGAAATTGCCGCTGAGCACAATGAACCCGGCTCGGTGTTTGAGCGGGGTGTCGAAGGGGTAGATTACATCGGCGTTGCTGGTCAGGCTGCTGCGCACGATTTCGCCGATGGTCTTGCCGCTGACCGTGGCGCAGTCTTCATGCAGGCGTCCGGCTTTTCGCAATTCATGCATCACCGCGGGCACGCCGCCGGCCCGATGGAAACCTTCACCCAGGTACTTGCCCGCCGGCATGCAATTGACCAGCAGCGGCACGTCCTCGCCGATCCGTTGCCAGTCATCCAGGCTCAGCTCGACGCCCATGTGCCGGGCGATGGCAATCAGGTGCGGCGGGCAGTTGCTCGAAGCGCCCAGGGCCGAGGCGACGGCGATGGCGTTCTCGAAAGCCTGGCGGGTCATGATCTGTGACGGGCGGACGTCTTGCAGCACCAGTTCGCAGATGCGCTTGCCGGTGACATAGGCCATCTGCCCGCGTTCGCGATAGGGCGCCGGAATGCTCGCGCAACCAGGCAGCGACATGCCCAGGGCTTCGGCCAGGGCGTTCATCGACAGGGCGGTGCCCATGGTGTTGCAGTGGCCCACCGATGGCGATGCCGCAGTGGTCATTTCCATGAAGCCTTCGTAGTCGATCTCGCCGGCGGCCATCAGGTTGCGCGCATGCCAGAGCACAGTGCCGGAGCCGATCAGCTCGCCCTTGTGGTGGCCGTCGAGCATCGGTCCGCCGGACAGGACAATCGCCGGCAGGTCGGTGGTCGCCGCCGCCATCAGGCAGGCCGGGGTGGTCTTGTCGCAACCGGTGGTGAGCACCACGCCGTCCAACGGGTAACCGTGAAGAATCTCCACCAGCCCCAGGTACGCCAGGTTGCGGTCCAGAGCGGCGGTAGGCCGACGCGACTGTTCGGCGATCGGGTGCACCGGGAACTCCATGGGAATGCCACCGGCGTCACGGATACCGGCCTTGACCCGTTGGGCCAGTTCCAGGTGATGACGGTTGCAGGGGGTCAGGTCGCTGCCGGTCTGGGCGATGCCGATGATCGGGCGTCCCGATTGCAGCTCCTCGCGGGTCATCCCGTAGTTCATGTAGCGTTCGACATACAGGGCTGTCATGTCAGCGTGGGCAGGGTCATTGAACCATTGCTCGCTGCGCAGGCGGCGTTTTGGCGTGTCAGTCATGATTCATTTCTCTCTTGTAATTAGGCGAATCGGCAAACGGTTCAGCGGGCGAGCAGTCCTCGGGAGGCCAGGTTGCGCAGCAAGGCGCCGACGCCAAAGGTCCAGGGTGTGGCGTCGCAGCTGTGGATCACCTGATTATGCAGGCTGCCGAGCAACGGGCTGCTGATACTGACCCGGTCACCCAGTTTATGGGTGAAACCGCTGCCGGCATGATCACGGTCCGCGGTGGGGGCGAACAGAGTACCCAGAAACAACAGGAAGCCATCCGGATATTGGTGATTGCCGTTGAGTGTCTGGCTTGCCAGGTCCTGTGGGTCACGGCTGATCTGGCTCATGGAGCTCGAGCCGCGCAGGCGGTAACCGTCCTCGCCTTGAACCTCCAGATCGACCACGCAGGCCCGCACATCATCAAGGCTGAAGCCCTCGTCAAACAGGCGAATGAACGGACCGATGGCGCAGGATGCATTGTTGTCCTTGGCCTTGCTCAGCAACAGCGCACTGCGACCTTCGAAATCCCGCAGATTGACGTCGTTACCCAGGCTGGCGCCGAGGATCTGGCCGCGGCTGTTCACCGCCAGCACCACTTCCGGTTCCGGATTGTTCCATTGCGAGCCGGGATGAATACCAATGTGGCTGCCGCTGCCGACGGCGGAGAGAACCGGGGCTTTGGTGAAGATCTCTGCATCCGGGCCGATGCCGACTTCCAGGTACTGCGACCACATGCCCTGTTCGATGAGCCAGGCTTTCAGGCGCATGGCCTGCTCGGAGCCCGGCACGATCGAGCGCAAGTTGTCGCCGATCACGCTGTGCACGGTGGCGCGCACGGCTTCGGCTTTTGCCGCGTCACCGCTGGCCTGTTCCTCGATCACTCGCTCGATCATGCTGGCGGCGAAGGTCACACCGGCGGCCTTGATCACTTGCAGATCCAGAGGGGGCAAAAGCGACGGTTTGGATGGGTCGGTATCGGGGCCGGTGTTGGCCAGCAGCGCCTCGACACTGGCGATGAAGGTGCCGGGTGTCTGTCTCACGGCGGCCAAGGGCGATTCTGTTTCCAGCAAATCACTCAATGTCGCAAAACGATCCGACAGATCGAACACACCGTCGCTGCGCAACGCAATTGGCGAAGGCCCGGCGACGTGGCCAGGCACCCAGGCACGACCAATCAGGGTGCCGGCCACGCCATCGGCGGGCAGGGTGTTCTCGGGAGTAAGCATCAGCGACATGGGCAGTCTTCCTGGTTCGTAAAGCTTTCAAGCTAGGGCGCGCTGTTGATGAACTCCAATGAGATATATTCAGTATCTGATAACGTCCGGTTATTGCATCGTCGAGGATTGCCCATGTCCGACCTGTCTTTCTCCAGCTTCTGCGGCTGGCTCAAATTCCGCCATCTGCTGCTGATCGATACCTTGGGGCGCACCTGCAACATGCATTTGGCGGCCGAGCAGATGAACCTCAGCCAGCCGGCCGTGAGCAAGATGCTCAAGGAAATCGAAAGCCTGCTCGGCTTCGCTCTGTTCGAACGTCGCCCCCGAAGCATGCCGCCCACCGCGTTGGGTGAACATGTGCTGCGTTACGCGCAGATCGCCTTGAACGACGCACGTTCGTTCGTCGAACAAATCAGCAGCCTGCGCGAAGGCGGCCATGGTTACCTGAAGGTCGGCGGTATCTTTGCCGCGACGGCGGTGGCCTTGCCCGAGGCGATCTTGCAGATCAAGCAACGCTGGCCCTTGCTGTCTATCGAGGTGGTGGAGCAGACCAGCAACCATCTGATGAAGATGCTTGAGGAGAAAAAGCTCGATCTGGCGGTGGCCCGGTTTACCGAGCAAAGCCAGCAACAGCGCTACGATTTCCAGCCCTTGGCTCCGGAGCCGTTCTGCATCGTGGTCAATGACCGTCATCCGCTGGCGAACGCCGGGCCGACGTCCCTGCAGCAACTGGTGGACCTGCCGTGGATCCTCTACCCGGTCGGCACGCCGATCCGCGCTCGCATGGAACTGGCCTTTGCCGAGGCCGGGGTTGCGATGCCGCGCAACACCATCGATACCATTTCCATGCAGACCTTCCTCCAGGTGCTGCAACGCGGGCCCATGATCGGCATGCTGCCCAACGCCATGGTCGATCCGCTGCTCGAAAGCGGCCAGCTCAAGACCCTCGACACCCCCTTGCACCTGGTACCACAGGACTACGGCATCCTCACGCGAAAGGATGAGCCGCTGGTAGGCGCGGCACTGGAGTTCGCCGAGATCCTCAAGGACAACGCCCGCTTGGCCGCCATGCAGCCTGCTTAAGGACAAGATGAGTCTGTGGGAGCAAGGCTTGCCCGCGATGCAGGCGCCTCGTTTCCCCTCAGACCGCGTCGTCTTCATCGCGGGCAAGCCTTGCTCCCACAGATGACTCGCTACAGGTTCCATGAACTTGAGGGTTAGTTGATAACGCCTCGTTATCGACTAATCCAAAAATGCCATTGGGAAAGAATCGATTCCCGACAGTAGAGTCCTCGTTCAATCGCCGGATGATTCGCTCATTCGACGTGACCCAATAAAAACAATCAGGGGTTACCTCATGCAAACCATCTCCGAGCAGTTGCCCGCCCAGGCGCAAGCTGGCGAGCTCGATTTTGAAGACCGGACCTACCGCAAGGTCATCTGGCGGATCCTGCCCGTGTTGCTGTTGTGCTACATGGCGGCGTACCTCGATCGGGTGAACATCGGGTTCGCCAAGCTCGACATGCTCAACGAGCTGCAATTCAGCAACACCATCTATGCCTTGGGCGCCAGTATGTTCTTCTGGGGCTATTTCCTTTTCGAGGTCCCCAGCAACCTGTTGCTGCATCGCTTCGGCGCACGGTTCTGGATCGCCCGGATCATGCTCAGTTGGGCGGTGATCTCCATGGCCGTGGCCTACACCGTGCCGCTGGCGGCTTTCTTTCACATCGAATCGAGCACGATGTTCTACGTGCTGCGCTTCCTGTTGGGGATCTGCGAAGCGGGCTTTTTCCCCGGCGTGATTCTCTACCTCAACTACTGGTTTCCAACCCATCGGCAGAGCCGGGTGATGTCCGGGTTCCTGTTGGCGTTGCCAGTGAGCCTGACCCTGGGCGGCATACTCTCCGGTTGGCTGATGAATAGCATGCAAGGGGTGCATGGCCTGTCCGGCTGGCAATGGATGCTGCTCATCGAAGGCGTTCCTTCGATCATCATGGCGTTCGTGGTGATCGTCTGCCTGGCCGACAACATCGACAAAGCCAAATGGCTGAGCGTCGCGGAAAAAGCCTTGCTCAAGGCCAATCTGCAAACCGACAACCAGGGCAAGGCCACTCGCTTGAGCGAAGTGTTCTTCAACCCTCGGGTGTGGTTGCTGGTGTTGATCCTGCTGACCTTCAACACCGGCTTTTATGGCCTGGCGTTCTGGATGCCGTCGATCATCAAGAGCACCGGCATTACCAACAGTTTGCACATCGGTTTGTTGACCGCCATTCCTTACTCGGTGGCGGTGGTGGCGATGCTGCTCAACGCCCGGCACTCCAATCGCACTGGTGAGCGGCGCCTGCACGCGGCGATTCCGGCCTTCATTGGCGGTGCCGGCCTGATCCTCAGTGCCTTCTTCGCTGACAACCTGGTGTTGTCCGTGCTCTTTCTCAGCGTCTCCGCTTCCGGAATCCTCAGCCTGATGCCGATTTTCTGGACGCTGCCGGGGACCGTGCTGTCGGGCGTCGCCGCCGCAGCCGGGATTGGCATGATCAACGCCATCGGCAACCTGTCGGGCTTCACCGGTTCGATGATCACTGCAGTGGCGGAAACCCTGACGGGCAATATCAACAACGGCACCTATGTACTGGCCCTGTGTCTGTTGGTCAGTGGCGGGCTGATCCTGGCCATTCCCGCCTCGATGCTCGGCAGGACACCCAAGAGCGCCGCCACGGCAGCGCAACTGGAGGCTGCATGAATCTACACAACAAGCGCGTACTGGTGACGGCCGCGGGGCAGGGCATTGGCCTGGCCAGCGCCGTGGCCTTCGCCCGGGCCGGTGCCGAGGTGTTCGCCACTGACATCGATATTCATGCATTGGCACAGATCGAAGGGCTCACCGCCATGGCCCTGGACGTCACGTCGACCGCTGCCATCAACGCTGCCTGCGAGCGCATCGGTGGGCTCGACGTGCTGTTCAACTGCGCGGGCTACGTACACAGTGGCAACATCCTGGCGTGCGACGAAGCAGCCTGGTCACGTTCGATGGACCTCAATGTCACGGCCATGTACCGGATGATCCGTGCGTTCCTGCCGGGCATGCTAGCCCGTGGCGGCGGCTCGATCATCAACATGTCGTCGGTGGCCTCCAGCGTCAAGGGCGTGCCCAATCGCTTCGCTTATGCGACCAGCAAGGCGGCAGTGGTGGGCCTGACCAAGTCCGTCGCCATCGACTTCGTCAGCCAGGGCATTCGTTGCAACGCGATATGCCCCGGTACCGTGGATTCGCCCTCGTTGCGCCAGCGCATCGCCGACCAGGCCGTGCAGCAGGGCGTCGATGAGGCGCAGGTCTACCGGCAATTTCTCGACCGCCAGCCCATGGGACGCATCGGCAACACTGAAGAGATCGCGCAGTTGGCGTTGTACCTGGGCAGCGATGCGTCTGCCTATACCACGGGTGCCATCCACATCGTCGACGGTGGCATGAGTATCTGAACCCCGGTCTTCACTTGAGCAGGAGCACGTCATGAAACTATTGCGCTACGGCGAAAAAGGTTCGGAAAAACCCGGGCTGTTGGATACCGACAATCGGATCCGTGACCTCTCGGGCCATGTGCCGGACATCGCCGGACAGGTCCTCGGCCCGGACAGCCTGGCAGCGCTCGCCGCCCTCGACCCGCGCAGCCTGTCGCTCGTTACCGGCCAGCCACGGATCGGTGCCTGCGTCGGTCAGGTCGGCAAATTTATCTGCATCGGCCTGAACTATGCCGACCATGCGGCCGAGTCGAATATGGAGGTGCCGAAAGAACCGATCATCTTCAACAAGTGGACCAGTGCTATCTGCGGGCCGAACGACGACATCCAGATCCCCCGCGGCTCGCTCAAGACCGACTGGGAAGTCGAGCTGGGCGTGGTCATCGGTAAAGGCGGGCGCTACATCGACGAAGCGAACGCCATGGAGCATGTCGCCGGCTACTGCGTCATCAACGATGTGTCTGAACGCGAGTGGCAGCTGGAGCGCGGTGGCACCTGGGACAAGGGCAAGGGCTTCGACACCTTCGGCCCCCTTGGGCCCTGGCTGGTGACCCGGGACGAAATCTTCGACCCACATACGCTGGATCTGTGGCTGGAGGTTGACGGACACCGCTATCAGAACGGCAATACCCGAACGCTGATCTTCAGCGTGCCGCAACTGATTGCCTACCTGAGCCGCTGCATGAGCCTGCAACCGGGGGATGTGATCTCCACCGGCACACCGCCCGGCGTCGGCTTGGGCATCAAGCCCAACCCGGTATTCCTGCGGCCGGGCCAGACCATTCGCCTGGGGATCGACGGCTTGGGCGAACAGCGCCAAGTCACGGTGCAGGCGGACTGATCGCTGGGCTCGCTGCCATCTTCGTGAGCCTGCTCGCTCCCACAGGGGCCTGTGGGGCAGATGAGTTCTGTGCCTGTCGAAGATCAAACTGTGGGAGCAAGCTTTGCTCCCACAGATCTGACAGGTGTACGACCAGGAGAGCCAGGTCGGCTGCCAGGCCGCCATCGCGAGCCAGCTCCCACAATGGGAACGGAGTACGACCGGGAAAACCAGGCCGGCTATAAGGCCTAGCCTCACTTTGCACCAACACGCCTGACACGCTTCATCACCACCACAAAAAACACCGGCACGAACACCACCGCCAGCGTGGCGCTGATCATCCCGCCGATGACCCCGGTACCGATGGCCTGTTGGCTCGCCGAGCTGGCACCGGTGGCAATCGCCAGCGGTACCACCCCAAGGATGAACGCCAAGGAGGTCATGATGATCGGCCGCAAGCGCAGGCGTGCGGCCTGGAGTGTGGCATCGATCAGGTCGTGGCCTTCGTCGTACAGGCTCTTGGCGAACTCGATGATCAGGATCGCGTTCTTTGCCGACAGGCCGATGATGGTGATCAGCCCGATTTTGAAGAACACATCGTTGGGCATGCCGCGCAACGACACGGCCAATACCGCGCCGAGCACACCCAGCGGCACCACCAGCAACACCGAGGTCGGGATCGACCAGCTCTCGTACAACGCCGCCAGGCACAGGAACACCACCAGCAGCGACAGGCCCAACAGGATGGGCGCCTGGCTACCGGACAAGCGTTCCTGCAAGGATAACCCGGTCCATTCCTGGCCCAGGCCTGTCGGCCCCAGGGCCACCAGTCGTTCGATTTCGGCCATGGCTTGCCCGGTGCTATAACCCGGTGCTGGTTCGCCGGAAATACTCACCGCCGGATAGCCGTTGTAGCGGGTCAATTGCGCCGGCCCCTGGGTCCAGCGGGCTTGGACGAATGCGGACAGAGGGACCATCTTCCCGCTGTTGTTGCGCACATGAATCTTCAGCAAGTCCTCGACCTGGCTGCGCTGGTCGCCCTCGGCCTGGACCACCACCCGCTGCATGCGCCCCTGGTTGGGGAAGTCGTTGATGTAGGCCGAACCCACTGCCGTGGACAACACACTGCCGACGTCGGCGAAGGAAATGCCCAGGGCATTGGCCTGCTTGCGGTCGACCTCCAATTGCACCTGCGGTGCTTCGGCCAGGGCGCTTTCGCGCACATTCATCAGCATCGGGCTTTTTTCGGCGGCGGCAAGCAATTCGCTGCGGGCCTGCATCAACGTCGCATGGCCGAGGCCACCACGGTCCTGCAGACGGAACTCGAAACCGCTGGAGGTGCCCAGGCCGTCTACCGGCGGCGGCAGTACCGAGAACGCCATGGCGTCCTTGATTTGGCTCAGCGCCAGGTTGGCGCGCTCGGCGATGGACGCCGCCGAATCATCGGCGCCGCGTTGCGACCAGTCCTTGAGGGTGGTGAAGGCCAGGGCCGCATTCTGCCCGCTGCCGGAAAAGCTGAAACCGAGAATGATCGTGCTGTCGCCAACCCCCGGTTCGCCGGCGTTGTGGGCTTCGATCTGCTCCACCACCTGCACCGTCCGGTTTTTGCTGGCACCCGGTGGCAGCTGAATGTCGGTGATGGTGTAGCCCTGATCTTCCACGGGCAGGAACGAGGAGGGCAGGCGACTGAACAGCAGGCCCATGCCTACCAGCAACACGCCGTAGATCAGCAGATAACGGCCGCTGCGTTTCAACGCATAGGCCACCCAACCCTGGTAGCGGTCGCCGAATCGTTCGAAGCCACGGTTGAACCAGCCGAAGAAGCCGCCCTGGCTGTGGTGATCGCCCTTGGCGACAGGCTTGAGCAAGGTCGCGCAGAGCGCGGGGGTCAAGGTCAAGGCGAGGAAGGCCGAGAACAGGATCGACGTCGCCATCGACAGCGAGAACTGCCGGTAGATCACCCCCACCGAACCCTGCATGAAGGCCATCGGAATGAATACCGCCACCAGCACCAGGGTGATGCCGATGATCGCGCCGGTGATCTGCCCCATGGCCTTGCGCGTGGCCTCTTTGGGCGACAGCCCTTCCTGAGCCATGATCCGCTCGACGTTCTCCACCACCACGATGGCATCGTCCACCAGGATGCCGATGGCCAGTACCATGCCGAACATGGTCAGCACGTTGATCGAGAACCCCAGCGCGAGCATCGTGGCGAAGGTGCCCATCAGCGCCACCGGCACCACCAGGGTCGGGATCAGGGTGTAGCGGATGTTCTGCAGGAACAGGAACATCACGGCGAACACCAGCAACATTGCCTCGCCAAGGGTGTAGATCACCTTGGTGATCGAGACCTTGACGAACGGCGACGTGTCGTAGGGAATCTTGTATTCCACACCGGCCGGGAAGTAGCGCGACAGCTCATCCATCTTGTTGCGCACCAGGGTCGCGGTGTTCAAGGCATTGGCGCCCGGCGACAGTTGCACCGCCACGGCGGTGGAGGGCTTGCCGTTCAGGCGCGTGGAAAACTGGTATTCCTGGCTGCCGATTTCCACCCGGGCTACGTCGGCGATGCGCACCGTCGAGCCATCGGGGTTGGCCTTGAGCACAATGTCGGCAAACTCTTGCGGCGTGTTGAGCTGGCCTTTGACGACGATGGTCGCGGTAATTTCCTGGGTGCTGCGGCTCGGCAAATCCCCCAGGCTACCGGCCGACACCTGGGCGTTCTGCGCCACGATGGCGGCATTGACGTCAGCCGGGGTCAGGTTGAAGCCCACCAGTTTCTGCGGGTCGATCCAGATCCGCATGGCGCGCTCAGCCCCATACAACTGGGCCTTGCCGACACCGTCCAGGCGCTTGATCTCGTTCATCACGTTGCGCGCCAGGTAGTCGCTGAGGGCCACGTCGTCGAGCTTGCCGTCGCTGGAGGTGAGGGTGATCAGCAGCAGGAAGCCGGCGGAGACTTTGTCCACTTGCAAGCCCTGCTGTGTGACCGCTTGCGGCAGGCGCGACTCCACCGCCTTGAGGCGGTTCTGCACGTCGACCTGGGCCAGTTCCGGGTTGGTGCCTGGTTGGAAGGTCGCGGTGATGGTGGCGCTGCCCAGGCTGCTCTGGGACTCGAAATACAGCAGGTTGTCGGTGCCGTTGAGCTCCTCCTCGATCAGGCTGACCACGCTTTCGTCCACGGTTTGCGCCGAAGCGCCTGGGTAGACGGTGTAGATCTCGATTTGTGGCGGCGCCACGACCGGGTATTGCGCCACCGGCAGTTGTGGAATGGCCAAGATACCGGCCAACAGAATGAACAACGCGACGACCCAGGCGAATACCGGACGGTCGATGAAAAACTGCGGCATGGCTTAGTGTCCTGCCTGTGGCCCGGGAACCTGGGCGAGGGGAAGTGGGGTGTCATCGATCTGGACCTGGTCACCGGGCCGGGCGTGTTGCAGGCCTTCGATGACGATGCGGTCGCCGGGTTTCAAACCGTGGGTGACGACCCAGCGATCGTTTTGCGCGGCACCCAATTGCACCGGTTGCTGGCTGACCTTCTGCTCGGCGTCCAGCAGCAACACCTGGGCGACCCCGGCGCTGTCTCGCAGGATCGCCCGTTGCGGCACGGTGATGCCTTGGCTGTTGACCGCCTGTTCCAGGCGCACGCGAATGAAGCTGCCGGGCAGCAGGTCCAGGTCGGGGTTGGGGAATTCGCTGCGCAGGGTTATCTGGCCGGTGCTCGGGTCAACGCTGAGGTCGGTGAACAGCAACTTGCCGGGCAGCGGGTAAGGGCTGCCGTCGTCCTGAATCAACGTAGCCTTGGCCTGGCCCTGGCCGACCGCTTGCAAAAGCCCTGCGCGAAAGGCGCGGCGCAGGTCGTTGAGTTCGCGAGTCGACTGCGTGAGGTCGGCGTGGATCGGGTCCAGTTGCTGGATCAGCGCCAACGGCGTGCTTTCGTTCTGCCCCACCAGGGCGCCTTCCGTCACCAGGGCGCGACCGATGCGCCCGGAAATCGGCGCGGTCACCGTGGCGTACCCCAGGTTCAACCGCGCCCGCTCTACGGCGGCCTTGCTGGCAGCGACATCGGCTGCGGTCTGACGCACGCTGGCCCGGGCGTTGTCGTAATCCTGGCCACTGATCGCCTTGTCATCGATCAACTGAGCGTAACGCTGTGCCTGCAAGCGGGCCTGGAACGCATTGGCCTCGGCCTTGCGCAACGCCGCCTCGGCACTGTCCAGGTCGGCCTTGAACGGCGCCGGATCGATGCGAAACAGCACATCGCCTTTCTTCACATCGCTGCCTTCGCGAAACACTCGCTGCAAGACCACGCCGGCCACCCGCGCCCGGACTTCGGCCACTCGCGGCGCGGCGATACGGCCGCTCAGCTCGTTGCTGATCGACAGTGGCCGGGCCTGGACGGTTTCGACACGCACGCTTGCCAGCGGGGCGGAGGCTTCAGGGGTCGAGGTGCTATCACAGCCACTGAGCAGCAGTGTCCCGACCAACAGGCCCAGTGTGACGACAGGAATCTTGGACATGGTGCTTCCCCAATATTGAGCCGCCCATGGTAGGGATCCAGGCCCATGACAGGGGTGAAGCTTTGTAGGCGCTCTGTGAAATTGTGTAATCACACAGGCCACTAAATCCGAAAATGCCCCACCAACTGCTGTTGACGGTTGGCCATGGTATGCAGCGAGTGACTTGCCTGAGAGGCTTCCTCCATTCGGCCGGTCAAGGTCTCGCTGATCCCGCGAATGTCACTGACGCGATGGCTGATGTCTTCTACCACGGCACTTTGCTCCAGGGCCGCGCTGGCGATCTGTTGGTTCATGTGTTCGATCACTGCCACGGCGTCGCTGATGTGCTGCAGCGCCGCATGGGTTTTTCCGACTTGAGCGACGCTGTCCCTGGCCTGTTCGCGGCTCAGTTGGGTGCTGTGCACGACCTCCTGGCTCAACTGCTGCAGCGCTTCGATCACCGTGCGTATCTGCTCGACCGAGTTCTGGGTGTTGCTGGCCAGATGACGGACTTCGTCAGCCACCACCGCGAAGCCGCGGCCCTGTTCACCCGCCCTGGCTGCTTCGATGGCGGCATTCAAGGCCAGCAGGTTGGTCTGCTGGGCAATGGCGCAGATCACGTCCAGCACCTGGCCGATGTGTTGACTGCTGCCGGCCAACGCCTGCACTTGCCCGAGCGTGGTCTCCAGGCGCCGGTCGAGGTGATCGATGCTGGTGACCGCATCGGCGAACAGTTCACGCCCCGAACGGCTGGCATTTTCGGCGACGGTAGCGGCATCGGCCGCCTGGTGGGAGTGGCGGGCCACTTGCTGGGCGCTGGTGCTCATTTCATGCAGGGCGGTGGCTGCCAGCTCGACTTCCCGGTACTGCGTGTGCATGCCCGCGCTGACTTCCCGGGCCACCTGCGCCGACGTATCGGCGGTGTTGCGGGTGTCCAGGGACGCTTGCTGGATATCGCGAATAATGGGCTGCAATTTGTCGAGAAAGCGGTTGAAGCCATTCGCCAGTTGGCCCAGTTCATCGTGGCGGTCATTGGGCAGGCGCTGGGTGAGATCGCCATCGCCTTCGACAATCGCATCGAGCATATGCGCTACCCTCAGCAGCGGCCGGGTCACGCCATAAGCGGTGAGCCAGATAAGCAATAGTCCCAAACCGGCAGCCAGCAAGCCCAGACCGAGGTTGAACCAGTTGGCCTGGCGATGCTTGTCGTCCAGCTGTGCCTGCATTTGCAGGGCCGGCGCTTGCACCAGCGCTTGCGGCACGCGTATCTGCAACTGCCAGGGGGTATTGGCGGGAACGGTTTGCACGGCTTGTCGAACGTCGACTGAGGTGTCGGTCACACTGCCGCTATGGCCGGCAGTTTGCCCTGAAGGGGAAAGAATGTTGATCTCGCTGTGGCCGGGGTACAGGTCGTCGGCCAGTTGGGCGGCGAGTTCCTGAAGGGTCCCGAGACTGATGTCCATGCCCACCACACCGATGATTTTGCCCTGGTCCGACAGCGGGATGGAAATGCTGCTCATCAGGGTTTTCTGGCCTTCGACTTCAATCGCGTAGGGCTCCGTCACGCAGGTGTGCCCCTGGGTCTGTGGGCAGACGTACCAGGCGTTCGCCGGCTCGCTGCCCGGCGGCGCCGTGTTGGCACTGATCTGGGCTTCGCTGAGCACCTCCTGGACCAGATGTCCGGGTTGGCTCTGCGACCAGTACAGGGCAAAGCGACCGTTTTCGTTGCCGGCCAGGCTGCGTTGGCCCGCGAAACCGGCATCGTCACCGGCCAGCGCGTCGGGCAGCAGCACGACGTAGAAACCGAGCACTTTCCCGCGATCCATAAGTGCCTGACGGGTCGCGCTGATCAGGTCCTGGCGCAGCTGTCCTGGCGTCAGTCGCCCGTTCAGTGCCTGGGCGCGCAGTTGCAAGACCTGCTGGGCGAAACCTTCCCCATAGATCGCTGTTTCGCTGAAGAAGCGTTCCACCCGCTGACCATGAGCCAGGGCCTGAGCCTGCAGGCCTTCCAGGGCCGAGCGCCCCAACAGTTGACCGCTTTGCTGCTTGAGCAGCGTCGCGCCTTGCTGGTTCTGATACAGGGAGGCGCCGGTCAATGCCCCGACGACGGCCAGCAGGCACAGCCCACTCAAGAGTGTGATCCGCCATTGGATAGAGAGACGAGCGAAGAACATGCTGAAGTTTTCCTACGCATGGGGGTTTTTATTGTTTTGGGCCCAGCGCTGTCTGAGCGGTGGGCGAGGTTATCTTGCGGCAGGATGCGCCTTCCCGTTATCCCGAATCGGCAGCCGTTGTGCTCCAGCATTGGGCTAATGCGGTTCACTTAGGGCAACGACATACCTGTGGCGAGGGGATTTATCCCCGATGGGCTGCGACGCGGCCCCAAATGCAGGCAACCCGGTGTATCAGACAGATTGAGTTGACTGCTTAGGGGCCGCTTCGCGCCCCAGCGGGGATAAATCCCCTCGCCACAAGGGCCGACCTGTTTTGGGGCACGGCTTCGGATGCTGCCGTTTTGGGATAGCGAAGGGTTTTGGCAAGGGCCTAGCATCGAATCCAGCGTGCAAGCAGAACAATAAGCTTTTGGAAGTCGGCGAAGCTGGCCGTCTCCGATCCAGCAACAACTGCCTCATACAATAAGGTCAAGAACAATGAGTGTATCTTTCCCGATCAGCAGCTCGACGGAGTTGAAGCGCGGCGCCCTGGGCGTCGGCTTTATCATCTTCTTTGTGATTTCGGCGGCGAGCCCCTTGAGTGTCATCGCCGGCGGTTTCCCCATTGGCATCATGTTGGGCAACGGCGCCGGCACACCGGCATTGCTGCTCCTGGCGCTGCTGGTGTTGTTGGCCTTCTCGGCGGGCTACACCGCCATGTCCCGGCACATGACCAACGCCGGTGGCTTCTACGCGTTCACCTCCCGTGGCCTCGGTGGCCTGGCCGGTGGGGCGGCGGGGGTGCTGGCGATGTTTGCCTACAACATCCTTCAAGTGGGCCTGTATGGCATGTTCGGTGGCGTGGTCAGTGGCACGATGGCCAGCGTCTTTGGCCTGGACTTGCCGTGGTGGACTTACTCGCTCCTGGCAATGGCGAGCATTGCGATCCTCGGCTATCGCAAGATCGACCTGTCGGCCCGGGTCCTGTCGGTGGTGGTGGTTGCCGAGTACTTGGCGATCCTGACGCTGGATTTCGCCATTCTCAAGACCGGTGGCGACAGTGGCATCAATCTCGACGCATTTGATCGCAGCCACGTACTCAGCGGCACCCCGTCAATCGGCTTGCTGTTCTGCTTCGCTGCCTTCATTGGCTTCGAGGCCACCACCATCTATGGCGAAGAGGCGAGGAACCCGCACCGTACGATTCCTATCGCCACCTACAGTTCGGTGCTGTTGATCGGTGGTTTCTATGCCCTGTCGGTCTGGTCGATGATCGTCGGCGTCGGGGCGGACAAGATCGTGCCGACCCTGCAGGCGCTCCAGGATCCCACCACCTTCATCTACGGCATGTCCGATCATTTTGTCGGCCCGTACCTGACCCAGATCATCCGCGTGCTGTTCATGGTCAGCATCTACGCCGGGTTGCTGGCGTTCCACAATGCCGCGGCTCGTTACTTCTATGCCATCGGCCGCGACGGTTTGCTGCACAGCCGGTTGGGGACCACCCATCGTGTGCACCAGAGTCCGCATATGGGTTCGGTCCTGCAAAGCCTGATCGCGGCGGTGGTGGTGCTGATTTTCGCCGCGCTGGACGCCGATCCGATCCTCCAACTGTTCGCCTGGTTCTCCAACCTGGCCACGCTGTGCGTGATCCTGCTCATGGCCCTGACCTCGGCGGCGGTATTTGTCTATTTCCGCGCGCATCCGGAACTGAAGCTGGGGCTCTGGCGCGGTCGGATTCTTCCGGGTTTTTCGTGCCTGGCATTGCTGGCGGTCCTGGCCCTTGCGGTGATTCATTTCGATGTGCTGACCGGCGCCAGCCAGCTCTTGTCCTACGGCCTTTGTGCCGTGATTCCCGCCGCGCTGATCGTCGGCGTGCTCCTCGCTGTTCGATTGCGCAAGGCTTCGCCCGAGCGGTTCATGGCGCTGGGAAGCCACAAGCTCTAAGGCGTCAAGCGACAACGTCAATCCACCCAGAAAACAAGTCCGCTGTCGTTCCGGACGGTTCGTCAGCGCGTGAAAGGAAGGTGCTATGCACGATTATCAAATGCTCATCAATGGGGCGCGGGTCGACGGTGAAAACGGCCACTTCGATGTGTTCAATCCGGCGACCGGTACCGTGTTCGCCCGCTGCCCGGCCGGTTCCCTGGCCCAACTGGACCTTGCCGTCGAAGCGGCGCAAGCGGCCTTTGTCGAGTGGCGACACAGTACTCATGAAAACCGCCGCCAGCGCCTGCTGAGCATCGCTGCCGATCTTGAACAGGAAGCCGAGTCGTTGGCCCGGCTCATTGTCCTGGAGCAGGGCAAGCCACTGGAACTGGCGTTCTCCGAAGTGATGGGCGCGGTGGCCTGGACGCGTTATGCCGCCGAGCAGCAGATTCCCGTAGAGCTGGTGGAAGAAACCCCGACCCAGCGCATTGAACTGCACCGCAAGCCGTTGGGCGTTGTGGCGTCGATCACGCCCTGGAACTGGCCGTTCATGATCGCCGTCTGGCACATCATGCCGGCGTTGCGGGCCGGTAACTGCGTGATCAGCAAACCGTCCAGCCTGACCCCCTTGAGCACCCTGCGCCTGGTGGACATCATCGCGCGCCATGTGCCTCGTGGCGTGATCAGTAGCGTGACCGGTGAACAAGGTTTCGGCAGCGCGATCACCGCCCATGCCGGTATCCAGAAGATTGTCTTCACCGGCTCGACCGCCACCGGCCAAAGCGTGATGCGCGGCGCCGCCAGCAACCTCAAGCGCCTGACCCTGGAGCTGGGCGGCAACGATGCCGCCATCGTGCTGCCAGGCACATCGGTCGAGGCGGTCGCCGAAGATATTTTCCAGGCGGCCTTCCTGAACATGGGGCAGACCTGCGCCGCCCTGAAGCGTTTGTACATTCACCAATCCCAGTACGAGGCCTTTGCCGAGGCCCTGACCCTAATCGCCAGGCGTCAGGTGGTGGGTGACGGCCTGGCGCCTGGAGTCACTTTTGGCCCGGTACAAAACCTCGAACAGTTGGCGCTGGTGGAGGAACTGGTGGCCGATGCCCGTGCCCATGGGGCGCGGGTGTTGTGCGGCGGTGCCCGTCTGGACCGTCCGGGCTTTTTCTATCCGCCGACCCTGGTTGCCGATGTCACCGATGGGCAGCGCCTGGTGGACGAGGAACAGTTCGGTCCGGTGCTGCCCCTGATTGCCTATCAGGATATCGAGGATGTCCTGCGCCGCGCCAACGCCGGCGAAATGGGCTTGGGCGGATCGGTCTGGGGACGCGACAGCGAGCAGGCACAGGCATTGGCCAGTCGCCTGGAATGTGGCATGGCCTGGGTCAACTGCCATGCGCAGATCCAGCCGAATACGCCGTTTGGCGGCAGCAAGATGTCCGGGTTCGGCGTCGAGTTCGGCCTTGAAGGGTTGCTGGAGTTCACCGGCCAGCAACTGCTGTACGTACGCAAGCGTGAAACAGAATGAGGACTGCAACCATGTACGAGCAATACAAGACAGCACAGAAGAAGTTCTGGCACCCGATGAGTTCTTCGGCGCCAGCCAATCGCTCCAAGACGTTGATCATCGCCCGTGGCGACGGTAACTACATCACCGATATCGAGGGCCATCGCATGCTCGATGGTGTCGGCGGTTTGTGGAACGTGAACGTGGGTCATAACCGGGCTTCAGTGAAGGCGGCCATCGCTGCGCAGCTGGACGAGCTGGCCTATTACCAGACCTTTGACGGCATCGCCCATCCGCGGGTGTTCGACCTGGCCGAGCGGCTGACGTCGATGTTCGCCCAGGAAAACATGGCCCGGGTGCTGTTCAGTTCCGGCGGTTCCGATGCGGTCGAGACGGCGCTGAAAATGGCCCGCCAATACTGGATCGCCAGCGGCGAGCCAGGGCGCACGCGCTTTCTGTCGCTGCGCAATGGCTACCATGGCGTGCACGTGGGCGGTACATCGGTGGGCGGCAATGGGGTCTATCACTACAACCACGGGCCGCTATTGGCCGGCTGTCATCTGCTCGATACGCCGTGGCTGTACCGCAACCCCTGGGATTGCCGCGATCCGGAAGAATTGACTGCCCACTGTATTCGTCAGTTGGAAGACCAGATCGCGCTGCTTGGCCCACAGACCATTGCTGCGCTGATCGCCGAACCGGTACAAGGCGCCGGCGGCGTGATCGTGCCGCCCGCGCATTACTGGAAGCGGCTGCGCGAAGTCTGCGACCGCCACGGCATCCTGTTGATCGCCGATGAAGTGGTCACCGGTTTCGGCCGCACCGGCTGCATGCTCGGCAGTCGCGGCTGGGGTGTCGCGCCCGACGTCCTGTGCCTGGCCAAGGGCATCACTGCTGGCTACATCCCCATGGGCGCCACGGTCTTCAACCAGCGCATCGTCGATGCCATCGAGAACGGCCCGGGTTTCAGCAGCGTGATCATGCACGGCTACACCTACAGTGGGCATCCGACCGCTTGTGCGGCGGCCCTGGCGGTGCTGGACATCGTCGAGGCCGAGGATCTGCCGGGTAACGCGGGAACAGTCGGAGCCCAGTTGCTGGAGCAACTGCAACCGCTGACCGAACGTTATGCGGTGGTGGGTGAAGTGCGTGGCAAGGGCTTGATGATCGCCGTGGACCTGGTGGCGGACAAAGTCACGCGCGAACCACTTGACCCGGCCAACGGCCTGGCCTCGCGCATCGCCGAGCAAGCGCGCCTGGCCGGCGTTTTGATGCGCCCGATCGGCAACAAAATCGTGATGTCGCCACCGCTGACCCTCACCAGCGACGAGGCCGCCCTGATGGTCGGCGCGTTGGACAGCGCGCTCGCCGATTGCCGCTAGCCTGATAGCCGGCGCAGTGTCCTGCGCCGGCTCCTGAATATAAAGACAGCCTTCAAAGGTGCACCACAAGGAGCTCCAGCCATGCGGTCTCTATCTCGTATGGATTTTTTCGGCAGTGGCCTTGCCTGTACGCTGGCGCTTTGTGCCACGAGTCAGGTTCAGGCCTATGAGTTGTATGCCGATGAAGACACTCACCTCAACGCCGACCTGCTGGCGGTGTTCGGCCATTTCAACAGTCGTAAGAACTACGACGGCACGCCCGGCGGTTCAACCTGGCGCGAAGGCTTCATCAAGTATGGCGTCAGCGGCGACCAGGGCCTGGCCGGCCACGGCACTGCCTACGGTGCGTTCAACCTGATCAGTTCCGCCACTTGGGGCGATGGCGATCCGGCCGGTAATTCCCTTGGGTCCGAGCGCACCACCAAGATCGAAGACGCTTACCTGGGTTGGCGCTCCGCCGATCTGTTCCCTGTGCTGGGGCAGGACGGTGTCGACATCTCCGGTGGCCGCCAGGTGGTCAAGCTGGGCCGGGGATTCTTGATCAACGATGACGGGCCGAACCTGGGCAAAGGGCCGGCCGATGGTCGCTTGAATCGTGGTGGGGCCTATTACCTGGCGGCCCGGCACGCCTTCGATCAAACCGCCGTGTTGCGCCTGGGCGGGCAGGATGGGTTGCATGGCAGTGTGGTATGGCTCAAGTCCGACAACCGTGCCCAGGCCGAAACCGAATTGGCCGCCGGCACGCTGGATTACACCGCCAGGGCCGGTACGTTGGGCCTGACATGGGTGCATGGCCTCGACGTGAACGAGCGGTGGGCCAGCGACTTCCAGAAGCAACGCAAGGACATGAACGTCTACAGCATTCGTGGGGAAGGCGACGCGGGTATCGACAATGCCAGCCTGGCATTCGAATACGCCTGGCAGGACAAGAACGCCGGCCCACAGAACGCCTGGTACGCCGAGGCCGGCTACACCTTTGCCGATATCGCCTGGGCGCCCAAGCTGACGTACCGCTACACCCGCTATTCCCAGAAGTGGGACTCGCTGTTCACCGGGCAGAGCACGGGTTATGGCACCTGGTTCCAGGGTGAAGTCGCGGGTAACTATGCCGGGCCATTCAACAGCAATACGGGGATCCATCATGTGGGCTTGAAGGCCACGCCATTGGAGAGCCTGACCCTCGGTGCGTTGTACTTCGATTACAACACCGTACGTAAAGACAACGCCTTGAACCTGGATGCCCGTGAGCTGGATGTGTATGCCGAGTGGGCCGTCAACGAGCATTTGATCATCACCCCGCTGATAGGCCTCTACAAGCCGGATCGGGATGCAACGACGGGGGGTAATCAAGTGACGGGCAATGGCACCAACGTGTACAGTCAGGTGACGGTGGCCGTTCCGTTCTGAAGCGGGGGGCTGGTTCCCTGAACCCGTGGCAAGCGAGCTTGCTTCCTCGCCACGGGGTAGTGTCCAGTCAGCCCCGACCATCCGTCTGTAATCTGCTCAAACCTGTCAGCTCCGACAGTAGGCGCCGAACACATTCCGCGTCATAAATCGCTCCATCGTCCATTGCGCGACCGGAGTGCCCGCCATGTCGACCCAACCGGAAAAAACGCCCGTGTCGCCGGCCATGCGCTCGGCTGTATGTGGATTGATGCTGGCCTCTGTTGGGTTGGTATTGGGTGCTGGGTCGGCGGTCGCTGGCATGCAGCCTCCGCCTTCCACCCCGATTACGCCGGGTGAAATCATCGGGGAGAGTCAGCTCGAGAAGGCTCGCTGCGTACAGCAGTCGGATCCGGCAAAGTACCGGCGTGCGCGCGCGGTGGGCAGGATCCATTCCAGACTTGGAGGTGGAACTGTCTGGCGGGTAGGGCCTGGAAACCTCGCGCTGACCAACTGGCATGTTGTTGACCAGGACGCGGGCGACCCGACCCAAATGGTGGTGAGCTTCAATTACGAAGAAACATCTTGCCATTCGGACAGTACGGCGGATGTGGTTCGGGTGCCGGTCGAGCGGATCGTGGCCTATGATCGGGATAAGGATTTTGCGCTGCTTGCCCTCGACGAGGATATCGTCAACAGCGGTGCGCTGGATTCCTTCGGTTATCTGGGCCTGAACACTCAGGTCCCGCATATTGGTGCTGACGTCTACCTCGCCGGACACCCCAGTGCTTTACCGAAGCGGGTTTCTCGCGATCACGACGACGGTCTTCCCTGCCGGGTGATCGATGTGGGTGACAACGGCCGTTACGGTTGGGTGAAATATAATTGCGATACCGAGTCCGGCAGTTCCGGATCACCCGTGATCGACGCGTCAACCAATACGGCAATTGCTCTCCACAGTGGCGGTAGTGCCTCAGCCAACTCGGGCACGCAGATGGCTGAAATCTGGCCGGACATCGCGCGGTATTTTGATGGCAAGTTGCCCGAGGGCAGTATCCCGGTGGAACAGCCGACCGTGCCGGTGGCCAAGCCGGGAGCCGTTAGCGTACAGGTGCCGGTGCGCGTGACACAGGTGGACGGGGAATCTGCGGTGGGAGGGGCGTCCGGTGAGCAGCTGTATTACCACGCCCCCGCACACACCACGATCACCGACGTGTTCTGCCAGAGCGCAACCACCAAGTGGATTGCCGAGGACGGCGACGCCGCGTCATGCACCCTGTCAAGCGCAGCAGACTGGACCACCGCACAGTCGGTGACGCTCCGCGTGGATGACACCGCCCCCGACGGCCAAATCGTCGACGGCCGGGTACGGCTACTGTCTGACACAGGGCAAACCCGCGGAGGAACCAACACCACCCTGAACGTGATGTCGCTGGACCCAGGTGACGTGGCATCGCTACAGGCACAGGCCGGAAATCTTCAGGCGGCCCCGGTGGACAGCAGGTTCGCGGAGCCGTTAACGGCGCGGGCGATAGACCCGCTGGGCGAGATTGTTGTGGGTGCGGATGTCACCTTCGCGGTCTCCGATGAAGGGGCGACAGGGACGCGCTTCGACGGGGGCGATCAGACACCGATCGTGCAGACGAACGCCGATGGTGATGCAACCTCGCCGAGGCTGGTCGCCGGCTCCGGGGTGGGCACGCTGCAGGTGACCGCCACCTCTAACGACAGAATGGCCAGGTTCTACTTGAGGGTGGTGTCGGAGGAGGGGGACCCGACGGATGATGTGGAGTCTCTGATCCTGGCAGGTGGGAATGGACAGATCGCACCAGCGGGTACCGAGTTCACTCTTGCGCTCACGGTTCGAGCCTCGAATCAGGACCGGGATCCGGTGGCGGGGGCCTGGGTCGTCTACACGATCACTGATGATGGTAGGACAGGGACCCGATTCGTCGGGGTCGATCAGACGCCGACGGTGACGACCAGCAGCAGTGGTGACGCAGTGTCATCGAAGCTGATTGCTGGCCACACACCGGGTTTCGTGACGGTGACCGCGACCTCCAATGGCAAGGCGGTGACGTTTCTCTTGGTGGTGAGTCCGAGTTGAGAAGTCGATCGAACAGAACGCTGGATAACGTCGATCTGCGTTAACCGCCGTCACATCCCGTGGGCAGCCGCAGGCGGATTCTGCATGCGTTCGGCAATCCGCCGGGTGGTGTCCATCACCATCTCAATCACGGTTTCCTGGCGCAGCAATTTGAAGTTGTGGGTGCTGCCGACCGCCGAAAGGCTGCCCACCACCTCGTCGAGCCCTGGGTTGACGATCGGCGCCGCGATACCGGTGAGCCCCAGGTTGAGTTCATCGTGGGTCAGGCAATAGCCGTCCTTGCGGATCTTTTTCGCTGCCTTGGAAAAGCTGGCCCAGTCGTAGGTGCTGTCAGGGTCATTGGCCAGGTGTTCCTCGAACAGGCGTTGCAGGCGTCGACCCTTTTGAAAGGCGATCAACACCTTGGACTGCGCACCGCGAAAAAACGGCAGCGGCTGGCCGCGTCCGAATGCGAACTGATAGGTGTCATTGGGTTCGGCGATGTAGGTGTTGATGATGTGTCCGTCATAGAAAACGCTGGCGAACACCGCCAGGCCGGTGGCTTCGGACAGCTCGTGCATCAACTCGCGGCCCGCCACGAGGATCGGGTCGTACTGGCGCATCATCCAATCGAGTTCGATGATGCGCGGCCCCAGGCCATAGCTGCCGGCATCCACCCGCACCAGCAGGCCGGCGTCACACAAATCCTTGACGTAGCGGTACACGGTCGCCCGTGACAGGCCCATGCGCTCGGCGATGGTCTCGGGGTCGATCTTCAGCGTCGCCGGGCCGAAGAGGTCCAGCACACTCAGCATTTTGCTCAGACTGCTCATTTCGCTCCTAAAGGGGGGAATGGCGCGTAGGTGGTCGTTGGGTGAGCACTATAGGTAGCCGCGGCAGTGATGAAAAGCCCGCAGGCTCGCTCAGGAGCGCGTTGTCACGGTAACCCAATGTCTGAGAAATACAAGCTCATTTGCGGCGGTTTTGTCTCAATAAAAATGCATAAATCTCAAAATATGATTTTTATGCAGAAAAATAGCTTGTTTTGTCGGTTCTCCTGTGTGATAAATCTCAGCCACTGCAAACGCTCGATCAAGAGGGCTGGAAATGAATGGTGCGCAACTGATAGTGAAGGCGGCGGTGGCGAGTGGTATCGAATACTGCTTCGCCAATCCCGGAACGACTGAAATCCCCCTGGTGGCAGCCATGGCCAGTGCGCCAGCCCTCAAGCCGGTATTGTCCTTGTTCGAGGGGGTATGCACCGGTGCCGCGGACGGCTACGGCCGGATTGCCGGCAAGCCGGCGATGACCCTGACTCACCTGGGGCCTGGCTTTGCCAATGGCATTGCCAACCTGCACAACGCGCGTCGCGCCAATACCCCGATCGTCAACGTCATCGGCGATCACGCGTCATGGCACGTCAACTACGATCCGCCGCTGGCCAGTGATATCCAGGCCCTGGCCGGGAGCGTTTCCGGATGGGTGCGCACATCGCGCACCGCATCGGGTGTAGGCGAAGATTTCCAAGAGGCCGTGCGTGCCGCCTGGCAAGCCAACGGACAGATCGCCAGCCTGATCCTGCCAATGGATCTGCAAGCCAACACTGTGCAGCATGAGAAAGCCTTCACGGCATTGCGGGCCCCGGTTCGGCGTTTTGCCGGTGACCGGATCGAGGCGGTCGCCCAGGCATTGCGTGATGGCCGGCGCCTGGTGTTTATCGTTGGCGACCAAGGCTTGTCCGTCGCCGGGCTCGAAGCGGCGGGGCGCCTGGCCCAGTTGCCGGGTGTGCGCCTGTTCGCCGAAACCTTTCCACGCCTGAGCTATCGCGGTGGTGGCCTGCCTGACCTGGATCGTCTGCCTTACTTCCCCGAAGTGGCCATTGAGATCCTTGACCAATACGACGCGGTGGTTTGCGCCGGTGTGCCGGACCCGATCAGTTATTTCGGCTACGAAGGCATCGCTTCTCGCCTGGCTGAACGTGAACGCCTGCTCTGCCTGGCGGAAGTCGGGGACGACGTCGCCGGAGCGCTCACTGCGCTTGCCGATGCGCTTGAGGCGCCGGCTTATGTGCCAACGCCAATGGGTATCGAGCTGCCACCAGGCGATGCCACGTTGACGCCCCAGTCCGTGGGTCAGGTGCTGGCCGCATCGCTGCCGGACGATTGCATCGTTTCGGTGGAAGGCGGGACGTGCGGCTATCCATTCTTCACCGCTTCGGCCCATGCCGCGCGGCATCGGGTCTTGACCAACACCGGTGGGGCCATCGGCCAGGGTATTCCAGTGGGCTTTGGCGCCGCCATGGCCGAGCGTGGCAACCAGGTGTTCTGCCTGCAATCGGACGGCAGTGCCCAGTACACCATCCAGACCCTGTGGAGCATCGCCCGCGAGCAACTGCCGGTGGTGATCCTGATCGCGGCCAACCATCGCTACGCCATTTTGCAGAACGAGCTGCGCCGCTTCGGCATGACCGAGCTGGGCCCCGAGGCCTTGAGCCTGACCGTACTGGACCGTCCACGCATCGATTGGAAAGCCCTCGCCAAGGGCTATGGCTTGCCGGCCAGCACCGTGCATACCAATGGTGAGTTGCATCGGGCCCTGGCCAATGCCAAGGCCGACGGCGGCCCTTGCCTGATTGAAATGGCGCTGTGAAGGAGCGGATATGAACCCGATTCAATTGTTACCTGCCGTCGAGAAGTTCCTGTCGCAACCGGGACGCCTGTTTATCGGCGGCACCTGGCAGGACGCCGCCAATGGCCGTCGGTTTGCCGTGGAGAACCCAGCCACTGAGCAGACCCTGACTGAAGTCGCCGAAGGCGGCGAACGCGACGTGGATGCAGCCGTCGCCGCCGCCCGCGCGGCCTTCACCGGGACCTGGGCGCAGCAGTCGCCGGCCCAGCGTGGGTTGTTGCTGTTTCGCCTGGCGGAACTGCTCGACCAGCATCGCGAAGAGTTGGCGCAACTGATCACCCTGGAAAACGGCAAGCCGATTGCCAACGCCCGCGGGGAGGCGGCGAGTGCCGCCAACATCATTCGCTACTTTGCCGGCTGGCCGACCAAGATCGAAGGCAGCACGCTGCCGGTATCGCCTTCCAGTGGCGCGCCGATGCTCAACTACACCTTGCGCGAGCCAGTGGGCGTCTGTGCGTTGATCGTGCCGTGGAACTTCCCGCTGACCATGTGCGTGTGGAAGCTCGGCCCGGTGCTGGCGACCGGTTGTGTTGCGGTGCTCAAGCCCGCCGAGCAGACGCCCCTGGTTGCCATTCGCCTGGTGCAACTGATCGAGGCCGCCGGTTTCCCGGCCGGGGTGGTCAACCTGCTCACCGGTCTTGGTGTGCATACCGGCGCACCGCTGGCCCAGCACCCGGACGTGGACAAGATCGCCTTCACCGGATCGACCCAGGTGGGACGGCTGATCGCCCAGGCCGCCACCGGCAACATGAAGAAGGTTTCGCTGGAGTTGGGTGGCAAGTCTCCCAACATCATCCTGCCGGACGCCGATATCGTCCGGGCCGCCAAAGGCGCCGCCGACGGCATTTTCTACAACCAGGGGCAAGTCTGCACCGCCGGATCGCGTCTGTACGTGCACGCCAGCGTCCTCGACCAGGTGCTTGAAGAACTCCAGCGCCATGCGGCCGCCCATGTGTTGGGGCCTGGCCTGGATCCGGCCAGTAGCATGGGCCCGCTGGTCTCGGCCCGGCAATTGGGTACGGTGCGTGGCTACCTGCAACGGGGCCAGGAAGAGGGCGCCGAACTGATCTGCGGCGGTGACCGGCCGGCCCACCTGGAACAGGGGCACTTCATTCAGCCCAGCGTGTTTCTCGACCGCGCCGAGCGTGCCTGTGTCGCCCGGGAAGAAATTTTCGGCCCGGTGCTGACCGTCATGAGCTGGACCGAAATCGACGAGCTGGTACTACGCGCCAACGACTCGCCTTACGGCCTGGCCGCCGGTCTCTGGACCCGTGACTTGCGTTCCGCCCATCGCGTGGCTGCGCAGTTGAAGGCCGGCTCGGTGTGGATCAACTGCTGGAACGTCGTCGACCCGGCCTCGCCATTTGGCGGCTACAAGCAATCCGGCTGGGGCCGGGAAATGGGCAAGAACGTGATCGATGCCTACACCGAAACCAAAAGTGTCTTCGTCGATCTCGCCTGAGCCGAACAATCACAAGAGGAACTGCTATGGATCTGGAATTGCAAGGCCGCGTGGCGATCGTCACCGGCGGAGGTATGGGTATCGGCAAGGAAGTCGCGCGTTTTCTGTCCCAGGAAGGTTGCAAGGTAGTGATCTGTGCGCGGCGCATGGAGTTTCTCCAGCAGGCCGCCGAGGAAATCACCGCAGAAACCGGCAACGAAGTGCTGCCGCTGTTCTGTGACACCAACCAGATGTCGGCGGTGTCGGACATGGTCGAGGCGGCCCACAAGCACTTTGGCCGCATCGACATCCTGGTCAACGGCGCCGCGGCACCGTCCGGTGTGGTGCGCAACGACATCGAACATGCCGGTGACGATGAATTGCTCTCGGACCTCAACACCAAGGTGATCGGCTATTTCCGTTGCGCCAAGGCAGTGACTCCGCACATGAAGGCCGGCGGCTTCGGTCGCATCATCAACATCGGTGGCCTGACCGGGCGCGGCAGCAAGGTGCTTTCGGGCATGCGCAACCTGGCCATTGCCCACATGACCAAAACCCTCTCCGACCAGTTGGGCCCATCGGGCATCACGGTCAACCTGATCCACCCCGGTGTAGTGGATACCCCGCACATCCAGGAGCTGTACGAGCGCGAAGGAGTCAAGCAGGGCAAGACGCCCGAGCAGGTGGAGCAGGGTTACATCGACGCGACGCCGATCCGACGCACCCTGGCGCCCATCGAAATGGGCTGGTTGATCGGTTTCCTCGCATCCCCCAAGGCGGGCGCCGTGACCGGGGAATCCATTGGCATCGACGGCGGCTTGACCCGTGGCATCTTCATTTGAGGAGCAACAGTGATGAGTAACGGAACCCTTTTGGTCGCCACCGTAGGGCAGGCGGTAATCCGCAGCGCCGACGATGGCCGCACCTGGCATCGCCTGGGCCTGGGCCAGGACCTGGAATTCGATGCGATCACCCGATCCCTGAGTGTCCATCCGGGGACACCGGAGGTGATCTACGCTGGCACCGACGTCGGCTTGTGCATCAGCCGTGACACCGGAGGCTATTGGCAGCGGGTGGATTCACCGTTCAATGGGCAGACCGTCTGGAAGGTGGCCGTGGACCCACAGGATGCACAGCGCATTTTCGTCGGCACCGGTGCGCCTTCGCGAGCGGTGCTGTGGCGCACCCTGGACGGCGGCCAGAGCTGGGATCGTGCCCCGGTGGAGATTCCGGAGTTCTGCGATGGCGTCAGTCGTCCACGCTTGCTGGCCTTCGCCTACGACCCGACGGATCGCAACCAGCTCTGGTTCGGCCTGGAGGAGGGTGGGCTGTTTCACAGTCGTGACGGTGGCGAGAGCTGGACCCGCGTCGATGACCGCTTGCTGTGGGACTTCAACTCGGACGTGCACAACATCCTGGTTTTGCCCAACCATGGGCAAAAGGTCATTGTGGTGGTGTGCGTCAACGCCGTTTACCGCAGTCTCGACGAGGGGCTGACCTGGACCGGCATCGTCGCGCGGGAAGCTTTCGGCCTGTACTACGTGCGCGCCATGAATGCCCCGATGGGCAGCGAAGATATCCTTTACCTGAGCATTTCCGACGGCACACCGGGCACGACCAGCAAGGTGCTGGTCTCCCGGGACGCCGCCCTCAATTGGGAAGTGTTGCCACTGCCGCAGCAACCCAATTCCTGTGTCTGGGCGATTGCCTTGAACCCTGCCGACCCTCGCCAGATCGTCGCCGGTACCAAGTACGGGCATCTGTTCACCTCCGAGAACGGCGGTGACGGCTGGCAGAAGCAGTGGCGTGAATTCAGTGAAATCGCTGATGTGCTCTGGACGCCCGCCGTGGCGCAAATCAAGTCCGGGCATCAATCCATCATCAAGAAGAACTGAGGTATCGCGCGATGAAAGTCGAAGTCGTTCGTACTCACCTGTCGTTGTTCGTGAGCGACCCTGAAGTGTCGGCACGTTGGTACGCCGACGTGCTGGGCATGCATGAAAGCGCCCGGGGTGAAAGCTGGATCATGATGGCGTTTGGTGCCAAGCATCACGACATCGCGTTGCTCCGCGCGGAACCCGGGGCCCACCAGGGCGGCCTGGGGTTGCAGCACTACGGGCTGGAGATCGCGGGCGACATGACCACCCTGCGCAAGCTCTACGGCATGTTGCTGAAAAAGGGCGTCGAGGTGGTGAAGATCACCGACCACGAGATCGGCAACGGCGTGTATTTCAACGACCCCGATGGCAATCGCATGGAATTTTTCCTCGAGTCCGAACACGACGATGCACGCGGCAAGGCCCGCTTCAAGGCGGCCGGGGCGCCCAGCCGCCATTTTGATCTCGACCCACTTTAAGGAGATACGTCTGATGAAAACCGCAAATTTCGCCAGTTACCACATTCGCAAATGGTACAGCTTCGTCGAGGAAACCCTGGCCAATGAAACGGGCCAGTTGGCCGATGGTGAGCCGCTGTTCAAGTACGCCATTGGCGCCGTGATCGCCAACCCTTACGCCGGACGCTTCAGCGAAAGCCTGGCCGAGCTGATCGAGCCTTCACCGTTGTTGGGCCAGGAGTTTGGTCGGCGCATCCAGGCTCTGGCCGGCCAGCGGGAAATCGTGAGTTACGGCAAGGCGTGCCTGGTGGGCAGCCAGGGCGAGTACGAGCATGGCAATGCATTGTTGACCAATCCGGCGGCGGATCCGATCCGCGTCGCATTGGGCGGCGGCAAGTCCTGGGTGCCTTCCACGGGCAAGCGTGGCGGGCCTGGCGTGACCATCGATGTGCCGCTGGCCCACAAGGACGCGCTATATGTCCGCTCGCACTACGACAGCATTTCGCTTTCGTTCGGTGATGGTCCCTCGGCCGACGAGCTGGTCATCATCTGGGCCTTCGCCACGCGCGGGCGCTTGCATGCACGTCTCGGTGGCCTCCAGGCTGCGGACGTGAAGGGTAATGACGGCCTGTATTGAGGTGCGTTGATCGTGGGAAGCAAACGAATGTCTGCAAACAGCCAGTTCTTCACCAATCGATCCGGGATGCGCCTGCACTATCTGTCCTGGGGCAATGCGTCGGGCATTCCCGTCCTGATGCTGCATGGGTTGCGCGCCTATGCCCAGACCTGGACGTCATTGGCCAATGCACTGGGTGAGCAGTACTGTTGCTACGCCCTGGATCAGCGCGGTCGTGGCGACAGTGACTGGGCAGAAGCTTCCAGCTACCGGACCGAGGCCTATGTCAGTGATCTGGAAGATTGGGTCGCGCACCTGGGCCTGGAGCGTTTCGTCCTGGTCGGGCATTCCCTCGGCGGCACCAATGCGCTGGAGTATGCCCGGCTCAACCCCGGCCGCCTGCAAGCCCTGGTGATCGAAGACATCGGCCCCGGTTCGTCGGTCAGCGGCGACGGTGCCGAGCGCATCCGTCGCGAGATGAGCCAGACGCCGCTGTCGTTTCCCGACTGGGAAAGCGCCGCGCAATTCTGGCGCCGATCGCGGCCGGGTCTGTCTGCCCAGGGGCTGACGTCCAGATTGACCCACTCGATGAAGCAAACACCGGAAGGCATCGGCTGGCGCCATGACCAGGCCGGGATTGCCGAGGCGCGCTTGAGCATCACCCCGACCGATCTGTGGCCGGCGGTTCGGGCCCTGGATTGCCCGACGCTGTTCATCCGCGGCGCGCGTTCCGACTTCCTGCCCCAGGCGACCCTGGAGGCTATGAAAGAGGCCAACCCGCAGGTGCGCACAGCGCAAATCGCCGATGCCAGCCATTATGTCCATGACGACCAGGAGGACACCTTCAACCGTGCCGTCAGGGACTACTTGCACGACCAATGCCTACAACCACAACAACAAAGCGGTGAATAGCGATGAAGCAGGAGAAAACCCAGGTTGTCATCGTGGGCGGTGGCCCGAACGGGATCACGGCCGCTCATTACATGGGGCTGTACGGAATCGACTGCATCGTCCTTGAATTGGCTGACGGCGTCCTGCCGTATCCGCGCGCGGTGGGCATGGATGACGAGGCGCTACGGGTGTTGCAGGGTATCGGCATCGCCGAGCTGGCCGCGCGCGACATGATCTGCAACGTGCCCTTGCGTTACTACAATGCGCGAGGCGTCTGTTTTGCCGAGGTCAAACCGAGCACGGCGAACTATGGCTGGCCGATGCGCAACATCTTCATGCAACAGTTGCTTGAAACGACATTGCGCGAACAACTGGGCAAACACACCAGCGTCGAGTTGCGCCAGGGCCATGAAATGCTCGACCTGGAGCAGGATGCCGAGGGCGTGACCTTGCAGGTGCGAGATGCCGGGGGCGAGCTCTATCAATTGCAGGCGCAGTACGTGATCGGCGCCGATGGCGGACGTTCCAGCGTGCGCAAGAAGCTCGGTATCGAACTGCTGGGGCTGACCCATCCACGCAAATGGGTGGTGATCGACACGGCCAACGACACCCTGGATGCACCTTATACGGCCCTGCATGCCGACCCTCAGCGTCCCTTCGTCTGCATCTATCTGCCGTATCAGCAACGGCGCTGGGAGTTCATGCTCCTGGAGGGCGAAGACGAGACCAGGATGTGCGAAGAGGCGACGATCCGGGACTTGATCCGTGGACATATCGGCGAGGCGGTCGATCAGCTGGAAATCATCCGGATCCGTGCCTACACCCATAATTCCCGGGTCGCGGCGCGTTTTGTCCAGGGCCGGGTGGCATTGGTGGGGGACGCGGCGCATATTTCCCCGCCCTGGGCCGGGCAGGGGCTCAATTCAGGCTTGCGTGATGTCGCCAACGTTGCCTGGAAGCTCGCCGCGATTCTCCAGGGGCGTGCATCGCCGGCGATTCTGGCCAGTTACGATCAGGAGCGCCGTGGGCATGCGACCGACCTCATCGCGTTGGCCGACAACATGGGTGCCGTCCTGGGGCTGACCAACCCGCTGATGGCCGGTGTCCGGGACTGGTTGTTCCAGGCCGTCAACAGCGTCGACAACCTTCGCTCGCACTTGCTGGAATTCAAGTTCAAACCCAAGGCGACCATCACCAAAGGCCTGGTGTATCACGAGCGCGCCGAGCTGCATGAGGATGATCTGGTCGGGCAGTTGTTCATCCAACCGTCTATCGAAGATGCCCAGGGCCAGCGCCGGCGCCTGGACGAAGTGTTGGGGCATTCCTATGCGGTGCTGGGGTATCGGGTCAATCCGAGCGAACAGCTCAGCGAGCAAACCGCCGCCTGGTGGGCGCGCTGGGACACACGTTTCATCCAGATCAATCGTTCGCGCAGTGGCGTGGGGCGTAACCAGCCCTTGTCTGCCAATGGCGCCATTTGCGTCGAGGACGTCGATAACCGCCTGGGCGAATGGTTTGCCAAGGTGCGTGATTGCATCGTGGTGGTGCGGCCGGATCGGTTTGTCGCGGCGATCACCACACCCGAGCGGCTCGAAGGCGTATTGCGCAAACTGGCGGAGCAACTCTCATGAGGCGCGAAGACGATCTACTGGTCCGGCTTCACGATGCCGCGCAGGCCGTACACCCCTTGCCTTCGTTGGAGCCTCACGCCTTCGACCTGTCGGCGGGCTACACCTTGCAGCGCGAGGCAATGCGCCGACGTCAGGTCGCTGGTGAGCAGTTGACCGGATGGAAGGTGGCCTTCGCTGGCCGCGCCGCCCAGGACCGTTTCGGTATTGATGAGCCGGTATTGGGCGGACTGACCGATGTCATGGCTGTGAAACCCGGCAGTACGCTGGCGCTTGCAAGGCTGATCCAGCCCAAGCTGGAAATCGAGTTGGCGTTTGTCCTGGGACGTACGCTGGTGCCAGGTTTTTACAGCGACGAAGATATTCTGGCCGCTGTGTCCGAGGTCGCGCCGGCGTTCGAAATTGCCGATTGCCGCTGGGAGGGCTGGCGTTTCGGCGTCGGGGCGTTTCTGGCCGACAATGCCGCTGCGGGGCTTTATTGCCTTGGCTCGCGAGTCAGGTTTCATCCTGAGCAATTGACTCACGTGACCTATCGCCTGGAATGCGACGGGGTGCCCTGCGGCGAAGGCAATGCCCAGGCGCGCGAGGACACCCCCCAGGCAAACCTGTGCTGGCTGGTACGGCGCTTGCTGGCCGACGGGCAGTGCGTTGAAGCGGGCCAGGTGGTGCTTTCCGGCGCTTTGTTGGCGCCCTTGGAGATCAAGGCCGCCGAATACCGGTTGTACATGCTTGGCATGGAACTGGCTTTGGTTTTCCAGGCGGATGAAGACGGTCGACAGTAAGAACTGTTTACTCAAGTGAAATGATGCACGCGTGGCGAGGGAGCTTGCTCCCGCTTGAGTGCGAAGCGCTCACCAAAATGGGTCTGCTGCGCAGCCCAGCGGGAGCAAGCTCCCTCGCCACGAGGCTACCGACTTGCTTGCATAATCGTACCAGGCAATAAGGGCAGGGCCACCGAGGAACAATGATCATGTTCGCCGAAGTTCGTACTTTCAATGATCCTCAGCAACACGCCGGTTCGATCCTGGGCTGGCAACAAGTCTACGATCAGCTCGGGCGTGGATGCCTCTCCAGCGAGCTGCGGCAGGTGTGCGCCGATCGTTTCCAGATTTTCCAGGAGGTGCTGGATAAACGGGTGGTGCAGCGTGGTTGCGCGCCAAAAGGGCGCCTGTGCATTGCCATGTCGCTGGGCGGTGCGCCAGTGGTCCAGGGGCACCAGGTGGGCGCCCACAGCGTCGTGCTGCTGCGCGATGGCGAAGACTTCGTCCTGCACGCCCCGGAGGGTACGCACTTCTTCGCGGCCAATGTCGACACGGTACGGTTCGCCAAGCTGGCGGCCTATGAACTGTCGAGTGAACAACTCAAGCGCTTGAAAAGCGTGTCCCAAGTCAGCGTGGATGAGGTGGTACTGCGTAGGGTGCAGCAAAGGATTCACCCACTGTTTGGCCACCTTTTGGAACAGGCGGACGCCGTCAATCCCGCCTCGGAAAAAATCCTCGAGGACGTCCTGCTCAACGCCTTCCTCGACCTGTTCAGTCACGCCTCGGACGAGGTGCGTGGCCGCCGCGGCAATTTTGCCGTCAGCGCCTACCTGGTCAAGCGCTGCCAGGAACTGGTCGACGCCAGCGCAGATGTGCCCTTGAGCATTCTCGATCTGTGCGAGCAATTGCGGGTCAGTCGCAGGACCCTGCAAAACAGTTTCCAGGCGGTCACCGGGATGCGTCCGATGGAATACCTGCGCAACCTGCGGCTCAACGCTGTGCGCCGACGTCTGATCGCAACCCATGCGGCTACATTGAACGTCAGTGAAATTGCCGTGGCGATGGGGTTTTACCACCTGAGTCATTTTGCGGCCCATTACCGGGCGCTGTTCGGCGAGTCGCCGTCAGATACGCCCAGGGCACAGGCATGATGAGCCGCTGTTTGCGGTGTTACCGAAGCACCATCTTGCACCCATAAAAGGCAGCCGCTGAGCTGTTTGGTAGCACACCTGTGCGGTTCAGCCGGTAGTGGCGCTTGAGTCTGGCCGTCGTTTCCCCTGGGAAAATCCCTTAAAATCAATCTCTTGCACGATGACGCGCGAGGTTGGCACGCATTCTGCCTTTTTGAATTCATGGATAATTGGATACAAAAATGCAGAAGGTGCTGCCATGCAGTTCGCTCCGACTTACGCTGAACGCCCGCCCATGACTGCCGAAGAAGAGGCTTACAACTTCTTGCTCAATGCCATTTGTGGCGGTCGGTTACGCAAAGGTGACCGGCTGATTGCCGAGGACATTGCCAACGAGATCGGCATGAGCCGGATGCCGGTGCGCGAGGCCTTTCGCCGTCTGGATGCCCAGGGCCTGGTGACTCTGCGGCCCAATCGTGGAGCGATTGTCAGCGGCCTGGACATCGAAGAGTTGCACGAAGTCTTCGAAATGCGCAGCGCCCTGGAAGGCCTGGCGGTCCGTGTCGCGACAGCCAGAATCGGCGAACGCCAGTTGGCCGCCCTGGAGCGCTTGCTCGACGAGATGGACGATTACCGCGAGGAAAGCACCGAGTGGGTCAGTCGTCATCGCGCTTTCCATGAATACCTGTGCAGCCTCAGTGGTCGCCCCCGTTTGTTGAAGCAGATCAGCGCGCTCTATTCCCTGATCGAAGCGCCCATGCGTCTGTGGTTGCAGCATGTGGAAAAGCCCCTGAGCGCACGCCAGGAGCACATGCTGATCCTCGACGCGCTGCGTGCTGGCGACGCCGAGAAGGCCGAGGCGGTGGTGCGTGCACACATCGAAGGCACCGTTCCTGAATTGATCGAGTTCCTGCAATCGAAAAAATAACGAGAGCAGGACACTTAGAGCCTGCCCGTGTTTTGACTTTGAGTACTGCCCGTTACTTACTGAACTGGAGTGTCTGGTCATGCATAAGCCTCGCCTGTTGGTTGCCGCTATATCCTTGGGTTTCTGTGCGCAGTGGGCGGTTGCCGCGCCCGTTGTCCCGGAGCGTTTGCTCAAGGTCGACAAACTCGTCTACTGCTCGGGCATGGATTCGCCGCCGCTGGTGTCCTTCGATGAGGCTCAGAAACCCAAGGGATTGACCGTGGACCTGGGGTTGGAAATCGCCAAGCGTCTGGGCGACAAGAAGGTGGAATGGCGGGTCATTCCCTTCTCCGGGTTGCTCCCCGCGTTGCTGGCCCGACAGTGCGACATGATCGTCGACCAGCTGTTTGACAAGCCCGAGCGCCGCGAGGTGATCGACATCGTCAACTACATGTATTCCAGCCAGGCGGTGGTGGTGCCCAAGGGCAATCCCAAGGGCCTCAAGACATTGCCGGATCTCTCCGGGCACAAGGTCGCGGTGCTCAACGGTTCCACCATCAAGACCCTGCTCGACGCCGAGAACGAAACCCTGGCCAAGGCCGGCAGGCCAGCGATGAAGCTGGTGGTCTACAACACCGACACCGATGCTTTCCAGGCCCTGCGCATCAGCCAGGTCGACGCCTACGGCACCACCGTGGAAACCGCCGGTTACTACGCCGCCATGGCGCCCGACCTGTTCGAGGAAGGGGTGCCGGCCTTCAGCCGGATTCTCACCGGCCTGGGCATTCGCAAGGACGATCCGCAACTGACCGCCGCCGTGCAGCAGGTGATCGGCGATATGCGCAGCGATGGCAGCTACAGCCAACTGCTCGGTAAATGGCATGTCGCCAGTGACACACTCGATTGAGGTGAACCATCGATGAATTTCAATTGGGATGTGTTCTGGCAGTACCTGCTGCAGCCCAGTGGGGTGTACCTCACCGGGCTCTGGTTGACCTGTCTGATCAGCGTGCTGGCGATGCTGCTGGGTTGTGTGCTGGGGCTGGCCGCGGCGTTGCTGCGGTTGTCGCGTAACCCGTTGCTGAACCTGCCGGTACGCTTCTATGTATGGTTGATGCGCGGTACGCCGCTGCTGGTGCAGATCGTCTTTCTCTACACCGCGCTGGCCGCCGGCGGGATTTTCCGCTTCGAAGACATCGACCTGTTCGGCCTGGTCATTCCTGGCAATATCCAGGCCGCGATCATTGCCCTGGGCCTCAACGAGGGTGCCTACATGGCCGAGATCATCCGCGCCGGCATTGGCGCGGTGGACAAGGGCCAATACGAGGCCGGGCGTTCCCTGGGCATGACCTTCGCCAAACTGATGCGCCGCATTGTCTTGCCCCAGGCGTTCCGGGTCATCGTTCCGCCGCTGGGCAACGAGTTCAACGTGATGCTCAAGAACACCACGCTGGTCAGTGTGATCGGCGTCCAGGAACTGTTGCTCAGTACCCAGATGGTTACTTCGGCGACGTTCCGGGTGTTCGAGCTGTACCTGGTGGTGGCGATCTATTTCCTGTTGCTGACTACATTGTGGGGCTTTTTCCAGCGCTGGCTGGAGGCCCGTTTCGGCCAGTCGGACCGGCCTTCGTCGCCACCGCCGGCGTCGACGCGGATGTTCGGTCGCAGCACCCTGAACCTGCTGAGGGCTCGTTAACCATGGCGCACAAAAGCGAAGAGCTGATTATCGAGGCGCTGGACGTCCACAAGTCCTTCGGCGAGCTGCAGATTCTCAAGGGCATCTCCCTGCAAGTACGGCGCGGCGAAGTGGTGGTTCTGATCGGTGCCTCCGGCTCGGGCAAGACCACGTTCATTCGTTGCATCAACCTGCTGGAGGACATCCAGGGCGGCCGCATCCGCGTCAATGGCCGGGCCATGGGGTATCGCGAGCGGGCCGACGGCAGCCTGGTGCGTGAGTCGGAGCGCAACATTGCCCGTCAGCGCCGGGACATCGGCATGGTCTTCCAACGTTTCAACCTGTTCCCCCACATGACCGCCCTGGAGAACATCATCGAGGCGCCGATCCAGGTGCTCGGCGTGACTCGCGCCGCCGCGTTGGAGCAGGCTCGCGGGTTGCTGCAGCGGGTCGGCCTGGCGGACAAGGCAGATCACTACCCGTCGATGCTCTCCGGCGGCCAGCAACAGCGGGTGGCGATCGCTCGGGCCCTGGCCATGAAACCCCAGGCCATGTTGTTCGACGAACCCACCAGCGCCCTCGACCCGGAGACCGTCGGCGAGGTGCTGCAAGTGATGAAGGAGTTGGCCGAGGAGGGGATGACCATGGTCGTGGTGACGCACGAAATGGGTTTTGCCCGGGAAGTGGCCGACCGCGTGGTGGTGCTGGATCAAGGCGAGCTCATCGAGCAAGGGCCGCCGGAGCAGATCTTCTGTCACCCCATTCACCCGCGTACCCGGGCTTTTCTCAGTCGGGTGCTTTGACCTGTGCACGATTGTCCATCCTGGATCCGGTCAATCAATTCTTGTATTGAAGAGCCTTCGCCATGCTGAAATTTTCTGCCCACGAGTATCCTTATCCATCGCAACGCCAGAGCGTTTTCGCCCGTCGGGGCATGGTCGCCGCGTCCCAGCCCCTGGCTGCCCAGGCGGGCATCGAGATCATGCAAAAAGGCGGCAATGCCATCGACGCCGCCATCGCCACGGCGGCGGCGCTGACGGTGGTGGAACCCACCGGTTGCGGCATCGGCGGTGACGCCTTCGCCCTGGTCTGGTGCAAGGGGCAGTTGCACGGCCTCAACGGCAACGGCCATGCACCCGCCGCCTTGAGTATCGAAGCGGTCAGGGCCGCTGGTCATGAACAGATGCCGCTCTATGGCTGGACACCGGTGACCGTCCCGGGTTGCCCATCGGCCTGGGCCGAGTTGTCCCGACGCTTTGGCAAGCGGCCCTTTGCCGAGCTGCTGCAACCGGCGATCAGCCTGGCGCGGGATGGCTTTGCGTTGTCGCCGGTGGTTGCCCATCAATGGCAGATCGCGGTGAACGAGTTCACGCCCCATCGCGATACCGTCCTGGAAACCTGGTTCGATACCTTTCTGATCGAAGGCCGTGCGCCACGGGCCGGGGAGGTTTTTCGCAACCTGGCCCAGGCCCGCACGCTCCAGGAGTTGGCCGACACCCACTGCGAAAGCCTCTATCGCGGTGCATTGGCCGAGCGCCTGGACGCCCATTCCCGAGCCAGTGGCGGTTACCTGCGCGCCTCGGACCTCAGGGATTACCGCGCCCAGTGGGTCGACCCTATCCACGTCAACTACCGAGGCGTGGATGTCTGGGAGATCCCGCCCAGTGGGCAGGGCCTGGTGGCCTTGATGGCGCTGAAGATACTGGAGGGCTTCGACTTCGATCATCGTGACAGCCAGCAGACCTGGCATCGCCAACTGGAGGCGATGAAGTTGGCCTACAGTGACGGCCTGCACTACATCACCGACCCGCTGCACATGCGTGTGGCGGTGGTTGACCTGCTCAGTGATGACTACAGCGCTCGCCGGCGCGGGCAAATCGGCGAACAGGCCCAACCGCCCGTGCCCGGCGACCCCCACGCCAGCGGCACGGTGTACCTGGCGACCGCGGATGGGGAGGGCAATATGGTCTCGTTCATCCAGAGCAATTACCACGGGTTCGGTTCCGGCGTGGTGTTGCCCGACAGCGCTATCGCCCTGCAGAACCGTGGGCAGGAGTTCAGCCTCGATCCGAACCACGCCAACTGCCTGGCCCCGGGCAAGAAGACCTTCCATACCATCATTCCCGGATTTCTCACCCGCGATGGCGAGGCCCTCGGCCCCTTCGGCGTGATGGGCGGCTACATGCAGCCCCAGGGGCATGTGCAGATGGTCATGAACCTGGTGGATTTTGGCTTGAACCCGCAAGCGGCCCTGGACGCACCGCGCTGGCAATGGCTGGGGGGCATGAAGGTCGGGATCGAGCACGGGGCGTCACGGGACTTGGCCAACGCCCTGGCGCGACGGGGGCATGAGGTCCAGATCGCCAGCGACCTGACCGACTATGGCCGCGGCCAGATCATCCTGCGTGACCCGGTCAGCGGCGTGCTGTGCGGCGGGACCGAGCCTCGGGCGGATTCGCATATTGCTGTTTGGTGATGAGCGGTTTCACTCATCGGCCATTCCTGAGTGAACCTTGATGACAACCTTGCCCTTGGACCGTCCTTGTTCGACGTAGTCCAGGGCCTCGGCCGTCGCGTCGAAGGGGAAGGATCGGTCGACCACCGGCTTGAGGTTGCCGGACTCGACGAGCGTGGCGATTTCACGCAGTTGCGGACCACTGGCGCGCATGAACACGAAGGCGTAGCTCACGCCCTTTCGGCGGGCCTTGCGGCGTATACCGCTGCTCAACAGGCCCGTGATCAGTCTCAGCGGCCAGGAAAACCCCTGGGCCTGGGCGAACTGCGGGGTGGGTGGCCCCGAAATGGAAATGAGCTGGCCGCCGGGTTTGAGGATCTTCAGCGACTTCTCCAGTTCATCCGCGCCCAGGCTGTTCAACACGACGTCATAGTCCTGCAGAGCGCTTGAGAAATCCTGCTGCTTGTAATCGATGACAACGTCCGCCCCCAGCGCTTTGACCCAGGGCACATTGCCGGTGCTGGTGGAGGTTGCAACGAAGGCACCGAGGTGCTTGGCAAGCTGGATGGCGAGGTTGCCGACGCCACCTGAACCGGCCTGGATGAACACCTTTTGTCCTTTCTTCAATCGGGCTGTTTCAACCAGTACCTGCCAGGCCGTCAGGGCGGCCAAGGGCAGGGCGGCGGCTTCTTCCATGCTGACGTTCATGGGTTTCATGGCCAGGGCATTTTCGTTCACTGCAATCTGCTCGGCGAAGGTGCCGATGTGCCCGTCCGGGGCGCGGGCATAGACTTCATCACCTGGCTTGAATTGCTGGACGCGGGATCCCACACGCACCACGACCCCGGCCAAGTCATGGCCCAGCACCAAGGGAAATGAATAGGGCAGGATCAGTTTGAATTCGCCTTGGCTGATCTTGGAGTCCAGTGGATTGACGCTGGCGGCATGCACGCGGACCAGAACGTCGTGGTCACCCACTTCAGGGGCCGGTAGGTCGCCCATACGGCCACTGTTCCTGCCGTAGCGGTCGATTAAAAATGCCTTCATGGTGCTTTGCTCTCATAAGGGATGCAGCGCAGTGATCACCCGCCAGGCATCCAGGAATACCGGCGCTTTCCTTCGCGCCGGCGTCCGTTAGACGATGATCACGCCGGGTCTTGATAGCGTTCGGCAACATGGGACTGCCTGATTTGCCCGAGCAGCCCTTGGCGCGCTGCCTGCAAGGCATCCCAGCGTGCCTCTTCATGCAAGGGCGGTATGGTCACTGGCTCGCGACGATCAAAACCAACCAGCGCAGCATCGACCAGGTCACCGACTTCCATGATCTCATTCAGGGTATTGATATCGATGCCCGCGCGCTCCCATATCTCGGTACGGGTGGCCGCTGGCAGGACGGCTTGAACATAGACGCCTTTAGGGGATAGTTCCAGGCTGAGTCCCTGGGACAGAAACAACACGAAGGCCTTGGTCGCCCCATAGACCGACATCCCGAACTCCGGTGCCAGGCCAACAACGGAGCCGATATTGATGATCGCACCGTCACCCGCTTTGACCAGGCGTGGGGCGATGGCGCTGGCCAGCCGGACCAGCGCGGTGGTGTTGAGCGACACCAGGTGCGCGACGCTGTCGGTCGATTGCTCGATGAAGGATCCGGATTGGGCGGCACCGGCGTTATTGACCAGGATGCCGATGTTGGCGTCATCGCGCAGTCGGGCTTCGACGGCCGTCAGATCGCTGATCCGGGTCAGGTCGGCCTGGAGAATATCGACGGCAACGTTGTGTTCGCTGCGCAGCTTGGCGGCCAGCGCTTCCAGGCGCGCGCTGTCGCGGGCCACCAGGACCAGATCGTGTCCACGTTGCGCAAAGCGCTGGGCATAGACAGCGCCGATGCCGGTGGACGCGCCAGTGATGAGAACGGTTGTGCGAGTGTCCATGGGGCAGTCTCTTCTTCAAGGGGGTTGATGAGTGAGTCGCGCGCGCTGTCGTTCAGGCGTGCGGTCGGGTCTGGCCGGTGTTACCGCACGCTGGACTCAGCGAGCGTTGGGTAGTCGATGTAGCCCGTCGCACCACCTCCGTAGAGGGTAGCGGGATTGAACGCCGACAAAGGCGAGCCGGTTTTCAGCCGCTCCACCAGATCCGGATTGCCGATGAACGGCCGGCCGAAGGCGATCAAATCAGCCTTGTCTTCGACGAGTCGTGAGGTGGCCAGGTCCAGGTCGTAGCCGTTGTTGGCGATGTAGGTGTTTTTGAAGCGCTGGCGCAAAGCACCAAAGTCGAAGGGTGCAACGTCGCGCGGTCCGCCTGTCGCACCTTCGACCACATGCAGATAAACGATATCCAGGGCGTTGAGCTGGTCGACCAGGTAGTCGAACTGAGGCTGTGGCGCGCTGCTGGACACACCGTTGGCCGGCGAGACAGGCGATATGCGCAGGCCGGTGCGTTTGGCGCCGACTTCTTTCACGACGGCCGCGGTCACTTCCAGCAGCAGGCGAGCACGATTTTCAATCGAGCCGCCGTAGGCATCGGTACGCACGTTGGCGCCGTCCTTGATGAACTGGTCCAGCAAATAGCCGTTCGCGCCGTGGATTTCTACACCGTCAAATCCCGCAGCGATGGCGTTCGCCGCTGCCTGGCGAAAATCATTGACGATCCCGGGCAATTCGCTGATGTCCAGCGCGCGCGGCGCCGAGACGTCCTCGAAACGGTTGTTGACGAATACCTTGGTCGCCGGACGCAAAGCGGAGGGTGCCACTGGCGCGGCGCCGTTCTCTTGCAGGTCGACGTGGGAAACGCGGCCGACATGCCACAACTGCAGAAAAATTCGCCCGCCTTTGGCATGCACGGCATCGGTGACCGTACGCCAGCCGTCGATCTGCGCCTGGGTGTAGATCCCGGGTGTGTCCTGATAACCCTGTCCTTGCTGCGAAATCTGCGACGCTTCGGAGATGAGCAGGCCTGCTGACGCTCGCTGGCTGTAGTAAGTGGCAGCGAACTCGCTCGGTACAAAGCCTTGCCCCGCACGGTTACGTGTCAGCGGTGCCAGGACCACTCGGTTGGACAGCGTGAGATCACCCAGCTTATGGGGTGTGAACAGATTCCGGTCGGTCATGGCGTCTTGTTTCCGTAGGTTTGGATAAAGGATCGCGTGCAGTCTGGCGAGGCATCGACTCAGTCGAGCTCGGTCTGTTATTAGGATGATGATCGAAATCTAAGCTGTCAACGAATTTGATTACACCCGACATCTATGTATGATGCGAGCATGATTTTCGAGCAGCACGAGGGAGTGAAAAATGCGAGTGACCAAGGCCCAGGCCCAGGCAAATCGGGAGCACATCGTCAAGACGGCCTCTGTCCTGTTTCGCGAGCGAGGCTTTGACGGCGTAGGGGTGGCGGACCTGATGGCGGCCGCCGGCTTCACCCATGGCGGTTTCTACAAACATTTCGGCTCCAAGGCCGACTTGATGGCAGAAGCGGCCGCCAGCAGCCTTGCGCAATCGCTGACCGACAGCTCGGGCCTCGGCGTGCCTGGGTTCATCAATCTTTACGTGTCCAGGGACCACCGTGACGGCCGGGGCGACGGTTGCACCCTGTCGGCCCTGTGTGGGGACGCTGCGCGTCAATCGCCTGAGCTGAAGGCCACCTTTGCCAGCGGCGTGGAAAACACGCTGGCCGCACTCGAACGCCACTACGAGGCGGGGCAAGACGCGCCGCAGGAGACGATCAGGGCCAAGATGCTCGACACGTTGGCGCATGCCGTCGGTGCGATCATGTTGTCTCGCGCCTGTCCGGACGATTCCGCGCTGGCCGATGAAATACTCGAGGTTTGCCGCGCCCGGATAATCGCGGCGCTGCCGCCGTCGCCGGCGAAGCAGCCTTGATGCAAGGACACCGGGTACCGATTGACCTTATAGCGACGCCCTGACCACCAGCGGGCAATCCACGGGCTGGGCACCCGATACCTCGAGGTTCTCGATCAGGTGCCGGGCAGCCTGGCGACCGATCTCGTAGTACGGCAGTTGTACCGTTGTCAGGGGTGGGATGAACAACTCAGCGATGCCGATCATGTTGTCATAACCGAGCACAGCGACATCGTCGGGAATCTTCAGGCCACGGCCCAGCAACAGCTGATAGGCACAAAAGGCAATGCGATCGTTGCCGCAGACCAGGATGTCGAATTGCGGACGGCCGTCGACGATATGCCGGTCAAGAATGGCGGCGGTTTCACCGTAGGCGTCGTGATCGGAAAGGTCGTATTGCAGGAGTGCCTCGGGCGCGAGCGCGAATGTCTGGCAGGCGCGTTGCAGGCCTTGTTGGCGCAGGCGCCAGGCAACGCTCTTCCTGGGCAAATTGATGCACAGCGGGCGCCGATAGCCTTGGCTCAACGCATGCGCCATGGCTCGATGCTGTCCAGCTTCATCATCCGGCACATAACTGACCAACTGGTTGTCGTCCGCCAGGCAGTTGGCGAGCACCAGCGGTTTGCTCTTGAGTCGCTCGGGAATGCTCACCTGGCGCAATCCCATGGCGCTGAAGATCAATCCGTCAGGGCGATGCGACAACATCAGGTCGATGTTCTGGTCGGTGGGCGGGTTGCTCAACAGGTTGAGAATGAAGACGTTCCAGCCTGCCTGCTGCGCGGTCTGTTCGATGGACAACAGCAGCTCGACGGCGAATGGCGTGGTTGCAGTGTCCAACGCGAACACACCGATGGTGCGCGCCTGCAAGTTGTCGCCGCGCATCCTGCGCGCCGACAGGCTCGGTACGAATTGCAGTTCATCAATGGCGCGACGTACCCGCTGAAGGGTCTCGGGGCTCAGTTTTTCCGGCGTGTTGAGCGCGCGCGAAACCGTCATCAGGGATACGCCGGCCAGCTGTGCAACGTCTTTCACGGAAGTCATGCGAAGTGCGGCCAGTCAGGTTGACGCAGAATCATGACACAGGGTCCGGGCTTCTCGCGACTCCAATGGCGGTACTCACAGCCAGCCCGAGGCCAACGGCCACGCCTTGGGAATAGCGACGCGCCCGCCAGTGCCGTTTGCCAACAGTTTCACCCCGAGGCTGTCGGGCCGCGGATAGAGGCGGCTGCTGAGGCTGAAGCGGCCGTTTTCCTCAAACACTTCGATGGACGAGCGATCGAGAAATACCCGCAGGTGCAGTTGCGTTTGTGCCCGTTCTACCGACACGCTGCGCTGACCGCTCACCTGGGCACCCGAGTGGCTGCGATCGAGCACCAGGCGTTGTAGTGTCGCGTCGTAGTAAAGCAGGGTTTGTTCCTGCTCGTCGGCACTGCAGCGCAAGGCGATGCCTAGGTGGCCTTCGGTGCAGCCGCGCAGATCCAGGTGCACATGGATTTCGAGCCTGTCGCCCTTCACCTGTGGTACCCAGCGGCTGCCCGACTCGCCCCACGGCGCGATGCTCGGTAACGGCGCCTGGCGCAGCGCGGTCAGCTCTCGTGCCGGAAACACGCCAAGGCGATCGCCCTGCAGTTCAAGCTCGCGGGGCAAGCCAAGCATGCCGCACCAGTGATGGGCCTGGCTCGGCATCGGGCTTTCCCACATGTCCAGCCAGGCCCACACCAGGCGCCGACCATCGGCGGCTTCCAGCGTTTGCGCGGCATAGAAATCGTGGCCGTTATCCAGTTCGATGAACGGCCCGCCAGTGAAGTGCCATTCACTGTCGAGCCGGCCAATGCGGTAGCCGGTCTGGTACTTGTTGAGTCGTTCGTAGCCAACTGGTCGCATGCCCTGGGGGGAGTACAGCAGTACGTCACGCCCGTTCAGGCGAAACAGGTCCGGGCATTCCCACATGTAGCCATCGCCCTCGTTGCCGCTGGATACGTAGTCGAGGAATTCCCAGGCGCGCAGGTCGGTGGAGCGGTATAACGGCAGCAGCGGCGTATCGCCCAGGCGCGCGCCGGCAATCAAGTACCAATAGCCATCCGACTGCCAGACCTTGGGGTCGCGAAAGTGCATGATCGCGGCTTGCGGTGCCTCCTCTATGACGGCGCCGTGCTTGACGAACCGGACGCCGTCGACACTGGTGGCCAGGCACTGGACCTGGCGGATCAGACGTTCGTCGCCGACTTCTCCCAACCATGTGTGCCCGGTGTAGATCAGCGCCAGGGTGTCGCCACACACCACCGCACTACCGGAAAAACAGCCGTCGCGGTCGAAGTCATCCCCCGGTGCCAGGGCAATGGGCAGGTGCTGCCAATGGACCAGGTCGGCGCTTTTGGCGTGACCCCAGTACATCGGACCCCATTTGGCGTCGAAGGGGTGGTGTTGGTAGAACACGTGGTATTCGCCACGAAAAAACACCACTCCGTTAGGGTCGTTCATCCAGCCCGCGACAGGCGCCAGATGATAGTCAGGTCGATAATCGTCGATGACGCGGGACTGATCGTCACTCAGCGCTTGCTGCGCGCGTTCGAGGGGGGTTGGCATGGGTGCGTTCATGGTATTCACAGACAGGGTCATAGAGCGCCTGCTTTTGGCGAGCGCTGGAGGATGTCCTGTGCGAGGACTTCAATGACGGCAGGATGGCGTCTCAGGGCTGTACCGTCGGCATCGAACAGGTGCAGATTGTCGAACGCCAGTTGCAGTTCAACCCGATCGCCCACGTGCCATCCGGCGTTGACCTCGCAGCGACAGATCAGGGGTTCATCCTCGCCTGTCTCCAGGTGCACGTAGGTCTCGCTGCCCAGGTATTCGACCCCGGCCACGACGACTCCGGCGTTTCCCTGCGTGGCTATGAGCGACACGTGTTCCGGGCGAACCCCGAGGGTCAGCGGGCTGTCCGCTGCCAGGTGGGCGCTGTCGAAGGGAAGGGACGTCATCCCCAATAAAGGGCTATCGATCAGGCTGGTTTCGCCGGGAGTATGCAGGCGTGCCGGCAGAAAGTTCATCTTGGGCGAGCCGAGAAAACCGGCGACAAAACGGCTGGCCGGATGCTCGTAGAGTTCCCGTGGCGAGCCGACCTGCTCGATACGGCCGCCATTGAGCACGACAATCTTGTCGGCCAGGGTCATCGCTTCAACCTGATCGTGGGTCACGTAGATCATGGTCGAGCCCAATCGCCCATGCAGTCGGGCGATTTCGTTGCGCATCTGCACGCGCAGGGAGGCGTCCAGGTTGGAAAGCGGTTCGTCGAACAACAGGATGTCCGGTTCCCGTGCCATGGCCCGGCCCATGGCGACCCGCTGGCGCTGGCCGCCCGAGAGTTCCCTTGGCTTGCGTTGCAGCAGTTTGTCCAATTGCAGGATCTGCGCGGTTTTCAGCACCCGCTCGCGCAGGCTGGTCTTTTCGGTCTTGGCCAGCTTGAGGCCGAAGCTGATGTTGTCGTAGACGCTCATGTGCGGGTACAGCGCATAGGACTGAAACACCATGCCGACGCCACGCTCGCGCGGTTCCAGGTCGTTGACCCGGCGCCCGTCGATCAGCAGGTCGCCGCCACAGATCGAATCCAGTCCGGCGATCAATCGCAGCAGGGTCGACTTTCCGCAGCCCGAAGGGCCGACGAAGACCACGAATTCACCCGCCGAGATTTCCAGGCTGACGTCACGAAGAATGCGTGCGCCGCCCAATTGTTTGTTCACGTTGTCCAGCTTCAACTTGATCACGATGCTGTTCCTTTCTTGTCTGTGTTGGGCCTCAACCCTTTAACGCGCCGGCAGTGAGGCCGGAAACGATGCGGCGCTGGAAGATCAGCACCAGAATCACCAATGGCACCGTGACCAGCACCGACGCCGCCATCAACAGGCCCCAGGGCAACTCATGGGGGCTGCCGCCGGAAATCAGCGCGATGGCGACTGGGACCGTGCGTTGCGAGTCGGTCAGGGTGAAGGTCAGGGCAAACAGGAACTCGTTCCAGGCGGCGATGAAGGCCAGGAGGCCAGTGGTGACCAGTGCCGGCCAGAGCAATGGCAACAGCACGCGGGTCAGCGTGACCCAGGGTGATGCACCGTCCATGATGGCGGCCTCTTCCAGTTCATGAGGCAGTTGTCCCATGAAGGTGGTCAGCACCCAGACGGTGAAGGGCAGGGTGAAAATCGTGTAGCTCAGGATCAACGCCCAGGATGTGTTGTACAGGCCCAGGGCACGGATTACCTCGAACAATCCCGACAGCACCGCGACTTGCGGAAACATCGAAACACCGAGGACCATCATCAACACCGTACCGCGTCCGCGAAACTTCACCCGGCCCAGGGCATAGGCAGCGGTCAGGCTAAGGAACAGCGCCAGCGTGACCACGCACAGCGCCACCACCAGCGAGTTGCCGATGGCCCGCAGAAACGAGGCCTGGTTGAGCACGGCGGCATAGTTGGAGAAATCCGGGTTATCAATCCAGTAGCTGACCTGGAACAACGCGCTGGACGGCTTCAGCGATGTCACGATGGCGTAGTAGAAGGGGAAGACCGCATACACCAGCAAGATCCCGATCAGGCACCAGAACCCGAGACGCAGCAGGTTTTTTTTCAGCAGTCGCGGGCTCATGAGCGGACCTCCAGCTGACGGCGTCCGAGGTACAGGTAAACCATGGCGATCACCGCAACGACCAGGAACAGCAAAGTCGAGGCGGCGCTGCCGTAACCGACATCCTGGAACTCCACCAGGTGCTGGCGGGCATAGACCGACATGCTCATAGTGCTCGACGAGTTCGAGGTCAGCACGTAGATGACGTCGAACACCCGCAAGGAATCGAGGATGCGAAAGATCGCCGCCACCAGCAACGCTGGCATCAGCAGTGGCAGGGTGACCCGCCAGAACACTTTCACCGGGTGGATGCCGTCGACCCTGGCGGCTTCGTAGCAGTCGCTGGGCAACATCTGCAAGGCCGCCAGCATCAGCAGGGTGACGAAGGGCACGGTCTTCCAGACGTCGACGATGATCACCGCCCACATCGACAGATCCGCATCGGCGGTCCAGGCCAGGGGCGCGTCGATCAGGCCCAGACCGAGCATCAGGTGATTGATGATGCCGAACTGATCGTTGAGCATCCATGACCAGATCTTCGCCGAGACGATGGTCGGGATCGCCCAGGGGATCAGGATCAACGCCCGCACCAGTGCCCGTCCGCCGAACTGGACGTTGAGCAGCAACGCCACCAGCAGCCCCAGGACGATTTCCAATCCCACTGACACCACGGTGAAATGCAAGGTGTTGCGCACCGCATTCCACCACTGTGGGTCGGCAAGCAGGCCTGACCAACCAGCACTGCTGTGAAACAGATAATTACTCAAGCCGACAAAGGTCGCGTCGCCGGTGTCGGCCAGGCTGGCGTCGGTCAGGCTGAACCAGAATGTGCGCAACAACGGCCAGGCCGCCACCAGCGCCAGGCACAGCAGCATCGGGGTCAGGAACAGCCAGGCGGCGCGAACGCGACGGCGTTGTACCGGCGTTTCCCGGGTGAGCAGGTACTCGTCGTCGGGGGCGAGTGTGGTGGAGACAGACATGGTGATTTCCTTCCTTGTGGCTTACCAGTTCCGGCGTTTGATGCGCGTGAGTTCGCTTTCCAGTTCGGCCAGCGCCTGATCCACCGGCCGCTCGCCCGCCAGCACGCCATGCACTTGATCGAAGAACGCGTTGGAGACCCGTGGATAGCGGTCGGCGGTGATTGAAGCGGGGCGCATGACCCCATCGTTGAGGATGCTGCGCAGTTGGCTGTAGTAAGGCATGGCCGCAAGCAATTCGGGATCCTGGTACAGCGACTCGATCACCGGGTTGTAGGCGCCAACCAGGGCGCGGTGTTTCTGCTGTTGGGCGCTGCTCAGGTAGCTCACCAGTTCCGCGGCGAGCTTGGGGTTGGCGCTGTAGCGCGACACGGCCAGGCCCCAGCCGCCGAGGGTGGACGCGTGGGTGCCTGTCGCGCCGCCGCGGGGCAGGGGCGCGACGCCGACCTTGTCTTTGACGGCGCTGTCCTGGCTTTGCACCAGGGCCCAGACATACGGCCAGTTACGCATGAACAGCGCATTGCCCGACTGGAAGACGCCGCGTCCTTCCTCCTCGGTGTAATTGAGCACGCCACGGGGGGCGATGTCCCCGACCCAGCTCTTGGCCAGGGTCAACGCCGCCCTTGAGGCCGGGCTGTTGACCACGATGTCGCCTCGCGTGTTGACCAGCCCGCCTTGGGGTTGGCTGCTGATCCACTCCAGAGCATTACAGGTCAGGCCTTCGTAGGCGCGTCCCTGGAATACATAACCCCAGGCATTGGCGTTCCCGGCATCGCGCTCGGCCTGCTGGACAGTCCTGGCGGTCGCCGTCATTTCCTCCCATGTCTGGGGCACGGGCTTGTTGTACTTCTCGAGCAGGTCCTTGCGGTAATACAACAGCCCTGAGTCGGTGAACCACGGCATGGTCACCAGGCGGCCGTTCACCGTGGCGTTGTCCACCTGGGCCTGGAAGTAACCCTGGGTAGCGTTGGCAGGCAGCACCTCGCGCAAGTCCATCAAATGCTTGGCCAACATTCCCGGCCACACCATGTCGATCTGGATGATGTCGATGTCGCTGGACTGCGCGCTGAGGATCTGTTGGTAGAACGACAACCGCTCGGTCGCCGAGTTAGGCGTGGAAACCACCTCGACGCTGTTGCCGGTCTGCTTCGACCACGCCTCGACGGCTTCCTTGCAAAGCTGCAATTCAGCACCCACGGCACCGCAGGAAATCGTCAGGTTGGCGGCTGTGGAGAGGCACGGAAACCCGACACAAAGGCCGAGCAGCGCCGCTGGAAGGAGCGATTTGAGCTGTTTCATAAAGCCCTCTTTATTTTTGTTTTTAGAAAAGTTAACGTTAACATCGCCAAATGTAGCAGTGTATTTGCGATGAGGCATCCTTTTTTTCCTGAGTTTTGACAATTCAGAACCTGGGTGAAAAAGGCCGCTCACGGCAACAGAACAATAAAAACAAAACAGGGAAATCCACATGCAGAAAGCATCAAGCTGGCTACTCGCAAGCGTGCTCGGCGCCTCGGCGGCCACCTCTCAGGCCGCGACTCTGGAAGAGCGCATGGCCGCGTTCGAGGCCCGTGCCAGCGCAGCGGAAAAGCGTGCCGCCGCCGCCGAACAACAAACCCAGGCGCTTGCCAGGGAACTGCAGCAAATCAAACTCGCCGCGCCCGCCATGCAACCGTCAGTGTCCACCGCTGAGGCCCCCACGCTGGATGCACGCCTGGCCAAACTCGAAGCCCGCCAGCAAAGTACGGAAAAGCAGGGCAGTGGCCCACACCTCACTGACGGCTTCAGCTTCAAGGGCTACGCCCGCTCCGGGTTGCTGATCAATGATGGGTTGGGCGGCGGTCGTGGCGGCCCGTACACCACCCCGGCGGGCTCTGTCGGTGGCGCCGTCGGGCGACTTGGCAACGAGGACGACACCTACATGCGCATCGACCTGTCGAAAGAGCTGTACGCGCAGAACGGCACCCGCTCCAAATTCACGGTGTCCATCGCCGATGGCGTGGAGAGTTCCAACGACTGGACCGCCGAGGAAAGCAACCTGAACGTGCGCCAGGTGTTTACCGAACTCGATCACCTGGCGGCATTCAAGGGCAACTCGATGTTCGAAAATTCCACCCTGTGGGCAGGCAAGCGCTTCGACAGGGACAACTTCGACATCCATTGGCTGGACTCCGACGTTGTCTACCTGGCCGGCACCGGCGGCGGTATCTACGACGTGCAGATGAACAAGGACTGGCGCTCGAATTATTCGCTGATCGGTCGTAACTACGGGGATTTCAGCGAGGGCGGCGTCAATGCCGATGTGGAAAGCTACATCCTGACGTCCAACCAGTTTTTCGACGGTGGGCAGTGGCAGTGGATGTTCAACGCCATTGGTTCGAAGAAAAACGACTTCGGCACGCGCACCAATGAAGCGGGGCTGACGCCGGCCGATTCCGGCTTGCACAGCATGGTCGCCAATCACCAGAAAACTTTCTTCGGCCGCGAGGGCTTCTTCAAGACCGCGCTGCTCTATGGGCAGGGTTTGGGGGCTGAGGTCAAGAACATCGGCGCTGATGGCGAACTGATCGACGATGCCCGTGCCCTGCGTGTGGCGCTGTACGGCGAGACGCCCCTGGCGCCCAACTGGCGCATCGGCCCGAGCCTGTTGGCCGAGCAAAGCAAGGACCGCTACGTCAAGGGCGACGACTATCGTTGGATGACCCTGAACGTGCGGTTGGCCAACGAAATCAACAGCAATTTCGAAATGGCCTACGAGATGAGTTGGCAAACCATGCAGCTCGACCCCAAGGGCTACCTGCAACGCAATGCGGTCGACGGTAACTTCTGGAAGTTCACGGTCGCCCCGACCTTCAAGCCAGACCTGGGCGATCTGCTCACGCGTCCCGAGCTACGCCTGTTCGCCAGCGTGATGAACTGGTCGTCGGACCTGGACCGGTACAGCACCACGGATTCCTTCGGCAAGACCGACTTCAACGCCGGCGGCGTCTGGCAGTACGGCATGCAGATGGAAACCTGGTTCTGAGACCCACCAGTCGAGACCTGTGGGAGCGAGCTTGCTCGCGATAGCGGTGGATCAGCCTGGACAGGTGTTGGATGTGCCGCCGTCATCGCGAGCAAGCCCGCTCCCACAGGTAATGTGGTCCACTTAGGAAAAACGTGGACTCTGTGGCGAGGGAGCTTGCTCCCGCTCGGCTGCGAAGCAGTCGTGAACCGGCGGTTGCGGTGTGTCTGATGCTCCGCATTCGGCAGGTTTTGGGGCCGCTGCGCAGCCCAGCGGGAGCAAGCTCCCTCACCACGGTTGTCGACGGCTATTACCGTGCATGCCAACCCAGCTGACCTGAGATCTGTTGGGTGGCTTGCATCAGTTGCTTGACGTAGTCCTGCTTCAACTCTTCCCTGAAGCGAAAGCAGGGGAATGAAACGCTCATCCCGCCGATCACGTGGCCAAAGCGGTCGCGGATCGGTGCCGCCAGGCAACGCATGTTGTCTTCGAACTCTTCATGATCCTCGGCGTAGCCTTGTTGGCGAACGGTCTCCAGTTCCTGCAGATACGCCTCGGCACTGGTCAAGGTATTGGCTGTGCGGCGCTCGAAGCTTTCCTGCGCAAGGTGCGCCAGCAGCTCTTCTTCTTCAAGCCAGGCCATCAGCACCTTGCCGATACCGGTGCAGTACAGCGGTGCCCGCCGACCGATCCGCGAGTACATGCGCAGGTTGTACTTGGAGTCGATCTTGTGCACGTAGACGATGCTGCCTTCGTCGAGAATCCCCAGGTGGACGGTCTCGCCCGTCAGCTCGTTGATCCGCCGCATGCCCGGCTCCGCTTCCCGGACGATGTCGAGGTGGGGCAGGGCCTGGGCGCCCAGTTCGAAGAGCCGCACGCTGAGGCGATAGCGATCCTCGGCATCCTGCACCACATACCCCCGCGCCTTGAGCGACTGCAAAAAGCGATAAACCGTGGCCTTGGACATGTCCAGTTTGGTGGCGATTTCCGAGACGCCGCTTTCTTCCGGATGCTCGGCCAGTGCCTCGAGCACGGCCATGGTCCGGCCCACTGCCGACACCAGCTCGTTGTTTGGAATGACGCTGTTGTCCATGAAGGCTCCAACGTGAAAAGTAAAACTCAAGGATATACGCAAGCAGAACAAAACGCTGTTTCATTTTTGCTTGACGAGACCGGAAATCTGACTAGACTCGGGCCTTGAGATAAAAATGAAACGCCGTTTTAAAAACAAGAAAGGCGCGTTGATTATGGATATAACGCTTAACCATGGCCCGGAGATCCGCTTCGCCCGTCCACTGAAGGTGGCGTTGGTAGGGGAATGCATGATCGAGATGCGTGGTGAACCGGGTGCCGCGATCATGCAGACCTTCGGTGGCGATACGCTCAACACCGCGGTCTACCTGGCCCGATTGAATCCCCGTGGCGCAGTTGCCCTGGACTACATGACGGCCGTAGGCAGCGATGCGTTCAGCGTTGCCATGCGCCGGTCCTGGCTGGATGAAGGGATCGGTGACGTCCATGTCCGCGTGATTGAAGACGCGCTGCCGGGGCTGTATTTCATCCAGACCGATCCGCGTGGCGAGCGGCGTTTCCTCTACTGGCGCGGGGAGGCAGCGGCGCGGCGCATGTTCGACGGCCCCGAGGCCGACACCCTGCTCAATGGACTGGCCGATTACGACTACGTCTACCTGAGCGGCATCAGCCTGGCGATCCTTACGCCAGAAGGGCGCCAACGCCTGATCCAGGCCTTGCACCTGGCGCGCCGAGGGGGCACGCGCATTGTTTTCGACAACAACTACCGTCCCCACCTCTGGCCCGATCCCGAAGCGGCCCGGCAGGTCTACCGCGAACTATTGCGCCTGACCGACCTGGCCCTGATCACCTGGGAAGATGACGCCATCCTGTTCGGCTACCGCGACACCGATGCCTTGTTCAGTGCTTATGCGCAGGAGGGAGTCGGCGAAGTGGCCCTCAAGCGCGGCGCCGACTCCTGCTTGATCCAATGCCCGGCTGGCCGTTTCGAAGTGCCCGCCCAGCATGTTGCCCATGTCATCGATACCACCGCCGCCGGCGATTCGTTCAACGCCGCTTACCTGGCCTGCCGCCTGCGGGGCGGCGACCCGGAGCAGGCCGCCCGCTGGGGCCATCGCCTGGCGGCCCAGGTTGTCCAGTACCGGGGGGCGCTGATTCCCCAGGCGGCGATGCCGAAAATGGGCGCGTCCTCTCTTTCTTCTGTTGCACAGGTCTGACTTTATGAAAATCGTTGAAGCGCGCGTCATCGTCACCTGCCCGGGTCGCAATCTGGTTACGTTGAAGATCGTCACCGATGAAGGTCTCTACGGCATTGGCGATGCAACCTTGAATGGCCGCGAACTGGCGGTCGTCGCCTATCTGGAGGAGCACGTCCTGCCCGCGCTGATCGGCCGCGATGCCCATCGCATCGAAGACATCTGGCAGTACCTCTATCGCGGTGCGTATTGGCGCCGTGGCCCGGTGACCATGACCGCTATCGCCGCCGTCGACGTGGCACTCTGGGACATCAAGGCCAAGGCCGCGAACATGCCGTTGTACCAGTTGCTCGGTGGCAAGAGTCGCGAGCGGGTAATGGTCTACGGGCATGCCACCGGCAAGGACATCGAAGGCTGCCTGGACGAAGTCGCTCGCCATGTCGAGTTGGGCTACAAGGCCGTGCGCGTGCAATGCGGCATACCGGGTATCGCCACCACCTACGGCGTCGCCAAGCGCAGCGGCGAACGCTATGAGCCGGCCGACAGCGACCTGCCCGCCGAACACGTCTGGGACACTGCCAAATACCTCAACCACGTGCCCAAGCTGTTTGCCGCCGTGCGTGAACGCTTTGGCGACGACCTGCATATCCTTCACGACGTGCACCATCGCCTGACGCCCATCGAAGCGGGGCGCCTGGGCAAGGCCGTGGAGCCGTACAACCTGTTCTGGCTCGAAGACTGTACGCCGGCCGAAAACCAGCAGAGCTTTCGCCTGATCCGCCAGCACACCACCACGCCCCTGGCGGTTGGCGAGGTGTTCAACTCCATCCATGACTGTCGCGAGTTGATCCAGGAACAGTTGATCGACTACATCCGCACGACGCTGGTGCATGCCGGCGGCATCACCCATGTGCGGCGCATTGCCGATTTCGCCGCACTGTTCCAGGTGCGTACCGGTTTTCACGGCGCCACCGATCTGTCACCGGTGTGCATGGGGGCGGCCCTGCATTTCGATACCTGGGTGCCCAATTTCGGCATCCAGGAACATATGCCTCATGAAGAGCGCATCGATGAAGTCTTCCCCCATGCTTATCGCTTCGAGGACGGTCATTTCACGCCCGGCGATGCGCCGGGGCATGGCGTCGACATTGATGAAGACCTCGCCCGCCAATACCCCTACAAGCGCGCCAGCCTGCCGGTCAACCGTCTTGAAGACGGCACGCTCTGGCACTGGTGAAGCGTTTCCAACCCATCAAGCGGCGGGGCGGATATCCCCGCCAGGAGTGACCCGATGAAAGCGTTCCAGGTAAGAGCACCCTTCGAGTTCGGGCTGGCCCAGGTCGACCGACCCCAGGTTGCCCATGGCGAGGTCCAGGTCGATGTGGCCTACGCCGGCATCTGCGGCTCGGACATGCACATCATTCATGGGCAGAACGCATTCGTGCGTTTCCCCCGAGTCACCGGCCATGAGTTTTCCGGGGTGATCCGGCAAGTTGGCGAAGGTGTCGAACACCTGCAAGTGGGCGATCGGGTGTGCATCGATCCGGTGATCAGTTGCGGCACCTGTTATCCCTGCCGCATCGGCCGACCGAATGTCTGCACGCGGCTGCAAGTGATCGGCGTGCATCGTGACGGTGGTTTCAGCGAGCAGGTGTGCGTACCGGCCGAGAACGCCCACCGCTTGCCCGATTCGATGTCCCTCAGCCACGGTGCCCTGGTGGAGCCTTATTCCATTGCCCTGAATGTGCTCGATCGCATGCAGCCCCATCCGGGCGACAGCGTGCTGATCTACGGTGCCGGGGTGATCGGCCTGACCCTGGTGCAGATGGCCCGGGCACTGGGGCTGACCGACATCACCGTGACCGATGTCATCGACAGTCGCCTGGAGACGGCGCGGGCACTGGGTGCGAGCCGGACCCTCAACGGCCAGCAAGTCGATGTCGAAGCCACGATGCGTGAACTCACCCAGGGTGAAGGCGTGCCGTTGATTGTCGACGCCGCCTGCATCCCGGCACTGATGCCGCAGATGGTGCGCCTGGCCTCGCCGGCCGGACGCATCGGCCTGCTGGGGTTCAATGCCACGCCCAGCGACCTGGTGCAGTTGGAGATGATCAAGAAGGAACTGACCCTGGTGGGCTCACGGCTCAATAACCGCAAGTTCCCCAAGGTGATCGAACTGATCGCCAGCGGCCAGTTGCAGGTCCAGGACCTGATCAGCCATCGCGTCACGTTCGACGAAATGCCCGGTGCCATCGACCTGATCGAAAAACACCCCGAGCAAACCCGAAAGGTACTGGTGGAACTGACGAACGCCCACCACTGATCTTCCGACCTTATCGTGCCCGAGTGCGGGCACCCTCACCGAATAAACACAACAAGCGGGAGGCTCCACCATGTTTGGTCAAGGACGTAGCTTAATCATCATCATGCTGTTCCTGGCCGGGGTCATCAATTACCTCGACCGCTCGGCATTGTCTGTGGCGGCGCCTTTCATCCAGAAGGACTACGGTCTGAGTACGGGTGAAATGGGCATGATCTTCAGCAGTTTTTTCGTTGGCTATGCCGCCTTCAATTTCATCGGTGGCTGGGCCGCCGACCGTTATGGCGCCAAGACCACGCTGCTGTTGGCCATGGTCTTGTGGTCGTTGTTCAGCGGCCTGACCGTGCTGACGGTGGGCTTCGCTTCGCTGGTGCTCATCCGGATTCTGTTCGGCATGGGCGAAGGACCGCTGAGCGTTACCACCAGCAAAATGGTGAACAACTGGTACACCCCCAAGCGCAGGGCGCGGGCGATAGGCACGTCGATGTCCGGCACGCCATTGGGCGGGGCGATTTCCGGTCCCGTGGTAGGCTTTATCGCCGTCACCTACGGCTGGAAGATGTCGTTCATTATCATCATGCTGATCGGCCTGGTCTGGGCGGCGGTGTGGTTCAAGTTCGTCAAGGAAAGGCCAGAGGGCGAGGGTGCCGAGGAGATTCTTCGGGCCGAGGGGCAAAGCGAGCTGGCGGCACAACCGGTGTTTCCGCTGCGGTACTACCTCAAGCAACCGACGGTGCTGTTCACGTCCCTGGCGTTCTTTTCCTATAACTACACGCTGTTCTTCTTCCTGACCTGGTTCCCCAGCTACCTGACCATGGCCCACGGCCTGAACGTCAAGGACATGAGCATCGCCACGGTCATTCCCTGGGTCCTGGGTTTCCTCGGCCTGGCCTTGGGCGGTTTCATTTCCGACTTCGTGTTCAAGAAAACCGGGCGGATGATGTTCTCGCGTAAAGTGGTGCTGGTGACATGCCTGTTGGCCTGCGCCGTCTGTATCGCTTGTGCCGGGATGGTCAAGACCTTGTATCCGGCGGTCATCCTCGTCGCCTTGGCAGTGTTCTTCCTTTACCTCACCGGCGCTATTTACTGGGCGATCATCCAGGACACCGTCCCGGCGGCGCGGGTGGGTGGGGTCAGTGGCTTCATGCACTTTCTGGCGAACACCTCGGGCATTGTCGGCCCAACCTTGACCGGCTTTCTGGTGCAATTCACCGGCTCGTTCACCAGTGCGTTCCTGCTGGCGGGACTGTTGACCGTGATCGGTGCCGTGTGTGTGGCACGCTATGTGAAACCCCTGGCGCTAGCTAATACCGGCGACTCGGCGGCACAAGGTTCGCAACCGGCTTCGGCCCTGAGCCATCCCTGAACAGAAGGAGCGTATTGATGCCTGTTGTGAAACGAGTGCTTTCCACTGGCGCAGCAGCGCAGATCGGTATCGTGCATCTGGGCTTGGGCGCGTTTCATCGCGCCCACCAGGCGGTCTACCTGCAACGCCATCTCAACCGTCATGGTGAAAGCGACTGGGGGCTGTGCAGCGCCAACCTGCGCTCCAATCGCACCTTGGTCGATCAATTGCGCGAGCAGGACGGTCGCTACCACGTTGCCGAGTACCGCGACCGCGAGCAGGTGACCCTGCGCGAGATCGCGGTCTTGCGCCAGGCCTTGTATGTGGGCGAGGGCGGCCACGACCTGGAGTTGCTATTACAGCGGATGGCTGCGCCGCAAACGCGGATCGTCACGCTCACCGTCACCGAAAAAGGCTACTGCCTGAGCCCATCCTCCGGGCAGTTGCGCAGCGAAGATCCGCTGATTGCCCATGACATCGCTCATCCGCAAGCGCCGCGCTCAGCGCCTGGCATTGTCCTTGAGGCCCTGCGTCGCCGTCGTACCGCCGGCATCCCGCCATTCACCGTGTTGTGCTGCGACAACATGCCCGACAACGGTCAACGCACCCGCCAGGCGGTCAGCGCGTTGGCGACGAGGCAGGATGAGGCGCTGGCGCAGTGGATCGACCAACAGGTGGCGTTTCCCAGCTGCATGGTCGATCGCATTGTGCCCGCGATGGACGGCGAGTCCTTTCGACGGCTGGAACAATTGGACTGTCACGACCCGGCGGCAGTGGTCTGTGAAAGCTTCAGCCAATGGGTGATCGAGGATCACTTCCCCCTGGGCCGTCCGGACTGGGAAGTGGAAGGCGTGCAGATGGTGGAAGACGTGCGCCCGTTTGAAACGATGAAGCTGCGCATGCTCAATGGCAGCCATTCGTTGCTGGCCTACGTGGGGTTGCTGGCCGGCCATGAGTCGGTGTTCGACGCCGTCAGTGACGCGAATCTGGCACGGCTCTTCGAGCGTTACATGGCTGAGGAAGCGGCGCCCACCCTGGACATGCCGGCGGGCATCGATCTTTCGCTGTATGCCCGCGATCTGAAGGCGCGCTTTGCCAATGACAGCCTGCAACATCGCCTGCGCCAGATCGCCATGGACGGTTCGCAGAAGCTGCCGCAACGCTGGTTGCTCGGCGCCCGGCAATTGCTCGACCAGGGGCGAGGTATCGGCTGTACCGCGCTGGGCATCGCGGCATGGATTCATTACTGCACACGACCTTTGCCTGGTCATCCGATGCACGTGATTGATGACCCTTTGAGTGCGACTTTTGCCGATCTGGCGGGTCGCTTCGACGGCGCATCGTTGGTGGAGGCCTTTCTCGATTTGAACGAAGTCTTCCCGGCCGCGTTGTCGGAGCGTCCGGCGTTTCGCGAGGCCGTGCACCGTGCTTATACCGCGCTGACCCGCGACGGCATCGGCAGCCTTTTGCAGACCTTTGCCGCACCCAACTAACAAAAAGGAGAACAACATGGAACAGACATGGCGTTGGTTTGGCCCCAAAGACCCGATCTCCCTGGCGGACGTTCGCCAAACCGGTGCGACCGGCATCGTCACCGCATTGCACGAAATCCCTAATGGCCAGGTGTGGCCGGTGGAGGCTATCGCGGCTCGTAAAGCGATGATCGAAGCGGCCGGTTTGAGCTGGTCAGTGGTGGAAAGCATTCCGGTGCACGAGGACATCAAGCGTGGCTGCGGGCGGCGTGACGAGTACATTGCCAACTACCAGCAAAGCGTGCGCAACCTGGCGAGCTGCGGCATCGATATCGTGTGCTACAACTTCATGCCGGTATTGGACTGGACTCGCACCGACCTGACCTATGAGCTGGCGGATGGTGGCTGGGCGCTGCGTTTCGATCAAACCGCGTTTGCCGCCTTCGACCTGTTCATCCTCCAGCGCCCGGGGGCGCAGGCTGAATACAGCGCCGAGGATATCCAGCAGGCCAAGGTCTACTTCGAACAACTGACGCCAGCCCGACGCGAAACCCTGGTCAACACCCTGATTGCTGGTTTGCCCGGCGCCGAGGAACACTACAGCCTGGACAATTTTCGTGACTTGCTGCGCACCTACGCCAACATCGACGAGGCCAAGTTGCGTGAACACCTGGGGTATTTTCTGCGTGCGGTGATCCCGGTGGCGGAGGAAGTGGGGGTACGCATGGCGATCCATCCGGACGATCCACCTCGGGCGCTGCTGGGGCTGCCACGCATCCTCTCCACCGCTGAAGATGCCCAATGGTTGTTGGATGCCGCCCCGAGTCCGGCCAATGGCCTGACGTTCTGCACCGGTTCCTATGGTGTGCGCGAAGACAACGACCTGGTGGCGATGGCCAAGCAGTTTGCGCCGTTCATCTACTTCACCCACCTGCGCTCAACCCGCCGGGAGGCCGACCCACGCAGCTTTCACGAAGCCCATCACCTGGGTGGCGACGTCGACATGGTCGGAGTCATCAGTGCCTTGGTGGCCGAAGAGCGCAGGCGTGAGCGCGAAGGTGGCCCGCGCTTGCCGCTACGACCGGACCATGGGCATCAACTGCTCGATGACCAGCACCGCAAAAGCAATCCCGGCTACTCGCTGATCGGTCGCCTCAAAGGCCTGGCGGAAATCCGTGGTGTGGAACTGGCCGTGCGGAAACAGTTGGGCTGAGGCTTGAAAATAAACAGGGGAAATCTGTCAGGCCAAAAAGCCTGTGGCGATGCGTCAGTTACCGAGGGCTTTTGTGGCGAGGGGATTTATCCCCGTTGGGTTGCGAAGCAGCCCCAAGGATTGAATGCGATCAGCCTGACACACCGCAGTGACTGGCTTGGGGACTGCTGCGCAGCCCAACGGGGATAAATCCCCTCGCCACAGGTTCGGTGTGCAGTTGAGTGAGTTTGAGTGATCCACATCAACGCCCATCCACCGCCGGTCTAATCGCTCATGTCTTCCGGCCCCAGCGCCTGCAACCAACGGTTCTCCGAGCGGCTCAGATGCTGGCGCATGGAGGTTTGAGCACCGAGCACATCCTTGTTGGCGACGGCGTGCAGGATCGCCTCATGCTCGATGACGGCGGCTTCCCAGGTCAACGCGTTCTCGGAGTGCTTGCTCAGGTGTGCCGAAATAGGGTTATGTCGTTCATCAAACAGCGCGGTGATGATCCGGACCAAAGCAGAGTTACCGCTCATTTTGGCCAGGCGCTGATGAAACCTGCGGTCGTCCTCCAGAGGGGGCTGGCCGTTGGCGATGCTGGCGCGCATGGCGTCGATACATTCCTGCAGATAGCGGTAGTCGCTTTTTTTGCCGTGCAAACAGGCCAGGACCACCGACTCGCCTTCGATCAAGGCGCGCGCCTGCATCAATTCCGACGGGCTCTCGCCCAAGGTTTCGCCCTTGTTTTTCCCGTCCATGGACCGGGTGCGCACGTACACGCCCGAGCCCATCTTGATTTCAATGTCGCCCTCGATTTCCAGGGCGATGAGTGCCTCGCGCAGCGAAGGCCGGGAAACCCCCAGCAGTTGAGTCAAATCGCGTTCGGGAGGAAGCCTGGAGCCTGCCTTGAAGTCCTCCTGGACGATGTAGTTTCGCAGTTGGTCAGCGATTTTCTGGTACGGCTTTCGCTCAGCGGCGTTGATCGGTGAGACCATGGCAACGGTGTCCATCAGATAGTCTGCGAAGGCTACCATAGGCGCTTGATGCTGTTCATTCATGTGGGCGCGGTGGTGCGGCAATCACATCACCGCGCCAATCTGCCAAGGCACAAACTCATTGTCGCCCAAGCCGTTTTCTTCACTGCAGGTGCGGCGTCCGGAAGCGGTATCGAGCATCAATTGGAACAACCGTTCACCGGCCTCGGCCACCGACTCCAGGCCATCGACAATGCCTCCGGCGTTGAAATCCATGTCCAGCTCCATGCGTTGGAACAGGCGGGTGTTGGTGGCGATTTTCAAGGATGGTGTGGGCTTGCACCCGTAGGTCGAACCGCGGCCCGTGGTGAAGCAGATCAGGTTCGCGCCGCCCGCCACCTGGCCGGTCGCAGACACCGGGTCGTAGCCGGGCGTGTCCATGAACACCAGGCCTCGGGCATCCACCGTTTCAGCGTATTGGTAAACGCCCATCAGTCCGCTGGCGCCGGCCTTCGCCACGGCACCCAGGGATTTCTCCAGGATGGTGGTGATGCCTCCGGCCTTGTTGCCAGGCGAGGGATTGTTGTTCATGTCACCGTCGTTGTGGCGTACGTAGGCTTCCCACCAATGGATCCGCGCCATCAATTTTGCCGAGATATCAGCGGAGGCGGCGCGGGCTGTCAGCAGGTGTTCGGCGCCATAGATTTCCGGCGTTTCCGACAGAATGGCGGTGCCGCCATTGCGCACCAGCAGGTCGACAGCGGCGCCGAGTGCCGGATTGGCGGTAATCCCCGAGTAACCATCCGAGCCGCCGCACTGCAGACCGACCTTCAGGTGGCTGGCCGCCACGGCAGTACGTTGGAAGTCGTTGATGATCGGCAGCATCTGCTCGATATGGGCGATGCCACGCTGCACGGCTTCGCGAGTACCGCCAGCGTCCTGAATGATCAGGCTGGCCTTCAGCAGCGCTGAGCGATCGCCGAGTTCATCCATCAAGGGGGTGAGTTGGTTGACCTCGCAACCCAAGCCGATCAACAGCACGCCAGCGAAGTTGGGGTGATCGGCATAGCCGCGCAAGGTACGCTTGAGGATATCGATGCCTTCACCCGTGGCCCCCATGCCACAGCCGCTGCCATGGGTAATTGCCACGACGCCATCGACGTTGGGAAAGTCTTTCAGGCGCTCGGCAGAGAAGGCATTGGCGATGTGTTTGCACACGGTTGCCGAGCAGTTGACGCTGGAAACAACCCCGATGTAGTTGCGGGTACCAACGCGCCCATCATCGCGCACGAAACCCTCGAACGTCGCCGGCTCACCGTTGAGCACGGTGGGTATATAAACGTTCTGCACGCTCTGTTCGGCATTGGTCGTGGGCATGTCCAGGTTGTGCACGTGGACATGATCGCCAGGCTCGATGTCCTGTGTCGCCTGGCCGATGGTCTGGCCATACTTGAGTACTCGTTGGCCTGCCAGCGCCCGGCGCAGGGCGATCTTGTGGCCGGACGGAATCGGCTGCCGGGCGACCAGCGCGACGCCGTCGGCGTTCAGCTGTTGCCCTTCGGCAATATCGCCTCGAGCTACGGCAACATCATCACCGGGGGTTAAAACAAGCAAAGAAGACGGCGGGTTCATGGTGCGTCTTCCTCCTAGCACTCGATGATTGCTTTGACGACACCCTGCTTGGGGTCGAGCAAGGTGCTGAACGAATGGGCGACGTCGCTGAGTGTCAGTCGATGGGTGTTCAGGGCGGCGTCCGGGATCAATCCGTTGCGCAAGCATTCTTCCACGTGCCGGAAGTCTTCCTGGGTGGCGTTGCGACTGCCCATCAGCGTGGCTTCACGCTTGTGAAACTCCGGGTCGGAAAAGGTGATGGAGTCCCGTACCACCGAAATCATCACGTAGGTGCCGCCGTGGGCGATGAACTCGAACCCGCGCTCCATGGCCCGGGCATTGCCCGTGGCATCGAACACCACGTCGAAAAAATCGCCCTCTGTCAGTTCGGCCAGGGCCTGCTTGTCACCTTCGCCGATTTGCACGGCAGCGTGGATATCCAAGTGTTGCTTACAAAACGCAAGACGATCTTCACGGGTATCCAGGACAGTGACTTGCGCCCCGCGCAGGCTGGCGAAGATCGCCGCCGCCATGCCGATCGGCCCGGTGCCGACCACCAGTGCGCGTTTACTCGCCTGGACATTTGAGCGCCGCACAGCATGAGCGCCGATGGACAGGAACTCGATCATCGCCGCCTGATCGAGGGTAACCCCCACGGCCTTGTGTACGAATTGGTGGGGAACACTCAGGTACTCAGTGAAAGCCCCATCGCAATGAACCCCCAACACTTGAATACGGGTGCAGCAGTTGGTCTTGCCCTGGCGGCAGGCGATGCAGGTTCCGCAGGAAAGGTAGGGCATCACGTAGACAACATCACCGATGGCGAGGTCGCTGGCGCTGTCCGGCTCTTCTACAACCCCGGAAAACTCATGACCCATGACACGTGGGTATTCGAGGTAGGGCTGATTGCCGGTGAATATATGCAGGTCGGTGCCACAGACCCCGACGCGCTTGACCCGGATGAGCACCTCTCCTGGATTCCTGGCCGGTTTGTCACGTTCGATGCTGCTTAGCGAGCCGGGTTCGTTACAGATGACGGTCAACATGTCGATGCTCCTTGGCTGGCGCGCAGACAACGGGTGCCTACACGCGCAGGAGGGTTGCGAGCGCCCGGTTGCCGCGACCGGAGCTCTTTTTTGTTGTAGACGGGCCGTGACCCGTTCGGACGAGCTTCGCCCAAAAACTACACGCCGAGGAAAATATTGGCAAGACCAATTTGTTGTTTTTCTAATTGGACAGACCAATATGAAATTTACGAGGGGGGCCCCAGCTTCTCTATTACCATCGCCAGGCTGATGGGGAAAAAGGCAACAGTGGACCGGAAAACGTTTCGGGGCCGAATAGCGGGTGGATTGCTGCGGGGAGTTTTGATGAGCACACAATGGCAGAAAAAAGGTTGCCCGGTTTGCCGGGCGCTATGGGAGTCCGGCCAGCATCCCCCTGAACTTGCCATGAGCATCGTTCTCCATTCCCGTCTGCATCGATGTTCATCGTGCGCAGCCTTCTGGGAGCAGTCGGAGCGTTATGCCGATATTATTTCTGAGCAGCAGGCGCGAGCGTTATATCCAGAGGCCTTCAAGTAGGAGGGCTTTTTATGAACCCAGGCCATTCCTTCATGTCAGTCGTTTGTCAGGATCGACAACATGATGGAGCTGTCTATGCGACCTATGGATTTCACCAGCCTGTCCTTCGCCGCGTTGCTCTGCGCGGCTTGCTCAAGCCAACCGGCCGCGACATGGAGTTATGAAGATGCCCAGGGGCGAGCCAATCTGCCGCCCGACCAGGCCTACCCTGAGCTGTTCGAAGCGGTGCAACGCGGGCAGCTTTTCACTGACCAGAAACACTTCGTGGATGCGCTGCCCAAGCGTGATCCTGCGAAAATCCGCGCCGATTACCTGGCTCGCCGGGGCAGCGATGGCTTTGATCTGAAAACTTTCGTGCAAGACAATTTCATCGAATCCGGCGAGGCGCAAAGCCCGGCATCGAAACCTGGCGCTTCGATCGAAGAACACATCGACAACCTCTGGCCGGTGTTGAGCCGCAGCTACAGCCAGGTGCCGCAATACAGCAGTTTGCTGCCGTTGCCGCAACCCTATGTGGTGCCGGGCGGGCGCTTTCGCGAGATGTACTACTGGGATTCCTACTTCACCATGCTGGGGCTCGAGCAAAGCGGTGAGAGAGCCCGGGTTCGCCAGATGACCGACAATTTCGCCTACATGATCGACACCTACGGCCATATCCCCAATGGCAATCGCACCTACTACCTGAGCCGGTCGCAGCCGCCATTCTTTGCCTATATGGTGGAGTTGCAGGCACGTATCGAAGGCGATCAGGCCTATGGGCGATACCTGCCACAGTTGCAGAAAGAGTATGCCTACTGGATGGAGGGCGCCCAGGCGCTCAAGCCGGGCGCGGCCGCGCAACACGTGGTCAAACTCGCCGATGGCAGTGTGCTCAACCGCTATTGGGATACCAGCGCGACGCCTCGACAGGAGTCCTGGTTGCAAGATGTCAGCACCGCCGAGCGAGCGCCGCACCGGCCCAGGGAAGAGGTCTGGCGTGACCTGCGTGCCGGTGCCGAAAGCGGTTGGGATTTCAGTTCCCGCTGGTTGGACGATAGCCAGGACCTGGCGAGCATACGCACCACGGCCATCGTGCCTGTGGACCTCAATAGCCTGATCTATCATCTCGAAAAAACCATCGCCAAAGCCTGCGAGACGGTGCAGAACAGCCCCTGCGTCCAGGTTTACGGTCGGCGCGCCGAGCTGCGCCAACATGCCATCGAGAAGCACTTGTGGAATGCCGACAAAGGCTTCTATGTGGACTACGACTGGCAACGCAACCAGCAACGCCAACAGCTCACGGCCGCGACGCTTTTCCCGCTGTACACGGGCCTGGCCTCCACCGAGCACGCCAATCGCACCGCCGACGCGGTACGCGAAGGCCTGCTGCGCCCCGGCGGCATCGCCACCACCCAGGTCAGCAATGGCCAGCAGTGGGATGAGCCCAACGGCTGGGCACCGCTGCAATGGGTGGCGGTGGAGGGGCTCGACCGCTACCAGCAAACGGCACTGGCGCAGCAGATTGGCAGTGGTTTTTTGCAGCAGGTCCAGAACCTCTACCGCAAGGAGAACAAGCTGGTAGAGAAATACGATTTATCCGGGCGTGGCGATGGCGGAGGAGGCGGCGAATATGAGTTGCAGGACGGCTTTGGCTGGACCAACGGGGTGACGCTGAAACTGATGGGCAAGTATGGCGCAACCCCTCTCACCACCAGGCCGTAGACTGAACACCGTGGCGAGGGAGCTTGCTCCCGCCGGGCGGCGCAGCAGCCCTTGAGTTCCCCTCACCACCATGAACTCGCCAAGTCTCAAGTCAGCGCCATCGCACCATTCGGAACATCACCCTCCGGCAACGCCACGTGCGGGCTGCCCGGCGTCAAAATGACCTTCCTGCAATCCTCCTGCTTCTTGTCGAAAAGCTTGTAGCCCTCGGCGGCCTGCTCCAGCGACATCCGGTGGCTGATGATCACCTCAGGGGACAAACGACCGGTCTCGATATGGCCAAGCAGTTCGGGCAGATAACGCTGCACGTGGGTCTGGCCCATCTTGAAGGTCAGGCCTTTGTCGAACGCATCGCCAAACAGGAAACCGTGGATGAAGCCGGCATACACCCCCGGCACGCTCACCACACCGCCACGCCTGACTGCCGCGATGCATTGGCGCAGCGCCTTGCCGCTGCTGCCTTCGAGCTTGAGCGTGGCCAGTACCGTTTCGGTGGTGCTGCCCTTGGCCTCGAAGCCCACCGCATCGACCACACCGTCCACGCCGCGCATGCCTCTGGTCTGACGAATGATCGTGTCCGCAGGGTCGTCGTCTTCATCGAAGTTGATCGGAATCACGCCGTAGGTTTGCTGCGCGTAGGCCAGGCGATAGGGATGATGATCGACCATGAAGATCTGGTCGGCGCCCAGCATCCGCGCGCAAGCGGCACTCAACAGACCGACGGGCCCGGCGCCGTAGATCGCGATACTCGAACCCTTGCCGATCCCGGTGTTGGTGACCGCTTGAAACGCAGTCGGCAAGATGTCCGAGAGGAACAGGACCTTTTCGTCCGACAGGGCCCCCGGTACCTTGAACGGCCCGGTGTTGGCCTTTGGAACACGTACGTACTCGGCTTGGCCGCCCGGTATGCCGCCGTACAGATGGCTGAAACCGAAAAGCGCCGCGCCCGGTGCAATGGCCTTCTTGTTCAGGATCGCGCCACGCCCGGTGTTGGTGGTTTCACACGCGGCGAACAGATCCATCTGGCAGAAAAAACAGCTGCCGCAGGCGATCACGAACGGAATCACCACACGGTCGCCGGGTTGCACCGCGGTCACCGCTGAACCCGTTTCCTCGACGATGCCCATGAACTCATGTCCGAAGATATCGCCGTGCTCGACGGCGGGAATTTTCCCGCGATAGAGGTGCAGGTCGGAACCGCAAATCGCCGTTGCGGTAACGCGCAGAATGATGTCGTCGCTGTCCACCAGGATGGGGTCGGCGACCGTATCGACTTTCACACTGTGGGCACCGTGATAGGTGAGTGCTCTCATGACGTCCTGCCTCTCTCGATAGTGGGTAAAGGGCAGAGGGGCGATTCCGGACGGAAGTTCAGAGAGATGACGGGCCGTGGGACTAGCGGTCGTTCAGTGCGGCGAAGGTACTTTTGGACAGGGTCTGGTAGCGCCGCCTGGGTGCTATCGCCGGCTTGTCCAATACCGGACGACAGCTCCCTCGCGCCCCTGCACCGGATCCCTGTCGGGAAATGGCAGGCTGGCGATCTTCGCCAGTTGGGCTTCGCTCGGTGCTTCACGGCAGATGTCGGCCTGTTGACCGGGAGGGTAGGCGCCGACCACCAGGAAATCCTCGCTGGCGTGCAGGTTGCAGTGGCCTGTACCGGCGGGGAGCAGCAATACGTCACCGGCTTTCACCTCGAGGACATGTCCCTGCGGACCGCCAATCATCAAGCGCGCCTGGCCACTGGCGACGCCCAGCACTTCATGGCCTTCGGTATGGTAGTGGTGATAGTTGTAAATCCCGTAACGCCATTGCGGGGGCCAGCCATTGGCGCGAAAAGTCTCTTCGATCAACGCCGCCGCATCGCCGTCCCGAACGGCGATGGCGCCGGGGTAGACGAGCACGGGCAGGCGCGGGTTGTTGGGTACCCAGCCGTTGCGTTCCAATATCAGGGCCTGCACGGAATCCGAGACTGCGTTAAATGTGCTCATTGAACCAATCTCCGCAGGCTAAACCTGCTCGTACACCGTCACCCGGTTACGCCCGGTCTTCTTCGACGTATACAGCGCCTGGTCCGCCCAGGCGATCAGGTCGGCGTGGCTGTTCGAGGGTTGGCTCAGGTCGGCCACCCCCAGGCTGATGGTGAAACGGATGCGCTGGTCGTTGTACACCACCTCCAGCGCCTCTACGGAGTGACGCATGCGTTCGGCGAAAGTTTGCGCACCGGTGCTGTCGGTATCCGAAAGCACCACGCCAAACTCTTCACCGCCATACCGCCCGACCACATCGGAGTCGCGCGCGTGCTCGCGCAGCAGCCTGGCGACCTGCTCGATGACTTTGTCGCCGGCCTGGTGACCGTAGGTGTCGTTGACCCGCTTGAAGTGGTCGATATCTAGCATCACCAGGCTCAACGCATTGCCATAGCGCTGGTGCCGGGCATAGGCGGCCCTGAGGCTTTCCTCCCAATGGCCGCGGTTGTACAGGCCCGTCAGGCGATCGGTACTGGAGAGCTGTTGCAGTTGCGCATTGGCGGCTTGCAACTGATGCCGGTTGGTGGCGACATCGGTGACGTCATAGATCACCAGGCAGATATGCTTGATGTTGTTGTCGGGCGAGCGCAGCGGTAACAGCGTGGTGTTCTGGTACATGAATTCTTCATTGCCGGTGATCGGCTGATAGTTCTCGAACCGCACCAGATACGGCCGCTGCTCCCAGACGGTGAAGGCTGGCGTGCCGAGGGTCGCGACGCTTTCCACTTTGCGGCTGAACCATTGGCGATCGATTTCAGGGAACAGGCTGAAGATAAGCTGATTGTGGGCATCCTTTGGCTGCACCCCGGAGCGGTTCTCCATGAAGGTGTTCCAGACCTGCACGCGGTAGTCGCGGTCGAGCACCACCACACCGACATCGATGCTCTGAACCACGGCAAGCAACCAGTGAAACTCGTTCAGATCAATGGAATCGTTCATGGCTCAGTTCATCAGATAGGCGAGTTTGTGGGTCAACCGTTCGATGGAGTCCTCCGTGAACAGCAGCAATAGGTCGAAACGAATATCGTGCCCTTCCAGGCTGTAGCTGATTTCCACTGCCAGGGTTTTTTTCCAGCGCTTGCGGTTGACTCGGATCAGCTCATCGATCGCCGCGTGTTGGCCGAGAATCTGTGGGTGACCTTGAGAGAATCCCACATCGATCTGATCGGCAATGCTGGTCAGGCAAGCTCCGATCAGGACGCTGGAAAGGTCCAGCAGCATTTCCAGGTCGGAATAGTCGCTGCTCTGGCGTTGCATCAGGTGTGCGATGTCGGCGATTTCCGAGTCGTGAAACATCAGCAGGGCTTCACCCGCGATGCCACTGCCAATAAAACCCTGGCAGATAGCCGTGAGTTGCTGTGAGCTGCTGGCATCGTTCAACGCCATATGCAGCTCACCGACTTCGAGAATGTTCACATTGGGCACCGGCAGTTGCACAAAGACGCCCAAGACCTTGGCGATCAGGGCGGCTGCCTGGCCAATGGCAACGTTGACGGTCTCGCGGAACACGTCGTGAAAACTGATGGCCGCGTCCGGTGCCGAACGATTCTGCAGCGGCACCTTGCCGGGTTGGGTCAACAGTCCCACCCGGGTGAGGGTCTGGCGCAGTTCGTTTTCGTCGAAAGGCTTTTTCAGGAACGCCAGCGCGCCTAGCTCGAGCACGCGGCGTACCGCTTCATCCTGGACGTCACCGGAGATCACGATGACTTGCGCCTTCAACCCTTCGTCGCGCAAGGCGCTCAACACCTGATAACCGTCCATCTCCGGCATGGTCAGGTCGAGCAGTACCACCTGGCCCAGGCCCTGGCGTATCGCGTCCATGGCCTGGCGACCATTGACGGCCTCGGTAACGGACACCGGCCAGTCCGCGGGCAGAGCACGTAGGACCTGTTTACGGGCCATGTTGGAGTCGTCACACACCACTAGGGGAATCACTGACACAAATGCACTCTTTTTGGAGTTGGATATCAGGGAAACGCTTGCATGCGTCATACCATAGGGTAGCAAAGACCCGCGAATGCACAGGATTTACCAAGAAAAACACCCGGCAGGCCGCCCGGATGGGTTGTTACGCGGTTTGCCCGGCCCCGTAGTACTCGTCCCAAAGCTCCTTCCGAAACCGGTTGCCCGGATCGAATTGCGCCCCGGTGGCATGCAACTGGTGAACTGGATGGCGTGCCGGCAAGCTCCCGAGGCTGGTAAAACGAGAGTCCCGGAAAGTTCATCGGGACCGGTCAGTTGGAAGGGGCATCGCGACGCCCACTGAACGTCTGCTCCCGGGCGACCTCTGAAAGTAGTGCAGGGTGGCGATCTCGCTGCCCGTCAACACTTGGAGGACAGGCTCATATGAACATTCTAATGGTCCTTACATCCCACGATCAGTTGGGCGATACCGGCAAGAAAACCGGGTTTTGGCTGGAAGAATTCGCTGCTCCCTATTACGTGTTTGTCGACGCCAAGGCAACCGTCACGCTTGCCTCTCCCAAGGGCGGACAGCCGCCGCTGGACCCCAAAAGCGATGAAGAGGACGCCCAGACTGAGGCTACACGCCGTTTTCGCAGCGATCCGAAGGCCCAAGCGGTACTGGCCAGTACGGTGCCGCTGGGTGAGATTGACCCCTATGACTTCGATGCGGTGTTTTACCCTGGAGGTCATGGGCCGCTCTGGGACCTGGCCGAGGACACGGATTCGAAGACCCTCATCGAAGCCTTTTATGCCGCGAATAAACCTGTGGCCGCCGTTTGCCATGCCCCTGGCGTGTTCAAGAACGTTCAAGCCCCGGATGGCCAGCCTGTGGTGAAAGGCAAGAAGGTGACCGGGTTCACCAACTCCGAGGAGGAGGCCGTGGGGTTGACGCACGTGGTGCCGTTTCTGGTGGAGGACATGCTCAAAGCCAAAGGCGGCGAGTATTCCAAGGCTGCCGACTGGGCGAGCTATGTGGTCGAGGATGGGCATTTGATCACGGGTCAGAATCCGGCTTCATCCGAAGCTGTTGCCAAAGCCCTGCTCAAGCGGCTGGTGCAGGAAGAGACGGCCTGAGGACACGCCGCTTGTCACTACTGTCATCTCTGACAGTAGTGAGGCGAGAGGCTTTCACCCTATATCTGTAGCCCCATCCTTACTTTAAAAGAGAAATGGATATGGCTACGCAAAGACAACTCACGTAGCTGGGGATCTTGACCCGGGCTTTGGTCATGAGGGGAGGGCATTTTTCACGCTCGACCAAAGCCTCTTTGGCGGCTCATCGAAATTACTCAGTGATGGAAAAATTCTCACGGCGGGTGTCAATGCTTCAGCTTTCAAGGCTACGAAACCAAAAAATGGGCTGTGGCCATTCAACCCGACAATAAAATCCTGGCAGCAGGGGGCTCCTTGGGGGGAGCCTGATAACCGCCAACATCAGCGCTCTGGCCCTCTAGTAAGCCCTGGCCCTGACAGACGCAGTTTGTAGTCTATAGTTTTCACCAGACCCGGAATCCTTTCGTGTGGCCGACCAGGAGCAATTGACTCCTTGAGCCGTAACCGCGTCGGATTCCCGCAAGCCGTCAGCAGTGAAGCGATGCAGGGAGCACACCATGCCGGTCCAACGGTCGAATATACTGAGGTCGGCCACTGATATTGCCCATTCTGCAAACTCTGTTTCAGTTACCACGAACAGCCTGTTTCGGCGCGGGTTTGACCAAGCCAAAGAAATTTACATTTTATTTCCGCTGCTGGCGGTTTTCCTGTTGCTGAGCATCTGGGCGGCCACCCTGTACCTGATCAAGGTCGAACAGGTGCGCGCGCAGCAGAGCGCCGCCGCGGCGAGTGTGGAAATCGCGGCCACGTACGAAGCGCAAATTCTGCGGGCCGCGCGTGAAATCGATCAGACCCTCAAGCTCGTCAAATACACCTACGAGTCCGAAGGGGAACAAAACCCGCTGCCCAAACTCAAGGCGCGGGCGTTGTTGCCGCCGCCTTTCCTGTTTGACGTCAGCGTGGTTGATGCTGACGGCATGGTCGTCGCGAGTACGCAGCCGAGCGAGGCTGGAAGCAGGGTCGCTCAGGATGAGCTGCAAACGTTGAGGCGTGACAATGTATTGTCGATCAGTCGCCCCTGGAAAAATCCTGTAACGGGGGAATGGAAGCTGCGCTTCAGTCGGCGGCTCAATTCGGCGGACGGCGCGTTCTCCGGGATCGCGATGGTCGAAGTCGATGCGGCTTATTTCGTCAGTAGCTACGATGCCTCGAAACTCGGCAATCAGGGCACACTCGGGCTCCTCGGAACCGATGGCATCTTCCGGGTATGGCGCACCGGGGAGGTGGTATTGGCCGGTGACGCGGTCGACTACACGGCAGTGGTGCCGGACAATGAAACCACCGAGGCGGTGCTCGCGATCAATGGATGGGACGGCGTACGGCGCTACACCAGTGCCCGCCAACTCTACGATTATCCGCTGGCGATCATTGTCGGGTTATCCGAGGAGGAGCAACTGTCGGCGGTGAATCGACAAGCACACACCTATCTGTGGAGGGCGGCGGGCGCAAGCCTGTTGCTGGTATTGTTGGTGAGTCTGTTGAGCCGGATGAGCTGGCAACTGGTGCAAAGCCGTTTGCGGGCCGCCGAAGCGAAAATAGCCTACGCCGAACGCGTTGAGTATCTTGCTTATCACGACGGCCTGACGTCGCTGCCCAACCGCAGTCTGTTCAGTAAGATGTTGAGTCAGAGTATCAGCGAGGCAAGCCGTTATCATCGGCAACTGGCGGTGCTTTTCCTTGACCTCGACCGTTTCAAGCACATCAATGACACGCTTGGGCATGATGCCGGCGACCAGTTGCTGCAAGAAGTCGCACAGCGAATCACGGCCTGTCTGCGCGCCAGCGATACCGTCGCCCGACTGGGCGGCGACGAATTCGTGATATTGCTGCCAGAGCTGTCCGAGGACAAATACGTGGCGATCACCGCCCAGAAAGTCCTGTCCACCATTGCCCGGCCTTTTAACCTCCAGGACCATGAGTTCCGTGTGACCGCCAGTATCGGTATCAGTGTCTTTCCGCAGGATGGCCTGGATGAGCAGACACTCAAGAAAAATGCCGATATCGCGATGTATCAGGCCAAGCAACAAGGCAAGAACAATTTCCAATTCTATTCCGAGAAGCTGAACGCGGATTCACTGGAACGACTGACACTGGAACTGAGCTTGCGCCATGCCCTGGAGCGCCAGGAGTTCCAGCTGCACTATCAGGCCAAGCGAGATATTCGCAGCGGCCAGATCACCGGCATGGAAGCGCTCCTGCGCTGGGATCACCCCGACCTGGGCATCGTCGCGCCGATGCAGTTCATTCCGATTGCCGAAGAGACCGGTTTAATCGTGCCGATCGGCAAATGGGTACTCAAGACCGCTTGCCTGCAAAACGTTGCCTGGCAACAACAAGGCCTGCCGCATTTGGGGATGGCCGTGAACCTGACGGCGCGCCAGTTCGCCGATGAGAATTTACTCACGGACCTCGCTGCGATACTGGCTGAAACCGGTATGGAGGCGAGTCTGCTGGAACTCGAAATCGCCGAAAGCCTGCTCATGCAGGATGTCAAAAGAGCGTTGAGTGTGTTGACCGGACTTAAACGCCTGAAGATTCGGATCGCCATTGATGATTTCGGTATCGGTTATTCTTCGCTTTCCGCCCTCCAGCAATTTCCGCTGGACTCCATCAAGATCGATCGCTCATTTATCTGTGATGTCACCAGCGTGTCGGAAGACAAAGCCCTGACCGAGGCCATCATCGCAATGGGTAGAACCCTCAGCCTGACCGTGGTTGCCCAAGGCGTGGAAACCAAGGAGCAGGCCGATTTTCTACGGGAAAATGCCTGCGACGAATTTCAGGGGTTTTACTTTAACCGGCCGGTGCCCGCCGATCAGTTCAAGATGTTGCTACAAGCACAATCGGGATAGGCAAGAGGCTCGACAGCTTGAGCCACGATGATGCTCATTGCGCCTCGATCGGCAGTGCCCTGACGCTGCCGTCCACCTCCCGAGCGTCGATATAGCCAATGGTGTCGGGATTCTCGGCAACACGTTTCTTGACTTCTGCGCTGCTTGAAACCGCCTGCGGCGGTTGGCCCCGACCGGTAAAGATGATCTTTGACCAATGGGCCTTGAGCTGGGACGCGGACTTGCCGGTGAACGTTGTGTAGAACTCATCGCGGGTCGGTGAGTCTTCTATCTGGTCAATGGGAGTCGCCTGTCCACCGCCGGGAAAACGACTGGTCTTGCCCAGAAAAATATCCGCCACCTGATTGCGCGCGAGCGTCTTCACTGGGCTCGACGTAGCGACGACCACCACCACGTCGGCCTTGACGGCAGCGCTGGCGGCGCACAGGGCGAGCCCCGCCACAGCGATTCCGATGCGTCTCACAACCCACATGGCCTGCTCCATCAGAAGACAAAATCAACAGCTAGGCTGATGACGTTGAGCGAGCCCCCCGACGTGAAGTCCGGCTGGGGATTGATCAACGGACCGACCGAGTTGCCCTTGAAGCGTGTGTGATCGAATTGCACTTTGGCGTCCATGTTCTTGGTGAAGTCCCAGCGCACGCCAAGGGAAAGGGTCTGCTGCCCTTCGTTCGAGCCCAGGACGGTGTTGAGGGCACCGTTGAGCTCGGCGGCAGTGCCCGCCAGGACCGGCGGCAAGGCCGATAGTGTCAGGCCCGGGCTGGAGACTTCTGTTTCGGTCTTGGAGCGCGCGTAGGTGACATAGGGGGTGAACGCTTCGATGCGGTACCCGCCGCTGATGTACCAGGCGCTGGTCCTGCCCAGGCCGGAGCGGCTGTCGAGACGGCCCCATTCACTCATGACGAACCAGTCGCCCGGATCGTAGCTGGCGCCCACGCCGAAAAAGTCGACGGGGGTGTCATCGGAGTCGTAGCGATCGGCGATGGCGATGCCTTCCGGACCGAACTCCCTGAACGTATCGAAGAGCGAGTTGAACTGCTCCAGGGTCAAGTCAGCTTTCATGTAGGTGATGCGCGCGGTGAGCGCGTCGAGCTCGGTGGTGTTGGTGATCCCCCAGAAATTTCTCGTCAGCGCCTTGCCGGCCCCGTCGGGCTGGCGGCTGTCGGTCTGGCCGTAGTGAGCCTGCACGGTGTTGGTGATTTCATCGACACGAAACCGGTAGCTGCCATCGATGCCGTCGCTGCTGGAGATCGGCATCAAGCTGTAGACCTCCATGGGCGCCCGCACCCAGGGCAGGGTGTAGCCCACTTTGCGCGTGTCGGACACCAGGAACGTCGGCAGCACGGTACGGCCAATGCGGGCGTTGAAATCCGGTGTGAACTGGTACTTGATGTTGGCCCACTCGACGAAGGGCCGGTAGCTGTTGTCGTAACGCTGCTCGGAAATGACCTGCACCACGGCCGAAAGCTGCGGGGTGACGGTGGCGGTCAGTTGGGCACCGATCAGGCTGTCGACGTCGGCGCTCCAGTTGCGCGAATGCCCTGCGCCATTGGGCTTGAAGATACTGGAGGTGAAATCGGCTCTTTTCTCGCTGGAATGGACGATCCCCACCGTGCCGAAACTGCTCAGCGAGAACATATCGGCCGCGTCAGCACTGGCGCCGCTGGCGTACAGCGTCACGACTACCAGGGCCATTGCGTTGGGCTTGTTCACCATGGGCTCAAGGTGACCTCGTTGCGTGGATGACCATTAGTCTGTTCCTTGAAACGTTGGCTGAAACTGCGCACTACCACGCAGCGAAGCGTCTAGATCGTCAATTTGAGCGTAAAGGTCGCCCCTGTTCCCGGGCCATCGCTATGGGCCTCCAGCGAACCGCCCATTTCCATGGCTGCCAGGGCGCAGCTGTGCAGACCAAAGCCATGGCCGTCCTTGCGCGTGGTAAAGCCATGGGCAAAGATCCGTGTCAGGTTCTCGGGCGCGATGCCTTCGCCGTTGTCGATGACCTTGATCACCAGGGTGTCTTCTTGGGGGATCTCGCTCTGGAGGATGATTTGAGGGGCAGACTCCGGCCGGTCATCCATGGCCCTGCTGGCGTTCTTTATCAGGTTGATCAGGATCAGCAGCACCCGGTGCTTGTCCAGTTGCAGCAAGGGTGTTTCGGTCAGGTTGCGCACCACGGTGATTCGATGCGCCGCGATGATGCCGGCGTTCATGCGCAGGGCATCCTCGATCAGTTCCTTTATCTGCACGGTTTCGGCAAGGCTGGAGGTGCCTGCATATGATTGCTGGGCGGCGACGATCTCCTTGATGTGATCAACGCTTTTGCTCAGTTGGCCGAGTTCTTCGGTCATGCTCTGTTGTTCGAGCGCCAGCGCGTCCACCAGTTGGTTCAGGTAGCTGGGCAGAAGCTTGCCTTTTTCGTCGTGGGAGATGAAATCCCCAAGGTCCTCGGCATGCTCGTTCATCATTTGTACCGCCTTGCCAAGCCCCAAGGCCTTGCTGGTGCGCAGCTTGCGGGTGACCAGGTCGGCGGAGATATTCACGCTATTGAGTACATTACCTACGTTGTGCAGGACGTTGGTGGCGATTTCGGCCATGCCGGCCTGGCGTGCGGCCGCGGCCAGTTGAGTCTGGGCTTCGGCGGCGCGCAAACGGCTTTGTGCCAGTTGCCAGCTCATCCGGGCGAGCAAGCCCACCAACAGCACCAGTACCAGGCTGCCGCCCGCGGCGCGCCAGAGATAGGTTCGCGCTTGCTGGTTCACCGCGGCCAATTGTTCCTCCTCGGACAACCCCACGATCACCGCCAGCGGCAAGTCATAGAGCTGACGGGCACTGGTGTAGCGCCGCACCCCGTCCCAGCCATTGACCGAGAGCACCGCCTCGGTGTTTTCAGTGTCCGGCACCACGGCGGTGTAATCGACCGTATCACCGGCCAGTACCGTTTCCCCGGTGCGCCGCACGCGAAAGATGCCGTCGGTGCCCAGGAGTCCGAGCGCACCCTGGTCGCCGAGTTTCGAGGCGTCGTAGCTGCTGACGAAATAGGCGGCATCGACCTCGACCCTGGCGATCCCGGAAAGCCCGCCATCCGCCGCGTTGAGTCGCCGGCTGAAGCGCAAGCGCCATTCTCCGGTGACAGGGCTTTTCCATGGGTGACTGATGGACAGTGAGTCGCTGTGCCGCAGCGTTTGCTGCTCATCCGGGTCAGCGATGTTTTCCCGGTCGTTGACCCGGCTGCTTGCCACGAGCCTGCCGTCCGGATTGACCACGCTGACGTCAAACACCAAGGCCGGCGGCAGCAAGGCTCGTTCCTGGAGGCGGCGCAGGGGATTAGGCTCACCCTCGGCTTCGTAGGTGTACTTGACCAGCTTGAGGGTTTGATCGATTTCGTGAATGGCGCGCAACATTTGCGCTTCGTAGGTGGCGCCCATCTCCAGGCTTGCCGTCGCCGCGCTCTGCTGTGCGCGGATATGTTCGACCTTGATCAGATACAGCGTCGCGATCCAGATGGCCAGCAACAGAAGCGCAGCCAGCAACGGGAACAGAATGTAGGCTTCCTTGGCCTGGTCGAAGCCGCGCCGAAACACGCCGGATTCGGTAGCGCCATCGGCCTGCGCGCGATGGACAGTGCCAGGGGCCAACCTCAGTGTCTCAGGCCGCTGGATCGGCATGATGTGCTCCCTGCATTGTTCACTACCGAAGGCTGGTGGGCCCGACACGGTTACGGCTCGAGGGGGTGTTGCTCCTGAGGGCCCGAGCGAAATCTTGGATCTGTCAGCAACTATAGACCACAAACTCTGCATGCCAATGTGCGAAGAGGGTTTCGATTGACTGGGGCACGGAGGATTTTGTGGCGAGGGGATAAATCCCCTCGCCACAAGAGGTTCAGCGTTTGTCCTGGCGGACTCACACTGCTTGCTTGACCCTTCGATGCACCCACTGCGCCTCGTCCCGCAATTCAAGGACTTGCCAATGGAAGTGCTCCAGGGAGGCGCTGTGCCCGACGCTGATCAGGATCGTGTCCGGCAGCGTCTGCTTGAGCAACTGATAGCAGCGCGCTTCGTTTGCCGCATCCAGCGCCGAGCTGCTTTCGTCGAGAAACAGCACTGTGGGACGGGCCAGCAGGGCCCTGACGAACGCACAGCGTTGCTGTTCGCCGACGCTGAGGGTTTGCGCCCAGTCCCGTTCCTCTTCCAACTGTTCGGCCAGGTGTTGCAGGCCGACTTGCTCCATGATCTGGCGCAGCGCGCCATCCTCTTCGCGGCGGGGTGGGTTGGGGTACCAGAGTGCTTCGCGCAGGCTGCCCAACGGCAGGTAGGGTTTCTGCGAAAGTGTCAGGGCCCGCTCACGGTCGTAACCGCTTGAGCCGCGAGCGTGATGCCAAAGCCCGGTAATCGTGCGGATCAGTGTCGATTTGCCGTAGCCGGACGGCGCACTGATCATCAGGCTGTCACCGGGCTTGAGGGAAAGGTTGAAGCCTTTGAACAATGGCCGACCGTTCGGTAGCCAGATGTCCAGGTCCTTGATGTCGAGGCCGCTGGCCTGCTGTTCGAGCCTGACCTGGGACTTGACCTCGACGTTGTCCAGGCGCTCCTGGAAGCCAACCAGCCGGTCGATCACCGATTTCCATTCCGACAGCTCCGGGAACACGCTCACCAGGTAGGCGATGGCCGCGTGTACTTCGCCAAAGGCCGCGCTTATCTGTGTCAGACGGCCGAGGGGAAAGGCGCCGGCAAAGAACTGTGGCGCCATGATGAACATCGGGATGACCGTCGCGCTGCGCAAGTAGAAGGTCGAGTAGCCCATGATCAGCTTCTGTTTCTTCACCAGCGCCCAGAAGTTCTCCAGCGCTGCCTCCAGGCGTTGGTTGAAGCGTTCGTTCTCCACGACTTCGCCCCGGTATTGCGCCACCGAATCAGCGTTCTCCCGCAGGCGGATGAGCGAGAAACGAAAGTCCGCTTCACGCCGCTGCTGCATGAAATTGAGGCTGGGCAGCGCGCGACCCAGCCAGAAGGCCAGGCCGGTGCCCAGTAGCGCATACAGCAGGGCGATCCACACCAGCAGTCCCGGAATGACCACCGACTGGTCGTTGAACGGCACGCTGACGAGGCTGGAAGCCTGCCAGAGGATATGCAGGAAGGAAAACAGCGACACCACCGACGTCAACAACCCGAGGCTCAACTTGAGCGACTTGACGATAAACAGGTCGATGTCCTCGGCAATCCGTTGGTCGGGGTTGTCGACGTCGGTCTCGGTCAGCTTCAGCTTCTGGTAGCGCTGGCTGCCCAGCCATTGATCGAGCATGTTGCGGGTCGCCCAGCGCCGCCAGCGGATGGTCAGCTTCTGCTGGAAGTGGAATGCGCCCACGGTAAAGGCGGCCATGCCGATCTGCAGGAGGATGAACTGCAGGCTGCCCACGATGAAACCGTGGTAGTCCAGGGCCTGCAAGGCGTTATAGAAATGCAGGTTCCAGAAGTTGGTGAGGATATTGACGCCGACCAGGCACAGGGTCATCGCCACGGTGGCGAACAGCAGCAACAGGGCCGGGTATTTCTCCTCGGATGCCCAGAAAGGCCGCGCGAGACGCCAGAAATTGCGAAGTGTGTGCATGTGGTCTTGGTGAGCCTGGTCGCTAACGACGTTGAGTTTGCAGGGGAGGGAGGATAGGATCAGCCAATGCTAATCGTTTGCATTAATTAGGGAAAGCCACGGGAGCCCCGTTATCGAATTTCCAGAATGGCTTCACCAGGCCTGGCCGCCGATACAGCGGGTCATCCGGCAGGAACCTGGCGATCAGCCTTGCATCGCGTTGAGCCAGCTTGCCGACCCTGCGGTACTGCAACCCTTGCTGACCCGGTTTGCCTTGCGTTACCCGGGGGTGAACCGCGCCGCCGTGGTTTCACAGTGGTCGATGAACTACATGAGCATTGTCCTGCCGGCCACCTTGGCCTGTGTGCTGACGCGTGGTTGCGCGATCGAGTTCTGGGGCGAGGACGCTGTGCTGTTGCACGACGACGGTCAACCTTCGGCGTTGGGCCTGGCCGCCGGGCTGTCGGCCTTGGGTGCGAATGGCCGGGCAGTGTATTGGTCTCGGTTGGTCCACGAGCACCTGGCGCCGTTGTTCGGCACCCTGGCCGCTGCCGGTGGCCTGGCTCCGAAGATACTGTGGGGCAACTTCGTCGCCATCTGGGACGGGGCGTTCGCCAGGATGGACCCCGACCTGTCCAGGGACGGCTTCGCCGAGGCACACCAGTGGCTGGAACCGGTCACGGTCAACAACGGACGCTTGAAGTTGCGCGGCCTGCAACGCATGGTCGAATCACCGGCACCGCAGATTTGCCCATGCCTGCCCTTGCGCCGGCATTGTTGCCTGCATTACCAACTGCACGAACCGGTCGAAGGCCAACCGCCGGTACTTTGCGAATCCTGCCCCAAGCTGCACCGCCTGCCGGTGGCAGAGCAGGTGAGCTATCTGCATTACATCTATGAGGAGGGTTGAGCGCACGTTCAATCCTTACCCCCACGTGGTTTTTCTGGCACAGCAAGTCCCTGTGGGAGATTCTATGTTGCAGGGGAACCCTGCAACCGTGAATTTGGTTGGTATTCGCTCTGATTTTTCATCAGGGCGAATGCTACCCGACACAACTTGCGGGCGAGGATAACCAAGGCCTGAGTTC